>Ga0208789_1000012_pt1 | contig 479682 bp, 395 predicted proteins | sample Methanotroph_Enr_FD_187368 | JGI IMG/M metagenome (GOLD analysis project Ga0208789, IMG submission 187368) | Enriched soil microbial communities from Old Woman Creek wetland in Ohio, USA - Methanotroph_Enrichment_5 (SPAdes) (version 2) | ecosystem: Environmental > Terrestrial > Soil > Wetlands...
TTGGTGCTACTGGAGCAATAGGTGCAACAGGTAACCAGGGACCAGTAGGAAATCAAGGTCCAGTAGGAAATACAGGTGCAGTAGGTGCAACCGGAGCAGTTGGCTCTACCGGAGCAATAGGTGCAACAGGAAATCAGGGACCAGTAGGAAATCAAGGTCCAGTAGGAAATACGGGTGCAGTAGGCTCTACCGGTGCAGTTGGTTCTACCGGAGCAGTAGGTGCAACAGGTAACCAGGGACCAGTAGGAAATCAAGGTCCAATAGGAAATACAGGTGCAATAGGCGCTACTGGAGCAGTTGGCTCTACAGGTGCAGTTGGCTCTACAGGTGCAGTTGGTGCTACTGGAGCAATAGGTGCAACAGGAAATCAGGGATCTATAGGAAATCAAGGTCCAGTAGGAAATACGGGCGCAGTTGGTGCAACAGGCGCAGTAGGTGCCACAGGAAACCAGGGACCTATAGGAAATCAAGGACCTGTAGGAAATACTGGCCCCATTGGTGCTACCGGCGCTGGTGGAGCTAGCTCAATTTGCGGTGGTGCATTAGCAAATTATGTAACAAAATTCACGAGCGCTACTACTATGTGCAATAGTATAATATATGACAATGGCACAAATGTGGGAATAAACAATGGAGCGCCTGCTGCTTCTGCTCTTGTTGATATGACTTCTACAAATAAAGGTCTTCTTATTCCACGGGTTAGTCTCACGTCCACAACAGATGCTACGACGATTAATGCACCCGCAACATATATGCTTGTTTTCAATACAAATGCAGGCATGACAGGCGGAAACATTGGAATGTATTGGTGGGATGGAAGTGCATGGGAAGCATTTCTTGACAACACTCCTCCAAATGCTGCATGGAAAGTGGGAGGAAACACATTTACTGGAACAGGAACTGCTTATATTTTGGGATCTTTAACTAATGACCATGTTGACATCTATACAAATAATGTTGTGAGAGGAAGATTTTCAAATGCAGGTGATTTTAATTTTGGATCTGTGACTTCGCCTCTAGGCGGCGATTTATTAAATAGTGTTTCTAATGCATCATTCCCATGGGCATTAAATGGCTATTCGGCTCAAAATGGATCTGGTGTTTATGGCGATATCACTGGAGGTACAACTTCATTTGGAGCAGTACAGGGAGAATATAATACAACATCGAGTGGTGTATATAATACTACAGGAGTACGTGGTGTCAATGCGAGTACTGCTGCGGGAACCGGGTTTCGGACACTTGTAGGGACTGGCCCCCAGACGGGAGTTATGGGAACTATCGATGATGTGTGTGGAACATATACATTTGGAGTTTATGGAAACATACCTAGTATATATTCTAGAACGGGCGCAGTATTTGGTGATGATGGCGGATATGCTATGGGGGCCCTGGGTTATTTAAATTCTGCCTTGAATGATTATGCTGCTTATGGTTTTGGCCAGGCGTTCACAACTGGTGGTGCAGGAGGGAAAATTATTAATCCTGGATTAGAATCGGATTCCAGCTTTTTTGTAGGTTCACCAATTACTGAACAGAATAGCATGATAGGCCTTGGAATGTATGGTGGTGTGATGGGTGGCTGGATAAAAGGATTAGTATATGGAACATATCTGAAAGGTGAGCGATTTGGTTTATATGTGGATGGTGGAACATATACAAATAGGCCAATTACTCAACTAATAGAGAATTCCGATGGTTCTAAAACACCCACTTACACTACATCTTCGTTAAAAGCTGATATTTATGATCGTGGTAAAAAAATGCTTGAAAACGGTGAAGCATATATAGCTTTCAGTGACACGTTCATTCAGATAATTGATGATCCTCAAAATTTAATTATTACAGTAACTCCATGCGGTAATTCTAATGGTGTATATGTTAGTTCTGTTACAGAAAGAGGGTTTATTGTGAAAGAAAACAACAATGGAAAATCTACTGTTTCAATTTCCTGGATTGCAGTGGGAACGCGCAAAGGGTATGAACAACCTGTTGTTCCTTATGAATTATTATCAGGTGATTTTGCGATAAAAATGAATGGTGTAATGTTTAACGATAATAATACTATTGATCAACCTAAAACAATGTGGTGGGATGGAAGTAAAATTCGTTTTGATCAACCTCCTGCAAAGATTTTAGATAATTCTTATAATACTAATGCCAGGAAGGGTATTAAAAAAATTCAAATTAATTAATCATTAAAGATCAAGTTAAAATTAAATTTAGAATTAATCCATAAAAAAAATTGAAAAATAAATTTATATATATAATTATTGTTTCAATTTTACTCTTTGGAGCTCATTATACCAAAGCTCAACATACATTGGTAAATACCAACGTAAAATTCAACGTGCCTGCAGGTACCTTTGTTGTTGTTCCGGGTGATGTTATTAATAATACAAATAGTACCATTAATAACAACGGGAATATTTTCCTTACTGGTGATTTTATTAATAATGCGAATGTTGTTTCAGGAAATAACAGTAATGTAAAACTTGAAGGTGGACTGCAAAACATCAGTGGCAGCAGCATAACTACTTTTGGGAATTTAATTATTGATGGAACCGATAATAAAACCATCAACATCCAGGCGAGAGTGAGCAATACCTTACTATTTAATGCCAACCATGTTATCATTGGCAATAATAATCTTATGCTTCTGCCAAATGCGGTAACATCAGGCGCTTTCAACGATAAGTATGTAGTTACAAATGGAACCGGTTCGCTTGTTAAAAAGAGCCTGACATTATCCAATGATTTTCTTTTTCCTGTTGGTGATGCTTTAACAAGTTACAAACCTGTAACGCTTAATTATGTTGGTGTGATAGATACCTTTGCTGTAAGAATAGAAGCAGGTGTTAATCCTACAACCGGTGCAGATCCAACATGTGTTCAGTATACCTACGTTGTTGAAGAAGGTACTAACGGAGGCACTTCAGCTACCATGTCGCTTGGATGGAACTCTCCAGATGAAGGTGCTTCATTTACCAGACCACAATCATTAATGTGGCAACATGATGGCTCGTGGGCTTCGCTGGCAGGAACCCTGGGAGCAAATCCAAATACGCTAGCAGGTACCGACTGGTACTACCAGACATCTGGGATCACTGATTTTTCAGCTGCTAAAAACCGATTCACTTTAAGAAGCACTGAACAACTTACGATAATCATTCCTCCTGATGATTCGGCAATATGTACTGGGAATAATGCTTTTTTCGCTGTTACAGCCATGGGAACACCTCCATTAAATTATCAATGGCAGTCGAATTGCGGCACTGGATGGGTCAATCTTACGAATACAGGAATATATTCAGGAGTAAATAATGATTCCTTAATCATCACTGGTGCAAATACAGGTATGGACAACTGCCTCTACCAGTGTATTGTTTCAAATGGGATCAGTTCCGATACTTCCAATCCTGCAGCACTTACAGTAAATACTAATTTAACTGTTAACGTCAGTATTGCAGCTAATCCCTCAGCAATAATTTGTACCGGGCAAAATGTTACATTCAATGCAACGTCTACGAATGGCGGAACATCACCAACATACCAGTGGCAATTGAATGGAATGAATGTAGGCACAAACAGTTACACCTATTCAAACTCAACGTTATCAAACGGAGATGTTATAAATTGTATTTTATATTCATCCGCAGCATGCATTGCAGGTCCTGATACTTCAAGCGTTACCATTGCTGTGAACACGGCTCCTGCTGCATCTATTTCCGGACCTGTTTCCTTCTGTCAGGGTGATTCTGTATTATTAAATTCAAGTACAGGAATCGGAGTTACTTATCAGTGGCAAATGAATGGTGCAAATTTACCAGGTGTTGTTGATTCAGTTTATTATGCATCACAAGCAGGTAATTATTCAGTAATAGTTAGCAATAACTGCGGTTCCGATACATCTGTACAAATTGCTGTAAGCCAAATGCCATTACCTTCTGCTAATATATCACCTTCAGGATCGGTAAGCATATGCCAGGGAGAAATGGCTGTATTCAATGCCAGTACTGGCACCGGATATTCATATCAGTGGCAGATGAACGGAACTAATATTTCCGGAGCAATTGATTCAATTTACACTGCAATGGTTCCCGGAATTTATACAGTTGTAATTGCCAACAACTGTGGTTCTGTAACATCAACACCAGTTACTGTTTCAGTGTTGTTCCCCCCAATAGCGATGGCAATTCCAACAGGTCCGGCAAATTTCTGCGCAGGGGAATCAGTAACGTTAGTTGCAAATCCTGACACTAATATAACATACCAATGGCAACTTAACGGAAGTGATATCAGTGGAGCTACATCTTCAACATACAATGCAAATCAAGCTGGTGACTATTCGGTAATCACTTCAAATATTTGCGGATCGGATACATCAACATTGATTTCAGTTGATATTTTCCAATCACCTTTAGTTGATGCAGGAGATTCAATAACTATTATTGCAGGTGAGAGCACAAATTTAACGGCAACGTCAACTGATGGAACCTCACCATATACTTATTCATGGAACCCACCATCAACATTGGATAATCCGCAGGTCTTCAATCCTGTTGCCAGTCCCCTTGAAACTACAACGTATACAGTAATAGTTACTGATGCCAATGGGTGCACCAGTATTGATACAGTTACTGTATATGTCGACTATGAAATGGATATTTATTTGCCTTCTGGTTTTTCTCCTAATGGTGATAATGAGAACGATGTTTTATATGTTAGAGGCCATGGAATTAGATACCTGCAATTAATTATTTATGACCGCTGGGGAGAAAAAGTTTTTGAAACGAATAACCAGGCCGATGGATGGGACGGAACATTTAAAGGAAAGCCTCTCGATCCTGCAGTTTTTGTGTATTACTTAAATGCAATATTCTATAACAATGAACAAGTCTCCAAACAAGGAAACATTACTCTAGTGAAATAGTATTATGAAAAAAGTTTTTTCTGTCATATTGTTATTCTTCTTCTTCGGAGAAATTCTGAATGCGCAGGATATTCATTTTTCCCAGATCAATAATACTCCGATGCTTTTAAATCCTTCTCTTGCTGGCTACATGAACGGTGATGCACGTGTAATACTTAACTACAAAGAACAATGGAGAAGTATTACTACACCCTATAAAACCATTGCTGCTTCATATGATATGCCACTGTTTAAGAAAAAATGGCGTGATGATAATATGGGAATTGGTTTTTCCGTTTATAGTGACAAAGCAGGAGATGCCGCAATGGGTGTAACAAAATTTGATTTTTCAATATCTTATAACAAATATCTTCAAAATTCCAACAATCTGATATTAGGATTACAGACAGGATATTGTCAACGAAGTTATGATATTACAAAGTTGACCTGGGACAATCAATATAATGGCAGCAGCTTCGATCCTACCTTGCCATCAAACGAACCCTTTACTTTCAATAATAATTTTTCATATTTTGATCTTGGAGCAGGAGGGATATGGACCTATGTACCTACACGATATTTCCAGTCAATGCTTGGTGTTTCTCTTTTCCATATAACTCAGCCACGCCTTCATTATTATGAAACAAGTAATGAACGGCTATATTCCAAGCTCGTAATTCATGGGGCCATAAACTATTTAAAAAAACATACAAACATGACGTATGTTCCTTCTTTTATCTATTACAAACAAGGCCCTCTTCAGGAACTCACATTTGGTTCAATGTTTAGGTACCGCTTGCGGGAGGCCTCAAGATTTACCGGATATTATGAAGAAAAAGCCATTTGCTTCGGAATCTGGTATCGTTTTAAAGATGCTGTGATCCCAAGTATTAGATATGAATATGACGGAAAATATATCATAGAGATAAGCTATGACGCCAATGTTTCCGAACTTGACAAAGTGAGCCATAAGCGAGGTGGTTTTGAGATTTCTCTTATGTATCTTGCTCATGGGAAAAAGAAACGTGATCTGACAAGACCAAAATTTGGGTAAAATCTCAGTAACTATCTTCTATTTCTTTTAATTTCTCACTAACATATATCCAAAAATCTGCAATGTGTTTTTGTTTGAATTACCATAAGGCCATTTAATTCTGCCTTAATCCTTTTTGCCTTATCTTAAAAACCTCTTTACTAAAATCGCAAATATCTTTTAGTTGCTTCAATAATTTGTTCGTATCCGTCAGAATAGGGGGAGCTAGAACAACAAGGGTTTCAGAAGATTTAATTCTGATGCCCTTTTTTAAGGTACACACCGAAGTACACACATCTTGTTTGAGTGACCCCTTTTTAGTCTTTCCTGTGCTTTGATTAATACACTAGTCTCCTTGCTCTAATAATTTTCTTAGTAGTATGTTATGCGGCTACATGGTATAACTTGTGTCTGCTTTAATACCGCGGAAATTTGCTCATAAGAAACTGATGTCGTATATTTGATTGTTAAAGACACATGCGAATCAGTGGTAGTAGTTTTGCGGCACTCAAAGCAGCCACTTATCGTCGATATCAACAAGCCGAAATACAAAAAAAACTTATTGAATATTCAATATTATATATACTCATGGACATCGAAACCGGTATAACGTACTTCAAAAACTATCTTCAAAAAAATACCTCATTCGATAATGAAGCATTCGAAGAGGCTATATCATTTATGCATGTACAATTTGTTCAAAAGAATAATTTATTTGTTGAATCTGGTAAGCTAGGTCGAAAATTCGGTTTTATTCTTTCTGGAATGATGAGGGCATACTTCCTCGATGATGGAAAAGAAATAACCTCATGTATATGTAGCGATAATTCTTTTGCCAGTTCCACCACTAGCCTTATCACCCAAACTCCATCTGAAATAAACATACAGGCACTGGAAGATACATATATCCTTACAATGTCGTTCGAGGACCTGAATAAATTATTTACAAAATATCCTTTCTGGGCTAACGTTGGACGCTTGATTGCAGAAAAAGAATTTCTATATTCCGATTGCAGGCTGCGTTGTTACAGCAATCAGGAAGCTACTGAAAAATACATGCAATTGCTTAGGGACAATCCCGGCATTATCAATCGTGTTCCCCTTCAATACATTGCTTCTTTGTTGGGAATACGACCGGAAACTTTAAGCAGGATAAGAAAAAACACGGCCCGCCGCATTTCTTGACATAGGTCAAGTGAAAGTCTTCCCACTCTGCCGAATTTTGTATCAAATTCAGCAACCAATAAGGAGGACATCATGATCACACAAATCTTAAACTTAATTTCAGACCTTGTAGTTTGCATATTGACATCAATTTACCAAAAAGGAATAACAACCTTTTTATTTGCCATCCTGGTAATATCAAATGTTCACGGGCAAAATAGTTTCATTTCCGGAGTAACGGAAAGAATTTCGAATGATACTTTAACCAATTCATGTAATAATAATAAACATAATAATAAACATAATAATTTCACTTACATCCCCTTTGATTATAACAACAGACTTATAAAATTGAATATCGGAATAAATTCAAGTCAGAAAAACCATGAATTTATTTTGGACTCCGGAGCTCCAACTTTTATTTCAGATTCGCTAGTTAATGTTTATGATCTGCCGTATTTGAACTCCGAAACCGTTTTCGATGTGAATGGAAACACTCAAAAAATGGATTTTTATAATATCAGAAGCATCGAAATTGGTGGTAAACAATTTAAAGGTATTGAAACGGCCAGTAACGGACAAGTGGCCAACATGCCTATATTAAAAGGCCATCAGTATGCAGGCTTGTTGGGTGCAAATGCAATGAGAAATTCTATATGGCAGATAAATTATAATTGCCGTGAAATTACATTAACAGACAAGTCGGAGAATTTAACCTTACCCGACAGTACTCACCAGGTCAAAATGAAACTTGATGAATTAAGCAGACCTGTGATCACAGTTATCATTGCTGGAAAATATAAGGTAGATTGTATTGTGGATGTTGCTTACAATGGTTCACTTCTTTTGCCTGACAGGTTCTTTTCCAAACCCATATTTAATGATTCCATGTCATATAGCAAGCAGGAGATGTATAGCGCTGGTTTTGAGACAAAAATAAAACAAATGGAATATAAATATTTGCAAAATATTTCAATTGGCAATATGAAATTAGAAAACGTTAAAGCATCAGCAAGTGGTAGCAATAATATCGCATTAGTTGGCAATGAATTTTTGGAGAAATACACTATTGTTATGAATTTTGTGGATAAGAGCATGGCCTTTCTGCTTGTCGAAGAACAATGTAACATCTTATGCTGCTAATCTTAATATGTGCAAATTTTCTTTTAGCGCCGCTGAAAATTTCATTAATAAATTAATTCAGATATTGACTGTGATTACTTTCCCGAAAAATAATTTAAAGGAAAATGATGACTCTTTTTCAGCAACTCCAGTAAAAAAACAAAAAAAACAGTACCTAAAAATAATATGTCATGAAGCATTTCTTGACATAGGTCAAGTGTTAGTTCTTCAGATGTGCTGAAATTTGCAGTGCACAACTAATCAAAAAGGAGGACAAAATGATAACACAAATTTTAAATTTTATTTCGGACCTTGTTGTCTATGTACTAACATCCGTTTACCACAACGGCATTTATTTGATGTTAAGTATACTTATTGCTGTATCAATTACAGTTTATCTTGATGTAGAAAAACTTCGCAAAATGTTTTTACGTAAACCAAAAACACTTATCCTTGGCAGCGTGAGTTTCGGAGCGCTGACCCCGCTTTGTGCCTGCGGAACAATGGCCGTGGTGCTTTCATTGCTGACTACTGCTTTGCCCTGGGGCCCAATTATGGCATTTCTCGTTTCTTCCCCCCTCATGAGTCCTGACACGTTTGTAATGATGACAGGATTTGTAGGATTAAAGTTTGCTATAGCCCTGGCTGTTGCGTCCGTATTGCTTGGGATTTTTGCCGGCTATATCACAACTTATATTGAGAAAAACACAAGTTTTCTCAATGGGCAATTACGAATGGCAAAACAAACTGTCAAGAATTCAACATGCAGAATTGAAACTGAATCATCACAATGTTCAGATAAATGTAATTGTGAAATTACAACGGAACCAAAAATAGTTTATGAAAATTGCTGTGTTTCCGGAAATGCAATTACAATTCAATACCCACATAATGAAATAATAACTAAACTTCAATCTATTGCTGATAAGTTGAAGCTTAAACAATTTGTTAAAAGCTTTTTTGATCTCGGTATTAAGAAAATACTTCCATTATTCATTGCATTTGTAGTTGTGGCATACCTCATAAGCAAATATGTTCCAACTTCCTGGATTGTTGATTTATTCAATGGAAAACATTTTTATTCTGTTCCGATTGCTGCTTTGATTGGATTACCGCTTTATGTGGCTGATGCATCTGTTGCACCTTTACTCCAATTGCTAAGGGATTCTGGAGCTAGTTATGGCTCAATTCTGGCTTTTATGATCACAGGTCCAGGAACTAGTCTTGGGGTTTTAGGTGGCTTATCCCTTATAATGAAACGGAAGGCAATTATTCTGTACACTGCATTTATTCTGTTCGGTGCAATTATTTTTGGATATTTATATGATTTATTTTTAGTTTAATTTTACAAATAGGATTAAAATTTGAAAATGAAAACAGTCGTAATTTATAAATCGAAGACAGGCTTTGCAAAGAAATATGCTGAATGGATTGCTGAAGCATTGGAAGCTGATTTGCTTGAATATTCAAAAGTTTCTGATGATATATTTTTAAAATATGAAACCATAATTTATGGAGGCGGTCTGTATGTTGTCGGAATAAACGGTGTAAAACTGATTCTCAAAAACCTTGACAAACTTAAGGATAAGAAAATCATTGTGTTTGCATCGGGAGCAACACCAAATCGGGAAGAGACAACCATTGAAATCCGGGATAAGAATTTTACTGTAGAACAACAAAAAGTAATCAGGTTCTTTTATTTGCGAGGAGGTTTTGATTTTTCAAAACTTGGAATTGTTGATAAAATGCTGATGGTACTATTAAAAATAAAATTACGAATGAAAAGCGAATCAAAGAGAAGTCCTGATGAAAAAGGCATGCTTGAAGCTTACAATGCGCCATCCGATTTTACCAAGAGAAAGTATATGGATGAATTATTAAATTATGCACTTGATAAAAGTAGAGGAGAACTGCTTGATGAAAAAGGATAAAAAGTATTTTGTAATCCTTGCTGTCATCCAGATTTTTATTGCTCTGGGTGCTATACCTGCCGGAATTTTATTTACTATCGAACCTAATGGACAATTGATGGGTACAACCACTGCTATGCTTGCTGATTCTCCTTTTCCAGACTTCCTGATTCCCGGGTTATTTTTATTAATAGTTAATGGTTTTGGAAATGTTCTATGTGCAATTATATCTATCAAAAAATCAAATCTTGCCGGAGTTGCAGCAATGTTTCTAGGTTCTGTAATGTGTATCTGGATAGTATCCCAGGTTGCATGGATTGGGTATAATAGTTTTCTGCAACCCTTGTTTTTTGTAATTGGTTTTGCAGAAGCAACGCTTGGTTATGTGATTTACAAAAAACTGTAAATGTATATCGTCAAACCACACCGCACCATTTGGATTCAAAATACGGAGCTAGAATAAATACTATCTATAATTCACAAATATCTTTTAAACTCTTAAGTAATTTGTTCGTATCCGTCAGAATAGGGGGAGCCCAACTGGACAGAGCCTCGTTTTCGAGGCTTTTGTTTTTTTCTGAAAGCCTTGTTAAAATAGGCTATTAAAAGAAAGAACCTCTTTTGGTGCTGTTTTCGATATTTCTTTATTTTAATAAGCCTTTCGGGAAACAAAACTCAAAACTCATATATTTGTAATGAAAAATATTTACAAATGGTTGTATTAAACAACCAAATCTCAGGACAGTCCTTTTTCTTTGGACAAATGAATAAATATAATTTAAAACAAGAGAATGAAATTTATTTTATCAGTCATTGTGACTTCATCAATTATTCTTTTTTCCGGATGCTGTAAAAAGGTTGTGACTAATGAAAATGTCGCTACGGAAAATACTGTTGAATGTGCAGCGGCATGCGCAAAAATAATTCCATCAGAATCTGCAACGCAAATATCAGCTTTGGATATTGAGAATGGTCAATACTATGGCAGTCTCAGCCAAAAAAAGAAGGGAACCCCCGATAATTGGCTACATGTTCTTGAAGGAACCAAAAGTGCTGCATGGTGCTCACCAACTGCTGCAGGGAATTATAGCAGCGGATGCGATTGTAAAAAATGAAAATTTATTTTACATAGTATTGTGATAAATTAAAAATCGGAGTTTCTCTGTATTTGATTTGTTTTTAATTATTACTTATCACATCAATGATTTCTGAAAAATTCTGTATCTCTTATAAATCACACCTCCCTGTTTCTCCATTTCTGCTCTTACTTTTACATTGGACTCAAGTTCCAGGTGACTGTCAATAAATTCAAATCCTGAATCCCTTGCAGTTTCAATCATGTCCATACCCATCAGAACATCTAACCCGATTCCGCGATATTTTTTATGAATTCCACCGATGAGCAAATCAAGCTGTTTACTTTTTTTCTGTGACTTTAGAATCTTTAAAAAACCAAACGGAAATAAGCGACCATTTGCAGCCTTGATTCCTGTTGAGATATTAGGCATGGCAACAGTGAATCCTGCAACTTCTCCATCGTATTCAATTACTTTAACGAAGCGTGGATCCAATACAGGAAGATAATGTCGTGCAAGAATTTTCATTTCATGCTCATCTATATCGGAATAACCGAATATTTCTGTAAAAGTTTTGTTCATAAGTTTAAGAACCGGTACAATGTAATTTTTTAAGTCCTTTTGTAATTTAAAGCTGACACTTTTTATATGATTGTTTGATGAAACTTTTTGAAGAATTCTTTTGTACAGTTCTGGAATACTTCCATTAATCATAATTTTGTAGACAACCAGATCCTGTTCTTTGGAAAATCCATGCTGTTCTAATAAAGGTATAATATACCTTGGGTTTGTGTAAGTTGAAACGGCAGGAATATTTTCGAATCCTTCAACCATATAACCCATGGGATCATGATAATTCATTCCAAAAGGGCCAATCAGTTTAGTAAGTCCTTTCCCTTTTGCCCAGTGTTCTATAAAACTTAACAATTCATGTGCAACTGCGGTATCATTAATGCAATCGAATAATGAAAACCTTGCTGTCTTTTCATTTTGAATTTCGTTATGTCGTTTATTAATTACACCCATTATTCTTCCGACAGCCTGATTTCCGCGATATGCAACAGCAATTACAGTATCGCAATATGTGAATGCAGGATTTTTATTTCTGTCGAAATAATCCCACTCATCACTAATAATTGGAGGAAGCCAATGGGTATCGCTTTTATGCAATTGCCATGGAAGCATTATAAACTCTTTGAGTTGCTTCCTGTTTTCAACAGTTCTGATTTCCATATTTCTTTTGTAATGATTTATTATTGATTTTTTACAAAAGTCAAAGGTCCGCCTAATAAGCGGTATTCATCGAACCTGCATGAATTGATCAGCTTTCCCTGGTATGGCATAAGGTTGATGCATCCGTCACAAAGATTGGGTTCTCCGTCAATTACTTCAAATGGTTGCTGAAGGATTAATGCCTGCACATACACTGGTGTAAACAAACGCAGCGGATTTTGGAGTAATGAGATCAGATATTTTTTCATTGCCTTTCTAATTCTTTTATCAAAAAATACCATGAAAAAAATAGCCCTCCCTGGATCAGGAATTACTGCATCGTATCTGCCTTTAAATACATGATAAAGCAGCTGGTATATCTCAACAGTTTTCGCACCTACTTCACCAAATGTCCTGTTCTTTGAGCCGACATTTACGGTTATCAGATATTTAAAAGTATCTTCCTTCGGAGTCCCGTTAAGGTAAGCTGCCGGATAAGTATCAGCAATCTCCCGGACCAGTTCGTCATGAAGATCTATTGTTGAAATATTTATTTCGTGTTCTGAATTTATACAATCAGTAAGCATCTGCTTATCAATTTTTCGTCCATCGACCAATAAATCATATGAAGGATCATCAGGTATTGCACGGTAGGTGATAAGCGACAGGTGATTTACTTTGCCGTAGTTTTCCCTATACCATCTTACAATATCATTTATCTGATTCATATTCGACCGCCTTACAGTAAGATTAAATCCACATTTGATTTTTCCAACCTTGTGCACCATGTCAATCAACTGTTGACGCAGTTCGTTCATCTCGATTTCTGTTTTGTCAATCCAGCCCGGCCTGTTCTGACCACTGTCAGCATGAAAATAAAATTGAAATAATCCTGCTTTTCTGAGTTCTCTGATAAGGTCGATGTTAAGGGTTTCTCCATTGGTTAGGAGAATGGATTTCATTTTAAGTGAAGCGATATACTTTACTGTTTCAATAATTTCGGGATAAAGAAGAGGTTCGCCTCCGGAAATACAAATCCTGCTGCAATTTAATTGTTCCCTGCATTGCTGAATTTCTTTTTTTATTTCATCGAACGGACGATGACCTGTTACATTTTTTTTTCGGAAACAACCGGGACAATCCAGATTACACACATCAGTCACTTCAATCCATGCACCTGGATTGTCTGTTGCTGACCATGGAAACCGGAATAATTTATTTCTGTCAAAGTTCATTTGCGTTAATTTAACGGTTATACTTTTTAATTGCTTTGATTGGTCCGCCGAAAATTCTGTATTCATCAAGCTGGCAAGGATTGATGAGCTTGTCTCCAAGAACCATGGGGTTTATACAATGATCACATATATTTTTTACTCCGTCAATGAATTCAATTGGCTGTTGAATTATAATTGATTGGAGATACGTTTTTTTAAATAGCACAGATGGATTCTTTAGTAATAATCTGTGAAAACTTTTGAGAGCCCGCCAAACCTGGAGGTCAAAAAGAGCACTGGCAAAAATTATTTTCCCGATGGCTGGGTTCTTTACGAATGAAAGATATTTTCTGTTGAAGAGATGATAAAAAACCTGCGACAGTTCCATTGTCTTCGCTCCAAGAAAACCGTATGAATTTTTTGCAGAACCAATTTGTAGAAAGAATAAATATTTATTTGTCTCAGGAAATGCATCACCATTAATGTAAGCACAAGGGATAAATTCCGGGAAATACTGCTGTATTTTTTGATATATTTCACCACTTGTTATTTCGCTGGTATCTAGCCCTGCATAAGTATTGATCATATTCTCAGCAGGAATTATTTTATTGTTTGCATAGAAATCATATTCATCATTCTGATTTATTGCACGGAAAGCGATGAGAGAAAGATGCTGTACTTTATGCTTATTTGTGCTGTGCCATTCGATGATTGCAGGTACCTGCTCAATATTTTCTCTTGCAACCGTTACATGAAAACCACATTGAATACCTTTTAAATCGTACAACATATTTGCATAATGACCGCGTAATTCATTTAATCCTTTTTCGTCCACACCTTCCCAGCCTTCACGATTCTGCCTGGAATCAACATGAAAATGAATACGGCTGAGACCTGCTGATTTCAATTCTTTTGCGAGCGATGGTGTCAGTAATGCACCATTTGAAAGGATCAATGGTTTTAATTTTTTTTCTTTGATAAATCGAATCAACTCAACAATATTTGGATACAAAAGAGGCTCACCACCCGAAACAACCATCGTATCGCAATGAGTCTTTTTTTGACATTCAATAATTTCATCACAAACTGATTCAAACGATCGGTCACCGGTAATCCTGTTCCGGTAGCAGCCATTGCAACTAAGGTTACACTCATCAGTCACTTCAACCCACCCTGCCTGGTTGTCAAATTTTGACCAGGGAATTTTATACATTTTTTTTCTGTCAGGAGACTCTGTCATTTTTTTTATTCGCTTTTTGTTATTGTCATCGCTTCTCCGAAAATGCGGTATTCATCAAGCCGGCAGGAATTGATAAGTTGTCCTTTATAAGCCATCATATTTACGCAATCATCGCATAGATTAATTTTTCCATTAATTACTTCGTTGGGTTGCTGAAAATGTATGCTCTGCGCGTAAATGCGATCGAAAAGAGAAAAAGGATTTTTAAATTTAACTGCGAGAAAGCGAAAAAACGCTTTTCGGATTGAGGGGTCGAATAGCGAGAGTACAAATATTTTCGAACCAGTTTTAGGACTTTTAAGAAATGCAAAATATCTTCCGAAAAATAAATGATAAAACATCTGCACCATTTCCATTGTGTTTTTCCCCATATTGCCGAAGACATGTTTTTTTGTTCCGACATTAACTGCAACAAGGAATTTAAAGGTATCGTAGGTTGTTGTGCCATTCAGCCACGCGCATGGTTTTATGTTCGGGTTTGCCTGGTGGATTATTTTAAACATTTCTTCAGAAGTAATGCTGATCTCTTTTTCTGCTGAAGGATGCATGCCAAAATCACCGGGGTTTATTTTCTTTCCGTTAGCATAAAAAGAAAGTTTCTCATTGTCAGGAAGCGTGCGGTATGCAATAAATGAAACATGTTGCACCTTATTCAGATTTTGCATGGCCCATTTCAAAACTTCAGGTATTTCGTTGAGGTTTGAACGGAATACTGTCACATGAAATCCGCATTGTATCCTGCCATTATTCCATATCATATCGGCATAATGTTGCCGAAGAATATTCAGTTCAGATTCGTTTTTTCCAATCCATTCATTCCTTTCCTGGCAACTGTCGATATGCAAATGCATTTTGGCAAGCCCGACTTTTTTTAATTTTAAAAGTAATTCAGGAGTAAGATTTTCCCCATTTGAAAAGATGATGGGTTTTATTTTTAATGAAGAAATATAAGAAACCACTTCAATAATTTCCGGATAAATGAGCGGTTCTCCACCAGCAATTGTAATGCAATCACAATTGGTAAGACGAATAGTATCGAGTATGTCCAGCTTGATATCAGCAAATTTCCGATGACCTTCCTTCTGATGGCGATAGCAACCCTTGCAAGACATATTGCATATATCAGTCACTTCAATCCAACCTCCGGGATTATCCATTTTTGACCATGGAAACCTGTACATATTTCTTCTGTCAAGCAACATGCTTTGTCTGTTTAAGGTACTGTTCATATAATGGATTGAATCGTTGCCTGATTTCTTCTTCATTAAGTCCGAAATCACTGGCTGAATAAAAATGCCTGCTTTTGTAACGGCTGTTCTTTTGTGAAGCTATTGCCAGTTTCTGATGAAAATTGTCAGATAATGAAAATCCAAAATGATTATAGATTTCTGAAATTGATTTTTCTGGATTTGAAACAACAGAGTTGTAGTTTAACATTAAATAATCTTCGGAGTTCCATTCTTTAAAAACTTGCAGAGGGTAGGAGTACCAGTGTTCAGCCGCATTCAATGCATATGCGGTCAAACGCTTAAAGTATATAGTGGCACCATACATCTTCAAAAAATGATTTATTAAACTAATTGTTGATGGGATGGCTTGATCGGGCTGCCTGAAAATACATATAAAACGGCTGTCCGGAAATATTGATGTAAGCGATTTTATTTTTGGTGTATGACTTGGGCTTTTTGAAAGATATGTTCTTCCTTTGCCATAAGTGTATAAATGTTTCTGGACGCACTTGCGGAAAAATTTCATGATCATTCTTTTCTTTCTCTCTGAAAGCCGTTCGTCAAACCATGCAAGGTTCCTGAGGTGTTTTATCCATGGAAAAAGAAAAACAAGAAAATTGTACGAGAACAAATGAATCAAAATAATTTCATCTTCTTCAATATCAAAAAAAGAAGTCGGATGGGCAGGTTCAATTACTCTGAATATTTGTTTGTCTAGTCTTTTCAAAAGTTTTGAAAAAACGTATTTGCAATGCCTGTCAGCTACTGATAGCAGATTCAGTAATTTTTTCTGAACAATTGAAGGCGCAAAAAGTATTTCCCATGATTTCATGGATGTAAAGTTTTCACTGTCAGAAAATAGTGTTTGATGCAAAAAAGTGGTTGCAGTGCGGGGCATTCCGATAATAAACAAAGGTGCTGATATTTGGACTTTTCTGTATTTGGGGAATATTATTTCATCAAGCGCAAAGCAGAGCCAGGTGATGAGCTCAAGCAGGCAAAAAAGTGGCAGCAATACTATCAATAGAAAAAACATCTTCATTATTCAGTTATTAAGTTGATATAATGCTGCAATATGTTCTACACAAAATCAGTGTGGGTTACAGTTGCTTTTTTATTTGCAGACAATTTGCAAACTATATGTAGTCAAACCAAATTGCACCGTTTTTGATAAAAAAATTTATTTTTGATTATCCTTTTTCAATGCTTCAAACCCGGCTATTACATCAAATATTTCCTCATCAATTAAATCCTGACGCATACGGTTAAATTTGAGGCTGAGATCTTCGAGCAATTCCTCTATGTTTTTTTCGGCACGCTGCATAGCTTCGAGTCGACTTGCATTTTCAGCAGCTAACGATTCGGCACAAACCCTGAATAAAGAAACGAAAAGATATTCTCTGATTAATGCCGATAGAGTAGATTTTGCCTCACCTGCAACCTGTGGTATATTATTGGTTGGCCATTTTTGTTCTGCCATTTCTTTCAGCCATTTCTCATCTAAAGGTAACAGACGTTGGCTTATTTGTTCGTAGCCTCTTCCTTGTTTCGGGCGATTATGAAAAATATAAAATTCTTTAAATTCGTCCTTTATGGGACCTTGTTCACTCTCAATTATTATTTCACCCACAAGCGGTGTGATATAGTTTACCGAACTTGGTACAATAAATAGTTTTGTTGTTTCAAAACCGGCATCTTCCAACCGTGACTGAATACGTTCACCAACGGCCCAAATTTCTTTCTTTCCCTTTAACGTGCTCAAAAATTGTATTACAAAATCTGCTAGCCGTTCATTAAATTGTCCCACCAGGCCGATATCGGAACCTACAACTAGCACACTTATTATTTTATTCTTGTTTTGTTTTGCCGTCAGCATATTAAATTTTACCTGACTGAAATATGCAGTAAAGCCTAATGCTAACGTTCTGTAATAATCGTTCAGGGAGTTAACCGCCATTTCAAATTGATTGATGTTAGAAGCAGCGATTGCTTTCATTGATTTTACAACCGTTTCGATTTTTCCGGCACTTTCAATTTTTCTGCGCAAGCTGTCTATCGTATCACCCATGGTTTTAATTCCTTAATCTAATTCCATTTTGATTTTCATAAATTGTATCGGACATTGATTAAATTAATCCTTCAGAACGGAGTTTATTTTCTGCAATTTTCAAAATGATTTTCTCATCCTCTATGCTAAATATTTTGTTCGAAAATAAGCGTTCAACGATTTCAGAAGGTAATTCTTTTGCTGATTCCCGAAACTTAGCTTGTGCAAAATGCATTTTCTCCAGAGGTATGGCATCCAGGATTCTGTTTTTTAATGCAAGCAATAATATAATCTGTTCTGGAACAGACATAGGATCAGATTCGGCTTGAATCAGGCAGGCACGAATTCTTTTTCCATGTTCAATTATTTTGCTGGTATTTTCATCCAGCCGTGTACCGAATCTTGCGAATGTTTCCAATTCTTCAAACTGAGCATATTCCAGTTTCAGACTTCCTGCTACCGATCTGTATGCCGGAAGCTGAGCTTTGCCTCCCACACGCGAAACAGATTTTCCTACGTCAATTGCCGGCAACACACCGAGATCGAAAAGCTTGGGAGAAATATACAACTGACCATCTGTAATTGAAATAAGATTTGTAGGAATATAAGCCGACATAATCTGGGCTTCTGTTTCAATAATCGGCAAGGCGGTAAGTGAGCCTCCTTTCAGTTCATCATTCAAATGTGTTGATCGTTCCAATAATCTTGAATGTATATAAAAAATATCACCGGGAAAAGCCTCGCGTCCTGGCGGCCTTCTTAATAAAAGAGAAAGTTCGCGATAAGCACGAGCATGATTTGTGAGATCGTCGTAAACAATTAATACATCACGTCCCTGCTCCATAAAATATTCAGCCATACTGGTTGCTGCATAAGGAGCAATGTATTTTAGTCCGGGAGAATTATTTCCTTCTGTTACAACAACAATTGTATAATCCATTGCCCCATTTTCGGCCAGTCGGGCAATTACTTTCGCCACAGATGAAGACCGCTGACCAATAGCACAATAAACACATATTACATTTTTATTTTTTTGATTGAGAATAGTATCAATTGCAATGGCTGTTTTACCTGTCTGTCGGTCGCCTAAAATCAATTCGCGCTGACCACGTCCGATTGCAATTAATGCATCGATTGCTTTTAATCCGGTCTGCAGTGGAACTTTCACAGGCGCCCGATCCATAATTTCCGGAGCAGGGCGTTCAATGGGCAAGCGTTCAGTAAATGAAACAGATTCTTTTCCATCGAGTGGTTCTCCTAATGGATTTACAACTCGTCCAATCAATCCATCTCCAACGGGAACATCCATTACACGGCCTGTTCGTTCCACTTCGTCTCCTGCATGTATCCCGGTGTTTTCTCCCAGAAGGATAACACCTATTTCATCTTCATCAAGATTAAATGCAATACCATACAAATTTCCGGGAAACTTTAAAAGTTCTTCATACCCAACTCCGGGTAAGCCTGATACTCTTACTATTCCCGTAGATACACTTAATACTGTACCCACTTCTCTTGGCGCAAATTTTTGAACATAATCTTCCCTGATCTGACTTAATTCATCAAAAGCATTTTCAATAAAGCTATTTAGAAAATCTTCAGGCATATTTTTGAAATTATGTTTCTTTTTTCTAATCAGTGGCTTTTTATATAATCAATGTATTATTCCATCATTGGTAGGATGAAATCCGAAGCAATCGTTTTGCAGCAAGCCTTGCTGTTATATGCTGCCAATATTATTTCTGAATACAAAATTTTTCCACTCTGTATCCTTTACCTGATGCAACTAAATAGAGATAATTCCCATTATTTAATTCTGGCATGGTGTAATGAAATTCATTATTGCCTGCACTCAAAATGTCGCTATACAAATTTTTAATTTCTCTTCCTTCCAGATCATATATTTTTATTGTGGTAAAATCATTTTCTGATGTTGTAAAATTCACGGTAAAAATTCCACTATTTACATTAGGAAACAAACTAAAATTTGTTGTTATATCCATATCTTCGTTTATTCCGGTAAGATAGCTGTCAAAATTCAGTGCATCCACAATAAAAATTGAATTGCCCAGTACAGGTAGATCATACATGGTGGTCCCGATACCTTTATATGCAGCCAGTTCAATATATCCGCTGTCAGGAATAAGTACATTATCCATATAAGCGAAATTTGCGAGGGAATCCAGATACCCGACTGAGAATGGAGTATAAGTCGCCGCTGCCCCTAATACTTCCTGACCCCAAGCCAGACAGTCTCCCCAAGGACCTATATAACCTGCTTTGGTAAAATAAACAATTATTTCTGCAGAATCACCATTGAGGGGTGAGTACTTGTAAAAGCCCTTCAAATTATTGTAACGGGTTGCGATCGGAAATGCAGGCCCAAATCCTTCCTGGCCATTCGGACGTGTAGTGTAGATTAATCCCTTTGTTGTGTCCGTGCCGTCAACTTTATTTTCAAGACGCACAGCATATGCACCAAAATAATGATCAGTTGTCTGGGAAGCGGGATAGAAACCTACATGATTAATGCCTCGGTCCGTCCATCCGTCAGGTGCTGAATTGGCACCATTTGTCCATGTTTCAAAATTGTAATTTGGAATTACCTGTGCATTTACTGAACACAAAAACAGCATTATTAGAGTTGCTGAAAAAAGTATTTTTATTTTCATCATGTTGTTGTCAGTGATTATAGTGCTGACTCCGCACTTCTAATTTATAATTATTTGTCAAAGTCAAGATTGTAGTTTCTTTTGTTTGCATATAACTGTTTATTTATAGACATGAGATTGCTTCACTCCTTTCGTAATGACGAGTATAAGGATAAGCACTAATTAACGACATCTTCTTCTTTATCGTTCTTGTTTATCTGCAGTTTTGTATAAATTGTTTCTGAAATATTTTTTTCTACTGAAGAAAGATATTCTGAAATGCTCCATGATAATTTATATCCGTTCGTATGGATTTCAATACCACTGATCATTTCAGGATTGGTTTTAAATGTAAACAGGACTGAACTGCCTAACAATTCTTTTATTGCTTTTTCAATTTCTTCTTGTTGTGATTGAATTAAATCAAAAGTGCTTCGAACTATAACCGGGTTCTTTGATGTTGAAAAGGCGACCATTAATTGGTTCCTCTCTTCTTCATTTAAATTTTTCAAACGATTGATAAAAACATTTACCATTCGTTGTTCCAGGCTGTCATCCGCAAGGTCTTTCAATGTTTTTCTGGCTATCGAAAAAACTTCGTCCTGTGTTTTTCGAATAATGGTAAGGCTCAGATTTTTTTGTTCATCTTTAAAAGTCTTTTTTAGTTTGGCACGTAAAGCCTCCGATTCTTTACCTGCCTCATCTGAAAGGAGCTGTTTTTTTGTTTTGATTTCATCAATGGCTTTATTCCATTGTTCGTTTCGCTGCTGATCAAAATCGCTGTTCTTTTTCTGGAACTCATCGCGTTCTTTTATTGCTTCTGTTTTAATTTCCTCCGCATCTTTTATTTTATCAGCAATCTGTTTTTCCCTTTTATCAATGGCATTCAATATTGGCTTATAGAGGAAACGTTTCAGTAGCCATACTAAAATTAAAAAGTTAAAGATCTGGGCAATAACTGTAAACCAATTTATAGCCATTTTATAATTCTTTTTTATTGAGCAATAAAATGATTCCAGAATGGATTGGCAAAGATCAGTATCATCGAAACAACAAAACAATATATTGCTATTGATTCAATCATTGCAAGCCCAATGAATAATGTACGTGATATAGTGGAAGCCGAATCCGGTTGTTGTGCCATTGATTGCAAAGCGCTCACAACGGCACGTCCTTCGGCCAATGCAGGCATCATACATCCTATTGCAGTTGTCAGTCCTGCTGTGGCAATAGTTGCTGCGCCAATAATTGTGCTGCTGTCCATAATTATTCCTCCATTTTTTATTGATTTATTTTTGCTTGTTTAATTTTCTTTTTTTCTTCAACTGTCATGCCAGCCGCAATATATACTGTTGCCAGAATGCTGAATATATATGCCTGAACCAGTCCCGTAATCAACCCGAGCACATTCATAATCATAGGAAAAATAAAAGGTGCTAAACTCAAAAGAATTGCTACAATCATGCTCCCGCTCATGATATTACCAAAAAGCCTTACCGATAATGCAATGGTTCGTGTAATTTCACTGATGATGTGAAAAGGCATCATTATTATATTTGGATGTAAATAGGTTTTGAGATAGCCCAGCAGTCCGTTTCCCCATATTCCAAAAAACGGGACAGCAATAAATACACTAAGTGCCATTGCAACAGTAGTAGAGAGAGAGCCCGTTGGCGGTTCATAACCAGGAAAGATGATGCAAAGATTGGAGGTCGCAATAAATAAAAATAAAGTACCAAGGAAACCAATATATTTTTCCGGTCGTTTTAAACCAACTTCTTCAATCTGCTGATTAATCCCCTTTACGAGCATTTCAAGTATGCATTGCCGGCGTGAAATACGAATATCTGTCCTCAGTTTACGTGTGATGAGCATAGATATAGTTACCAGCAGCAGCATGATTACCCATGTCAAGACAATAGTGGCGTTTATTTCAATAAAGCCATACTGCCATAAAATAGTTTCATCCGGGCTAAGCCTCATTTTCCACCTACCTCTGTATTTGTGTTTGCCTTAGTAACAGGCAAAAAATGTTTACTCAGCATTCGTACTAAAATAAAGCCAAGCAGGCATACAAGAAGTTTTTTCCAGTCGCCGCCTGATATAAAATAAAATCCGCACAGAGTTATTCCTGTTCTTACAAGAAAACTTCCTATGATCCATAGTGCCGGGTTCTTTGAAGTCAGGCCTTTTTTTAAGGTTAACCACAAGCCACCAAAAAATAGTACCCCGATCAAAACACCCGCAACAAATGCGGCTACCATGAATAAAACTTCACTCATCATTTTTCTTATTTTGATGCATTTTTTTATTTTCTCTATCTACCCATTGCCATGCAATGATACAGCCGATAAACAAGCCAATAAACAAAAAGGATATTGTCCATGAAAACGACTGCGGGTATTTTTTATCTAACCAAATTCCTAGTGCTATTCCTGATAAAGTAGGAGCAACAACTGACCAGCCTACAATTCCAAATACGGCAAATCCAGACAAAGCATTGTACTTACCTTCACGCTTTGATTTCAATTTTTGCTTTTCCTTTTTTGCAACTTTTTGACTGAATCCTTGCTTCATTTTTATTCTTTTAGGAACTTTTCAAGGCTTTGAATTAAACTGCTACTCATTTTTTTCATGACTGTATTCACATTCTTTTCCTTCTCATCCAAACTTAAAAATTCTTTTTCAACCGCCTCATGAAGTTTTCCCAAATCGGTTCCGCCAATAGCATTGCGCACCGAAACCAATACATCTCGTCCTGTTTTAATCAGCACTCCTTCATCAATTGCTAGATAAATGATGCCCTGTGTTTCTGTTTCATATTCAAAAATTCCCGGAATTAATGAGGCTACACAATCGAGCCTTTGCGGTAAAAATCCATAAGAGCCCTGATTTGTTTCTGCCACAATCCGCTTAACATTGTCGTTTTCAGAAAATATTTTGTAAGGAAGCAATATTTTTAAATTCATTAATGAGGATTCCATTTTAATAACTTTTATGATGCCTTTATAATCACTATTTTGAAAGAATTATATTAGTTTTTTAGCTTTTTGAATTACGTCATCTATCGAACCTACCATATAGAATGCGCTTTCCGGTAAGTCGGCAAACTCATCTTTTAGTATACGCTCACAACCATCAAGGCCATCATCAAGACTAACATCTTTCCCTTTTATCCCACTGAATTGTTCGGTTGTATAAAAAGGTTGTGTAAGAAAACGCTCAAGGCGTCTGGCCCGGTTAACCAGTTTGCGATCATCAGGAGATAATTGTTCTAACCCTAACATAGCGATAATGTCTTTTATCTCTTCATATTTTGCTAAAGTTTGCCTGATGTCATGTGCAATTGTATAATGCCTTTCACCAATAATGGCAGTTGTGGCCATTTTAGAATTGGATTGCAACAAATCAATTGCAGGAAATAAGCCTTCGCTTGCCCGCTTTCGCGAAAGAACAATAGATGCAGACTGATGAGAAAAAGTGTGTACTGCCGAAGGATCAGTCAGGTCATCAGCTGGTACAAATACCGCCTGGATAGAAGTAATAGCAGCAACATCTGTATTTGAAATGCGTTCTTCCAGCTTCGACAGATCAGTTCCAAGTGTTGGCTGATAGCCCATACGGGAGGGCATTTGTCCCATTAAACCGGACACTTCCATACCTGCCTGGATAAACCTGAAAATATTATCAATTAGTAAAAGCACATCACGATGCTCATCATCCCTGAAATATTCAGCCATTGTAAGCGCTGCATGCCCCACGCGGAAACGGGCTCCCGGCGGTTCGTTCATCTGGCCGAACATCATGATGGTTTTTGGAAGAACACCGGTATCTTTCATGTCGTGATAAATTTCGTGTCCCTCGCGGCATCGTTCGCCAATACCACAAAACATACTCACTCCTTTTTGGTGCTCAATTACATTATGAATCATTTCAGTTAGCAAAACTGTTTTGCCTACTCCTGCGCCGCCGAACAGTCCGGCCTTACCTCCACGTTCAATAGGTACAAGAACATCAATTGCTTTTATTCCTGTTTCAAAAATTAAAGATTTCGTTGAACGGTTTGATAGCGCAGGAGGAGGTTGATGTATGCTGCGCCGTTCAAGTCCTGATTCTAATGGTGGCTTGTGATCAATTGTATTTCCAAACACATTAAACATGCGGCCAAGTGTTTCTTTTCCAACCGGCACTTTTAAAGGTTCATCTGTGCTTCTTGCGATCATGCCCCTGGTTAAGCCCTGTGTAGGAGTCAATGCCATACATCGGACTATGTTTTTATCGAGTTGTGATAACACTTCCATCACAACTTTATCATTCTCGGCAGTATAAATTATGGAATAAATTGGAGGTATATTAACTTCAAATCTGATATCAACTACGCTTCCGTGTACTGAAACAATTTCCCCTTTATTGGAGGATACAGCAACGGAATTATTTATACTGCGAGCAGAATTCATTTTTAAAAATCAAGTTATCATTGGAGCAATTGCTTAAAGGATCAGCATCACTAAATATATTTTTTCGATTCTAATACGCTGATAATTGTATCAACAATTTCGTTTTCATTAATTGTTTTGCGGTTAAAGCACAAATCAAAAATGTCACTTTCATGCAGACTCCCTCGGAAAAACTTTAGAAAGGCAGCTCTGCGCTCTTCCATTTCTTTAACCTTAATTTTTGATTGTGTAACTGTCATATTAAACCGCTCTCTGAAACATTCTGCTCTCCATGCAAATGGGGCAAAAAGTTTTACATGAAGTGCTTTCGGGTGGTCTCTCAAAATAATATTGCTGGCTCTTCCAACAATAATTGCATAACCATCCTGACTATATGATTTGACTACATTTGTAATTGTTGCTTTAATTTTTTCATTACTTATATATTGGCTGCTAAATGACAATATAATATCCGCAAGTGTTCCTTTTTGTTTTGAATCAAAAATATCTGCAATGTGCTCAGGTGCTACTTTCAGATCCAATGCTGATTTTTCCAGTATATCTTTGGTAACCCATTTCCATGGTTGATTTAATCCTGAAAGCATACTCCTATCGAGTAATTTTTGACATAATAATTCAGCTATTCTATTACCCGAACATCCAAATTCTCTTGAGATGGTAATAACAGGATTCATGGATTCCCGAGACTCTTCCTTCTCTTGAACTCTTTCCGATAAGTATTTGAATAGAAAATTGTCCATATATACCTCCTTATGTGAATTACGTTTATATTTAATATAAATTATAATCTATCAAAAATATGGTATAGTGAATCCTCTGACATTAAAACCGTATTAGCTTCACATTAAGAAAACATGAAGACGTGAAATTATATAGCTTTTCACTTCATTCGGTCGGTCGAAAGTAATTCTGAAAAAAGAATGGATAAGACAGGTAAATTTTTCATTTGGACGAAGAGCAATATGCGATGCCATTCATATGAAGGGTGACCATGAATTTCTTTGACTCTATTCTTGCTTACGCGCAATTTAACACAGGCTCTTATCAAATAACCAGGAAATATATGGCTCTTTATTTTTAATCGTTTCTAAATCTTTATCAATTTCTTTTAGCCATTCTTCAAGATCAGTAATGGTCATATCTTCCGGTGTTTTATCATATAGTTCAGCTAATTTTTTCTCATAAATCACAAGAGTCCTCAATTTAATTAATCTTTTTAATTCATTGATTATTTGTTCATCTTTTGCTGAAGTCATTTTTCTGTTTTTTTAGGGTGATAAAATAACCGTTTTGTTTTTTGCATAGAATTAAAACGAGATTAAGAAAAGATTAAAATAAGATTAATAACTATCTAAAAGCCACTCATGAATTTTTAATCAGGGGTAGGGCAATTTTACGTACAGTAACTTTTGATGTATTTAAAAACTACTTTTCAATCGGGCGAAAATATAATACATATCATAAGAATTTGCTTGCTTCCCATAATACTGTAATAGTTGGGCAATAAATGATAATTCAAGATTCTCTTTAAGTGAAATATTTATTGAAGGTATTACGAAGTATAATTTATTTTTGGTATTTATTATTCCTGATAATGAACCGTTCATAAGCGGAGTAAAAGGATATGATATTGAAGCAAATATTGAATAGTCTGATAAAAAAAGATTTTTAGTATTTATGTCGCTCGTGCTAAACTGGTCAGGTGAAAAAATATTCACCGTATCTTTATTCCCATTGTACAAAGCCTCAACCTGGAGAAACAAAGAGTTTTTGAACGTGTAATCGTACCCCATAGAAGCAATTAAAATTCCGGTAGTGTCACTAAAATTCTTTTTAGGATAGAAAAAAGTTGCTTCTCCTCTGAATCCTCCGTCTATCAATTGTCCCGACCATCCTGTTCCAATTACTAAATCTGTTTCTTCTGCAATTCCACCTATGAATTGAAAATCATAATTCCATTTGTTGAACCTGTATAATCCGGCAACGGTGGTTTTTTTTTTGCCATTTACTTTTGCTGCAATTTCAAAGATAGAAGTAGGGCTTGAATAATATTGCATACGCACCGCGTCACTTCCTGGTTTTTCTTCGTAATCAAAATCGAAATAGGAATATGAATTAAAAATATCATTTGGATTCCACACAAATGTCTGCCCCCAGTTTATCCGCTGCCGCCCTGCCGTTAACTGAAACTTTTCTGTGGAATATTGGAGCCACGCCCTATCGATAGAAGTATTTAATAGAAATGATTTTTCTTCAAATATATTTTTCGACATTTTAATTATTCCGTTATCTGCTTCAAAAGTCTTATCATAACCGGGAAAATTTGTCAGAATGCTGCCATACAAAAACCTGTTTCTCAATTCTGCCGATGCAGTAAATTTCTGTGACATGAACCATTTGCAGTTAAGGCGGTTGTGTATAAGGTTTGCAGTAATCCAGTCGCCTTTTACATCCTGAAATATTACGGTCTGCATGTCTTTTACATATCCGTTAAAAACAATTTTCTTTTGTTTTAACGAATCCTGCGAATACAAATGAACATGCATTAAAACAAAGAGAAAGAACAAAAAAATATTTCTGTATGCGAACGATATATTTCTGTTTTTTTTCAATTGATAAGTTTTATTTCTCTTTTAAAACATCTTTTTTATTCTTCCCTGATTGCGTCTGCAGGATTCAATTTTAAAGCTTTCCGGGCAGGATAGACAGAAGCAAGGATCCCGGTTATAATTACCATTATAGTAAGATTCAGGTAAAATTCCAATGTTATTGAAGGATAAAAGATGGCGTCAATACCGAAAGCTTCCATTCCCTCACTGACAGAGGACAAATCAATCCCGTGTTTACTAAATGCTGCAATTATAATCCAACCGATGATCATTCCGATAACACCTCCGGTTAATGTGAGCATAACCGTTTCGAGCATGATCATACTGAACACCCTGAATTTATTCATTCCGATAGCCATCAGCATCCCAAGTTCACGCACTCTTTCCAATACCACCATCAGCATGGTGTTAATGATTCCAAACGCAAGAGCAAATAAGATGATCACAAGTATGATATACAATTCTATTCCTGCAACGTCCTCATACAACGACAACTCAGGTTGCAGCTCTTTCCACGTCATGACGCTTAGTTGCGGATATTTTGCTTTCAGCAGGGAAGCGACCTTAATGAGGGAATCGTTTGTGTTCAATAAAACAGCAATCTCGTGTGTTTCGAAAAATTGTCCGCTTGAATCTGCAAGATCTTTATTCCTTACAAAAACATTGGCAAGATCGAAATTTGTATTTGATGTTTTATAAATCCCGGAAACTTTAAAGGCTTCCAGCTGTATTGTTCCATCACTTTTAGGAAATCGTAAAACAATTTTCGAACGTAATTTTACTTTGAGTTTTTTTGCAAGTTTCTGACTGATGACTACAGGGTTTTTTTTAATTCCCTCAAAATATTTTCCACAAGTATCACAGATTGTCTGATAGATAGTAGTTACTTTTTTTTCAGTTTCGGGATCGATTCCTACAATCTGAACACCGGATGAAATTGATGAACAGTTTACCATTCCGGGCGTTTTTGTTCTTTCTGTTACAGCTTTTACTTCAGGTAAACTCCTTATAAATGCCGAAATAGTTGCAGCATCATCAATCGAATACTGAATTTCGTTGTTGCCAAGGTATTTGGGATTGTGAAGTTGGATATGTGAAACTTCCTTGTTGATAGAGGCATTTAGCTTTTGGTCTGTCATTCCAAAAATAAAAGCTGCCGTGAATGTTCCTCCCACCAATCCAAGAACAATCGAGAACATTACAATCAGGCTACGCTGTTTGTTTCGCCATATGTTTTTCCATGCTATTGACCAGATCATTTTTATTTTGGATTTACGATTTTACATAATCAATTTTTATTTGCTTCGCAAAGCATTAATTATATTCAGCTTTATCACTTTTCTTATTGGATAAATTATGGCGAATAATACAATGATCATAACAATCATGCTATGTGCTATATAAATATCGGAGCGGAATGATATCGAAAGTACCGGATCTATTCCAAAATCTACCATGGTTTTTGCCATAGGCCCACTCAGGTGAATCGGGTTTGAGTGAAAATAATAAATTATGGGAGTGGCTGCTACCATGCCGATTATAATACCGATGATTCCGATATAAATCATTTCTATTGCAACAATCACGGCTAGTTTGGATTTTTGCATGCCGATAGAAATTACCACCCCAAACTCTTTTATTCGTTCGGCTGTCATCATCAGTACTGTTCCAAATATTCCGAAAGCCACAATCATATAAAATATTCCAAGCAGGATATAACTGCCTACGTTTTTTGTTTTCATTGTCTGGACTATTTCCACAAGCATTTCATCCCATTTCATCACTTCGTATTGCCCGGTGTTCAAGTTGTTTTTTAATTCGCTGATTGTTTTATCAACTTTATTGGGATTTTTCAAAGCCAATGAAATTGATGTCAACCTGTTTTCGCAACTAAAAAACTCCTGGCACAAAGGAAGATTCATATACACCATTCTGTTATCCATTTCGGGTGATGGAAAATGAATAATGCCCCTCACCGGATATTTTCCGGCAGCGCTGGCGCCCTGAAAACCTTGTCCTATCATTACAAGGGTATCATTGACTTTTATTTTTAAGAAATCTGCCAGTCTCTCGGCAACCAAAACGCCATCATCATTCGCTTTTAGAAATTTTCCAGCTATTATTTTTTTAGAGATATTTGCAAAGCGATCTTCAGTTTCAGGAATTATTCCGACAAGGGCGATCCCTTTTGTTTGTTCTTCTACTGAGGCAAGCGCAAAGGATTCAAGCCGCGGAACATACAAAGATATATTATCGTTAGCATTGAGAACTGCAGTTAAAGATTCGTTCAGTTCAAAGGTATTATTGATGTCTTCTTTTTGTTCCCAGTAACCGTTTTTATGTATCTGAATGCTTCCTGTATACGACTGAATAATATTATTAATAACACTTTCCCAAACACCCGTCTGGAGCGAGCGCATCAGCAATGCAAGAAAAATTGCCAGAGAAATCGAAGAAGCAGTGAGCAGCGTTCTTCGCTTATTCCGCCAGATGTTTCTCCAGGCTAATTTCAGATAAGTCTTCATAAGTTATTAAACTCTTTTTTAAATATATGATCACAATAAACAAAACAACACTCAATTTCTAACTACATCGCTAACTACTTTTCCGTCTTCAATTGTAATGATCCTTCTTGCTTTATTCATAACGCGCACATCATGCGTGGAAAAAATGAATGTGATATTTTCTTCTTTATTTAATTTCTCCATGATGTCAAGCAGGTTTTCAGCTGATTTAGAATCAAGATTTGCAGTGGGTTCATCAGCAAGAATAAATTTTGGTTTCGACGCAAGCGCCCGTGCCACGGCCACTCTCTGTTGCTGACCTCCTGATAATTTATTCGGGCGGCTGTTCTTTTTATCAGTTAATCCTACGGCTTCAATAAGTTCATTCGTCCGCTTTTCTCTTGCTTCCTTTGGCATGCCTTGCAGTTGCATGATAAACTCAATATTTTCTTTTACCGTAAGCACAGGTATAAGATTAAACGACTGGAAAACAAAGCCGATATTTTTCATCCGGAACTGCGTTTTTTTTCTTCCGCTCAATGATGTAATATTAGCGCCTTCAATAAGTACAACACCGGCAGTTGGATCATCAAGTCCCCCGACAATATTGAGCAGAGTGGTTTTTCCCGAGCCCGAAGGGCCAACTATTGAGGCGAATTCACCTTTCTGAAAAGTAAGGTCAATACCATTAAGTGCATGAACAGGCAGTGATTCCTTATCATACGTTTTACAAATTCCATTAATTTCAATTATATTCATAGTTGTAAATTTTAGCGTTTCTTAAAGTTATTCCGTTCGGGTAGCCTCGGCAGGCTTTAATTTTAAGGCTTTATATGCAGGATATAGTGAAGCAATAATTCCTGTAAGAATTACCATAATTGTTGTTGAAATGAGCATTTGAAAATCAATTGTTGTATATATAATAGACGAATATCCAATGCTGGTGTATGCTTCCTCCCAGAAGTAAAGATCCAGTCCGACTTTTTCAAAATAATTGCATATAAAATAACCGGCAATTACTCCAATCAAACCTCCGGTCAATGAAAGGTAAATAGTTTCAAGCATGATCATGAAAAAAATTCTCACCTTACTCATACCTACAGCCATAAGCATTCCAATCTCTTTAATTCTTTCCAGCACTACCATCAGCATGGTATTGATTATTCCGAAACCAAGTGCCAGCAGAATAATAAGGATAAATATAAGCATATACTGCCCCATGGCACTTACAAGCAATGCGGCTTCAGGACTAATTTCCAGCCAATCCTGCACCTCAAGAGAAGGAAATTTTTTCTTCAGTTCCTGTGTAACTTTTTCAGAATTTTCATTTTTATCAAGCAGGATTGCAATTTCGTGAGCTTCTGTCTCGTTTAAACCAGTCAACTTGCAGATGTCGCTGTACCTGACGAAAATAGTTGCTTCATCGTATAATGTATTATCAGTTTCGTAAATGCCTGCAACCCGAAAAGCGCCGCTCGTAATATTTTTATTTATATCCTGTAATGTGATTATGATTTTGTTTTTGATCTTTACTTTTAGTTTTTCGGATAATTTTTTTCCAATGACCACAGAATTTTTCCCCTTACCCTCAAAATATTTCCCTTCAATTATCTTAGTGTAGATATTTGTAACTGTTTTTTCCTGATCAGGAACTATTCCGATTATTTTTATCCCTGTATTTGTTTCAGCAGAAGCAACCAATGAACTTATTACAATCCTCTTACATGCCGCAGAAACATGGTCTGTCAGCATTACATTTTGAAGAACACTATCAGCATTTTTTATTGTTAAAGAAAATTCGTTGTTATCATTAAACCTGGACTGATGAATCTGAATATGCGAAATTTCCGTTTGTATTACTGATTTTATGCGCTCTTCAATCATTCCATTCATAAAGGCGATCATGAAAACCCCAGCAAAAACGCCTAAAGTAACAGCGATGATTACAACTGTACTTCTTAGTTTATTGCGCCAAATATTCTTCCACGATAACAACCACAACATATTAAAATGTTTTTTTGATATTAACCTCTAAGTGCATTTATGATTTTTAATTTCCGGATATTCAATATTGGATAAGTACCAATTATAAGTGTAAAGATGAAGATCGTAAGAGCCTGATTGAAAAATATTGAAGGTTCCATTGAAAAAAACATTGCCGGTTCAAATCCCATTTGCAACATCATTTCTCCTGCCTGCCCCGTGAGGGGAATAGGATTTAATAAAAAATAATACATCAGGGGGATGCTGGCAATAATTCCTGTTGTTACGCCAATCATCCCGATGAATAAGGTTTCCAGCATTACGATGAAAATTAATTTGTATTTCCGCATACCAATAGCCAGTGTCACTCCGAATTCTTTTTTCCGTTCAGCCATCATCATTATTACAGTTCCTAAAATTCCGAAGGCAACAATCATATACAAAACTCCCTTCGTGATAATACCCGATTCACGGTCGCTTTTAATCTGATTCATTAACAGCTGGTTCATTTCCTCCCAATCCATCACTTCGATATCGTTGCCGAGGATTCGGACAAGTTCTTTTTTTGCAGGTGCTACATCATCATTATCATGAACCATTATGACTGTTGATGTCAGCAAATCAGTTGCTGAAAATAATTCCTGACAGTTTTTTATATCCATGTATACTACTATCCTGTCTAATTCCGGGGAAGGTTGTTTAATAATTCCACGTACAGGATATTTACCTGCTGCACTTGAGCCGTGATAACCCTGACCAATTAACACAAGTGTGTCGTTGATTTTAAGATTTAAAAATTTTGCTAAACCACTCGCAAGAAGAATTCCATTGTCACCATTTCGCAGATAATGTCCTTGAGTCAGTTTTCCGGAAATGTTTATTATTTTATCTTCATTTTCAGGGTCAATTCCAATTACCATCACGCCCTTTGTCACATCTTCCGATGATGCCAGGCAAAATGTTTCAAATCTCGGGGTGAAAATTGTGATCTCTTTAACACTTTTCAATTTTGTATCAATATTTTTGTCAAAAACAAAAGAATTATTGATGACCTTATCATCCCAGTATCCTTTTTTATGAATCTGCAGATAGCCTGAATAGGAATTAACAACGGTTGTTATGTATTGAGCATATGAGCCTTCCTGCATGGAACTCATGAATGCCGACAAAACCACTCCAAAAAAAACAGAGGCAGTTGTTATCAGCGTTCTTCGTTTGTTTCGCCAGATATTTCTCCATGCCAACCGGGCATAATATATCATAAAAAATATTTTTTATTTGATTGTCTGACTCAACTTTTTCATGTTTTGCTGCGAAAAAAAGGTGTCATCAATTGCCTGATTAAAAATCATACTTTTTATTTCCAGCACGGTTTTATTTCCTTTTTTATCCTGAGGAATTATTTCCATCTTGGTTGGTATTTCCCTGTCTCCCATTTTCTTTATGTTATATGCATTCAGAGTATTTACCAGTTCCATGTCCTCGTCGTAAAATTCTGTTTTCCATTGATTGAAGCCGTCAACAGTAATCCACATGATTGCTTTTCCCCATGTGACGGCAGCATCAGCAAGCGGTATCAATTCTATTTTGTAACACATTTGCCCGCGAATGGAATCCTTGCCCAGCAACTTATGCGTATAATCTTTTACTATTGATGATTCCCTTACAAGATCATCATTGGTAAAGTCAGAACCCATCCATGATTGCATCATCATTGACGGTGGAATTTTAATCATTTTTTCAATGGAAGGAACCCAGTTCCACATGTCATTCTTGATCTTCAGGAATACCTGTCCTTTGTCCTTTGCGGGGGAGGTTATCAGAATAATTGCATAATCTGTTCCTTTCTGCCAGCTTTTCATTGTGACCGATCTTGTCCAGTCGGGCCGTACAATCGTCATCGTCATTTCTCCCTGACTTGTAAGCCCTCTGCCTTTGTCATCAGCTTTTTTAATAATTTCTGTTGCTGTCAATGTTTGTGCTCCCGCATTTATTATAGTGCTTATAGCAAAAAGGGCAACCAGTAATGCTTTCATTTTTTTCATATTATCCAATTAGCAAAAATTATTAATCAATAAATGTATGGAGTAAGGAAATGCTTAATGTTAAAACCGAATTAGCATCACATTAAGAAAGCATTAAGAAGAAATAAGGAAGAACCTTTTTATTTGCAGACAATTTGCAAACAAATCAGTGTGTTTTTCTCTGGTTCGATTTACCCAGTTTAGAAAGGCAATTTACTTTTATAATTTAATTTTTACTTTTTGTTAAACAAAACTTCACAAAACGTTGCTGACTTTTATAATGTTTGTTTTTCCTTGTTCATTAAGAGGTGAACTGCCTACATGTATCACACAGTCTCCGATGATCAACAGTTTTTTTTCTTTCAGAATTTTTATTGATTCCCGGATAGCTTCTTCCAAATGCGAGTATGTGTGTAAATAAAATACTCTTACACCCCAAACAAGCGACATATAATGCAACAATTTTTTGTTGTTGGTAAAAGCATAAATTTCGGATTCTGGTCTGTGGCCTGATATATGGAATGCAGTATACCCGGAATGTGTAAATGTGATAATGGCTTTTGCTTTGACTTCTTTTGCTAAAGATGAAGCATTGTAACAAATGGAGTCGGCAAGGAAAGTGGAAGTTCCTTCGATTGGTAAATATTTTTTATTGAAAGAATTTCCAAACGCTTCAGTGTAAGAAATTATTTTTTGCATACTAAAAATCGTTTCAACGGGATATTTTCCCACTGAAGTTTCTCCGCTAAGCATAAGGGCATCGGCGCCATCAAGCACAGCATTGGCAACATCGGTGGCTTCCGCGCGTGTAGGTGTGAAATTTGTAATCATGCTTTCCATCATTTGTGTTGCAACGATTACAGGTTTCGATTTCTCGATGCATTTCTCAATAATTTGTTTTTGAATTAAAGGAACTTCATTAAAAGGCATTTCCACTCCCAGATCGCCTCGTGCTACCATTATTCCATCTGCCTGGTCAATGATCTGGTCAATTTCGTGAATGGCTTCAGGTTTTTCAATTTTGGCAATTACGCCTGCATGACCTTTATTATTTTTTATTAACTTTTTTAATTCGATAACATCACTGGCTTTTCGGACAAATGATAAAGCAATCCAATCAACATCCTGTTCGATTGCAAAAAGAACATTTGAAATATCTTCATCCGTTAGGCATGGAAGTGAAACCTTAGTATTGGGGAGGTTTACTCCTTTATGGGATGAGAGGATCCCCCCGAAAATTACTTTTGCTTTTACAGTATTTATTTTATTCGTTTCTATCACTTCCAGTTTTATTTTCCCGTCATCAATAAGTATTATCTCATCTGCATTTACATCCTTCGGGAATTCTTGGTAACTCATGTATATATGCGTTTTATTGCCGATACATTTTTCAGATACAAAAGTTATAATATCACCTGCTACCAAATCAAGATGATTGTTTTCAATATCACCGACTCTTAATTTAGGGCCTTGCAAATCGGCAAGGACAGCCATATGAGAACCCAATTCAATATTTAATTCCTTTATAAGATTTACCAGTCTTAGAAAGTCTTCCTTTTTTGAATGTGAAAAATTTATCCTGAAAACATCCACACCTTCATCAATCATTTTTTTTATTATTTCTTTTGAGGAAGAAGCGGGACCTAATGTGGCTACTATTTTTGTTTTAGAAAGAGGTTGGTTCATGCGAAAATATTTTGATTAATTAGTGACAAAAGTGCCTTGAGTTTGGAGTGTCTAAAGTTAATTTATTTCTATTCATAATTCTGTTTTTTTGTACTTCAACTTTTAGTATCCTTTATTTGTTTTAGGAAATTTAAGTGCTCTAGACTTTTAAAATTTAACTCTCTTATAAAAAAATCTTTTGGTAATTTCTGCTGCGATAATGTATAACACCACAATCAGCATTAAAAGTAAATATGTTGTAAAACTTAGCTGACCGAATCCAAATACATTTCCAAGCGGTGTAAAAGGTAAAATGATCGTAATAGCAACAATCGATAAGGTGGCAATTAGAAGATATTTTCCTGGTCTGCTTCTGAAAAACGGTTTCCTGCTTCGAATAACAAGCACAATGATGGATGCTGATATAACCGATTCAAGAAACCATCCGGTCCTGAATTGAACTTCATTTGCGCGAAGGATAAGCAAAAGCAAACCAAAGGTCAGGTAGTCAAACACAGAACTTACAAGGCCGAAGGTGATCATAAATTTGCGAATGGCTTTAATGTCCCAGCGCCTGGGATAGGAAATCATTTGTTCATCTACATTGTCAGTAGCGATAGTCATTTCGGGAAAGTCGGTCATCAGGTTGGTGAGCAGAATCTGCTTAGGCAGCAAGGGAAGAAATGGAATAAAAAGTGACAAACCTGCCATGCTGAACATATTACCAAAATTAGCGCTTGTGGCCATGAACACATATTTCAGCGTGTTGGCGAAAGTTGTTCGCCCTTCTCTCACACCTTCAATTAAAACACCCAGATCTTTTTCGAGCAATACAATATCGGCAGCATCCTTGGCAACATCTGCAGCAGTATCTACCGAAATCCCAACATCAGCAGCATGAAGCGCAGAGGCATCATTAATACCATCGCCCATGTATCCTACAACATTCCCCGCCTTTCGCATGGCAATGATAATTCGTTCTTTTTGATTTGGTTCTATTTCAGCAAAGACATCTATCTCGCTAACTCGTCTCAATAGTGCACCATCACTCAGCTGACGAAGTTCTGGGCCGGCGATAATTTTTGTATCGGACAGTCCCATCTTTTTACTAAGGCTTGCTGCAACAAGATGATTATCGCCAGTGATAATTTTGAGTGACACACCCAGTTTCTTAAGATTGGCAATGGTTTCAGCGATATTAGCTTTTGGCGGATCAAAAAGAGTGAGAAATCCTAAAAATATCATATCCTTCTCGTCACCTTTGTTTATAGGTGTTTCCGATGGTATATTTTTATAAGCAATACCTAATGTGCGAAATCCCTGATTGCTGAAATCCGCAAAGTGCTTCTGAATCTGATCCTGCAATGATGCAATTTCAAATATGCTTCCTTCTTTAGCTTCAGCAGAGGAGCATACTTCAAGTATATTAGCAAGTGCACCTTTGGTTACCATAAAATGTGATTCGCCATGTTTAACTGCTATGCTCAAACGCTTTCGGAGAAAATCGTAAGGGATTTCATCCTGTTTCTGATATTCCGAAATTTCAATTTTACGAAAATTAAGAATGGCTTCATCAATAGGATTTGTAAAGCCTGTTTCATAAAAGGCATTGAGATATGCAAACAGAAATACTTTTTCACTAGCATTTCCATTCACATCAATTGCGGATTCTAATTTCACTGTTCCTTCAGTAAGTGTACCGGTTTTGTCTGAGCAGATTATATTCATACTGCCGAAATTTTCAATTGACGCAAGCCGCTTAACAATCACTTTTTTCCTGGCCATTTTTTTTGCACCGTGTGCAAGGTTGATGCTGATGATGGCAGGTAATAACTGTGGAGTTAATCCAACTGCAAGCGCAAGTGAAAAAAGAAAAGCGTCCAAAACAGGACGCTGCAAATAAACATTGATGGCAAATATGATTACAACCAATACAAGCGTGACTTCTCCAAGAAAAAAACCAAATTTTCGTATGCCATGTTCAAATTCTGTTTCCGGTGATTTAAGTTTAAGTCGCTCTGATACCTTACCATACTCCGTTACTTTTCCAGTAAGTATAACCAATGCCTTTGCATTTCCGCTTACAATATGGGTTCCCATCCAAATTGCATTTGTTCGTTGTGCTAATGCAGTATCGGCAGGTAATAGCGAAACATTTTTCTCAACCGGGAAGGTTTCGCCGGTAAGCATTGCTTCATCAACAAAAATATCTTTCGATTCAAGGAGCAGACAGTCTCCCGGAACAATGTCACCGGCATTCATGATAACAATATCACCCGGTACAATCTCTTCAATTGGAATTTCTTTTTGATTGCCATCACGAAGTACCGTTGCTTTAATCTGTACTATTGCAAGTAATTTTTCAACTGCATTGGTTGCACTGTATTCCTGCCAAAATCCGAGTAGTCCGCTTATGATAACAATTGCAAAAATGATTGAAGCATCGACTATGTTATTCAAAAACAAAGACAATGCTGTAGCAAATAAAAGAATGAGAATAATCGGGCTTTTAAACTGAGAAACAAAGAGTGTGAATGCATTTGATCGCTTTTGAGGTTTCAAACGATTTGCACCATAACTTATAAATCGCTTTTTTGCTTCAACGCTTGTAAGTCCGATATCCTTTGCCTGAAGCTTGTTAAGCAATTCGTTTACTGAAATGCTCCAAAAAGATTGAGGGTTTTGGTCCATGTAAAATGATTTTATTTTGATATTGATGCGATTCTTTTATTAATTGTATGTTTTTCGAATAAAACATTGATTTACAAAAGTTCAAAACAAATCTATCTCATATCACCCAGGGGCATATACAGCAAGCGATAGCGGGTTGTGCATGTAACTGTGTGACTGAAATATTTTATAAGCAGATTGTCCTTAAAAATTTCTAATCTGTTTTTTGAAATATTCTTTTACATAAGCATGCATTTGGTTTTCAGTCATTTTATCAGCATGCTTAACTTCAATTTTTGTATTTTTAAAAAGATGATCAGCTTTTAATAAGTTTGATAATTCGTCTTTAGCGTTTGTTGGACCGAACAGAACCACCTCATTATAATTTTTAATAACATCATTTAGTTTTTTGAAAAAGTTTAGTTTAAATTGATGCTCTTTGTTTTGCATATGCTTTTCTCTCATTTCAAAACTATTTTCTTTTTGCACCGGTGTAGATTCTGATACAATATTATTTTGTACAATTGTATCATTTGATAATTCCATTAAAAAGGCTTCAGAATGATCCATCCAAATACCTAATTGTTTTCTCTTTTCCATTTTGAATTAGTTTAATTTTGTTTAATTATTATTTCAGTTTGCACTGTTTAAGTTTTAAAAAGGATATCCGATTGCTACATTAAAAATCAGGTTCTCGCTTCTCCATGAAGAACTACCAAAATTTATTTGATTCATCACCCACCTGTGATTTTCTTCCAGCCATGGCTTTCTTAATGGTGTTGCAAGGTCGAATCGCAAAATGAAAAATGAAACATCAATTCTTAATCCGATGCCTGCTCCAACAGCGATCTCACCAGGAAATCGGGAAAATGAAAATGGACTTCCCAAATTTGCAGGATTTGATTTTAGAAGCCACACATTTCCTGCATCTGTAAATATTGCACCTTTAAAAAAACTAAAAATACCAAAGCGATACTCTGCGTTCATTTCAATTTTTACATCTCCTCCTAATTGCAAAAATCCACTAGTATTAGTCTCCTGATGATATGCGCCAGGGCCAACAGAATTAATATGAAAAGCGCGAATACTGTTAGGTCCGCCACTAAAAAATTGTTTAGTATATGGTAAGGTTGAAGAGTTTCCGTAAGCCTTAGCTACACCTGCAAAAGCCCTTAGCACTATTTTATTTTTATTTTTAAAATTGTAATAACCACGGCCATCTAAACTTAATTTAGCGAATTGAGAATAGACAGATCCCACTACATTTAAGGGATTATCAGATGAAATTTTTTCGCCGGCGATTATTTTTGCCAAAGAAAAAGCATTTCCCGCAACCTCTGATGACAAAAGCAAATAGTACTGCATCTTTTTATCCGGGAAAACCTGGTCGTTATAAGTATAGGAATAAGTTGCTCCTGCTATAAATTGCTCTTCATAACTTTTTTTAAGAAAAGGGTTGGAGGCCAGCAATTCTATGAATGCGTCTGATTTATTGGCAAGAGAAGTATAACTTATACTTATCGGATTTAATTCATGTTCCTTTCTGATATTTTCTTTCCACTTAAAACCATAAATGAACTGGAGTGTGCGCATATCGAAATAATTGACCTTTTTCAAATAGGTATACGAAAGTGAAAAGCGTGTTCTGGGAACATACATGCTGCCTGTCTTCACTTTAAACGGAAGCAGGAATCGTGGAAAATAAAGTTCAACTTGCGGACTCACAGAAAATGAATATAAATTTTTATTTTTTCCAGCCAATTGTGCTTCAAATGATCCGGCCAGATTCATATTCAGCAATTCAGCTCCATGAAATGTATTTCTGTTTAAATAACTTAAATTCATTCGCGGACCCGTATAATTATTTGACTTTGAAACAAGGTCCATTTCCGCCCTGAATGTGTGTTTTGGCATGGGTGTCATCAAAATAGAGGCATCTAAATATCCTGCAGAAGAAGTATCGCTTTTATAAAATTTCACACTCACGAATTTGAAATTTCCCATCGTCATCAAGCGGTTCAGCGTGATGTTATGATTCTTCCTTGAATAGTATTCATGTTTATTTAGATAAACCGATCGTAAAATTACATTTGGTCTGATATTTTGTTTTGATTCTTTACCCTGAAATATGTAGTTTCGGACTTTTATTGTGTCTTTAATGCTGTCTGTAGCCGCTTCCGTTAAAGAAAAATCCTGGTCGATATAAACATTGTTAATACGATATACCGTCAATGCATTTGCAGGAATACTGTCTTTTAATGAAAGTGTGAAAGTTATTGTATGATTTGCTTCTGAAGTATCTGCTTTAAAAAGCAAGTATTCCGGATTGAAGTAGAAGTATCCATCGTTTTTTAATAAATCATCAATTCGTATCCTTTCGTTTATTAAGTTATCGAGATTATAATCTTCACCGGGTTTAATTAATGAATTATTTTTACCTGAAAGGATTGTCTGGCTTATGCGAGTATCAGATATTGAATAGATAAGGTCTTTAACTGTAAAGGGTTCATGAACCTGGCTGGTGTATATTACTTTTGCTGTATGCTTTTTTTCAACGATTTTAAAATCAGTAGAGCAATGAAAAACTCCGATATTAAAAAGTTTAGCATCTATTATCGAGGAAGTAACTCCGGGCTTAACAGTACTCAATAATACAGGAGCCTCTCCATTTTTTTTAAGCCACTTTTTAAATTTATGTTTAGGCGCTTCTCCTGCTGCCATGTATATCCATAATTTAGGCCGCATACCTAAAAAACTTTTATTAGGTGCTGGCCGGACTGCATTTTCAGCGGTGCTTTTAATAAATTGTTTCTTTTTTTTAATTATTTTACCTGTCGATTCTAATTTTATTTCAGCACCAGTATACAGCTTCTCGCCAACGGGCAAATGCCTTATACCACTGCATGCTGCAAGAAGCAGGCAAACAATTACCAGGATATATTTATTTGGATTTGATCGTGTCATTGCTGATTATCTTTCCTATAGAATCCGTTTTGATTATTGGCGATTTAAAGAATTCTTTCCAATCATTGAAATCGCGCACATATGAAATACCAGCCCCGGTTTCAACAAGTTGCCCTTCAATAGCGCCTTCATATTGATTATGCCTGAACCCTTTCAACCGGTAGCGGCCATCTTTTGTAAGTTTGTATTCTACTGTAACATCACTGGTAATATCACTTGCAGAATTTTGTGCTGTTTTCGTACCTTCTACTGCCACAGTACCTCCAACCTGAACAGTAAACCGTTCATTGAAGAGTTGCTTTTTTAAACCAATGTCCACTTGTGTCTGGCCTTCTGCTGTTCCTGATTGGTAAGTATTGGACGATTGAATATCAAAATTCATTTCAACTCCCGGAACCACTTTAGAACTCAACTGATTTAACTGTGCTGATAAAAATTTCCCTACCGTTGTGTTAACGGCAGTGGATACTGCATTCGTTTCTGTTTGCAGGGGATTCTCCTGGATAAATCTTCCCAATACCAATAAAGCAAATACCTGTTTGTTTAAGGCCGAAGGATCTTCATTTAACAAATTCAATTTTGCATTCACAGCTCCTCCTAAAATCCCTTTATCCTCAGGGCGTAATTGTATTTCAAAAGTAATTTCGGGTTTTAAAATCGCTCCGCGTAATTTAAGATAAACTAAAAATGGATAACGCTGTTTGTATGAATTTATATCCACTTCACTTAAACCGCTCATCTGATCTGCTACAAGATCAATGGGTGCAGCACGAACAGAATAAATTGCATTGATAGATATTTCTGCATCCAGCGGATCACCATTCCAAATGATTGTACTTCCCGGATCAATAGCAAATTTTCTTTTTACCAACGATCCCATTGAAACAATATAACTGCCTTCATTTAAATTGTATGCCCCGGTAAGACTCATTTTTCCACTTTGGTCCATTACAAAACTTAATGCGGCCTCGCCTTTAACAACTAATGAATCAGTGGTTGTCGGATCTAATATTAACCGAAGTGTTGCCTGTTTATCAATTTCAATTATTGATGAAATATCAAATCCTGTATAGCCCGATGTTTGTTTCTCTTTTTCACTGGCTCTGTTTAGAATTGGATTCAGTTTTAAGGTATCATTAAATTCTACTATACCGGCTCCTTTATCATTTGTGAGACTTTCCTCGGGAACAGCAAATGTAAAGTTGGAGCCTTTTTTCAATTTTACATTTGCATTGATTACCGGAAGTGTCATTGGTCCGTTAACAGCAATCTTACTGTCAATAATCATCCTGCCGTAAAATTCTTTATTGTCTTTTGCAGTTGTGTTGAATAATAAAAAGTCCTTCGTGGTTACATCCAATGCAAAAATGAAATCGCTGAAATGGTTCATTTTAACTGAGCCATCAATAACAGCGGTATTCAGATCAGGATCTAAAATTGTAAATGAATTAAAATAAATTCCATCTTTTTTAAATTGAACTGTTTCATGTTTTAACTGGATCTGGTTATTTAATGCTGCTGGTGTTATAAAGGCATTATCAAAGACCAGTTCGCCTGTCACATCAAGTGCAGAGGTATTGCCTGCAATTAAAAAATTTCCTGTAAGATTTCCTGAAGCTTCGGTAATTGCTCCCATTGAAAATGCTTCCACGGTTTTCAGAGAAAGAGTCTGGATCGCTGCTTTTATATTTACAGAATTGTCTCCTCCGGCCGGGATATAGTAACCAGTAGCTGTAAGATTATTTTCAACGCCAGATAATTTTATATCAATATCAAATCTTTCTGATGTAGGGTTCTCTGCTTTTACAGATAAATCACCAATGGATACATTACGAACAAACAAGTTACTTATGGTAGCATCTGCAATTATTCCATAGGTAGCATTCACTCTTTTAAGCAATATATTCCCGTCGACACTTCCTGCAACCAGGCCGGAATCTTTTTCTATAATTCCGGAAATATCATCCAGTTTAAAATTTTTAATTTCAATGTTCAGGTCATCATTAAATTTATCATTTACAGAGGCAATATTAATCTGGCTTCCGGCTTTATTAAAAAAAAGATGATGAATCAAAAATCCTTGTTTGCCTATTTCAATATAATTATCAGTTGCAATATCCCAGCGTTCATTCATCAGGTAGAAAGCAGTTGGGTCAAGAGTAATCTTGTAGTTCGCGCCATGCATAACAATTTGAGAACTGATTAAAAGTTTTTTATTTTGCTTTTCATCAATAGAGGATATACTTGCAAACAGTGTTTTATCCGCAAGTTTACCATCAACCAATAAATTATCGAATTTTATTTGTGAGTTTAAAATAGAACTGCTCGAAATTTTATAATTCAATGCATTTACATCTGAATTCACATCCAAAGCAAGGTTGTTAATTTCAGTGGTTCCATAAACTATTTTTACCATTGAAGCTTTTAATATCATCTCATTTTTTATACTGTCAAAACTTCCTGTAATTAATCCCGGTTCGAATTCTGTTAATTGAGGAAAGAAGACTTCCGTAAGGATAGGATTGTTGTGAAGTTGTATCTCGAAATTAAAATTCGGTAATTCGTTTTTGGTTTTTTGCTGAACAGTAGTTGAAAATGGAAAATAATTATTAATAAAATCACTGAGCTGCGTTGAAAAATCAGAAGGAGAAAAAGCACCGGTATATTTTATTCCAATTAACGCACCGCTATTAATTGATTCGCTTTTATTGGATTCGTTTATTGACGCTAATAATACGGAATCAAGTAAATATTTCTTTCCATTATAGACAACAATGGTTTTGGTGATTGATGCATTTCCGATCATTTTATTTATTGTTCCACCTTTCATATCCGCTGCCGCAACCATAGCTATTTGCATATCATCCGTTGTGAAATTTAATTTTTTAAGATCGGCACCCTTCACATTCAAATTGAATTTATATTGTTCTTCCCCCGGATTTAAGTTTACCAGTCCAACAAAATCAAATACTGCATTTTCATCATTCAAATTTATTTTCCCTTCGAATTCCTGTCCGTTAATATTGCCATCAACTGTAAGGTTATGATAATTGTATTTGTTTAAATATATCTGTGATGCCTCAACATTTATTTTTGCCTTGATAGTTTTTGTATCTAAGCCATGTCCGCTCGTTTCAGCAGTCATTGTTACCGGGCCATACATTGATGAATCTTTTAATAAGCTGCCCAAATCAAAATTTGAAAGAGTAAGGTTGCTTTTGAAATTTTCATTTTTATCAAGCGTTGCAGAAAGTCCCGCTGACCCATAGCTGCTTCTCATTCCCATTATTGTTTCGAAGGACTTCATCTGTCCTTTAAATAAAACCTGAAGGCTTATGTTTTCGGGAAGCTCAATGCTTCCGGGAATTGAAGGGCCTGCCATCATTGCAATATCCTGCTTTCCAGAATTTATTTTAAGGTTCGGAAAATTAAAATAAGCAGTTTCAACTGAGGGTAATCCTACAATAGCAAAATCAGTTTTTAAAATTGTATTAACTCCGGTTTTAATTACTAAATCTTTTCCGTTAAGATTATTCACAGGTCCTGTAACTGTGCCGGAAACACTAGTAATGTTTATAGCATTTTTAAAAAATGCCTGTGAAATAAGCTGTGGATTAAAATAAAGAATATCAGAATTATTTATACTTACATTTTTCATGTTTAAATTTAACATCAGGTAAGGCAGGGAATCCATTAATGAATTTAATGAAGAGTATTTTATGTTCAGATCAGCGTCAATGGCAGAATTGGTGGTTTTTGCTTTAAGATTATTTACAGTAATGGAATGTGAATCCATACTGAAATCAGCTTCGAATTTTTTTATTGAAAAATTATTCTGATCCGTTGCAGTGAATTTTTTTATTGATATCTCTGTTTTCTCAGGCGAATAATAAAGATTCGTTGCAGCAAATGTCAAATGTTTGTAATCCAGGTGCGATGCATCAAATGCGTTTTTTATTTCTTGACTATTTGCATCATTGTATGCAAGCGAATTGTCATCCAGGTCAATGCTTTTTACGAAGACTTTCCAACCTGAATTATCTGTTGAACTTGTAGTCGCAACTGTTGTATCAGTGGATACTGTTTTCATCAGGTTGTACTGAATTTTACTTTTTGATAATGATAATTCATTTAAAGCTACATTTTGATTTTGCAGATCTAGTGATGCATCTGTTAGTTTAAATTGATTGATTCCCGCGAAAAGAGTTTGTTTGCCAACGGAATCAACATAACTTAAATTTGTATTTGAGATTTGTATTTTAGCAGCTGATACTTTAGGTAGAATGCTCGATGACGTTGATTCCTGAATAGTTCCGGGATTCTTCATCAATACGCTGGCCGATAATCCATCCATCAACATTTCATCAATAGCATAGTTTGAATTTTCCATATCAAGCTTGTCGATCTTAAGCTTTAACTGTTTAAGATTTGCCGCAACAATCATTCCTGCATAATTATCATTATAATGCAAATGAATGTTTTTCATACTGACATTATCCAGGCTGAAAGTCCAGGCGGACGTTGTATCAGGATTTGTTACCTGCTGTTGAGTAGTATCACTAAATGCCGTCAGAAGGAAATTGTAATTGAAAAGCGAATCTTTCTCGTTCCGGTTTATTCTAAGATTAACATCTTCCAATGCAAACGAGTTAATATTTATCTCATGATTGAAAAGTCCCATTAATGCTATGTTCACAGATGTTTGCCCGGCATAAATCAACGTATCATTTTTAGTATCTTCCAGATAAAGACCTTGTATAACTATTGATTTTGGAAATGAAATGTTGATGTTTTCTATTTCCACTTTTGTATGGGTTTTGTTGCTTATATAAGAAGTAGCGTATTTAACTATTTTGTTTTGAATTGCAGGAATTTGAATAAGCACAGCAATAACAATGAATAAAAGCAAAAAACTTATGATCACCCATAAGATAACTTTCAACATTTTTTTAAAAAAAGAAATCACTTTTTTCATATTTCGAAAATAAAAAAAGTGAATATTTAAACAGTATTTTTCATGCTATTCATTTGTTTCATAAAGCCTGAGCCTGTTTCTAAGTAAAATTATTTCATCCTGCATTGCATTTATTCTCTGCAGCAAATGAGTTATAGTCTCAATACCTTCCAGGTTAATATCCATATCGAAATAGAAGCGAACAATTTTTTCTAAATGCTTAAGATTGTTTTTGTCAATAAATATATTTTCTTTAATCCTGGTAATTTCTATCAATCCTATTTGTTGTAATGAAATAATAAATGAGATCTCAATATTATGATTGACACAAAAATCATTAATTGCTATTAAATTTTCTTTTTGCATTGTTTATATATTTGAAATTACGATTTAGATAATTCGATAAATAATGCTTTTTGCTTATCCGTTAAGTTTGTTGGAATTTTAATGGCGTAGGTTACATATAGATCGCCGAATTGCCCTTCATTCTTATAAACCGGGAATCCCTTACCAGTTAATTTTACTTTGCTTCCATTTTGTGTTTCAGGCTTTACTTTTAGTTTTACTTTTCCGTTCAATGTATCAATTGTGATTTCACCTCCTAACACAGCAGTGTATAAATCTAAATCAATAGTCATAAATAAATTATTTCCCAGGCGTTTAATTTTAGGGTGATTAGCTACAGAGAATGTTATATACAAATCACCATTGGGCCCGCCATTAATTCCTGGTCCACCGTGCCCTGGTATCTTAATTGTCTGCCCGTTTTCAATTCCGGCAGGTATTGTAATTCTTATGTTTTTCCCATTTACAGTTAATGTTTGTTTGTGAGTTGTATTCGCATCGATAAGTTCGAGATGAATTTCAGCATTGTAATCTTCACCTCTGTATTTTACTTGCCTGCTTCGGCTGTTTCCAGTGGATCCACCAAACATGGATTCGAAAAAACTTGAAAAATCACCTTCATCTTGTGTCCCTGCATATCTAGTCCCACGTGACCCAGAGGATTGTTCCTGATATTGTTTTGCTTTTTCAAATTCTTCGGCATGTTGCCAATCATTTCCGTATTGGTCATATTTCTTGCGTTTCACCGGATCGCTCAATACTTCATTGGCTTCATTTATTTGCTGAAAATTCTTCTTCGCATCCTTATCATTCGGATTTAAATCGGGATGAAGTTTTCGGGCAAGTTTCCGATAAGCATTTTTTATATCCTTTGGCGTTGCCGTTTTAGCTATCCCTAATATTTTATAATAGTCTACGAACATATTGAATTTATTGAATTGTAGTGATTATACACTATAGAATGGATAATCTGTATATCCTTTTTCATCGGCTGTATAAAATAAATCCATATGGAGATCTTTTGATAAAGCCCAATTATTTTTAAATCGTTCAACCAGATCGGGGTTGTTAATAAATGGACGCCCGAAAGCTACCAAATCACCCAGACCGCTTTGAATATCGGCTTCAGCTCTCGACTTGTCATAACCGCCCGAAAGGATAATGTAGTTTTTAAAAATATTTCGTATCAGTTTCTTAATTTCAAGTGGAACAATAGGAGCGCCCATTGAAGAATGATCAACAATATGGATATATGCTATCCCAAGTTTGTTAAGTTGCTCTGCCAGGTATTTGTAAGTGGCATCAATTTCAGGATAATGTGGCATATCACTTGCCACTCCGTATGGCGATAAGCGAATTCCCGTTTTTTCTTTTCCGATAGCCTCTGCAATACCTGCAACCACTTCAATTACAAACCGGCCTCTGTTTTCAATGCTTCCGCCATAATTATCCTGACGTACATTGCTTGCAGGGGAGAGGAATTGTTCAAGAAGATAACCATTGGCCCCATGCAATTCCACACCGTCAAATTCTGCATCCATGGCATTCATGGCTGCATCAACATATTCTGTTTTTGCATGCAAAACATCTTCTGTGGTCATTTCTTTTGGTATCGGAAAATCCTGCAGGTTTTTTAAGTCTGTCCACATTTGCCCTGCAGCTTTTATTGCAGAGGGTGCCAGGACTTGCGCTCCTTCAGGTAAGTTGAGGGGATGGCTTATTCTGCCGGTATGCATGAGCTGAATAAATATATTTCCACCACCTTTGTGTACTGCAGAAGTTACTTTTTTCCAACCTTCAACCTGTGATTTGCTGAAGATGCCTGGAATGCGAGCATATCCCAGTCCGTTTGGTGATGGTGATGTGCCTTCCGTTATTATTAAGCCTGCACCTGAACGTTGTTTGTAATATTCTGCCATCAAATCATTAGGAATATTTCCGATCGCTCTGGATCTTGTCATTGGAGACATTACAATACGATTATTTAATTCTATACTTCCAAGTTTTAGAGAAGCAAGCAATTTGAATTCGTCCATATTTTCCTTTTATTAATTGAAACGCTATTTCAGCTGCTATGAAGCGATCACTATTTTCTGTCAAATTATTTTTGAGAAAATTTTATCAATTCCGAATTGAATTTTTCGGTTTCTTCCAGAAACATACTATGGCCGCTATTCTCAAATGCAACGATGTGAGAATTTATGATTCCTGCTTTCATCTGTTCAGCCAAATCAAAAGAACATATTTTGTCTTTTTTACCATGCATAATCACTGTAGGAATTTTTATTTTTGCCAGATCATTTCGCAGATCTGTATCACGTAAAGCAATCAAACATTCTGCTGTTGCATGCGAAGATGCACTTAAACAAATTCCATTCAGCCAACTGCTGATTCCTTCATTTAATGATGTTTCAGTAGCGGAAAATATCTTTGCGAAATTTGACAAAAGTTTTGGCCTGTCATGATAGTTCAATTCAATCAATTCATCAACTGCGCTTTTAGGAAGATTGTATGGAAAATCATTTCGTTGTGTCCAGATAGGGGCTGCTGCTCCGAACAAAGCCAGCTTAGAAACATGCGCTCCATCATCCACTGATGCATAACGAATCGCAATGGAACCACCCATGGAAAAGCCACCTAAGACCGCATCCTTTATTTCCAGATGATTTAAAATCTTTTTTATGTCCAACGCATGTACATCGTAATCATATGCGCCGTAAGGTTTGTCCGATTTACCAAAACCTCTCAATGTTATACCAATTACTCTGAAATTATTTTTTATAAGATCGTTGTACTGGTATTCATACATTTCATCACTCAGAGGCCAACCGTGGATTAACACAATAGTTCTGCCTTCGCCAGCGTCAGTGATATGAAGACGAACATTGGGTTCCACTTTAATGTATTCTGCTCTGGAAATTTCGTGCATTGTTTTGTTACGTAATTTATCCATGGCTTTAAATATTAAATTATCAAATTATTGTTGTTTATTAAACTATACTTCACATGTTTCCTGATAAAAGAGAAACAAGAATCAACTTCTAGAAAAAATATTGTAAACTATTTATTCTCTTCCAGATTCTCATGATCCTCTCCTCCTAAGCTATAATAGTTGTTTTCTTCATCTTCACTACCGACATTTTCCTGTTCATCATCCAATTCAGATCCGGGCACATCTAAGTCGGCACCTGATACATCTTCATCAAAATCCTTTTCGTTATTTAGACCATCATTGTAATTTGGGTCTTTGGTTTTGGAAGTATCCTCTGGATCGATTTCCTTCTCTTCATGAGATTTATTGTAGATATCTTCGCTGTCAGGATACAATGGATATTCAGGCAGATCGCTTTTATCAGCATTGCCTGATTGCTTGTCAGGCAGGTTCATATTATCGTCCTTTTTTTTCATTTTCTTATAAATTTTAAAGAATTAAAATTAATAACATACGAATGAATATTTGTTACATAACTTTAAGGAAAAGTTATATCATTCACACATTTTTGAATGCGTTAATATTTTATTGAACACTAGCAAAAACTTTAGAACGACCAAGCTAAAATTGCATTTAATAAGATAACAGATACCCAGTATAATATAAAAATGGAGATGCTACCATGACATAATCTTTTACTAAGTAATAGCAAATAATCCCAACAATCCAATTAGATAAACTATCATTACTAAAAATGAATCAATACCCATCCACAGTAATTGCTTTCGCGGACGGAATATTAATCCGAAGATATAGATGGTGGTGAGGAGGACTGCTAAGGCAGTAAGATACATATCTGTTTTGTGCGCTTGCGGAAGAACAGATTTGCCTGTAAGAATAGTTGCCACAATAAACAACACGGGCAAAAAAGCATTGCCCCCGAAAATATCACTCATAGCCATTTGATAGTCCTTCAATTTCATGGAAGCTAAACCTGTTGATACTTCAGGCAGGGCAGTAGCAGCAGCTAAAATAGTAGCCCCGAATATAACACCTGTCATTCCTATTTGTTTGGCTATAGCACTGCCACTTTCTTCTAACGCCACACCTGCAACTAATGTAATCAGTGAGCACACCGCAAAAACAAGAATAACCGTTTGAATGCGCGTACCTTTTTTTATTGCTAAATCATACTTCTTTTTCTTGCTGTGTCCTCTCATTTCTTTTTGACTATTTGGAAGAACACCTAATTTATGCCAGGGTAAACCGCCTCTTGCTTTCCCAATCAAATAGATACCTGTAAGCCACGCCAGCACAATTAATGCATCAATAGGTGATACACCCATGTAAATAACAGAAGGCCTCAACTGGTTGCCCAAAACCACTAATGATAAAACAGCAATGACCATTAATCCTTCCAGCACTAATACTAATGATGCCGCGCGATATGTAAGAGGATCTTTTTTACCCAATCCAAACACATCCAATATAACAAGCACTACAGTTTGTATTGCTATGCCGCCGAGAATATTTCCTACAGCAAGTTCCATATTGTCCTGTAACGCCGCGCTTATAGTAATGGCAATTTCTGGAAGGTTTGTTACAATTGCGAGTAAAAGCATACCGCCTAATGCCTCACCCAAACCAAAGTGAGTGGAAAGAATGTCGGCAGTTTTGGATAATTTAATTCCGGCAAACCATATTAACACCGCGCTCACACCAAATATGAGCAGAAGAACTGGCAGCGAAAGTGTTTCTATCATGAAAAAATATTAGGTGAATAATTATACTGCAAGAGGTATAAATAAATTTTCATAGTACAAATGTGAGTATGTTAATTTCTGAAAATGGTACATAAATTTTAATAAGAGTTACATCATTCACATATTAGATTAAAGGAAATTAGTTTTTCATTTTCTTTCCATACCATCATTGTATTCCCCACGTCGTGCAGCAAGATTGCACCTTGCCCGATGATAAAGAGCTTGCTGTGCTTCCTCAACTTTGGCTTGCTCTCCATGCCAAATTTCCAAAGCAGGATGCTGTATGGCACGTGCAAACGAAAATGCCAACTCCCAGGGCAATCTTGACCTGAATCTTACATTCATGGCATTTAAACGGGCAGAGGCTAATTCACCCGATTGCCCGCCCGACAAAAACGCAATCCCGGGAACAGCAGCTGGAACGGCCCGAAGGAGGCACTTCACTGTAACATCAGCCACTTCGTCCACCGATTCTTGCTTTGGACATAACAATCCCGGAAGCACCATATTTGGTTTCAGGACAATGCCTTCAATCATTACACCTTTTATGTAAAGTTGATTGAAAACCGTCCGCAGTACTTCTTCTGTTACTTCAAAGCAACGTTCCATTGTATGTGGGCCATCCATGAGCACTTCCGGCTCAACAATGGGCACCAGCCCGGCTTTCTGGCATAATGCAGCATAGCGGGCAAGCGCCTGTGCATTGGCTTCGATGCAGGCATTGCTTGGAATATTATTGTCAATATTAATTACTGCGCGCCACTTGGCAAAACGGGCGCCCATTTGAAAATATTCCTTAAGACGATCATGCAAACCATCCAAACCTTCTGTAATTTTTTCACCAGGATGACCTGTCATATCCCTGGTGCCCTCGTCAACCTTGATACCGGGTATGATTCCTGCATCAGTGAGGACTTTGATAAAAGGCGTTCCATCTTTTTTCTGCTGGCGGATTGTTTCGTCGCAGAGGATCGCACCGCTTATGCTTTCCCCAAGACCAGGAGTGGTAACAATTAACTCCCGATAGGCACGTCTGAACTCTTTCGTTTGTGGAATCCCCAATGCAGCAAATCGTTTATTGCATGTTGGAATACTTTCATCCATCGCCAGCAGACCCTTGTCTCCTGTCAATAGTGCCTTCGCTGTGTCAATAATATCTTTTGTATTCATTATTGATAATTTTTGTAATTGTTTAAGTCTATGGTGTTGTATTATTTCCAGAGGGCTGCTTTGGTTGGTTGCGAGGCGCGAAGGCAAAGTCAACACTTACTATATAATACATAATGGCTACGAAAATCAAAATCACCCCAACCCAAAACCCCCAGGTATGATGAATCTGTTTCCAGTGAAATTTACGCTCATGATGACTCTTACTGTGGTTTATCACTTCTTGCAGATTCTGCTTGTGTTTATTTTCATTCATTGGTTCGTCCTTTCTTGAATTAATTATTTTTTCTTTCGGAAAACAAAATACCCTAACAGGAATCCTAAACCTATTCCAATTATGATTTGTTCCCAATCCAAATTGGTAATGTATGTAGTCCATCTTCCTTCGTGCATCATTCCTGGCCCATTATTACAAGCCATATAAATTCCGGTAAAGATTGTAATACATATTATTATTGTGATTGTTTTTCCATTTCTTATTTTATACATAATTTTATCTTTATCTGAATAGGTAATCTGAGATTTTTATGATTTTATAACATAAGTGCCTGCTATCAAATCATGCCAGGCTCGTTTTTTTGGATCAGTTGTCATATACCATATTCCAAGCCCTATTGGTAAAATTGAAATAAATGTTGCGATACATCTAATGAGCGACCTTGAAACACTGATCCTTTTTCCGGACAAGTCAACGACTTTTAATTTTAATATCATTTCTCCGAAAGTAGCTTGGTACACCGAACTTTCAAATGAAGCATTATAAAATATCCATGTAAATATGACTATGAAAAATCTGTAACTATTGAATTCATTATCTGTGTAATTGAATTTAAAGAAAAATGCTTCCAGGATCAATAGCGCACCCAGTACAATTATCAAATCAACGAATGTTGCTATTACTCTTGTGCCAAGACCGGCATATATTACTTTCAGATCAGGTGCGTTTTTTGATTTATACTTAAATCTTTTTAATACACTTATCCCGCTTGGTTTTGTTTGTCCAAGTACATCCCGTTCTTCAATGAAAAGCGGAGTTGTGTTTTGTTAAGGATAGTTTTTCGTTTTCATCAGAGTATATAAATCAGTTCAAAATTTGATAAACCAATACTTAAAAAATCACTTCATTATGTATTCAGTCTGTCGGTACTATTCTGTAACATTATTTATGTTTTTTTGTTGGGACGATGAAAAGTGGTATTGAAGTGTGATGTAAAACTTTTTCCGTAATACTTCCCATTAGTATTGCATCCAGCCATCTCCGGCTATGAGATCCCATTACAATTACATCCACATGCAAGTGTTTTGCAGCATTTAAAATGGATTCAGCACAATCTCCTTCTTCAATCAAAGTCTGAATGGTATTGTCACCCAGGTGATGTTTTGATTTATCAAGAAATTGTTGAGATGATTTCTTTAACTCGGTAATACTTTCAAATAATAATGGCGCCATATTCATATAGCCATTAAAACCCATTATAGGAGAATATTCTGTTGAAGAATAATACTCGGAATCCGATATTACATGTAGTAGAATAACTTCAGCATTCATGGCTTTAGCCATTGAAAAACCTACTTCTGCTACTTTCTGTGCGGTTGGATTATAATCCAGCGCAATCAATACTTTTTTTATTTTAACTATTTTCATGATTGCTGTCTTTTTTACAATTTTTTCTAAAAAAATGGAGAAATCATTTGAAAATGATCTTCTTTTTACTTTCTGTTTACTGGAATTAATCCTTCCATATTTCTTGTAATAAAATACAATTGCTTCCTTTAAGGATGCTTATTTCCTAAATCATTTAAGCTACAAAATGAGCTTCTGAGGTGATAGGTACACCCAATGCTTTTGATATCACACAATTTTTTTCCGCATCTTTTGTAGCCACTTCAAACTCTTCGGCATTCGCTCCGGATACAGATCCTGTAATGAATAGATGAATACCTGTAATGGTCAAATCCTCCATTGTAACAGTTGCTTCAGTATCCAAAGATGTTGGGTTAAATCCTTTATTAGTTAAAATAGCGCTGACCTGCATGGTGAAACATCCAGCATGGGCAGCAGCAAGCAACTCTTCAGGATTCGTTCCTTTTACACCTTCTTCGAAACGCGTTTTGAAGCTGTAAGTTGTTTTTTCGAGGATACCACTTTGGGTGGTTAATGTCCCATTACCTTCTTTCAGGTTGCCGGACCAGTGTGCTTTTGCTGTACGTTTCATTTTGTTTATTATTTAGTAATTGCTATTTAAAATGCTTCTTTGATAATTGATTTTTTATCAACATGAAGATTTGATAAAAACATTTCTATTGCTTCCATCATTGGCGGAGGGCCGCATAAATAAACATTCTTATTGAAACAGTTAAAGTGTGCTTTTAGAAAATCTTCGGTGATCTGTCCATGAATATATTCCTCCGTTTTTTCATCGGATAAAATATTGATAAAGTTCCCCCCTAATAATTTATTAAATTCCTGTTCAAGGATAATGTCAGCTTTTGTTTTATTGGCAAAGATGAGTTTGTTATTACCTATTTCATTTTTTGACTGAAGATGCCTGAAGATGGAAATAAACGGAGTGACTCCTGCACCTCCGGCAATAAATATACCCTCGCCTTTATATGCGATTGCGCCAAACACATCATGCAAAATCAATTCGTCATTTATTTTCAATTGCAAAAGTTCATTGGTAACGCCTTTATGAGATGGATATGTTTTGATCGTAAACTCCAGGTAATCATTATCGGGCAGACAAGTAAAAGTGAAAGGTCTTTTTTCATTTCGCCAACCTTCTTTGTTTATAGAGATTTCTGTGGCTTGCCCCGGGGAGAATGAAAACTGCATTGGTTTTTCAGTGACAATTTGCAGCACATCATGAGTGATATGCTTAATTGATTTTACTTTTGCAGAATGTTGTTGCATGTTATTTTTATTTTGCATTAATACTTTCTATTCTATGTTGCAAAGGCTTATTTATCGTCTTTAATTTTTATGTGCAAGCCATTTCATGATGCTTTAGAATCCTTATTTTTATTATCCAGACTGTAAGGGCCTGCGCCAAAATATGCAATTAGCAAAGCAGCGCCAAGCATCGAAATATTTTTCATAAAATTTGCCATTTGTGTCTGCATCTGCATCGAGTCAGTTTCTTTCCAGAAGTTGTGCATCATCAATGTAACAGGGACTAAAAAAATTACAATCAACCATGCGCCTATTTTTGCTTTATAACCGAAGGCAATGCTCAGCCCGCCTGCAATGGCAATGAGTCCAGACAGGGGTACAAGAATAAATGCAAATGGCACTCCCTTTACTTGTGCGTATGATACTGCACCGCTTGTAAAATGGCTCATAATGGTCATTAAAAAAATTAATGAAAACAAGATTCTTCCGAGTAAGACAAAATATTTCATATGATTTGGTTTTAGATTTTTAAATTAATGTTTGTTTCTTTCTTTCTTTCTTTCTTTCTTTAACTTGTTACTTATTAAGTTGATTAAACTTTATAGAACGGATAAGAGGTATAACTTTTTTATCAGCAGTATAAATATTTATTTTATACCTGCTGTCTTTAAAGCAGTTTCATATCTTATGGCTACTTCTTCCCAGTTTACAACGTTCCAGAAAGCATCAATATAATCTGCCTTTTTGTTTTGATATTTCAAATAATATGCATGTTCCCAAACATCCATTGTAAGTATAGGTATCCCTTTTTTTTCAGCAATTTCCATTAAAGGATTATCCTGATTTGGTGTAGAACAAATAAACAGACCGCCTTTATCATCAAGACATAGCCATGCCCAGCCACTTCCAAACCTGGTCTTACCTGCCTCTGAAAATTGTTTTTTGAACTCTTCAAATGATAAAAATGTTTTAACAATAGCGTCTGATAATTTTCCGGTTGGCATGCCACCACCCTTAGCTTTCATGCCTTCCCAATAAAATGTGTGATTGAAATAACCACCGCTGTTATTTCTGACTGCCATAGGATATTTGTTTATATTTTTAAAAATATCAAGGATATCCATTGTGTCCATTTCGGTGCCTTTAATTGCATTTATAAAATTGTCATAATATGCTTTATGATGTTTGCTATAATGTATTTCTACTGTAAGCTTATCAATGTAGGGTTCAAGAGCATCATAAGAATAGGGCAGCGGTTGAAATTCGAATTTGTTTGGTGCATTCATGGTAGTTTGTTTTTTTGAGTTATTTTCTATTTGAGTTTTTTTCAGTTGATCTTCTGGAGTTTTTTGTGCATTAAACATGTTTTGCAAACCAAGAAATCCGAAGATGAGTAATGCGATAATTAAATTCAGTTTATTCATTGTTTGTCATATTAATGTTTCCATGAGACAGGGTGTCCAGAAATTCTTTCGATTAAAAGTCGATGAATAAGCTTGCTGAATAGCTTGTTGCTTGGGCTTTCCCTGAAACCCTTTACTTCATTTTCTTAATTTCATTTTCTACTTCTTTTGCTCCCTCGGTATAAAACTTTTCTTCATCGGGAGCAAGTTCGCGGAGCAATCTTAAAAACTCTCCAGCGTGCACACGTTCTTCATCCGCTATGTCCTTGAGTACTTCCACGGCAAGCTTGTTATCAGTTGATTCAGCAAGTTGCATATACAACTGTATTGCTTCGTACTCTGCTGCTACCATAAAACGTATTGCTCTTACAAGCTCTGCATCGGAGAGCTTCCTGTTGTTTGCCAACCCTGAAAAGGGTGATCCAAATTCTGCCATATTTATTCTCCTTTATTATTTTTATTCATTGATCATTCAGATTTCTTTTTTATTTTTTTGAAAATCGGTTTAATTTTTAATATATGTGGCATGGTGTCGCCAAGTAAAAATCCCCATGGTTTTAATGGCTCTACATGGTCGAAAACAAGTTTTACAATAGCAAGTAGAGGTATGGAAAGAAACATGCCGGGCAGGCCCCATATAGCATTTCCAACAAATACCACTATTATAGCGAAAAGTGCATTGATCTTTACTTTTGAAGCAACTATTTTCGGGACGATGTAATTGTTGTCAATCAGTTGGATCAGATAATAAGCAATCAAGACATAAATTGCATACCAGGCCGAATCTTTAGTAACCAACGCAATCATCATGGGTAGTGCAACCGCCACGATTCCTCCGAGATATGGAATTACGTTAAGCAACCCACCAATAACACCAAGTAGGATAGCATAGTCAATTCCAAGTATTAAAAGTGCTGTGGTATTCAATGCTGATACCACGACAAATTCAATAAGCAGTCCAATAAGATAGCTTTGAATAACAGTCTTGACCTGAGTGATTATTTCACTCACATGGCTTTGGTTACTTTTGCTAAAGAGCTTACGAATAAAATCGAGAATGAGTGGCTGGTAAAATAATATCAAAAAAATATAAACAGGAATTATAAACAATACCACGATCCCGCTGCCTAGAGTGAGGAGTGTCTTCCCTATTAAAGAGCTGCTGATGTTTATAAGATCATCTTTAGTATTTGAAATCCATAGGTGGATATTTTCCGGTTCAATGTTAAAATAACCTGAAGCCCATGTTATCGATTGGTTAAGTAACATAGTAAATTTGTTCACCAGTATTGGCCATGATTCACTAAATCTGCTTGCCTGTGAAAATATAAGAGCAAAAATTCCAGCAATAAATATAAGGGTAAGGACTAAAGAAATCACGATAGCCAGTATCCTGTTTACTCTTAGCCGTACAAAAAAATTCACAATAGGTACAAGCACAATCGCAATTATGATCGCGAAAACGAGAGGGACAATAATTCCTTTACCGATATACAATATGGTAAACAAAGCAAATAATCCAACAAGAAAAATGGATGTCTTTGCGTAAAGTGGGATTTTAAATTCTTGATCTATGCTCACAATAATATTTTTGTTATGTTAAATACAAATAATTTTCAATTTAAAAAACTTCATTTTTTGTTAACTTGACAGTGATTATTTTTACCACCGCACCTTCTTTTTATACTACTGTTTTGTAGATTTATTTTTTTTACGTACCGGTTTAATGTCCGGCGGCATTGTATCTCCTAACAAAAATCCCCAGGGTTTCAAGGGTTCTATATGGTCAAAAATAAGTTTTACAATTCCTATAACAGGAATATAAATAATCATACCGGGAATACCCCACATGGCAAATGAAGCAATGAGTCCTATTAATGAAATTAAAGCATTGATTTTTACTTTTGAAGAAACAATTTTTGGAATAATATAGTTGTAGTCTATCAGGTGAACTACATAATAGCATGCTAAAATATATACAGCGTACCATGCTGTCGATTTGGTGACCAAAGCTACCACCATAGAAAATGATGCTGCCATGAATGCCCCAAGATATGGGATAACGTTGAGTAATCCACCAATAATACCGAGCACGATAGCATATTCAATTCCAAGCGTCAAAAGAGCAATGGAATAAAGTGTAGCTACAATGATAAATTCGATAATCAGACCTTTTAGATAATGTTGAATGACAGTTTTGACCTGGCTTATTATTTCGCTCACCTGTTTTTGGTTGCTTTTACTAAAAAGCCTGTGAATAAACTCAAATAGGAGGGGTTGGTAATATAATAGCATAAAGATATAAATAGGAATTATAATCAATAACACCAATCCGTTACCTAAGGTGAGGAGTGTTTTTCCTATTAAAGCACTATTGATGTTTATAAGCTCACTTCTGGTACGTATAATCCAGTCTTGGATATTTTGCGGGTCAATGTTGAAATAAGTGGAGGCCCATGTTATCGATTCGTGGAGTATCACAGTAAATTTGTCAACAAGGAACGGCCATGATTCGCTAAAACGGATTGCCTGTGAATATAAAAGACCGCAAAACGCTGCAAAGACAATACCAGTAATGATTAAAGTAATCGCAATTGAAAACGACTTCTTTATTCTTAAACCTACAAAAAATTTTACGACAGGATGTAGTACAATGGCAATAATGGATGCGAAAATCAGGGGAAGAATAATACCCTTTGTGATGTACAAAATCGTAAACAAGCCGAATAATCCCAAAAGAGAAATGGATGTCCTTGCGTAAAAAGGTAATATTACTTCTTCTTTATCTGCCAATTTTTTTAGAATTCATTTCTCTTTTATGGAGAAAATATTGAAAAATAAATCGACCGATTGATTTAATAGTTTCAGGGTGTTGTGCTACAACATTTGTTACACCTATCTGTAAAGCAGAACCTATAAGTTTTCGAAATATATTTCCAGATCCTCTTACAATTATTTTTTTTGTGAGATAACCTGTTGCTATACCCGTAGCGGTGCCTAATACATTATTAATCAAATGGGGCTCTGTAGATATATCTTTCAACGTGCCTTTGAGAATATTTAAAGGTCTTAAACTCTCACTGACAATATTGAATTGTTCTTTTAATAATTGCTTATTATAAGCGTGTTCAACTTCTAATTGTTGAATTGCCTTTTTGAGGTCGGCAGTGGAAGTTATGTTTTGCATTTTATATTAGCTTAGCACTTGTTTAATAATATAATTGCTGATAAGTTTTTTAAGCCATTTGCGCATAAAAAAATGGAATATAATCGCTACAATACAATAAAATGCAGCTATTACAAGGAATCCATAAAATATTTCACCAAGGATTTCACCAAGCCATAATGCCAATCCCACATTCAAAAAAACCATCGCAAATGCAAATATGACAAAGGCCACAATATATGGAATGACAGATGAAATAACATCCGCTGTTTTTTCCAGGGCGTTGAGTTTTACTAATTCCAGGCTTGTTTTGCCGTATTCAGTAACTCTTTCCACTATTGATTCAATTAAGTTCACCTTGTCTTCCATAGCTTTTGTTTTGATAATATTATTTTAACATGATGCATTAAATTTAGGCCAGATGTAAGTTGCCATTTGCAATGGTTAATAGGAGTATGGCTTCCTCTTTGGTTATCATGCTGTACTTAATGCTTTCATGAAGTTTGAACAATTGACCTTTCTAAAGAGTAACATTTTCTTTTCAACAATTCTTTTTATATGGTTGTATTTTTTTCTCAATTGTAATATTTATACTTAGCAAATGAGTTTGCAATTTTTTACAAACCCATATTGCTTAAGTATAAATTATCTTGAAACTATTTTAACTATTGGAAGTTTTAGTTTCATTTCTTTTATTCCGATTTAGCCTGCGCCTCATCAGCAATGTCGCCAATATCAGCCTTAACCTTTTCGAATTTTTCGGTGACACTGTCAATAAATTCATTGAATTTATCTTTCAGATCATCCGTTAAGTCCTCGCCTTTTTTAGCTATTTTTCTTCGGGTTTCCGAACCTTTATCAGGTGCAAATAAAACACCCACCAATGCACCGACTGCAGCGCCGGCTAATACTCCTAATACAATTTTTCCTGTGCTCATAATTTTGTTTTTTAAATGGTTTAACTTAATTGATGATTTATAGGACTTTTTTTCCTTGAATAATTCTAAGTATTACTGCAATGAGTGCAATTACAAGAAGAATGTGAATAATGCCTCCAACACTGTAGGCAAAAAATCCGATGGCCCATACAATAATCAGAATTACTGCTATGGCGTAAAGTAAACTTCCCATGATTTTAGTTTTTGATAGTTAAATTATATTATTTTCAAAATTAGATTACCATTGAACTTGTGAAATTAAATTCCAATTAGGTTCACATTAAGATTGCATTAAAAAGAAATAGGGGATAAATAAATTAAAAGGGGAGTAGCCATTTTCTATTTTTTATATGTATTTCAATGACCGTCCTTTTATTTTCATTTATCCCTTATCCCCTTATTTCTAACTTGGATTTCTTAGTATCGTTTCGGTATAAACGCTACTGTTTAAACTATTTTTATTTACACAACCTGCAACAACCATAATATTAATAATATCAAGGCAATTACGAGTAATACGTTGATCAATCCGCCTAAGCCAAATCCCCAAAGACCAACCGCCCACAAGATCAATAACACCAAAACAACTACCCACAATACGCTTAACCCGTCATCATTAACCGATGCAGTGTTAGGTTTATTTATCAGTCTGTCCTTCACAAAGGAAACGGAGCGGTTTAGTTTTTCTTTTTTTGTTTCTTTGGTTATAATGTTGGCGTGGCTTACTTTATTACCAGACTCTTTTTTAATTTCGGGCTTGGTTGTAATCTTAGTCAGAGAATTATTGTCAGTAGCTGTTGTTAATACTTCACTGGCTTTATTTTGCTCGGTGACTTTTGCAAATAAGTCGGTGGTTTTCTTTTCTTTCGCGACCTGATTAATATTTACAGTAGTTTTTCCTTTTTTGAAGTCAGTATATTTCTGACTTGAGAAATCATTATTCTTCATGATACCGCATGAGGAAAGCAGCATTGTTGTGATTACACAAAAGGCTGCTACAGAGAGTAATTTTTTTGTTTTCATAATGATTAAATTTTAGTTAGTAATTTATTTTGAGGCGTTTTTAATTTCTAAATAAAAAGTATAATGGGCATTTGTGATTCTAAGAAAAAGTATCACAAATGTCCATTTAGTCTATTTAAAACTTATAACCTAAAGTACCCTGGTACCAAACATTTTTGTAACGAGGCGTTTCAGATGTTCCATCCCCGTTATTCTTCATAAGATCCCATCCAACTCTTACACTTATTACAACATGTTTAAGGTTTATATCACCGCCACCTACAAAGCAAAAAGTGTTTCTGCGGATATTGTCATTTTCAAATATCTGTTCCTGCTCAATGGTTGTAGTGCCATTTACAAATACATCCTTTTGACTCATCAGGTAAGAGTATTGAGGTCCGGCAAGCACAGTAAGAAATTCACTTGGTTTCAATGCAAAAAATATGGGTACATCAAGGTAATTTGTTGTACGGGTAAATTTATAGGTGCTTCCAAGGAGCGTTCCTGTTCCAGAGAATCCCTTCTGTGAAAAAAGTACTTCAGGCTGAATACCCAAATACGTTCCGATAGGGATCGATACAAATGCACCTGCAGCTAAACCAAATTTTCCATCTGCAACAAATTCCTCGCCTTTTGTGTTATATACATTTGAATAATTCATTCCTATTTTCAAGCCAAACTGAAGTTTGTCGCGAAAATCAGTTTTGTTTTCCTGTGCGCTGCTATAGTTTGCCATGAAGGCAACTGCAGCGATCAATAATATTAATTTTTTCATTTTGTATGACTTTTATTGAGATTAAAACAAAAACGTAAATCCCACATAAGCTGAATTTGTTTTTACTTTACGGCCATAAACACCACGATATCCTACATCAAATCGAATTGTTTTATCTTCATTGAGTGTGAATCCAAGACCTGCGCCATAAGCTAAACCGAAGTCAGATTGTTTTGTTGTAAGAACAGTTATTAAAGTATCATTAGATGATTTAGCACTTGATGCAATATTAAGTCCAATTTCAGGACCGACCTCTGCATGTAAGTTAACAGGGTTGGATTTGCCTGTGCTCAGCGAAATCAATAATGGAATGGTGAAATAATGAACTTTCATTACTCTGTCCAATCCTGCATCAACATATTTTTGAGAAACTGAATTGTAAAGAACGTCAGCTTCTAATCCAATATGTTTAGTGAAATTAAAGCCTACTAATGCTCCAAATCCCCAACCAAGAGTTGCTTCTCCTTTTATCGTCCCACCAGAGGAAGTTTCCATGGTGACTGAAGAGAGTGTTGGCATAAAACGAAATCCAAATTCCACTTTGTGGAAAGAAGCATCATCTTGTGCTTGTAGTGTTGTCCCTATGGACATACACAATAATCCGATTAAAAAAGTAATTTTTTTCATTTTGTTTTTTATTTATAGGCTGCATTAATATTTGCAATGAATTTTAAATTTTTGATTATTTGATTTGAATAGCAGCCAATTCTCTGAATCCTTCACTAAGTGCTTCCATATCCTTGTTAAAGTCATCTTTAAAAGTTTCCCAATTCTCTTTACCTTCTGCCTTGTATTCATCCAGCCTCTTTTTCATATCCGTATTTTTTTGTTCCAGTTCGGCCAGTTTCTTTTCGTATTTAATTTTATTTTCTTTTTTCTCATTTGCTATTCTTGTTTTGAATTCAGCAATACTTTTTTCATGAGCTTTGATTTTTGCTTCTGATTCTTTTTTGAATTGCAGAATAGAATCTTGAATCACCTGATTCAGCTCTTCCTTAGCCTCTGTCACTTTATCCTGTGCATCTTCGACTTTGTCCTTGGCATCTTCCACTTTTTTTGATGACGACTTGCAGCTGGTGAATATTGATCCCGCTATAAGCATTGCTGCAGCTAGAGTAAAAATTGATTTTTTCATATTGTGTGTTTTATTGTTTTGATTATTCCTGAATCATGTGAAATTCTTTTTTATCATTTCCGTCCATATAATAATACCAGAAATGTTTTTCTTGCAGTTTCAGGATATATAATGTCTGCGAGGCTTGATTATTGATTCCATTGATCTTGATTTCTTCTTCATTGTTTTGGAATGCCCATGATCCTGTTCCTGATAAGCTCCCGAATGTGTAATAATAATTTCCATCCTTGGTGTATGTTTCAGTATAATCTGCAACCAATGAAGTAAGGTCGTTATCGTTGACCTTGTAATTATCTACCTTCCATGTATTGGAAACACGCGCCGTTTTTGATCTCAAACTAACCAGGGGGCCATCAGAATACTTTTTGCAACTTTGAGTTCCGACAAGCATGGCTGTGGCGCAAATTATAAGTGCAATTAAATTTATTTTTTTCATTTTTATTTTTTTTATAAAGTGATTTAAAATGTAGCGTTTTGTAAAAGTTGAGCAAAACGCTACTTTCTATGAATAGCAAATGATTAAAACCCTGCAATAATTTTGTGCAGTTCTTCTTTTGTTTTGCCAAGTTTTTTTTGCAGCCGGCCAAACATTTCTTCTTTCTTGCCTTCTTCAAACATCAGATCATTGTCAGTTAAGGTTGCAAATTTCTGTTTGAGTTTACCTTTTTGTTCGTGCCATTTACCTTTAGCTTCTGTCGTGTTCATTTTATTTATTTTTATTGTGAATGTATTTTCACTCTACAAAGGTCCGCAACAAACGATCTTTAAGTGTTACACAACTTTGGCTATAACTTACATGATTCACACATTAGGTATAAGAATAAAAAAACCATCCTTTTTCAAGAATGGTTTTTTAATAATATCATAAAATTATTTTTTTACAATCTTAAATTCAGTACGTCTGTTTTTCTGATGTTCTGCTTCTGTGCAGTTAGCGCCAAGATTATCATCACAAGTACATTCATTTACCAAATTTGTCTTGCCATAACCTTTACCTGTAATTCGTTCAGGTTTGGTAATGCGGGCTTTTATATAATCAACAGAGGCTTTTGCTCTCTTGTCTGATAATACCTGGTTATATTCTATTGACTCCCTGCAATCGGTATATGAACTTAATTCAACAACCATATTGGGGTGATCATTCATGACCTCAATAATTTTTGTCAATTCAACTTCAGCATCAGGGCGGATATTGGATTTATCCAAATCAAAATAAATTGGATTTAATTCTACAATCTTTCCTAAATTAAAATCAGTGGTTGTCTCAATTTTCTCTGCAATAATTTCTTTTTTCGTAAGAAGCACGACATCCGCTTTTACAATGAAATCTTTTCCGAAAGTATTGGTAACAGTACTACCTTCAATATATTTTACTTTAGTACCGGTTAATTTGAAATTTTTATCCGAAGCAGCAAGAAAAGTAAAAGACCCGTCTTCAGAGGTTGTCAGTGTATCGAGCACCGTGCCTTTATCATCCAATAAGGTAATAAAAGTATTCGGAATAGCAGTTCCCTCTTTATCTTTTGCAATGCCTTGTATCTTTTTACCAATATTTAAGGCTTTTAAAATATCAAAAGAATAAATGTCATCACCTCCGCTGCCACCGGATCTGTTTGAGGACATATAACCTTTACTCAAACTGGGATTTACGATTACAGCAAAATCATCGTATTGCGTATTCATAGGAGAACCTGCATTTTGTACTTTTCCAAATTCTTTTCCGTTCATCGGGCAAATAAAAACATCGAGACCACCAAGACCAAAATGTCCATCGGAAGTGAAAAACAATATGTCGTTGGTTTCTTCAACAAAAGGATACATTTCATCTCCTTCAGTATTTATTTCGGCACCCATGTTTTCCGGGGTTCCCCAGCCACCTTTTCCGTCGCTTGTAACTCTGTAAATATCTGTTCCGCCATAACCGCCAGGCATATCGCTTGTAAAATACATTGTTTTTCCATCGGAACTCAAACATGGTTGTCCAACAGAGTATCCGTTGTTGTTAAGAGTAAAAGGTACTGGTTTGGACCATTTCTTATCAGTGTAATTGCTGAAGAAGATTTGAAGTTCCACAACTTTGTCTTTGCTCTTATCTTTAAAATGATTTTTTGTGAATGCCATAAAAGTACCATCATTGCTAAAACTTGCAGGACCATCATGCAATCTGCCATTTATTTTTTTGTCAAAATTTTCTGGATCTTTCAGTTGATTTCCATCAATTTCAGAAACATACAAATCCCAAAATGGTTTCCCTGTCCAATTGTAATTTCTTACAATAATTTTGGAGCCATGTATACTTGTGGAAAAAACTATTTTATTTTGATAATAGCTGGTACCAAAATCTTCAGCATCTGAATTTATGTTCAGGTGTTCTATTTTATAAGTACCATCATCTTTAGATAATGTGGCAAAAGAAGCGCTGTTGGCAGCATAATCTTTTCCACGCAGATCGTTAGGGCTGGATGCTATAAATTTATTCATCCATGTATTCGACTCTTCATATTTGCCATTGTTTTTTAAAACCATAGCATAGCTGTAATAATCCTCAGGAAGGTATCCGCCCGGAGTGTTTACCAAGGTTGCATATGCAGCCTCCGATTCAATATTCTGGCCCATCTTGTGATAACTTTCAGCCAATTTGCGTTGTCCATCCATACTCAATTCTTTTGAGTGCGTATAGGAATCGATGGCTTTAACAAAGAAATATCTGAAAAAATATTTATTTCCTTTTATTTCTTTGCGTGATAAATCAGCTTTATCGAAAGGCTTTTCAGAAGAATACATATCTCCTTTTGATTCTGCCTTTGCTCTATCTTGTGCCGAAGCACCTGTGCAAATCCCGATTAATAGAATAAGGGGAATGAGTAATTTTTTCATATTATTTTTTGTTTATGTAGAAGTTTTAAAAATTTCTTGGAGAATGTATTTGTTTTTTACTTGAGAATATAAAATCATATCGCAGCACTAATTCATGGCTTCCCTGATTATATTTTCCTGTTCTTAAACCATACGACCAGTCGTATGAATAACCCAGGTGAAGCTGATCGGTGATATCCAATCCTATTAAACCTCCGAATGCATCACCTGTGCGGAACATAACACCAAGCAATAATTTTTTCATAAGTATAAATGATGCTGTAAGGTCAGCTTCGATAGGAGCAGCAGCAGTTACCTTTACAAATGTTGTTGGTTTAAAAGCCAGGTTATCTGATAAATTAAACAATGCACCGGCAATAAAAAAGTAGTGCCTTTGTTCCTTACCAACTAAAATGTTTCCGCTAATCTCATCTTTTGATGAATAATTATTTTGCAATAATTTAGGAACGGAAATCCCTGCGTAAAAGCGTTCTCTTGAATAATAGGCACCAAACCCGAAATTAGGAGTTACATGATTATCTATATTGCTTAGAAACACCGGATCATTAGTCTCATCCAGAGCGAGGTTGCTCAGGTCGGCCCGGAATATATCTGCTCCTGCACTTAAACCAAGTGCCAATTTCGATTTTTCATTTAACTTCATGATAAATGCAAAATCACCATATACCGAAGTGTTATTGGTTGGCCCAATTTTATCATTTAAAACTGACAGGCCTAGCCCTATATGCTCGTTGTTTAATGGTGTATGCATTGATAAAGTTTGCGTTTTGGGTGCGCCTTTAAAGTCGACCCATTGCGAGCGACAGAGTGCTGTTACAGTTAAAGCATCCCTGCTTCCGGCATAACCGGGGTTCACCATTAATGTATTGTACATATAATGTGTATACATTGGTGTTTGCTGAGCATTGATGGTAAAACTCCCGAAGGTTAAAACCAATACTGCTATTATTTTATTTATTGTTTTCATATTGTTTTTATTTCTTTATTATTTTTCCGTATTAGTTTTTACCTGTTGAGATAGATTGTTCCCTTATAAACTTTTGAACCATCACCCAAATCAAGTGTGTAGAAGTAAGTACCTACAGGCAATTCATCACCTCCAACGGTTAATCCCATTGTTGATTTACCGTCCCATGTATTCTGGTATGGACTTGCTTCGAACACTTTATTTCCCCAACGATTGAAGATTTGAAAAGTATTTTCAGGATAATACAGGATTCCCCTGATTACAAATAAATCGTTTACGCCATCACCATTTGGAGAGAATCCTTCAGGGATAAAGAAACAATTATCGACTACAACTGTAACAGTTGAAGGAATTGAATTACAGTCATTGGTTGTGACAACCAGCGTATAGGTGCCGGCATCTGCAGGTGTTGCAAGAGGGATGACTGGATTTTGATCTGTTGAAGAATATCCATTTATACTTGTCCATTGGTAAGTTGCGCCTGTTACTGTTTGTGCTGAAAGACTTATTGGATTACCAAGACAAACAGGAGAGTTACTGGTTGCAATTGCAACAGGTATCGGATATACTACAAGTGAAACATTCAAAGAAGTATCATTTGGTGCACATGTCCCTGAGATCACAACATTATAAACGGTTGAAACATCGGAGATACTTGCAGGATTTATAGTAAGTGTAGCAGTAGTTGCGCCGGAAATACTTCCTCCGTCTGTTAAGTTTACTGCTCCTTTTCTCCATTGATATGTGAGTGCTGTGCCTGTAGCAGCGACTGAGAAGCTTACTGAGCTTCCATCGCATATTGCCTGATCTGCAGGTTCTGTAATTATGAGTGGTGCACTGTTAACAGTTAGAGAAACATATACTGATGTGTCACTTGAACATGTTCCACTGATTACAACATTATAATCTAATGCAGCGTCAGAAGTATTAACAGGATCGATTGTATATATGGTAGAAGTTGCACCAACGATATCTACAGTTCCTTTTCTCCACTGGTATGTAAGACCGGCTCCTGTTGCAGCTACTGTAAAACTTACTGAATCTCCAGGACAAGCAGTTTGATTGACGGGTTCTGTAATAACTACAGGTGCTGGGATAACTGATAAAGAAACATTTATTGAAATGGTACTGGTAATATTTGCAATAGTATCTGATGGTTTATTAATGATGTTTGTCCCGGATAAAACTACTGCACCATTTCTGGCAAGCAATCTGCCATCTATAGTTGCGGTTGTATTCATCGTTATAGATGTTAAAGCAAGTATGTTTCCCTTGAATGAGGTTCCGTTGCCGATAGTCGCTGAACTACCAACTTGCCAAAATACATTTTTAGCCTGGGCGCCTCCGGTAAGGATAACATTACCGCCAGCTCCACCTACAGTGGTAAAATCAGATGCTATCTGGAAAATCCAGGTGGCATTTGCATCACCCTGGGCATCGAGGGTCAGGTCGCCTGATTGTATTAAAAGGGTTGATGTTGATTTATAAATGCCTGGGGCTAGTGTTTTGCCACCTTGATCGCCTGCTACTGTAGCTGGTGCGGGTGCAGTTGCACCTTCAGCAAAAAGATAAGCATCGGTAAGGTCCTGTTTAGCCTGTGTTAGTATGGCTGCAGCACCAATATCATCGGAAGCAATGATAACTCCATTCACAACAATGGCAGGAGGAAATCCGGTAATCGAACTGTGAACACCAGGACTTAACCCAACATCCATATTATGAATCTCACTAAAACCTGTACTGCTGATCGCTGTACCGGCGAGAATACCGAAATCGCCAGCTGATTTAAGGTCAACAGCCAGTGAAGGTAAAATCAATGAAGTACATCCACCTGTTACAACAACATTATAGTTGAATGCAGTATCGGCGAGAGTAACAGGATTAATTGTTAGTGTATCAGAAGTTGCGCCTGAAATATTTCCTCCGTTGATTAAGTTTACAGTTCCTCTTCTCCATTGATAGGTAAGGCCTGATCCGGATGCAACCACAAAGAAGCTAACTGAATCTCCGACACAGACAGCCTGACTGACAGGTGATGTAATAATGACTGTTTCTGTATTTACTACTAAAGAAGCATTTATTGAAGTATCACTTGAACATGCTCCAGTTACAATAACATTGTAATTTAATCCGGCATCCAGGATGCTCACGGGATCAATAGTAAGTGTATCATTTGTTGCGCCTGAAATATTTACGGTTCCATTTCTCCATTGATATGTGAGATTAGCGCCCGCTGCAGCTACTGTAAAACTTATCGAATCTCCAGGACAAGCAGTTTGATTGACGGGTTCTGTAATAATAACAGTTGCAGCATTTACAGTTAAGGAAGCATTTATAGAAGTATCACTTGAACATGCTCCTGTAACAATAACATTATAATTTAATCCGGCATCCATGATGCTCACAGGGTCAATAGTAAGTGTATCATTTGTTGCGCCTGAAATATTTATGGTTCCATTTCTCCATTGATATGTAAGATTAGTGCCTGTTGCAGCAACTGTAAAACTTATAGAATCTCCAACACAAGCAATCTGATTGACAGGTTCTGTAATAATTACTGATGGCGCATTTACAGTTAAAGAAGCATTTATTGAAGTATCACTTGAACATGCTCCTGTAACAATAACATTATAATTTAATCCGGCATCCATGATGCTCACAGGGTCAATAGTAAGTGTATCATTTGTTGCGCCTGAAATATTTACGGTTCCATTTCTCCATTGATATGTGAGATTAGCGCCTGTTGCAGCCACTGTAAAACTTACTGAATCTCCAACACAAGCAATCTGATTGACAGGTTCTGTAATAATAACTGTTGCAGTATTTACAGTTAAAGAAGCATTTATTGATGTGTCATTTGGTGCACAGGATCCTGAAACTACAACATTATAATTTAATCCGGCATCGAGGATGCTCACAGGATCAATAGTAAGCGTATCATTTGTAGCGCCTGAAATATTTACGGTTCCATTTCTCCATTGATATGTGAGATTAGCGCCTGTTGCAGCTACTGTAAAACTTACAGAATCACCTACGCATGCAGTTTGGTTGACAGGTTCTGTGATAATAATTGGGTTACAAGGGCCACAGCCCGGAGGCATGGCGGCTGCTAATCCCGCAGTTGTAATAGCACCATTTATTGTAAGAGCTCTGCCATCAAGTACAACTCCTGAATATCTTAAGTTGAGCGCACCTGCGGAGACAATTATATTTCCCCTGAAAATAGAATTGTCGCTAATTTCAACTGCGCCATCAATCATCCAAAACACATTTTTTGCCTGTGCTCCGTTAATCAGCTTAATTCTTGAATTTACAGTTGTTGTGAGGCCTCCACCTATTATCTTGAAAACAAAAACAGCATTTGGATTACCTTGTGCATTGAGATATACTGAATCGTTGAGGGTTGCAGGTCCAAACGCACCTCCTGAATTCATTAGGTAAACATGTGGTGTAAGGACCAGGTTACTCCCAAACTCGACAGGATACAACAACTCAATATCGAAAGGCATTGCGTTGAGTGTATTATAAACATTTGTCAGATCGGTTGCAGCAAGCATTGTAGAAGGGTCTCCGGTGGGGTGGAGTGTACCTGTTACATTTCCAGCAGTCCATCCGGTAATAGAGCCACCTCCGGCATTTCCAACATCACCTATTGATGTTGATGATAAGTTTCCGTCAAGTGCTCCGATACTTGAAAATATTGTATAGCAATAAAGAGATGCAAGATCGGGAGCAGGCGGTCCGGTAAGAACAGGACTTCCGCAACCAATGGGCATAAATGCTGTGATTCCGTCAATAGTAATAGCTCCGGCGGGAGTTGAAAAAGCCCGTCCTTCAAGTGAATCGCCTGAACCCATTTGAATTAAACCACCACTGATAATATTTCCTCTCATTGTAGATAAGGAAGCCATGGTTACTGCACCATCTATTTTCCAATATACATGGCAGGCCGATGCTCCATTGATCAATTTCACTCTTGCATTGGTAGTTGTTGCAAAAGTTCCCGCAACTTTAAAAACAAATTCAGCATTTGGATTTCCCTGTCCATCTAATATAAGGTCCAAGGTCAGAGTTGCATTACCTGGAATAGAATATATGCCCGGAGTTAAGGTAGCTCCGCTGCCCAATGAAAGCGGACCAACCAACGTTGCAGGGTTCGCATTTATCTGGGCGATAGTAGCTGCTAAAGCTATATCACATGCAGTGGTTGCGGGATCAACTCCCGGGTGCATTATACCATCTATATTACCGAATCCGGTAATTGGACCAGGCGTAAGCGTTCCAACATCGCCTGTAATATGTGAATGTGCACTTGCATTGTCGCCCACTGCCCCGGAAGAAGTGAACAGAGCAAATTTGGCTGCATCTGGCCCTAACGTGATTACTTGTCCGAAATTTATTTTCGGAAAAAGAAATAAAGTAACAGCTGTTACAATAAGTAGTAATTTGCTTTTCATATTAGTAAGATTTAAATTTATTTTAACGATACAAAGATCTGATCATATATGCCGAATATTGTTATATAACTTTTAGAAAAAGTTACATCATTCACACTTTTACTTTTAATAAAAAACATCTTCAGTATATAATAAAGTTTATTTCGCATAAGAAAAGTTATGCTATTAAAACTTAAACACAACGTAGTTGAATTGCCTGATAACACTGAATAAAATGCAATATTGCTCTTTGATAATTTCAAAATAAAACACTATTTAATTATACTATGATTATAAAAAATATTTTATGTTTTGAAAAAAATCTTATTCAGTATGTTGCTTATATTTTTATCGACGGCGTTAATAATTTTATTCTACAAAATTAGATTGTAGCTAAATTCATGAGGTTAATATTTAATTAGGTTAGCATTAAGAAAGCATTAATAAATATTGAGGAATAAAAATTAAAAGGGTTGTAATTATTTATCCCAGTTAGTAAAACACAAAAAATAAATAAATTTATCTCGCATTTATCTTTAGTAAAAAAGGCACTTTCAGTATATAATGAAAGTGCCTTCAAATTTCCACCCGGTAATTTTTAATACAAGGTTGAAATTTACATCATGAATTATTATTAAATAATGCATGATGTTAAAACGATCTTATGTTTCGAAAAAATCCTTAATCATTATGTTGTTTTATAGCTTTACGATTTGGGTTTATAATTTTATATTACAAATGTAGATTGCCTCTTAATTCATGAAGTTAATATTGAATTAGATTTGCATTAAAAAGGAATTAATAAATATCGGGGATTGAAAATTATAATGGTTGTAATTAATTATGCCTGGAATTGATGCACAACCTGAGAAAAAGATTCATTCAATCACACAATTATCTTTATAAAAAAAGCACTTTCAGTATATAATGAAAGTGCTTTTGAATTTCTCCCCCCTTGTCTTTCGGACAAGGTTGAAATTTTACATCATGAATGACTATATAAAGATTGCATGATGTTTTATTAGTTCTCTCTGGGTTTCTAAAGCATGTATTGAATGATCCTGTAACTTAATAATGCTATGATGTGCTATGTAATTCTTGTTAGCTGAGTGATGAAGTTTTACAACATCATCAAATTGTTTAATTGTTTTTTTGATTTTTAATATTCATTTTTCATTCAATACTTGTAACTGACTTTTTTCAAAGAAACTCATTCAGAACATAACGGAACAAAGGTGCGAAGTAATAAATAAAAATGTGTTGTATAATTTTAAAAATAATTTGCATAATTCACACATTCATTTTAAACACATAAAAAAGGACAGATAATTAGCTCTGCCCTTTTTCTTTTAAATTGATTTCGTATATGCTTTACATAATTATAGAAATCATTGTATCTTATACATTATTCTACCTTTTTAGGTAGCGACCATAAACCCTCATCATTCATGGTTGCCGAATAAGTTTCATTTGAATTATTGTTATTTCTTCCATTTGTAGTAAACGATAAAGTCACTCCGTCTTCATTAATTACTGGATAGCTCTCGTCGTTGCCTGTATTGATTTGTTTCCCTAAATTATATGGCTGGCACCAATTACCGTTTGATAATCTTTCTGATGCCCAGATGTCTTTTCCACCACAACCATCTTTACGGTCGCTTACAAAATAAAGTGTGCTGCCATCATTGCTTAATACTGGATTGCTTTCTTCATATTTTGTATTGATATTTAACTTAACAAGTGTTGCATTATTATCAGCGGTATCTGTTTTATAAATATCCCCGCCTATTGAAACATACATTTCATTATTGAAAGTTGTACTGCCTAATTTCAGACCTGGGTCAATTTTTTTGTGATTCATTGAAAAGGCAATAGTGCTTATTACTAATAAAACTATTGTCAGTATGCTTGTTTGTGTTTTCATGGTTTTATCTATTTGTAGATTGATAAAGTAAATAATATTTTCATTACTGCTTTTTTATCAAGTTGCAGATATTTCAGCCAGGTTGAAATGTGAATTTTGTGTAAGTGTATTCCTGTTCGAAAATACGTATGACGCCTGAATCGTGGGTGTAGTATCATTAATTTCAACAGCCCCGAAAATATTTATCAATTTTTCTGTAGGCCTGACAAACAAAAACGGCCCGTCAATATTTTTACATTCAATCAGGTTATGTTTTATCAACTTGCGAATTACAAAGAAAATAATAGATTTCGATTTAAAGCAATAAGCGGTTGATTTATTTTTAATCGTGTGATTGGCAATTATGTGCCTGATTTCTCTTATATATATTTTTTTCATATTGAAAAGTTTTATCAGATATTAAAATTTAGTTACTTAGAGCCCCCAACAAAAAAGTCGGTTTGTTCATCCGAATTTGAAGTAGTTGTTAGAGTTCCTGTTTCGACTTTATTTTCATCAATTGGAATTATACTTGTTATTTCACTATAAGCATGTTCATTATTGCTAGAATAATCAGATAATCTGTAATACAGATTTGCTGACACAGGTGATTCATCGGTGAAATAATAGGCAAGATCAATTTGAGCAGATGTGCCGTAAATTTTAACATATCCTATCACTTCATAATTTGTTGCATCAAGCGACCTTTCTATTGCTACAATTTTGGTTTCAGTATTGCCATTTATAGTAAGGTGCAGATATACTTTGCCATTAAAATATTTGCTTTCGAACGTTTTAACAAATGTTACCTTTTCTTCGTTCGAATTTCCAAGATTCAATAGTGCAGTCTGTGAATTAGCCTGAAAAACAGAAGAGCTGAACAGCAGGAAGAGTGAGGCGTAAATTATCTTTTTCATGATTGAGGTTTTTAAATTATTTACTGCTGAGAAATTAATTTTCCTGATTGAATAGTCTTGTCATTCTCAAATAATTTATAGGAATAAATTCCTGAAGGAAGATCGCTTGTTTCAAGAGTAGTTATTTGATTGGTAATAGATGTATTCATCACCTCTGCTCCTAAAACATTATATATCCTCAATTCGTAGTTGATCATTTGCGAGACCTCTTTTATCATAATGGTTGCAGATGTATTGAATGGATTAGGATAAATACTAACATTATCCGCCATCTGGTGCACAAAATCAACCTTCACTAAATTTGAGTAAGTGTACTTACCATCAAAGTCCGTTTGTTTAAGCCTGTAATATGAGATGTCCTGAAAAGGAGCGTTATCTATAGTGCTGTATAGGAGTAATACATTGCTGTTACCTGCACCGCCTGCAAATGCAACTGTTTCAAAATTTATTGCATCCTTGCTTTTTTCAATAGTAAAATAATCATTGTTGGTTTCAGTAGCTGTGGCCCAGTTTAACACAACAGCACCATTTTCTACAGTTCCATTAAATGTAATTAGTTCCACTGGTAAGGTAGGTATTGCCGGAGGGTTGCCAGTCCATATGGTAATTTTGTGAGCAGCAGTATCTCCAGCAGAAACTTTCATGCCTCCTCCTATAATAGCCCAGAAATCTGATTGTGAATTTGTAGACATGCGAATCTTAAACTGAACGAAGTGTCCATAACCTAAATGAATAGAATCAATAATAGAACGAACAGAAGGAGTGCCAGCACCGGCAATTATTACTGAATCAAGTACCCAATCTCCATTATCAATCTGGTGATAGGTATAACATTTGTCGGTAGAATCCCCGCTTCCGCTCTGATTTATTTTGAAATTAAAATTCACGTTACACCCCTCTGCTGTTGCTGCACGGAAATGAGGAGTTGTCATTTCACAACTTTCATTTTTTACACTCCACTGAGCAGGAACAACTTTTCCACAGCTTGTTTTAAAGGTAGAGGTATCGCTCCAGTTAACACTATAATCGTAAGTTTGGGCCGTTACATTGGTCGTAAAACCTAACATCGTAGTTATTGCTGCGAATATTATAATTAATATCTTCATGGTTTCTTGTTTTTGTATGAAGCAAAATTACCTCATCAGAAACCACCGAATATCAGCGAGGATGCTGAATTATTTTTTTAAATTTGAATGGGAAATAGGTATATATAACTACTTATGAAAAGAAAGCCAAGACAATTTCCTGAAAATTTTGTACAGCCAGAAAACTCATCATATTGACGGCAATCACAATAGAAGTGAACTAATCGACTATGATAATATTTTTCCGAAGTGCATATAAAACAAGCTCTGTAGTATTTTCACTTCCTGTCTTTTGGAGAAGGTGAGCGCGATGTGTGTCAACCGTACGGGGGCTTGTAAATGTGGCGGCTGCTATTTCAGCTGTTGTACGACCCAGGCAAACCAGTTTCAATATTTCAATTTCACGTTTTGTTAAATTATCAGTATTGTCTGCAATGTTGAATAAAATTTTCCTGTTTTCTTTTTGAGAAATATCAACTGCATTTCCAACAAGAGCAGGAGCACCTTTGAAATTGATTAAATTAGCATATACCTCAACAAAAATCCTTTTTTGTAAATCTTTGTGAAAAGATTCGAATTCAAGCTGCACATGTTCCTGAATGCCTTTCAAACCCCTTCCTATTTTTTCCAGCACAAGTTCCTGGGTTTCGTTTGATATAATATCAGCGAAACTCATATTTTCAAAATCATTCACATCAAGACCGAATATTTTCGCAAATGCATTGTTCACATATTCGAATTTATTTTCGCTGTAAATAAAAACACCCAAAAGTGGATTGTCAAGCAAAGCATAGAATTTTTCATCGTACGATTTTTGAAACCGTTCCTGTTTTTCAAGCCGTATTTTTATTGTATGAAGCAGTTCATTCAGGTCGAATGGTTTTGTAATATAGTCATCTGCTCCAAGCTGCATACCGGTTCGTATATCTTCTTTTTCAGCTTTCGCTGTAATAAAAATAAGGGGAATGGCCGCTGTGGTCTTTAACTGCTGAATTGTTTTGAATAATTCAAGTCCATTCATTCCTGGCATCGTGATATCACATAGTATCATGTCGGGTATCTGGCTCATAGCCAAATTTACACCTGTTAAACCATCGGCTGCAACTGTTACCTGATACCCTTCTTCATTAAGAAAATCTTTCATGTCTTCTCTTAATGTGGTATCATCCTCAATCACCAGAATTTTTTTCTTTTTCATTTTTTCAAAGAATAATTGCTTTTTTGCTTAACTGTTTAATTGTTGTTCATAGTCGGGAGCCAGGAGTCAGGAGTTGGGAATTTTATTTTATTAATTACGAACTGCCGTCCGCCTACTGAGGACTGCCTACTGCCAACTGCCTACTAATTTTCTTGTCATTTTATTTTTATTTACTCACTTATTTTAAATTACATTTTCCTTTTCTGGGATTTTTAAAATCGGAAGCTTAATATTCACAGTTGTTCCCTTACCAATTTCCGATTTGATCTCAATAGTACCATTAAGCAAATCCACAAATCGTTTTACAATGGAAAGCCCGAAACCTGTTCCGTTGATGGCCTCTACATTAGAAGCCCTGTGAAACGGTTCGAACATAAATTTCTGGTCGTCTAGTGGTATGCCTATTCCATAATCAATGACATTGAATAAAATATTTTCTTTTTCTTCAGCGACATTGAAAATTATTTTTTTTGAATTCCCACTGTATTTTAATGCATTTGAAATAACGTTTCCGAAAATATGCCTGATGATTTCCCGATCGAAGAAATACTCTGTTTGCGTAAGGTGCAATGTAGTTACAATCTCAAAATCGGGATCATACATATGCTTGTTCTCTTCAATAATGCCAAGCAGCAGTTCCTTCAAATCTGCCATTACCGGTTTTATTGTAATTGTATTGCTTTCCCCTTTATTGACCAAGGAAACATCGTCGAGCAAAGAAATAGTGTGCTTTATTGCATTAAAAATCTGTCTATATTTTTCCTCTTTTTTCGCATTATCCCATTTATCATCGTAGCGTTTCAACAGCTGAGTGCTCGATAATATTCCTGCAAGAGGCGTGCGGAATTCGTGCGAAACAGTTGAAATGAACTGCGATTTTAACGCATTAAGTTCTTTCTCCCTTTCCAGGTTTTTTGTAATTTCTTCTTCAATTAATTTCAGTTTTGTCTGATCATGGATTGTTATTACTGCCCTGATGACTCTATTATTGCTTATTACCGGTGAAACTTTTATATGAGTAAAATATTTTTTCCCAAACACAGTATATTCTCCTTCGTAAATTTCTGCTTTGCCGTTTGCAAATACTTTCCCAAAGTTTTCAAATTCCACTTTACTCAGGAAGGCAAATACATCTTTAATATTTTTTTCGGTCACATCAGCAGTTATGCCGTTATTAATTAAAAAATCTTTCAGTATTTGATTAACAAAAACGATATTGTGTTTTTCATTAATCACACAAATCCAGTCATGCAATGAATCCACAGTTGTGAGGTACAACTCATTCGATTGAAAAAGGTCTTCAGTGCGGTCCTTAACGCGTAACTCAAGTGTGTTTAATAAAACCTGCAATTCGTTTTCTGTTTTTTTTCGGGTTATAATTCCACTAAGTGTATTCGCCACAGCAGTTATAAATTCCACTTCAAATTCCGAATACAAATGGCCCGGGGCAAGATAAGTGTTTATTAATCCTAAAACATTTTCGCCATCCATTATGGGAATGCAATAATGTCCATGATCAATCATGCCTTGATAATTGACATCATGCGTATGATCAATCTTTGATAAATATATTGTTTTCTTTTCTTTTAATACTTTTCCGCAAATGCATTTTCCTGGTGTAACAATTTTGCATTCATTTATTACAGCTTCACTTAATCCATAATACACTTTCATTGAAAGATTCCCATCAGAATCGGTGAGAAAAATTGCACCCTTTTTATCAAGGGCCAACCACGATAATGAAACCAACGACTCAAGAGCTTTGTATAAAATATCATTAAGCGGAATTTTCTTTAGCGATTCTCGCAGAAGCTCGTTGATCACTTTTTGTGTATCATGATTTCTTAATAATTCTGCAGCAAATTTATTCTTTTCCGTAATATCACGGGCAATGCCGAATACTTCAATGGGTTGCCCTTCCTTATACCTGATCATGCTGTTTATTTCCAGATCAGTTACATAACCCCATAAATTATTAAAACCAACTTCATAAACGGTATTGCTTTCATCACCATTGAGTTTTTTTGTGATGTTTTCAAAAGCAATTTTTGACGATTCTTCCGAAATGAAGTTCGTCATATTTTTATTGGATAGGGTTTCTAACTTATAACCAAGTAGTTTTTCGGCGCTGGGACTTACAGAAGTAAAATTACCCTTAAGATCCATGGTGTAAATAATATCGTTCGATGCTTCAAACAGCTCTTTATATTTTTCAAGGGCTTTATGCAGTTTTTCTTCCTCCTTTTTGCGTTCGGTAATATCAAGTATAATTGCTGCAAATACTTTCTTACCTTCATATTCTGTAAGCTGAAGATGTACTTCAACATTATAAACAGAGCCATCTTTTCTTTGATGTATTGTTTCAAATTCCAGTATCTCTATTTCTCCGGTCAAAAGTGGATTAGTAGTATGTAAAAATAATTCGTATGAATATTCCGGCTTTATATCCACCGGCGTTAGAAGAAGAATTTCATTCTGAGTGTATCCTAAGTTATTGAGAGCTCCATTATTCACAAAAAGAAATTTCAATGATTCAGTATCGAATACATACACTTCGTTCAATGAGTTTTCTATGATTTTGGCAAGCCCCTTGACTTTTTCTTCTGCCAGTTTGCGCTCTGTGATATCATTTGCAAAACCAAGAACCCTTGTTTGTGAAAGCTTCACTGCATTTATTTCAAGCCATCGTGTCGAACCATCTTTATGTTTATGGAGAAGCTCTGAAGTTGCTTTGCCTGTTTCATTTACTTTTTTGAAATGAACCAGGGCATCTTCTAATGATTCTTCAGCCACTAAATCAAGAATGTTGAAATTTATAATTTCGTCCATTGCATAACCGAGAATATCACAAGCGGCCTTATTTGTTTCAATATACTGGCCAGTTTCATCAACGATATATATACCATCAGGCGCATTTTCTATGTAATTCTGGAATTTTTTTTCGCTTTGCTGCAGTGCTTCCTCTGCCAGTCTACGTACAGTGATGTCAGTTGCGACCCCGACAATACCTATCACTTGCCCCTGTGTGTTAAGAAGAGGAGCGAATTGGTTGTCGAAACACACGTTATTTAACTCAGTAATGCAGGCGACAGTTTCCCCGCCAAGGACACGTTTAATAGCATCTTCCCCGGTTGTCACTTTGCCTGCAATCTCAATGATTTGCAGCGAGCTGAAAAGGTCAAACGCCGACAAACCGACATTCTCGCCCGGTTTCATCCCTATCTTTTGCAGGGCTTTTCCTTCGTGGAGCGTGAATACGCCTTTGTTGTCGGTAGCAAAAATTGAGATAGGCGCACTATTCAGAACGGCGCGAAATAGATCTTCGCCCTCCTGCAACAATTTTTCAGCCAGCTTACGTTCAGTAATATCCTGTATTGTACCAAACAATTTTATTGTTTTTCCATTTTTATCCTTTACAGGTCTCATTGTCGAAGAATAATATACTTTTCTCCCACTTGGTAATATCGGCTCAACAACATAATTGTACCCCAAACCTGTGTTTATAGATTGGATTGTAAAATCTTTTAACTCTTTTGCTTGTTTTTCAGTATAGTACTTTGCTTCTTCTTCTTCTTCTTCTGGCGGACCCAGTTCAATATCTCTTTCATACAATTCGAAAACCTGGTCAGACCATTTTATTTTTTGGGTAGCAAAATCAAATTCCCAATTACCTATTTTTCCAATTTTTTGGGCTTCCTTTAAATTTCTCTCGCTTTCCTTCAATGCCTCCTCTGCCTGCTTGCGTTTGGTGATATTTTCAACTATTGCAATATGAAAATATGTTTGTGTTTTCTCATCAGGTTTCCATAAGGGCGAAATTGTAAGATTGCCCCAAATTATGTTTCCGTCTTTATGTACATAACGCTTTTCAAAAGAAATATTAGCATTATTGCCTTCCAGAAATTTTACGTTATTATCTACATTGTTTTGAATATCCTCAGGATAAGTAACATCCATGAATGTTTTTTGGATCATTTCCTGCATGGTATAACCTACCATATCGCAATATTTTTGATTCACACGAATAAATTGTCCTGTTTTTGTGTTCACCATAGCAACGCCGACTCCGGCTTGTTCAAAAATGGCCCGAAATTCCTCATCACTTTTTTTCAATTCAACCTCCGCCAGCTTGCGCTCTGTAATATCTCTGATGTTGCATTGAATCACCTTTTGATTATTTACTAAGTACACATTGCTGACGAACTCAACATAGATCTTTCTTCCGTGTGAAGTTTCAAGCGGTAAATCTTCGTAACGGACATATTCCTGCTCCTGCAATTCTAAAAACTTATCGTGATTAGCAATTATATCTTTAAAGAATCCAATTTCCCAGATTTCTTTTTCAAGAAATTGTTCTTTTGAATAGCCCAGCAATTCAATTAAAAATGGATTCACGTCTGTAATTTTGCCGGTTTCAGCATCAAGGATAAGAATTCCATCTTTAGCCGATTCAAAGAGGCGACGATATCGGGTTTCAGAAGCGCTCAATGCTTCCTCTGCCTGCTTTCGATTTCTATTATTCTCATATACGTTCAGGGCTTTATTAATTGCGGGAACAAGGCGTTCTGGTTTTTCTTTAAGCACGCAATCGGATGCCCCATTTAGCATCGCGTGAATTGCGGCATCTTTTTCAATTGCCCCTGAAACAAATATGAACGGTATATGAGAATAGTTTTTTCTTGCAAACTTCAATACTTCATCGCCATTGTAATCGGGCATGCTGAAATCTGATAGTATTAAATCTATATTTTCCTTTTCCAGAATTTTGATATAGTCTTTTTCATTATCGACAAAAAAATAGTCATGAGCAATTCCTTCGCTTTCAATTAAAGTTTGTATTAATTCGGAATCTTTTAAGGAATCCTCAAGGTGCAATATTTTTATTTTTTTATTCATTGATTCAGACTATAAACATTTTATTTGCGAGTTTTGGTCTTGAATAACTCAATGATACCGTATAAGAATTTATTTTATTTTAATTATTAATGAGCGTAGTAATTGATGATACAAAGGTGATTCAATTGATCAATTAATGTGTTACACAACTTTGTAATTATCTTACATCATTCACACATTGTTTTCGAAAACAAGCTGGAACTTAGTATTACTGGGAAGGGCAGAGAAAAATAACAGAAAAAAAACCCCGTTCTTTTTGAAAGAATCAGGGTGTTTTAAGATAAATACTTTTAATATTATTGCAAAATAATTGTCCCAAGGTCGGTGGTAACACCTGTTGTTACAGTAATGTTGCTTAAGGTAACCTCGTTTAAAGGCGAGGCTGGAGTAACAATTACAGAATAGGTTCCCGGAGGAATCCCCATGAGTAAAAATTCACCGAAGGCGGTAACATTAGAGGAGTATGATATGCTTGAAGTAGCAGTTACAAAGCATAATGTACCCACTGGCGTGATATTGCCTTTTATGGCTCCGCTTATGGCAGTTTCAATTGTTCTGATTACCGGTTTCAGTTTATAACTCCCATTGCCTTCATCCACGATAGATTTGTTCGCGTCAAAATCGAGGAGCACGCTATACAGCACTCCAGCTTGTAATGTCTGGTGAACCTGAAGTTTCAAACCTGATTGATCAGCACTTGGAGTACTTAACGGATAACTCACATTATTAACCACAACTGAGTTATTCGGACCCAGAATAAGTCTTATCTGCTGAACTTTGTCTTCATTCAATGTGCCTACCGCAATGAGAGTATCTATTCCGTTTGAAAAATCGAGCAGATTGTAAATACCCGCATTCACATTCAGCAATACGGCCTGTCCGCTATTTCCGGTTATTTCTACTCCCAGCAAATCAATATACACTGCATTGTAAGGGCCGGGGACATCCGTCATCCGGACGTTATAAGGGTATGTGGAAGTTGGTGCAGGATCTGTTGTGTCCTTTTTACAGGAATTCATCATAAAGCCTAGCATTATGATGCCTAATAATAAGATAACATTTGTTTTTTTCATTTCATTTTATTTTAAACTGTGAATAATAATTTTAGAATGGCACAAAGGTCAGAAGCTTTAAACAAAAAAGTATTATATAATTTTAAAATTAATTTGCATGATTCACACCTTGATTATAAGTGTCATGAAAAAGGACGAAAAATTTTCCGTCCTTTTAAATTCTACTTAGCAGATTATAAAGTTTTAATAGTTACGTTATTTAAAGAATTATATCTTACGATAAAAATATCCTGGTTGCCTTCACCCATTTTGTCGGATGAATAGTAAGCCAGATTCCCGTAAGAGTCGGTTATATAATAATAATCATCCGAAGTTGAATTTACAGGAGCATTTAACTTTTCAGGATCAGCCCATAAACCTTCATCGTTTTGTGTTGTAACGAAAATATCATAACCGCCATAACTGTTATGGCCTTTTGAACTAAAATATAATGTAGCTCCGTCCGACATTAAATACGGCGATTCTTCATCTTCACTTGTGTTGATATTTTTTCCAAGATTGTAAGGTTCTATCCAGCTGCCATTCGACGATCTTTCACTTGCCCAGATATCTTTTCCGCCATAACCATCTTTTCTGTCGCTAATAAAATAAAGTGTGCTGCCATCAGAACTAAGTACTGGGCTTGATTCGATATATTTCGTATTGATATTTAACTTTTGAGGTGAAAATGTATTGCTTTTAAGATCCACTCTGTAAATATCATTATCAATAGCAATAAAGATTTCCTGGAAATTCATAGTTTTATTTACTTCGCAAAATGCAGAATATTCTTTTTCTATATTTATTGGCTTATCCCATAATGCCGTGATACTGTCATACTGTGAAAAGAAAAACTCTTGTGATATTATAACATTATTTCCGTTCTTAACTTCAGCACAATAAATCAATCCTGAGTTGATTTCCGAAACATAAAGCGGATATTCGCTAGTAATTGATTTGTTAATTTCAGGACTCAGTTTATATACTCCCTCGATGTAAAGTGAGTTAAAGAGAGTATGCGAAATATGGGTAAGTGCTCTTTTACCTACTGTGGCTGGCTGGCTTTTACCTTTAGTTGCTGTTATTCCTGATGCATCATGATACAAAAAGAATGCAACTAATATTGATGATAATACTATTAACTTTTTCATTGAATATATTTTTATAATTGATTTATATGTGACTTTATTTTATGTTTTAAATGTTAGATGCCTTTATTGAATTACTTTGTTCATGCATTTCTCTGCTTAATTCATATTTGAATAATTCAAAATTATCTTTTCCTGCAGCAGTATCCTGGAAATTATTAACCCTCTTTATCATCTCATTATTATTTTGTTCTATCTCTGCTAATTTTTTTTCATATTTAATTTTGGTTTCCTTCTTGTCATAAGCTGTTTTAGCCGTGTATGAGGCAAGCTGGCTTTCGTAGGCGATAGTTTTTTCTGCCGATTCATTTTTATATTGAAGAACAGATTCTTTCATTGCCAAGTATTGTTTCAGGTTAGCTTTTGCATTCTGTTCTTTATTTTGTGCTTCTATTTTTTTATTTGATGTTGTGCAATTGGTTAAAATTGTAGCTGACATAATTATTAGGGCGATTGTAAATATTTGTTTTTTCATTTTGTTTAGTTTTTGTTTTTTATTTTAGTGTATTTATATTATGAATCAAAAGTACTTTTCCGTGATGCCTGAATCTACAGTATATATGCCGAAATAAAAGTTGTAGAAAAATTATTCATTGGTATAAATACGCAAACAAAAATTTTATTTAAAACAAAAGCCTTACCCCGACCTGCTTGCGCAGGTGGGTAGATGGCTTAAATACATATTTGATTTACTGTTGAGAAATCAGTTTTCCTGATTGAATGTTTTTATTGTTTTGAAAAACATTGTAGGAATAAATTCCTGTTGGAAGAATGCTTGTTTCAATAGTAGTTGATTGATTCGTGACAATTCTGTTCATCACTTCTATTCCTAAAACATTGTATATTCTCAATACATAGTCATTGTTTGGAGATGCGTCATTTATTGTGATGACAGCGTATGTGCTGAATGGATTCGGATAAATAGTAACTTCAATTGATTTTTCAAAATCAACTTTTACTATATCTGAGTAAGAAAACTTACCGTCGAAATCGGTTTGCTTTAATCTATAATATGAAACACCAGGAAGAGGTTCATTATCTTTTGCTGTATAGTTTAAAAGTATATTGCTGTTACCTGCTCCATCAACAGTGGTTACCATTTCAAAATATTCTGCATCCATGCTTTTTTCAATAGTGAAATAATTGTTATTGGTTTCTGAAATTGTTACCCAGGTTATATTGACAAAATCATTTTCGGGTTTTGCATTGAAGGATAATAATTCTATAGGCAATGACGGATCTTCTTTTGTAACTTTATTATTATGCAATGAAATAGCCCCGGCTCTTGTAAGACCTCTGCCAAAAAGGGAAGAGCTTTCCCATAAAGTGATGGCTCCGTTAGCAACAATAGTACCTCTGAAAACAGAATTTTCTCCTAAGTCAAATTTTCCATTTATTTGCCAGTACACATTAAATAATGATGCTGAATTGATCAAATTAACGTTTGAGAATGTGCCTGTAGATAAGACCCCGTCTACCTGGAAAATAAATAAAGCATTTGGATCGCCACCCCCGTCTAATATTAAATCTCCGTTTAATGTTGCAGCTGCTCCCAGGTCGTAAATATTCGGAGTAAGAATCTGTCCTCCACCTAAAGTTGTACCAATAACAGTACCTCCGGTAATTCCGCTCAAATAATTATATGCAACGTCCACATCGGTTGCAGCTTCCGCTGAAGTAGCATCCACTACATGCATTTGTCCAGCCAATGTTCCAGTTGGAAATGCATTGAATGCGCCTATATTAGTGCCGACATCGCCTGTTACATAGGTGGCTGCTCCTACATTGTCAAAAGCTCCAGCTGAGGTATATAACGCAAAAGTCGAAGCAGTTCCTAAGTTTGGCGCCTGACCAAAATTTACATTCGGGAAATATAACAGTGCAATAAATGTTACAATATGTAGTAATTTGGTTTTCATTTTTATGACGCTTAAGTTGTAAGCGGGTTTTTACATTTAATTTCTTTTACTGTTGCGCAATAAGTTTACCTGATTGAATGTTTTTATTGTTTTGAAAAACATTGTAAGAATAAATTCCTGTTGGAAGAATGCTTGTTTCAATAGTAGTTGATTGATTCGTTACAATTCTGTTCATCACTTCTGTTCCTAAAACATTGTATATTCTCAATACATAGTCATTATTTAGAGATGCGTCATTTATAGTGATGACAGCGTATGTGCTGAATGGATTAGGATAAATAGTAACTTCAATTGATTTTGAAAAATCAACTTTTACTATATCTGAGAAAGAAAACTTACCGTCGAAATCGGTTTGCTTTAATCTATAATATGAAACACCAGGAAGAGGTTCATTATCTTTTGCTGAATAGTTTAAAAGTATATTGCTGTTACCTGCTCCACCAACAATGGTTACCATTTCAAAATATTCTGCATCCATGCTTTTTTCAATAGTGAAATAATTGTTATTGGTTTCTGAAGTTGTTGCCCAGGTTATGTTAACTAAATCATTATCGGACTTTGCATCAAATGATAATAGTTCAATAGGCAAATTGTTTGAACCGTCTTTTGCATTTGCTAAAGAAAATATACTGAACTTAGTAAAGTTAGCTGAAGAATTAATTGTACCAGTAAGGACTTTAGCTCCTGCAGCTCCTGCAGCTCCAATATCCAACCAGTTACCAGCGTCATCACTTTTTGCAACGCGAAGATTAGGTATATCGGTAACAACATCAATAGGGAAAAAGCATAACTGAATGGATGCTGTACTTACATTCGTAGGGCTGCCAACGCCGATGTCCCAATAATCAATATCTGAAACTTTGCTTAAAGTAGCAGGCAGGGTATATCCGAGAGCAGTTGCACTGGAATAGAAAAACTCTACGGTATCCTGTGTAGCGGTTGTGTTTGTTTGTGTTATTGTTAAATCAGCACGATGCATGATGTTCCCTTTTCCAACAGGGAATATTTTTGTAACACTTGATAAAGAATTGTAAGTTTGAATCATCGGGCCTCTTACGAAGCTGCTATCTGGTGTTGTACCTATTGAAACAATAGCAGGTATTCCTAAAACAAGAATATTTGCTCTTGTAGTAATAATATGTCCGTCCTGTAAAGTCAGAATTCCATTTACTGTTGTCACAATATTCAACGTCAATGCGCTTACGGGGAATGTATTATTTACTGTTAAATTATAAAGGGTAGGAGGAACTGTACCTGAAAAATACTGCATTCTAATTCCATCTGCAATTAATGTTTTTTGGTTATCACCGAAAACTGCATTGCAAATAAAATTTCCATGCAAATGTGTTTCCGCCAACATTAATTTTGTTCCGGAACCTTCCAGTGCAAGATTATAATAAGTGGACTGTTGTGCAATGACAATGGTTTGGTCGGTGATTCCTGAATAATGCACTGTGTTGAAATCGGAAAATGCCGCCAGATAACCGTTTGTTGCAAACATGTTGATGCTTCCGCCATAGGATAATTCTGAACCTGTTTCATTGAACCAATGCGATACTGCATTATCAGCATCCATATTTCCACGGATATTCATCTTTCCAAAATTATCGACCATATAAGGTCCCAGTATCTGAAGACTTGCATCGATATATAGATTCGCTGTTGATTTGACCGTTTTACCTCCATTTATTATTTCAACATAAGAAGAACTAATTCTTCCTGTTCCATCAATAAATGAATTACCTCCTACTAAAATAATGTGAGCTCCTGTATTTTCTAAAAAACCATTAATATTGATATTGCCGCCAATTCTTAAGTCTGATACTGATGAAGCCATATTTGTCAAAGTCGCTGCAGATGCTATAAAAAGATCACCTCCTATTGTTAATTCTTTATGAAACTCTGATATTCCTGATCCATTTAGAGTAACATTCCCATTCACAATAATATCTCCCAAAAAAATAAAATAGCCGTTGTCGTATGTTATTAAAGCTGTTGCGGCATTGAATGTAATACTGGCAGATTGACCGATTAATGAAGCATCTTTCATAACCTGCATTACATCAACCGTACGTGTAACATTCATTGTTACCACATTACCTGTATCAATGATTGCGATGCCTCCTCCGTTAGGTTGGCAGTTGCACAAGGGACCATTATTTATGATTGACCAGATATTGCTGGTCCAGTTTCCACTGATCCTTGAATAATAGAATTCTGAAGGTATTACGTTTCTGTGTCCACTAGGAGTGGGAGTAATCATGTCTGTTTTCAGAGATCCATTTATGGCAAAGGAAATCAATGATGCATCCATTTTATTTCCATCTATTCCTGTATAAGCATCGCCCGGAACATCATAACATAACCAAAAATAATTATCACCATTTAATAGATTGGCAGCACCCGAAATAACAAAGTTTCCTGATGGAGCGGTATAGAAACCAAAATATGAAGTAGTGGCAAACACAGATGAATTGCCTGTATAATAAATTTTTGCCGTTGTAATATTTCTTACAGAGTCGGTTCCTGTTCCATTGTTACCATCTGTTGAAAAAGTAAACTGAGTTACTGATCCTCCACAATTTCCGTTTCCTGAAATTTTTATCCGAAGCATATTATTATTGATAGTATATTGTTTTATATCCATCAAATTTGGTTGGGTTACAGAACTTGTAGTATATACAAAAGGTGCCAGGGAAGACAAAATTCCAAAGGATTCCGATGATGTAGGATTAGCTGTTGAATTATCAATTTTGAAAGTTCCTCCCGATCTGAGAATACTACCGCTTGCATTACCATTCATTGCTCTTATTTCAAAATTATTAAATGAAATAGTATTGAATTGTATATTATTCGATAATGTGGAAATTGTAACAAATAATCTCGTAGCACTACTGTAAGAAAATGATACAATAGTTACTTCCGTTCCTGTTGCTGTAACCGAAGCCAAAGAACCGACTGTTCTAAATTCAAAACCAGTTGGCAAATCTATTTGCAATGTTGCATTTGTCTGGCTTTTTGAAAACCCATCCTGACCATTTATACCTGTTTCAGTAATCGAAAAACTTCCTGTAACATAAGTTGTCGGATATATTGCAGAGCACCATTGGTTATCGAATCGTGCAATTGAAAAACTCCCGAAAACCTGGACTGAAAAAAATATGATAGGAATAATTATTAGGGTATAAATTGCTTTTTTCATTTTGGATGTACTTATTAATCATTTTTTCATTATAGACAAAGGTACCAAGTGTCAGGTGCGGAAACTATGGTATTTATGCCAAAAGAAAAGTTGTGAATTTTTTTTTCATTGGTATAAATACTAAAAACAAAAAGCCCACAATAAAAGATTTGTGGGCTTATGATTTTATAAATTTTTTATTGTTGAGAAATCAGTTTGCCTGATTGAATGTTTTTATCATTTTGAAAAACATTGTAGGAATAAATTCCTGCAGGAAGAATGCTTGTTTCAATAGCGGTGTTTTGTTCAGTGAGGATTGTATTCATCACCACTGTTCCTAAAACATTGTATATCCTCAGTTCATAATTGTTAATTTGAGAAGCATCATTTATTATGATGGCAGCGAATGTGCTGAATGGATTCGGATAAATAGTGACACCTTGTGATTTTTCAAAATCAACTTTTACTATATCTGAATAAGAAAACTTACCATCAAAATCTGTTTGCTTTAACCTGTAATATGAAACACCAGAATAGGGTTCTTTATCTTTTGCTGAATAATTCAAAATCGTATTACTGTTGCCTGCTCCGGCAGTATTTACAACCATTTCAAAAGTATTTACATCCTTGCTTTTTTCAATAGTGAAATAATTGTTATTAGTTTCTGAAGTTGTTGCCCATGTTATGTTAACAAAATCATTTTCTGGTTTTGCATTGAAGGATAGTAATTCAACAGGCAAATTATTCCCCCATTTTACGGACGAAAAATTAACTCTTCCACAAGCATCTGTAACTTTTAATTTAATGATAACAGGTGTTGTAATTAAAGGAGCAGTATAATTTGTTGGAATGGTTGAAGTACTTGAGAATGTTCCTCCGTTATCACAACTCCATAAGTATGTATAAGGACCATTGCCACCAGTTGCTGTTGCACTTAATGAATAGGTTGCCCCGGCTACATAAAAATCGGGAAGAGATGCTAATTTTAGTGTGATCTGCCTTTGCACTCCGGCCATAAGAACAAAGTTAAAATAGGCTCTCTGGGCTGCCACCCTTTGAGATATAGGATTGACATTATTTAAGTTATGTCCGGCTTCATACATTACCATTCCTTTATTGATGTCGCCGAAAGCTGGGCCATAGGCAAGCACTAATGCACTATTTGGGTAGGTATAGGCAACGTCCGGATTCGGTTTGGTATTTACATAGCCGTTACTGTAAACTGCCTGGGTTGTTGTGCTTCTCCATCCGGTTGCTCCCGGAACATAGATTTGTTCAGAACCATTTGCCGAAGCGACATCCATGGCTCCAACAAACTGCATGATGGGGCTGGCAACAGATGATGTGTTGTAAGTATAGGTGGGATTTCCATTTTCGTCACTATGGTCACCGTATGGCACTAAGCCATTATTGCTTAAGAAATTACATCCGGGTATGTTTTCCAACTCGCTTACTGCATGGCAGCCAGACCATAAATAGCCACCATTATTGATATAATTTTGTAAAGCTGCTACCCATGTTGGATCCCATTGATTAGGATCTGCATGTGGTAAAACATAAAGATCTCCGCCGGTGCATCCGGTTAACATAAGCGGATTTGCATTCAATATATATGAGGTTGTCGGAACTTCAGCATTATCATAATAAGGTTTAATTATCCCATCATTTTGGGCGTCCAGTACGCCAATTGGCCAACTGGTAAGCTCTTTATAAACAGGCGCTGTAAAACTACCAACAGTGGGTCCATCGACCACCACACCTTTTGTTTTCCATGTGTTAATTAAAGTTATTATAGATGCAGTAATATATTCACTGGATATGATAAAGGAACCACCTTTATAACTCTTGCTGCCAGCGGATGTAGATGCTGTAAAATCAATACCGTCTTTTACTTTTGAAGAATTGATAGCCCAGTTAACGGGAGTTACAGAAGTAATGATCAATTGATATACCAGTCCATAAGGTTTTAACCCAGTAGCTACAGTTTGCGTTGGTTGCCCCATATCAATGATATAGGCGCCGGCAATAAACGTTGTTGTTGGATTTTGTCCGAATGAATTTAAATTTGAAAGAGCACATATAATTGCTGCGGAGAGAAACATGTATCTGATACATTTTGTCTGCCTTTTGCGAAGTTGTAAAATTGTGTTCATAATTCCTGTTTTATTTATATCAAAGGTACTTCGTGAGCTATGCGTGAACTATAGTAAATATGCCAAAAGAGAAGGTTAAGAAAAATTATTTTATAGTATTTATACCAATTGGGAATGAATTGTAACACATTTTAATTTCTCGCCCCAACAGGTAATACTTCATCGCAAATTGGAGCAACTAATACCATATCATTCGGAACTTTGGTTTTATCAATTGGGGTTACGCTTATTGTTTCGCTGTAAACAGGCTCATTATTGAAAGAATAATCTGACAACCTGTAATACAGATTTGCTGAAACCGGCGATTCATCAGTGAAGTAATAAGCAAGATCACACAGAACATTCGTACCGTAAATTTTAATGTATCCGATCACTTCATAATTTGTTGCATCAAGTGATCTTTCCACTGCTACAGTTTTAGTTTCGGTATTGCCATTTATTGTAAAATGCAGATATACCTTACCATTAAAATATTTGCTTCCAATCGATTTAACTTGTGTTGCATTTTGTCCAATTGAGTTTGCAGTGTATAGTGTTTCAGTTTGTGATTTCACCTGGAAAACGGGAGCGCTGAATAAAAGAAAGAGGAGGGTGTAAATTAAATTTTTCATGGCAATAATATTATTCTGATTTCATATAACAAAGGTACCTTCTGGTGGATGAAGAATCATTAGCATATTTACCAGATTTAAAAAAAAGAAATTGACTGGAGGGTTAGTAATAATACCAGTATTCAAAATAAAACCCCCGGAGTTCTCCGGAGGTTAAATTTATACTTTGTTGTTTTATTTTTTTCTTATACTATTTATTGTCTCTGATAAAATTGTACTTCAAGTTCAATATTATATCGTCAAGCGGCAATAACTGCGGGAGATTGAAAACCGGAATTCTGTGGACTTCTGTTCCATGTCCAATTTGTTTGGATTACCGGGATAGCAGAATTTTTCTTTTCTGTGCCTAAGGTTCCGAAAACCTTTAACAGTTTTTCTGAAGGACGGACATACAAAAATTGTCCTTCAATGTTTGTAGATTCAACAAGCTTTTGTTTTAATAAATCGCGAATTACTTTGAAAATAATTGATTTCGATTTAAAACAATAAGCGGTTGATTTGTTGCTGAGGGAATGGTTTGCAACAATGTGCCTGATTTCTCTTAAATAAATCGTTTTCATGATTGTTTATTTTTATTGATTTTATAATGTAAAGGTACTTCTAAGCCAAAGGCAGACCAATGGTAGTTTTACCCGATTTTAAAAAATAAATTGACAGGAGAGTTGGTAATATTACTATTATTATGTTAAGAATTGAATGAGGCAAATGTCATAAAGAGTTCTTGACTGCCTTCCATAACAAGCAGTCGAGGCAAGGAAACCAGCCGCAATGACAAGCGACGTTAAGGAAAAACAAACTTTCGTTAGTCTCATTTCGAGACGGTATTATTGTCTTGCTGAGGAGAACTTTTTTCAGAGTTCGTCTCGAAGCATGACTTTTGGTAGTCGCATTTCGAGACAGTTCGCAAAGAAGCAAACCTCCTCAATGTGACAACCAATGTAAAAACCCCCGGAGTTCTCCGGAGGTTAGATTAATAATTTTTTTTATGTCAATTATATTTATTTACTCTTTATTATCTGTGCTGAAAGCATATTCCTTTTACATATTTTTTATGCTGCAACATTCTTAGGGGCTAAAATGTGAGATTTTTGTGCGGAGTTATTCCATTTTAAATTCATGGTTAATACAGGCACATGAGGTGTCTTAATATCAGGGCTGATATGTAGCAAAGCAAGTTTTAATTTTTCTGAAGGGCGGACAAACAAAAATTGTCCATTGGTTTTTTTACGTTCAATCCAGTTCCGTTTTATCATATCGCAGATTATTTTTATTTTTTCGGATTTCGGTTCAAAGCTATAAGCAGTTGATTTATTTCTAATATAGAAATTAGCAATTATGTGCTTTATTTCTCTTAAATACAGTGTTTCCATGATTTTATTTTTTAGTGATTTTATTATTTCAATTAATGAATTGCAAGACCAATCGTTGAAACACCGCTTGATATGTCAACGAAAATTCCAAGCGTCTTATTCATGTGGTATTCCGTTCCAACATGTACATCAAGAAATAAAGGATTTGACGAATGGAAATAAGTTGTTTCTCCATCATAGCCACTTGTCCATGATGAATTTATTATTGCAATTCCCAATGAACCTGATACGGAGAAATCCCATTTAGAACCTGCGTTAAGCAATTTGTCAAAATAATAAGTGCCTTTAGCTCCTACAGGAATAACTGTTTCGTGATAGGTAAAATATTCTTTCGGAATATCAGGGTTGCAAGAAATGCTCCTGTAATATCCGTTACTGTATGTATATAAGTTCACAAACGGAGCCAGTGTAAAATTCTTTACCATATCACTTTCATAGTCGATATGAAAAACCGGCATTGCGTGTCCTATATATCCGTAATATCCTGAATACCCTCCAATGCCTGTGCCTATGTTAAGTGTGCCTCCAAATTTTTCCAATGAAGCAATATTTTGTGCAGAGCAATTAAAATATAATAGCGAGAGGGAAAATACTGCAACAATTATTATCTTTTTCATGATTGTTTATTTTTAACTAATTTCATGATATAAAGGTACTACTCTGCCAGGCCTAGACCAATGGTAGTTTTACCCGAATTAAAAAAAGAAATTATTGCAGAGTAGGTAATTATACTAAAACAATAATTGGAGGAAGGTGTTGCTGAAAAATAAAAAAGGATAATTTAAATAACTGACTGATGTTAGGAAAGTTTATTCAGGTTGTTGATATTCTTCATTTGCCCCGCCCCTAAAGGGTGTGAAGAAAATCAAGTTGCCACACTACCTGTTGGATAGAAAGATTGGACAGATAGATCATTAAGGCAGGGCTGTTGTCTTTTTATTTTTGTAATTTTATTGCATGGTATATAAAAGGAGAACCATAGATAGAACAATGTTTTATGGGGCGAAGCCCGATACTTTTGAGTTTGCTAAACAACTCAGACAAAATATGACAGAAGCAGAGTTGATATTATGGAATGGGTTAAAACAAAATAAACTAAATGGTTATAGGTTTAAAGCGCAACATCCAATAAAATCATTTATAGCAGATTTTTATTGCCATAAAACAAAATTGGTAATTGAGATTGACGGAATAATTCATAACACCGAAGAAAGAAAGGAATACGATTTGAACAGAAGCTATGAGTTTGAGCAATTAGGCATAACGGTGTTGCGATTCACTAACAATGAAGTTCTAGATAAAACTAATTGGGTGCTTACACAAATTGAGAATTATCTTTCTGCATTAGTGTGAAGATTTTCTTCATTTACCCCGTCCCTAAAGGGTGTGAAGAAAATCAATTTGCTACATTGCATTGTCGGCTCGACAAACCAGTCCGATAGTTTTTGTATATTGAAAATCAATTTGCTCCCTTTAGGGTTAGGGGTAATCAAATTGATTTTCTAGCATAAAAGTTTAAGAAATTTCTGAGGTCTTTTACAATTCCACGAAATGATTTCTGATAGCATACATAACAAGGTCGGCTGTATTTCTCGAATCAGTTTTAGCGATCAGGCTTGCCCTGTGCGCATCAATGGTGCGCTGGCTTAAGAATATTTTTTCGGCTATCTCTGCGGAGGAAAATCCTTCACAGATTAATTTAAGTACTTCTATTTCGCGTTCCGATAAAACAGACTTTTGAACATTTTTTCCTAAAATAAGTTCTAATGTTTTTTCGGAATTCTTCTCAATGATGTTTCCCATCAGGCTTTCTTTTCCTTTTATCTTTACGATAATGCCAAATATTTCAATTAGCAGGGGGGTCTGATCTTTTTTTGATATTATTAATTCAGTATGAACAGAGTCATGCATACCATTAATACATTTACGTATCTTTTCCAGATTCTCGTCACTTTCATCATTGTAAACCAAATCTTCGAAGCTCAGAAATTTCATTTCTTCTTTGTCATAACCTATTATTTCCGAAAGCTTGGAATTGGAATAAGTAAATTTATTGTCAGCATAAATATAAACGCCTACAACCGGATTGTCAATAAGGGCGTAGAACTTGTCGTCGCCCTGCTTTAAATAACGTTCAATTTTATCAAGCCGTATCTTTATACTTTTAAGCAGTTCTGAATAATCGAAGGGCTTAGTAAGATAATCATCTGCGCCGAGCTGCATGCCAAGCCGCTGATCTTCCTTCTGTATTTTTGCGCTAAGAAAAATAAAAGGAATTGAACTTGTGTCGGGCACCGATTGCAGGGTTTTGCAAACCTCATAGCCGTTTTTTAAAGGCATGGAAATATCGCTTATAATAAGATCGGGTATTATTTCGATAGCCTTTTGAATGCCATCCACGCCATTCACGGCAGTGGACACTTCAAAACCTTCTTCATTTAAAAACTCAGCAGTGGTTTCCAAAATTGCCGGATCGTCTTCTATGATCAATATCTTTTTTTTCATTTCTTGAATTTTATTTTTTTACATACTGTCAGGTTTTTTGAAAGGTATTTTCACAATAACAGTTGTTCCTTTATTTAGAGTACTTTTAATTTCAATAGTTCCTTCATGCATTTCAACACAGCGTTTCACGATGGAAAGGCCAAGGCCGGTACCTTTTATTGTTTCCGCATTTGATGCCCTGTGAAACGGTTCGAAAATGTATTTTAAATCTTCTTCAGGAATCCCGATGCCATTGTCCTCAACAGTAAATACAATTTCTTCATTTTCAATAATTGCAGTAAAATCAATTTGCTTTTCATGCCCTGTATATTTCACGGCATTTGAAAGAAGGTTGTTTATGATGTGGCGAAGCAATGATTCGTCGGCAAGCGTTTTAATTGATTCTGGTTTGCTTGAAAAATTGATTACAACCGTATCTCCGAAAACTGCCCTGATGTCATCAAATGCCTGTTTGCAGATTTCTTCTATTGTACATAGCGATGGACTATAACTCATTTTTCCGCTTTCGTCTTTGCCTATAATTGAAATATCATCAAGCAGCAAATTTGTAAAGCGTATGGATTTATAAATTGTATCAAAAAATTTTTGTTTTTTTTCTTTATCCCATTTATCACCGTATCGCTCAAAAAGCTGGATACTTGAGTTTATCCCGGTAAGCGGTGTACGGAATTCGTGCGAGATAACTGAAATAAACCGGTTTTTAAGCATATTCAGCTCTTTTTCCTTTTCAATTACTTTTTGCCTTTCATCACTTTCTATCTGCAATTTTAAATTGGCTTCGGCCAGTTCAGCTGTTCTTTCTTTTACTTTTATTTCGAGGTTGTCATACGCTTGTTGAAGTAATTCCTCTCCCTGCTTGTGCAATTTTTCAAGTTCATATTCATGCATGGCTCTTTTAATTGCAGGGACCAAACGTTCAAGTTTATTTTTCAGCACATAATCGGCAGCCCCATTTAACATGGTGTTAATAGCGGCATCTTCACCGATTGTTCCTGAAACAAAAATAATAGGTATATGAGGATAATCTTCTTTCGCAATGCTTAATGCTACGCTCCCATTAAAGCCGGGAAGGCTGTAATCGGATAATATTAAATCGATATTTTCTTTTTCCAGGATATTTATATAATCTTTTTCATTGTCGGTCAAAAAATAATCATGCACAATGCCTCCACTCTCAATCATAGAGTGTATAAGTTCGGAATCATTTAAGGAATCCTCAAGGTGCAGTATTTTTATTTTTTTGTCCATGGCTGCTGGCTCATACGCGCTTAAAATATTACTTATTATAATTAGGTGGTAGTTCATTTATTACTGCCCAATATTGCCCCAGCGTTTTTATTGCTTCCATGAATTGGGCAATATCAACGGGTTTAACCACATAAGAGTTGGCACCCAGTTCGTAGCTTTCAACCTGATTACGCTCTTCAGCGGATGATGTTACCATGATAACCGGGATCAGCATAAATTCCGGAGAGTTGCGTATATGTTTAAGCACTTCTATTCCATTCAATTTTGGCATCTTTATATCTAAAAGTATAACTGCAGGATTGCCTTTTTCGCGAGCAGAAAATTTGCCGCGTCTATAAAGATAGTCCAGTGCCTCTTCGCCGTCTTCAGCAACTGCAACTTCGTTAGCGAGATTTTTTTCAGAAAGGGCTGCAATTACCAGCTCAACGTCTTTGGCACTGTCGTCCACGATAAGGATTTTTTTAACTTCTGCGTTCATGACTTTATTTTTTTGATTAATTTATTAATTTTATTAATTGTTCAAGGTTCAAGGTTCAAAGTTCAAAGTTCAAAGTTCAAAGTTCCGCTTGTAGTTTGTCTGCTTGCCGACGAGGCAGGTTGTTCGTTTTCATTTATCGTTTTTCACTTTTCACTTATTGTTTTTCACTTATCAGCTTACTACTTATTATTTATGATTAGGTGGTAGTTCATTTATTACTGCCCAAAATTGCCCCAGCGTTTTTATTGCTTCCATGAATTGAGCAATATCAACAGGTTTAACCACAAAGGAATTAGCACCAAGCTTGTAACTCTCAACCAGGTCCCTTTCCTCGCGGGAAGATGTTACCATGATAACCGGGATCAACTTAAATTCCGGAGTGGAGCGTACATATTTAAGCACTTCTATTCCATTCATCTTTGGCATCTTTATATCTAAAAGCATAACAGCGGGATTGCCGGGTTCACGATCAGAAAATCTGCCGCGGCTATATAGATAGTCCAGTGCCTCTTCGCCGTCATCAGCAACTGCAATTTCGTTTGCGAGATGTTTTTCGCCAAGGGCTGCAATCATCAGCTCAACATCTTTAGCACTGTCGTCCACGATTAGAATTTTTTTTACTTCTGCTTTCATAACATTTATTTTTTTGATTAATTTTTTAATTGTTCAAGGTTCAAAGTTCAAAGTTCAAGGTTCAAAGTTCAAAGTTCAAAGTTCCGTTTGTAGTTTGCCCGTCTTGCATCGCTGCAGGCGAGGCAGGTTATTCGTTGTTACTGTTCACTTATCGCTTTTCACTTATCACTTTTCGTTTTTTCACTTTTCACTTATCAACTTTCTTTCTTTATGAATCGGTTTGCTAAAATAAAATGTGGCTCCTTTGCCTACTTCACTTTCGGCCCAGCATGTTCCGCCATGCCTTGTTACTATTCTGTTCACATTGGCAAGGCCTATTCCGACACCTTCGAAATCTTTTGCTTTATGCAACCGCTGGAAAACACCGAATAGTTTATCAGCGTACTTCATGTCAAACCCTACACCGTTATCTTTTACATAAAATGTAATTTTTTCATCCTCCACTTTGCCTCCAATTTCGATTACTGCTTTTTCTTTATTTTTTGAATACTTCAAAGCATTTGATATAAGATTGATCCAAACCTGGTTGATCAGGCCTTCATCACCCCAGGCATCCGGAAGGTCTTTTATAATTATTTCAACATTTCTTCCCTCCATTTCATCACTGAAAGATTTAACCGCACGATTTACCATGGCTGTTGAATTAATTTTTGTCATTTGCAGTTCGGTTCTGCTTAACCGTGAAAATGTCAATAATGCATCAATAAGATTTCCCATTTCTTGCGATGACTCTGAAATGATGTTCAAATATCTTAAGCCTGTTTCATCGAGTTGAGATGCATTATTTTTAATCAGCAAATCCACAAAACCACCAATATGTCTTAACGGTCCGCGAAGATCGTGTGAAACAGAATAGCTGAATGCTTCCAGTTCTTTATTTGCAGCTTCCTGTTTTTCTTTCTCCTCGGCTTGAACTATAATTTCTTTGTCGGCAATAACCAGCTCAGCTGCACGTTTTCCTTTTTCTGCTTTTTGATAAACAAGTTCTTTGTCAGCAATGGCTAGCTCTGCTGCCCGCTTTTCTTTCTCTTCGTTTTGAAATATAAGTTCTTTATTGGCAATGATTAATTCATTTGCGCGTTTTTCTTTTTCTTCGTTTTGAAAGGCAAGTTCTTTGTTGGCGATGATTAACTCAGCAGCCCGCTTTTCTTTCTCAGCGTTTTGAAAGGCAAGTTCTTTATTGGCAATGATTAACTCAGCAGCCCGCTTTTCTTTCTCTTTGTTTTGATAGGCAAGTTCTTTGTTGGCAATGATTAGCTTTGCCGCTTTTTTTTCTTTCTCTTCGTTTTGAAATGCAAGTTCTTTGTTGGCAATAATTAGCTCAGCAGCCCTCTTTTCTTTCTCAGCGTTTTGCAAAGCAAGTTCTTTGTTGGCAATGATTAATTCATCTGCCCTTTTCACTTTCTCTTCATTTTGAAAGTCAATTTCCCTGTCGGCAATAATCAATTCTGCTGCCTTTTTTTCTTTCTCAGCGTTTTGAAAAGCAAGTTCTTTGTTGGCAATGATTAACTCATCAGCACGTTTTTCTTTTTCCCTGTTTTGAAAGGTAAGTTCTTTGTTGGCGATGATCAACTCGGCTGCACGTTTTTCTTTCTCCTTGTTTTGAATTAACAACTTTTTATTAGCAATAATTAATTCTGCCGCACGTTTTTCTTTTTCTTCGTTTTGCAAGGCAAGTTCCTTGTTGGCAATGATTAGCTCTGCTGCACGTTTTTCTTTCTCAGTGTTTTGATAGGCAAGTTCCTTGTTGGCCATCATTAACTCATCTGCACGTTTTTCTTTCTCCCTGTTTTGATATACAAGTTCTTTATTGGCAATGATTAATTCAGCCGCGCGCTTTTCTTTCTCTTCATCCTGAAAGGCAAGTTCTTTGTTTGCAATACCTAACTCAGCAGCCCTTTTTTCTTTTTCTTTGTCCTGAAATGCAATTTCTTTGTTAGCAATGCCCAACTCTGCAGCACGTTTTTCTTTTTCTTCGTCCTGAAAAGCAAGTTCAATGTTAGCAATACCTAATTCTGCAGCACGTTTTTCTTTTTCTTCGTCCTGAAAAGCAAGTTCAATGTTAGCAATACCTAATTCTGCAGCACGTTTTTCTTTTTCTTCGTCCTGAAAAGCAAGTTCAATGTTAGCAATGCCTAATTCTGCAGCACGTTTTTCTTTCTCTTCTTTTAAAAATGCAAGTTCTTTGCGGGCAATAATTAACTCAGCTTCCAGTTTTTCTTTCTCTTTCTTTTGAAAGGCAAGTTCTTTGGCAGCAAGGGTTAGCTCATCCGATTTATTTTTCTTTTCCATAATTGTATTGAAAAAGTTGGTTTATTATATAAAGATCTTTGTCATTGATTCTTACCTTGTATGGGTTCGAATTCTCATTGGTTTAATTAGTTAAATGAAATAGTGTATAAAGGTCCGTCTATTATTCATGCAAAGCATTATACAACTTTGGAAAAAAGTTATATAATTCACACATGCAAGGGTAAAAGGCAAAAGGTATAAGACCGCTAAAACTATACGCCCTCATACCTTTATACCTTAATAAAATTTAAATTCCTATTCAACTATTTACCCGAATCGAAACATTATTTACCTCTCAGAAATCAATTTCCCCGTTTGGATTATTTTGTTATTTACAATTACTTTATAGAAATAAATTCCTGAAGTAAGATTGCTGGTATTTAGTGTAGTTAAATGTTTAGTAATACCTGAACTCATAACCTGTGATCCTAAAATGTTATATATCCTTAATTCAGCATTATTAATTTGTGAAGCATCATTTATTTTAATAGAAGTAAACATGCTGAATGGGTTTGGATAAATTGTAACAGCTTCATTTACATTTGAAGCATCAATACTTGGAATGCCTACTGTTGTGCAACCAGCTGGTGTTGTAGGAGCAACAACAGTTACTGCATCCGTGGTTAAGGAACCTACAATTGTTTGTGCCCTGCCATTAATAGTTACGCCAACACTTAAATCGACTGCGCCAGCTGAAACAAACGATCCGTTGAAAACTGAATAGTCGCTGATGTCTACTGCACCATCTACCTTCCAATACACATTTTTTGCCTGTGCTCCGTTGATCAAAATAACTTTTGAATATGTGCTTGTTGAAAGGGCACCATATATCTTGATAACAAATATAGCATTTGCATCACCAAGTGCGTTCAGGTAAAGAGTATCAGTAAATACTGTAGCTGCATTCAAGAGATATGTGTGTGGTGTAAGAACCAGGTTGTGCCCAAACTGAGCAGGATACAACAACTCAATATCATAAGGCAATCCGTTAAGATAATTATATACAACCAGTAAATCAGCTGCACACTGGGCTGTTGAGCCATCAGGGATAGGGTGAATAGCACCTGTAACATATAACGCGTTAAAGCCGGTGGTTAAACCAACATTCGATCCAATATCACCTGTAGCGTATGTTATACCTGTATTTGTAACTGGTCCGTCAGTAGAAAATATTGCATAACATTCTGTAGTAGCAAGGATAGGTGCAACAGGTCCTGTAAGTACCGGACTTCCGCAACCAATAGGAGTATATGCCAGTATACCGTCAACAGTAATGGCTCCGGCAGTAGAAAGTGCTCTTCCTTCAAGTGTGTCGCCGGTGTTCATTTCAATAGCTGCATTGTTAGCGATAACTGTTCCGCGCATTGTAGTTCCTGAAGCCATGCTTACCAATCCTTCCACTTTCCAGAATACATTACATGCCAGTGCTCCATTTATCAATTTTACTTTTGAATTTGCACTTGTAGATAAAGGTCCTGAAATTTGAAAAATAAATACATCATTTGCATTACCATCTAAAGTTAGGACTCCATTTAATGTTGCTGCCCCGGAAATTGAGTATACACCTGCAGCAAGAGTGGCTCCGTTTCCAATCAATGGTGCAGGAAAAAAAGTCGGAGTTGTACTATTCAGTTGATTGTATGCAATAAGTAAATCTGCTGCACATTGTGCGCTTACTCCGTCAGCATCATGCATCACACCATTCACGTTACCGAAAGCAGTGCTGGATCCATTGTTTGTTCCCACGTTTCCCGTAAGCTGTGAAATTCCCGAATTGCTAACCGCTCCGTTGGTAGAAAAGAGAACGAAACTAGCTGCAGTTCCCAGAGGTGGCGCCTGTGCAAAATTCAGAGTTGGTATTAAAAGCAGCATGACTGCTGATAATGCAGAAAGTAATCTTGTTTTCATTTTACATATTTTAAATTGTGAAATCATTTTCACAATACAAAGGTCCTTCTATTAACTCACGGAAATGTTACATAACTTTTGAAATAAGTTACATCATTCACACATTTTCAAGCGAATAAATTTGATAAAAAAAGAAACGCTGCTTAATTAGCAACGTTCCTTTTTAAAAAAAATATTTAATGCTGTACAATTAATTACATAGTCAGCAAAAACAATGATTCAATTATGTTTAATAATCTTCCCTCAAAATGGTTTTCAAATGCACAGTGATAGGATTGCGCTTCCAAGGTTTTTCTTTTAAAACATAAGTGAATCCGGAAATAGCCGGATCAGTTTCTTTTTTTTGCAACCTGCAATTGATGCGACCTTTGCTTATATTTTTTTTTGTTTTCATTTTTTTTGCTTTGTCGGAACAATGAAAAGAGGTATTGATGTATGATGTAAAACCTTTTCTGTAACACTTCCCATAACTATATTTTCCAACCATTTCCGGCTGTGAGAACCCAGAACAATTACATCCGCATGTATGCTTTTTGCAATTTTTAATATGGAATCAGCACTATCACCTTCTTCAACCAATGTCTTAATGTTTTTATCACCAAGATGTTTTTTTGATTGATCAAGAAAATTCAAGGATGCTTTTTTCAGAGCATCAACAGTGTCTGTTTGCAAGGCATCTGTACCCATATATCCTGCAAACCCCATTATTGTTACATGCCCCGGTGCGGTGTAATTTATAGGATCGGATATAACGTGCAGTAAAGTAACTTCTGCTCCCATTGCTTTCGCTAATGAGTATCCTTCTTCTGCAACTTTTTCTGCTGTTGGATCATAATCCAAACCTATCAATATTTTTTTCATTTCTGTGGTTTTTTAGGAGTTTAATGGGTTATAAATAAATGCGATTAACTTTCTTTTTTCTTTTTTTCCAATGGAATAATTCCTGCCATCTCTCCAATAATGTTTACCAATTCGCTTCCAGTAGGAATAACAATTTTTGCATTATTTTCGAGTGATTTTTCAAGTGCTTCCAGCTTTCTTAATATTTGAGCATTTCCAATAAAATATTTATCAGCAGCTTCGTTTACCAATCTTATAGCTTCAGCCTCGCCTTCGGCATGTAAAATTTTCGATTGTTTGAAACCTTCCGCTTCTTTAATCTTAGCACGCTTTGTGCCGTCGGCAACGGTTTCCGCAGCTGTCGCAAAATCAATGGCTGCAATTTTTTCATTCTCTGCTTTTACCACTTTATTCATGGTTTCCTGAACATCTCTCGGCGGATCAATTTCTTTCAACTCTGTTCGCACTATTTCAATACCCCAGTTTTGGGTTTCAAAATGCAGCGTTTTATGCAATTCAGAATTTATTTTTCCACGTTCACTATTGGCCGACTTTAAAGTTAATGTTCCGATAATATTACGAAGGGTGGTACGTGCAAGGTTAACGATCTGCCATTTATAATTATTTACATTATACTGCGAACCTTTCACACTTTCTTCATCATCTTTCACTTTAAAATAAACCTGGGCATCCACACTGGCATTCAGGTTATCGTTGGTGATGATTTCCTGCGATTCTGCATTTACCATCTGTTCGGTGATATTGACCATGTACATTCGTTCAATCACTGGTATTATCCAATGAAATCCGGGATTTGCGAAACGATGATACTTACCCAATCTTTCTATTAAACCTCGTTGGGTCGGCCTTATAATTCTTATTCCTGAGCCTGCCAGAAATAAGAATATCATTGGAATTACAAAATACAAATAGTCCATTTTAATTTCCTTTCTTTTTTGTGAATAATTTATTTAGATATTAACCACCTAAAGATAGGAAATTATATCCCACATCTGTTGTTTTGTTTTGCGAAGTTTATATTCCACCATCCGCAACATACTACTTTCCATACCCTCCGCATGTTCTAAATCAGTATCAGTAAGCTGAGGATATTTTGCTCTAAGCTTTGTCTTAATAATATCCCAGCTTTCTTTGTTTAAAATTAAATCCATAGCATTTATAGTCGATTTTCTATTTATGATTTTTGTGATTGCCTTTATCATATCCCTGGTATGGATTATGCGGGTTTTTTGAATTTTTAAACCATCCATAATGATTCCCGTTATCATGTTTATATGTCGCATGTCTTCCATTGTCTGGGACGACCAAAACAGCACACGATGTTATGCTAAATAAAAATCCAACGCACAATACAAGCAATGCTAATGTTCTAAATGTTTTCATTTTCTTAGGTTTAATAATATATTTAAAAAATTCTTATTCTTAGTTTTTGTTTTCAATTAATCATATAAGTAAATAATGTTGTAATAATCTGTTTTGCATTTGCCGATTTACTCATATCATTTTTTTGACAATTTCTTATCAAAGAAAATCGTGATGAGCACAATCAACCCGGCGAGTAAAAGCAGCAGGTGAACAATTTCATCTGGTCGGAATACAATTATCCAGATTGTTATAATTAGCCCTGCGATTATGTAAAGTAAATTTTTCATTGTATTATGTTTTGTACTCTTGAAGTGAATCTTCTAACACTATACAAAGGTATGCACGGTAATTCGGGAAAGTATTACATAATTAAAAACAAGAGTTACATCATTCACACATTATGCAAAGTTTGCAGTAAATGAGATTCCGATCCGGTAGGATATAAAAAAAGCCTTACAGGAGTAAGGCTTTATAAAATAAATGTCAGGATAATAGCTTATTTAACAAGCCTGACATTTACTGCATTTAAATCTTTTTTTCCTTGTTCGAGATCAAAAGTTACTTCATCATTCTCTCTGATACTATCTTTTAGTCCAGATGAATGTACGAAATATTCTTTACCTGATTCTGCGTCTTTAATGAATCCAAATCCTTTCGATTCATTGTAAAATTTTACTGTTCCTTTGTTCATGATATAAATTTTAATTATTTGCAAATATACTCTTCTTTATTTATAATAACATTATAAAATTTCAGGAATAACTTATATAATTCACACCTTTACTTTGTTGTGCAAATGTTTGATAGTTGTATGAAATTGAGCGCTGATCTGAGTTTCCGGATTTTTATATTTTTCGATGGTTAATCTTGCCATCAGGTAACTTAGCGTTGATTCCGCACCCTGGTTAAGATTCACATGCGTCTCCTCCAGACCGTCGTAACAGCCGCCAGTGCATGGATTGTAAATTATCTGGTGCAAGTGATTATTCCCTAAAAACCAACTAAAAGCAATATTAATTTTATTTAAATAGGCTGCATCAGTAAAGGTATTATAGAAAGTCTGCAATGCCAGTATTGTGTAGGAAACATCAATAGGTTGTTCCCCAAAATATTCACGTTCGCCCCCTTTGGAAAGCCAGCCTTTATTAGAAATAACTTTAATTTCATTCTTTGTAAAAGTCTGGGCCAGTAAAAAATTAAAAGATTGTTTTGCAATGGTTAAATAATTGGGTTTTTCTAAAGTAAGCCATGCCAGCAGCATCGCTTCGGGCAGTATGCTATTTGCATAAGTCAGATAGCTTTCATACCAATTCCATTCACCACCCGATTCATGTTCGTACATTGCAGCAAGCCTGTCCGCCAGCACCTCAATCAGCATTGATGTTGAAGCTAAAGGAAATTCAAGATTGTAATAATAAAGGCCTTTTATGCAAAACGCCATAGCCCGTGAGGAGTGTATGTTTTCTGCCTGCTGTGCCGAATTGCTTATTAATTGCTTTGCAATTTCGGTCATGTCGGCAGGGATCAAATCTTTTTTTGAAAGTAAATACCCCAATGCCCAAATCGCCCGGCCATTCGCATCTTCCAGATTTGTCTCACTGTTTTGGCTGGTGAACTTTTGGTCTTTATCAACATAATTTAAGAAGCGGCCGTCAGGTTGAATGCAGTGTTTTATGAAATGCAGATATGTTTTCATCAAGTCTAAATCAGATTTTTTCTCGGTTATTTCATAATGCATACAAATAGCTATCAGAGCTCTGGCATTATCATCAAGTGTATATCCCGAGGCATAATCGGGCTGATTGATTTTGGAAAATTGTATCATTCCAAAATCAGTGGTCAGTTTTTTTATGTGATGAAGATTGATAGAGGGGGGGGTGTAATGAGTTGGAAATTCAACATTCAAAATATCTTTAAAGAGCAATACATGTGCAATTGCCGAGTTTTCCCATGAAGTGGGAGCTATTTTGTGCAGGGTGTTCAGACTGATATTTTTTCGTAATGAATCATCATTCAGTAACTTGATTACTCCTGCAGCCAGTTGCTGTGAATTCTGAAAATCGAAAATAATTCCAGTTTGCTCATCAAGCATCTCACGTGCCTGGGGTATAGGAGTTGAAATAACAGGGCATCCGCAACTCATGGCATAGGAGAAAGTGCCGCTCACTGCCTGGTTTGGATCTTTTGAAGTAAACAGATAAATGTCCGTAAGTCGGAGATACTCCAGCAGAACGGACAGATCTAAGTACTGGTTGATAAACTTTACATGCTCCTGAATGCCTAATGAAATTACTTTTTCTTCAAGCATGTGTCTGTATTTTTCACCCTCTGATTTTATTACTCCGGGATGTGTTTTTCCAATTGCAAGAAATATTACCTCAGGGTGCGATTTAACAATCTCAGGCAATGCATCAAGTGTTGTTTCGAAACTTTTACCAGAGCTTAACAGACCAAATGTAGAGAGTATTTTATGACCTTTTAATTCGTATTTCTTTTTCAAATAGGATCTGTTGTCATTTGAAACTAAATGTGTGCCGTGTGCTATGACTTCAATTTTTTTCTGCGGGATATCATAATCCTGTTCCAATATACCTTTAGAAGTATTTGTCATCACTATTACAGATTTACAAACATCTGCTAAATTTCTCACCATTGTTTTAAAAGCTTCATCTGGCCTTGGTAACACAGTATGGAAAACGATGATCACAGATTTTGTCAGTTGATGTAAAAATTGAAGAAAATCATTTCCGCTGTTTAGTTGATAGAAACCAAACTCGTGTTGAACAACAATAATTTTAATTTTTTCATTTTGATTGATTTTATCAGCCAATAAAGGATATTCCGACTGGACAGAAGTGTCGAGTGTATAACTTACTTTATCATCATATGTAAATTTTTCTTCAGGTGATTCCAGCGCACAAACCTTTATTGAAAACGAATGCCCGAATTTCTTTTCAATAGAATGTATTAAATCCTGCGAATAAGTTGCAATACCACATTCCCTCGGCGGAAATGAAGTTATAAACAGGATTTCATCTGCACTACGTTTTCTCTGAATCACTTTATTCTTTTTCTTATTGATCGCAGAATGAATAGTATTTTCTGTATCAAATAACTTTAGTTGGGGCATATTATTTAGTTAAATATTTTAAAACAATTTTATTTCTTAATCATTCTTGGTATTCGCTAGCAATTCGTTTACGAGGTTTGTTAATTTCACCGAAGCGCAAGCTATATGCGTATCTGCTGCGCCATAATAAATAAATAAAGTATCTCCAAACAAAGCAGTTCCTGTAGGAAAAACTACGTTATTCACATCGCCGTATAGCTCCCAATCATATTCCGGAGAAAACAATGCCTGTGGAAGGCGCGCAATTACTTTCAGAGGATTATTCAAATCAAGTAAAGCAGCACATGCAGAATAAATAATCCCGGCCTCTGTTTCTTCCACTCCATGATAAATCAGCAACCATCCATGTTCCGTTTCTATAGGAGGACACCCACTGCCAATGTAACTCGATTCATGCACATAAACAGGATCCATTACAATATGCTCATCAAGGTTTAGAAAATAATTTTCCCAGAATTCTTTAGTCAGCTCACTTAAATTATTTACAGAAGCGATTTGAATACCGGGCCTGATGCGGTGCAGAAAAACTAGTTTTCCATTTATTCTTCGCGGAAAGAAAATTACATTTTTGTCCCACAGCATTATTTTTTTTTCAGGATCTGCTTCCTGGTAATAAAACTTATGATTGTGATAATAATTTTCGTCAACTTTGCCGGCCGATTTCGCGAGGTAAACAAAATCTGCATAAGAGATGGGAGGAACTATGATTCCCTGTTTTGTAAAATGCTTCAAATCATTCGAAGTAGCTAATGCTCCACGTGCATTTGTTCCGTCGTATCCGGTGTATGTCATGAAATACAAATCCTCAATTTTTACAATACGGGCATCTTCCACGCCTTGCGATTCATAATCGAATTCAGGAACCATGAATGGTTTGTCCCAACGTTCAGCCACAGTAAGAGGGCCATCAAGCCTGCAATAGCCAATAGTTGAATGATTTCCATTCCGCACAGCCCTGTAAAAAATATGCACGCTGTCGCCTTCGCGTATTACTGCCGGGTTCAGTACACCTTCGTTTTCAAATTCGAGATCAGTTTTTGTTAGTAATATGCCTTCTTTTTTTACTTGGATCATAATGTAGTATGCTTAGTATTTGTTAATAAATGTCGTTATGTGTAATACTTGTAAGATAAACAAATTTTCGCAGACTGCAATAACTAAGGTTTTGAAGAAAACAAAATACATCGCAAATTTCATACAGAGTTTTGCGATGTATTTTATCATTCAGTTTTACTTTTGAAAAGAACACAGGTTTATTCATAACCACTTTTAATTACTGTTAAAATCATTTTAAATCGTCCATGTGGTTTTATGAGATTGGATTTATGAGCTGGTATAATAATGGACTGCCCGGTTTCAAGCAGTATAGAATTCCCATCAATCACAATCTCCGCATTACCTTCAATGATTTGAGCGAAAGTATCGAAAGGCGAAATTTTTTCTGTCAGACCTTCACCCGTATCAAATGACATCACACTAATATTGCCAGTCGATTTTTTAATAATAGTTTTGCTTACCACAGAATTGGGAACATACTCAATTATTTCAACGGTGATATGCGCTTTCGATTTCTCAAAATCATTATTAACGGTGATATGCGCTTTCGATTTTTCCTTTTCTATATTACTCATTTCCTTTAATTTTTAAAACAATTAATGAATTGCAAGGCCAATTGTAGAAACACCTGTTGAAAGGTCAAGAAATATTCCAACCTTGTTATTTATGTGGTATTCTGTTCCTAAATGTACATCAAGGAATAAGGGCCTGCCATTGCGATAATAGTTTTGATCACCATAATAACCACTATCCCATGAAGAATTTACTATCGCATATCCTAATGAACCTGCAAGGTAAAAATCCCATTTGGCATTTGCCTGTAGTAACTGATCAAAATAGTATGTGCCTTTAACACCAATAGGGATAACTGTTTCGTGATAGTAATAATAATTGTGGTCCCATTGGTATCTGTTTCTATAAGAATAAAAACTAATGAAAGGTGCTAATGTGAAATTATTCGCCACACCAAATTCATAATCAATATGGAAAACAGGTAAGGTACGCCCAATATATCCGTAATATCCGGAATAGCCACCAATTCCCAAACCCAAATTCAGGGTATGCCCAAATTCTTCTCCTGAAGAATAGGATGTAGTGGTAGTTGTTGTCGTGGTAGTTGTCTGCTGTGCATTGATATTAAAACTTAATAATGCAATGAAGAACAGCGATAGAATGATTGTTTTTTTCATGATTTCTTGTTTTTAAAATTGTGATTAAATTTCCACAGAGCAAAGATCCGCCTATTACATAAAGAAATCATTACACAATTTAAACAAAGAGTTACATCATTCACACTTTTTTCAATTTTTACGCTTATGAGTTCTGTAAGCTGTTAATTATATTTTTAGCTGAATTATTACGTTGTAAAGATGTACAAGAATAAAGCAATAAGATTTACTTGGTTCAGAAAGCAGAATTTTCTATAGAAGAAAAGAATTTACGATATTGTAATCAGTGATCGGTTAAAAGTTATATTCAATTTTACCGATTACCCTTTACAAATTTTACTGATAATTATTCACGCATGCAGCAGTGTGATAAAAAAAGGTTGCCCTTTTGGGACAACCACTTTTTTATTTAAGTTTTTTGTTGATTTATTATTGATTGCTTGCAGACAATTTATTTACTTATTACTTTAAATTCTGTTCTCCTGTTCTTCTGACGTCCTTCGGCAGTATTATTAGAAGCAACAGGCTGATCGAATCCGTAACCAACATAAGTAAGACGCGATTTGTCAATTCCGTTTTTTACAAGGTAGTCCACAACCGTTTTGGCGCGATTTTCAGAAAGTGTTTTATTGTATGCAGCAGATCCAATATTGTCGGTATGCCCTGATATCTCTATTTTAAGAGATGGCATATCTTTAAGCAGTTTTGTTATGCGGTCCAATTCGGTACTTGATTCTACTCTTAAAGTTGCTTTGTCAAAATCGAAGAAAACCTTGTTCATTATAACTTTATCTCCCACTTCTATATTATATGTTGCTTCTGTTTTTTCTATAACTGTCGTATTTACAGCTCTTGGGATAGTTATCCCCTGGAAATTAACCAGGTTTCCTTTTGGTGTGTTTGCTTCAAGGTCAAGGTTATTAGGAACACCATCGGCGTCATCGTCTGCTTCTTTGGCAGGGTTCTTTAAGTCAGCAACATCTTTTTGAAGTTGAGCAATGTTGCTTTCGTTAGCAGTAACTTTATTTGAAACTTCTTTAAGTTTATTACCCAGAGAATCTATTTTTTTATTCATTTCTGCAAAAAGAGGTGCAGTCTTATCCGATTCCATTTCTTTTGGTGTAACCCATTCAAGAGATTTTTCATTTCCACCTATATTAAAGGTAAGGGTTAAAGCTGTATATCCGTATTTATCTTTTGCAGAACCTGTCACAATACGTGCATCTAATTTATCGGTATTTACATTGTTAATTGTACTTTCAATTCCTATATCAATTGTATTGCTGATTTTATATTTAATTCCTATACCTAAAGGAATAACCGTTTCTGTTGTGGCTTTTTTTTCAGCGTTACCGTCACCATAACCATAACTACTAAGTAATGTATTGGTAGAAATAGAATATTGACGAGTTTTAAAATCACAAAATCCAATTCCGGCAATACCATAAATAGCTACTCTTGGTGATTCGAGGTCGGGTTTCAACATCGGTAAAATATTAATTTTCATATTTAAACCATACGTAAGAATACTGGCATTGAAATGTGCGTCCGCATTTATGTTAATTCCGTTTAGCTCACCTTTTTCCAAGATTCCCTGAATTCCAAAAACAGGAGATAATTGTTTACTTATTGCTAAACCATAACCCCATGCATATTCAGATAAACCTGGCGATAAATTATACCAATCCTGACTGTTCTGCTTGGTAACAGGATAAAAATCAAATTGCCTGAGATCACCATAAAACAACATGGACCCTCCACTTAAAGTAACTGACCATGTATTATATTGAATCTTACCTGGCTTACTGTCTGTTTGACCATATGAAATTGCATTAAATGCAACTGATAATAAACAGAAAAGGGTAAACGTTTTTAATGGTTTCATCGGTTAAAGAGTTTAGTACTTTTTTGGTTTATATTCCGAATAAAATTTTCAGCTACAAAGATCCATCCGCTGTATAAAAAAAACATTACATAATTTAAAAAAAGAGTTACATGATTCACACATTTTCATTCGTTAATCGTATGGGCTCAAGAAGCCATTCCATTGCACCTTCATAAGAAGTGAATACCTTCATATGGAAGCCTCTGTTTTGAGAGCAGTTAGCGAAGAACTCTGCATAATCAAGCCGCTCAATTGGGCAAAGAATGGCCGTCTTATGTAATAAATGTTTACTAAACTTGGCAAGTTCGGCTGCCAGATAATATAGGTCGGTAATAGACATTATAGTAGGCATTTTTCGAGTGTCCACGATTATTTCATAGTCAACCATGGAGTCCGAGGCATATGTTATATCAATAAGCAGTTTAATTGACTCATTGAGATCGAGCTGCCCTTCAGGGGTTGCTTTGATAAACTCGTGCGCGTGAATAATTTTAATATGTGTCGGCATCTCAAGTTGATATTTATTTTAAAATTATTGCTGAACAGATGTGAATAAATTTCCACAGAACAAAGGTCAGTCCATAAATGCCGTAAAGCATTACACAATTAAAAAAAGAAGTTACATGATTCACACTATCGTTATGAAATAAAAAAAGTACTTTCAAAATATATTGAAAGTACTTTAGAAAGTTCAAGAGTAAAAATTACAACACCAAAGATTATTTATCTATTGCATGCTCTTTTGAAATTTCTTTCTGAATTTCGAGAGCATGTTCCGTATGTCCTCTGGCCTTAATCGCACTTATATATGCTTCATCATAATTTCCAGTCTCAAGTTGTTTTACTGCTTCATAAAGATTTTTTATAGCTTCACTTAACTGCATAATTGCGATTTTGTGATTTTTAACTCCTTGATGATTTCCACTGGGAAATACATTGAACAGTTCCTTCTCAATATGTGCTGCCTTGCTTTTCATAGTAAATGAATTATTATAACAAAACAAAGGTCAGGAGTTTTAAAAATATTGGTATTACATATTTATTAAAAAATGTTATATTATTCCAAGATTTTCCCATTGATAGGTAGGTTGTCAAGAGTATTGCGCCTTTTTTCCTTGAGTTGTTTGAAGAAGGAAGGTGTTAAGCCCGTAACTTTCTTGAACTGGTTTGATAAATGAGCCACGCTGCTGTAATTTAGTCTGTAGGCAATCTCGGTAAGGCTAAGTTCGTCATACAATAGCAATTCTTTTGCCCGTTCAATTCTGTGTATGATAATGTAATGTTCAATGGTGATGCCTGTAACTTCCGAAAAAATGGTAGCAAGATAGGTATAGTTATACTTGAGCTTTTCTGCGAGAAAATCAGAAAAATTTATTTTGAGAGGTTCGTCTTCGGCATAATGTATCACCTCGATGATAATAGTTTTTATTTTTTCAATCAAAATGGCTTTTGGGTCATCCATCAATTCAAGTCCCGAGCACTGCAAGCCTTTTCTTAGTTCTTCCCGTTGCTCTGCAGTAAGATCTTCCATAATCTCTGCTGCGCCCAAATCTACAGAAATGTAATGAACCCCGAGTTTCTTCAATTCAGACTTCACTACCATTTTACATCGAATGGAGACCATGTATTTAATATAGATTTTCATGGTGTTTTCCTAAAGACTAAAACGGAATGTAAAGGTACGATTATTATGTGAAAAATGCAACATAATAATATAGAAACCCGATGATTAATCTATTTCATAACGGTCTCAGTAAAAATGAGTGTTGTAAGAATAATTTCTGATTCTTTGGGAACAAATAAATTAACAATGGAAGGATTGGCGTGCTTGTCTTTTGGTGAATGTAAATGTTTTTGTAAAATTGAATTTCTCAAAAAGGTTTGCATTCATGATATTTAAAAGTGTGAATCATGTAATTAATAAGAAAAGTTATGTAACACATTTTCTTGTAAATACAACCAACTTTGTTAAAGTTTTCTTAAATCCATAATATAAAAAACCAAGTATGAAATTGAATCAGGAATAACATACCTGAAACAGTATTGAAACCGACCACTCATTCCCGGAAACATTGCAGAATATTTTTAAAAATGAAAACAGCAAAAGTCTTAAAAGGCAAATATCATAAATTAAAAAAAATACTAATTATTACGATTAGTATTATAGTCGGCATTGTTGCGGTTTTGATTTTGTCTGCTTCAATTATCACAAAATATTTGGTACAAAAATATGATGTGGAATATACGGGAAGACAAATCACCATGGATTGGGCTTATACAAACCCACTCACAGGCTATGTCCATTTCAGCGGTCTTAAAATTTGTGAACAGAAAAGCGATAGTTCTTTCATTTCCATTGACGGGGTAAGTGCAATTTTTTCATTGCGTAAACTATTTTCAAAAACATATGAAATAAGTGAATTGACTTTAGATCATCCCAGGATATTAATAGCTCAGAATAAAAAGATATTTAATTATGATGACCTGATTAAAAAATTCACTTCAACCGATAGTACTGATACGACTAAAAAAGCACCGGTTCATTTTAATCTTCTTAATATAAAAATTAATAACGGAGAAATATATTATTGGGAAAAATCAATTCCAATAAACTACTTTATTAGAAGTGTAAATATTGATAGTCCCGGAATGCGATGGGATGTAGATTCGATTGAAACGAAATTTTCTTTTTCAACAGGTATAGGAAGAGGTGATGTAGAAGGAGGTTTTTCGGTCAATACAGATAGTCTCAGTTACCGGCTGGGAGTGGTCATTAAAAAATTTGATTTAAATATTTTAGAGCAATATCTTAAAGAATTAACTAATTACGGAAGCTTCTCTGCAAGCCTTGATGCGGCTGTACAAGCAAAGGGTAACTTCAACGACGGGGAAGATCTGACTGCAAGAGGAATGCTGATAATAAATGATTTCCATTTTGGAAAAAATCCGCAGGATGACTATGCTTCCTTTGACAAGCTGGTGCTTGCCGTAAGCGAGCTAAGCCCAAAGAGGCATAAATATTTTTGTGATTCGGTTTCGCTTAATCATCCATATTTAAAATATGAGCAGTACGATTATTTGGATAATATTGAAATGATGTTTGGGAAAGGCGGAGCAACGGCAGAAGCCGTCAGTGCCGATCCGGCTAAATTTAACCTTATTCTTGAAATTGGAAATTATATAAAAATACTTTCGAAGAATTTTTTCCAAAGTGATTACAAGATTAACCGACTTGCAATTTACAATGGCGAATTAGAATTTAACGATTATTCTATAAGCGAAAAATTCTCGTTGGATTTGAACCCTATATCTGTTTTTGCAGATTCCATTAATAAAGATAATAAACGTGTAAATGCATTTTTAAATTCGGGTATTACCCCTTATGGTAACTTGTCGGTAGCCCTAAGTATAAACCCAAAAGACAGCGGGGATTATGATATGTATTATAACTTTCAAAAATTGCCTATGTCAATGTTTAACCCATACACAATAACTTATACCTCTTACCCTTTAGACAGAGGAACCATGGAATTCAAAGGTACATGGAATGTAAGAAATGGTGTTATACAAAGCGTCAATCATCTTATGATCATTGATCCGCGTATGGCCAAGAGATTAAAAAATAAAAATACTAAATGGATTCCCATGCCATTGATAATGACTTTTGTCCGCGAGACGGGAAATGTAATTGATTATGAAATCCCGATAACAGGTAATTTGAAAGATCCGAAATTTCATTTGAAGGATGTACTTAAGGATTTACTCCAGAATATTTTCATCAAACCCGTAACAACACCTTACAGAATGTTGGTAAGAAATACAGAATCTGAAATTGAGAAATCACTTACAGTTAAGTGGGAGATGCGTCATAATTCACTTTTATCCAGTCAGGAAAAATTTATTAAGAAAATGGTCGACTTCCTTGTTGAAAATCCAAAGGCATTTATTGCGGTTTATCCGCAGCAGTATGCAATTAAAGAAAAAGAACACATACTGTTTTTTGAAGTGAAGAAAAAATACTTTATGGCGGTTAATAATAAAAATGCTCATTCTTTCACGGAAGCGGATTCAGTAAAAGTCGATAAAATGTCCATAAAAGATTCGTTGTTTGTTCTTTATTTAAACAAGCATGTATACAGCAATATGGTGTATACCATTCAGGAGAAATGTACATGGCTTATAAACTCATCTGATGTTAACGACAAATTTGAAAAGTTAAATAAAGAAAGAGAAAACGCTTTTATGTATTACTTCAAGGAAAAAGGAGTGGAAAAACAGGTAAAAATATATACAGGTAAAAACGTTATTCCATACAATGGTTTTTCATTCTACAAGATAATATACAAAGGCGAATTTCCCGAATCTATTATCAAGGCATACCAGGAAATAAATGAATTGGATGATCAGGCAATGAGAAATAAATATAAAAAAGAACGCAAGAATATACAATTGTAATAAGACGAAATATTGCTGAAATTTAGATTTGCACATTACTGATGTTTATTTGATAACGAAACAAAAACATAACGGAAATGAAAAAATATTATCCCGTTAAAAAAGTTAAAGATTTTGCAACAGCGCAATCTTTAAGGCTTGGTGAAAAAACAATCACCACAACTGAAAATGCAAAGAACTTTATAGAAGAGCTTGCAACATTTTTCATATTTATATCGCGTATCGTAAAAGAAACATTTTCGCGCGCTTTTGAATTTAAAGAATTTTTGCGTCAGTGTTTTCAGATCGGATATAAATCATTACCGCTTATTTCAATCACCGGAACCATTATGGGTTTGGTTCTTGCAATTCAATCACGCCCCATGCTTTTAAAATTCGGTGCTCTTACAATGCTTCCCGGAATGGTGGCAATATCCCTCATCAGGGAAATGGGCCCAGTTATAACAGCGCTTATTTGCGCAGGGAAAATTGGTTCGGGCATGGGAGCAGAATTAGGATCAATGAAGGTGACAGAACAAATTGAGGCCATGGAAGTATCCTCCACCAATCCAATGAGATTTTTAGTTGTTACGAGAGTGTTAGCAGCAACTTTAATGATACCGATTCTGATTTTATATGCTGATGCGCTTGGTATATTTGGAAGTTGGATTGGCGCAAATATGAAAGGAGATGTACCTTTTGTTTTATTTTTTCAACAGGCATTTAGTCATGTAGAGTTTATTGATTTTTTACCTGCAGTTATTAAATCATTCTTTTTTGGTGCAGCAATAGGAGTGGTGGGATGCTACAAAGGATTCTTTGCAGGACGAGGGACTGAAAGTGTTGGAAAAGCTGCAAATTCAGCAGTTGTGGTGGCATCACTTTTAGTGATAATTATAGATATGATTGCAGTACAAATTACTGATATGCTAATATTATGAACACAACTAATGCTGAAACGGCAGATAAAGTTTCGCTTGAAATGATAAGCAGTGAACCGGTTATTGAAATAAATAATCTTAAGAAATCATTTGGCAAACAAGAGGTATTGAAAAATGTTTCTTTGACACTATATAATGGCGAAAACCTTGTGGTGCTTGGTAAATCTGGTTCAGGGAAATCCGTTTTAATAAAATGTATTGTTGGTTTATTATATCCAGATGAGGGAACAATTACAGTGTTTGAAAAAAATGTGACTACTCTAAATACTAAAGAATTGGGAGAGATGAGACAAAAAATTGGCTTTCTTTTTCAGAGTGGTGCATTATATGATTCCATGACAGTGAAGCAGAATATAGAATTTCCATTACGAAGAAAAAAGAAGAAACTTACTGAAAAGGAAATTAAAGAAAAAGTAGAAGAAGTATTGGAAAATGTTGGATTGGCTGATGCATTGCATAAAATGCCGTCGCAACTTTCAGGAGGAATGCGAAAAAGGGTAAGTCTGGCGCGCTCCATTGCAGTGGATCCTATGATAATGCTTTACGACGAACCAACCACGGGGCTTGATCCGGTTACTTCCGATGAAATAAGTTTACTCATTAATGATGTTCAGAAAAAATATAAAACTTCTTCAATCATCATAACACATGATATTAAATGTGCTCTCAATACAGCCGATAGAATTATAATGTTAAACGAAGGAGAGATTTATAAGGAAGGCAACGCAAAAGATTTTAAAAATTCAACCGATCCATTAATTCAATCATTTTTTAAATAACACTTATATATGGAAAATAACTTTTCAAAAATTAGCTTTGGCCCCATCCCTGAAGGGTGGTTAATTTTCAATTCATTCCCTTTAGGGATTGAGGGCAAAAATGAATTGAAAATATTATATAAATATATTCAGAAAGTTCACTCATTAATTATTTAATAAGTTTTTAAAATAAAATCAAAAATCATGGACACGCACACACAAAAATTTAAAATAAGGCTGGGACTATTTATTGCCGGAGGTTTTTTGCTCTTTGTATCCGCAATATTTATAATCGGGAAACAAAAAAATTTATTTAACCCCGTTTTTAAGCTTACTACAACATTTTACAATGTAAGCGGATTGCAGGTGGGAAATAATATCCGCTTTTCCGGAATAAATGTGGGTACTGTCGACAACATCAGCATTATAAACGATTCTACTGTAAGGGTTGATATGTATCTGAGAAAAAATGTAAAGAAATTTATTAAAGCCGACTGTAAAGTTGCAATAGGTTCTGAAGGACTTATTGGCGACAGGCTTTTAGTTATTACCCAGGGAAGCTCGGATGCTCCTTTAGCAAAAGAAGGGCAGCAACTTGAATCAGTTGAGCCAATTGAAACGGATGCAATCATGACAAGTTTGCATGTAACAGCAGGTAATGCCGAAATTATTACGCAACAACTCGCTGAAATTATGGTTAAAATAAACAGTGGAAGCGGTACGCTAGGCAGATTATTACAGGATACAACAATGGCTGAGAATTTTAATCAGACGATGGTTAATCTTAAACAAAGTTCCAAAGGATTAGATGAAAATATGGAAGCAGCTAAACATAATTTTCTTTTGAAAGGTTTTTATAACAAGAAGGCAAAAGCAGCAGAAAAAGTAAAAGAGACTGAAGAAAAAAAGTAATAGAATAAAAATCAAAAAGAAATAATTATTTCAGAAGTGAAACATATAAAGAAAATACCAAGAAAAATCGGCTATCTTCTCAAAGAAACCTTCAGTGAATTTATATCCGATAATGGCATGAAGCTAAGCGCATCATTGTCCTATTACACCATATTTGCATTACCGCCCCTGATTATTATTATCATTAGCTTATGTGGTTTCTTTTTCGGTGCAGAGGCTGTAAGTGGGCAACTATTCTGGCAAATAAGAGGACTGGTGGGTAATGATGCTGCATTGCAAATTCAGGAAGCAATAAAAAACGTAAAACTTTCAGGCAGCAATACATTTTTTACAACTTTAGGCATAATTATTTTAATAATTGGGGCGTCGGGTGTGTTTACTGAAATTCAGGATTCCATAAATTATATATGGGGTATAAGAGCAAAACCTAAACGCGGATTGATAAAATTTTTGAAGAACCGACTCATGTCATTCTCAATGATTGGTTCTGTGGCATTTTTATTATTGGTTGGTTTAATTGTAAATTCTTTAATGGATATTTTAAGCCAAAGGCTGGCGCTATATTTTCCGCAGGATACCATTTATTTATTCTATGTTGTTAATATCCTTATTGTGTACTTAATCATTACACTCTTATTCACCGTTATATTTAAAACATTGCCTGATGGAAAAGTGGTTCTGCGCGATTGCTTAATCGGCGCATCCTTTACCGCATTTCTTTTTATGATTGGTAAATTCGCTATTGGCTTTTATCTCGGAAAGTTCAACATTGGTTCGATTTATGGCGCTGCCGGTTCTATTATTCTAATCCTTGTGTGGGTTTATTATTCTGCAATCATACTTTATTTCGGTGCTGAATTCACAAAGGTATACGCACTCACGCATGGAAAAAAAATAATTCCCAACGTATATTCGGTTCAGGTAATAAAACAAAAAATTGAAATGTAGTAGTAGAGAATTCTCTATACTTTGAAAATATAGTGTGACATTCACACGTTCTGCTTGAATATAATATTTTATTTTCTCAACTCCATCTTTCCGCTCTTGGTTATATCGATATGAAAAGATTGTTGCATCGGATCGGACGATTCCAGAATCGCATTCAGTGTTAATGTATAATCGTAATTGTCTTTATTGATGATTATCTGAAAAATTGTTTTTCCTATGTTATTTACATTGATCTCAATTGGAATATTAATATAGGTTGTTTCATTTGGCTTAATATCGGTCGTTTCGTCGTATCTTCCTTTCAGGTTTACCTGTTTTAAAATGTTCATGGAATAACTCATATCTTTTATTGATAAGTTAACAGCGCTATAGTTGATTATTTTGATTTTCACATCTGCGAGAATGGTTTTCAAGCGCACCTTCTTATATTTTATTTCTACAACTTCTATTTCGGGAGGCTGAGGTATTTTCAATTTCGAAGATTTATTGATTGGAATTTCCGATTTTCCGAAAATAGTGGAGTACTGAAGCGAAATAGCAATGGAATAGCTTGCACTGTCTCCTTTTTTTCTTTCAGCACTTAAGTCATTTAATATGGTAACGTGTGGAATATTTAAAGAAAAATCAACCGTGTCTTCTTTATAACCATGTAGCACCAGTCCTATAAGCTTCTCGCTTTGCAAATATGTTTTATCGAACAGCGAAACTTTATATTTAATGCTATTAATGTCAATTTTAAGAAACGTTTTGTTTTTTACAGTCAGTTTAGAACTGATATAGGTCGTATCGTTTTTTACTCTAATATCTATAACCCCGATTTGTTTAACTGCCGGGATAAAATGTGCTATTATCTGAGCACGGAAATTAAAAATAATTCCTCCAGTAATAATCACTATGACTAGTATAATAACACCTGTGCGTTTGATTATTTTATTCATTTGATTTACAGCAATAAATTACGGAAACATCCTGACATGCTCTGTTGGAATAATTTCCGAAAAGAGACTCTCTGTTGGAACCCTACCGAATCATTAAGCAATTTCACTTTTCACTTTTCGGTTTCTACTTTTAACTTCTCATTTTTCTTCGCCTCTTTTTTAAAATAACCTCTCAATAAAAAAGTATGCTGAAGGCCCTCAAGGTCTTTGTTAAGCTTTTCTGAACTACTTTGCAGGTTGCTGATTGTGGTTTTTAAATTAGCACCTGCTTGTTCATCATACAACATCACGCCTAAAGGACTTTTCGGATTATCACTTGCTCCTTTCAGATTATTTACAATAACAGAAGCAGAGTCGGATATGCTTTGTAAACTCAAAACAGATGATTTAAAGGAATTGAAAACAACCGTATCTGTAACAAGATCATTCGCAAGAGTCCCTTCTTTATTCATCTTCTCGGTGAAATCACCGAGGGATGCTATAAGTTTTTGTGCTTTTGCAGAAGCTGCTTTAAGTGAATTTATAGTGGCAGAAATACTGTAATAAATAGAATCATTATTCAGCAGTTTGCCGATTGTTCCTTCGCCTCTGGCAAGTTTATTTGTGAACTCAAGAATATTCAGATTGTTTTGCTGGAGCGTATTCATAATTTCCTCAGTGGATAATAATGTTTCATTAGTAAGTGTATCGCCTTCTTCAATCTCCGCGGCTTTGGGAGTTCCGCCATAGATTACAAGGATTTTATTACCGATCAATCCATCGGTGCTGATTTTTACTTTGGAGTCTTTCCGGATATATTGTTTCGATTCAGCATTGATATTCATTATTACTTTCACCTGCGATTCTCCATAGAACTCAAGTTTTTTTACTGTACCGATTTTTACTCCCGAAAACCAAATATTATTTCCCGACTGCAACCCATTCACGTCACCGAATATTGTTGAAACTGTCATTTTGCTTTGAAATGTAGAATGCAGATTACCTATGGTGAGTATTCCAGCTACCAGGAATAACAGGCCTATAATAATAAAAAGGCCTACTATCGTTGTGCGTTTATTTGCATGTTCATTCATGATTTATTGTATAAAATTATAATTAAAAAAACTTTTTATCTGTTCGTCGTCCTCCTGATAACTGGCAGGATCAAATATTTCTTCGAATTTTCCGATCTTCGAAAATTTTCCATCCAGCAATATGGCTACTCTGTCGCCTGTTTCTTTTGCACAGGTAAGGTCATGGGTAATAATAATGGATGTGGTGTTGTACATTTTCTGAACTTCATTTATCAACTCATTGATTTCTTCACAGGTAATAGGGTCTAAGCCAGAAGTGGGTTCATCATAAAGCATGATTTCGGGTTTAAGGATCAATGTACGTGCAATTCCGATTCTTTTGCGTTGCCCGCCAGAAAGATCTGCAGGCATTTCATTTATCTTTTCTTTCAACCCAACTGCATCCAACACTTCTTCAACAGATTTATTTATTTCCTGCCTGCTGAGATTTTTCACATTCATTGTTAATGGAAATTCAAGGTTCTGACGCACATTCATACTGTCGTACAAAGCACCGCTCTGAAATGAAAATCCAATCCGTAAACGTAATGCATCTAAATCTTTTCCGGATAATTTGTCCACCTGCTTTCCCAATACCTGAACCATTCCTTTATCGGGAAGTAATAATCCTACAAGTATTTTTATAAGAACTGATTTTCCAGATCCAGAACGTCCGAGCACAACCATATTCTGTCCTTTATAAACATCAAGGTTTATGTCCATTAAAACATCCGAATCACCAAACGATTTATACAATCCCCTGATAGAAATGACTGGCTCCGAATTTGTTTTTATATCCTGATTTTCCATAATATTAAAAATACCTGATCCAATTTGCCATTTGAACAATTACAATTTCTTCAATAAAGATGAGGAACATAGCAAGAACAACTGCCTGGTTGGCTGCTTTGCCAACACCTTCCGTCCCGTTCGAAGCATTATATCCTTTGTAACATCCTACTATACCGATAGTGAATCCGAATACGATTGATTTGATAATTGCAGAATTCACATCAAGGAAAGTAATTGTTGAAAATCCGTTTTTAAAAAAACTTATAATACTTGTGGCTTCGAGTGAATGAACATTGAAGTATGATCCCATCAGCCCAACAAAACCACAATACAAAGCTAAAATCGGTATAGTGAGTGTGCAGGCAACAACGCGTGTAACCACCAGATATTTGAATGGATTGATGGCCGACACTTCCATGGCATCTACCTGTTCTGTTACTTTCATCGAACCCAGTTCTGCACCAATACTGGAACCCACTTTCCCTGCGCAGATTAAAGCTGTAACCAACGATGCCAATGCTCTTACAATAGCTATAGCAATTAAAGAGGGCAACCATGAAGTTGCACCGAATTCTGATAATGAAGGCCTTGATTGTTTTGTAAAAACTATTCCGGTAATAAAACCAGTAAGCGTTATTAAGGGTAGCGATTTTACACCGATTACATAACACTGATTGATTATTTCACGCAAATGAAATGGAGGTCGAAAAACTTCTTTAAAAAAACGCATTACAAATTTGTACGCATTGTAAACACCATCGAAGTTTTCATCAATACCTTTAGATAATAAGTATTTATGTTGAGGAGAATTCATCACAATTTATTTTTTAAGAACAATACTTTACAGAACAGTTCTGCAAATAAAATTTTAAATCAAGGTGCAAGCAGTTTATAAGATCCTAGTTCAGTCATCACCTCATCTCGGGCTGCAACGATGCATACCAGAACGTGATTCATTACTTCAGGAGTTATAAAAACATTCATAGGAAACATTTTAATAGCGTAGATTACTGCTTCGCTATCATTCATATCCCTATTGTATTCCGTAGTACGAAATCCTGTACTGAAGCTAAGGTATGGTGTGCAGTGTTCGTTTATTTTTTTTCCTGAACGAAACCATTCAAATAATTTATCACCGATGGCATGTGTAAGTTTGTTATGTTTAATCAGGTCGGCACGAGAAGTCGGTTCTTTTAATTCCAGATCGAATTGAATTCTTGCATCAACATCTTTAGGATAAATTCTTAATAGCGTTGCTAATCCATAATCAGAAGGATTGACACAAACCATTTCAGAATAATTTTCAATTTGATTTTTTAAGTAAACTTTATTTTCAAGAATTCCGCCTAAAACAGACTGGAATCCTTCATGTCCAAAGAATTTAAGAGTAGCCCATCCAACTATTGATCCAGTAGCAGCTCTTGAAACTTCTAAAGTATAATTCAATGGATTGTATGGTGAACGCGGTTGCAAATAGGCCGATGCTTTGCGTGAAAGCAAGTATTCAAATTCTTCAGCATTTTTGTAAACGAAAGCACTGCTGATGTATGGCGAGAAACCTGTCTTGTGAAAATCCACACCAAAAGCATCAGCATAAAAAATACCTTTTATTGCATTATAGTTTTTTTCAATATATGGTAATACTGATTCTGAAAAGCCAAGCGAGTTTGTTTTAAAATCATAATTTTTAAAAGCTATCCAGGCCCATCCAATGACAGAATCGCAATACAGTAGGGCTTTGCCATAGCCTGGAGGGTTTGGATATTTGTCTAATAATCTGCGAACCTCTTCAACAGGATCAAATGCATTTGCATCTGTTGTGGCCATTGTACAAACAACTGATGCAACGGGAATTTCTTTAGCATGACAGACTTTCAAAACTTTTTCCAGATGTTTTGTATCCATTGCATTGGTATCAATATCTGTTTTAATGCGAATAATATTATCCATGCCTAAACCCATCCAGTCGGTACTATTGAGCATGGTATAATGTGCCTGTTGAGAACAGATTACTTTTGCATCAGTTCTTATGCCCTTATTTCTTGAATCGGGAAGGACCCGTGTAAGTGCATATTTTAAATGGTATGTCCAGCAACCTGAACCGCCATACGTGTAAACACAACCAGCTTTTTTTGATTCCCATCCTGCAAGATTTGCCAATATTCCTGCTGATTCCAATTCAGCCTGATGAATATTCCATGCATATTCACCTTCCAGGATATTGGGTGCAAATATTTCAGTTAAAATTGCTGCAACGATAGCTGCCGTATTTCCCTGCGGGACAACATTACACATGGTTAGCGGATGTCCCCAGTTAGGCAAGCCTTCAAACAATTTAATTACTTGTTTAATCACATCCCCTGATGTGTTCATCTCCTCATTTAAAGTTGAGTTTTTTACATTTTCAAAATCAATAGTCAGTGCAGGGTTCGTTCCTAAAAATGCAGCAGCGCCCACTGTTGCAGGTTTTAGTTTATCCAATTCCCGGATAGCTTCATTTATGCCTTCAGCCAGGGAATCTTTCTCCCCTCGGTAGGGGGATGGAAATGAGTTTAACATCTCCGAACGATACTTTGCCCATGGCGGAGTGCCTTGGTTTGGAGTACCTGTTGCAGTATTTTGTTCTTCTGTTTGGTTACTCATTGTTCCATATTGAATAATAAAATATTTAAAATATAAAGGTGCTCACCTCTGAGCACACATGGGTTACATAATTTTAGAAATAAATTACATCATTCACACTTTCCTCAATGCAATAAAAAAGCACTTTCATTTTTGTAATGCCAGTGCTTTTTAAAATTCAATATTGAAACTTACTCATCAACAATTTTTATTGTGAATATATTTTTTACCTGGCTAAAATATATCAATAAAAAAGGAATAAGATTAAAGGAAAGTTAGGAATGGATTAAAAAGACATTAAGATTTCTGATGAAGCAGTTTAATATAAAAAAAGCGCTGTTAATAAACAACGCTTTTATACTGCCATGCAAATATTTACTGTTTCACAATGGTGTTTCCCTGCATAGTTACTCCGCCGGTTCTTGCCAATGCTTGGCCATCGAGCGTTGCTCCTGTATTGAACGTAATGGATTGCATTGCCATAATAGTTCCTTTAAAAACAGAAGTTGTTCCAAAAGTCGCGGAACTACCCACCTGCCAAAAAATATTAGATGCAAGCGCTCCTCCACTTAGTATCACCTGCCGTCCAGATGTGGTCGTAAGTGTTGATGCTATTTGTATAATGAAAATTGCATTTGCATTTCCTTTTGCATCAAATGTAAGATCACCTGATGATATTGCCAGCGAGGAAGTTGACTTGTAAAGGCCGGGCGTGAGTGTAAGCCCTCCGATGTTTCCTGACAGCGTTACAATATCAGTGCAAGTTCGTCCTGCAGCATCATTGTATGCAGCAGTTAAATCGAGCTTTGCCTGATTGGCTATAACGTCATTGATATGCTGGGTTCCGTTTAATATTCCCGGAGGAAATCCGCCTATCGAAGTACCCGGACTTAATCCAAGGTCGCCGGTTATTACTGTTGCCCCTGTGCTGGTAACTGCAGAGCCTGCAAGAACTGCGAGGCTGGATGCACTTAAAAGTGGCACTGTTGCCTGCACTGTGGTTTGAATGGGTATATTTGTTCCAGAAGGTGATGGGTCGTCTTTATCTTTTTTACATCCGGCAATTAAAACAACCGAAATTATTGTTAGAATCGTCAATAGTTTTTTCGTTTTCATTTTTTTGGTTTTAAGTTGTGAAAAATAATTACAACAAACAAAGGTGAGCATCTTTAAACACAATAGTGTTACACAACTATGGAAATAAGTTGCATCATTCGCACATTTTCAAGTGTGGTGTTTTTTCTAGTTCACTTTAAGAAAAATGCAATAAAATAAAGAACCGCATTAAATATTCTGTTTTGAAAAAACGATTGCTTTTAGGTACTCCTTCTTTTAACTTGTTTGTCAATGCGCAACAAAACATCTATTATGAATTGTGGGATTGATATAAATATTATCAAAGAAGCGAAGGATAAAATACTTCTATTGTAATTACTGCTCCAATAACCAATACAAGCAGGCACATAAACACTGCCACTGAATACTTATATTTTCTTGCATCAATCTTTGCCTGAATTATTTTAAAGAGATTTGATAATGAAAAATTTATTTTTTTAAATTGGGTATTTGTTTTAACAATATAATCGGAAGCCCCGTGTTTAAATGCTTTTGATGCAATATCAAGCGTGTCATCGCTTGTCAGCATGATGACATTGGTATCATGATTCTCTTTTTTAATCAAGTCTAATACCTGAACTCCATCCGCAGCATAAGGATACTTACTGTTAAGATGATAATCAAGAATAACAACCTGAGGTTTTATTTCATTAAATTTTTCCAGGCAGGCTTCTCCAGTTTCAAATGATTGTACCTGAACAGGCAGGTTTTCAAAAACAGTTTCTATATCGGCTTTCAGCGCCTGTATGAATACTTTATTGTCGTCAACAATAAAAATATTGATATTGTTTTTTTTGTTCATGGTTTTAAGTTTAAGTAATATTTGTGCCAGCGGTTGTTCTTTTTAAATAAATAACATTGTTGCATGAAATTGCATAAAATAGTAATCTGATTTTATGTTGCATTAGATGTGGTGTTTTTGCGATTGAAAATTTCTTTAATGAATTGCTTTACTTTGGTAAATGCCTCATCGTTTTTTTGCACATAGATGCAATCATATTGTTTAATTGCTTCTATTACTACCTGGAAGTTTTCCTGAGCGCTTAAAACAATAATGTTTGTATACGGTTTTTGTATTTTGATACGTTTTATTATTTCAAGTCCGTTATCTGCTTGCTCATATTGGGAGTTCAGAAAATAATCCATAATAACAATAGCTGGATTTCGGTGCATCTCCATTAAACACATTTCTCCGATACTGAAAATATTTATTTCTTGTATGGTTGGAAAACTGTTATATATAAACGTCTGCAATGTTTTTGCATACAATTCATTGTCTTCCACAATAAAAATAATTTTTTTGTCAGGGTTTATTTTTCCGAAAGAATTCATAAACATGGTAAATTTATTTTTGTAGTCATATATAATTGAATTTTTCTTTTTTCGTCTCCTCAATCGCTTTTGTGCATATTGAATTAAGCTTCTGATTCAGTTCTGTTATTTTTTCTATACCTGTTTCCGATGTGCCCAGATCCTCCATCTCTTTTAAAAGAGCTTCAAGGACAGAAATACCCATTATGGACATAGTCGACCTCATTGTATGAGCAAATATTTTTATGGTAGCATAATCCGTTTTTGTTACAGCTTCATTAATACGTTGAAGTTCTTCTGGAACTTGCTCTAGAAAAACATCCATTACACCCGTAATCAAAAGTTTCTTCCCATTCATCATATCAAACAGGTACTTAAAGTTGCATACTCTTACTTCGATAGAGTCCTTTTGGACATTGATTTCTTCAATTTCGTTTTTTAACATGGCATTAAATATTATGAGTTAAGTTATACATCTTTTCAAAAAGCAGATTAGAATTTATAGGCTTTGAAATATAGTCGTTCATGCCCAGGCTTAGACACCTTTCTCTTTCACCCTCCATAGCATGAGCCGTCATTGCAATTATCGGAATATTATTTTTTAGCTCATTGCGGATAATAGTTGTTGTTTCATATCCATTCAGAACGGGCATTTCCATATCCATCAGGATGATATCAAAACATGTGTTGATTACCTGCCTGCCCGCGAGATTGGAAGTCGAACCATTATTTTCTTTAATTTTTCCAAGGGCCACACTTCCATTCTCGGCTACTTGCAATTTCAAATTGTATTCTGAAAACAAACTTAAAATCAGTTTTATATTCATCGGGTTGTCTTCAACCAATAAAATATTTAATTTACTGAGCTCTTCCATATTGTAATTTTTCCTAACAATTTCAGGTGCCTTCAAAACTTCAACTGATTTTTTGTATGGAATGCAGAAAGAAAATACCGAGCCTACTTTGAATTCACTTTTTACAGATAAAGTGCCACCCTGAAGTTCAACCAAGTTTTTTACAATACTCAAACCAAGTCCGGTGCCTCCGTATTTTCTGGTTGTCCGTGATTCTGCCTGACGGAACCGCTCAAATATTTGTGCAAGTTTATCCTGGGGTATTCCTAGTCCTGTGTCATCTATCGAAAATTCCATTAATATATTTTCATCTTTTCCCCCAGAGCTATCCAGAATTTCCGGACTATCAGGATTATTTTGAAAAACTTTCGCGTGAACATGAATACTTCCTTTTTTTGTGAACTTAATTGCATTTCCAGCGAGGTTGATAATTATTTGAGTAAGCCGTGTGGAATCGCCGAGCAAAACATCCGGAACGTCTTCATCACATTTGAATACTAATTCCAGATTTTTTTCTTTTGCCTTTTCAGTCAGCATTTCATTGAGTACTTTAAAAATTTCTTTAACGCTAAAATTGTTTTTTTCAAAAGTCATCATACCCGCTTCAATCTTTGATATGTCAAGTATATCATTAATGATAGTCATTAAATTTTCTCCAGCCAGATTGATTGTTGTTACAAATTCCTTTTCCTGCTCACCTAAATTTCTTTTTGATAATAGACTCGAAAAACCTATGATTGCGTTCATGGGTGTGCGGATTTCGTGGCTCATATTGGCAAGAAATGCTTCTTTCAATTTAGTCGCCTCTTCAGCTTTTTGTGTTGCTCTTTCTGCACTGGCTTTTGCTTCGATCAATTCATTTTCAAATCTTTTTTGTTCGGTTATATCTCTGGCAACAATCACCACGCCTAATACATTTCCCTTGTCATCTTTATAAACTGAACCGTTAAATAATACATCTGTCAGCTTACCATCCTTAATAGTTAATGGATAATTTTTAACAAAACCCTTAGCAAATACTCTCTGATAAACTTCACGCGCTTTTTGTTGATCGGTAAAATAATCGAAGAAGTCAGTACCTGTAAGCTTTTCACGCGTCATCTCTGTAATGTTTGCAAATGCCTCATTCATATCCATGATCTTTCCTTCTGCATTTATAGTTACCAATGGGTCCCGGCTTGCTTCAATAAGGCTTAATGAATATTGAGAAGCTAATTTTTCAATATTTCTTTTTTCCAGGAGAAGTTGTTCCCTGTATCGTTTGGCTCTCAGAATGTCAATGTAAATGAAATACAAAAACAGAAGTGCCAGCAGCAGTCCGAATGCAGTGAGCATATTGTTAATGAAACTTATTTTAGCAGTGGTTTCTTTGGCAGCAATGTCAATTCTTTTCACTCCTTCAAGCAGTTCTTTTGCTTCCATTCTCTTTAAAAGAGAAAAAATATTATTCATAACCAAATTTTCACGTTGAATAATGTCTATCTCTTTGGCCAATTGTCTGTCTTCATTTATTTTTTCTTCTTGCCGGGTTTGGACAATTATTTTTTGGATGTTTCCCTGAAGAGAATCTGATACATCTTCTTTATTCTTATTTGATGAGAAGAGTTGAGAGAAAAATGATTGCTTATGAATTGCTTCTTTTTCTCCGGGATTAATTTTTATTTTTTGAAGTACCTGCAAAAGCAAATCCTGCGAATTCTCTCCTGTTTTTAATTCGATGTATTCACTGAATAATTCAACTCTGCTTGTAATGAGTTTTTTCAAAGTGTCAATCTGCAATGTGAAATTTTTATTTACCATTGCTTCATTCACATCCACAATTCTACTTTCTGATGATAACAAAAGCAGCGTATCCAGCCGTGTATTCAGGTAGTTGATGTTGTTTTCATAATTGAGCAGATAAGCAGTATCGCGCTTGATTGTATATGCTTTTATATTTGCCTCTGCACCATAAAGGCAGTCGGATATTTCTTTTAATTTGATGAGCTTTGTATTTGGCTCAAGAATAGCTGAAACTGTTTCCGATAATTGGGAAAGTTGCTTGTGGGTTATAGTTATAGCAACAAAAAATAAAACAGCAATAATTCCAAATGCAACCACCACTTTAAAAATTATTCTTCGAACATTCTGAAGATAATTTTTTTCAGGGTTAATGGGCTTAAGGATTGCATGTTTAAACTTTTTCATTTATGGAATTTATAGCAAGTTGAACTAATGGTAATACATATTTACCATTTCACGATTAATATCCAGGTTTGTTATTTGTTATTAAGCTAGGTAAACAAACAGGGTGATGCTTGCGCTATAACTTATTATATTGTTATATTGCGTCTTCTTTATTTCCCCTTTTTTGAGGTATTGCTTTTTGGAGATTGTTTAACTCCTACCGCTTTATTGGATGGACTGGTTTGTTGACGTTGTACTCCCACCTTTTTAGACGGACTGGTTTGTTGTTGCTGTTGTTTCGATCCTTCCACCTTTTGTGACGGTTTTGTTTGCTGTTGCATTACTCCATCTGTCTTTTTAGATGTATTGACCTGTTTTGATTGGGATGACGGCTGCTTAGTTGATTGATTTGTTTTTTGCGTAGAAAATTTTGAAGACTTTTGTGTAGAAGTTTTCGCATCTTTCATGTTGGCCGTTTTTGATGTTGAGGGTTTGAACCCTTTGAAATCATTTTTTTGTACTTGTGGTTTATATATCTGAAGCTGATTTTTGCTCAGATACTGGCCTGGTTTATTCTTTTCTGAAATAGAAAGAGGACTAATTTTTTTACCATTATATTTTTCTACTTCATTTTTATTTGGGCCGGCATTGTATTTGAAATTATTTGATTTATCGTATTTAAAATTATTTATCGGTTTGGATTTGTGGTTAACCATACCATAATAGGAAGAGTTAAGAAAATAGTAGTCTTTGTTGTTCTTTTTACCAAAGTTTTTGCCTTTTACATATGTCCATCGATTGTATGGTGCATAATAGCCATTATTATAATAAGGTCCCAATGGAGCCCACCCGTAATAACCATCAGTGTTTCTCCAATCGACCCATCCTGGTCCCCACTCGCTGCCTGGAATCCAAAAAGGTCCGTAAATAGGATCATCGTACCAGCGACCATAGTGAAAAGGCGCCCATCCCCAAGGGTAATTTGAAATCCATGTCCATCCCTCATCAGTATATGCCCAATAACCATTCGTGGCATAAGGTGTAAATCCGGCTTCTACATTGGGCCTCCAAACATATCCATAATTTGGAATTCCTACCCATGTTCCATAAGGACTCAAATCATCATAAAAGACCTGATAGCTTACATACCCTTTAGCAGATGCGTTTTGCGGGGTTATCCATATACCTATGCTGAGCATAAGTAAAAGGGACATTAATTTAACTTGAGTTTTCATTGATAATTATATTTTACTGTGATTTTAATAATAATAACAAGCAAAGGTATCTCTCATTATACCAATAAGTGTTACACAATAAAATATAAGAGTTACATGATTCACACACCTGTAAGGAAGATTTGAACAAAGGCGGAGGGTGTGAATAGAAGAAAATCTGTAAGCTCAGAATGCAGAAGAACAATAAACCACAAACTACTAATCACTAACAGGTATCACATCCTGTCCATATACCATTTCAATTCTTTCTCCATTTTTTTATAACTAAAAATGGTAGTGATTATTTTTTGCAGGCGCATAAAGGCTGTCTCACTTTTTACCACGTAATCAAGAGCTTTGTGATGCATACAGTCGACTGCAACATCAATTTTATCCTGCCCCGATAACATCACTACGGGAATATCAGGATTGATTGCTTTTATTTTATCCAGTGTTTCTATTCCGTTCATTGCGTTTATATCAATTCCATTAAGAAGATAATCTAAAATTATAACATCAGGGTTGTGCGATAAATTCGCAACACAAAGTTCTCCTGTTGCATATGATTCAACATCAAAATCGGCATGATGCAGGAAATCTATTTCCAACGATTTCAAATACATTGCATCATCATCCACCAGGAAAAGTTTTATTCTCTCGTTATTCATTATTTCTTGTTTTTAACCGGTTATATTCTATTTCTAATTCATCGCATGCCTGTTCACAAACGTTTATAATCTGTGAAACCATACCAGATATGTCGGCTGCAAGTTTTTGCGTGCTGGCGAATTCCTGAATTTTTCTTGCCATATCTTCAAAATCTGTACTAATACCTACAATTGAAAACGAAGGAATCATTTTATGAACGGCCATGTATAATGAATTCCAATCTTTATCCTGCAAGGCCTGTTTCATGGCACTGATTAAACGCGGGGTTTGTTCAAGGTAAAGAGTAATCATTTCCATCATCAATGCAGGATTCGATTTTGTACTGTGCTTTAAATGAGTCATGTCGATGCATTTCGATTTTTTAGTTGCACCAATTACATTTGTTTTTTCGTCATAAAGTTTTATCAGTGTAGGTTTTTTAACCAACCCAACTATTTTATTGTACAATACTCTTTCGTCAATTGGTTTTGCAATATAATCATTCATACCCACAGCTTTGCATTTTGCTAAATCAACTGTAGTGACATCAGCAGTCAATGCAATAATTGGGATTTGTGAATTCATTTTGTTACGGATGTAATCTGTGGCCTCAAACCCATTCATTTCGGGCATCTGCAGATCCATCAAAATTATATCGTACGAATTGGCTTGAAGCATTTCAATGGCGATTTTTCCGTTGGCAGCAATATCACGTTCAAATCCGAAATCATCCAATAGCGTTTTCATCAGTAATTGATTGAGTGCAATATCTTCAACCACCAAAACTTTTATATTTTTAATTTCCACATCCAATTCAATGGACCCCAAATCTATTTCAGCCTTCTCATTTGTTTTAAGAAAGTTTAAAATAAAACTAAAAGTAGAGCCTTCATCAATTTTACTTTTTACACTAACGATTCCGCCTTGTGATTCCACAAGTTGTTTAACGATAGAAAGTCCCAATCCTGTTCCCCCATATAATCTTGCTGTATCACTTGTTGCCTGTTGAAAGTTCTCAAAAATATGTGTTATTTTATCTTCTGAAATTCCAATTCCTGTATCAGTAACCGAAAACTCAATGGCTACTTTCTCTTCATCCTCATTAAGCATATGAACACTAACTGTTATTTTTCCTTTGTTTGTAAACTTCACAGCATTACTTACAAGGTTTAAAATAATCTGGTGCAGACGCACAGGGTCGCCAACCAATACCTCAGGAATTGTAGTATCATATTCTTTAACCAGTTCTAAATTTTTTTCCTGAATTTTTGTTTCAAACAAATGAAGCATTGCCGAAATAGATAGCGCCATTTTAAATGGGACCTGTTCAAATATCATTTTTCCTGCATCTACTTTTGCAAGGTCGAGTATATCATTAATGAGCACGATTAATGCATCGCCACTCATTTTTATAGCCGTTAAATATTCTTTTTGTTTTGCCGACAATTCTGTTTTCAATATCACTTTTGTAAACCCGATAATTGCATTCATTGGCGTTCGGATTTCATGACTCATGTTCGATAAAAATTGCTGTTTTGCTTTCACGGCACTTTCTGCAATTTTTGTAGAACTTTCGGCTTTTTGTTTTGCTTCTTCAGCTATATCTGTTGCCATTTCCGCAATTACAATCGTATCCATTAATTCTTTTTCAATTCTTTTTTGTTCGGTAATATCTCTTGCAACAATTACAACACCCAATACATTTCCATTATCATCTTTATAAACGGAACCATTAAACAATACATCCGTTAGTTTACCATCCTTAATAGTTAGTGGATAATCTGCCACAAAACCTTTGGCAAATACTTCCTGATAAATTTCACGTGCTTTTTGATGTTCGGTAAAATAATCGAAGAAGTCAGTACCAATAAGTTTTTCACGCGACAGATCTGTAATGTTTGCAAATGCCTCATTCATATCCGTGATCTTGCCTTCTGTATTGATGGTTACCAACGGGTCATGGCTAGCTTCGATAAGGCTGCGGGAATATTTAGAAGCTAATTTCAGAGAATATGTGAATGCTTTAAGTTCTTTATTGGCGGCTTCGTTTTTTTCTTTCTCCTTATTTTGAAAAACAAGTTCTTTGTTAGCAATTACCAATTCAGCCGCCCGTTTTTCTTTCTCCTTGTTTTGCGTGTCAATTAGCTCGTTTTTTTCTTTAAGATTTATCTCTGCCTGTTTGCGTTCGGTAATATCCCGTATTTTGCATTGGATCTCCTTTTGATGTTCTGCTAAATACATATTGCTGACGAACTCAACACTGATCTGTCGCCCATCGGATGTTTTAAGCGGCAGATCTTCAAAACGGACATATTCCTTATGCAGTAATTCTATAAATGTATCCTGATTATTGAAAATATCATTAAAGGATGCTAATTCCCATATGGCTTTTTCAAGGAATTGCTTTCGTGAGAGGTTCAATAGCCCAGTCATAAAGGGATTCACATCTAAAATCTTTCCCGTTTTAGCATCAAGGATAAGGATCCCTTCTTTTGCCGATTCAAAAAGTTGACGATAGCGGAATTCCGAAGCGGCCAACGCCTTTTCTCCCTGCTTATGTAAGCGCTCAAGCTCACATTCATTCATGGCTCTTTTAATTGCGGGAACCAGGCGTTCAAGATTGTTTTTCAGGACGTAATCGGAGGCTCCATTTAACATTGAGCTAATAGCAGCATCTTCTCCCATTCTGCCTGAAATGAAAATAAATGGTATATGAGAATATTTTTCTCTTGCGAACTTTAAGGCTTCATTACCATTAAAATCAGGCAGGCTGTAATCTGATAATATTATATCAATATTTTCTTTTTTCAGAAACTTTATGTAGTCTTTTTCATTGTCGGCCAAAAAATATTCATGAACGATTCCTCCACCTTCAATCAATGATTGTATTAGTTCGGAATCTTTTAAAGAATCTTCAAGATGCAATATTTTTATTTTTTTATTCATAGCTATAACTTGTTAACTTGCCTGCCCTGCCAGTGGGCAGGTCAACTTATTAACTGGCATATCAAGATTCATATTGTTTTGCTGGTTTCATTTTATTTGTTCCATTATGCATATGCAAACATTAATTTAACTTTCCTATTTCTTCAATCGGGCTGCGCCGCTTATCCTTCATCTGTTTAAAATGAGAAGGTGAAAGGCCCGTAACCTTTTTAAATTGATTGGATAAATGTGCAACACTGCTGTAATTCATTTTCCACGCTATTTCTGTAATATTTAGTTCACCATAAATGATTAATTCTTTTATTCGTTCAACTTTATGAGAAATGATAAATTGTTCAATACTGGTTCCCTGTACTTCCGAAAACAGGTTTGCCATGTATGTGTAATCGTGATTTAATTTTTCACTTAAATAATCAGAAAAATTTGTTTTTATCATTTCATCCTTATAATGAACCATTTCAATTATTATATTTTTTATTTTTTCAATCAATACAGCCTTTTTATCATCCATTAATTCAAGCCCTGCTTTGTTCAGAGTATTCTTCAACTGCTCACGTTGTTCAGCAGAAATATTCTCCATGATCTCAACCTCGCCCAGGTCAACAACAATGAAGTGCAAACCCATTTTTGTCAGCTCTTCCTTGACCACCATTTTGCAACGGTTACTCACCATGTATTTAATGTGTATTTTCAAATTAATTCACTTTTTTCAAGATTAGAACAAAACTACGATGCTTCTCATAGAAATGCGTTATATAACTTTTATTATTAATTATATAATTCACGCATTTTTTGTAAGGTATGATGTTTTTTGACATAGAATGATTTAATAAATCAAAGCAAATAGGAAGAAGACATTCAATTTATTAAAAAACAGATATATAAGAATTTAATATCTGATTTGTTTTATTGCTTTTATAATTATGCAAATAGAACTACGTGTTATAAAACTTCTTTTATTTCATTAAAGTGAGTATGATAAAAATTGTCAATAACCCAGACTTTAAACTTGTCTAATTCGTCATGCTGCAATTCTTTTATTGACTTAATCAGCTCTTTTTTGAACAAATCATTACTAAAGCTCATTTTTTGAAGAATTATTTTTTCGTATTCAAACATAGAAGATGGGTTTTTAAAATCAGGTTATAAAAAAAAGTGAAATCAATTATATATTCATTTTTTTAATGGGTGCAATAAAATAATATAACGTCACAAAGGTGATTCTTGTAATACCGATAAGTGTTATATAACTTTTAAAAAAAATTACACAATTCACACATTCCCATTTTCTTAAAATCAGTAAGGAATTATACTGTAAAAAAAGTTTTGCAACTATAGTTTATCGAGTGTGCTGCGCTTTTTGTGCTTCAATTTCTTGAAGAAGGTGGGAGTTAATCCTGTTACTTTCTTGAACTGGGCGGAAAGATGCGCCACGCTGCTGTAATTGAGTTTGTATGATATTTCGGAAAGGTTGAGTTCGTCATAGATAAGCAATTCCTTTACCCGTTCAATTTTGTGAGCAATGATAAAATGTTCAACAGTGATTCCGGTTACTTCCGAAAAAAGGTTTGAAAGGTAGGTGTAGTCGTAGTTTAGCTTTTCGCTAAGGTAATCGGAAAAATTTATTTTTGGAATGTCTTCTGAATAATGCACCATCTCAACAACAACGCTTTTTATTTTTTCAATCAGTATGGCTTTTTGGTCATCCATTAATTCAAGTCCCGAGCAGTGTAAGCCTTTCCTTAGTGCTTCCCTTTGCTCTGAAGTAATGTTTTCCATAATCTCTATCTCGCCCAGATCAACGGTAATGTAATGGAGCCCAAGTTTGTTCAATTCAGCTTTCACTACCATCTTGCAGCGAATTGAGACCATATATTTGATAAAGAGTTTCAATTTAATCTTTACTTAATGTGAAAAAATATTTACAGATGCTTTTTTAACAATATACTATTGAATTATTATGTAAATATATGAAATTAACCATTAACTACATATACAGCAAACCATTTCTGATGCTTCGCTTATGGTAACTTCTTTAGAAAAATAAGACTTGGAAAGCGTTTTTTAAAATAAAGATTGGAAATTACATCAGCAAAAATTATTTATCTGCGATGTTCCCTGTTAAAATTTCTTTCTGGATGTCGAGGGCATGCTCTGTATGCCCATTGGCTTTAATTGTACTAATATGCGCTTCATCATGATTTTCTTTTTCAAGATGACTTACGGCTTCAAGATGATGTTTTATCGCCTGTTCTAACTGCATAATTGCATTTTTATGAACTTCAATTGCTTTTTGATTTCCCTCTGAAAATCTTTTTGATTGTTTCTTATCGACATCTTTTGTCATGATTGCCATTTTTTAAAAATTGGTAATGATTTGCACAACAATACAAATGTTAGGAGCTTTAAGAATATTGTGTTTACATAATTTTAAAAATAAGTTATATAATTCACAGTTTTATCCACCACGAGGATTTTCGAACGCGTTGCGTTTTTTGTCTCTGAGTTGCCTGTAAAAGGTAGGTGTTAAGCCTGTGACTTTCTTAAATTGGCTGGATAAATGAGCCACGCTGCTGTAACTTAATTTATAAGAAATCTCTGTCAGGGTAAATTCATCGTACAACAACAATTCTTTTACCCTTTCAATCTTGTGAGTGATAATATAGTGTTCAATTGTAGTGCCTGTTACTTCCGAAAAAATGGCAGAAAGGTAGGTGTAGTTGTGGTTTAGTTTTTCGGCGAGGAAATTAGGAATATTTATATTGAGCGTTTCGTCGTCGGCATAATGTATCATCTCAATAATGATATTTTTAATTTTTTCAATCAGAATGGCTTTTTGGTCGTCCATCAATTCAAGCCCGGAACTGTGTAAGCCTTTTCTCAGTTCTTCCCGCTGTTCTGCAGTAATATTTTCCATAATCTCTACCACTCCAAGATCAACAGAACTGTAATGAAGCCCGAGTCTTTTTAATTCAGATTTCACCACCATCTTGCAACGGATCGAGACCATGTATTTGATAAAGAGTTTCAATCTAATTTCCTTTAAAGAAAAATTGATATAAAAGTACGAAATTTAGATTATTTTTTCAAAAATTCAAATAAATAAAATGTAAATAATGGGTGTATTACTGATCATAACAGGAATGGCTAATGGGGATATAACGATTTCATCAGCAAATACTGCTTCTCTATGAAGATAGGTGTTGATTATTTTTGATATTTACATTCACCTTAATCAACATTTTTATAAAGTAATATATTTCATAAATTGTTGTAATTTTATTCCTTGAATATTTGTAGATGTTAAAAAAAATCTTCTTCTTATCATTAATTCTTTTCCTTAGTGCAAGCGTTTTCGCACAGAGGTATAATTTTGTGAATTACTCTGTGGAAGAAGGTTTGCCGCAATCGCAGATTTATTCTATTTACGAAGATACCCGTGGTTATATCTGGTTTGGTACATTTGGCGGAGGATTGAGCAGGTTCGATGGAATTAATTTTGAAAATTATAATGAAGAACAGGGCCTTACCTGTAGCTTTGTGAGAAGCATCTATCAGGCACAAAACGGGAATCTGCTTGTAGGAACTGATGAAGGATTATTCATTTTAGCAAACGACAAATTCATTCGTTATTATTATCCGGCCATAAAAGGAAACCCGGCCATCCGTGCAATAATTTCCGATAAACAAAAAAATATCTGGGTGGGAACTGTGGATAACGGTTTGTTTAAATATTCAAATGGAGTTATCAAAAATTATACTGATACGAATGGACTTCTAAGCAATAGTGTTAGCTGCTTGTATTGTGATAAGAAAGGAAATATATGGGTAGGGCAGGATAATGGTTTTTGTAAAATTGAAGGTGAGAAAATAACTTCTTATACGAAGGTTGGCACTGGACCATTCATATCTGTGAGATGTATCACTGAGGATAAAATAGGTAATATCTGGTTTGCTTCCTATGTCAATGGTGCAGCAGTTTATGATGGGACAACTTTTAGAAAATATACTTTCCGCGATGGCCTTGCAAGCAATACAGTCTTTTCAGTTCTTTGCGATGAAAAAGAAAATGTATGGTTCGGAACTGCAATGGGGCTTTCGCGCTTAAAGGATAACTCTTTTAAAACAATTACTGCTGCTGAAGGATTATGCAGCAATGTGATTGTGACCATCCTTGAAGATGCTGATAAAAACCTGTGGTTTGGCAGTTCAGGCGGTGGTGTGAGCCGTTTCGACAATGAACGTTTTATTCATTTTCCTGAAAGTGAAAATATCGGGAAGCTGGTTTATGCAGTGCAGCAGGACAAAGAAGGAAACATGTGGTTTGCTACATCGAATGGTGGAGTGACAAAATACGATGGCGATGTTTTTAAAATATTCAATGCAAAGGATGGCTTTACTTCTGAAAAAATAAAAGCAATCTATTGTTGTGAAGATAGTACTATCTGGTTTGGAAGTGTTGGCAGTGGTGCATATTTTTATGATAGAAAAAGTTTTAAGCGTTATACCTACAAGCAGGGACTTTGTGGAAATTTTGTATCAGGTATTACATCCGATAAATACGGTAATGTATGGTTTTCAAGTCTTGATAATGGAGTTGGCTTTTATAATAAAACAAAGGACAAATTTTATCGATACAAAAAAAATGACGGACTTGCATCCGACAGGATAAATGCGATTTGTTCAGATAAAAAAGGAAAAATATGGGCAGGGACAGCGAATGCCGGAATTAGTTGTCTGAGTTTTTCTGACAAAGACACAGCGACCATAACCATTTCAACAATTAACCAGTCGAACGGATTGAGCGGAAATATTATCAGCACAATTATTTTTTATAATGACAAACTTTATGTCGGGACATCCGGAAACGGAATAAACGTAATGAATGCAGCGGAAAAAATTATTTCCTGGAAAAAGAAACAAGGTTTAAGTTCAAATATTATTTATTCTCTTGTGTTTGACAATTACGGAAATCTATGGGCTGGTTCTGAAAAAGGTATAGATAAAATTGTGACGCTGAACGACAGTATCATGCAGGTTATACATTTCGGAAAAGCCGAAGGATTTATAGGTGTTGAAAACACATTGAACTCTTCATGCCTCGACAGTGCCGGCAATCTGTGGTTCGGAACTATAAACGGTGCTAACAGGTACAATCCAAATTACGATCACAGCAATACATCGCCACCCAAAATACACCTAACATCAGTAAACCTTTTCTTTGATAAAATTGAAGATACTGAATATGGACAGAATTGTTCCTCATTTGAAGAACTGTCCGGAAACCTTGTCCTTCCTTATTATAAGAATCATCTGAGTTTTGATTTCATTGGAATTAATTACAGAAATCCATTAGCAGTTAAATATAAATGGAAACTTGTCGGCAATGACAAAGACTGGTCGCCGGAGCTTAGCAGAAAGGAAGCAACATACTCAAACCTGCCTCCGGGTAAATATACATTTTTGGTTAAAGCTTGCAATGAAAATGGCGTGTGGAGCGCGAAGCCGGCAGTTTTTACTTTTACAATCACATCGCCTTACTGGACATCGGCCTGGTTCATTATTTTAATTTCACTAATTGTTATAACAATTGTATGGCTTGTGATTTACACAAGAATAAGAAGAATAAAGAATAAAAATAAAGATGAACAGCAGCGGCTGGAGATGAGCAAGAGTATTCTTGAGCTGCAGCAGGCAACATCACGCTTACAAATGAATCCGCATTTTATTTTTAATTCACTGAATTCAATCCAGGGATACATTGCGAATAATAATACTACCGAAGCAAAATGGTATTTGTCGAAGTTTGCAAAACTTATGAGACTCATACTGGACAACGCCAAAGAAGAATTCATCCCACTCAGTGATGAGATATATATTCTGGAAAATTACATGGTGCTCGAAAAAATGAGGATGAATGATAAATTCGATTTTGAATTAATCTGTGATGAAGAAATCGAAAAGGAAGTTATAGAAGTGCCGCCGATGATATTCCAGCCATTTGTAGAAAACGCCATACTGCATGGCTTTAGACATAAGGAAGGAAAGGGATTTTTAGAAATCAGATTTTCGCTGAAGGAGAATTTATTAAAATGTGAAATATCAGATAACGGCATAGGAAGAAAAGCCGCTGCAGAACTTAAAAATAAATCAGCTGCGGGTAATAAATCATCGGCAATTGCAATAACTGAAGAGCGGCTGAAAAGATTCGGAAAAGAATCACAACAGGATGCAAGCATTCAAATTGTAGATCTGATGGATGAAAATGGTCTGGATTGCGGCACCAAAGTAATTATTAATATTCCTGTATAAATCTTAATTATGATACGAGCTGTATTAATTGACGATATTAAAAATTCAAGGGTAACACTTGCAGATGATTTGAAAACCTATTGTCCTGATATTCGCATTGAAGGTGAAGCCGACAGTGTGAAAACAGGTGTAGCTCTTATCAGGAGCGTGAAACCGGATATTGTCTTTCTTGATATAGAACTTGAAGACGGAACAGGTTTCGATATTCTTGACAGTTTTGATAAAATCGATTTTAAAATAATTTTCATCACAGGTTTGGATTCCTACGGAATAAAAGCAATTAAATTCAGCGCGCTTGATTACCTTTTAAAACCGGTCGATCCCGACGATCTTGTAAAAGCGATCAGTAAATACAAAGAATCGGAAATGCGCCACGATCTTAAAGTGAATGTTGATTATCTTTTAGAAAATATAAGGGGTATAAAACCTAAATTTAAACGCATTGCCCTTAACAGTGCAGATAAAGTGAACATGGTAAATATAGATGACATTATACGCTGTGAGTCTCAAAGCAATTACACTTTGTTTTATTTGCTGGGGGGTGAACAAATCCTTGTAACAAAAAGTTTGAAGGAATATGAAAATTTGCTGGAAGAATATTCTTTTATCCGTGTTCATCATTCACACCTTATAAATCTCAACTACCTTAAAGAATTCATAAAATCCGATGGCGGTTATGCTGTGATGACTGATAAATCTACTGTTCCGGTTTCTGTGAGGAAAAGAGAAAATCTGCTTAAGGAACTTGGATTATGATCCAGTTAAAATTATACAATACAAAAGAATTCTTTCCATTGGTAATCGGTAAAAATAGTAATCGGTGATCAGAAACTTAGTATACTGGTTACCGTTTACCAATCACTGAATACCGATCACTGAATACCTGATTACCGTCTTGAAGAAGTGCGCAAATTATCCGTGTCATTTCCGGAGAAACACACTTATCCATAATATCCGACACTTGCTAAGTAAATCCCTACACTTACGAGAAAGCCCTGTTTTTGTGCATCAGGACACTATACATTTGCTTTAGAATTTAAAATAAAGCAAACAATTTAAAATCCAAAAGCCATGAAAACAAAAATAAAATTATCAGTGCTTGCAAAATCAAGTTTCCTGAAAAAACTCGCCATACCTGCACTGGTCATGGGAGCCATCATAACAATCTGGGCGCTGACTCCTGCTGCCAAGGATTACGAAAGCACAAAGAAAAATTCAAATAAAAAGATCTCTGAAAAGAAAATAAATCTGAATAATTCACTTGTGACAAATAATATGATTGCCGCAACATCCGATACTTCGGGCGATGATAAAACGTTGTCGCCGTTTTTTATTGTACTGAGCGATAATCCTGCTGTTGATCAGTTACCACTGAAAAGTACATCAGCTGATGTAAATATCTCCGGTGTAATTGCTGATGTTGAAATAACACAGGTATATAAAAATACCGGGAAAAATACACTCGAAGCTATTTATACTTTTCCTGCCTCTACCCGTGCAGCGGTTTATTCCATGGAAATGGTAATTGGAAAAAGAAAAATCGTTGCCACTATAAAAGAAAAGCAAAAAGCACGTCAGGAATACGAGGAAGCAAAAGAGAATGGAAACCGTGCATCATTGCTTGAAGAAAGCAGGCCGAATGTTTTCCAGATGAATGTAGCAAACATTAGTCCGGGTGATGAAATAAAAGTAAGCCTTCGTTACACCGAATTGCTCGTGCCTGAAGAAGGAACGTATAAATTTGTTTACCCAACTGTTGTTGGCCCGCGTTATTCAAATAAATCTGCTAAGACTGTTTCTGCTGAGGATAAATTTGTAGCCTCACCATATCTGAAGGAAGGAAATGCACCAACTTATAATTTTAATCTGGATGCTCACATCTCTGCAGGAATGGCAATTCAGGATGTTGTCTGCAAGTCGCATAAAATAAAAGTTTCTTACCCCGATAAAACATCTGCTGTTATTAAGCTTGATACTTCTGAAAAAAAAGGTGGTAACAAGGATTTTATTCTTGAATACAAACTTTCTGGTGGAAAAATTGAAACTGGAATGTTGTTGTATAATCATGGTGATGAAAAATTTTTCCTGATGATGATGCAACCTCCGAAACAGGTAACAGCATTGGACATTCCTCCGCGCGAATATGTTTTTATTATTGATGCATCAGGCTCTATGAGCGGTTTTCCACTGGATATATCAAAAAAATTGCTTAGAAATCTGATCACTAATCTCAGACCTATTGATAAGTTTAATGTGATTGTTTTTTCATCAAGTTCAGAATTATTATCACCCAATTCACTTTTTGCAACTGAGGAAAACGTTGACAAAGCACTGACTTATATTGATGGAAAATCAGGCGCTTGTGGCACTGAATTATTGCCTGCACTGAAAAGAGCATTTGATCTTCCGCGTGCTTCAGAATCTCTTTCACGTTCATTTATAATTCTCACTGATGGTTACGTTGATGTTGAAAAGGAATCATTCGAACTTATCAGGAATAATCTTGACAAGGCAAACTTCTTTGCTTTTGGAATTGGAAGCAGTGTAAATAATTTTCTCATAGAAGGCATGGCCCACGTGGGAATGGGAGAACCTATGATTGTTACAAAAGAAGAATATGCCGATGCACAGTGCGAAAAATTCCGTAAATATATTTCAACTCCCGTGCTTACTGAAATAAAAAGAGATTTTGGAAAATTCCAGGCTTACGATGTTGAACCGCTCACCAGTCCTGATGTTCTGGCTGAAAGACCTGTGATTATTTTTGGAAAATATAAAGGCGACGCTAAAGGAACTATTACAATCAAAGGATATACCGGTATTAAAAAATACACTGAAAGCATTGATGTATCTGCTTTCAAACCTGATAGCAGCAATGTGGCACTGCGTTACTTATGGGCAAGAGAGAAAATCAAATACCTTGATGATTATAATGATTACGGAGTTGATTCAATCAAAATAAAAGAAGTTACAAAGCTTGGGTTGAAATATAATCTGCTTACAGCCTACACTTCTTTCATAGCAGTTGATAAAACTGTAGTTGTAGACAAAACCGGAAAACTTATTACTGTGGAACAACCATTGCCACTTCCTGAAAATGTTTCCAATTATGCAGTTGGTGCGGATTTCGGCCTTGATGATGAAACAGCAGATTTTAGTACAGAAGAATTTTCAATATTTAAATCAATTGACATTACAACGATATTGGATAATGAGAAAGAGCAATCAGCCATCAGCGATATTGAAAATAAAATTTCCGAAAGCATTAAAGCTTATTTGTTAGCATTCGATAACATTGATTTGGATTCAATAAGTGTCAGCGTTAGTAGTAATGGCAAAGTAAAGTCGGTTATTGTAAGCGGAAACAAAACAGCTGATGATGTAAACACAGCAATTAAGAATCTTATTGCACGCTGGGATTTTTCAGCAATGGGAATTAATAAAGAATGGCAGTTCATCATTAAATTCTAAATACTATGAAAGCAAAACGAATTTATCGGATACTGGCAGTAATCGCATTAATAACTGTTCCCATGGTTTTTTCCCTGAGCAGAGCAGATAAGAATATTGCTGAACAAAATAATTCAAAAATGAATAATAATCAGAGCAAGTCATTCTTTGCCGAAGATAGCAATAGAGAGAGCATTACGTTTATTCTTGGCGAGGATCAGAAGGACAGCAAACCATATTATTCACTTGCTTTCGATTATTACAAAACCGATAAATTCGCACGCACTGAATACATTGTTAACTCATGCAGGTCATTGTCGGAAGTGAGGGATTATCTCAGGGATAACCCTCCCGGCAATGGTCAGCCATGGGGATTAATTAATTTGGTTTCGCACGGAAACGAATGGTATGGAATGAGCGTTTCAGTTACTCCCGAATCCAAGCGTTCGAGTACTGAAAGAATTACTGAATTTGTAAACACTGGAAAATTTGCTGCATTATCTGATAGCCTGGTTGATGATTCAACTGAAATATTTTTGCATGGCTGTGGATTGGGAAATGATAAAGGTTTGCTAAAGATAGTTGCGAAAGCCTTTGGTGGTAAAGGCAAGCGGCCAATCGTCCGGGCATCAAAACTAAAAGAATACTATTCTTCTGTTCGCAATGCTGATGCAATTTTAACGAGCCAACTCTTTTATGCTAAAACCTGGAGCGTATATTATAAAATGAAAGAAAGGCCTGATGATGAAATGTTGACTCAGGAATTTTTAAAACTTTTTCCAAATGAAAAAATAAATTGGAGTGCTGCGCTTACTCACACCAATCCTGTTACTCCGGGAGATGTATTTCATTACACTATTAATGTTCCCGTATATTATATGAAGCAATATAAATCGGTTGACAGTTTGCCTGATTTATCAACAGAGGAAAAAAAGATAAGCTGGATTAACAGCCAGAAAGTCTTAAACGATATTATTGCAAAATCAAAAATTCCTGTTGATAAATTCAAATGGACAACAAAGAAAATTTATATTGAAGATGAAAATAAAAAGAAAAAACCCGCAATAAGTGTTACAGGATGGTGCACTGTACTTTGTGTTGTAAAGCCATTGATTACTGAAAAAAATTCTGCAACATGTGATGCAACACCTTATTTACCTTCGAAGAGCGATACTATATATTTTGGAATAGGTTATTAGAAGAATAGAATAGTTTTTAAAATTATATTCGTATTCTTAATTATTTTTATATTTACTGCATAAAGAGATTTTCTTAAAACTAAAAATTTCAAATATGCAACCAAACATTAATCCACAGCCACAGAGCCCAAGTAGCTCGCCAATCAGCATTACACTAATTCTGAAAATCTGCGGCGCTCTTGCAGTAGTATTTCTTTTATTCCTGCCGGTGGCTGGATGCGAAAATACAAGTCAATATAATGTAAATGGGTTGGATTTTATAAAGGGTATTTTTAAATCAGGAGGCAAATTTGATGCGGTCTCGGCTTTTTTCTTTTTATCGATAATATCAGGCGTTGTAATAATATTTTTCAGTAAACCCCTTCAATTTCTTATTGGTGGTGCAGCAGGGTTTGTAACATTTCTTGCAGCATTTTTTATAACAAAAAGTAAATCGGGAATGGACATAGTGCAATTAAAGATAGGAGCCTATCTTGCTCTTCTCACTTTTGTAGGCATTGCAATTGCAGGGCTGATAAGGTTGCTGGCAAATAAGAATAAAAATACTGTTCCTGCATTTAATACACAACCATTTTATACTCAGCAACAACCTGCGGTACAGCAACAATATCAGCAACAGGTACAGACTCCTCTGCCACCGCCACAGCCAATAGCGCCACCGCCACAAATGCAACAACCTGCACTAAAACAAAAATTTTGCGTGAAATGCGGAAATAAATTTCCCGAAAATGTTCCTGTGAAATTCTGCACAAAGTGTGGCGCGAAAATTTTATTCTAAGATTTTTTGATCAGAAAAATTAATTTTAGTATTGTGTGGAATTGAAAGACTAAACTCTGTCATTCCTGTTGTTGTCCTTAGCTTCTATATAAATGGTTTCTACTTCAGGATGATTACGGAGTATCCTGGTTTTCATTTCTTCAATGGCATTTTCAAGATCGTAGGCATTCATTGAATCTTCAAAATCGAGGGAAAGTAACAATAAATATTTTTTACCAACAGCCATTGATTGGATTTTGTTTATATGCTTTACTATCCTGAACTCATCAATGATGTGTTTTATTTTATGCCTGTCCTCTCGTGGCATGCTTTCACCAATAATTAATTGTCTGAGTTCGTTGGTAAGCAGGTAGGATATTGTTGCAAGCAGCATACCTATCAGTATTCCACCAATCCCGTCAAAAGCAGGATCAATAGTTGCAGCAAGAATTGTACATATAATGGCAATGAGCAAACCGCTTAGTGCTGCTGCATCTTCAAGAAGAATAACAATTAAATTGGTGTCGACTGATTTTTTTATTGCCTGAAAAAAATTGCCTTTGTCTTTTTTCTTAAACTCTCCATAAGCCACCAAAAATGATTTGGTTTCTATAATTACTGCCGCGCAAAGAATACCAATGGACCACCAGAAATAGTGAGTTTCTTCCGGATTCACCAACTTGTGTATTCCTTCGTAAATTGAGAATAAAGATCCGACAAAGAATAACAGTATAGCAACCATAAAGCCCCAGAAATATTCCTCTCTGCCATATCCGAAAGGGTGCTTTTCATTGGCTGGTTTGCTTGATCTCTTTGCCCCAATCAAAAGAAAAATCTGGTTGAAACAATCTGCTATGGAATGTATAGCTTCAGCCAGCATAGCTGATGATCGAGTGAAAAATGATGCAGTAAGCTTAATTGCGGCAATAATCATATTCCCGCCAAGCGCAAACAATACAGCTCTTTTAGATCCTTCCATAAATAAAATTTGATTTTAATTATCCGAAATGTGTTCAATTATTTTTACCAGATGCGTTTATTTTATTGCACCAACAGTTCTATTAATTCTTGAATAATACTCAATGGGTATAAATATTTTAGTAGAAAAACAATTAGATGGCTTCAGTATTTGCATCAACAAATTTGCATGAATTTTCAAAAATACACAAATACCCAATGAAAATTCATGCATGGTTCCCCGCCTTGCCGGCAAGCAAGCCTCTGACCTTATAAAAATAAAATAATTTACAAAGGAAATATTAGTATAAGTTCTTGTCAAGGAATGAATATTTTAGAAAATCAAAAATAATAAAATTAATACTCATTTCACTCAGACATCAAGAATACCTGCTTTTTTATAAAATTTAATTATCTTTGATAGACTCAATATTTCAAACTATGAGAAAGCGATTTACAACCTTTATTATATTATTTGTGGCAAGTATGTCTGTTCTTTCTGTCACGTGTTTTGCTCAGGAAAAACTTGATGCTTATAAAGCAGAAAATGATGGCTATTTTACACATCTTGCATCAACTGTTGAAGGTATTGTATTTACTGATAATTCAGGATCGGCAATATACCTGCTTAAAGAAAATAAATTTGAAAAGTTGCTCGACATTCCGGGCTGTGGAAGGTATTACACTATTTCGTCCGATAAATCAAAAATTGGGTATAAGAAGATAAACGCTGATGGCATGCAGCTTCCGGCTGTATATGATCTGGCCACTGAAGAAATTTCAGAATTATCAAATCCCGTTGATCTTTGCGGACAGGTAAGTTTCAGCAATAACGGAACCGTTGCTTATACTATTGGAAATATTTTATATGTTAATAAAGATAATAATTTTAAAACATTTGATCTTGGTGTCTATTCCAATATTACGCCGATTTCACCTGATGGAATTTGCGTAATTTACAACAACGATAACGACCAGCTTTTTGTTTTGGAACTTTTCAGTAATCAATCGAAGCAGATCACGGATAATATAGGTGGTTATTGCCTTCCTCAATGGTCACCTGATGGAACAAAAATTTTATTTTCTGCTTTGTCAGGAATTCTTAAGGTATTTAATTGCAAAACGGAGGCTATATATACCATTGGCAAAGGAGAAAATGCATCTTGGACAGATAATGAAAATATAATTTTTAATAAAACAGAAACGGATAATTTTGAATATAAGGGATCAGATATTTTCATCAGTAATTTTAATGGAAGTAAAATTATAAATCTCACCAATACTCCCGATATAAATGAAATCAGCCCAGTTCTAATCGATAATAATATTCTTGTTTATAGCACCTTTGAAAAACGCGAAATCATTTCTGCTGCTTTTAATCCAACGACTTTATCATTATCGAATAAAACAGTTCTTGCAAATAGTATTTCTTCGTTAACCATGTTGAATTATTCATCAGGAAATACCCAGAAAATTGCAAAAGCAAATACTGTTGTTCAGGGCGATGTTCCTTATGTGAACCAGAAATGGGATACACCCGATTGGCACGCTGGCGGTGGCTCTTGTGCTCCAACAACAGCAATTATGGCGCTTGCATATTACAACAGATTACCTTATTGGGATATTACATGCAGTTCCCCGACATCGCATGTAAGTCATTATGGTTCTTATGTTGCAGATAAATACAGGTACAATGAAATTTATTATGACGCCTATGCTGATGCATACGGTACAGACGCTTATGGTGGTTATGGCTATATGTGGACAGGAAGCTATTCGCCTAATAGCAGGATGGCAACGTATATTCAAAATCATAATGTTTCATCTGTGCATTCCACTACCACAACCTTTGCGGGTGTGCAAAACGAAATAAACCAGAACTATCCTTTCCCAATTTGCAATTTACTTTCTACTGCAGGGCATTTGACATTAGCTGTTGGTTATGTGAATGGTCAGCACACACTTATATTTAATGATCCTTATGGTGATAAGAATGATGCAAGCTGGCCGAATTATTATGGGAAGGATTCTTATTATGACTGGCCCGGATATAATAATGGATACCAGAATCTGAATACTATGGCGTGGACAGTTACTGCCGAAAGCAGTGAACCTGTTTACAACGATACCATCATTGATGATGTTTATTACAACCATGGATTTCTTATAAACAACCAAAGTCCTTCGCACATGAAATATTTTCATGATATGGCAACTGGTGGTTATAATAATCATTTCTGGTATACATATACCAGTGCTTCTACAACTATTGATACGTGCTATGTTAAATGGACACCAACCCTGCCCTCAGCTGGAGATTATGAGGTTTCTGTTTATATTCCTACTTCAAATGCAAGTGCAACAGCCGCCCGCTATAAAGTATATTACAATGGAGGTAATCAAACTGTAATTATTAATCAGGCTCCAGTATACGGAGCTTGGGTTTCGCTTGGAACATTTCCATTTCTTGCAGGAACATCAGGTTATGTGAGACTTGGAGATGGCACGGGAACAGCAAGTCAGAAGATTGCATTTGATGCAATGAAATGGGTTAATGTTACACAGCCTGCTGCTGTGGCTTCTTTTATTTCCTCGTCCACATCGGTATGCAAAGGGAATTCAGTTCAGTATACAAATTCCAGCACTAATGCAACAAGCTACAGCTGGACATTCAGCGGAGGCACTCCATCAACAAGTACACAAACAAACCCATTGGTCGTTTATTCAAATTCGGGAACTTATAGTGTAAGCCTTGTTGCCAGCGGCCCCGGGGGAAACAATACTTTGACGATGACAAATTATATTACTGTGAATTTGCCGGCAACAGCAGCTTTTAGTGTAAGTGACACACTGGTTTATCTTCCATCTCCATCGGTTACATTTACAAATACATCAACCGATGCAACATCGTACAACTGGAATTTCGGCGATGGAGCAACATCATCTTCTCAAAATCCAAATCATACATATAGTGCCGCCGGTGATTATACGGTTACGTTGATCGCATATAATTCCCAATGTGGAAATGATACAATAATAAAGATAATTCATATTCTGAATCCTGCGCCTATTGCTAGCTTCAGCGCATCATCTATCACTGTGTGCGAAGGAAGTAGTGTACAATTCACAAGTACCAGCACCAATGCAACAAACTATAACTGGACGTTTACAGGAGGTTCTCCTGCCACAAGTACGCTTGCCAATCCTTTAGTCACATATGCAAATAACGGGACATACACGGTTAATCTTATTGCTTCAGGGCCCGGAGGAATTGATACAATGAATATTCAGAATTACATTACTGTGAATACCTCGCCGGTAGCTGTTTTCAGTGCAACCGATATCATGGTCTATATTCCCGGTGGTAATGCGGTTTTTGCGAATTCCTCTACAGATGCAACTTCATATGTTTGGAATTTTGGAGATGGACAAACTTCAACCGATTTTCAACCCTGGCATACTTATGCATCGCAAGGTGATTACACGGTTACACTAGTTGCACATAATGCACTCTGTGGAAATGACACGCTAGTATTTACTGATTATATTCATGTAGTAGATGTAACTGGTGTATCGCAATATGAGAATAATGTATTTACTGTTACGTTGAATCCCAATCCATCTGATGGAATAATTAATTTGAATATTAAAGGCATTGAGGACAATCTGAATTTGAAAATATTTAATATTGAAGGGCAGCTTGTTTATTCAACAATGATCAGCGCTGATGCAAATAATTATTCAGATATTATTAATCTGAAAGGTTATAAAAAAGGAATGTATTATCTTGAACTGAGGAATGAAAATACTGTGAAAGTTGAGAAAATAGTTCTGTACTGATTTATCTCTTGCTCAATATAAATAGTTGCGGATACTGGAAATATTTTAACTTTGGCTTACTTTTTTTATTTAATGAAACGATTCATTTTTATTCTGTTTTTAATCGTTCCGCAATTGCTGTTGGCTGTTGGAAAATCTTCTACGGACAGCCTTATCCAGCAATTTGACAAAGCTTCTTCGCCAAGAGAAAAAATTATAATTTATAATAAAATTGCAAAAGCGTATTGGTACAACAGCCCTGCCAAGACCATTGAATATGGGGAAAAAGCATTAGCACTTGCAATTGAAAATGAAAATGATTCGTTGATCATTGATTCAAGAATCAACATAGGTATCGGTTATTCAGATATTGCCGATTATGCAAATGCAATGGATCAGTTTGTGCAGAGCCTTTCTCTGGCAGAAAAAATAAATTATAAATCCGGGATTTCAAATTCACTTTCAAATATAGCTGTAATCTACGATAATCTTGGAAATTTTGAAAGAGCCAAGGCATGCTATATAAAAGCACTGGAAATAAATAAGGAAATAAAATATGATAAGGGTATCATTGGTTCTTTAAATAACCTGGGGATACTTTGCACAAAAACCAAAGATTATAAAAAAGCCCTGGCATATTACGAAGAGGCTTTGGCAAAAGAAAGGGTTATCAATGAAAAGTTAATGACTGCCATTACGCTGTCTAATATGGGTGATGTATACGACTATAATGGAAATAAAAAATTAGCCCAGGAATATTATGAAAACAGCCTGAAGTCGGGCGAGGAGCTTAAAAGCAATACGCTTATAATTACTTCTCTTATCAATATTGGCAGAATGAATCTTGCAAATAATAAAACCGATTCTGCATTGATAAATTTTAATAAAGCATTAACTCTTTCTAAAGAATTCGGATTTAAAAGTTTTACAAAAGATATTTTTAAATACTTGTCCGAGCTTTATGAAACCAAGAATAACAACCTGAAAGCATTGGAATATTTCAAGGAATATGATGCACTGAAAGATACTTTACTCAGTGAGGAAAGCGCCAATAAAATTACCGAACTCCAGGTGAAATATGAAACAGAAGCAAAGCAAAAAGAAAATGAACTGCTTCAGGAAGAAAACAAATACCAGAAAGGTCTTTCGAATTTTTTGATTCTTGTTTCATTGATGGTAATCATTATTGCGGTTCTTTCATACAGGAGCTTCCGTATCAAGAAGAAATCAAATCAATTATTGATTGAAAAAAATGCAGTCATTACAAAACAGAAAGATCAGCTGTCAGAGTCAATGGTGAGGATACAGGAAAGCGAGGAACTTTACCGTTCACTTGTTACCACTTCGCCCGATGGAATCGCTATAACTGATATAAATGCAAAACTAACATTTGTATCGCTGGCATTACTGGATATATATGGTTTTAAGGAAGCCGGAACCATTGTTGGAAAAAGTACACTGTCGTTTATTTGCAAGGACGATTGGAGTAAAGCAACGCAATATTTTACTCAGTTAAGTGAAGGAAAAGCCTCTGAAGTTATTGAATTGAGAGGGATTCGAAGCGATAGCTCATCCATTGATATTGAAATTAACGGCGGAGTCCTTAGGAATATCAGTGGAAATATAACCGGAATGTTTTTTATGTTCAGGGATATCACGATCAGAAAAAAAGTTGAACTTGAAAACCATCAGCAGCAGGAAATGATTTTCAAGCAGGAGCAGGAGATATCGAAATTGGAATTACTTAAAAAAGAGCAGGAAAATTTAAACCTGAAAAATGATTTGGAATTCCGTGATAAAGAACTTGCTTCCAAAGCAATGTATATTATTCAGAATAATGAGCGGATTGATTCCGTAGTAAACAAACTTAGGGATCTGGAAAAAAAGACAGAAGAGAAGGAGCGAATCAGTCAGACCGAGATCCGTTCTCTTATCAATGAATTACGTATTAGCATTCGCCGTGAAAGTTGGAAAGAATTTGAAACACATTTCACAAATGTTCATCAAAGTTTTTATGATAATCTGCTTAAAGAATTTCCTGAATTATCTTCCAACGAGCGGAAACTTTGTGCTTTTTTGCGGCTGAACTTATCCACAAAAGAAATTTCTGATATAACGAGTAAAAGTATCCACAGCATCAATGTTGCACGTACCCGTCTACGCCAAAAATTAGGAATAGTAAATACTGATGATAACCTTTCAGCCTTCCTGGCAAAATTCTAAGTAGAGCCACTTAAAAATTTCATTTTAGTCGAATTTGTATCAGTAATGTATTACTGTTTTCTCTGCTTGTATCATTCATGTGATTGCATGTTTTCAATGCTTTACCTATTATAGAAATACCTTTGTGTAGCATTAAGGAAATAATAAAATTTCGACAAATAGTTAATATGCGTCGTTGTTTTCAAATGAAATAATCGTTTAACTATATTTTGATGAATATTTGATTTGGAGGCATCAATAATTATCCTAGATTAATTAGTAAATGGAAATGGATATCCTGAACAAAAGCAAACAATTGAAAGAAGGAATTGACAAAATTTCTATTATGAAAAAAAACAAACCCACATATGTTCTCTTATATATTTTTATTGGATTGATTGCGATTATTGGGTTTAATCAGAATAGTTTTTCACAAGAGGTAGCGGGTTATAATTTTACATATACCGCAGGAACATATACCTCAATTGCTGGAGGTGCTACACTGACTCCATTATCTGATGATGCATCATTTCAAGTATCTTTTCCTTTTGATTTTGTTTTTAATAACATTAAATACACAACAGCAGATCATGTGCATATTTACACCAATGGATTCATTACATTTGGTGGAACTGCACATGCAGCAACTAACGTGTATAATCCATTATCAAATGCAGGTTTGTACGGTGTTGCAATATCTGCTATTGGGATGGATTTAAAACCTGCAACATCACCTGAAATAATGTATAAGAATACAGGTGGAGTTTTTACTATACAATGGAAAAATTTCACTAGATGGTTTGTTACAGATGTTTTCTCTTTTCAAATAAAATTATATGAAACTTCAAATAAAATTGAAATTATTTATAATCTTACCACAGTTGACTCGCCCCTTTCAGATTACCCAGAAGTTGGTTTAAGAGGTGCTGGTACTGATTCGCATGCTTCTCATACCACAGGTTCTCTATGTAATACTACATGTAAAATAAATAATAGGTCAACGACAACAAGTTGGGCTACAACTACACCGAGACTTTTTGTAGAAACAGGTCCGGTATATAATTGGGCTGCAGATAATGCTACATGTAAATTAACCAATGCGGTGAAACCAGTATCTGGAGCAACTTTTGCGTGGACTCCAAATGGTAATGTTTGCACTACCGGAAATGTTCTTCCTCTTGTAATAAATACAAGTATAATTAATGGTACTGTTTATAGTGCCACAGCGGATGCAACGTCCCCTTATCTTCATGTTTGTCAGGGAACAGAAGAAGAAGATGTGTGGTATTCTTTTACAACAACTTATGCGGGTAGTTATACAATTACTGTTAATGGTTCTGAAGATGCTGGTTTTGTAAACCCAATGAATCCGGTTATTGAACTGCGTTCAGATTGTTCAACACATGATGCATTGGCATGTGCTGGAAATAATATCAGGCCTGCAGGTGGTATTCAATCTATTACTTACACATGTGCTGCAAACACAACCTATTATATACGAATATGGGAATATACAACGGCGTATCAATTTACATCGACTACCGATCCAAAATTTACAATTACAGTTGGTAATGGTGGCTTACCAATTGAGCTAGGATCATTTTCTGCAAAATGCAATGATAAAGAGAATAACATTAAATTAAAATGGTCCACTTCCAGCGAAACCAATAATGATTATTTTACAATTGAAAAATCTTCTGATCTTATAAATTATACAATTATTGGTAACATTGATGGGGCTGGTAATAGTAATAATATTTTGGAGTATGAATTTACTGATGAAAGTTCGTCATCTGAAGTTGTTTATTACAGGCTCAAACAAGCTGATTATGATGGGAATTATGAATATTTCGGGCCCATTGCTGTGGCATGTAACAACCAGGATAATGATCTTATAAATGTTTATCCGAATCCCGCCAACGATTTTATTATTGTATCCAATTTACCAGACAATACTGAAAGGGTTGAATTGACAGACCTGTTAGGTAATTTGCTTTTATCGGATTCCAATGTTGTAGAAAACAAGATAGAATTTAAGTCGTTGAATTTGGCTAAAGGATTATACTTATTAAAAATCGAATCTGATTTTCAAACATACATCCGTAAAGTATTGATCAACTAAAAAACATTTCATAAAAAAATAAAAAGGCTGTCCTTTCGGGCAGCCTTTTCAGGTTAACTAAAAACAATTACTGATATTGTATATAAAGGGTACCTGATTGCGTTCCTTTTTCCCAGTCAACTTTATAACGTGAAGGGCATGAACCGTCGGTTACAAGCTGATTGTTGTCATCGTAACCAAATGTTAGGGTTGCCTGTTTGTCATCACTTGGGATCATGAGAACAACTATTCCTGAAATTGGATCCCAGTCGCATGTTTGTCTGAATACCACTGGTTGTGTAACCTGTGAATAAAATAATTCACCGTCTCTGTTTGTTCCCCATGTTTCAAGATTGCTGTAGCCATCGGCTGAACCAAATCCATCTACTGTTACAATAAGACTTCCAAGTGAACCGGTATAGGTTTTCTGACGTGTAACATACCATGTTCTTGTTGTGTTGTCATCGAATGTAGCTTGTAATGAACCTGTCACTTTATGCACAATGGATGTAGCACTGCCGCCCAGATCAATGAGAAGCCCACCGCTTACATTTTCAAAAATCTTTGTACCATTTAATATGACTGATTTTCCTGAAGAGATTTTAGTAATTTTTAAATTAATTAAGGTTATAGTAACCTTTGATCCGGCCACTGACCAGTGTGTGTTTACATTCTTTTTGATCGTTGCATTGCCAACCCTGTTGTGTGTTCCTGCGCAGTTAAGTCCGTTAAAAGTCAATGCATATGTTATAGTATCACCAACAATGCTGCTGGAGTCGATAGTTACATTGCATGGGAAGTTCTGAACCGTTTTTGATGTTCCGTTTGAAAGGATGTTGTTTGCATCATTCAACACATCGTCAGAAGCTGACTGAACAGCTGCCTGGTCTTTTGAAAGTTGCTGCATTGAATTGGTGTCGGCGTCGTTTTTGTCTTTCTTGCATCCAGCGGTGCTGATTCCTATAACAGCGATGAGGATTGCGGCCAGTTTGATCAAAATTTTTGTTTTCATAGCTTTGGATTTTAAAAGTTTATAATTTTTCTTATTTATGTTCTTTGTGCTTTTCATTCATAATACACATGAAATATTCTTTACCCTTACGTAAAAAATAAAATATTTCAAAAAAAATTATAAATAGCAGAAAATCAGGAAAGAAAAAATGGGAAAATTATTGAGCAACAACCAGAGGTGTCCATAAAGAATCAACTGCACAGGCTCCAAAGAAGCCGGCAGCACCCTCGCTCAGATTTGTTGGGAGGTTTGCATGAGCACAATCAAATAATCCGCCCGACCAGTTGGTTTCGGATAATAATGCCCTTATAAATTCAGCATGCTCGGGCGTAAGAGAATATTTTTTTTCCTGTATTAAAGTTCCTGCAGGAAAATATATTTTTTGTTTTTCGGGAGCAAACACTTCACTCACATCAATTGTTGACAAGGTATAATATAATAATCGTGCTTTACAGGAATCAGCAGGAAGTGTATCATAACCAGCAACGGTGGACCAGTCGAGCAATATTTCAAACATTGCAGAATGTTGCGGATTATAATTTCCTGCAACCCAGGTAATATAGTAAAGATCATTATTAGTGTTCTGTTCATATTTCAAAACACTGAATCCGTTTCCCGGAAGCATCAATGATTTTGCAGTATAAATTGTGTTGTTGTAATTGATAAGAAGAGTGTACGTATTTCCTATGTGTCCGGCAAATGAATTATTTGTTTTGTAGATCCCTGAATTGACAGGTGTTTCCGCCAATTGATAACTTGTGTATTCATCGCTTATCACAACTGTTGCTCCAGTTACTGGTCGGGGAGTTTCATTAGGACGGATTAAGGGATGTGTCAACTTTATTACCTGTGTCTTATGTTCATTGGTAATATTTCCATCAACAATAATCAGGTCGCTTTTTACAGTATCCAGCGGCCATTCTGTTTTCTTTTCGCAACCTGATGCAAAAACAATAATGCTTATATAGATTAAAATATTTTTCATCAGAATTTGAAGTTATACGTTATAGAAGGTACAAAACCAATCACTGAAATTGATGTGGGAATTATTTCATTCGATCCGTCCATATTTGCAGGAACCACGATATTTCCATTGTCATCAAAAATTTTATCAAAGTTTTCTGATATGGGATTTTTCCTTCCATAAGCATTATATAAAGTTAGTACAAGACTGTGTTTGTAGCGTTTTTCAGCTTTGTTGATTCGAAATGTAACAGATAAATCAAGCCTGTGATAATCGGGCAAGCGGTCATTATTTTTGTCTCCATAAATCGGGACTGTATATCCATTGTAAGAATAAAAACCAATTGGTGTTGTAATTGCTCCGCCTGTAAGGTAAATCCAGTTAGCAGAAAACGACCATCTGTATGTTGGATTGTACGAAAGATTCACGCAAATATTATTTGGCCTGTCGTAAGATGCAGGATAAACCTGGTCTTTGTTTACACCTTCTATTTGCTTTAATACCCTTGAATACGTGTATCCCAGCCATCCGGTAAATTTTCCTTCCTGCTTGCGCAGCATAATTTCTGCACCATACGACCATGCTTTTCCAAAACGAAGTTCACCTTCAATCAAAGGATTGAAAAGCATATTTGCATGGTCCTTGTAATCGATCTGGTTGTAAAAATGCTTGTAAAAAGTCTCTGCTGAAAATTCAACTTTTGATTTAAATAAACTTCTGAAATATCCAAATGCATACAAATCCGCTTTCTGTGGTTTTATGTTTGGACCGCTGGGAACCCATACCTCAAGCGAATTGAAAGGGCTTGTTGAATTAGATAATACTTGTACAAATTGTGAAGTCCTGCAATAGCTTGCTTTTAAACTTGATTTATTATTTATAGCGTAATTCAAATTAATTCTGGGTTCCGGACAAACGAATGTGGAATAAACATCATTCTCCCCAATCAGTAATGTATCCATTACATTATAATTTGTATTGAAATAATAAACGGTTGTGGCGCCTCTGTTCTGCCATACAGGAAGCCTTATTCCATAACGTGTTGAAAATTTCTTACTCAACTTCTGCTCATTGCTCAGATAAAAATCTACTTCTCGTGATGAGTATTTTGGAATTTCAGGAACAGATTGCTGCGTTACTTTATCCGATAAATGTACATTCCCGGGATTTGATGAATGTGAACCCAGTTCAAAGCCAGCTTTAATAGTATTTTGCGGATTCAGATAATATGTGTAATCCGACTTCAAAGTCTTGTTGGCAATAGAGGAATTCCAATATTCACTAAGTTCTTTTGACAGATAGAGATAGTAATTGTAGCGACTTGAATATAATGTTGTATTTGAAAATAATTTCTTATTGTAAATATGATTCCATCTTACAGTACCCAGAATGTTGTTCCAACTGATACCGAAGGTATGTACTGATGATGTTGCAATTCTACTGAAAGCATCATTACCTAAATAGAATGTCATATAAAATCTGTCATTATCACTGAACTTATAATTGACCTTTCCGTTAATATCAAAGAAATTAATTTTAAGATTTTTGTTGACAGAACCAAGATTTGCCAACCAGTTTATATTCGCCCTGCGACCAGATACGAAAAAAGAACTTTTATCTTTTTTAATAGGTCCTTCAACTGTTATATTAGACGTGAACGGCCCGATGCTTCCTGAGAAACTTGGGTCTTTCATATTGCCATCTTTGGTGCGGATATCAATTACAGACGATAATCTTCCTCCATAGTTTAAAGGGAAGTCGCCTTTGTAAGCTTCCACATCTTTGATAGCGTCAGGTGCAATTGCAGTAAAAAAACCAAATAAATGTGATGGATTATAAATTGGTGCTTCATCAATCAGAATCATGTTCTGATCGCTATTACCACCACGAACATAAAACAATGTGCTGCCATCGCCATAAGATTTAATTCCCGGAACTGCCTGCAGCGATTTGATAATGTCCACATCACCCAAAAAGCCCGGAAGCTGTTTCATGGTTTTTGGCGAAAGCTTCATAATGCTTTGCTGGTTGTCTTTTATTTCTTCTTCCTGATCATTTGCTGTAATTACAACTGCTTTAATTTCTGTTTGTGATTCTTCAAGCTCTGAACTGATGTTTTTGTTTTCTTTTAGTTCAATATTCTGAGAAATACTTTTATAACCAATAAAAGAAAAAACAATATCGTAGGTACCTTCAGGCAAGGTAAGTGAATAGAATCCATAGGGATTACAAGTCGTTCCGAGTGTTGTGCCTTTTGCATAAACCGATGCGCCAATAAGAACTTCGCCTGTTTTTTTATCTTTCAGATATCCGCTTATTGTATATTTAATTTTTTCTTTTGGTTTCTCGACAGTTGATAATGCCTCTGTTTTCGAGGGTTTCAGGATGATCTGATTTTCTACAATGGTATAATCAATGCCGTTTTCTGTAAAGACTTTATCAAGAACTTCTTTTACTGTTTTGTTTTTTGCTTTTACGGATATTTTTTTATCAATGGGTATTAGCTGAGGACTGTATGAAAATTGAATGTTCCCGAGAGCGCTGATCTTGTCAATTACATCAATCAATGCAACATCTTTTAATGTAACGGAAATTTTTTTTGTGAGGTCCTGCGCAATTGAAAAGTTGGAAATAAAAAATAAAAGAAATATCATACCACTGCGGATTGTAAGACCTCGCAGGAATATTCCTTTTATTCGGTTTTGTTTATTTACAACCATTGCCTGATAGTTCAATGCTTGAACCTGATTTATTTACTTTAAGATCAAGGGTAGCTTTAAGTACATTCAGAACTGCATCGAGGGATTGATTGTCGAACGTAGTGCTGACGGTGCAATCAGCAATATTCGTATTTTTTAATTTTATATTTGAATGATAAACATTGTTCAACGTAAGAATGATTTCATCAAGCCGTGTATCTGAGAATACAAGCTTTTTTGTTTTAAAAGCCATGTAATTTTCTTCCTTATTTTCTGACTTTGAAATTTCCTGATCAGTTTTTGAAAATTCGGCTTTCTCTCCGGGAGAAAGTATAGTGCGTTCATTAGGCCTGTTCTTGAGATATACTGCAACTTTCCCTGAGGTTAAAATTACTTCAACATTTCCGTTTGCAGCATTTGCATTTACATAAAATGATGTACCAAGCACTTCAATCATAATTTCATTTGCGGCAATTATAAAAGGTCTTTCGGCATCATGGGTAACATTAAAGTATGCTTCACCATGCAGGGTAACATTTCGTTTTTTGTTATCGAATTTTTCAGGATACTCTAGGTCGGAACCTGCATTTAATGTAACAGAAGTTCCATCGGGGAGTTTGCTTTCCAGCGTTTCAGCCTGAGCTGTAAGATGAGTTGTTTTATGTTGATCGTTCTTCAGGAAATAATAAACAACATAAGAGGATATAGCAAACATCATGAATACTGCGGCAATCCTCAATGCCCGGTAAAAATATGTTTTTGAGATTGATTTTTCAGGATGAAGATTAATTACAGGAACATTATCAGCATATTCTTTGTCCTTAATAGATGATTTTATTTTTAACCATTCTTCATCAACATCAATTTCATTTTCAATTTTGGAAGCCTCAATACTCATCCAGGTTTTCTGATAATCTTCAAAAACTTTTTGATTCTCACCATTCAGTTTAATCCAATCGGACAGAAGTTGCATTTCTTCGGCTGTTGCTTCACCGGAGAAATACTTGGTAATCAAGTCAATATAATTATTGTCGTCTTGCATTTCCTTTTACTTTCCAATCACTATACACATTACTATAGGTTTACCCTTATCGGATTTAAAAATAAATTTAAAAAAGTTCAAAACTGTTTGTTGTTTGTCGTTTGTTGTTATTTGTTGCACGATTCATTTTCTGTTTTTAAATTTTTTGCCTTTATGCTCAGAATTGTTTAAATAGTTCATTAATCCACCAGATTTCAAATTTCCAATTCTTCAATTTTTTTAAATGTCGCCATTGTTTTTTTAAATGATATTATGAACCACAAACCACAAACCACAAACCAATAAACCACCAATACCAAGCAGAATGACAATAATATTTATATAATCGACCAATTTGTTACGCATATGCTGCAACGCCTTTGACATCTGGGCTTCCACGGTCTTGATTGATATTTGTAACTTATCTGCAATCTGCTGGTATTTTAAATTCTGATAACGGTTCATTATAAAAATTTCCCTGCATTTTTCAGGCAGTTCATTAATTGATGTTTTAATTTTCAATTCAATCTCAGCAGCAACTAGTTTATCCCCCTGGTTTTGCTCTGACATTGTATAAAGATTTTCAAAGTTCAGAATATCACGATTGAATTTTTTATTGTCGCGCAGGTAGTTGAGACTTTTATTATAAACAGATGTTGTGATGTATGATTTCACGGGTTTGGAAAGATCAATACTTTCTCTTTTCTCCCATAAACTGATAAATGCATCCTGAACAATTTCTTTGGCAGTCTCAAAGTCCTTCACGTATTTCTGCGCAAAATGGCATAATCCCTTAAAATTGCTTTTAAAGAATTGTTCGAAGGTTGCTTCGTCAAGGACCCGGATAATATTTGCGTTTTCTTCTGTCAGAAAATTTATTGAATTAATTTATAAGACAAAGATAAATCAAGTTTAGGAACTTGAACAATATATGATGTAAATTATCTGAAGCCCCCGCCAAATAATAGATGCAGGGCTGTGATGAAAGTGTGATGAGGTATTGCATTATCATAATTCTCGATCTGAAACACATTTTTTGTTCTATGAACTACCCATAATAAACGTTGTTGTCTTTGAACAATCAATGAATACAAGTGACCTGTTATCATGTTTCGGTCGTAGATTATGTTTTGAGGTAGTATGAATGTTAAAGTAAGTTTGTTACAAATAATTCAAAATTTAAAAAAATGCAAAAAATAACATTAAAATATTATGATACATCGTAAATATAAATTCAACCAAATAAAGGAAGCATTAACATAAAAATCTTAAAACCATGAAAACAATAATCTTTTCAACCACATTCCTACTGGCACTTATGATAAGTCCGGTATTTGCTCAGAAAGTGAGCAATTATGACCATAATGCAAATGCTGGCGTAAACCATGCACCGGTATATATTGTTCATCCTACTCAGTCTGCAAGTGTGGTAAAGGGCAATGCTCTAGTATTACCAAGTGTTTACGAAAATATTCCAAAACCAAAGTATGCTACTTACATACCTGATCTTTGGTTTTATTTTAAAATTATAAATCCTGATGAATGCAGTAATGCCGATAAGGTTGCGCAAACAAAGAATCAGGTTGCTAATACAAAGTAAATATCGAGTAGAGGGGAAGGGGTAATTTCAAATGTGCTTTTAATAAAAAAAACTGGCGTAAAATCTACGCCTGTTTTTTTTGAAGAATCAAAAATTGTCAGTATTAAATTATGTGAATAAGCCTGTTGATTTTGCTTTTAAAAGAATGGAAATCACTTATGATTGATTGCCTAATCCTCATTTCATTCTGTGTAATCCTTCTTTTGGACGGTGAATTTATTGAACTTTTGTTTTAGCCAAGTAACCGACAAACACCCTGTAATCATAGAACATTTTTGAATTGCCATTTCGGGTAAAGTAATTTTGTGTCAGATAATAAAAAACCGGATGAGAAAAAAAATAATTAATCTGTAACATTAAAATAATGCAATTCGTCAAATGCATGAATTAACCTTTAAAACTTAAAGCCATGAAAACAAAAATCGTATCATTCCTGCTAATGCTGATGTTAACCGTCACACTGAGTTTTGCAAAAGATGCACAATCAGTTCTTCAGCAAACAATAAACAGCCAGATTTCCTATCCTGCTTTTGCAATAGAAAAACAGGTAGAAGGAACCGTATTTGTTGAATTTACAATTAAAAATGACGGAAAAATAGAAGTGCTTAATTGTTCTTCCTTGCAAGGAGAACTACAGTCTTATGTCTTTTTAAAATTGTCTGAAATGTCTGTTACTCCAAGCGCTGAACTAATAGGACAAAACTTTCTGATCAGGTTTGATTTTAAACTTGTTTAAATCGGGAAAGAATAGTGAAAAAATTAGCTGCAATATTTTCTCTGCTCATCATTTCCAGTATAACTTTTGCACAAACCGAGAAAAGAACTTATGCGGCATCAAGAGCCACCATCACTCCAAAGATTGATGGTGAGCTTACTGATGCCGCATGGGATAATGTTCCACTTGCAACAGGTATGCTGCAATTAAGGCCTATAGAAGGCAAGGTGGCAAAGGATGAAACTGAATTAAGACTTATATATGATGATAACGGTATTTATATTTCTGCTATGCTTTACGATTCGCAACCAGACAGTATAATGCATGCGCTGGGGTCAAGGGATGATATGTCAATACTTGCTGATGCATTTTATATTGGATTTGACACATATAATCGTCTTGATGCATATGTATTCGCTGTGACGGCTTCAGGTGTGCAATACGAAACCAAGGATTCTGATCCGACTTATGATGCTGTATGGGAAAGTGCTGTAAAGATTAATGAAAAAGGATGGGCTGTTGAAATGCGAATTCCATATTCTGCAATTCGCTTTCCTTCTATTCCTGAACAGGAATGGGGCTTTCAGTTTACACGTGATATTAAACGTTCTGGCGAATACGATCAATGGGCACTTACACCGCCAACCCTTGCTAATACGAGATTAGCATGGGGAACATTAAAAGGTATATCAAATATTAAAGCTCCTTTGCGTCTATCTCTCACTCCATTTGTTACAACTTATGCTGAAGCCGCTCCTACATATACAGCCGATCAATCGCTGGAGTATAATAAATCTACATCCTATAATGCCGGGGCCGACTTGAAATATGGACTGAATGAAAAATTTACAATTGACCTTACTTTACTTCCTGATTTCAGCCAGGTGCAATCTGACAGTAAAATAAAAAACCTCAGCTACTCGGAAGTTACTTATAATGATAACAGGCCTTTTTTCAAAGAAGGAACGGAGCTTTTTACAAAGGACAATTTATTTTATTCAAGACGAATTGGCAAAACGCCTAATGGATTTTATTGCATTCCATACCTGCTCAATCCTGGAGAAGTTATCAAAGAAAATCCTTCAAAGACAAGGCTTCTAAATGCTGTTAAATTGTCGGGCAGAAACAATAAGGGTTTGGGAATTGGCTTATTCAATGCAATCACCGACAATACATTTGCTTTAATAGAAGATACCTTAGGCAATACGAGAAAAATGTTGACCGAACCTTTAACCAATTATAATGTGTTTGTTCTTGATCAGCAGTTTAAGAACACATCATCTGTTTATGTTATAAATACAAATACCACAAGAGACAGCAAGGATTATTATAATGCGGATGTTACGGGAGCTGGTTTCTCATTGAAGAACAAAAAGACAACTTTTGCAATTGATGGAAGCGGTGCTTATAGCCAAAAATTTCAGAAGGTAGATTCTCTTTCTGATAATTCCATTGACAAGGGATATCAATATTTTCTTGGAGCCAGAAAAATTTCGGGAAACCTAATGTATGGAATATCTCATACTTTTATAAATAAGTCCTATGATTCAAGGGATATGGGATATTTTATAATTGGAAACAGAATGAAAGAGCGTGTTTATGTGCAATATAACACCTATAAACCAAATAAGTATTTCAGAGAATCATATAATTCAACATATTTTGATTATGGAATTAATCCTGTATCAAAGAAACCTTATATAGGGCAGGGAAGTATAGATTTATATTTCGTTTTAAATAATTTTGGAAATTTTAGTATTGGCATAATGGTGGCTCCTATTGTCAGCTATGATTATTATGAACCCAGAGTAGAAGGAAGGTTTTCGCGTAACCAGCGCTATTATTATTCATATGCAAGTTATTCTTCCAACCCACGAAAATCAATTGTTTATGGCCTTAACCTTCAGTTTGGTGATTTTCTTGAAAAGTACAAAGGCAAAGGGTATATGTTTGCTCCTTCTTTAACCTATCGCATTAATGATAAATTACAGTTAGGTTATTCCTTTTCCTTTAGTCATGATTCGTATAATATAGGTTTTGCAGATATTCTTCCAAACGGTGATATTATTTATGGTGGCAGGAAAATAGTCACCTATGAGAACAACCTTGCTTTGCAGTATATGTTCAAAAATGATATGTCGCTAAGCCTGTTATCGAGGCATTACTGGAATGCAGGCGAATACAAAGATTATTATACTCTTTTAGAAAATGGTGAAATTGAAACAAACATGATCTATGCAGGAAATAATGATTTCAGCTATAATGTTTTTAATGTTGATCTTGTGTATTCATGGCAGTTTGCACCTGGAAGCACTTTATCGATTGCATATAAAAATGCAATCGAAACTGAAGAATCAGCAATTGTGAAAAATTATTTTGAAGATTTTGACAATACTATCTTTTCGCCTCAAACAAATAGTATATCATTAAAAGTATTGTATTATCTGGATCATCAATCTATAAAAAAATTGAGCAAGAAATCCGATCGTTCCTAACCTAAGTAGGTTATGAATATCATGAAAGCAACGAAAAAACTGACGTGAATTTTACGTCAGTTTTCTTTTTTCCAGAAAATCAAAAAATGGTTTCTTATATGTATCGCTTATGGGAATTAATTTATCGGAGATTTTAATTCTGTTTCGTTCAATATTCTCAATCTTATCAAGTGCTATGATGTATGATTTATGCACACGATAAAATTTATTTGCAGGAAGCATTTCTTCCATCTTTTTAAAATTCTGCAATGTCATAAGTCGCTTGGCTGGTGTAACAATCCGCAGGTAATCGCCCATGCCTTCAATATACATAATATCAGCAAAATTTACTTTTTCAAGACGGAATTCTGTCTTCACAAAAAAGTAATCATCGCCCGGAGTATAGATAGTAACTTCTTTGGTTTTATTTTCAATAAGATGTTCCACATTCAGTTTCTCTGAAACTTTATTTACAGCTTTTAAAAAGCGTTCAAAAGAAATCGGCTTTAAAAGGTAGTCAACTGCATCGAGCTCGTATCCCTGGATTGCGAATGAATCGTATGCAGTAGTAAAGATCACATTAGGTTTGTGTGTCAATACGTGCAGTAGTTGTATCCCTGTTAATTCTTCCATTTGAATATCGAGAAACAATAGGTCAATCTTGTTGTTCTTAATAAAATCAATAGATTCCATCGCATTGTCGAATGTCCGGACTAAATCCAGAAAAGGAATTTTGCTACAGTACTCCTTGATTATTTCGAGTGCCAGAGGTTCATCATCTATGGCAATACATTTTATGTTCATGAATTAATAATTTCAAGTTTAACAATAAACATTGAGTCCTGCTGAAGGATTTCAAGTTTGTGCTTGTCTTTGTAAAGCAGATCCAGTCTGCGTTTGATGTTCTGCAAACCAATACCGCCAACCAAATCCATATTCTGCAAATTTGGAACTTTACAATAGTTTTTTACTTCCAGATTTATTTTGTTTGAATCAACAACTAAATTAATAATAATTCCTGGTGCATCAATTTTTTTATTGCCATGCTTGAATGCATTTTCAACGAAAGATATGAATAGCATTGGCGGAATCTTTATACCTTCAAGATCTCCTTTAATATTGAATTCTACAAAGTTTTCAGTTTTCAATCTCAATAATTGTAGCTCAATAAAACTTTTCAGAAACTCAATTTCTTTTTCAAGTAAAACTTTATCGGTGTTTGAATCATAAAGAGTATAGCGCATTATGGAAGATAGCTTCATCACAGCCTCAGGTGCATCGTCAGATTTTTTATAAACAAGCGAGTAAATATTATTCAAAGTATTGAACAGAAAATGCGGATTCAGCTGAGAACGCAGCAATGCAAGCTCGCTGGTTTGTTTTTCATTGAGAAGTTCTGATTTTAGCTTCTGTGTTTCAAACCAGTTAATGGTAATGTAAATGAGAACTGAATAAATTCCTGTAATAATAACCATGCGTAATTCATTCCATACCCAGGCAGGCTGGATCACCAATTCTTTTTCAGGGAGATGAATAACATATTTCCAGAACGAAAAATCAATAGGAAGGCGGACGCCTGTACATGCGGCAATTAGTAAAAGACTTAAAACAACACTGACTAGTTTGTTTTTATATCGTATCAAAAAAGGTATACAAAAATATACTGAATAAAATGATATCATGTTCAGTAAACTTGACCAGAAAACCTCTTCATAAAAATAGGGAACTTCAACCTCAGATGCTGTTATGAGTCTTGATGATAAACTCTGATTTATTATATAAAACCAATAGATTAAATGAATCAGAACCTTATATTTTGTTTTCATCTCTCGTCATTTTCAAGAACTAAATTAATAATATTTTCTGCCTAATACAAGAAAGAAAAGCAATACTCGAGGAAATCTGTCTTCTGGATGGTGACCTGCCCTTTTAGATCGGTAAAGGTCGAGAGGTTTGTTAAACCCTTTTGGCAGACTAATTATGCGTTGTTATCGAATTCGTTTTTTTATCAAAGTTTATCCGTGCATTTTTGATTTAATTTCAGAAATATTAACAGCAAATGAAACTTGTTAATCACTCTAACCGTCATAGTCAGGATTCATGATTAATAAGGGTAGTCAGAATTTATTTTTTACTCGCCTCCATATCGTTCTTCCAATATAACATCTGGTTTTAGTTAATGGTTCAAACAGGGCTGCCGGGAGGTTCAGCCCTGTTTCATTTTTCAGCGGCTCCTGAAATATTCAATAATAACTCTTTATTAGACCTTCTGCTTTATTTTTCTTAGTTTGGTCACCTTCAGCATTTTCGGGTTTAAAATGCGTCTAACTAATTATAAATGTGCATTTAGCTTTTTTTATTTTATAAAAATATATAAATTTGCCCTCCTTTTAGTTTAATCAATTTACATAATATATATCAATACTTATTTAAGATGAAGGTATATCAGACTAATGAAATCAGGAATATTATCCTGATCGGAGGTGCAAAATCAGGAAAGACCACACTTAGCGAAGCAATGCTTTTCGAAGGAGGGGTGATCAGCAGAAGAGGTTCTGTGGAAGATAAAAATTCTGTTTCTGATTACAGGGAAATTGAACTGGAACGCCAGAACTCAATATCATCAACCGTAATGTACGCAGAATACGAAGGGAAAAAGATCAATATTATTGATGCTCCCGGCTTCGATGATTTTGTTGGCGAAGTTGTTGCCGGACTTAAGGTTTGCGAAACTGCTGTTATGGTAGTGAATGCACAAAACGGTGTTGAAGTAGGTACTGAGATTACCTGGAGATATACCACAAAACATATGTCACCAGTGGTTTTCGTGATGAACCAGATGGATCATGAAAAAGCAAACTTTGACGAATCGCTTCGCCAGTTAAAACAGTTTTTCGGTGATAAGGTTGTACCTGTGCAATATCCGTTGAACAGTGGTGCAGGCTTTAATACAGTGATAGATGTACTTAAAATGAAACAGTACAAGTTCACACCAGGATCAAATAAAGCTGAAATATCTGATATTCCTGAAAGCGAAAAGAGCAAAGCCGAAACCATGCATGCAACATTGATTGAAGCAGCAGCTGAAAGCGATGAAAAGCTCATGGAAAAATTCTTCGAAGAGGGAACACTTACTGAAGAAGAATTACTGAAGGGCTTGAAACAAGGCATTATCAAAAGGGATCTGTATCCTGTGTTATGTCTTTCCGCAAAACTGGATACCGGTGTTGGCCGTTTCATGCAGTTTGTAGGAGAATTTATTCCTGCGCCAAACGAAGTTCCGGCGCCAAAAACTATTGATGGTAAAGAGATTAAATGCAATGCGCAGGATCCTGCGTCAGCGCTGGTTTTCAAGACATCAATTGAACCGCATATTGGACAGGTTTCTTTCTTTAAATTATTTGCAGGCGAAATTACCGAAGGCCTCGATATGGTAAATGCTTCTACCGGTTCAAAGGAGAGGTTTTCACAATTATTTGTGGCTGCAGGAAAAACCCGCAACAAAATCGAAAAAATCGTTGCTGGGGATATTGGAGCTTCCATTAAATTGAAAGATGTTCACACAAATAATACAATCAATTCTGTGAAGAATGCTGGTGTTGAATTAGAACCAATTATTTATCCTGAACCAAAATTCAGAACTGCAGTCAGGGCAAAAAATCAAGGTGATGATGAAAAACTTGGTGGCATTTTAAGAATTGTTCGTGAAGAAGATCCTACCATTTTATTTGAACAGTCAATAGAACTTAAACAACTGATTATACAGGGACAGGGTGAATTGCAGGCTACTGTGCTTAAATGGAGAATTGAAAATCTTGATAAAATAGAAATAGAATATTTTGCGCCAAAAATTCCATACAGGGAAACCATTACCAAACCTGCCAAATCAATGTACCGTCATAAAAAACAATCCGGCGGTTCAGGTCAGTTTGGTGAAGTGCATATGATGATAGAACCTTATTACGAAGGAAAACCAGATCAGAAGGAATTCCCAATCAGGGGCAGGGATGAAATAAACCTTACATGGGGTGGAAAATTATTTTATCATAACTGTATCGTAGGTGGTGCAATTGATGCACGTTTCATGCCAGCGATATTGAAAGGTATCATGGAAAAAATTGAAGAAGGTCCTCTTACCGGTTCTTATGCACGAGATATTGTCGTTAGCATATACGATGGTAAAATGCATCCGGTTGATTCCAATGAAATTTCCTTTAAACTTGCAGGACGTAATGCATTCAGGGAAGCGTTCAAAAATGCAGCACCAAAAATACTTGAACCTATTTACGAAGTGGAAGTTATTATGCCATCAGAACGTATGGGTGATGTAATGACCGATCTGCAGGGAAGAAGAGCTATAGTGCTTGGAATGGACAGCGAAGGAAGTTACCAGAAAATAAGGGCACGTGTGCCTCTTGCTGAAATGAATCGTTATTCCACTGCATTGAGTTCGGTAACCAGCGGACGTGCAACCTACACAATGAAATATGCCGATTACCAACCGGTACCGGGCGATGTGCAGGATATACTACTCAAGGCTTACGAAGCAGAATCGAAAGACGAAGAATAATATTTCGAAATATTTTTACAAACCGCTTTAGAAATAAGGCGGTTTTTTTTATGGTGCCGGAAAAACATTTGAAGTCTTCGCATGGCTTGAGGCGTGGGGTATTCAAAGGTTTGAGCGATTGAGGTATATTTTTCTTTTACAGTTCTTTCTCCTTGATGAGAAAGAACCAAAGAATCAAGGTGAATCGATGCTTCCACGCTCTCTGTAAAATTGCTGAATTCTAAACAAAGCGAGTAAACTTCTTTGTAAGAATTCATCGCAATTTTTCATTCATATCCAGCCCTGTCCTCGCCGATTCGCCTGGCTTGCACGCTTTTAAAATAAACTCAAAATATTTTTATGACTTAGCAGCTTTGCAGCCCTGTCTGCCGACAGATAGGTTTGCGTGAAAATGAAATAGAATACAGATGTTTTTTTCTTGTTCTATGACAGTGATTAATTGCTGGTCTTGCAATTATTATTCTTTCAAATTCTCATACACATCATCAATCAATAGATTCGGGAGAGATGAGGCTTCTACGGCCAATTGATCGCAGACATTATTTTCAACGTTATTTGCGTGTCCTTTTACCCAAACGAAACGGACTTTGTGTTTTTTGTAAACTTCAAGAAATCGTAACCACAGATCACGGTTCTTCTTTTTCTTAAAATCTTTTTTTACCCATTCCTTCAGCCAGCCTTTCTCGACAGCTTCCACAACATACTTGGAGTCAGAATATATTGTAACCTCGCTTCCTCTCAATTTCAATGCTTCCAGCGCAACAATTACACTCAGAAGTTCCATGCGGTTATTGGTTGTAAGCCTGTAGCCCTGCGAAATTTCTTTGCGGTGCTTTCCAGATATCAATACTGCGCCATATCCACCCGGGCCCGGATTTCCGCGTGCGCTGCCATCAGTATATATGGTAATAGGTTTGCTCATTATAACTATAAAATAACCCTGATGAAATTATTTCAACAGGGTTATCATTTATGCAATTTAAATATTATTTTGTAATTTTTGTAAGTTCGCTGTATCCTACAAGTTTATTGTTCTTGTTATAAGTTTCACTTTTTACCAAGCCAGTTCCTGCTGAATAATATTCTGCAGATTTTGAATTCATTTTCATAGGAATTCCCATGGTTGTTGTTTCAACAAGAATATCTTGGGTAACTTTAAAACAGGTAAATGTTCCGGCTGCAGTAGTAACGGTTTCGCTGCTTGCCACTTTTCTGTTTGTAATACTAATTTTCATTGTCGTGAATAAAGTGCCGCTGCTGTATATGCTGATGGTTCCTGTTCCATCCAGAAGAGTCATTCCCACGGTTAATGTTTGAGGAAGTTCCAACCATGATGCATCAGTTTTGATATCCATATCTTTCCATTGTTCTGATGATCCTGATGGAGCAAAGCTTTTCATTTCAACAAAGATTTTTCCTCCGGCACATTTAATTGAAGAAGTTGCAGTTCCTGTAATCGCTTCTTTTTTGTCTTTTGAGGTGGTTTGAACTGTGGCAACAGTTACACCATCGCTGGTAGCAGCGGTAGTAACCTTAGTGATGGTTTTTCCATCAACTTTTCCCTTATCATCATAATTGGTCATTTCGGTTTCTGTACCGGTAACAAGAGGATAATACATTCCACAATCCTGAGATTTCACATAACTTGAAAATCCTGTCATCAGCAGACCAAGGAAGAGTGCTTTGTAAATGTTTTTTGATTTCATATGAAAAATGTTTTAGTGTTCTGTCTTATTTTACAAATGTCATAAAAATTCTTGAGAATTCCTTATTCGTTTTTATTTCGCAAAAATATACTCCCGGACTCAATGAAGATGCATCCCAAACGTAATTATATTTTCCTTCAGTTACTTCAGCGGATAATAGTGTTTGGAGTTTTTTGCCACTGATATCAAAAATGCTTAAATCGCAAAATGCGGATTCATGAATTTCAAATTCAATGGTAGTTGAAGTTGAAAATGGATTGGGATAATTTCTGAAGTATATTTCTGTTGTTGTATGATTTTCCAATCCTGAATATGGAATTTCACTTCTGAATAAAAGTGTATCAGAAGAAGCAGCGTAAACATATCCGGAAGAATCCATTCCAAGGCAATTGATATTTAATGTTGAAAGTCCTGTGTTTATTGACTCCCATATATTGCCGTTGTCTTTTGAAAGAAAAATTCCTCCGCCATTTGTTGAAACAAAAATATGTCCGTTTGGTTTTATGGAAATGTCGGTGATCGAAAGGTTTGTAATACCATAATTTACGGCAGTCCAGTTATCGCCGTTATCAAAAGATCTATAAGCACCGTTGTCTGTTCCGACAAACAATACATTGCTGTTATTTAGTGCCAGTGCATTTATTTTTAAACTGCCAAGTCCGTTGTTCACATCGTCCCATGCAGTACCGTTGTTAGAGCGGTATACACCACCAGCATTGGTTCCTGCGAAAATTGTTCCTGCTGAATTTGCTGCAATTGACAACACGCCCGCGCAGCATAATCCTACTTCCTGCCATGACTGGCCATTGTCAGTTGTTCTGAATATTCCGTCGGCTGCTTGCCCTGCATATACATCACCATTCGGCATTGTACAAAATGATGTAATAACAGTACCTGTGCCGTTCATATCAAATGGAGCCCATGAGGCAGTGCTGTCTGAAGATACATAGACCACATGATTTTTTGCGCCGGCAAAAAAGATACTGTCGTTTTTGTAGCCAATAGATTTAATCATCAGATCGGTGATGCCCGTATTTGCTGGTGTCCATGTATTACCAAAATTATTTGACTGAAGAACACCAGCACCATTTGTTGCAATGAAAAGAGAACCATTTCCTGTTGCTAGAATTTTATTTACCGGAACACCTGATGAATAGGATGTTTGCTGCCACGTTACCTGACTGAATGTAATCAGGGAAAAGAAAAAAATACAAATAAAAATACCAAAAAATGACTTCATATTTTTAGCTAAACATCATTTGCAATATATCAGAAAGATCGTCAGTGCTCAGTTTATGATTTCCTCCTGAAACTTTGTTGAGGATAAGTGTGTCTAAAATTTGTTGTTTCTTCTCATGTACAATACCAGCGTCCCCAAGTCGTACAGGACATTCAATCTTTCGGAAAAAATCTTCAAGTTTCATGATGGTTCCTTCTGCGGTGTTTACATCAAATAAATCTTTTCCCAGGTTGGCAATTCTTTCAGGAATTATATTTTTCATATGTTTCAGCCATGCAGGGTAAGCAATGGTAAGGGATGCTCCATGTGGTAAATCATAAAGAAGTGAGAGCACATGACCAATATCGTGCACAGCCCAGTCGCCCGATTGTCTTCCCGCAAGCGTGATTCCGTTCAATGCGAGGGTAGAAGCATAAAGGATTTTTTCACGGAGCTCATAATTCTTTAAATCATTAAGCAGGGCTGGGCCATTGTCAATGGCTTCTTTGATAATAGATATCACCAATCTGTCAGATAGCGATGCATCGCCTTTACCAAAATAAGCTTCAAGGCAATGAGCAATCAGATCAGCAATTCCAAAGGCAGTATAATTTTTTGGTACCGATAATGTAAAATTAGGATCGAGGAATGAATGTTGAGGAAAGCATAATGGATTTCCCCAACCAAGTTTTTGTTTTGTTTTATGATTCTGCATTACTGCAAAAGAATTCATTTCAGACCCGGTAGCAGCCAAAGTCAGCACTACAATGATAGGAACAGCTTTAACCGGACGTTTCAGTCCGCTGTAAAAATCCCATGCACTATGAGAAACAGGAATTGTTAAGGCCATGATCTTTGCAGAATCGATTACGCTTCCTCCTCCAACTGCAAGCACTATATCTACATTGCTATTTCTGCCCAGCCGTGATGCTGCATCCACATCTTCAACAACAGGGTTTGATTTGATTCCGCCATATTCATAAACATCTGCATTTATGCTGTTTAGCTGAGCTTTCACCTGGTTATAAATCCCATTTTCTTTAATGGAATTTTTTCCATAAACAAGGAGTACTTTGTTCCCATATTTTGAAATAGTCTTACCAAGGTCATTGATAATATTATTTCCGAAATGTAATTTGGTGGGATTATATAAAATGAAATTTTCCATGGAAGTCTTTTATTTACTACAAAGGTAGGAAAACAAAATATACTTTATTTTATTTTCTGCGGATCATTTTTTGTTTTAGAAATGAATACTCTGAGAGTTCTAATGTATCAGTATTTAATTTGAACCTGAAAACTGAATTGTACCTATACATTCGGTCAACTTTAGATGAATAAAGATAATCCGTGTAATAACCATCAAGTAATAGTGAATCTCTTTTGACCTGGTATGTCCCAATTATGTAATTTGTAAAATCGGCAGCGAAATATTCTTTGCCATCCGCAGCTGTGTGTGGTGGCCACCATTCATGATCTTCAAGAAAAAACGAATCTTTTTTTATTATCAATGATTCAAACCATTCATGCGAAATTCCTTTTCCGACATGTTCATTCCAAACGGATTCATTATATAAGCTGTCTACACGCCATAACCCAATGAGTTTTGGATCAGGTATTGTATCCTCTATTTCGGATTTAATGGGATGAGCAAATATTCCCATTATGAGAAGTAAAACGATACCGATTAAAAAAAAATATTTCATATAGAATCTTTATTTCAGTCTTGTTGCTGATCACGTTCTTTTTTAAAATATTCAAAAATAAATGTTCCCTTTGCTTTGCCTACTACCTTTTGCAATTCTTCAATCGGGGTGTTTTTAATTGTCTTTACTGACTTGAATTTTCGCAACAATGTTTGCATGGTCTTTTCACCAATGCTTTCAATATTTGTTAGTTCGGATTGTGTGATGGCTCTTTCTCTCTGGCTCCTGTGATGCGCTATACCAAATCGATGCGCTTCATCACGCATTTGCTGAATAACTTTTAATGTTTCAGATTTTTTATTGAGATATAAGGGAAGCGAATCGCCCGGATAATAAATTTCTTCAAGTTTTTTTGCAATTCCAATAAGGCTGATCTTCCCACGCAAATCAAGTTTTTCAAGACTTTTCACAGCAGAGCTGACCTGGCCTTTTCCTCCGTCAACAATGATTAATTGTGGTAATGATTGATTTTCATCGAGCAATCTTTTGTATCTTCTATAAATTACTTCTTCCATGGAAGCAAAGTCATTAGGGCCTTCCACCGTTTTTATATTGAAATGCCTGTACTCTCTTTTATCTGGTTTCGCATTTTTAAAAACCACCATTGCAGCAACAGGAAACGAACCCTGAATGTTTGAATTATCGAAACATTCAATGTGGACAGGCAATTCATTCAATCGCAGATCTTTCATCATTGTCTCTAAAATTCTTTTTGAATGCCTTTCGGGATCGACAAGTTCTTTCTGTTTTTTCTTATCCATCATGTAATAGCGGGCATTCCTTTCAGAAAGATCGAGCAATTGTTTTTTGTCGCCTTTTTGCGGAACCGTGATCGTAACATCAGGAATTACGGTGTCAATGGGCATTGGCAGAATTATCTCGCGTGAATCGGAATTAAAACGTTGACGAAATTCAATAATAGAAAGTGCGATGATTTCTTCATTTGTTTCATCCAGTTTCTTTTTTATTTCAACAGAATGTGATTGTATAATTGCGCCATTGATGATCTTCAGATAATTGACGTATGCATTGTTTTCATTACCGACAATTGAAAAAACATCAACATCAGTAATAGCAGGATTTACAACTATCGATTTACTTTGGTATTTTTCCAACAGCTCAAGTTTTTCTTTCACAACATGCGCTTTCTCGTATTCAAGGCTTTCAGCATAAACTTTCATCAATGCTTTTAGTTGCTTTTCTACACTATTGATATTCCCCTTTATGATATCCTGAATGAAAGCAATAGTGGTGTTGTAATCTTCCTCAGTTTGTAATCCTTCGCATGGACCCTTACAGTTGCCTATATGGTATTCAAGACAAATTTTAAATTTGCCGTTTTTTATATTTTCTTCGGATAGATTGAAATTGCAAGTGCGTAATGGGTACAAGTGACGAACAAGATCCAGCAAGGTGTTCATCATCCTTACGGATGCATATGGACCGAAATAAATAGAGCCATCTTTAACAACGGTGCGTGTCGGAAATATCCTCGGAAACCTTTCTTTTTTGATGCAAATCCAAGGATACGTTTTATCATCCTTCATTAAAATATTATACCGTGGCTGATATTCCTTGATAAGGTTATTTTCCAGCAGTAATGCGTCGAACTCTGATTTCACAACTATGTAGCGGATGTCGACAATTTTCTTTACCAGTACAGTCACTTTGGCGCTCTCATGTTTTTCTTTATGAAAGTATGAAGAAACCCTTTTCTTTAAATATTTTGCTTTGCCAACATAAATTAATTTCCCTGACTCATCGTAATACTGGTATACTCCCGGTTTGTCAGGCAAGGATTTTAAAATGTTTTCAATATGTTCGGTATGTGTTGGCAGTTGAGTAACCTTTAAATTATTTTTACTATTTATTCAAAATTATTTTCAAAATTTGTCACAACAATGAAAGTTTGTAGCATTAGGTTAAGCCCATAGGGCTTTAATGTGAATAACCACCGTTGGAAACCGGGGGTGAATTATGAACTGAAATATTCAACCCTGACAGGGTTGAACTGATGTCTTTCACAATAGCCACTGGTTTCACCAGTAGCTATTGATATTTTATCCCTTCGAGATAATTCCATATTCACCATTATTTTAATATACTTAATGACATCGTATTTCAAGATTATGAAAGAACAATATGATTATTTGCTTTTCGCTCTTCACTGACATTTCATTTATTCTTCTCAACCCTTAACCCCAGTTCCATAATTCCTTGTGTTGGCGTGGTTGGCATGTCATTTATGATTTCAAATTTGTAGGTTCCTTTTGCATTGAAATTTGCTTTTTCCATTATTACAGGATTTTCGTCCCAGATATCACCTGAGCCATCACCAATGAACTTGCCATCTGCATCACGAAAAGTAAGTTTGTGGTTTTTTGTATGTTCTTCGCCATTTGGTGAAGTGTATGTAACATTAATCAGAAGTCCATCATAGGGATAGTTTTCAGTATGCCTTACTGGAAGGTAAACATTGTAGGTTGCAGCGGTATCTTCAATGGTCACATCAAATGACACAACTTTATCCATGTTCCAATCGTAATTGTCAAACTTTACAGATTTGTCAAATACTTTGTTTTTACTGGTGCAGGAAGCGATCACAATTAGCGCTGCGATAATCAGAAAATATTTTTTCATAGGATTTAGTTTCTAGATTTAATCCAAATGTAAGAAAACATTTTGTAATTATAAAAGCAGGAAAAAGTATTATGAAGAGAAATACTAAATTGTTTTATGAAAAAAATTAAAGGCTTCAAAAATTTCATCGCGGACTTTTCTGTAAACCTTTAATTTTTCTTCATCAGTACCGGTTGCATTTGCCGGATCTTCAAATCCCAGATGCAGTCTGTGTTTTACTTTTCCTGTAAAAACAGGACAGACCTCTTTTGCTCCATCACATACTGTAATTACATAATCAAAAGTTTCTTTTAAAAATAAATCTACACTTTTTGGAAATTGTTTCGAGATATCAATTCCTTTTTCCGCCATGACCTTAACAGCATAAGGATTGACAGTTTTTTCTGCTTTTGTTCCCGAAGAAAACACTTGTAGGTTTTTGTTAAAAGATTTCAGAAATCCTTCAGCCATCTGGCTTCTGCATGTGTTGCCTGTGCATATTATCAAAATTCTTATTTTCATGATTTGTATAGTTGAAATATAATAAAATATCTATTAGTCATTAATTGTCATTGAGTCATTAGGAAATTATTGTTCATGTTCTTATTCCTACAAATGACAACTTATGACAGCGCAGTATAATGAGGACTTATGACTATTGATTGTATTAACAACAACTTGATTTTTTTGAAGAAGAAGAGCAATCACAACTTGGGTCAGTGCCTCTTAATAAACCATTGATAATTCCTGCTGCGCAGCCTACTCCCGATTTAACACTGATTGCTCCTTCGGGACAATTTTTTTCACAGGCGCCGCACTCCATGCAGAGATCTTTTTTATCAATAAAAGCTTTTCTGTTCTCAATGATGAATACATCATGGGGGCAAACAATAGTACACATCCTGCAACCATTGCATTTCTGTTGGTCTAGTTCAAGCGTTACAACGTTTTTTAGATATTTTAAACCACTCATATTATAAAAATCTTGAAATTATCCATCCAATTAATCCTAATGCTGCTGCTCCAATCTGCAGAGGTAATGAATGTTTCATCTCCTTCTGAACACCGCTCAGTGAAGTGAATGTAGAAGACCCAGTAAAATTCATTGCAAGGAAAGAAGATAAGCTTCCCATGATCAAAAACCAGGAAATGACCTCAACTATTGAGGTTCCTAAAAAGTGAAAATAAAAAAGTACGGATGCTGCAATCCATGCAACCAAGAGACCTTTCAGCGAAAATCTTTTAAATGGTATCCAGGGAAGCAATAGTGGTGTTAACACACATCCTGTAATATATGCAATACATAAATTCAGAACTGATCTGCCTCCGTTTGTCCATGCAAGGTCAACAGAGTAGCCTTGTGTATTTGAACCGGCTAAAAGGAAGAATGCTGCAGGAACGAACAATAAATAATATTTGCCATACGAAAGTTCGACAGGAATTAATTTTGCTCTTTCCCAGATCGGAAATTTTACTTTGCGCATTTCCTCTGTTGCTTTGAATCCGGCAGATATAAAGGCTTTGATATCTTCTGCTCTGACAGGTCCATAAATAACATGAAATCCCGTTTTCTCTTTTACTTCGTGCGCAGCAACTCCAGTTGCTCCAAGTTGTGGAACGATGACTTTTTTATGAGTAACTATTTTTTCGAGTTCATGTGCTTTAATTCTGTACACTAATTCTTTTGTGCCGAATGTACCTTTACCTGCTGCGCACCAAACGTTCACACCTTTAGTGTCGAGAACAAGAAGCCATGCGTTTAATCCGTGCAATGCTCGGCGTACATGGTCAAAGGTCAGTTTGAAATTTGCAGTAACAAAAATGTTTGAGTTTTCATCAGGCGTTCCGACAGCATACAAACCTTGTTTTACCTTATAATCCATCCGCCCGAAGGACCAGCGCACCTTGATGGTCTGCCAAATATCCTTTGATTTCCATACAGTAGAAATCTGTGGGATTTTTCCAACAGCAGTGGCAATATGACCGATGATATAGTGTTTTGGCATGAATTAAATTGTAAGCAAAAAATAAAATCCAAATACAATAAGGGCTATGCCTCCGGTGTATTTTATGATCTTAGAGGCAATGGATGCAGATTTGGAAATTTTTCCAAAACCCATTCCCACTCCAACCATAGCTGCTGCCAATGGCAATCCATAGCCCAGAGAAAAAGAAAGAAGTAGCAAAATGCCCCATAAAATACTTCCTTTTACGAATGATGCCGCTAACACAATCGGAAATACTGGATTGCAGCAAGTGTTAAAAGCTGTTGCCAAACCGCCGATAGTCAATCCGAAAATCATGGACGAAAAAATACTTCCTTTTTTGTTTTTTGGATTAATGGAAATACTTGGAATTTTAAAAGGAAGAAAATCCAGGGAATACAATCCGAAAAAAATCATAATGAGCCCGGCGATGATCTGCCAGTAGATGCCAAAGGAGTCACTTATCAGGTCTCCTGCATATCCAATAATTCCGCCAATAATAGCCATGGCTATCATCGTGCCGAGTAGGAAGAAAATTCCACTCCACAAAATAACCTTTGTCTTCCCGGTTGAGCCGATGGTTCCTGTATATCCGGCAACCACACCCACAATGGCGTAATTGCATCCGCAGGAGATTACACCGATGAACCCCAGAAGGAAAACGGCAAAAAGCACAGCAATCCCAGCCTGGTCATTGCTCATTATTTGGCTGATCCATTCTTGCATTAGTTTTTATTTTGAGGACAACATGATTTATTTCCCGACTCGCATGATTTTGTTTTTGAACTATCACCACAACCTGATTTTTCTGTACTGATTGTAGCACCAACTTTTGCTGATGTGGTATTGTTATTTACAAGTTTGTAAGTAACAATAGCAACCGCTGCAATAATTATTACAGCGAAGAGGATTTTCATCCAAGGTTTACTTTTTGATGGTGTGCAACATCCGTCGCAGCATCCGCAATCTTGTTTTGTGTTTTTTTCGTTTTCCATTTTTAAATATGATTTATTGATTAATTATTTATTTTTCAGTCTCTCAGTTTATCAGAGGTCGGTTTTCGGTTATTCGGTTTTCAAAAAACTTTTGAATTAATAAGATATCTACCATCCAGGATACTGATAGTTGGCATCCGTGAACCGAAACCTGACAACCTGAATTTCAATGTGCAAATTCACAATTGCCACAACTTCCGCTGCAACTAGGCATAGGAGGCATGCTGCTTTTTTTGGTTGATGCATTCGGGTCACGGTATTCACCGCATTCCTCATTACAGGCAGGGCAGGAGGCAATAAATTTCATGCAGGGACCGTAAATGGGATCATTCCACTCCTTCTTTTCACCAATTGCTTCAAATATATTTTTGCATGAAGCACACCAATATTTCTCTTTCATAAAAATGAATTTTTACTATCGTACCACAATTTATCAGAGCACATACAAAGTTACTAAATTGTGAATTTGCTTTTGCATTCTGTTGCTTATTAACACTATTTTAACACAGAATTTTCATTGTTGTAGTATTTCTTCTTAAACCAGAATGCCACATTCACCAAAGCAATCATGACAGGCACTTCTACAAGTGGGCCTATAACTGCTGCAAAAGCTTCACCGGAGTTCATTCCGAAAATTGCAATGGCTACAGCAATAGCCAATTCAAAATTATTGCTTGCTGCGGTAAATGAAAGCGTTGTTGCCTGACCATATGTGGCTCCTGCCTTTTTACTCATGAAAAATGAAAGCAAGAACATGAACAGGAAATATATAATAAGCGGAATGGCAATGATAATAACATCCAGAGGAAGCTTTATAATATATTCTCCTTTTAATGAAAACATCACAATAATTGTAAAAAGCAGCGCTATCAATGTAATTGGGCTAATTTTCGGGATAAATTTAGTGTGGTACCATTCTTTGCTTTTTACCCTTATTAAAATGAATCTCGTGATAAAACCTGCTATGAATGGTATTCCAAGATAAATGAAAACACTTTTTGCAATTTGCGCGATTGTAATATTTTCTACAATTGAATTAGTTGGAATGCCAAACCATCCGGGGAGTACCGCAATAAATATAAAGGCATACAGTGAGAAAAATAATACCTGAAAAATAGAATTGAATGCTACCAGCCCAGCACAATATTCTGTATCACCTTTCGCAAGATCATTCCAAACGATTACCATTGCTATGCAACGGGCAAGGCCAATCATAATAATTCCATACATGTACGGAAGGTTTGCATTATTTTCCCCCGGAAATAATTTGAAAAAAATTATTGCGAGAGTAAACATCAGAACCGGGCCAATGATCCAGTTCTGCACCAATGAAAGACTTAAAACTTTATAATTGCGAAACACTCCACCCAATTCTTCATATTTTACTTTTGCAAGCGGTGGATACATCATAAGGATTAACCCGATTGCAATAGGAATGTTGGTTGTGCTGTCGGGAGAAGATTTCAGTGATTCCCAGAAATCGGCAATGGCAGGGAATAAATAACCTGAAAGTACACCAATAAACATGGCGAGAAAAATCCATAAGGTCAAGTACCTGTCAAGAAATTTTAAGCGTGTTTTCATGTATAATATTTTAATATTATTTTTTTCTTGTTCTGAGCCTGCATACACAAGCACCATTTAATTCAAATTTATTATCAGTTTTTATTGGTAGTCCATCACGCTCCCAGTCAACTATACCGCCGGCCAGATTAGCAACATTTTCAAATCCTTTATTTAATAAATTCAGAACGATTTCTTTACTATGAAGGCCTACAGCATCAGCTACAACAAGTGGAGCATCGTTTGGTAATAATGCAATGTTCTGAAGAATTTTATTGTACGGACAGTAAATTACTTTTTCAACATCAAAAACTTTATACTGGTTCATTGTTTCTTTCCGCACATCAAGAATAATCGCGCCCTGTTTGCAAAGCAAATAAGTTTCTTTGGCAGATAAATTTAAAAATCCACCAGACTTTATTCCATACCCTTCAAACAAGTTACTCATAGAATTATCAAAATAATAAATTAAAAATGAATCCTACTATCATAATCCCTACTCCAACAACTCCAATAAAGGTGAATATTAACGGGAGTTTCAGCACTTTCCTGAGAATGATCATTTCCGGCAATGACAACCCAATAACCGACATCATAAAAGCAAGGGCTGTTCCCAGCGATGCTCCTTTTTCAATAAGAACAGAAACAATGGGAACAATTCCTGCAGCATTAGAATAAAGCGGAATACCAATTAATACGGAAAGCGGAACAGCATACCAAATGTCTTTACCCATTATAGATGCCATAAATTCAGCGGGAACATAACCGTGAGCACCGGCGCCAACAGCAATGCCTAAAGCAACGTAAACCCATACTTTTCCAACAATATCTTTAACCGCATCGTAGCCAAATTTTATTCTGTCGGAGAACTTTGTTTTTACTTCACCCAATGCATTTTTACCCACTTTAGTTTCATATACCCAAGGTTCAATCCACTTTTCAAGTTTAAGTTTCCCGATTACCCATCCTGCAAATATTGCAATGAACAAACCTGTTCCAACATAAATTAATGCGACTTTCCAACCAAACATTCCATACAAAAGCACAACAGCAACTTCGTTGATCATTGGTGCAGCAATTAGAAAAGAAAAGGTAACTCCCAGGGGAACACCTGCTTCAACAAAACCAAGAAACAAGGGAATTGCTGAACATGAACAAAAAGGAGTAACGATGCCGAGCATAGCAGCCATAACATTTCCAGTAAATGTTCTTTTCCCTTCCAATGCATTGCGTGTACGCTCGGGAGTAAAGAAAGTACGGATAATTCCTACAAAGAAAATTATAAGCGTAAGCAATAACATTACTTTGGGAAACTCAAAAATAAAAAACCAGATTGCATCTGCCATATGATCACCTTTATTCATACCAAAAGCTGAAAAGACAAGCCAATCGGCAAATGGCTGTAAATAATGATATATCAAATACCATATTGGTATTAACAATAAAGGGAATATAATTTTACCTGTTGAAGTTTTTAAAAAAATCGTTTTCATTTTATAAACCCTTCAAATAAAAAATATAAACATAGTATATACCAACAATTATAAAAGAAACCGCAACAACTCGGCGGAACCATTTTTCAAATATTTTGATTTTATGGTAAAATCCACCGATACTGGAAACACTAAATGCAAGAATATAAGCAATGATGATTACAGGAAGACCTGTGGCAATAGCGAATATAAATGGGAGAAACAAACCATCGGGACTATTGATTGACATGGGAATGAGCATTCCGAAATAAAGGACACCGCTGTATGGGCAGAATGCAAGTGCAAATATAATTCCTAATAATAAAGCACTCCAACCGCTTCCTGATTTGCTTCTCTTTTCCATGCTTTCGGAAATTCCACTGATTCCCGGAATTTTTATTTTAATAAGATCAAGCATTATGATTCCAATAATAATAATAAGCGGTCCTAAAATTCTTTCGCCGTAAACCTGAAAGAATTTTGCTATATGGAATTTGCTAGCACCGAAATAAAGAATAACACCTACACCCGTGTAACTAATGGCACGGCCTAAAGTATATAGCAAACCATTCAGGAAAATTCTTTTTTTATTCTCAATGTCCTTACTGATAAATCCAATGGCAGTAATGTTAGTAGCCAGAGGACATGGACTGATTGCAGTCATTAACCCCAGAATGAAAGCGTATAAAATGGGTGCTGAAGTATTGTCTAGAAGATTCTGTAGGTATTCCATTTTCTATGCTTTTTTCTTTTCTAATTCATCGAACTTGCTTTTCATTTCCTGCTCAAGTGTTTCTTTGTTTTGGTTTTGAACATAAGTCTTTACGATGCCAGATATATCAATACTTATTTCCTTATTCTTCTTTTTCTTAATGATAACAACAGTTTGAGACTGTGCTTTGTATTTTGCAATTAATGAATTGTTCATAGTGTCGGCAAGCAGGATTTCTTTAAAAACAACATTGCTGTCTGGATAAATTTTATAAACCATAGCTTTGATATCATTTTCAAGGACATTACATGCTTTTGCCTTGCAGCATGCAAGATTGGCCTTGAAATATAATACTTCAATTTTATTCTTTGATGACTGAGCATTGAGCAACATACCCGATAGCATTATGATTGCAAGCAGTACAATTGATTTTTTCATATCTTTTATTTTAATAGTTCCTGTATTTTTGATTTCAGTTCTTCAATAAAAATAGCTTCGTCATGAATCTTGGAGAAAGCGAAATTTGTCAGGTCTTCCGTTTGTTCCTTTGTACCATTCATCTTTGTAACTTCTAAAGTTGCACCATATGCCTGGTACTTTTCACTTATGACTTTATTCTCCGGCAACTCACAGTTTATAATATATAGATCAATAATTCCGCTATCCAGCTCAGTTTTAAAATTATCATTAATTGTTTTTTTAACTGCAGCTTCTATTGAACGGCAGGTATTGCAGCGATTGGTAATATGAAAATACAAAACTTTAACTTTTAGTTTTTGTGAATTGTTTGAAATGACTGTATCTCCGCTGGTTTGCGTAAATCCATGAAGTGATAATAATAGCGAGAATAAAAGGACGATTGCTGCTTTCATAGTTTGTTATTTTAAATATTCTGTAATTTTATTTTTCAATATTTCAATAAATTTTTCTTCTTTATTTTTTGCATATTTGAATCCATCACCTGTAAGATCTGTCGTGGTTTCTTTCCCTTTAAAAACACGAGTTACGAATAGTCCTGAACCAAACGCCTGGTATTTTTCGGAAACAGTTTTGTTGGCATCATCATCCACATTTAATATCTGTCGCTTTATTCTTCCTTGTTTTACTTCCTTTGTAAAATATGAGTTCAGCGTTTTCGTTGTGGCTTCTTCAATAGCAATGCAGGAAACACAACGATTGGTAATATGAAAATTGTAAATCAAAACAGTTGATTTTACTTCAATGCTGACTGTTTTCTTTGTTGTTGAATCTGAACCAGCATTAATTGTTGTTGAAGTGCTGGCAGTATCTTGTACGTATGCTGTATCATTAAGAGCAGCAAGACTGTCTGTTACATTCTTGGCATTTTTATCCGGACTGTTATTGCAAGCCGATACAAAAAAGAGAATTAATGAAACGAATACCAAGCCTGATAAGTTTTTAAATTTCTTCATAGATATTATAATTTTTTAGCAATTGTTGATTTTACTATTTGTTCCAGTGTATCCGGATTATTTAAAGCGTACATAAATGCAACGTCGGTAAGATCTTCTGTAACTTCTTTTCCGCTGCCGGAAGCATAAATATATAATCCTGACCAGTTGCATTCAAATTTAACTGCTATAGAATCGTTCGCGGGTTCGCTAATATCAAGATCGAAGAAAGCAACTTCTCCATTACTTAGTTCTTGTTTGAAATATTTTTCAGTAGTGTTTCTTGAAACACTGCCAACAGCTTTGCAGGTCATACAACTTTTTTTCTGATGAAGATAGTACACGCTAACCTTTGGAACTATTTTACTTTCTGCCTTATCGGATTGTGAGTTTTTGTTGTTTCCGCAACCACATAAAATGAAAAAAGCAAATAGAATTACCGCAAAAGAAAAATATGATTTTACTTGCATATTGTCTTGGTTTTGTTTTTTGAATAGGAGAATAAATTTTTCAACAGGCATTCTGCTTCCTCCCAGTTTTCCCAATTTATACAATACTTAATTTTAGGTGGTTCAATTTCGCCTTGAATCAAGCCTGAATATTTTAATTCTTTCAGATGCTGGGATAAAGTGGATCGTGCAATAGGAATTTCTTCTGCCATATCGCCGCTGTAACAGCATCTAGCTGAGAGAAGTTTTTCTAATATTGAAATTCTTGCAGGATGGCTCATTGCTTTTGCATACATCGCAAGCTTTTTCTGCTGCTCTGTATATGGAATTTTTTTAACCATTCTTTAAGAAGTATGATGATTGTTGATGATCTCTTTCAATTCCTTAACACTGGGTACTTTACCCGACAATACAACTTTACCGTCAATTACAACACCAGGAGTACGCATAATGCCGTAAGCCATTATCTTTACAATATCTTCTATCTTCTCAACATTAGCACTGATGTTAAGTTCTGCCAGAGCATTAATAGTATTTTTTTCGAGTGTTTTACAATTCGGACATCCTGTTCCTAAAATTTTTATTTCCATGATTTGTTAAAATTATGTTTTTGTATTTCGCAAAATTACGAAATGATTTTAAATAAAAAAAATTCTAAAAGCAGATTTTAAAATGTTTTACATTTTTTAAGGTAAAAATTACCTAATTGATTTTGACTATGTTAAAAAAAATAAATATATTTGTTTGTGTGAAAATAACAGCGACTAATCTTTATAATTATTTATTTTAACTTAAATATTTAAAATATGAAATTTACAGATATAGAAAAGAAAGCAATTGCAAGAGCGTTATTTCAAATCATGGCAGTCGATGGCGTTATTGAAGATTTAGAACTCGATTTGCAGAAGAAAATAGTTTCTTCATTAGGAATAACAGATGATAGTTTTATTATAACTGTCGTAAAATTTCCACTGGAAAAAGCAGTCGAAATAATTCGTATCATGAAGGAAAATGAAAAGACTAAAGTTGGACAATTTATAGCCAAGATGATTGTTGTTGATGAGAACTTAGATAAAAGGGAATTAGAATTTGCTGCTTCAATTGAAAAAGCTGCCAATATAGAGATATTAAAATATATTACTAAATAATGCAGAGGAAGTCGATTCAGGTTACTTAATAAAACCAGGAAGATAAAACGAAATTAAAATGGCTTCGAATATTAACAGTTCAATATTTCCAAATGCAAATAAAAAATCTAACTGATTATCATAAAAATGACAAAAAGTTAGATTTTAAAATTCAAACTAACTAACTAAACTAACTGTTTAAGCACCGCATTTGTTTATGCAGTCTATAATGCTGGTCAATGCTTCATTTTTCAGGAAATAAAAAGTTTGTTTTCCTGCTCTTTTCGAAGATAAAACACCTTTATTTTTAAGAATGTTAAGATGATGTGATGCCGATGCCTGCTCAATTTTGAGCTTAACATAAATTTCGGTAACATTTAATTTAACATTGTTATCCAACAATGAAATAATAGCAATTCTCATTGGGTGAGCAATTGCCCGTAATCTACTGGCTGCATCCTCCAGTTTTTTGATATCGATTTCAGTTTTCGGCATGATTTTAAGAATTTAGAGGCAAATATAATAATATTTAATATAAACGACCAAATAAAATAGATTTATTTTTATTCATGTGTAAAAATTGAAAAATTGAAAATGTGTTAAATTGATGAAAATCAAATCAATAAACAATACAACCTTAATATATAAATTTAAAGGGGTAAATATGTCGCTATAAGCAGTAATTCAATCTATTTTAGCGTATGATCAATAAATATATCCTTCTTCGGATTAAGATGTCTGGAATAGCCAGATATCAAAGAATAGATATATGTTAATGGACTTCTGAAGTCTGCTTTTTAAAGTAACATTCTTAATCAAACTTCACCAAGGAAAAAATCTTTTCCGGGTCTGCAAACTTTTTAATTCCGTTCAGGAAAGTAAGTTCAACAATAAAGTTAATATAGACCTCTTTTACATTAAATTCTTTTACCAGATCGTAAGCTGCTTTTGCTGTTCCACCGGTGGCAAGCAAATCATCATGAATCAGAACAACATCATCGGGTGAAATAGCATCTTTATGTATCTCAAGTGTATCAGTGCCATATTCCAGAGCGTAGGTTTTAGAATAGGTTTCAGCAGGTAATTTGCCTGGTTTACGCAATGGAATGAATCCAGCTTTTAATTTATAGGCTAGGGCGCTTCCAAGAATAAAACCACGGGACTCGACACCTACAACTTTGGTTATTTTTTTATCGCGGTAAAAATTATAAATTTCTTCGCACATAAAGTTTAGCACATCTTTATCCTTAAAAGCAGTGGATATGTCCTTAAACATTATACCCGGTTTAGGAAAGTCAGGCACATTTCGTATTGAATGTTTTACATCGTCAATTGTCATAATGATATATTTAAATTTATTTACATCCATAATTCCTTTATCGCCAATCTTGATTGCCGGTATTACCAGGAGTGTCATAAATGCCATTGTCATGAATGGAGACTTTAATTCCGATCCAAGTTCAATAGCGCGGTTGTGGACTTTTTCATATTCAGCTGCAATTGTCTTTCCGTCTCTTGTTGACATCAGGCCGCCAACTTCCAATTTCAAATCAACAATATCAGTATTCAGGCAGGCACAAATACCACCTTTGTTTTTAATGATGGTATTTACAGCGGTAACAATATCTTTGTCGTTCGTTCCCACCACCACAATATTATGACTGTCGTGGGCAATGCTGCTCGCAATAGCGCCTCTCTTGAGTCCGAAGTTTCGAACGAATCCAATTATCGGACGTTCTTTTGTATAGCGGTTGACAACAACAATTTTTAAAATATCATTGCCAACATCGGGCTGCAGTTCACCATTGGTAACATGCAATGTTCTCTCCGACATTCTGGTTATCAATTCGCCGTCGATGACTTCAATTACTTTTGTCCGCTCATTGTTTGAACGCATTATAATTTCTTCAGCAGAAATAAATTCAGAATGAAAATTATTTATGATCCCTGATGTTTTTGTTTTAAATAATGCTTTACCTTTTTCCGCAACAAGCGCACCATTGATGAATGTTGACAGAACATTTAAATCTGTTAGATTATCTACGATTATAAAATCAGCCGCGTCATTTTTCTGTAATAATCCTACTGGAAGATTATAATGTTTAACAACATTGTATGTAGAAGCCCTTAATAAATTGAATAAATTCAATCCTTTGGCAAGCCCCATTTTTATCAGTATTCTGATATGATCCTTCACCAGGTCATTTGGGTGAGTATCGTCTGTGCAAAGCATCACCTTATCTGGGTATTCATCAATCAATTCATACAGCGAATTAAAATTTTTTGCAGCGCTACCTTCGCGAATCTGGATGATCATTCCTAGTTTTATTTTTTCGACTGCTTCTTCTTTTGTAAAACATTCATGGTCGGTGGTAATTCCTGCTGCAATATATTTTTTTGCATCATCGCCTTTAAGCCCAGGGGCATGGCCATCGACAGGCTTTCCATATTTCTTAGCAAGGGCAAGTTTTGCCATTACTTCTTCGTTGTCATAAAGAACTCCCGGGAAATTCATCATTTCTGCCAGGTAATAAATGTCCTTCATTTTCAGCATTTCTTCTGTTTCTGCTACTCCAAGCATTGCTCCGGAAGTCTCAAAAGATGTAGCTGGTACGCAACTGGGGGCACCAAAGAAAAATTTAAATGGAACGGTTTTTCCATTTTCAATCATATATTTTACACCTTCAATTCCGCAAACATTTGCTATTTCGTGCGGATCGGAAACCGTTGCCACAGTTCCATGTGTTACGGCCAGTTTCGCAAACTCAGAAGGGACAAGCATTGAACTTTCTATATGCACGTGTGCATCAATTAATCCGGGCATGATGAAATGTTTTTCATCAACAGGTTTTTCAATGATGTTTTTTATTTTTCCGTTTTCTATTTCAACATAACCGCTGAAAATGCGCTGATTTACTACATCTACTATGTTTCCGCTGATCGTGAAATTCTGATCTTTCATAAATACTTAAAATTTTATATTGTGTCAAAGATACAAAAAACAAAACAGGCGTTTCTACTGTCGAAACACCTGTTTTTAAAAAATAAATTAAAAATTAATCAATCACCAGTTTTTTCCTGGAAACTGCCTTCCCTGTGGATATTTCAACAACATATACTCCTTTACTCAAGCCGCTTGTATTAAAGGTTGTATTAGTGTTCTCTGAAGTTGTCTGATAAATAATACTTCCGTTAATTTCAGAAATTTTAAGCGCAAAATTCCGCATACTCAATCCTGTATTTATTGTGATATAATCTCTGGCAGGATTTGGTGAAACAGAAAATGAAATTGAATTGTCAGTAATATTTTCAATAGAATTAATAGCAGTATTGCGGAAATAAATGAAATTTCCGGTAGTATCTCCAACAATTAAATCAATATCACCGTCATGATCCAGATCCCCGAAAGTCGGCGCCGACATTCCATTTACAGCCGTAAGTCCGAAAGGATTTGTGAGTGCGCTGGCAAATGAAGGTGCGGTATTGTTTCCTGTATTCCTATAGAAAAACAAACTCCCGGTATTATCCCATGCGCCTGTCAATATATCAAAATCACCATCACCATCTAAGTCGCAAATTGCAGGAAAGGCCGCATCGGTTGATGCAGGAGATAAACCATATGGATTTGTTGCAGGTGCTCCGAAAACAGGACTTGACAGCGTTCCATTGTTTTGATAATACTTAAAAGCACCATAATATTCTGTTGTCAGGAGATCAATATCTCCATCATTGTCAATATCGGCAAATGCTGGAAATCCTTCTTCCAGCGCTGTATCCAGTCCGAAAGGATTTGCTGTGGGAAGCGCAAAAGCTGGAGATGCAGGTGTCCCTGTATTCTGAAAATATTTAAAAGCACCATAATATTCACCTGTAAGAATATCAAGATCTCCGTCTCCATCTAAATCAGCTGTGGCTGGCTGAAATGCCATTGTAGGGTAAACAAGTCCGAAAGGATTTGTGACCGGTGCACCAAATACAGGGGAGGCATCAGTTCCTGTGTTTTGATAATATTTTATAACGCCATAACCTGTTACAGCAAGAATGTCCAGATCTCCATCGCTGTCCATATCAGCAAGACATGGAAGAACAATACCTCCTGAATTGCTAAGCCCGAAAGGATTATTAACTGCTGGTGCAAATGATTGTGCATTTGCAGAGCCTATAAAAATTAAGAATGCAGCTCCTGCAAGAATTTTTTTCAGTTGCTGTGTATGAAATATATTTCGCACAACCGAAAAAAGATTGTTAAGTTTCCACTGTAGCTTGCGCCGTGAAGAGTCTGACATGGTCTGCCAGTCCCTTGTTACTATCAGTTCATTAATCTGTCGAGCAGTATTTCTGAACTGATTAATTTTTCGTGAGTGTCGGATTTGTTTCATGGGATATATATTAGTTGTTTTCTTTTTCCGGTAATGACCAGAACGTACTTCCTGGTATTGATAGTCCCTGTTTATATTCAGGTTTTATAGTGTTTAATATGTTTGGCCTCAGTATACTAGGCAATATGTGCACATCATAAATTTCTTCAACAGAATTTTGATAAACGATTTCTCCGATAATTTTTCCGGAAGGTAAATGAACTGCAACAATACCCGTATTCATGGGGTTTTTGGATATATTTAATTTTGAAAAAGTTGATGAGCTTTCACGCAATTTTGATAATCCGATAAAAACATATTCTCCAAAATGCGCCATTCCTCTTACAAATCCATTGAGTTGGGCAACGACCTTGTAACTTCCATTTTCGATATTAATTTTTACAAGTTCAGAGGTTGCAGAAAGAAGCAAATAAATTTCTCCGTTGATCTTTCTGGGAGAATGAGGCATGGGAAGATTTTCAGCAACAATCTTATTTTCTTTGATGTCGAAAAGAAGTCCGCCATTTGTAACATTTTCCCTCCAGCCTTGGAACGTATCGCTTTTGCTGAAACATGTAGCGTAATGAGGTATACCATCGCTCATGATCATTCCGTTCAGGTGGCATCGGTCTTCAGATACAAGCTTTGAAATAAAAGGAGGGATCCAATATGGTGTGAAGTTATAAGTGTCATCAAATGTGACTATGCATGAGAACAGGGTATTTACGGCATAAAGCTTTTCATTTCCCCACAGCAGGTCGTGTATGTCGACATTGCCGGTATGGTATGTTATTCGTGGAACAAAGAAAGCATCATAGGTCCCGGGTTTGGTAGGATAATGAAGTCCAAGTTCGGGTGAATTTGAAAATACAATAATTTCGTCCTTGCAGGCAACAGCAATTTTCCCCGCAGACCGATCCTGTCCGACAGCTATGCCCATTGGCTTAATAAAAGTACGTGGGAGCTGAATTATTTTATTGTTGGCAGCAGGTGAAAGAAAAATAACTTTACCCGCCTGGTATGTGCTGATTGCAATTGAACATTTTAATTCCTGCAGCAGAGAAGCAATCTGCGGGGAATAGGTGCAATGAAAAGGAGGAATATTCTCCATACAACAAATGCTGAATAAGAAATACTATTATCAAAGATAAAATAAAAGCGTAATCTGAGAAAGATTAAATCTGTAAAAGCGATTTGTATTCTTCTAACGTTTTTAAAACAGCATCATTTACTTGCTGTTTGTAGTAATCCCAATTAGGAATAGTCCCGATTTTTTCTGCGCCACAGAGCGGATAGTTTTCAAGTGGCCCGCCATCACCTATTTCTCCGGTGCCTTTGTGAATGAAATTTGTGATCCTATAGGTTACTTTATTTGATGAAAAGGCAAGATCAATTGTGTAGCTTACACTTCCTGCGGCTTCTTGTTGCGTTGAATTCGAAGATACCTCATTCGATTTATTTATTACAAACCCTGTATTTGCAACCCCTCCTTCTTTTTTGTAATACACAGAAGTTGCCCCCTGAATAGTCATTTTATTGAATGTGGCATCATCAAATGACTGTGTGAAATACTTGGTGCCGGTAAACCAGTCTTTGCTCTTTTTGTAGGCTTCATCTTTCTTGCTGCTAAAACTTATAGAACCTGTATATGTTATTTTTTTTGTAACAGTATCAATTGGCATATTCTGGCAATAGGATTTGCTGAATAATGACAGCATGAAACAAATTAATGTCAGTACGAAGATTTTTGTTTTCATATTGAAATAATTTAAAATTGAAGAATACAAAAATAATGTTTTTCAGGATTTATTCAAATCATAGGCCAACTGCCCGCAAGCTGCTGCTATATCTTCGCCTCGGCTTTTTCGCACATTTACAATAATGTTTTTGGTTTCAAGAAAACCTGCAAATGCACGCACGTTAGTCTCGCTGGCTTTTTTGAATCCGGTACCTTCAACAACATTGTATTCTATTATATTGACTTTGCAAGGTACATTTTTACAGAATTCGGCAAGTTCTTTGGCATCTGCAAGGGAGTCGTTAAATCGGCTTATGATCAGGTATTCGAAGGTGACTCGGTTCTTTGTTTTTGAATAATAATATTTTATTGCTTCCGCAAGTTTGTCCAGAGAATTCGTTTCGTTTACAGGAATGATTTCACTTCTCTTACGGTCGTTTGCAGCATGAAGTGAAAGAGCCAGATTGAATTTCACGGCATCGTCACCAAGTTTTTTGATCATTTTTGCCAATCCAACCGTTGAAACAGTAATTCGAGATGGTGACATGTTAAGGCCGTCAGGAGAGGTGATGCGATCTATTGCCTTCGTGAGGTTTTCATAATTTAACAAAGGTTCACCCATCCCCATGAAAACAATATTTGTTAACGGATGAAAATATTTTTCCTGTGCAAATTTTGAAATAATTGCAACCTGGTCGTACATCTCGCTAAACGTAAGGTTCCTGGTGAACCCAAGTTTTCCTGTTGCACAGAATTTACATTTCATAGAACAGCCAACCTGTGATGAAACACATGCAGTCATGCGGCTTTCGGAAGGTATAAGCACTCCTTCAACAAGTTTTTTGTCGCAAAGCTGAAAAGCAATTTTCAATGTTTTATCAGAGCTGACCTGCACAGTAGATGAATGAGCAGACTGAAAGGTAAAATGATCATCCAAGAATTTTCGCGTGGCAACGGAAATATTGGACATTTCATCAAAGCTGCGGGCAGATTTTTTCCATATCCATTCCCATACCTGTTTTGCGCGGAAAGGCTTGTCCCCATGGGATAAAAAGAATTCTTTTATCTCCTCTAATGTGAGAAGACGGATATCGGTTTTATTATTTTCTTCCATCAGCGGGTTGTCTGTATTCGGTGGAAACGCAGCCATACATCACGCTGTTACCACCATCATTATTCTTCTTTGTCCATTCAGGTTTATGGCAGGACGTAAGCAAACCAAAAACCTGAAAAATCATTAAAATTAAAAAGCTTGTGATTGCAGCCTGTTTAAGTTTTATCTTTTTTGACATAAAGTTAAATTTCTTAAAATGCTGTTATATTCATGCAAAGATAATGATAATACTGAAATTTATTGATATAGATAGCATGATTTTACTTTAATTAAGATTCAATTGTTCATAAGTCCACTCGCACATGTATTCGATGTGAGCGCAGATGATTTATTTTTGTTTTCATAATTGCTATTTTGTGCGAAAACTCTCAGCTGATTATATCTTCCCGATTTCAAGCGCTCCTGTTAAACAGGGGATCGTTATTACAGATGATCAGGGAAAAATAGTTGAAAATATAATCGAACCTTCCTCACTTGATTATTCCATGCAGGATGTGGAAACTCATGAAGGCTTTATCTGCCCGGGTTTTGTGAATACGCATTGCCACCTGGAATTGTCTTACCTGAAAGGGAAGATTCCTGAACACAGTGGACTTGATAAGTTTATTATTGAACTCGAGCAGATACGGCGGGGAGTTAATGAGGAAGAAAAAGCTGAAGCTGCCTATAGTGCCGAACAGGAAATGACCGTCAATGGAATTGTTGCAGTAGGTGATATATGCAACAGCAATGCAACATTTGAACTAAAAAATAAAAGCCAACTTACTTTTCATACCTTTATTGAATCCTTTGCTTCGGATCCGTTAAAAGCCGACAGGGCATTTGAAAAAGCACTTTTGCTTTATAATGAAATTATCAAAAACACTCATAACTCTTCTGCATCAATTACTCCACATGCGCCTTATTCGCTTTCGAAAGCGCTGTTTATGAAAATTAAAAAATTTGCAGAAGATTCAGGTAAGATACTTTCAATTCACCACCAGGAAAGTGAAGATGAAAATAAATTCTTTATTATAAAAACGGGAAGCATACATGAAATGCATAAAGGATTTGGTGTGGAGCATTCTGATTTTTCAGATTCAGGAAAACGCCCCCTGGCCGCGATTGCTGATTTTATTCCACACGACCTTCCTTTACAGCTTGTACACAATACGGTGACCAGTGACACCGACATTGATTTTGCACAGGAATATTTTAAAAAATTATACTGGTGCTTTTGCCCGAATGCCAATCTGTACATAGAACAGAAGCTTCCAAATTTCGCCATGTTCTTTAATAAAAAATGCAGGATCACTATTGGCACCGACAGTTATGCATCAAACAAATCTCTTTCCATACTCGATGAATTAAAAACTATTTGGGCAAATGTTCCATACATGCCCTTGCATGAACTGCTTAAATGGGCAACTATCAATGGCGCCGAATTCCTTCAGATCAGTGATAGATATGGTTCTATTGAAAAAGGAAAAACCCCCGGTCTTCTGCTATTAGAAAATGTAAATTCTGAAAGAATTCAGATAACAAGGGATGTGAGTTGTAAAGTATTGATGTAAAAAAAGCGTGAAAATATTTTCACGCCTTTCAAAAAAAATTAAAATATTTTACCAGTTATCGCTAACCTTGACGGCTTCCATCATGCCCTTCTTCATACTTTTAATGAAGCCTTGAACATTTTTGTCCAAAAGTGCGAAATAATAATCCCATTCTGTTTTATATGCACTGTCCGTCTTATCCAACCATCTTTCAATAAAAAATGTAGGATTAGAGCCATTGCGGGTAAAATCAGTTATTGTATATCTGTAGGCATTATCCTTTATATCAATAGAGAACTTGAAATTAACAATGCAAACTTCAACAGGTATACTGTCCTTATTACGATTGTCAAAAATTTTGAATTTGTATTTTCCACTGATTTTTCCATTGACTTTATCTTGTATTTCAAGTGAGTTAAGATTTTTAAAATAGATCCCGCACCAATGTATGGCGCGATTATATAAAGTATCTTTGGTGCCTTGCTGTGCAACTTTTTCTTTATAGGTGATTTTTTTTGTTACAGTGTCAATCTTGTATTTAGGCACTGTAACAGTTGTTTGTTGTGTGAATGCCGCAAACGAAAAGGATATCAGCAGCAAAGTTGAAATAAAATATTTTTTCATGGTAAACAACTTTTGTGGTTCAACTTACTAACGTTTATAGGGTAACAATATTACGATATTTTGAAATATCTTTTTATAATACAGCAAATTTTTTGCCAACATAAAATAAAATGCATTTAACTATGAAAAAACTCATTATCCATTAGTTAAATGACTGTGTTAACGAATATTAGCGAAATATTATTTTGAATTATTCAATTTAATCTTATCTTTGCGTTACAAAATCAAAACAGCTATGAAAAAAATCTTCTTTACAATTACATTATTTGTTGCAGCAACATGTATGATATTTGCTCAGAATAATAACAATCAAGGACAAGGTCAGGGACAAGGCCAGGGACAGCAAGGACAAGGCCAGGGTCAAGGCCAGCAAGGTCAGAAAAAAGATATTCAGCCAGATATGCAGAAAGATACTGTTGCTTTATTTCAGGGCCACTTTGCAGGACCTATTAAAGCTGCAGACATTTTGAAAGAAGACTCGCTTACACTGAATAAAATTGGTTTAATGATAGTAGGATTTGACCTTGTATACAGACAGGATACTTCGACCGTTAAATATGAATCAAAAACCTGCAAACTTACTGCCGATATGAAAACGGCTCTTAAGGCACTGAAAGCCGGACAGAATTTCGCTTTTAAAAATATCCGCATAATGGGAAAAGATGGCGTGCCAAAAAAACCCACCTATGATTTTATCGAAATGTTTATTGAGAATGCACAGAAATAAGCTTCAATAAAGCAAGAGAAAAGGCAAGTTTCGCGACTTGCCTTTTTTTATATCATTTTTCGCGGAATTGTGGCAAGAAAATCTTTCAGGTAATAAGGTTCAAAATACGCAAGGTTTTCGAAATCCATTGCTTGGTATTTTTTCCATGCTACAGAGATCATTCCTCTGGCAGAAACAGCAAATTCAGTATTAATGATTGCATTGGGAGTATGTGATAAGGATTGCCTGCATTTCTCGGCACCATCACCAAAGAAAATAATTTTATACGCAGATAATTCTTTCCGGAAAGATTCTTCATCAATAATCTTAGCGGATGTTTCATTAACGAAATTTATATTATGGTTGAAAAGGGCAGTGAACACTTCCATGCGCCTGGCATCAATCATTGGGCACAGCAACGTTTCATTATTTAATTTATCAGCATTATTCGCTGCATAATAATTCGCCATCGACTGAAGAGTATTTACTGCGATCAACGGGATATTGAGTGCGTAGCAAAATCCTTTGGCAGTGGAAACGCCTATGCGCAGGCCTGTGTAGCTTCCGGGGCCCATGCTTATGCAAACAGCATTCAGGTCGTTTAGTTTAATCCCGACAGCTTTTACAACATCATCTACAAAGCTTGTGATTAGAGATGAGTGGGAGTTTGCAACGGTTGTTTCTTTATGTGACAAAAGCATACCATCCTTAGCAATTGCTACAGAACAAACCTTTGTGGCAGTTTCAAGATGAAGGATGTATGTCATAAAATGTGGTTGTGCCAGAACCTATCTGTGGCTGAATACATTATGAACAGGCCAATTAACCTATTTGGTGTCCGTTACAAAAAGATCTTTCTTATCTACCTTTTTTACTTTGTCACCGTCATTTAGAAGCTTGGAAATAGCTTTGTAAGGCGCCGTAACAACTTCATCTTTTTCAGTAAGGCCTTCCAGAATCTGGATGTATGTATTATCTTGTATTCCTGTTTTAACTTTTTTCTTCTTAACAATTCCATCTGCATAAAGAAATACAAATTCTTCTGTTTCACCTTCACCATCCTTCAGGTCTTTGTTTGAAACATAAGTTTCATGATCATCAGTTTCGGCGGTTTCTTTGGTTTTAGTTGTCTTTGTCTTGTCCTTTGCAATGGTTGTATCTTCTCTTGTAGTAACTGCCTGAATAGGTATAGCAATTACATCTACGACAGTTTCTGTTTGTATGTCAACAGTGGCGGACATTCCCGGACGGAAAGGAGAGTAGGTTGTGTCAGTTTTTGAAAGCAGGTCGGTGTATGATGAACGTAGGATGCGGATTTTAACATCGAAATTAGTAACCTGGTCAAGTGAGGTAGATGCCGTAGCGGATGTGACATTGTTTGCGGAGTTCCCTATTTCAGTTACAATTCCTTTGAACTTTCTGTTAAGGTAAGCGTCAACATCAATGCTTGCGGTATCGCCGATCTTTACACGGACAATATCATTTTCATTCACGCTGACATTTACTTCCATTTCTTTAAGATCGGCAATTCTCATCATTTCAGTGCCTGTAAATTGTGAAGTGCCAACAACACGTTCGCCTTTTTCCACGTTTAGTTTTGAAATGGTGCCATCATTGGGAGCATAAACAGAAGTCTTTGTAAGGTTGTCGGTTGCTTCTTTTAGCGAAGCCTGTGCGCTTACTACGCTATATTCAGATGCTTTTACGCTTTCTTTAGCACCTGTTACACCGGCTTCTGCAACTTCGTATGCTGATTTAGCGGCATCCCATTCTGACGCAGAAATAGCACCTGATTCATACAAGGTTTTATTTCTATCGTAACTTGCTTTTGCGTTAATATACTGCGACTGTACTGTCGAAAGGCTTGCTTTGGTATTTGCAAGAGATGCTTTAGCAGAGTTTACTGTAGCAACCATCTTGTCAAGATTGGATAAATAATAATCAGGATTAATTTTTGCAAGCAGGTCACCTTTTTTTACCTGGTCGCCTTCTTTTACATACAGGTCAACTATCTCGCCTGAAACATCAGGGCTGATTTTTACTTCTACTTCGGGTTGTATTTTCCCGTTGGCAGAAACAGTTTCCTTGATTGTTTTTTTTGATGCATATTCTGTGCTCACTTTTACTTCAGTTCCTTTTCCTATCCATCCTTTACTTTTAGCTACAACAAGCAGAATAATCAATGCTACTGCGCCGATAATTATATACCTGAAAAGTTTTTTTCTGTTTTTCATATAGTGAAAAATTTTAATCTTTATTTCAATTCAATAGGTTTGCCCATGTAGAAATCCAAAATTTTCAACCTGAAGACATATTCATATTTTGCCTGCAAAAGATTGGATTCAGCTTCTGCTAATTTATTTTTTGCATCGTTGTAATCGGTAGTGTTTACGAGTCCTACATTAAATTTCTGCTCGGAATACTTATAAGCTTCTTTTAATGCAGCCACTGATTTTTGCGAAGATTTATATTTGTTCAATGCTGCAACCGCATCAGCATAAGCCTGCTGAATGCTTTTGTACAATGTGTTTTTAGTTGTCTGCAAAGTATATTCAGCACTCTGAATGGCAATTTTGGCTTTACTGATTGTGGCATTTGTTTGCCAGCCATTGAAAATTGGCACATTCAGGCTGAAACTGATAGATTTGTTCACATTGTCTTTTATCTGATCACCAAAGGGTATTGTTTCAGTCTGGTAACTAAAATGTGGGGATACCACATATGCCGGAATTATTTCAGAAGTGTACCCGATAGTGTCAAGTCCACTCAGTTGCTGAGATCCTGGAATCAGCTGCTTGCTGGCCCCCGAAAATCCGGTACCATAAGATCCACGCAGTGAAATGGTAGGGCTTCTCATGCCGTGTGCAATAGATAAACCAATTTCAGCACTTTTGACTTTCAGTTCGGCACTTTTAATATCGGGTTGTACACCCATTGCAATTGCATAAACTGCTGAAGGTTTTGTAAGAAGTGATGAATCGGCAGGGATCACCAGTTTTGGAACATCAATATCAAAACTATCAGTGGTAGTAATATCCAGCATCTGGGTGAGCGTAAGATAGGCAAGGTCGAGATTGTTCTGCGCTGTTACCACTGTAAGGTCTTCGGTAGCTGCCTGGGCTTCCAGTGTTAGGAGGTTGCCTTTTGCAACTGTGCCGGCTTCTACAAGTTTTTCAGTTCTTATTACCTGCTGATTGGTAATATCAAGCTGGCTTTCAGCAATATTCAGGATTTCGATATCATACAATATCTGAAGATAAGCTGTGGCAATATTCAATGAAATATCATTCATCATTTTTTCAAGGTCGTATTGGCTTGCCTGAAGATCAATCCTGTTTTGTTTAACAGTATTTAATAACTGAAACCCGCTGAACAACGTTACACTGCTGCTCAGGTAAAAATTATCCGATTGAACTTTAGCAGTTGCGAAATTGTTGGTGTACATATCAATTGTTTTCCCATAATTGTAGGCATGAGAAGCAGCTGCATTTAAACTTGGAAGAAGTCCGGTTTTACTTTGAAAAAGTGTAATTTTTGCCAGTTGTTCCGACAACATCTGCTGTTTTACCTGAATATTATTGGCAAGAGCGTAATCGATACAATTCTGAAGTGTCCATATTTTTTGGGCATTCGCAAAGGCAAACGGGATAAAGGTAGTCAGAATTATGATGAATATTTTTTTCATGAAATTGTTCATATTATCGCATGCAAATATATCAGATATTAGGGAATTATTCCTGATTTTAAATAGATTTTTATTTACAGAAAATTTTTCACATCCAATCAGTTTAATATCTTTGTTCAAACTGTATATTCGTTATGAAAACAAAAAATATATTTCTGTACCTTTTGACACTATCTTGTGTTTTTTTCTTGCTCTCATCTTTTAATGAATTTAAGAAGGATGAAAACAAATTACGGGCTGCACTAAAAAGTGATACTATTCATGTTTTGAATTATAGTATACATCTCAATATTATTCATCTTTCTACCAAGACTATCAGCGGTTATACAGAGCTTACCATTACACCAAAAATGAATTCAGTAAATGCAATTCCTCTGGACCTTCTGCACATGACTGTTGATTCTGTAACCATTGACAATTCATTGATGCCTTCATTTTTCTATAATGATACATTGTTGCGCATCCCGTTAATTTCACCGGTAAATATTAACGATACAATTTCTGTAAAAGTATATTATCATGGACAGCCTGTAATGGATCCATCAGGATGGGGCGGATTTTATTTTTCCGGCGACAGTGTATATGCATATAATCTCGGAGTCGGTTTTCAGGATGTGCCACACAACTACGGCCGCGTATGGTTCCCATGCCTTGACGATTTTGTTGACAGGTCTACATACGATTGTTTTATAAGAGTAAACGATACCAAGACAGCGGTATGTGGAGGCACAATGATGAATGAAACCAATAATGGTGATGGTACCAAGACATTTTACTGGCGAATTAATAGTGAAATTCCTACTTACCTTGCCTCCGTTGCAGTTGGCGATTATACTCCTGTTTCATACACCTTCAATGGGCTGAGTGGAAATATTCCTGTAAAAATTTATGTTCCAACATATGATACTACCCATGCAAAAGCTTCATTTGTTAACCTTCTTAGCATTTTAGGACTATATGAAAATTATTTTGGCCCATATTTGTGGGAACGGGTGGGCTATGTAGGTGTTCCTTTTAACAGTGGTGCTATGGAACATGCAACGAATATTGCTTATCCTCTTGCCTGCATTGATGGTGGGTTGACCTATGAAGATCTTTATGCACATGAACTGTCACATCACTGGTTTGGCGATCTGGTAACATGTGAAACGGCAGAGGATATGTGGATCAATGAAGGATGGGCTGATTACTGTGAATCACAATACAGGGAAGGATTGTACGGTGTTAATGCTTATAATGCAAATATTAAAACCAATCATTACAATGTTCTTACCAAATGCCATGTGGATGACGGTGGATATTATGCTATTTACGGAATCCCATTAACAATAACATACGGCAGCACAGTTTATAAAAAGGGAGCTGATGTAATCCATACTTTACGCAATTATCTTGGTGATTCTTTATTTTATAGTTTTACTAAAGCCTGGATGAATACTTATAAATTCAATCATATTTCCACAACAGAGTTAAGAGATTTTATGACTACAAATACAGGAATTAATGTAAGTGATTTCTTTGACGGATGGGTATTGTCTGCGGGGTTTCCTCAGTATTCAATAGATTCGGTGGTTTATACCGGAACAGCCAATGATTATAGGGTATATGCAAAACAAAAACTGCGTCATAAACCAACTTATGTGAATTCAAATAAAATTGAAGTCACTTTCATGAATAATGCGTGGCAGAAATATACAGGGACTGTTGAATTTTCAGGACAGTCAGGTAGTTCAGTAATCAGTATTCCTTTTACTCCCACCGCAGCAATGATGGATCTGGATGAGAAGACCAGCGATGCGACTACTGATTATTTTAATGTAGTAAAACAGATCGGCACTTATTCATTCCCTAATTCATATTTTACACTTAATGTTTCAAGTATTTCCGATTCTGCTTTTTTCAGGATCGAACAAAACTGGGTAGCTCCTGATCCGCTGAAAGTATCATCACCAGACATTTTCCGTATAACTGACAGTCGATACTGGAAAGTTGACGGTATATTTCCTGCCGGATTCACTGCAACAGGTCGATTTGCTTATAATCGCGGAACAGGGCAATTTGAGAACACTTTTCTGCCAACAACTATATCAACCGACTCACTCGTGTTACTCTACAGGGCAAATGCCGCTGATGACTGGAAAATAGCGAACTTTACAAAATCAGGAAATAATTCTGTAGGTTTCTTAACTACTCAGAATTTGCAAAAGGGAGAATACACCTATGGCATTGGAAAGCCCAATCAATCTGGCATTTCAAGCCAGATGAAAGAAAAAAAATCATCATTGAAAATTTATCCCAATCCCACAAATGATACTTTTAATATTGAGATCATATCGGATAAAGGTTCTGAAATTAAGATATACGATAGTGGAAATAATCTCGTTAATATTATTACGGTAGGCGCAAAACAGGGAAAATATTCATGGAAACCCAAAGCAAAAGGTACTTACTTTTTCTATTTATATGAAGAAGGAAAGGTTGTTCTGGTGGAAAAGGCCGTTTGTGTCCACTGATTATAAATCGAACAGAATGAGATTTCTTTTACTGATATTTTTTTTATCACTAGCAATACCTTCGTTTTCGCAGCAGTTTCCTGTGACAGCCGCCAACGCTGATTGCAGTTCTCCGATTGTAATGACTGACACCATTTATGGTCCGACGAATGCACCAATTGGTGCGGGAAGCACAATGGAGTTCAGTGATAAACTAGGAAGTTTCTATTCTTTCGAAAAAGAACATCACACAGTTTGGTTTAAGTTTACTGCAACAGAAACCAGCATCCTTAGTTTAGATATAATTCCATTAAGCTTCAAGGATGATTATGACTTCCTACTTTTTAAATATAACAATGATGATAATTTTTGTCAGAATATCAAAGATAAAACTCTGAAACCCATCAGGACTGCGATCTCGAGGAATGATAAATTAATTCAAAGTAAAACAGGGTTGAAAGCGGAAGCCACTGTCGAGTTCATACATTCCGGTCCCGGAGAATCCTACAGCAAACCATTATCAGTGGTGAAGGGGGAAACGTATTACCTGGTAGTTGATAATGTTTACGAAAACGGTGATGGATTCACACTGATACTTCATTATAAGTATACCAAGCTTACCACTGCAATGTTGAACATTAGTCTGCAGGATAGTATTAGTGGGGAACTTATCACTGGCAAGATTGAACTAAAAGATATTTCCAATCCCGATTTTTCTCCACCGCAATACAAGGCAACTAATGTGAGTAGTTATTTTCTTCCAGTGGGCATGTCTAAAGAAGTTGAGATTTCATGTTCATCCACAGGATATTTTGCAAATGAAGTAATTGTTAAAACTCCAGATAAGGCGGAAACAAAAAATGTAATTGTAAAACTTCAGAAGATTGTGGAAGGATCACACCTGGTTATTGAAAACATTTATTTTGTTGGCAATTCAGCTGAGTTTCTTCCAATGTCTGATCCTGCACTTTTTAGTTTGCGAAAAACAATGATTGAAAATCCTGACCTTAAAATTGAAGTGCAGGGACATGTAAACTGGCCTTATACATACGGGCAGACACCTGACACAAATTATACTATGAAACTTTCCCGTGACAGGGCAAAAGCGGTATGTGATTTCCTGATTGAAAAAAATGTATCGGCTGATCGCTTGTCATACAGAGGATTTGGCAACAATGCAATGGTCTTTCCAAATGCAAAAACTGAAAAAGAAATGATGATGAACCGCAGGGTTGAAATTTTAGTAATTTCAAATAATTAATTTGCATATGAAAAGAACAGTACTTTTCTTTTTACTTTTCTTTATTGTACATCTTTGTTTTTCGCAGGTGTTTCATCTTGAGAAAAAAAGTTGCGATTGTTCCGGAGCACTTACCGTTACCGATACTATTGTGAAAGCACAGAACTCACCTTCAGGTGTTGGAAAAAAAATGGAAAAATATTATTACACATCGTCCGAAGGTGAAAAAAATAGTGTGTGGTATAAAATTACGATGCCTGAGGATTGTTATTTTACATTCGATCTGGTTCCTTTCAGCATTGAAGATGATTATGATTTTGCTTTGTATAAATACACGGGAAATGAAAAGAAATTTTGTAAGAAAATAAGAAGAAGAACGATTGCTCCTCTGCGAGAAATTATTTCGGAAGATGATAAAACAATCGCTAGCCGAACTGGTCTTACACTGACCAATGCAAGGATATTTGCAGTTCCTGGACCCGGTGAATCTTATGGAAATGCGCCGAAAGTAAAGAAAGGCGAAGTATATTATTTGCTGGTAAATAATGTTGAGTATGGGCAAGGACACACCATTAAATTTCATTTCAAAATTTCTGCTGAGCAATCTGAAATGGACATTCAAGTAGTCGATGCGGAGACAGGAAAAAGTTTAAAAGCAAATCTTAATATTTCTACAAATTCTTTAAAATACAATCCACCTAAAGATGATTCAACTTATATAGTTAGTAATGTAAATGAAATGCAATTGAATACAGGATTGTACGAAAAGTATACTATTGCTGCTTTTACAAAGGGATATTTTACTAGTATAAAAAAAATAACTACAGGTGATAGCGCTTCTGACAGAACAGTAAAAATTGAAATGCGGAAAATAAAAAAAGATGTTCATCTTGTGCTTGATAATTTGAATTTCACTGAAAACACTTCTGTGATTGAAAAAGAATCATATAAAACACTTGAGTTTCTTGCAGAAAATATCCGGCAGAATCCACTACTTAAAATAGAAATTCAGGGACATGCATTTATTTATGACAGCCTGAATATTCCAGATACTTCAGGCACGAAAAAGTTATCCGAAGACAGGGCAAAGGCAGTTTATACTTACCTGTTGCAAAAAGGAATTTCAGAAAACCGGATGATATATAAAGGATACGGTAATTCAAAAATGATTTATTCCGATAAGATGAATGCTGAAGGTAGAGAGAAAAATAACAGGATTGAACTTCGCGTGATTTCAAATAATTAAAAAAACAGAAGGGTCGAAATCCTTGTCAAATCTTATTGAAAAGTTATTTTAGCGAAACTTTTTGTTGGTATATTCCTTTATGTAATATCTTGAATTTGCGATTAATAAAAAAATTGTATATTTGCAGTCTCGAAGCAAATAAAATATATCCAATAAGATAACATCCAATTAGATTAAACTAATATTGCGATAAACGCACCTGAAAATTAAAAACTGATTAAATTATTTTAAGTCACATAACTGTTTTATCAGTTTAAAAGATTCCAAGTTAAACCAAAATAAAAAAAATGACTCTGAATAAGGGAACAGTTTTGTTGTTGGCAATTTTCTTTCTTAAAATTAATTTTTCTTACGGACAGGAAAAATTTGAACAATATGGCTATGCTTCTTATTATGCCGATGCATTCCAGGGAAGAAAAACAACCAGTGGCGAAAAATACAACAATACATTGTATACTGCAGCTCACGCTACGCTGCCGTTTCATACGCTAGTGAAAATTACGAACCTAAAAAATAATATTTCTGTGGTTGTTAAAATAAACGACAGATGTCCGAAATATAAAACCCGTATCATTGATCTTTCAAAAGCCGCAGCAAAAAAACTTGATATCATTGCGTCAGGAATTGCAAATGTAAAACTGGAAGTGATAACGCTTTCCCAATTGAATACGATTAATAATTACCCTGACAGCCTTGATGAATTATTTTCTTCGGATTCGAGTTCGCTGAAAAGCATGTTATTCTTTAGTCGCGCTCGTATGACAAGAATTGACAGGCAGATGTTCAGAAATCTTGTTGTTTCAAATATTCTTATCAGTAACTTTCAGAGACAATGGAAGGAGAAAGGAAAATTCATGGCAATGAACTACCTTTATTTTCTGCGATACCAGGATAATATCAGCTGATAATTTTATTTTTAATGATCATCACAGTGCCATGCATATCGGGCATTTCGATGATATTTTCAGGAATTCCTTTTGCAAATTCATCAACAGCTTTCACTGCACCTTCCCATTTATGATTATAATCATGAATAATAATTACACCGCCAGGTGACAGTCGTGGATAGAAATATATTAGCCCGTCCTTAATAGGATTGTAAAGGTCTGCATCAATATTTACAAGAGAAAATATTTCATTTTTAAGGTCAGCAGTAGTGTCGGGAAAATGTCCTTTGTGAACAACAATATTATTGTTTCCGTTAATATACTGCAGAACTTTTTTCTCATTTGTGTCAGCAAAGTTTTTTGAAGAATAAGTTGACGCTTCTCCTGTTTCACTTTTTAAATCGTCCTTGTCAAATCCTTCGAAAGTATCGAACAGGTGGAGTTTGCGGGAGTTATCTAACTTGTGAATAATTTTTGCTGTCTCGCCTTTGTACACTCCAAGTTCTGCAAATGCTCCTTTGATATTTTCTTTTTTTATGCGTTCAACCTGGAACCAGAAATTATAAAATCGCACTTTGTCATCATAACTTTTTTCCAGGTTTATAAGGGATTCAGATAATTTCTTTTTCTTTAGAAAATAGGCCCACTGAGCCGGGTGATAAGATTTCTCTTTCATTGAAAGTATAAGATATCTGACCATGAGAATTCCAACAACGCCAAGTAGAACTGCTGCAAATATCTGGAAAATCAGGTTGTATGACACATTCATGAAAATAAATTTTATCTGATTACAGCGCTAAGTTTTTGTTTGTAAGCGTTGATCAGTTTGTTCATGATTTGCTCAATCTCTGCATCTGTAAGGGTTTTGCTTTCGTCAAGCAGTGTATAACTTACAGCATACGATTTTTTATCTTCACCAATTTTCTCTCCTGCATAAACGTCAAACAGATTTACATTTTTCAAAAGAGCGGGAACGGTTTTATAAGCGAGTTCTTCAACTTCCGAAAACTTTATTTTTTTATCGAGCAGCAATGCAAGGTCTCTTTTTACTTCCGGAAACTTAGGTATATCGCTGAATGTAACAATATTCTTTCCTGCAAGTTTAACTAACTTTTCCCATTCAAGCACAGCATAAAATACATCCAGCTTGATGTCAAATATTTTCAGCAGCGATTTCGTCAGCGTACCAAAAGTAGCAACCGTGGTTTTATTAATATAAATTTCTAAACCTTCGCGAAAAATATCATTACTGATTTCTTTGAATGTGATTGTAGATAAATTAATCCCTATTCTCTTGAAAATATCATTTACGTAAGCTTTTAGGAAATAAAAACTTACAGGGTTTCCTTTTCCCGTAAACCAGTTTTCAGAAACAATATTTCCGCAAGCAAACAAAGCAAGTTGTTCTTCTTCGTAATAATTGCTTAATGTATTTTGTGATTCAGTATTTTTATTGTAGCGATAAATCTTACCGAATTCATAAAGTTTCAGATCGGAATTTTTCCTGTTGATGTTGTAGGCAACGGATTCAAGTCCTCCGAAAAGTAGCGACTGGCGCATTACAGCGAGTTCGTTACTGAGAGGATTAAGTATCTGAACATTTTCTTCAGCACGAAATGATTTTACTTTTTCAACATACGAAGCATTTGTAAGAGAATTATTCATGATTTCATAAAAACCGCAACTGCTAAGGTAATCCGCAGCTGTTGAATGCATCTTTTCCTTATCTGGCTTTGGTGCTTTCGATGGCGAAATCCTGAATTGCTGAGGTTCTTCAACATTATTGTAACCATAAATACGCAGAATTTCTTCAGTTACATCTGCTTCTCTTTTTACATCTACTTTAAACGGAGGCACTGATAATGCCAGTCCTTCCTTGGTTTCAGAGAGAATTGTAATTTCCAGCGAATTTAATATCCTTTTAATTATTTCTCTGTCGATACTTTTCCCGATAAGTTTATCAACATTGCTGTATTGAATAGTTACATTGAAATTCTCAATAGGAGTGGGGTATACATCAATAATATCGCTTGATATTGTTCCGCCTGCAATTTCCTTTATCAGCATCGCTGCGCGTTTCAGTGCAAATAAAATCATATTCGGATCAACACCTCTTTCAAAACGGAAGGAAGCATCTGTCTTCAATCCATGGTATTTCGAGGTTTTGCGCACATGCACAGGATCGAAATAAGCGCTTTCGATAAATACATCCTGTGTTTGTATTGTAACTCCTGACTTAGCTCCACCGAAAACTCCGGCAATACACATACCTTCTTTTTCATTGCATATCATCAGATCCTCAGCTTGTAATTCACGTTCAGCATCATCAAGGGTTGCGAATTTCGTACCTTTTGCAAGCTTTTTTACAATGACTTTATTTCCGAAAATATGGTTTGCATCAAACGCATGCAGTGGTTGGCCGGTTTCCATCAGTACAAAATTTGTGATGTCGACAATGTTGTTGATTGGTCTCAGACCAACCGCTTTAAGCCTGTTCTTCAGCCATTCAGGTGAATCATCAACATGAATACCAGATACTGTAATTCCTGCATAACGTGGACAAGCAACCGCATCTTCAACAACAATATCAATTTTTTTGGAATTGTTTTCGACTTTAAAATTACTGAGGTCCGGTTTTGTAATGTTGTAATCTTTATTTTCAATACATGTAAGCGCTGCTGCCAGATCGCGTGCTACGCCTATGTGCGACATGGCATCTGCACGGTTAGGTGTTAAACCAATTTCAAAAACCAAGTCATTTTCAATTTTGAAGTATTCGCCGGCAGGAGTTCCTGTTTTCACAGAAGGATCAAGTACCATAATGCCTGCATGCGATTCGCCAAAGCCAAGTTCATCTTCAGCACATATCATTCCTTCGGAAATTTCACCACGGATTTTTGTCTTCTTTAATTCAAGTTCACCTTTTGATGTATAAAGAGTTGTACCAATTGTAGCAACGATTACTTTTTGCCCGGCTTCCACATTGGGAGCGCCGCATACAATATGCAGCAACTCTTCTTTACCAATATCAACAGTTGTTAGACTCAACTTATCGGCATCTGGATGTTTTATTTTTGTTTTTACTTCGCCAATTACGCATCCTTTCAGCCCACCCTTAACAGATGAATATTCTTCAAGAGCTTCCACTTCAAGTCCTGTATTGGTAAGGATCTTTGATATTTCTTCAGGATCTTTATCAATATTCAGATATTGCTTAAGCCAGTTATATGAAATTTTCATTTGATTTAAATTTGTGTAAAATTACTTCAAAAAATTTAACTAATCCTGCTCCAGTTGGTTTTTTCTCTGTTCAGTTCAGCAGCTCTTCGTGCTATAGGCAAATTTTCAGGGCTTTCCAGCCGTGGATCTTTTTCCAGAATTTCTATTGCAACTTTCCTGGCGTAATAAAGAAGTTTTTCATCCTTCACAATGTCGGCGATTTTCAGGTCCAGGATTCCGCTTTGCTGGGTGCCCTCAATATCGCCGGGTCCACGCAGATGAAGATCCACTTCTGCAATTTTAAAACCATCCGTAGTGCTCACCATTGTTTCAATACGCTTCTTCCCATCGGAGGTTAACTTATGAGTTGTCATAAGCACGCAATAGGATTGATCGGCTCCTCTGCCTACGCGGCCTCGTAACTGGTGCATCTGTGAAAGTCCGAAACGTTCTGCATTTTCAATGATCATAACAGAAGCATTGGGGACATCCACTCCCACTTCAATTACTGTTGTTGCAACCATTATATCCGTTTCTCCTTTTACAAAGCGCTGCATCTCATATTCTTTTTCTGCCGATTTCATTTGCCCATGCACAATGCTTACAGCATAATCCGGTGCAGGAAACTCCCTTGCAATGCTTTCGTATCCATCCATCACGAATTTCAGATCAAGTTTTTCTGACTCGTTAATCAAAGGATATACAACATAAATTTGTCGTCCTTCTTTTATCTGGTTTTTCATAAAACCAAAAACACGCAACCTGTCTGAATCGTAGGAATGAAGCGTCTTGATAGGTTTTCTTCCGGGAGGAAGTTCGTCAATCACTGATATATCAAGATCTCCGTAGAGTGTCATCGCAAGCGTTCGCGGAATGGGAGTGGCGGTCATAACAAGTACGTGCGGAGGAATTTCATTTTTCTTCCACATGCTTGCACGTTGTGCCACGCCAAACCTGTGTTGTTCATCAATTACAACAAATCCAAGATTTTTAAATTTCACTTTATCCTCAAGCAATGCATGGGTTCCGATTAGTATATGAAGTTCGCCATTTTCCAGTTCTGTATGAATTTTCTTTCGCTGTGCAGATTTTGAACTTCCTGTAAGCAACTGAACATTTACATTCATTTCACGTAGTAATTTCGAAACGCTTGCAAAATGCTGCTGGGCGAGGATTTCGGTTGGTGCCATAATGCATGACTGAAACCCGTTATCAAGTGCAATCAGCATGCACATCAATGCCACAATTGTTTTGCCGCTGCCAACATCTCCCTGCAGCAAGCGGTTCATCTGCTTTCCTGAACCAATGTCGTTCCTTATTTCTTTAATTACCTTCTTCTGCGCATTTGTGAGGGAGAAGGGGAGGTGCTTACTATAGAATTCATTGAAATGCTCGCCAACCCTCGAAAAATTTTGCCCCTTTATATGCGAAGTTCTTACAAGTTTTAATTTCAGAAGTTTCATTTGCAGGAAAAATAATTCTTCAAACTTCAAGCGTATTTGTGCTTTCTGCAGCTTTTCCTGGCTTTCAGGGAAATGTATGTTGATTATCGCTTCCTCGCGCGGAATAAGTTTAAGATTTTGAATAATTTCTGAAGAAAGCGTTTCTGGAAATTGTCCTAACAGAAGTGGGAGTAATGTCTTTTGAAGTTTACTGATACCTTTGCTGTCAAGTCCTCTTGATTTAAGCTTTTCGCCGGAGTTATAGAATGCCTGCAGATTAAAAACGATCGGTGCATTTTCAGGAGTGGGTTCTTCAATTTCAGGATGTGTGATATTGTATTTGCCATTGAAGTAAGTGGGCTTTCCAAAAACGATGTATTCCTGTCCTGCTTTAAATTTGTCTTTTAACCATTTAAAACCGGCGAACCATACAAGTTCAAGCGACCCTGTTTCATCACGGAAACGTGCTGTCATCCTTATGATCCGCTTGCTACCTATCATTTCAATCTTTTCAATATATCCTTTCATTTGGACATAGGCAAGATCGCTGCTGATTTCGTTTACCTTATAGAATTTACTTCTGTCAACATAGCGGAAGGGGTAATAACTAACCAGATCACCAAATGTAAAAACACCAAGCTCTTTCTTAAGCATTTCTGCTCTTTGCGGGCCTACGCCTTTTAAATACTCAATAGGTGTTTCTGTAATATGTGGCATCTGATGTATTTACTGTATAGCAAAAATAAAAAAGAAACCGCAAATAGTTTTACGGTTTCTTTCCTTTGAAAAAAAATATTTTAAAAGAAGTATCTTAAGGATGCTCCAAAATCAAAGATTTGTGGTTGCTGTTTCATATAATTCAGATCAAGGAAAGGATGAACGTCAATACTCAACAATAATGGCACATGTGGAAGTTTCCATTCAATGCCTGCAGTAGCATCAACGCCAGCTGCTACAACATTCTCTGAATTAATTATTGGGCCTTCTTTATACCAACCTATTGTTTTATACCTGCCTATATGCCCACCAACACCAACAAAAAAGCCTACCCCTGCCACTTCAATATTCTCGCTGTGATTCCTTATGTGAAGTTCATAACATAAACTCGCCCTGAAACCTTTGTAAGGCGCAGAAACTATTAAATTAACGGCATGTTGGTTTCTGTCGGAAAGAAATTTAAGCGCAGTCAATCCAATTTGCGAATCTGTTCCATAATGAATACCTAATCCAGTACCAGATTGAGCATTTACTGTGAATGAAAAGAGAGCAATCACAGCAATAAGAAGTAGTTTCGATACAATTTTCATCATTTATTTTTTTTTATTATTAAAAGAGTTTGTAGCAAATATTTTCTAAAAATATATAATTGAGAAGCTAAATGCAAGTGCTCACTGATTTTTTTTGAGAAGAAAATTACGTAATTTGAATTTCGGGGATAAACTTGATTGATCGTGAGTGTATTAGTATTCCCATAAATCGTGCTCAAGAATAAAAATGTCGTTTTTTATTCTTTCCGATTCAAGCAGTGCATCAATACCTTTTGCATATTCTGATATTTTACGGTCGTAAACATTCGATTCCTTATAGATATAACTGTTAAAAAAGCGTTTTATAAAAATATCATCGTACGATAATCTTATTGAGTCGTTGAAACGGTTGAAAACATTGTTCTGTACAAATACATTTCTCGCATGCGGATAATAAATCCAGAAGAGTGGCTTGTATCCTTTGAACTCACCGTTCTCGTCATATTCTTCTGTGATAGGGCAAAGACCCAGAATCCGCACATCCATAACTGATCGTTGTTTGTCGAAAAACCAATCTTCTTTCATGCGGATTTGTTTAACGGTAGTGGGGTCAAAATCCTTTGTAATCACAGTGTCATAAGTGTCATATGGCGGTTCGGTGCGCTGAATGGTCATAGTATCTGCTTGCGACAAGTTTTGCATAATTTGTTCATACGTTAACGGAATCAGGAATTCATCGCTTGAAGCATCATATACTGTAATTTCATTATTTTTTATTGCATCCATCACAACCTGCATAAAACTTTTCAATCCATTTGCAGGTGTTGTAGGATAATAAAATGGTAGGTTTATTTTTTCACGCATATCAATTACACGCCAGATGCGCTTGCTCCACATAATGTCTGCTTCTCTCACAGGTGCAAGGGGCACGGGTGGTTTTGGCGCATCGTCAACCTGCCCATAGCTTTGTTGCAGTGAAAACAATATTATTATCAGCATAAATATTTTTTTAGAAATTGCTTTCATCCTTATAATAGAACGAAAAAAAAACTCCCCATATTGCTATGAGGAGTTCTTTAAGTTGAATTCTCTAGTATTCCCAAAGATCATGTTCTATTTTAAAGATGTCGTCTTTTACCCTTTCAGATTCAAGAAGAGCATCCATGCCTTTAGAATATTCACTTATTTTTCTGTCGTACACATTAGATTCTTTGTACACATAACTATTGAATAATCTTTTGTAGAAAATGTCATCATAAGATCTTCTTTCTGCATCATTGAACCTGTTGAATACTTCAGCGGTTGCAAAAATTTCTCTTGCTTCTGGAAAATAGATCCAGAACAGGGGCTTGTAACCTTTGAATTCGCCGTTTTCATCATAATCTTCAAGAATAGGGCATAATCCAAGGATTCTTACATCCAGTACCGAACGCTGTTTATCGAAGAACCAGTCTTCCTTCACCCTGATTTGTTTTACTGCAGTTGGATCGAAATTCTTTACAATAACAGTATCATAATAATCGTAAGGAGGTTCAGTCCTTTGAGCTGTAATAGAGTCCACTGATGAAAGGTTCAAAATAATCTGGTCGTAGGTATAAGGAATTAAAAATTCATCGCTGGAAGCATCATAAGCAGTTATTGAGCCTTCTTTGATAGCATCCAGAACTACCTGCATAAAACTTCTCCTGCCGTTTTGTGGCTGGGTCGGGTAATAAAAAGGATGATTGATTTTTTCCCTCATATCAATAACACGCCAGATACGTTTTGTCCACATAGCATCTGCTTCTCTAAGCGGTGCATAGGGGATAGGTTTTCTGTTCTCGACATGTATTTTATCATATACACCATCAACAGGCGGGCTATCCAGAACCTGGGCTTTAATGCTTAAAGATCCCAGCATACATCCCAGAATAGCAAGCACTAAAATTTTAGACTTTGACATATTATACCTCCTTTAATTTGATAATTTAAGGTTGATAGAAGCAAGTGAACGCGGTGTGCCGTCAGGACCTTTAGCTTTAATATTTTCAAGATAAACCTTGGTTCCGTTGGCTGCAGCTTTAATCATTGCAGTCATTTCAGAAGTTAATTTATTACCAACCGCATTCTTTTCAATAAGGTCACCCTTAACATTCATTGTCATGGTGAATGAAGTAATGATAAAATTCGCACCTTCAAAGTCAAAATCCTTCATTACAGGTATAATACCTCCAGAAGCAGCAAGCAATGACTTTGAAATAACTCCGCCTGTTGAGTTACCAATTGTCGGAACTGGGTCAGGTACGCGTTTTACACGAAAATCAGCAGTTCCCATCGATTGGGTTTTACCGCCAATATCAGCTAATACAGATACAGTAACTTTTGTTGTTCCGGTTGAAACCATTACAGAATATTTGCCAGCACCCTTTGGTGTTAAAGTACCGCCAGCCGAAATAGAAGCTTTCACCTTATCATTAGCAACACCAGGAACAGAAATTGTTACAGGGTTGGCAATTCCAATATAAAAAACGTTCATTTTGTCGGCAGATACAGTTGCGGAAGGTTGTCCAACCATGAAGGAACTAGCAAAGTTGTAATAAGTAGGAGTTGTTTCGCCAGGTTTTGTAAGACTAATCCATCCGGTATATTTTTGTTCACCAACACCTGATCCAGCACGGGTATAAACGCCCATTCCGTCTTCAAACTTCGTTTTGTCGAGTAATTCTCCAACATGAGTTATTGTATCTCCGATATAAATATCCGGAGATTTTTTACTGTCGTATGCAGCAAGGAATATATTTGCTTTATATTCGGATCCGAGTAAAATATAATTTGATTCCGAAACTACCCTGCCCACAATTTTATCAAATTTAAATGAGGATGCATCAACTGCAGAGAATAATTTGGCAACAACATCGCCTTCAACAGTCTTCACATCAACAAGAAATTTATTAAGCAAAGATACATCAGCAGCAAGTACAGTATGGTAAAAATTGCGCATTACCCAATTTTCAATTTTTCCTTCCGTGTAGCTATATGCATCTTTTGTGTCAATAGGGAAACTTTTTTCAGCAGCGTCTTTATCTTTTTGATTGAAGAGAAGAGCTATCATGTTCTTTTTGAATTCTTCTAATTTTGTTTTAAGAACCGTACCAGAACCTGCAGATCCATCTTCCGACTGACCTATTAAAATTTCCATAGGTTTATCGTAGTTATCCTTTGCGCTTACACCTGATAATTGCATTGTATCTGCGATCCCCCATTGAACAGCATCACTGGCTTTATCTTTAACGCCAAATTCCGTAAAAGCGATGATTTGAGTTCGAAGCTCTTTAATATATTTTACTATTTCTTCAGTATATTTTTGAGCTTTAATAGCATTATCATAATAAGGTTTAACCTTAACAGGGTTCTCCTTCAATGCTTTATCGAACTCTGAATAAAACAAATCATTCTTACTTGTTGTGTTCACCTGGCTAGTAACAAGCCCTTGGTTAACAATAACAAATGCGTTAAGAATATCCTTTGAAACATTGAGGGCCAGAAGCGCTGTTAAAACCAGATACATCATCCCGATCATCTTCTGACGCGGGGTTTCTTTATAACCAGCCATAGTTTAATTCTGTTTTTATAATTTATTAAATAAATTAATTAAAAATTACTACCTGTTTACGTTCACGTTCATGGCTGTTAACATATTGCCATAAACATTGTTAAGAGCTGAAAGGTTCTTAGTGAGGGTAGCAATCTCAGATTTGAACTTCAGGGTATTTTCGTTAGATTCACCAAGGTTATTCATAAACTGATTGAGTGTTTCCTGCAGTTTATTTGTTGCTTGCATCTGAGCGTCAGTTCCCTTTAACTGAAGTTCATAAACAGAATTTAGGGCAGACAGATTTGAAGACATTTTCTGAATTTGTTCGCCATAAGCTTTACCATCAACGGCTGAGAAATCGATAGCCTGTGCTGATTTTGTTAAGGATTCGGCTGATTTGGCGTACTGGTCTGCCAGATCATTTGCTGATTTTGTTGCAGATTTTATGCTATTAACATATTCCTGTGATGCGCCAAGGTCTGCTTTAATAACCTCTGCAGACTGATTGTATGCGCCTGCAAGTATAGAAGCAGATTGTGAAGCATTTTTAATGTTGCTTACATATTCCTCAGAAGCATAAGCGTCTTTGTTAAGGGCATCAGCAGTTTTCTTATAAGAATCGGTAAGTTCACCTGCAGATTTTGATGCACCTTTAATATTCTGAACAAATTCGGCAGAAGCAACAGTCGCATCAGAAACATCAGACATTTTTGAAGTTGTTTCCGTTAGTTTTGTCAATCCGGCACCTAAACTGGCAATGAGTTCGGGTCCAATCTTAGCTTCTTCAAGCATTCTATCTAATTCCTCGGTAATACTTTTCTTTTGATCAACATCATCTGATTCGTGGTACATTCCGGCTAATTCAGGATAAACTAGACTCCAGTCTGGTTCAACATGAGGTGGTTCGAAAGCCGAGAAGAAGAAGATAAGAGCTTCAGTACCTAACCCGATCATAAGCATGAGACCTGCACCAGGGTAGTGCTGGATTTTAAATAATGCTCCAACTATTACAACAGCTGCTCCCCAGCCATAAAGCTTGGACATGAAGTTTTTAAATTTTTTACTTCTTACAAGATTCTTCATAATTACTTCGATTGTTTAGTTAGTTTAATTTGTTAGTTGATATTCACGCTTGTTTAGTTGTAAACATTGGATGCATTTGGTCCGTCACCTTTATCACGGCCAAGATATGTCTGAACACATCTGAATCCGACATAAGATTTAGCAGTATCCTGATATTCAAAGGTACGGGAACTTACCTGTAAATAGTATCCAACATCTTTCCATGATCCGCCTCTGATTACTTTTCTTTTAAGAACGGCAGGATCGGTATCTTTTGCTTCATAAGAATAATCCATATTCAGATCATGTGCGAAGTTATATGATGATTCATCATAGGCATCTTTACACCATTCAGCAACATTACCAGCCATATCATATAATCCATAATCATTCGGAGCATAGTGACCAACGATCAGTGTATGGAAACCGCCATCATCAATATAATTACCACGTAATGGCTTATAGTTGCCAAGAAAGCATCCATTGCTGTTTCTAATATAAGGACCTCCCCATGGATAAGGACTTAGGTCAAGTCCACCACGTGCTGCCCATTCCCACTCAGATTCGGTAGGCAGGCGAAAATCGTTTACAAATGTTTCTTCATGTCCCTGAAGCCAGCTGTTAAGTAACTGAGATCTCCAGATACAGAAAGCTCTTGCCTGAACCCAGCTAACACCTACAACAGGATAATTATCATAAGCAGGATGCCAGAAATACATTTGAGTCATAGGTTCATTGAAGGAATAAGTAAAATCGTGTACCCATGCCAATGTATCGGGATATACATTAATTGTATTTTTCTTAATAAAAACGGACCTGTCTTTCAAACCTTGCGGACGATTATTCAGACCACCTGCAGTTATGTTACCGCTGCCTGTAGAAAAATCTTTTTGGGCGGCAGCCTTATAATCAATGTAATAATATTCATAATTCAAAAGACGGGTATCAATTTCCCTTCTTCTGTAAAACCTTTCGTGTTCAGGTAAGTACATTGTAGCAAGGATGTCTCTTTGCTCCTCATCCTTGTTATCATTCCAGTTTATATCAGCTTTCCAGTTGATATAAGGCGGATCGTAAGTCTGCCATTCATCTTCGTCCTGAGTAATGAGGTGGTCCTCAAGAGATTCTCCCAGTTTACGATGGGCAATGGAGTCCCTTACCCAATAAACGAATTGCCTGTATTCATTATTGGTGATTTCTGTTTCATCCATATAGAAAGCCTGGACTGAAACTGTTTTGGAACCGGATACCTGGGCGTAGGGTACATCCTGATCGCTATTACCCATATTGTAGCTTCCTTGTGGAATAAACAACATGCCATATGGGTCTGGTTGGTACCAATCTTCCCTATCCTGAACACCGATCAAGTATCCTTTGCCTGAGTTTCCGCAACTTGTGAGCAGAAGGATTACTGTCGAGAACAAAAGCAATTTTTTCATGGTAACTCCTGATTTAATTCGATTTAAAAGTTTTAATTGTATGTGATACTTTTAAATTTTCAATTTTGTTTAATTAGTTTTAACGAAATAATTCAATAATGGTTACACCCCTGTTATTATAAAAACCTCGGGTTTTTGTAGCTTTCAGGTTTAAATTCACGAACTATCTTGAAGCAATAACCTACCATTACTTCATGGCTTCCGCTGCTACGGCCGTTTGAGCCGAGCGCTGATGTAGTGATGTCGTATGAATATCCAAAGTGAAAGTTTTTCCAGTTCATACCAAGTAAAATTACGACTGCGTCTGTTGTTCTATAACTAACGCCGCCCCAGAACTGATTATTGTATTTCACCAAAGCATTAACATCGAACTGTGTAGAAGCAAAGTCTGATTTAATGAGGATAGAGGGGTCAAGTTCGAGAGAAGGATTACCAGGTAGAGGGTAATAATAACCTGCGCTAACATAATAATGACGGGCAAGTTTAGGAGCTGCTAAAGTGCTCCCATAAGAAATGTCAGCTTGAGAAAGCTGTGAAGCAGAAAGTCCAAAGTAGAGTTTATTTGGGATTTTATAAAATGCACCAATTGCAAAATCTGTTGCCATGTTGCCCTCTTTTGCAGCACTTGCAAGCAGAGGATCGCTGGCATCAATAGCAATAAATTTACTGAAATCAATTTTCTTGTTCAGAAAGCCTACTGTTGCTCCAATCCCTAAGGTTCCGGGACCTGCTGCCAGCCTGTAAGCATAAGATAATTTTACTCCAAGATTTTTCTCAAAACCCAGCTGGTCCTGAATGATGGTCATTCCTACACCACCATGCAGAGGGTTTACTGCTCCGTCAACTGAAAGAAGGTAAGTTTGCGGTGCACCTTTGTTTCCCTGGGGATCTTTAAAACCAACCCATTGCTGCCTTGCAAGCAATGTTGCACAAATAGCTTCGTTACTTCCGGCATAACCTGGATTGATTGCCATGTTGTTAAACATGTTATGGCTGAACTGTGCTTCCTGCTGACCAAAAGCAACAACAGCAACAAAAAAGAAAAATAAAAAAGTAATATTTTTTTTCATAATCAAGATGTTTTTATTTGCACTGCCTGGTTAATAAAGGACGGTAAAATAACAAAAATATTTTTTAATTAACAAATTGTTGTTCGTTAAATTTTTTTTAAAATCCGTATTTGTTTCACTTTCAATGCGTTTTTAACCCATTTATACTCCACATTTTTTCAAAGGTTACGGTAAAAATATGAATTATTTTGCATTTATACATTAATGCTGAAAAAAGCTAAAGTTTGTTAACTTTTTAACAATATACGAAGATAAATGAAAAATCAATTTCAGAACATAAAACTGCTTAGTAATTTTCCGGAATAATTTGGGTGCGAAAAAATAACTTTTTATTTTCTGATAGAAGGAGAAAGAAATCGAACATTCTGATGACTTTCAAAAAATGGGTCTCTGTTAATTTTGAGGCAGTAATGCAACATTATTTCATGGCTACCGCTGCTGCGGCCATTTGCGCCGATAGCAGAGGTTGTAATATCGTAAGAATAACCGATATCGAGGCCGCCCAGTACTGTCATTCCAACGAACACAGCAACTGCGTCAGTTGTTCTCCAGCTTAATCCACCCCAAAACTGATTATTGAATTTCAAAATGGAATTCAGATCAAATTGTGCAGAAGCAAAATCAGTTTTCATGAAAATTGAAGGTGCCAATTCAAAGGAACGATTGAGTTGTATATATTTTCCTGCTTCAACATAAAAATGTCGAGCGTAAGTGGGTTTTGCTATGGCATTAGGAAGATTGAACTCGGCCATTCTGAGTTGCGTTGACGACACTCCGAAATACATATTTTTTGGACTATTATAGAATACTCCGGCAGCGAAATCTACAACTGTATTTCCCTCATTCCATTCTCCATTTACAAGAAATGGATCATCAGGATCGGTGGAAATAAATTTTGTGAAATCGATTTTTTTATTGAAAAAGCCAATTTGTGCCCCCAATCCAAGTTCTCCTTTAAAAAGAACCCAATGGCGGGAGTATGATAATTCCAACCCAATATTTTTTTCGAATCCAAGTTGGTCGTTCATAATTGTCAAACCAATTCCTCCTCTAAGAAAATCCACGGGCCTGTCAATCGAAAGCAAATAAGTCTGGGGAAAGCCCTTGTTTCCCTGGGGATCTTTGAATCCTAACCATTGCTGGCGTGCAATGAGCGTGGCACAATTGGAACCGGAAAGCCCTGCATAACCTGGATTCACATCCAAATGGTTGAACATATTATGGCTGACCTGTGCTTCCTGCTGAGCAAGAGTCAGCATAGCGGAAAAAATAAAAATTAGGAGTATGGCTATTTTTTTCATAGGTTCCGGTGTTATAATTTCTAAAACTATAATACAGGAAAGCATCAAAGGTTACAACCTATGAATAAAATTTTAAAATCGTTGAATTTTTAATTATAAGCAGCTTACATCAACTTCTGGTAAACCTGCCACCAGCGGTCGGGCATTTCTTCTTTAAGGGCCGTTTGATAATCTTTGTAGGAGCATGGCACCAGATAATGCCTTTCGTACTTGCTTTGCAGATTGGTAGGGCAGGGAACTTCCATCCACCATCGATCGCTTTTTTTGCTTTTATAAAATACAATTTCGTATTTGTGATCTTTAATAGAGACGCGGTATTTGAGATATGCATCTTTTTCCTTCAGAGGAAAATCTTTTTTCCTGTTGTAAAATCCATCAATAAAATACCAGATCATTTGTGCAACAAGATGAGCTGTTTGTCCACCTGTGTCAAAGGTCGGATTTAATTCGTAGAAACCGATAGAAGAAAGCTTGTCGCTGAGACCGGCATACCTAGTTATCTGGCAGGCTTCTTCACCGTAAAAACCATTTGGCGAAGCATTGGCATTGCCCGGTGCATCCGATTGGCGAATGGAAGAAATATCGAAGGTTACCATATCGGCATTTCTGACGAAGGGTTCAACTTCTTCAAGATTGGCGCGTACGTAACCAAGGCGATATGTATCAAAATAAAGTTTGCCCATCAGTTCTATCGCGTCCTGATCAACAAAATAAGTCTGGTAACCAATATTTGTAAAGTTGAACAGAAAATTCGGCTGATGCATGATGATCTTACTGAGATAGGCTTTTGCATCGATATTCTGTTCTGCTTTTCCAAGATCGAAACATGAATCTACAGCTGCAATATTTATAATCTGCCCGAGACTTTCATAGGCAAGATAATTTGCGAATGTAATATCCTGTGTGCCTCCAATAATTACAGGAATAACTTTAGCTTTAAGAAGTTCGGAAATGACTGTCTTTACTGCGAAGTAAGTATCCTCAACTTCAAATCCGCGCTTGATATTTCCAAGATCGGCAATACGTAATTTATAATTTCCCTGATAGAGTTTATATAGATAAGTCCTGACCTGGTCAGGTGCGATTGCTGCGCCCTGGTTGTTAGATGAGTTCCTGTCTTCCTTAACACCGAGAATAGCAATATCAATATTTTCAAGAGAAGGAAAATTCCTTTCGCTGGTGTATGCCTGGATAATATCACTCAGTCTGCCCGGGCGAAATTCACCTTCGGTGCCGTGATCCTTTACTTCGATAGTTTCAAAAAATTCAGAAATATCCATATTCAAATCCTGTTAGTAAAGTCAATAATTTTGAAAGTTCAGAAAAAAATCTGCACCAAAGATAAAATTAAAATTTTCTCTATCCCTGAAGATTATTTCTTTTTCTTTCCCTTTGCAGTTCCCTTAGTTGTCCCCTTGGTAGTTCCTTTTGTAGTTCCCTTGGTAATTCTTGGTGCTCCTTTGTCCTGCGCCTCAGCAATTTTAAGACAATCAGCTAATGTGAGGCTTGTTGGTTCTGTTCCTTTTGGAATTTTATAATTGTTTTTTCCAATAGCGATATAAATTCCCCACCTGCCTCTCAGCACTTTCACTTCTGTGTTTTCAGGGAATTCCTTAACCATTTTGTTGATGTCTTTATCTCTTTTTTCAAGGATGAGTTCAATAGCCCTGCTTTCGGTAATTGTGATGGGATCATCAGTTTTCTTGAGAGAGAAGAAACCATTGTTGTGCTTGATATAAGGACCAAATCGGCTTATTGATACAATCATATCAGAATCTTCAAATGTTCCGATTTTTTTTGGAAGTCTGAATAATTCAAGAGCTTCAGCTAATGTTATAGTTTCAATGCTTTGTCCTTTTAATAATCCGGCAAACCTGGGCTTTTCTTCACTTTCGGTATCACCCATTTGTACAATTGGACCGAACTTCCCGATTTTTACAAAAATATTTTTTCCAGTTTCAGGATCGGTTCCCAGTAATTTTTCTCCACTGACTTTTTCAGAGTTTTTAGTTGTGGATTCAATTTGTTTATGGAACGGGGTATAAAAATCACTGATTACTTTATTCCATAATTTCTGCCCAAGGGCCACTTCATCAAACTCTTTTTCCACGCTTGCGGTGAAATTATAATCGATGATATTGTCGAAGTACATCATCAGGAATTTTGTGACAAGTGCACCGATATCAGTCGGGAAAAGTTTTGATTTTTCAGTACCGGTAACTTCCGATTTTTCCTGTTCAGTAATTTTATCTTTTTTCAGCGTTATTGAAGTAAATTGCCTTGTTCTGCCGTCCCTGTCTTCAATTACAACATAACCACGTTTCAGAATAGTACTAATGGTTGGCGCATACGTTGAAGGACGGCCGATTCCAAGCTCTTCGAGTTTTTTTACAAGGCTTGCTTCAGTATATCTTGGAGGGTTCTGTGTAAATTTTTCAAGTGCAAGAATATCTTTCAGACTCAGGAATTCTCCGACTTTCAGAGGAGGCAACATATTTTTCTGTGATTCGTCTTCATCATCATCAGTGCTTTCCATATATACTTTCAGGAAGCCATCGAATTTAAGAACTTCACCTTTTGCAATAAATTTTTCCTCAGCTTTTGAAATATCAATAACAACATTTGTTTTTTCAAGTTCTGCATCGCTCATCTGGCAGGCAATTGTTCTTTTCCAGATGAGGTCATAAAGACGTTTCTGCGAGTTGTCGCCTTCAATCGTCGGATTGTTCATATAGGACGGACGGATAGCTTCATGGGCTTCCTGAGCGCCTTTGCTCTTGGTTACGTATTGCCGTGTTTTAACGTATTCTTTTCCGAACATGGATGTGATTTCTTTCTTGGCCATATCCAGCGCCAGGTTCGAAAGGTTCACGGAATCGGTTCTCATGTAAGTTATTTTTCCCGATTCGTAAAGCTGCTGTGCCACCATCATTGTTTTCGCTACAGAGAATCCAAGTTTCCTGCTTGCTTCCTGCTGCAATGTGGATGTTGTAAACGGTGGCGAAGGAGATTTTTTTGCTGGTTTGGTATCTATGCTTGCAATTTTAAAATCAGCACTAATGCATTTGTTCAGAAAATCAATTGCTTCCTTTTTTGTGCCGAATTTATTAGGAAGTTCAGCTTCGAGTACAGCAGAAAGTCCGTTCTTTTCAATATCGAAGTTGGCAGTAATTTTATATGCTGAAACTGAGGTGAACGCTTTGATTTCATTTTCGCGCTCTACAATCAGGCGCACTGCAACAGATTGAACACGTCCTGCTGAAAGTGATGGTTTTACTTTTTTCCATAAAAGTGGAGAGAGTTCAAAACCTACAAGCCTGTCGAGTACGCGGCGTGCCTGTTGTGCATTTACAAGATCAATATTAATGCTTCTAGGATTATCAATGGCTTCAGCGATTGCTGTTTTTGTGATTTCATGAAAAGCAATTCTCTTTATTTTTGACTGTTCAAGCTTAAGAGCTTCCGCAAGGTGCCATGAAATAGCTTCTCCCTCGCGGTCCTCGTCAGTCGCCAGCCAGACAATTTCAGCTGTCTTTGAAATCTTTTTAAGTTCGGCGATGATATTTTTCTTATCCTCAAGTACTTCATACATCGGCTTGAATCCGTTATTTATTTCTACTCCAAGTCCAAGTTTATCTTCTTTCGATTTGGTCTTTGCCAGGTCGCGAACATGACCCATACTCGATTTTACGATGAAATCTTTCCCTAAAAAGCCCTCAATTGTCTTGGCTTTTGCAGGTGATTCAACGATTACAAGGTTTTTAATCATTTGAAATTTGTTAAATTATGGTGTTAAAAATTTGTGCAAAGGAAATGAAATACTTTATTCAATTGCAACTTTTTTTAATAAGGTGTCGGAAAAATAACAGGACAGGCTTTCCTTTTTTGCTTAATTTTGCTGGGACTTGAGAGGGTTTAAATTTATTTTTAAATAGGACAGATTTTTTTAAAAGTGACTAAAAAGAAATTTTTTATAGAAACATATGGCTGCCAGATGAATTTTTCTGACAGTGAGATCATCGCTTCTGTGATGAGTGACGAGGCTTTCACTTCTACAACCGATATCAAAGAGGCCGATATTGTTTTTGTAAATACCTGCTCAATCCGCGAACATGCCGAACAACGTGTGCGCAAACGCCTTCGTGAAATCAATTCATTGAAAAAAAAGAAGCCTCATTTACTTATTGGTTTGCTTGGCTGCATGGCCGAACGATTGAAAGATCAGTTGCTGGTTGAAGAAAAATCCGTGGATATCATTGTGGGCCCTGATGCATACAGAGATCTTCCCAAGCTGATTGGTGAAGCTAGTGAAGGGCATAAAGCAATAAATGTAATTTTATCTGCAGATGAAACCTATGCGGATATAAATCCTGTAAGGCTTGGTGGCAGCGGTATTTCAGCATTCATTTCCATCATGCGTGGTTGCGAAAATTTCTGTGCATATTGCGTAGTGCCTTATACCCGCGGAAAAGAGCGAAGCAGAAACCCTGAAACAATTATTTCGGAGGCAAGAGAACTTTTTAAAAGCGGTTATCGCGAAATTACTTTGCTCGGACAAAATGTAAATTCATATAAATGGAACGAAGAAAATGGAATTATCGATTTTCCTGAGCTTCTTAAACGTATTGCATTGATCAATCCATTGCTGAGAGTGCGTTTTGCAACATCGCATCCAAAAGATATGTCGGACAGGCTTCTTGAAACAATTGCAAAATATCCGAACATCTGTCGTTCCATTCATCTTCCTGTACAATCGGGCAGCAGCCGTGTGTTGAAGTTAATGAATAGAAAGTACGACAGGGAATGGTACATGAACAGGATAGAAGCCATTCACAGAATTATTCCTGATTGTACAATTTCAACAGATATAATTTGCGGATTTTGCGGAGAAACTGAAGAGGATCATCAAGAAACGTTATCATTGATGGATTGGGCAAAATTTGAATTTGCTTATATGTTCAAATATTCTGAAAGGCCCGATACTGCTGCGGCAAAAAAATACAAGGATGATGTTCCTGAAGATGTGAAATCAAAACGTTTGCAGGAAGTGATAGAAATGCAGCAGAAGCTTTCGCATGAAAGTAATAAAAACGATATCGGAAAAATTTTTGAAGTGCTTGTGGAAGGGGAATCACGCAGATCGGCTGATAATGTATCGGGAAGAAACAGCCAGAACAAAGTGGTGGTATTTCCCAGAAAAGATTTTAAAACCGGCGATTATGTGCAGGTAAAAATAATCAGATGCACTGCTGCAACCCTTATTGGAGAAGCGGTTTGATTATATTGGTAATTAGCTAAATTATACTTACAAATAGGTAATCGGTAAAATAGGTAATCGGTAATCAGTGGGCATAGCGACCGATCACTGTTCACCGATGACTGATTACAACATGTATAATTTTATGTCGTTTCATTAGTAAATTTAGTCTGAATTATTTTTGCAACATGAAGAAATACCTAATCGTATTTTTATTTTTTATTTCGTTGATGTCCGTGAATTTAAGTTTCGGGCAGGGTATAAAATTTGAAAAAGGATCGTGGGATACCATTAAATCTATTGCAAAAAAGAAGAACCTGAAAATTTTTGTCGACTGCTACACCACCTGGTGCGGGCCTTGCAAATCGATGAGTTCAAAGGTTTTCAAGGATACTGCTGTTGCGAATTTTTACAACAAGTATTTTGTGTGTTGTAAAATGGAAATGGAAAGCAAGAATGGAATTCAGTTCAATAAAAATTTTCCTGTAGATGCTTATCCAACTCTTATGTTTTTTGATGAAGAAGGAAATCAGTTGAAGAAAATTGTAGGATATACTGAAACAAAACTTTTTCTTGAAACTGGCAAATATGTTGCTGCACCTGAACTTACGGAACTTTATGTGGAGAAACAGGAATATCTGAAAGGAAAAAAAGACAAGAAATTTCTTTACCTACTTGCCGAAGATCTTCATCATGCGGAGGACACCATGCAGGCGCCGTCAAAAGATTTCCTGGCACTCACAGGCAAGGACAGTTTGAAAAATGATTCTGCTTTTGATGCATTTCTTTTTGGCATCCGTGACCTGAACAGTCCGTGGGTAAGGCAATTCGTGAAGCATTATCGTTTTCTGCATGAGCAATATCCTTATGCCTGTGAAGAAAAAAAATATTTACTCATTACTGAAAATGTAAAAGTCGCAGCATGGTCTGCAGATAAAAACCTGCTGAATGAGGTGGTTGCTTATGCCCGTAAAGTCTATTCCCATGAAGAGATCAATGATATTTATATTGAGATCATGAAGGAATATAACAGGCAGGTGAAGAAGAAATAGATATTTCGCATTGTTGCTGATAACACCAGCAGAGGCGCATGTATTTATGGTTATAAGAATTATTTCGTCGTTATAATTTCCTTTATTTCAATTGTCCAACCCAAATACATTTTCATGATTACAGGATTGGCAGGATCGTCGAGTATCCAGAATTTATTTCCGGAGTCAGTTACTACGTAAAGTACATCAAATGATTTTGTGTTTCCATTAAATTTTGCAGATATTTTTTCAGCACTTTTAAAAGTAAGTTTTTCCCTTCCGAGGCCTGGATCAACTTTTATGGAACCGCCTTTCTTTATGGCTTTGTAAACTTTTTTACTAACCAAAACGGTGGTTTTATTATCCAGAATAATATTTGAACTGTCGGCGAAAAAGTTGTAAAATGTTGTGGCAGTATCCAGCGCCTGTTTCATGATTTTTACCTTACCTGAATAGTTCATAGGATCGGTCATTTTCCACTGGAACGAAATGTCGTTTGTGGCTTTAATACTGTCGAGAATAAAATCGTATTCAATGGCATTGTAGTTAATATGGTACGTTAATTTTGTACATTTTTTCAGCCATGAACCTTCATTTTTCTGGGCAAAAGATAAAGTTGAAACTGCAAGAAGAATCAGGATAAAAACTCTTTTCATATTGATATGTTTTGGTAATCAAAAATAAGAAAATTAAGGAATATGCATTGTATGCATTGCATTATTTTTACTTTTACGTGAAATATTGGAATCATCAGACCCAATATTAAATTTACACACTGAGAATTGTCAGGCTTCGATTAACTCAGTATGACATGAAGTATAGATTTAATTTGAGGATAATGAAGTTGAAGAAATTTATTTTTCCTGTGATAATTTTTATTTTAATTCTTTTCCCATTTCTCCTTTGGTTTATTTGGAAAATATCTGCCTCAACACCATTGAATATATTCATCATGGACAAAACGGTTGCGTCGTCAAAATGCCCTGAACATCGTGCATTCAATGGTGTGTTAACGCAGCAGAAATATATCGGGAATAATAACAAACTCTATTCATCCGCTGAAGATTATTTTGGATTTTTTCCAAAAGAAAAATCTGCATATTCTGTAAGGGATCTCGCAAAATACAGCGATAAACAACTCGACAGCCTGGCTGATTTATACAACATGGCATATTATACAGATACCTATGGACTGACCAGTGATGACTGGACTGGACAAAAAGAGCAGTCTGCATTTTCAATGAAATTATACGGAGGCCTTGATGAGAATGATGTAAGTTTCCTGGCGAAAATGAAAGAAAAAAACAAACTCATTGTAGCAGAATTTAATTTTCTTGCAAAGCCTACAACCGATGCTGTTCGCGCAAAGGCAGAAAGTGTATTGGATGTTTGTTGGACAGGGTGGACTGGAAAATATTTTAAAAGTCTTGACACAACTAAAAGTAATGAGATACCCGGATGGATCGTTGGGTTGTATGAAAAGCAAAATAATGGCAAATGGCCATTCAAGAAATCAGGAATTGTTTTTATAAATAATTTTACATTTAAGGTTGTTGTACTTGAAAATATTCAGCACCTGAAATTTGAAGCACCTCGAATTATTACTTCAAAAAATGGACAGGATAACTATGGAATTCCTTATGAAATACCATTTTCAGGATGGTTTGATATTACATATCCGACATATGCATCACAATCAATCGTTTCTTATTATCGCATAGAGACCAATAAGCATGGGGATTCTGTGATGGTGAGTAATAAATTGCCTCGTGTATTTCCTGCAGTTATAAAAAATAAAAAAGGGAATATCTTTTATTTCTGTGGTGATTTTTGTGATAACTCAGTTAGTGTAAGTCTTATGAAGTTCGCCGGTATTCCTGCCATTGCAAGATTTCTGTCTGATAAGGGTAGTGTTTCAGATCCATCATCATTTTACTGGAACTTTTATTTTCCAATGATGAAAAGGATTTTAAATGATTACTGCCAAAACACAAAATAGTATTTGATAAAATTATAATGAGATTCAACACCCCTTCCGATAGCTATCGGAACTGGTAAGAGCGTTGAAAATCAATTTGACCCCTTTAGGGAATGGGTAAACAAATTGATTTTTTCAACAAATAAAAAAATTCGATTAAAGAACAATCACTTCTTTATAAAAATTTTTCTTGCCTTCGGAAATTCTCAACATATAAGAACCATGCGATAAATGAAGCTGCTGCAGATTAATTTCTTTTTTGAAACTTCCTTTTGCAACCTGCGTTTTAGGCATAACTATAATTTGTTTGCCTGTTTTATCAATCATCGAAATTTCAATTTGCACATTCGATTTCAGGTTAAAAACAACTTCAATATTTTCTGACGCAGGATTCGGGAACACTGATATATCATTGATTTCAGCCAATTCAGTAATTCCAACTCCAGTATCAACATGAATATAATTATTCATCACCAACGTGTCATTTCCACACTGCGAGTTATAGGCAATCAGAGTTACGGTGTAAACTCCTGTTAAACCATAAGTGTGCCATGGATTCTGGTCTGTAGAGGTAATACCGTCACCATAATCCCATAAATATGACGTTGCATCAGTAGATGTATTGACAAAGACAACATTTGCTGATGGCAGATATACAAGAGTGTCATTAACGTTGAAAGCGGCATGGGCCGTTGGATTCACAGTGATGTACTGCGATTGCAACAACGTATCTTTTCCTCCAATCCCTATTGCAATAAGCTGTACATTGAATATCCCGGCACTGTCGTAAGCAACATTGGGATTAGCAAGTATACTTGAAGCAGGATTTCCACCAGCGAAGTCCCATAAATAGGATGAAGCATTGGTGCTTGTATTCGTAAAATGAATCGTGTCACCTTCGCAAATTGCCAATGGTAAAGCGCTGAATCCTGCAACTGGTATGCTTATAGCTAATACTCCATCGGAAAATGTAGTATCCGAAATTAATCCTGCACCATTTACAGCATACACACTGAAATAATAATATTGCCCGTTTACAAGTGTGAATCCTGTACGGGTAACATTGGTATCAGCCCCATTGCTCGTCCAGCCAATAAGTTGGGCACTACCGGAAGTTGTTCCGAAACAATACATATAGTGATCAATTCCCGAATTCGGATCAGAGGATTTTCTGAAGTTTGCAGAGATTGTATTTGTAAGGGTTGTGGTATCAATATCAGTTGTAATGCCATCATTAGCATTGGAAATATTCAACGGTGCAGTCCAGTCAACATTTATATCTTTTGTTACTATTGTAGAAATATTTCCAACACTATCGTTCGCCATGGAAAATATTTTTCCTGATGCAATAAGCGGATCCGGGTTTTGATAGCGGATATCATTCGTAGATGCCGCGCCAATACTAATAGCTGCAGTTGAGTTTCGTGACCTGTAAACTTTGATATCATTAATTGTGGCTTTGCAATTTCCAGTTCGGAACGATATATAATTTCCGCTGGTTGTAAGCGGTGACGGGTCGGTATATGAACCAAGAAATATATTATCCCTATAAACAGAAATTTTTCCTGAAGTTCTGTCAAAAATAATTTTGATATCATACCATTGACCAGGTGTTGTCACAACGCCGGTAACAATGGCCGTCTGGGTATAAACATTATTTACAACTTTATAGAATTCCAGCTGGCTGCTCTCCTGGCGGAAGAAAATAAAATACGAATTTCCGCGATTGGTCTGGCTTGCATCATCACTATAGAAATGAAAACCAAACCTTCTCTGATTGGCTCCATATACTGCGCTTTCAATTTTTGCATTGAAATGATAAATGTATCTATTGGATAAACTCTGATTCAATGCTGCGTAAATATTGGTATTTGAAGCCACCGTATCTTTCTGAACAAGGTTGCCGCCTGTAACCTGCCATGTACCGCTGCTTGCAGGAACGGTCCATACAGAAGCGTTCAGTGAATTAAAATCATCACGGAAAAATCCATTTTGTGCATTGGCTGACCAATTTGTTCCGTTAAGATCATTAACAGAATAGTATCTTTTTTCCAAACCACTTCCGTTGATATTATCTGCATCAGTAAAACTTGCAGTGAAGTTTTGAGTTTGCCAGTTGCCTGTAACATTGATTGCTGTTGTGGGTGCAACATTATCAACAATGCATTGCCAGATTGCATCCCAGCCGGTGCTGTTGGTTGATGCGCGTGAACGGAATTTTAAAGTTAGTGAATTTCCTGTGCTTGTAATCGTTCCGGGATTATTGGTTGAAGTATATGCACCTATCAGCGATGAACTTGTGGTTGGCCCGTCATATAACCAAAGCGTATCATTTGCAACACTGAAAGAATTAAATGTAAGAATTACACCTGTTGCGCCATCAGGTTGGATGGTATAAGTATAATTTTCATTATCATAATAATTCCGTGAAGGACCACCCATGTCATAGATGGTATCTGAACAAGCCACAGTAGCACATGTAGAAAATTTATATTTTAATTTATCCCACAATTCAGTGTAACCGTCATCGTAACCAAGTGCCCAGATTCCAATACCTCCAATGCCTCTTTGATTAACCATGTCGAATCGTTTACCCAGACTGTAAGCATCATCAATCCAGCATTGATACCAGCCGCTATTCTGAAAGGCGTAATACGGAGTAAAGGATGTTGCGTTCCATAATTTGTTGGTATAATAACCGTTGGCATTATTTCTTACAACATTGTAAAATGGTGAAGTACCGGTTGCTGTTGTGGCAGAGCCAACGGAATTATCAGTGGTTGCCCACTGCTTTCCATAATAAGGCAAACCTAGAATTAATTTTGAAGGAGTGATTCCATTATTCAGGTAATATGTAATTGTTTTCGTGAGGGTGTAATTATAACTTGTAATAAAATTGTAAAGAGGATCGTTGGGGCCTGCAGTTGCGCTGCCACCATAATAATAATCATAACCCATTATTAAGAACATGTCAACATATGGATTTAATGAAGTTTCATCAAAAACATTACTCCAGTCAACGGAATAAAGACATATACTTACTTGTGAACCTGGAATAGCTGCATGCATCTGTGTGCACAAATCAATCATGAAACTTGTAAAATTGGCAGATTGTGTTGAAGGCAATCCTTCAAAATCAATGTTCACGCCATTTGCACCGCGAGTCTGAACCAGGCTAATAAGATTTGTGATCAGTGTTTGTTTTGCTGTGCTATTTCCAAGAAAAGTTGCATGATTTGAAAACAGAGTAACACAAAGATCAACTTTTACTCCGTTTGCAAGCGCCGAATCCACTGCATCATCGGTTGCCCAGTTGTGTGTAGACGAGGCATTTCCTGTGGTTGCATTCACTTCATATGAAAAATGGCATAAGTGTGAAAGCAGGTTCCACTGATAATTCAAATATGTAGTTCCTGCCCAATATGGATTCCATCCGTATACAACTTTATTCAGGCTGCAGCTAGAACGCTGTTTTGGAAGAATGGTTCTTTCCATACCAGGATTCTGGGCTAAGAACAAACTATCCCATTGCTGGTCTGTTGTGAAATTATAATTTGAGTAGGCTGCATTTTGTTCCTGCATTACAGAAACCTGATTTGTTTGGGCGAACATTTTTATTCCAGCAAAGCAGAATAGAATGAAAACGGATAGAGTTAGTCTTTTCATTTTTTAGTTTAAAATTAATTTACAACAGTTATAGAACCCTTTATTTCAGAGATGTTCCCGTTAAGGTCATCAAATTTAATTGCGAAGTAGTAAGTTCCTTTGGAAACATAATTTCCATTATATTTTCCATCCCAGCCGTCTTTTCCTTCGTAAAGTTTTTCACCCCATCGGTTGAAGACAGTAATATCAAGGTTTTTCAGGAATAGGTCATTTACGCCGTCATTATTTCTCGGAGTGAAAGCGTTTGGGATTTGTTTTATCTCAATACTTAAACTGTCAGTGTTGCTTACACATCCGTCATCGTTGGCAAGTATATAAATTGTCTGTCCGTTGCTTAGCGATGCAGAAGAAAATGAATTGCTTTGCCCTGACTGAACGAGCAGTGTATCGACATAGAAATTATAAATATCATATGAAGCAGGATCAACTGTCACAACAAAAAGCTGCCCTGTGTATATTACATTTCCTGTTAGATCAGATGCAAGAGTAATAACAGGAGTAGTATTCGCAGTAACAATAATATCGTCAGAATTGGTGCAGCCGTTCGCATCAGTCACTGTAACAATATAGGTTGAAGTGGCCAATGGGCTGACAACAAAAGATTGAACAGAATCACCTGAATTCCAGGTATAAGAAACACCACCTGATGCAGAAATTAAAACAGAATCTCCAGTGCACATAACAGTATCACTTCCTGCAGAGGCAGTGGGTAAAGGAAATACGGTTACAATAATATCATCAGTATTGCTGCATGAATTTATATCCGATACTGTTACAGAATAAGTAGTAGTTGAAGTTGGCGAAGCTACAGGATTAGCAATAGCAGTGTTACTCAAGCCAGCAGAAGGACTCCATGAATAGGAAGTTCCTCCGGAAGCAATTAGGTTAGCAGCATTTCCAGAACAAATTGAAGCATCAGATCCTGCATTTGCTGAAGGCAGTGGGTTTACGGTAAGAGTAGTAAAATCGGTAGCAGAGCAACCATTGGCATCAGTGACAGTAACTGTGTATGCAGTAGTGCTGGTAGGGTTTGCAACAGGATTAGATATTCCTGAATTGCTTAAAGTAGCCGATGGACTCCATGAATAGGAAGATCCACCGGAAGCGTTAAGTGCCGCAGTTCTTCCAACGCAGATTGCCTGATCATTACCGGCATCAGCCATAGGTAAAGAATTTACAGTAACAGTAATGTCGTCGGAATCGGTACAGCCTTGTGCATTTGTAGCAGTTACAATGTATGTCACTGTATTGACTGGGGTTGCAATTGGATTTGCAATTGCAGGATTATTTAATCCGGTTGATGGATTCCATAAATATACTGTTCCTCCCGATGCATTTAAATTTGCAGAAGAACCCGTACATATAGAAAAATCAGAACCTGCCACTGCATTAGGCACGGGATTAACAGTAACAAGTATATCATCAGTGTCGGAGCAGCCATAGCTGTTTGTTACTGTAACAGTATATTGTGTGGTTGAAGATGGCGATGCAGTGGGACTTGCAACATTTATTGCACTTAATCCTGTAGAAGGACTCCAAATATAATTATCTCCGCCACTTGCATTAAGACCTGTTGATGAACCAGAACATATTGCAATATCGTTTCCTGCATTTGCAGCGGGAGTGGGATTAACAGTCACAAAAACATTTGTGGTGACACTATTAAATCCATCGCTTACAGTTAACATATATATTGTATTTCCTACTGGATTATCACTGGGACTTGAATTATTGGATGAAAATCCAACTGGACTTGAAGCCCATGTATAGGTGTATACACCGCTACCACCGCTGGCAAGGGCATAAAGCTGCACGGATTGGCCACTACAGATGGTAGTTGGATTTGAAGCTGCGCTTGTGTTTAGAGCACCTCCTGTAACTGTTACTGTAATTTGATCTGTGGCCTGGCATCCTGTAATATTATCAATTACTGTTAAAGTAAAGATAGTAGTGCTACTCAGGTTTGTTGTTGTAGGATTTTGAACATTCGGATTTGAGAGAAGCGAAGTCGGCGTCCAGTTAAATGTGTAAGATCCGGATCCACCAGAAGCAGAACCGCTCAGTGTTGTAAAGGTTCCGTTCGCAATAGAAACATCGCTTCCAGCATTGACTAATGGTGTTTGATTTACATTTATTATAACGTTATCGGATGCAGTACACCCAGCTGAATTTGTTATTGTCACGATATATGTAGTTGTATTAGATGGTGAAGCAATCGGATTAGAAATAGTTGATGAACTAAGTCCGCCTGAAGGACTCCATGCATAGGTTACACCTCCTGTTGCTGCAAGATTAGTTGATAATCCACTACATATTGTTGCATTGGCTCCTGCATTGGCAGTTGGCAAATTATTTACGGTAACTGTTATATTATCCGTTGCAGAACAACTGTATGAATTTGTTACGGTAACAATATATGTGGTGGTCATTCCCGGGGAAGCATTAGGATTGGAGATGTTTGTTGCACTAAGGCCTGTGGAAGGACTCCATGAGTAAGAATTTCCTCCGGAAGCATTAAACGCGGTGGAATTCCCAGAACAAATTGCTACATCATTTCCGGCATTGGCATTTGGCAAAGGATTTACAGTAACCTGCACAGAAGATGTGGCTGTATTAAAACCATCGCTAACTGTAACATAGTATGATGTAGTTGAAATGGGAGTAACTGTAGGGCTCTGCGAAGTTGAATTAAATCCCACAGGACTTGAAGCCCAGTTATACGTGTAACTTCCGCTACCACCTGAACCCATTGCAAAAAGTTGGGAACTCTGCCCGTAACATATAGTAGTCGCCGATGCATTTGCGTTTGCACTTAATGGACTACCTGTAATGCTTATCAATACCTGGTCTGTGCTTTGGCATCCGGTAACATTGTCAGTTACTGTGAGTGTAAACAGGGTGGTGGAGGTAAGATTTGTTGTTGTAGGATTCTGGATATTCGCATTTACCAATGATCCTATGGGCGACCAACTGTAAGTATACGAGCCTGATCCGCCCGAAGCAGTACTACTAAGTATTGTATTTGTACCGTTAGGAATAGAAACATCTGAACCTGCATTGACAATGGGCAAAGGGTTTACAGTTACTTTTACATTGTCCGTTGCGGTACATCCTGCAGAACTTGTTACTGTAACCACATAAGTTGTTGTGGAAGTAGGGTTGGCTGTTGGATTCGAAATGTTTGTAGAGCTTAAGCCAGTTGTAGGACTCCATGAATATCCTGTTCCTCCTGAAGCACTTAAATTTGTTGATGAACCCCTGCAAATAGTTTTATCAGAACCGGCATTTGCCACAGGAATTGCATTTACATTTATTGTTGTGGTGAGGGTTTGTTTTGCACCGCAGGCACCATATGCATAAAGCGTGTAGGTAATGCTTCCGACTGATGTAGGTGTTACAACTACCGATTGGGTAATGGCTCCATTATGCAGCCATTCATAGGAGGATGCATCAGCGGGACCGGTTAACGTGACAGATTGCCCTAAGCAGATATCATTATCGCTTGCAGTAATACCAGAGAATAAAATTCCACCGCTTGCTTTAATTGTATAATTGCAAATATCTCCCGCAAACCCATCCACCATCAGGTAATAATCTTCTCCAATAGTAAGGTTTCGTGCGGTTATTGTCAATGTGGAAGTGGATTGGCTGAAATTGGAAACAGTATCAAAATTTGTACAATTATTTGCTGAAAAAATCTGCATCTGTACACCAAGTGGTGTTGTTTTCCAACAATCAGAAACAGTAACGTTTAATGTTGCAGTTGGTGCGGCAGCAGTGAAACGTATCCATGAATTGTTATTTATTTGTACATCTGCCGGAGAATGTCCCCAGCCGAAAGGCCCTGATCCACTGCTGGTATAGGAGGTACTTCCCTGGGTCCATGTGCCGGCCCATGTTCCATCCATATTGTCAGGATAGTCGGGAGTATAGGCACCACTAGTTGTTCCGCTGTAGCCGTTAAGGTCGCAGATATAAAGTGCATCATTACAATCATCGTTTGTAGGGGTAGATACGCAAATGCCAAATGTCCCGCTTGTTGTTCCATATCCCCAGAAACGAAGATAAAGCGTAGCTCCAGGTGTAAGTCCTGAACGGATAATCATTGGTTGAAGACTTGTTACTGTTGGATAAGGATGGCTGTAATCATCATAACATTCTAACTGCGTCAAAGATGAACAGGTTCCACTATAAAGAGCCATAACAGCATCGGTTATTCCGACACCACTCGGTTTAGCTGCAATTACCAGTTCTCCGCTTGCAGGCACAACAATAGTGAACCAAACATCTTTACTTGAACTGCTCCAACCACCCTGTTGCGGAGCACTTCCTCCTGTACAGCCTGATGGTGTTGCAACTCCTGTTGTTGCAGTTGCACCTGTTGTTGTGAACTGAAGATAATTACAAGCTGAGGTCACAGCAGGCAAAGGAATAGCACTACAGGGGTTGTCATTTGAAGGCGTAGATAAAGCAGACCCCTGAACACAAATATCAAATATACCTGAGCCAGATCCGGAATAGTAATGATATACCCTTACGTAATATGTTGCTCCAACTGTAAGCCCCGTTGCATATATTATTTCATCATCACCGTCAAAGCCGTTATCCATGCAATATAAAGAAACCAGCGTTCCGCATGATCCCGAAAAAAGCTGAAGAACAGGATCCATACTTAAATCGTGTGGATGCACTGTAATAGTTTGAAAACTATTGGTGGCAACAAAACGATACCATACGTCGTCGTCAGCAGTTCCAGCACATCCAGGAATATTCTGTGTTGCCCCGATTGTTGTTCCTGTTGTATTCACACAAGTTGAATTCACGGAAAGCAGCGTAGCTGAGGAGCAATTGTCACTTTGCCCTTTTACGAAAGTGAATGTGAAAAACAAAAGGGTTATGATTATTAAGAAGCGGAAACTTTTCATAAATTAATTTTTCAAAAATGTGATTAATTCTCTTGAATAGTTTTACATTCTGCCGGTATATATCCCAGCCTGCTTATTATTTTTTTCAGGTCAGATGGCCCTGTTATGTCTGATGAATTTTCATTCAATGGTAACTGTACCTGCACTTCTACTTTTAGCAGTGCATATTGATGTTGTGGCGATTTAAAAATTACTTCTGCAAAAACAACACCTTTCAACTTCAATACGGCACTTGTCATTATTGAAATTTCAGTAGAATCTTTCATTCCTTCAAATGTATATTTGTACTGAATTTTCTTTATTTCAGAATCACCTGCAGATTCATTCTGTGCATTTAATTGGGAATGCATGAGAAGCATTAAACTAAACAAAGTCAGGAGTTGGAATGCCCGGTGTATTTTTTTCATAAAAAATTTTAATTTACAACAGTTACAGAACCTTTGATTTCAGAGATATTCCCATTAAGATCATCGAATTTGATTGTGAAATAATACGTTCCTTTGGAAACATATTTTTCATTATATTTTCCATCCCATCCGTCTTTCCCTTCATAAAGTTTTTCTCCCCATCTGTTGAAAACAGTAATATCAAGGTTTTTCAGGAAAAAATCATTCACGCCGTCATTATTCCGTGGAGTGAAAGCGTTTGGAATTTGTTTTATCTCAATATTTAAACTGTCAGTATTGCTAATACATCCGCCTTCGTTGGCAATCACATAAATTGTTTGTCCGTTACTAAGTGAAGCGGAAGAAAATGAATTGCTTTGCCCTGACTGAACCAGCAGCGTATCGACATAGAAATTATAAGTATCATATGCAGCAGGATCAACGGTTACAACAAAAAGCTGTCCTGTATATATTACATTTCCCGACAGACCAGATGCAAGAGAAATTGTTGGAGTAGAGTTTGCAGTAACAATAATATCATCGGAATCGGAACAACCGTTTGCATCGGTCACTGTAACAATATATGTTGATGTTGCTGTCGGGGCAACTGCAAATGATGGAACTGAATCGCCGGAACTCCAGGCATACGAAATTCCACCTGTAGCAGAAATTAAAACAGAATCACCAGTACATACAGCAGTATCGCTTCCTGCAAAGGCTGTGGGTAAAGGAAGCACAGTAACAAGTACTTCATCAGTGTTACTGCAGGAATTTAGATCAGTAACGGTGACAGCATATGTTGTTGTAGAAGTTGGTGAAGCCACAGGATTAGCAATAGCAGCGTTACTCAAACCAGTTGAAGGGCTCCATGAATAGGAAGTTCCTCCGGAAGCAACTAGATTAGCGGTATTCCCCAAACATACCGAAACATCAATTCCTGCATTAGCTGAAGGGAGTGGGTTTACAGTAAGAGTAGTAAAATCAGTGGCAGAGCATCCATTGGCATCCGTTACCGTAACAGTATAAGCAGTAGTGCTGGTAGGGTTTGCAGTAGGGTTATATATAGCAGCATTATTTAAAGTAGTGGAAGGGCTCCATGCATAGGAAGATCCTCCTGAAGCATTAAGTGTTGCTGAACTACCTGAACAGATTGCCTGATTATTACCGGCATCAGCAGCAGGCAATGGATTTACGGTTACAGTAATATCATCGGAATCGGTGCATCCTTGTGCGTTTGTCACAACAACGGTATATGTGATAGTTGATGTTGGATTGGCTGTAGGGTTATTTATGTTCGTTGCTGTAAGCGCTGTTGAAGGGCTCCATGCATAGGAAGAACCACCTGATGCACTAAGGCTGGCAGAATTGCCGGAACAAATTGCAATATTCGATCCTGCGCTTGCAGAAGGCAATGCATTAACTGTAACCGTTACACTGGCAGTATTTGTGCACCCCTGAGCGGATGTCACAATAACCGTATATGCAGTGGTTGATGCTGGAGTAGCTATAGGGTTATAAATATTCGTTGCACTTAATCCGCTTGATGGACTCCATGAATATGTTGAACCACCTGAAGCATTCAGCGTAATTGCATTTCCTGAACATATAGCAACATTGCTTCCTGCTGAAGCTGAGGGGGTCGGATAAACAGTCACGGTCGTGTTCGCTATAACTGAAGTAAATCCATCATTAACTGTTACGGTATAAATTGTATTTCCACCAGGGGAGGCTGTTGGGCTTGCAATCGTAGAACTAAATCCTGCAGGGTTAGATGCCCAGGTATAAGTATAGCTTCCGCTTCCACCTGAGGGCAGAACTGTTAGCTGCACAGATTGCCCGTTACATATAGCTGATGGAATAGATGATGCATTTGCGCTTAGCGCTCCTCCGGTAACAGTTATAGTAACCTGGTCGGTTTTCTGACAGCCAGTGGTAATATCAGTTACAGTTAAAGTATAAATAGTTGTAGATGTCAGAACTGTGGTCGTAGGATTTTGAACATTCGCATTTACCAATGATGCTGCAGGACTCCAGCTGTATGAATATGAGCCGGAACCTCCGCTTGCGCTTCCTGACAGTGTTGTACTTGTTCCATTGGCAATACTTGCATCGGTTCCTGCATTGGCAGTAGGTGTCTGGTTCACAGTAATGAGAACTGCATCTGATGCTGTGCATCCTCCTGCATTGGTTACAGTAACATTATATGTTGAGGTTGAAGCTGGACTGGCAGTTGGATTGGCAACACTTGTAGAACTCAATCCTGTTGAAGGACTCCAGGAATATCCTGTTCCTCCTGTAGCAGTTAGTACAGTCGAATTTCCTGAACAGATCGTAACATTAGATCCAGCATTTGCAGTTGGCAATGCAACAATAGTAAGCAGCATGCCATCGTTGAAAGTACCGCAGGGAGCAGTACCAACGGCATTTAAAGTAAGTGTAACAGACCCGGCAGAAATATCTGCAGCACTTGGAGTGTAGGTGGGAGTGAGGGTTCCGTTGTTTGTAAATATCCCTGTTCCTGATGTGGTCCAGTTGAGAGAAGTGTAATTTGTAGCAGTTGCTCCAGCGATAGTTGAAGTGTTTCCTGCACAAACATTAGCATTTGCACCTGCATTAACAGTCGGCGCTGCAGTAACAGTAACGGTAACGGCAGTGCGATGCGAAGCACAAGCTGTAATACTGTTCATGTGTGCAACGTAATATGTGGTTGTGCTGTTTAGAACAGGTGTTGTATATGTTGAGCTTGAAGCCAGCAGCAGATTCCCTCCTGTTGGTGCATCATACCAATTGTAAACACCACCGCCTAATGGTGATGTAACTGTCAGCACTGTCGAATTCCCGCTGCAGATTGTGGTCCCTGTAGCTACCGGAACAGGTTCTCCAAGAATATATGCATACGGTGACATTGTCGCAGGAATAGTAGCTGTAAGGCTTCCATTTGGTACTGTAGTGGAGGTAAGTACATAATTCCAGTTTGTCGGTAAAGGAATGGAACCGCGCAATGCAGAAATAGTGCATTCAGTCATACCTGCCGGGAAATCATTTGAAAGATTGTAAGAAAAAACCATTGATCCTGTAGGCGTTCCGGCATCAGGCTGAATTTGTGCCCACCAGTTCGCATAGTAAGTTCCTGTATTGGCAATAGCATCTTCAACAATGAATAAATTACTTGCACCGCCTGCGGCTGTCTCCTGGTATGTGATTGGGCGGTATTTAACGGGTACTGTATTAAGCGGACCAACAGGAAAAGTATAATTATTAGCACCTGTTACTGCTCTCCGGAATTTCCCAACTACAAAGCTTGTGGCTGAATAACCTGCGGGTAAAGATAAAGCAGGGTCGTTGCTGCTAAGATAAAGTTCATATAACGTGGCTCCGTTTTTTGTATACTGAATTCCATTGGTGAATTGGCATTCATAAGTGATAGTAACATCCGATGCCTGGATTACGCCTGCACCTGAGTTATCAATTGTGTATTTGTAAAGATTGCTGCCGCCTGTATTCAAGGTCTGCGGAGTAATTGCATTTGCACCGTTCATGAGGAGTCGCCCAGTGCTTGCAGCGTATATACTGCCATTGGCTGCATTCACAATAAAATTTCCTCCAACGTATAAACGATGCACACCGCCCATATCATAGGTGCCTCTGTTGACAGTGAAATTATTCAGCACATTAATATTTCCATTTGGATTAGTAATCGCATTTGCAAGTTGTGTAACACTTCCGCTGGACTTGTTCACATAAATGTTGTAAAAGGGATTTGTTGTAGGATTTGCCTGGAGAATATTCTGAACGAGATTATTATTTGGATCCCGCGAAAACCATATGGTACTGGTACCGCATGTAAATGTTCCGTTCGACGTCCAGTCGCCATATAAATAAATTGTTTTAGCGCCTGCATTAAGAGTGGCGCCAGCATTGATGATTACATCATTAAGGTACAAGCTATATATACCAAATAACTTAGTGTTACCTGCAAACGTAACATCCGTAGTATCATTAGTTGCACTAGTGTTACGATTGAAAGTACCATTAACTACAAGAGAATCTCCAGTGAAAATTGTATTATCATTATGAAGTGTTACTCCGAAACCACCTGCAATTGGATAAGATATTGGCACAGAATCATTATTAATAACTTTATAAAAAGTAGGAATATTTGTACCATAGATAGAAATTGGTGCTCTTTTAGTATCAAATATTACAGTTCCTGTGCCACAATTAAATGTTCCATTGGTAGTTAAATCCCCAGTTAAACATAACCTACCTGTTTGGAGATTAAAAGTTCCGCCGGTATTGATTGTGCAATGTCCGTTGCCAATGTACCAGTAAGTAGTAGGAGTTACAAACTTTGATGTCAATCCACCATAACACCTTAAAATGTGTGATGAACAATTTACCGTACCGCCTGAGTTGATACGGAGTTTGTAACATTTTGAAGTATCAGCATCCACGGTAATTACACTACCGCTAACTATAGTTACAGAATCATTTTTCGTGGGAACAACGCCACCCACCCAGGATCCGCCGGCATTCCAGTTTCCTGTAACTGCATTGCTTGAGATATTAATTGCCTTTACTTCCTGTTGTAGCAAAAAGATAAAAACCGCTGAAAAAATAAATAATACTTTTTTCATAATGATTTGATTTTTGTGTAAAATTACACGTCAATTAATATTTTATCAACCTTAAGGTTGTTGAATTCTCTTCTGAACTAATTTTCAATGTATACATTCCTTTCGAAAGTTGCAGTAGGTCTGAGTTCAATTCAATGCTGTGGTTGCCTGTAGAAAAAATTGAATTTGATAACAGTATCTCTTTACCAAGCATATCAGTAAGTGTGATCCTGATCTTTTGTTCAGTTTGTATTGTGAAAACTAAAGTTGCATTTTCATTAAATGGATTCGGCTGAACAGAAATATTCAAATCGTTTTCGATTTCGTTAATACTGGTATTAATATCTGCGAAGATTCCGTCAGAATTGCAGATGCTCGTCAGACCCGCTCCGTCAACAGCTTTAACACTGAAATAATATGTCTGTCCCTGGGTGAGGGTAAGCCCTGATTTTGTTACAGAGGTGTTCAAAGCATTATCGGTCCATGGTACCACGTTGGTTGCTCCTGCTGTGGTTCCGATAGCATACCAGTATTTTGAAATTGCAGAATTTACATCAACAGATGTTGTCCAGTTTGCCGAAAGTGAGGTTGATGAAGTAGTAGTGTCCACATCATTTCCTGAACCATCATATACTGTAACGCAGGAAGGATTAGTCCAGTCAATATTTACATTTAATGATCCGGTGGAAGAAACATTATGCAATTTATCAATTGCTATTGACTTAATCATGCCTGCAGGTTGTGACGGATTTTGATTTTCAAATTGAACATCTTTTGTCGATCCGGTTCCAACTGTAACTAATTGCGATGCCCCGCGTGAACGATAAACTTCCAGGTTATCATAAACGGCATTGCAATTTCCATTGCGTAAAGAAATATAAGAACCGCTTGTAATCGGCGAAGGATCTGTCCAGCTTAACATCAGGTCATTATTCAGGTATACATCAATCAATCCTGTTGCAGGGCAATAACTGACTTTAAAATCATACACCATTCCGGGAGTAAGATCATTAGGAATAGTATCTGCATAAGCAAGTGTGTTGTTTGTACCTTTCTGGATTTCTATCCTGTTCTGGTCGAAACGGAAAAATGCCAGGTAGGAATTACCGCGGTTTGTTTGTGTTGGATCATCAACAAAAAAATGTAAACCAAAACGTTTCAATGTTGTGCTGCTACCTGTTGTTGTTCCTGTCCAATGATACAAATAGGTATATCCGGAAGTTTGAGTTAATGCTGTATACAAATTACTGTTTGTAACAGATTCATCTGTCTGACTCAATTGATTATTTACAATGGCCCATGTACCGCCGCTTGCGACAGTTTGCCAATTTGAACTAACAGAATTTTGAAAATCATCATGAATAAATCCGTTAGTTGCATTGGCAGTCCAGTCAGTTCCGTTGTATTGGCTTACATTGTAATATTTTTCACGAACTCCGCTTAATGAATCAATATCACTGAATGTTGCTGTAAAATCAGTGGTTTGCCATGTGCCTGATACACTGGTAGAAGCCACAGGACCAGTCCAGTCAATCTTAACATTCTGTGCAGCCTGCGAAGACCAGTTCCCGTTATTGTCGTTAATGATTGTGTTTATCCTGCATGCTTCCATTGTGGAATCAGGGCTTTCGAACCGTACATCTTTGTTAGTGTAATTCCCGACTGATACGGAAACACTGTTGCTGCGGCCTTTGCGTACTTTTACATTGTCGAAAAATCCATCACAATTTCCTGCGCGCAGCGAAATATAACTTCCGGAAGTTATTGGTGAAGGATCAGTCCAGGAAGCAACCTGTGTATCATTAATCCAGATAAGAATTTTTCCTGTTGAAGGACTGTAAGTAACCTTATAATCGTAAGCTGTTCCTGCTGTAAGAGTATACGAATAAGTATTGATTAAAGTCAAAGTATTAGCAGTAGATTTATATATTTTACAGTTACTCTGATCCACGTCAAACCAAGCCAGGTATGAATCCCCACGGTTTGTTGATGTAGCTTCGCTTGCAAAAAAATGAAGCCCGCTACGTTTGCTGGTTCCGGTTCCGCTTATTGTTCCGGTCCATTGGTACATATAATCGTTCGTTCCTGTTTGGCTTACTGCAGCAGAAAGAATGGTGTTGTTCAAAGTCTCATCTGATTGTTCCAGCTGTCCACTTGTAATTGCCCATGTTCCCGCACCAGTGGTGGTCTGCCATTCAGGGTTTATCGTTGTATTAAAATTATCATTAAAAAATCCGTTTTGCCCGTTAGCACGCCATTCAGTGCTATTGTAATCCATCACCTGGTAATATTTTTTACTCACTCCGCTTCCGCCAGAATTATCAGCATCTGTAAAGGATGCATTAAAATCCTGCGATTGCCATGTGGAGTTAGCGACAACCAGGGTTGTAGGCGCTGTTACGTCACATGCCTGTTTTACGAATGAAGATCCGTTAACGATATTTGAACCTGCAGTGATTCTCCAGTAATAGGTAGTACCGTCCTGGATGGTCCATGGAGTTGTTCCGTCGGTATGATCAACAAATCCAGTTGGTCCGGTATAAGTGGTAAGGCCTGAAACGTATTTCCAGAAATATGTAGTAAATGATGAACTTGTCGAAACATCAATATGCCATCCTGTGCCTGAGTTTGACCAGCTGAAATTTACCGCGCTGGCGGGGCATTGAGCAACGGTTGCCGTAAGGCCGGCAGGGAGTGCGGTACATGTATGCATTGTAAATGTTGGTCCACTTACTGTGGTCGATCCTGTTGAAATTCTCCAGTAGTATGTGGTTCCTTCCTGAAAAACAAGAGGTGTTGTCCCATCGGTATGATCAACAAAACCGGTAGGTCCTGTAAAGGTTGTCAAACCAGAAACATATTTCCAGTAATAAGTTGTAAAACTTGAACTTGTTGAAACATCGATATGCCAGCCTGATCCGGAATTTGTCCACGAGAAGGTCACATTGTCATCTGGACATGAAGATTGCGAAGAAGAAAGGCTTGTTGGTGCTGTTGGTGCTGTTCCGTTGCATGCATTAAAATAACTGATCCATGTTGACCATGGCATTGCACCCGGACAATCAGTCGATGTGCCAGGCATTTCCTGATGCCCTAGAATTCCTGGGCAGGAATGAAATGTAGCAGGAATACTGTACAAATCTGCAAAATAACAAACCATACTAGCGGAGGCCTGCAGCATTGCAGTACTGTTCCACAAACTTGGATTTGCAGAGGTGGCTTCGTGTTCAACACCTATTGAGCGGCTGTTATTAAGTGGATATCCACTTGCACCACAATGCCAGGCTTTGTCGGCAACGGCAACGCACTGAGTAATCTGCCCGTCAGAAGAGCGTATTACAAAATGCGCACTTGCCTGGGCGCTGCAGTTGTGAAACCATGAAATTGCACCGGCATAAGTTCCAGTCCCAATGTAATGATGAACCCAGGTGTCAATATCCTGTCCACTTCTTGAAGAATAATTACAGGTAATAAGATTCGAAACGGCAGGACCATAATCCGAAGAAAAAACCTGCTTTGTTTTATAGGTAATTTTATTTTCGATATTGATATCAGGATGAGAATCAATTTTAACAGTTTCATCCCATACCGTTTTTGCTTCTGCGCCATCCTTCAGAACCTGGTAGTAACGTTCTGCCTGCTGTTCCTTTAAATCATCATTTATCAATCCGCTGAATTCCTTTAATGCGCCGAACCAATCTTCCAGTTTTTTATGTTTTTTATGTCCCGCATATTTCTTGATCAGAGCAGCAGCTCCGCGAATATTCTCTTTAGCATTATCTTTTAAAATCTGAGGATCAAGTTTTAAAAGCGCTGCTGCATCATTAAGTGTAGAACAATAATTATTATCTACCAGGTGCATGATCCCCCAACCTTTATCAATAGATGGCCCCACCTGTGTCCAGTTATTTTCAACCTGCCCGATGGCCATTAATAATTCAACTGGCACTTTAAATTCTTTTGCAGCGGCTTTAAAATATTTCTCCAATGTTGCAACATTTGGGTGCGGACTGTTGAAGTATTTCAGCCACATTTGTTCGACATCACTTCCCTGTACTGACGAATCTGTTTGTGCTGCAACAAAGCCGATATATTTTGTAAGATCACGTTGTAGAAATACACCATCCTTGGTTTCTGTTGTCGTTATTTTTGTGTTGAGCAAGTCATTAACATTTATCTGGGAGAATACCGTTAATGTTGATAAAGCGAAAAAGAGCGAAATAAGTTTTTTCATAATAGTCGATGTAAATTAAGTCTTACATAAGTTAGTATTTGATCAATCGTTCTGAGGACGAGGCTTTGTCAGAAACGAGTTTAAATGTATAAATTCCTTTTGATAATTTTAATTCATTGGAACTTATATTTATATTGTGTTTTCCTGCTGAATAAATTTTTTCCGAAATCAGAATCTCTTTTCCAAGCATATCAGTAAGTGTGATCCTGATTTTTTGTTCAGATTGTGTTGTAAAAACTACAGTTGTATTTTCATTAAATGGATTTGGCTGAACTAAAATATTTAAATCGTTTTTAGTTTCATTAATGTTGGTATTAAGATCTGCAAAGATTCCGTCTGAACTGCAGATGCTCGTCAGTCCTGCCCCGTCAAAAGCTTTAACACTGAAATAATAGTTTTGTCCGGGTAACAATGTCAGTCCTGATTTTGTTACTGATGTGTTTAATGCATTGTCAGTCCAGCTTACCACATTAGTTGCTCCCGCTGTAGTTCCGATCGCATACCAGTATTTTGAAATTGCAGAATTTACATCAGCAGACGTGGTCCAGTTTGCAGAAAGAGCGGAGAATGAAGTGGTGGTGTCAATATCATTTCCTGTTCCATCATTTACTGTAACACAGGAAGGATTGGTCCAGTCAATATTTATATCTTGTGTGGCGACTGCTGAAAAATTGCCGGCAGAATCAATTACAAGAGATTTTATTCTTGCAGAAGAAGTAACCGGATCAGGATTCTGATAGCGTATATCATTTGTAGTAGCAGTCCCAACAGTGACAATTGATGAGCTATTCCTGGTTTTCCAAACTTTTATATCATCATACATCACATCTGCATTTCCTGTGCGCAGAGAAATATAACTGCCGGTTTTCAGCGGTGCATTATCAGTGTAAGTGGAAACAAGGACATTATTCAGGTAAGCTTTAAGAACGCCTATTGACGGGTTATAGGTTGCTTTGCAGTCGTACCATACACCATCATAAATTGTGTAGTTGTCATCAGTAAGATTGGTGGAAATAGAATTGTTTTTTACTGTATATAACTGGCATTTGTCATCGTCGGCACGGAACCATATCATATATGCATTCCCTCGCTGTGTCTGGGTTGGATTCGAACTGAAAATATAAATTCCAGCCCTGCGATTCGATCCCGGATTGAACATCATTTGCCAGTGATATAAAAATGTATGTGTCGAATCCTGTGTTACTACTGTATAAATATTTGTGTTTCCTGATGAAGTACCCGTTTGTTCAAGATGACTGCTGTTAATCGTCCATGTCGTATCAACCTTTATCCATGAAGGATTCAGCGTAGTTGAAAAATTATCATTGAAAAAACCATTACCTGAATTTCCTCGCCATTCAACATTATTGTAATCGAGAACCTGGTAAAACTTTTCATGAATTCCGCTACCGCCAATATTATCGGCATCTGTGAAAGTTGCAGTAAAGTTCTGTGTTTGCCAGGTGCCAGTTGTATTAATTATAGTTGAAGGAGCCGTAACGTCACACCCGCTAAATGTAAACGGAGTTCCAGCGAAACTTCCGTTGCTATTGGTAACCCTCCAGTAATAGGTTGTTCCGGTTTGCAAAACAAGTGGTGTTGTTCCATCCATATGATCAACAAATCCTGCAGGACCTGTGTAGCTTGTTGAGTTTGAAATATACTTCCAGTAAAAAGTTGTAAAACTTGAAGAAGTTGAAACATCTACATGCCAGTTTGATCCGGTGTTGGTCCATGAAAAAGTTATATTGTTTGCAGGGCATGCAGACTGTGTAGCCAAAAGATTTGAAGGATTATTAATCGGACTGTCAAGGCAACCGACAATCCCAATTCCTCCAATGCTGTTGATGTGCAGTGTTCCAATACTATCGATCTGATGTATTGTTGGAATTGTTCCCTGTCCATAACCAGATTGCGGAAACACGATATAATCAATAATCTGAGATGATGTGCCACCTGTTTTAGGATCTGAATTAATTCCAATCTGATCGGCCAGATACATTGAACCTTCCCCTAATTTGCCGGCAGGACCTGAGTCTGCATAAATTGCGAAACATCCAAGTCCTGTTACTGTATTATAAACATAACCAATGTCGCCGATATGTATTCCTCCTAAAGAAACAAGTGCGGTAGGTAAAACAAAGAATGGTACTGTTTCTGAATTTGCATATCTCAATGGGTTGGTAGCACCATAAGCAGAATTCACCAATGATGTTGTGGAAACATACATACCCGGATAAGGATCGCTTGCTCCCTGGATAACGGGGTCACCGTTAATATCTGTAACAATTCCCCACCAGTTTCCTGGAGAACCTGCATTTGCAGTATAATCAAGACCACTGTTGTTCGGGCCATAAGCACGCGGACTTCCGTCAGCATCAATGTACATCTTTGCTTTGTACATAATGCTGCCTGATGGATTATGCTCATAAACATTAAAACTTTCAATAGTGGTTATTTGCGTCAGATCACAATTTACTGTCTGACTCCTTGAGGAACTTACAATGAGCAAAGAGAGCAGTAAAATTGTAATCATTTTCATAAAGAAAAAATTTTCGTTATTAACGATTGAATTATAATGCGAATCAATATTTGATCAACATTATTGTTGTTGAATTGTTTTCAGTTGATAGTCTGAGTGTATAAACACCTTTCGAAAGTTGCAACTCGTTAGTGTTTATTACAAGACTGTGTTTGCCTGAACTGTAAACTGAATTAGCAATCAAAATTTCTTTTCCAAGCATGTCAGTGAGTGAAATACTGATTTTTTGTTCAGTATTTTGGGAGAAGTACAATGTTGTATTTCCATTAAATGGATTCGGTTGAACAGAAACATTAAGTTCGTTATCGTTTTCACTGATGCCTGTTCCTAAATCAACATGCATATAATTTTGAAGAACAAGTGTATCGTTAGGACATTGTGTGCTGTATGCAATTAGTGTCACAGTGTAATCGCCGGCAGCAGTATAAATGTTCCATGGATTTAAATCGGTTGATGTGTGTCCATCACCAAAATTCCAAAGGTAACTGGTAGCGTTTGTTGAGCTGTTTGCAAACAAAGCAAGTGCATTTGGCAATGCAATCAAGGTATCAGCTGATGAAAAATTTGCGACAGGTAAATAGTTTACAGTTACTTGTTGTGTTATTGTATTCGAACCGCCGGGCCCGGTTGCCACAAGTTGCACATTATATGTTCCGCCTGTTGCATAGGTTACGAGTGGATTTGTTTGAGTGCTGCTCGATGGAGTGCCACCCGTAAATGTCCACTGATAGCTGGTTGCATTCAGGCTGGTGTTTGTAAATTGTATTGATTGACCTTCACAAATTGCACCCGGATTCATTGTAAATCCTGGGACTGCTGTGGCGTTCACAGTTATTCCGTCAGAGTTGCAGATGCTGTTTAACCCGGCACCGTTTACAGATTTAATACTGAAATAATACGTTTGTCCCTGTGTAAGCGACATGCCTGATTTTGTAACGGATGTATTTAAGGAATTATCTGTCCATGTAACTACATTGGTTGCTCCAGCTGTAGTTCCAATGGCGTACCAGTATTTTGCAATCCCGGAATTTGCATCGGTGGATGTTGTCCAGTTTGCTGATAGTGTAGTAAGTGAACTGGTGGTATCTGCATCAACACCGCTGCCATCGCTCACTGTTACACAAGATGGAACAGTCCAGTCGATATTCAGATCCTGATAAGTTATGGCAGAAAGGTTACCCGCAACATCATTCACTATCGATTTGATTTTTGCACCATATGTCGTGGGGTTCGGATTCTGGTAACGGATACTATTTGTGGATGCGGCACCTACGGTGACAGTAGCAGAAGAAAGTCTGGATCTGTATACTTTCAATTCGCTTATCGATGCTTTGCAATTGCCTGCACGGAATGAAATATAATCACCAGAATTTGTAAGTACGCTGGTATCAGTATATGTTCCAAGAAAAATATTATCTCGGTATACATCAATTTTACCTGTAGTACGGTCAAAAATAATTTTATAATCATACCATTGGCCGAAAGTGGTAGTAACATTATCCACAGTTTTTACAAGCGAGAATACATCATTCACTACTTTATAAAATTCAAGTTTGCTGGTTTCCTGGCGGAAGAAAACAAAATAAGAATTTCCTTTATTTGGTAACGATCCGTTATCACTGAAAAAATGAAAACCGAATCGATGCTGACTGGTGCTGTAGGTTGCAGCATCTACCTTTGCATAAAACTGATAAATATAACGATTCGAAAGATTTTGATTTAACGCAGCATAAATATTGGCATTGTTCACTGATGTATCAGTCTGAACTAAATTACCACCTGTAACATTCCATGTTCCGCTGCTTGCAGGAACTGTCCATACTGAAGAATTATATGAATCATAGTTATCGGCAAAGAAACCATTTTGGGCATTGGCATGCCATTCTGTTCCGTTGTAATCAAGTACCTGGTAAAAACTTTTTTCAATTCCGCTGCCTCCAACATTATCAGTATCAGTAAAGCTTGCTGTGAAATCCTGCGTTTGCCAGGTTCCGGAAACGCTAACAGAAGTTGTAGGTGCAACTGCATCTGGTTGCACAGAAGTCCATGTGGCAGCCCAGCCTGCAGCATTGGTCAGACAGTCAGAACGAAATTCGATCAGCATTGAACCGCTGTGAGCAGTCACAGTTCCGGGGCTCAACGTATTATATCTTCCGATTAAAGGAGCAAAAACGGTACTTCCGTCATAGATATACATGAAATCATAATTCGCTTCTGTAGCAAATGAAGAAAATGTCAGTATAATATCTGTTGCGCCTCCTGTAGGCTGGATAAGCCATACGAGCCTTTCGTCGTCGGAATAATTTGCACCTGCACCACCGCTATCGTAAAAACTGCCGCTTGCAGCAGTATAAGTTGTTGGAGTGTATGTTGGATTTACAAGTTTAAAATAATAATCCCAATACCAGTTTTCACCGGGATCAGTATGTGTCTGGCCTGGAAAATGCTGATGTCCTTTTATTTTAATGCAACTGCCTTCTGCACCAAGACTATGAATGCCATAATCCAAAACTGTTCCGTCATCAAGAGTGTCGCGGTAAAACATTCTCAAAGGATTAATATTATTACCAACACATACATCCCGTGTAAGGTCTGCAGAGGTTTGATACATCGTAACTGTGTACCATGCAGGATCATCAACATAGCCTTCGTGTTCATATCCTATGGCATAATAATTTTCTGAAGTAACATGCCATGCAGCATTCGACTCATCAACCATTTGAGTAACCTGACCTGCATAAGATGAATTTGATGCAACAACATAATGAGTAGAAGCACTTGATGATGTGTTCTGAAACCAGCTGATACATCCAGTATAACTTCCCTGAACTGTATGAATAGCAATGGCAGAAACAGTATGTCCGTTCCAGCCGGTATAATGATTTGTTGTGGATACCCATGAACAATTGGAAAAATTATAATCAGGACAGGCAGTATTAATATTTGTAGGGGCATACACCTGACCATTGTTTCCGTTTACTCCGCCGCTGGATACGATTACTTTCTGTGAAGAAAAAACTTTTAAGTTTGATGCTCCAAAAACTTTTTCAAGATCAATATTGTAAGCAGGAAAGTCAAATTGATTTTGGTAATCTTCATTATTGAGGAAGGTTAATATTCCGTACAAATAAAGATTCATTGTATAATCATTCACCGCAGTCTCGCTGTTAATGTTGAGTTCACTTAGAGCTACCAGAATTTTTAGCATGTCTTCAGGTTTCTCACTTTCAATCTGCAGATCTTTTTTTATTGCAACAAAAGCAGCAGCAAAAGCATTGACATTTGCAGCAGGATCATTTATGATATTTTCAACTGAATATCCCGACAAACCAGCTACAGTTACAAGGTTATTCCTGAAATAGTTTTTTCCATCAAGAGTTAATCCCATAATGCCATATACTCTTGGCAGGCCGGTACAACTTTCTGGTGTTGATGATGTAATATGCCTGAAGTGAGTATAACTGTAAGATACCGCTTCTAATATTCCTTTCGGTATAGCAGGATATGTTTTATATGCGTCAATAAAGAAAGGCTTTGCAGTCTGGTAATTGGCAAGGAGAGCAGTTTCGCATTGCTCATTAATAATTTTTTCATCATGATTTTCCTGTGCTTCAAGATGAAAATTAAATGCAATAAAAAGTGAAAACAGGAGGAGGGTAGAAAGTTTTTTCATAGTATTTTATCTTAGGCTGTTGTTAATCATATATTAATATCAAAAAAAGAGAAACAAATATAATGTATTAGACCTAAAGTACAAAGAATATTTAGATAAACAAGCCTTTATCTTCTGTAAAAAATATACTAAATTAATTTAGGAGGTGAAAATATTTGAAGAGAAAAAAATGATTAATTTTGTGACCTTTTAAGGAATATTGCATTATGGATATTCAGGCAATCAAACAACGCTTTGGAATTATTGGCAACTCACCATTGCTCGATCGCGCTATTGACGTGGCAATGCAGGTTGCTCCTACCGAAATTACCGTGTTGATTTATGGCGAAAGCGGAACAGGGAAGGAAGTTTTTCCTAAAATAATTCATCATCTCAGCGCCAGAAAACATGGCCCTTATATCGCTGTGAATTGTGGTGCCATCCCTGAAGGTACAATTGATTCTGAGTTATTCGGACATGAAAAAGGTTCCTTTACAGGCGCTCATGAAGCACGCAAAGGCTATTTCGAAGTTGTAAATAAAGGCACAATATTTCTGGATGAAGTTGCCGATCTTCCTTTATCCACGCAGGTTCGCTTATTACGCATACTTGAAAGCGGAGAATTTATGAAGGTGGGTTCTTCCACAACACAGAAAACGGATGTAAGAGTTGTGGCAGCATCAAATACCAGTATTCCGGACGCAATCAGGAATGGTCGTTTTCGTGAAGACCTCTATTATCGTTTGAATACAGTGCCAATTTATATGCCACCTTTGCGCGAAAGAAAAGAAGATATTGTTCTTTTATTCAGAAAATTTGCGTCTGATTTTGCGGAAAAATATCGAATGCCAGCATTGCAGTTGGATGCCGAGGCACAAAGAATGCTCGAAAACTACCGCTGGCCGGGCAACATAAGGCAGCTTAAAAATATTACGGAACAAATTTCCATCATTGAAAACAGCAGGGAAATTGATGCAAAAAAACTCTATAAATATTTACCGCAGAACCAACCAAACGACTTGCCCGTACTGTTTAAAGGAGCGTCAGCTTCTACTGAATTATCGGAAAGAGATATTTTATACAAAGTACTTTTCGATATGAAAAAAGATATCAACGACCTGAAGAAGCTGGTCTTTGATATTATGGAAAATACCGGAAGTGCAGAAGGAGCTAAGGAAAGTGATTCACAAGCTCTGAGTAAACTTTATGAAAATTATGAACCTTTAATCAGGCAGGATTCTAATATAACTATTCAGACTAAAGGTGAAGAGCATAGTATAGAACCAATTCAGGAATCGGAAGTAATAGAAGAATCCTTATCACTTCAGCGAAAAGAGGAAGATATGATTCGCAGGGCATTGGAAAAACACAAAGGAAGAAGGAAAAATGCCGCATCAGATCTTGGCATTTCCGAAAGAACGCTTTACCGCAAGATCAAAGAATACGGGATAGAATGAAAAAATTCAAATTGATAATATGTTCGCTTTTCTTTTTATTTGCATTCGCAGGATGTAAAATGAATTATTCATTTACGGGTGGTAACATTGATTATACAAAAATCAAAACAGTTTCTGTTGCTTACTTTGCAAATAATGCCCCAATCATACAGCCTACCCTGAGCCAGTCATTCACTGAAGCGTTAAAGGACAAATTCAATTCTCAGACAAAACTCCAGTTGGTAAACAAGGGTGGTGACCTGAGCCTTGAAGGTTCTATCATCGGTTATTCTACCCAACCTGTGGCCATACAGGGAAATGAAACAGCAGCGTTGAACCGGCTTACCATTACTGTAAATGTAAAGTTCACCAATAAACTTGATGATAAACAGAATTTTGATCAGAACTTTTCCAGATACGAAGATTATCAAAGTAAATTAAGTCTTTCATCTGTTGAGGAAACGCTTATCAAGGATATTAATGACGCACTTGTGGAAGATATCTTTAACAAAGCCGTTGTAAACTGGTAACATTCATGGAACCTTCTGATTTTATCGGGTACCTCAACTATCCTTCACGACTGGATGCAGCTTCATTTTCTGCTTTGCAGCAGTTGTCTGAAGAATTTCCTTATTGTGCTACTATCAGGGTTTTAATTGCAAAGAATCATCGCAATTTAGGAGGACTGGAAAACAGCATTCTTATGAGCAAGTCAGCAATTTATGCGCATGACAGGAAAAAATTCTTCAGGATAATTAATGACATCCAGGATGAGAAAATCATTCATGCCGTTTCACCTGTATATTCCATTGAAATGCTTGATGAAAAAAATGATGATGCAAACCTTGAAATTATTGAGCATGACACAGATGTCAAAGATAATCTGATCGATAAATTTATCAGGGAAAAGCCAAGAATTATTTTCAAAAAAGATGATGATTATGAAGAGGAAGAGGATCTGCCGGAAGAAGAATACGATCAAGAAGAATTTGTGTCTGAAATTTTAGCTGAAATCTATTGGAAACAGGGCGATCCGTGGAAATCTATCCGAACTTATGAAAAATTAAGTTTGAAAATTCCGGAAAAAAGCAGTTACTTTGCAGCCCAAATTGAAAAAATAAAAAAGGAAATCACTTAATATTATTTGTTATGGGCGCTTTTATTTTTGTATCGGTACTTATTATGATAGTTTGTGTTCTGCTTACACTTGTTGTACTTGTGCAGAATTCCAAAGGAGGCGGACTTGCTTCTAATTTTAGTTCATCCAACCAGATTATGGGCGTGCGCAAAACTGCCGATTTTCTTGAAAAAGCAACCTGGACACTGGCTGTGGCACTTTTAGTGTTAAGTCTTGCAACCATATTTGTTATTCCGCGAAGCACAGGAACCACCACGGTAAAAGGCACTGAACTCCAGAAGCAGATTGATGAAAATGCAGTGTCGACTAATTATCAGGCACCTCCTACTCAGGATAAATAATACCAACCGCATTTAAAATTATAATGTCAGAATGTCATTAGACTCTGACATTTTTTTTTACCCTGAAGCGAAATCTCGGAAAAAGTGTCCTTAAAATTTCATGTTTGCCGTTTGGCATAGAAAATGACAACAGGCAGGCAACGTTTAAAATTTTTGTAAAACCTTAAAATAATAAATCCATGGCAAAATTGAACATTAAACCATTAGCAGACAGAGTTATTGTTGAGCCGGCAGCAGCAGAAGAAAAAACAGCCGGTGGTATCATTATTCCTGATACAGCAAAAGAAAAACCACAGCGCGGAACCATCGTTGCCGTGGGCAATGGCAAGAAAGACGAACCAATGACAGTAAAAGTTGGTGATATAGTACTGTACGGAAAATATGCAGGTACTGAAATCACAGTTGACGGCAATGATTACCTTATCATGAAGGAATCCGATGTTTATGCTATCATCTAATGATGACCATTTCCTTAAAAAACAGAAGTTTAATCATAATAAAACCTATATAAAATGGCAAAAGAAATTAAGTACAATATTGAAGCGCGCGATCTTTTAAAAAAGGGTGTTGATGCTTTATCAAATGCAGTGAAAGTTACATTAGGACCTAAAGGAAGAAATGTTATCCTTGAAAAAAAATATGGTGCACCTCAGATTACTAAAGACGGTGTTACTGTTGCAAAAGAAATAGAACTGAAGGATCCGCTTGAAAACATAGGCGCACAGCTTGTAAAAGAAGTAGCTTCAAAAACTGCCGATGCAGCTGGTGATGGTACAACTACTGCAACCGTTTTGGCACAGTCTATCATCACTACCGGATTAAAAAATGTTACTGCCGGTGCAAATCCTATGGATCTGAAACGTGGTATTGACAAAGCAGTTGAGGCTGTTGTAGCTCATCTTAAAACACAATCACAGTCAGTTGGAGACAGTTTCGATAAAATTGAACAGGTTGCTACCATTTCTGCAAACAACGATGCAGTAATTGGAAAACATATTGCCGATGCAATGCGTCAGGTTAAGAAAGAAGGCGTTATCACAATTGAAGAAGCAAAAGGAACCGACACTACTGTAAAGGTTGTAGAAGGCATGCAGTTCGACCGTGGATATATTTCTCCTTACTTTGTAACTGATCCTGAAAAGATGGAAACAGTTATGGAAGATCCTTATATTCTGATCTATGAGAAAAAAATCTCAGGGATGAAAGATTTTCTGCCGATACTTGAAAAGACTGTTCAGACAGGCCGTCCATTGATGATTATTTCTGAAGAGGTTGAAGGTGAAGCACTGGCAACACTTGTAGTAAACAAGATCCGCGGTTCGCTGAAAATCTGTGCAGTTAAAGCTCCTGGCTTTGGCGACAGAAGAAAAGAAATGTTGCAGGACATCGCAGTTCTTACAGGTGGTGTTGTTATTTCTGAAGAACAGGGTTACAAACTTGAAAATGCAGATTTGTCATATTTAGGTCAGGCAGAAAAAATTGTTGTTGACAAGGACAATACAACTATCGTTAACGGAAAAGGCACAAAAGAAAATATTGTTGCACGTATTAACCAGATCAAAGCTCAGATTGAAAAAACAACTTCTGATTATGATAAAGAAAAACTGCAGGAACGTCTTGCAAAATTATCAGGTGGTGTAGCTGTTCTTTATGTTGGAGCTGCAAGCGAAGTTGAAATGAAAGAAAAGAAAGACCGTTTTGACGATGCATTGCATGCAACACGTGCAGCCATTGAAGAAGGTATTGTTCCTGGTGGTGGTATCGCTTATATCCGCGCTATTCCTGCTCTCGACAAAATAAAAGCTAGTAATGATGATGAAGCAACCGGCATACAGATTGTACGCAGGGCTCTTGAAGAACCATTACGCATGATTGTTGAAAATGCAGGTATCGAAGGTTCTATCGTAGTTCAGAAAGTGAAAGAAGGCAAGGACGATTTCGGTTACAATGCTTACACTGAAAAATACGAAAACTTATACAAATCAGGTGTTATCGATCCTACCAAGGTTACACGCGTTGCTCTTGAGAATGCATCTTCAATCGCTGGCATGCTTTTAACAACAGAATGTGTGATTTCTGACGTTAAAGAAAAATCTCCTGCAATGCCTCAGATGCCAGGTGGCATGGGCGGCATGGGTGGAATGGATTACTAATATAAATTCCAATTATAAAAAAACCCTTCAGATTCTGAAGGGTTTTTTTTTGTGATATTACCTGCAGATAATTACTCTTTTATTAAATTCACCTTGATCGGATTTAATGCTTAAAAAGTAAAGTCCGTCGGGAATGCTGCTTACATCTACTTTTGTTGACTGGGTCTGCAACATGGTTTGTCCTAATGCATTGATCAAACTTATCTGGTAATCTTTGATGTCCTCTGAAAGCACAATTGAAATGTTGTCTGTTGCGGGATTTGGATAAATACTTATACAATACTTATCATTTAACTGAAGTATATCCTGAGGGCTGTATACCGGAATAAGCTTAGCAACAAAGAAATCATAATCGTTGCTTGCATAACTTGTGAGTGAAAGAGTATTGTTGAATTCTAATGTGTTTTGAAACTGGCCTGTGATATAAACGTTTCCATCATCATCGGCAGCAATTGCATTCGCTGAATTATTGTCGGTAGAATCAATGCGAACGGACATTACATAATTACCATTAAGGTCATATGCTTTTACAAAAACATCATTTATCGCTGGATAATCAATCCCCATAAACCCAGTAATAAAAACATGATTGCCTTGTAATGCGATACTGTTGGCAATATCTATGTCCCAAGTGCCATCACGATTTGCCCACTGGGTTTGCCCGCTGCTATTGTATTTTGCAATAAAAATATCTTTCATTGAAGTATTCGAAATAAGGTTTATGTTGTTTCCAAGATCAATCGTATCTTCGAAATAGCCTGTGATATAGGCATTGTTCATGTTATCCAGAACAAGTCCCTGTGCGCTGTTATCACCAGCACTAATTCCTGTTTTTGCCCAAACAAAGCCTCCTGTTGAATTGTACTTTGCTATGAATGCTGCGCTATAATTGCCATTGCCGGGAATGATTGTACCTCCGCCAAAATCGCTGGAAAAACTAAAATAGCCGGCAACCAGAATATTGTTATCTGAATCGATTGCAATACCAAAAGCTCTGTTATTATAGCCTTCCTGCTTAGCCCAGATAAAATTACCGTTCAGATTATAATCAATTAAAAGCACGCCTCCGCCAAGATTGATTGTTGTATCATCAATAATAATACTTGAGCCTGGAAAAGCAGCTATCACTAAGTTACTGTCAGTTCCTACTGCTATTGCATAACAATCATCATAGCCTGTACCGCCAGCATGTTTTGCCCAGATGAATTTACCGGCTGGATTCACCTTTGCAACAAATACGTCAGCCTGCCCAAGGCTTGTAAACACGCTGTCGCCAAACTGCGCAGTGTTTTCGAAAAGTCCTGTCAAATATATATTCCCTGATGCATCAGTCGTAATATCGGTCACAGAACCATTCACATTTAAAGCCCAGATAATAGTTCCTGTTTTTGAATATTTAATCAGTGCATTATCAGTGATCGTTGAGTCAGCAATAACTATAGGTCCAAAGTTAGTATAGAAATCTGCGGCCACATAAATATTTCCAGCATCGTCATAAGTAATGGAATTGCCTTTGTCAGGACCGTTTGAACTTACTGATTTTGCCCAACTCCAGGTTTGTGCTTCAGCTGCTGAAAAGAGAAATGACAGGATTAAAATGTAAATTATTTTCATATAAATCAGTTTAAGTTTTTATTTAATTTTTAAACAATTTAAAATATTAGAATGACTAAATTCCTTATTTCTTTGTCGTTATAATTATTCTCTTCCAAAGATAAAAAATATATATTATAATTCTTTCAATTCAATATATTCAAACCACAGTCGTCTTTTTCCATAATACGAAATTCTGAACTCAGCACTGCTAAGGCGTTTGGTGGCTTCAAAAAATAGTTCAACAGATTCAAAGCTTCCTGGGTTTTTAAAATCGTATGCTGTCAAATATTTTTGTGCAAGAATTTCGTTGCCATAATTTTCACTTACATCAAGAACTGCAATGGTATCTTTGCAGTCTGTGTTCTCAATCTTTAAATGAAAGTTTACATTAAATTTCCCTTTGCCCAGATGAATGAATGGGCCAAACTGCAGGGCATTGTACCTGTCAATATCATTGCTGTCGGCTAGAAGTATTTGCATCCCCGAAGTGGAATCGATGATTATTTTTCCTTTATTGGTTTTAAGGTCAGAAATATAAAATTTCTTGTGGGTTTTAATTTTTTCATACTGACAAGTGTAACATCCACCAATAAAAAACTGCGCACCTTTTTTCTTCAATGTGTAACCGAATTGTTCAAGAGTGTCAGGAAAAGTATCCATCCACATGTCTTTGATTATATAGAGGGTGGGTTGATCAAAAACTTCATCAATGAGTTTTTTATTGCGATAAGTTTCATGATCATTCGGAGTTACTTTTATGTTATCAGGATCGGGACAAGCATTGATGTAAGAGTTCCAATATTCCGAGATAATCCCTATTTTTCCAAGTGATTTAAATTCAGAAGCCAGTTCTACGGCTGGTTTTAAACGTACCGGAAAATTGAGTGGGATGAGGCTGCTAATAATCGAACAAATCATTACAAGAATTATCGAAGCCGAAATAACTTTGTTCCTGAATAATAATTTTCTGTCTGCATAAAATAAAAAGGCCAGCCACAGAGAGATGTAAACAATAGTAAAATATCGTCTGTTCACTCCATTCAGGAACACCCAATGGGAATGGAATAAAAGTGCCAGACTTAAAGCCGCATTAAAAATAAAAAACAAAGGCCAGTTAAATGCGGCATTTGATTTCAGTTTGATTTTTTTTCTCAGGATAATTAATATTATTGTCGTGAGAATAACGGATAAAATATAAATACCAGTGAAGGGATCTTTCGCTGTGAAAGAAAATATTTCTGAAAATGATGTGAAAACTATACCGATCGATTGCCTTATTTCAGCAAAACTGTTCAGATAATTTTCATTATAAGAGGTGGTTTTTTCCGCATATACTTTTGCCAGAAATATAAAAAGACTCCCTGTTATAAAAAAGAATAAAATCAAATAAAGAATTTTTTCTCTGAAAAGCTTGTTGATGCTGTCCTTTAATAAGAAAGGCCTTGGCTGATTTTTCAGAAAATAAAAAAGAGCAAAAATTACAAGAGCAAAAATTGTGATAAAAGAAAGATCTGAAACCCAAACTGCACCAATTGAAATAATACAAATGAAAGAGATGAGTAAATTCTTTTTCAACGATGAAATTACTTTATCGTTTTTGTAGATTTTGTCAATGAAATAAAATGCAATTGCCAGTAAGCTAAACTGTGTACTGAAAGGGTAAAGCACATAGTCGACCAGATGTGCAGGTGGAATGAACCATGCTACTGCCAGTATCATCCTTGACAATCCGGATTTCAGCATTTTTGCAAGAAAAACAAATCCGATTGTAAGCACGAGGTAATGTGAAAGTGCACATGCGTATATAGGATGTATGCTGAAAACTTTATAAATAATGTGACCAATGAAAGGAATCAATGTGCCACCGCGGTCCTGCCCCCAGCAATAAATATCTTGTGGCAGGCTGTAGGTGTGAGTCATCAGTATGTTCAGCGCACTGTCGGAATTGAGATAGGGATAAAATGCTTCAGAAAAAGAAAAAAACGAAAGTACAATAATGACGATTATCATTATTATGTAAAAATATTTTAAGAAACCTTTTTCAAAAGTATTTGAATCCTTCATTTGTTGTTTCAATTTCCGTCAAAAATAGTAATTATAATTGGTGAAGAAAATTAATGATTCTACTTGTTCAAACAAAGTTATTTGCATAATTTTATATTGCAATTGCAACCCTCGAAAAATTACTTTGTCTTTTATAACAGAAACGAAAGGAATCTGATTTGACTGCAGTCCAGGTTGACATTCATAGGGAACTGATTGAACAATGCCGGCAGGGCGAACGCAAAGCTTATTATAAGGTATATAAGCTTTATGCAAAAGCCATGTTCAATATTTGTCTGCGCATGCTTAACAGCAGGAGCGAGGCCGAGGATATGCTTCAGGAAGTGTTTACCGAAGCTTTTCAGCGAATCCGGAATTTCCGTTTTGAATCAACCTTCGGTTCCTGGTTAAAACAGATTGTGGTGAATAAATGTATCAACGAGCTAAAAAAGAAGAAAACGGTGCTTGAATTTCTGGATGATATGGAGAAGGTTGATATTATTGAAGAAGATGAAGAAAAATTATCGGAATACGAAATGGCAATGAATGTTGAAAATATAAAAAAAGCAATGCAGCAATTACCCGATGGAAGCCGGACTATTTTTTCGCTTTACCTGCTTGAAGGGTATGATCATGTTGAGATTTCAGAAATACTTTGTATAACTGAATCAACATCAAAGTCACAATATATGAGGGCGAGACTAAAAGTGAAGGAAATTTTAATGGAGATGAAAAATGAAAGATAAACTTGAAAAATTCATAACAGAGAACAAGCCTCTGTTCGATGATCAGGAGCCTGGCAATGAATTGTGGAATAAAATTTCAGCAGGGATCGACAAGCCGAAAGTCAGGAAAATAAACTGGCAGGGCATTATCTGGAAGGCTGCAGTAGTGCTTATTATTTTCACTGCATCTTATTTCTTCCATGATTTTTATCAGGATAGCAGAGTTAAAACTGCAAAACTTACTGTAAAGAATACAGAAAGTATTTTTATTAAAAGAAAAGTGAATACTGTAAAAGAACCGGAAATAGTAAAACCTGTTTATATTCAAAATTCAACTTTAAATACTACAACAAATGTTGTTGCAACAACAAATAATAATGGAACGGAAACCGGTGAATTAGCTGAAGTGAAAGCTTATTATACACATCAGATCAATGATAGAGAAAATGAAATTTATAAATATGCAGCATTTGATCCGAATATAAAGTCACAGTTAAAAATCGAATTCAATCAACTCGACAGCATATACAATAGCCTGCGAAAAGATCTTAAAGACAATATCGACAACAGGGAAGTAGTGGAAGCCATGATACAGAATTACAGGATCAGGCTTGAAATTTTGGAAAACATGCTTCAGCAGTTAAAAGGAAATGAATCAACCGAAACGAAAAAATCGCGTTATGAAATATAATTCAGGAATTATTCAGATAATTATTTTTCTGCTCATATTCTCAGTGTCAGGTAAAGCACAGGTTTTTGAAAAGCAGAAAAATATTTCAAAGTCATTTGCTGTCAACAAGGAATGCAATATTCAAGTGAGCAATAAATATGGCGATATCCATATTGTGCCATGGGACAAGGATTCTGCTTCATTCAGCATTGATATAAAAGTGACAGATAAAAAAGAAGTGGATGCGGAAAAAATTCTCAATGCCATTGATGTGGATTTTACAAGCACATCATATTATCTGATTGCAAAAACTGTTTTTCGCGACAGCAAAAGCCAGGTGCTTACTGATCTTTCAGACATGGCTAACAATTTATTCAACATCAGTAAGAATGTTGAAATAAAATACATCATCAATGTTCCGCAAACGGCATCATTAAAAATTGATAATAAATTTGGCAATATTTATACAACAAATCATTCGGGCAATATTGATTTTACAATATCCAACGGAGATCTGAAAGCAAATGATCTTACAGGAAGTGACACAAAAATTGAACTCTCATTTGGTAATGCAGTTGTCAATTCTATTAAAAACGGAAAGTTGAATATCGGTTATTCTGATTTTGAATTAAAAAATGCCGGAAAACTTTTAGTAGAAGGAAGATCCGCTAAGATGAATATCAATAAAGTTGAAAACATTGATCTGAATTCCAAACGTGATAAGTTTTATATTGATACAGTTACAACTATTACCGGGAAGACGGATTTCAGTTATGTTAATATTTTTTATCTTAAAGAAAGCCTCAATCTTGAAACGCTATATGGAGATATAAACCTTACAGAGATTGATAAAACGTTTAAATATCTTAATTTGAATTCAGAATATACAGATATTATTTTTTACTTCCAGAAGACTTCAGCGGTAAGTTTCGATCTTTCCTGCAAAAAAACAGAATTGAGTTATACTCCTTTATTTACAGGTTTTCAAAAACAGCTTGTCAATGAGAAAACAGGAGAATACAAGGCGTCAGGCAGTCTGGGCAGTGATTCCGATACCAAAGCACCTGTGCAGATAAATGCTGTTTCGGGAAGTATTTCTCTGAATACGAAATAATCTTTCTTTCATTATTTTTAGCAATACTTCCAGTATCTACTGATGCTGGAATTTGCTCTATCCAGCTGCTTACTGCAGACTGCTTACTGCCAATTTATCGAAAAAACATTTTTTATTAGAAAAGTTTCCCCACACTGCAACCCTTCAAAATTTCTTTTGTCTATTATATCAGAATCGCGATTATTTTAAAAAAAAAAAGAAGTTACAATTAAAAATTTATCACAATGAAAACAAGCGGAATTCTTTTATTCTTATCGGCATTTTCCAGCCTTATTTATTTAACATCATGCAGTAAGTTTCATACCATTGATGGCAATGGAAATGTAACAACTGAAAGCCGGACATTAAGCAATTTCTCCAAAGTAAAATCAGAAGGTTCTTTTGAGGTTTATATTGCACAGGATAGTGTTCAGTCGGTTACTGTTGAAGCGGAAAGCAACTTATTGCCATACATTGAAACTGATGTATCAGGATCGACATTGCTTATTCGGATCAGGGAACACAGGAATATTGACAATCACGAACCGATAAAAATTTACATTAAGTCACCATTGGTGGATGACATTAATCTTTCAGGAAGCGGATCAATTGACTGCGACAGCATGATTACATCAGACCTTGATATACATCTTTCCGGATCAGGTGACATGAACCTTATTGCTGTAAGCAATAAAATTGATGCAACTATTTCAGGCTCTGGAAAAATTAAGATGAGTGGCACAGCCAGTGAAACAGATTTCAATATAGATGGTTCTGGAAATATTAATGCCTACGATTTATTGCAGGACACCTGTTTTGCTGATATTTCTGGTTCGGGAAATATGTATGTCAATGTGAGTGACTTTCTTGATGTAAAAATTTCGGGAAGTGGAAATGTCCATTACATTGGGAATCCTATTGTCAATACATCAATAACAGGATCTGGAACGGTTATCCATGAATAACAATTATTAATTCTAAAGTTTTTACTATGAAAAAAATATTATTACTTCTGCTGTTTGCCAGTCCTGTTCTGATTTTCGCGCAAAACTACACTTCCTGTGCTGGATTTCGTGGGGGCGAAAGTTGGGGATTTACTTACAGGTTTTACAATGATGAAAAAAATGCAGCAGAAGCCTTGCTGAGTTTTCGCGATGGAGGAATGCAGCTTACAGCAATGAAGGAAGAGTTCATGCCTGTACTTCTAAATTACTCAAGTCATTTGTTTTTATACAATGGTTATGGCGGACATTTGGGTTATACACGATGGCTGCATGATGATTATGATCATTTCACCAATGAATTCTGGTATCATACTAAGGCCGCACCGGTGCTTGGAATTGATGGTGTGATGGGATTGGAATACCGTCTATTTAAATATCCGGTTTCGTGTGGGGTGGAATACAAACCTTTCGCCGAGATTGGTGGCAGACGATTTTTTAAATTAAACCTTTGGGATTTTGCATTAACATTTAAATATACGTTCAACAAATAAAACTTAGCAATATGAAAAAGACATTTCTTTTATTCGCAGTGATAACCTTGATTACAGGCATCTCCTACAGTCAGGTTAACAAAAAAGATTCAACAAAAAAAACGGATGAAATCAAAACGGTTTTTGGAAATAAAAAAATCAGTCATGGCGGTTATGGTGCCTTAACAATTGGATATTCGCAGATCGATGGACAAGATGCTTTTATTACTGGTGCCAGAGGTTCGTGGGTTATCGGTCATTCATTTGCACTAGGTCTTGGAGGCATTGGTTTTGCAAATGATTTGTATATTAATAATTCTCCGGGTTCTCAAAAATACAGTCTTGAAGGGGGCTACGGTGGTTTGATCCTTGAACCTATATTGTTGCCAAAATTTCCAGTACATCTTTCTTTCCCCGTTTTACTCGGTGCAGGAGGTGTCGCATATATTAATTCATCGTACTATGATAATTTCGAAAATGATTTTTATGTTGAAGATTCTGATGCTTTTTTTATTGCAGAACCCGGAGTTGAACTGGAAATGAATCTGCTGAAATTTATTCGCCTGGCTGTGGGAGCTTCGTACCGCTTTACTTCGGATGTGCACCTGGACTCAAAGCCTAATGATGTATTAAATGGCTATAATGCAACTTTTACATTGAAATTCGGGAAATTTTAGGTGCATCTGCATTATTTGCAATGCAGTATTGTTTGTATAGTTGAAAAATAATTTCAACTAAAGATAATCACCACATTATAAAATTTATTGTATAGGGAATATAGCTTGTAATATGTGTTTTGTATGGTTATTGAAATGTACAAAAGCACATCATAATCTGAAAGCATAATTATTTTTGCCGTCTTAATTTTAAAACAAGAAAAGATATGAAAAAAATAATTATGCTTTTTGCATTGTGCATTCTGATGTCCGCTGTTAAATCTCAGATTGTAGTTACGGTTCCTTATCACGAAGATTTTGAAACTGCGCAGGGTGCCGCTAAATGGGATACTACCGACTTAAATTTCGATGACGGCAATTGGTTCTGGGCCGACATAACATACGGAAATCTTGGATACCAGCAATCATACTGTTTCGCATATATATATTCTTATATGAATGCTGCCAATGACTGGCTTGTTTCTCCGGGCTTATCGCTTACTGGTGGCGTTAGTTACAATATAAGTTTCAAATATGCTGAATACGATAGTACGAAAACCGAAAAGCTTAAAGTATTTATAGGAAACAGTGCTTTACCGGCAGATTTTTCGGATGTTGTAGTGGATCTTGATGCATTTTCCAGTCAAACCTTCAATACGTTCACATATTCTTACACTCCTGCAACCACAGGTAATTATTTCGTTGGATTTCATGCCTACAGCGATGTTAACCAGGGGGCAATTTTAATTGACGAATTTGATGCAAGCTCCGGATCTTCATTGAATGAAGAAACCAGTCCTTTAAATGATGTCACAATATTTCCTAATCCGACATCCGACATTGTCAGTATTAATAATGCATTATCCTCTATAATTACAATAGCGGATATCACAGGACAGATAATTTATTCCAATAAAAGCAATGAAAGTAAATTGGTTATCAATGTCCGTGATTTTGCAAAGGGTATGTATATTTTGAGCATCGAAAAAGACGGATATTCAAAAACCCAGAAATTGATCATAAATTAATATTAGAAATATTTGTTTGTAACATAGCTCAATTCATTTTTCCCTCATTCTGATCTGAATGAGGGATTTTTTTTTAAAACTAAAAAACTTACGCTATTTTTGTTTCTGCAATTGTTTCTGAAGACAATATATGCGAATAGTCAAAACACATCATTTCATATACAGGATAATTATTATTCTGGCTATCGCTTTTTGTACCACCTCGTCTGTTGCCCAGAAAACATACACATCATATATTGACAGTCTGAAACTTCTTATTAAGGAAGAGCCACCTGCCGATACCCTTGCATCTTTGTATTCAAAATGCGGAGCATTATATTATAAAAGCGACAGCATGTTTCAGGCAATTGTTTATAAGAAAAAAGCTGCTGAGATCTATAAAGAAGAAAAAAATCTAGATAAATATTCAGCGCATCTTGAAACCATTGGAATTCTTTATTCCTTCATAAATGATTATAAGCAATCGCTCAAATATTTTCTTGAAGCATTAAAGATTCTTGATAACCTGAACAAAAAAGATGAGCATTATTTCAGTCTTATTCAGAATATAGGAATTACCTATGTAGAAGCGGAGGAAAACAGCAAAGGTATACCCTACCTTATTAACTCCCTGAAATTTTTTGAACAAGATACTGTAGCCGACAAAGCATACCTTGTTGTGGATTATTTGGATTTAGGCGTTGCCTATAAAAATCTGAATCTGGTTGACAGCGCATTTTATTACTATCATAAGGCTTTGGCAACTGCAAAAAAATTTAAAATTAATAAGCATACTGCAGGGATTCTTGTGAATCTGGGTGATCTATATCAGAATCTGAAAGTTTATGATAAAGCGAAAACATATTATCTCGAGGCAGCTGCTGAATTCAGTCTGGCAAACGATGATAGAGGTTATTGGCATACAGTTTATGGTTTGGCAGTTGTAGAAAAGGAATTAAAAAATACCACAGCTGCAATGGATTCTCTAAATAAGGCCACCGACTATTTTTTAAAAAATAACGATTTTACATATTTGCGTGATTCGTACAAAGTGTTAAGCGAAATTTATGAAGAAAAAAACGATATCCCGAATGCATTCAAGTATTTTAAATTGTGTTCAGCTATTAAGGATAGCATTGTTCTGAGTGATCAGAAAAGCCGTATGACTGAATTACAGATGCAGTATGAACTTCAAAAAACTGAAATTGAAAACACCAATGAACTTGCGCTTTTGCAGAAAGAAAATCAGTTGAGGTATTATAAAGTATATATTATCATTGGGATCCTCATTATAGGCATACTTTTTATTTCATTTTATGTGTTCCGCCTGCGCTCAAAGAAAAAGCTTATGGAAAGTAAGTTTGACAATTCGCAGATGGAGCAAAAACACCTGATGAATGAAATCGAATACAAAAATAAGGAGTTAGAAAGTTTTGCGCTTCATATTGTTCACAAGAATGACTTTCTTGATACCATAAAATCAGGACTGACCGAGCTGAAGGATAGTGCAGATCAGGATAATCGACAAAAAATTAAAAGTCTTTCTCTTCAGATTACACAATCCTTACGACGCAATAAAGATCTTGAAAAATTCCAGGAAAAGATCGATCAGGTTCATGGAAGTTTTATAAAGCAACTTAGTGAAAAATTTCCGGAACTTACTGAAAAAGAGAAACGTTTGTGTGTTCTTCTAAAATTGAATCTTTCTTCAAAAGAAATAGCCACGCTTAATAACATATCTGAAAATGCAGTTGTAATGGCTCGTTACAGGATGAGGAAAAAAATGGGACTCAATTCCGAGGAAAATCTTACCGAATTCATTCAAAAAATGAGTTGAAAATCATCCATTTTCGTTATTCCTAACATTATCAGAAAAAACTTCGACTAAAATTTATTGTATAGGTGGTGTTTGTAATTAACGTATTGTTAATCAATTGTTAATTAAATAATGCTGTATAGGTAAAATCGAATTCCAAAGGTGATTTTAGGCTATTTGTATAGGTAGCGTTAGCTTATTATTTAGGAACACCCCACCAACCTGGTCTAATTTTGTTTTGAAATTAAAAAACCAATACAAAAAACCGGGAAATTATGGCCAGCAAAGCTACCAAACTTTTCACAAAAAAATCAGATTTTCTGCTGATTATTATCTCCTTATTATTTTTGTTAATAACACTTGCTGGGAGGTTGCATGCGCAGGTAGCATCTTATACATTTACACAAACAGCTGGCAGTTATACAGCAATCACCGGTGGGACAGTATTGGTGGACGGGACTTCTTCAATGGATAGTTGGGCTTCTTCTGCACTTACAATTCCCTCATTTAATTTTGGTGGTACAGTATATACAACTGCATATATAACTTCAAATGGTCAATTATCATTAGGTGGCTCTGCTCCATCCTCAACTATATATACTGGTATAAGTACTGGAGTAGGTTCTGGAATTTGCATATGTCCTTTTAGCGCAGATCTAGATAAAGTAAATTCAACTTCGGCATCAGAAATTCGTTGGCAAACAATAGGTAATGAAGTGATTTTTCAGTGGAAGCAAGTTAAAAGATATTCAATAACAGAAAGTTTTGATTTTCAAGTTAGATTGAATACATCAAATGGCGAAATAAAATTTGTATATAATAAAAATTCTGGCCCTGGAACTCAGACAACATATCAACCCGAAGTTGGTATTCGAACCTCGGCAACAGATTATAATAATAGAAAGGTTGGAACAACTGCGATTGACTGGGCAACTTCAATACCTGGAACTGCAAATAATTCTATTTGTAGATTTACGGGAAATGCTACTAATCCAAGAAGTTTTGTGTCTGGCCAAACATACACGTGGGCACCACCAATACCAACAATAACCAGTTTAGGTTCTGCAAATGGTTGCGTTGGATCATCCCTTGTAATAACAGGTACAAATTTTACCGGAATAAATTCTGTGAAAATTGGTGGAACAGATGTAACTTCATTTAATATAGATAACTCCACTCAAATTACAGCAATTGTTGGATACGGAACAACTGGAACGCTTACTGTCACAAATTGGGCAGGTACCGGTACAAGTTCTTCTTCCTTCACAATAAACGCGACACCTTCTACTCCTGGTGCAATTACAAACAATAGCCCTCAATGCACGGGTACAGGTGTTATATTTACACAAGGAACCTGCTCTTCGGGAACTTGCTATTGGGTAAGTTCTGCAACTGGGACAGAAACAACTAATTCAGCTGCAACATATACCACCGCTACTACTGCTGGAACATACAATGTTTGGGTTCGTTCTACTAATGGAACATGTTGGAGTGCTCCTGTCACTTCAAGTGGTGTAGTTGGTTCACCCTCATCGCCGGCAATAACTGCAGGAACAGCAGCAAATATCACAGGAACATCTGCATCTATTAATGGAAATATTATAACGACTTATGGTTGTCAGGCAGTCTCAGCTTATGGAGTTGAATATAGTGTAACAAATGGTTTTTTAAATGGCACCGATACTCCTGTTTCTGGCAGTGGGTTCAATGGACTTCCCGGAGGAAGTTTTAGCGCAGCATTAAGCGGCTTGTCTCCAACAACAACATATTACTTTCATGCATATGCTACAAATAGTAATGGAACAACTTATTCAACTCAGGGTACATTCACAACAACAATCATAAACGATGAATGTACAGGTGCAATTAGCCTGACAGTTGGAAGTAGCTGTTCTTATACTGCATGCTCTAGTTCAGGTGCTATTATTTCTGCGACTACACCGTCTCCAGTTTGTTATTGGGGAGCTGGGAAAAAGGATGTATGGTTTTCTTTTACAGTTCCTTCTTCTGGACATGTAATTATCGATACAAAGAGTGGAACAATCACAGATGGTTTAATGGCACTATATTCTGGCACATGCGGATCTTTAACGTGGATAGCTTGCGATGATAATAGCAGTAGTGATCCATCAGGTACGATGCCGAAATTAAATCAATCAGGATTAACTCCAGGTAGTATTATATATATTCGTTTTTATGAATATAGTAGTCTGACCGGTACTTTTGAAATTTGCTTATATGATCCACCACCTTATGCTGCAGATCTATGTGCAAATGCAATCAATATACCTGTTTCTGGTTCTTGTAATTATACAATTTATGATAATACAGGGACAACTGAAACTACTGGCCCATCTACTCCAAGTTGTGCAGGGTCGTATTACTTTAAAGATGTATGGTTCAAAGCAACTGTGCCTTCATCAGGTAATATAAGAATAAGTACAGAAGCAGGAAGCCTTACCGATTGTGAAATGGCTTTATATAGCGGAACTTGCGGTTCTCTGACAGAAATTGCATGTAATTCAGATTATGTACCCGGCCATGAGCCAATGCCCTTTATTGATATATATGGAAGGACTCCGGGCGAAGTAATTTATATCAGATTTTGGGATTATGCTCCTACAGCGCCTTTAGTTAATGAAGGTACTTTTGGAATATGTGCTTATGATTTGCCAACCCAGCCATTATGTAGTTCCAATCCTGCAGCGAGCGATGCATGCAGCGGAGCTCCAACAATTGCAAACTTAAACGGATATTGCGGAAATACAAGTGCATCATACACACCTGACCAGGCAACAGGATTAACTTCCGCCGGCTTTTGCGGATCCATTGAAAATAATTCATGGCTTTCTTTTGTAGCATCTGCGACTACTGCACAGTTTAACGTTTCTGTTGATAATTGTTACAGTAGTTCACATACCTGGTCTTATTCAACATCAGGTATTCAAATGCAAGTTTTTGGGACTTCCGATTGTTCAACATTTACAGCATATTCAAACTGCTGGTTTCCGGGAATCCCCACAGACGGCTTTGTAACCGCAACTGGGTTAACTCCCGGCCAGACTTATTACTTGATGATAGACGGAACATTTGGAGATAATTGTGATTACACCATAGGTGCCTCTGCTGGTGTTGTGCTTCCGATAGAACTTGCATCATTTGTTGCGTATTGTAAGGATGGAAAAGGGAACATTACATGGAGTACATCTTCTGAAACTAATAATGATTATTTTACAATTGAAAGATCTGCCGATGGTATTCTGTTTGATCCTATTGTTGTTATTGATGGGGCAGGCAATTCAAATTCTCTACTCAATTATAAGACTTATGACAATGCTCCTTTATCAGGTGTAAATTATTACAGACTGAAGCAAACCGATTTCGATGGAATGTATACCTATTCTCAAATTGTTGCTGTAAATCCTTGCCCAGGACAAAATCAGCAAGAAGTTGTAATATCTCCAAATCCCTTCAGTGAGAATTTCAGCGTTGATATTTCGAAATTAAATGCTGTTGAAGTAAATATTCAGATTGAAGACTTGTTGGGTAAAGTCGTTTGGGAATACGACTATATTCCTTCCGATTCAAGCAGCGTGCATGTTTCCTTAGGCAATTCACTGGAATCAGGTTATTATATCATAAAAATCAAGTATGATGATAATGTGATGACTAAAAAAATACTGAAATATAAAGACTGAAAATTCAATTATAAAAACCATTAACATGTTTGCGATGAAAAAAAATCTTTTAGTTCTTTTGGCAATTTGTTTTATAAACATCTCATTGTATGCTCAAACTATTAATATCGGAACATCAAACACTACTGCGTATTCAATTTTCAATATGCAGGATCCATATACCCGCAATGCAGCGGTTTATTCAGCAGCAGAAATTGGAACTGCAGGAACCATAACAAGTCTTGGATGGAACCTTAATAAAATATGGTCAAATGGTGATGGCCCGGTAAAAATTTATTTAATTGATAATGTTTCATCATCTTTAAGTGCCGATACATGGGCGAATATAAAAAATGGCGCTACGCTTGTCTATGACAACACCGTAACTTTCCCAGCTACAGTGAATAATACATGGTTTACCATTAATCTTACTACCCCTTTCACTTATACATCAGGTAATTTGCTGGTGTTAGTTGAATCAAATTACGGAGGAAGTGGAAATGGGAATGTTGGTGGAGACATTGATTTTAACTGTACAGCAAATATGTCGTCAAAAGCTGAATTCTGGTGGGGTAATCCTATTCAAACAACTGGAACATTATCGTCGAACAGACCAGTAATTCAGTTAACGTTCAGCACTGTTACCGGAGAGCATACAGAAATTCCTGCTATTGATAATTCGTTTTCAATTTTCCCAAATCCTGCAACAAAAACTTTTTATTATTCAACAGGTCAGATTGAAAATGCAGACCTGCAGATTTTCGATATGCAGGGAAATCAGGTGTATTCAGAGAAGATCGCTAATCAAACAAGTGGAAGTGTTGATGTTTCTTCTCTTCCACAAGGATGTTACATCGTAATGATTGTAAACGATAATTTAAATTTATACAGCAAGCTCATGGTTCAGTAGATGTATTAAGTGTTATTGAAAAGGAGAGAAACTATGAACAATTTATTGGGAACGGATGAATTTACATTGTTGAAGGAAATGCAGCACCGAATGAAAAATAATCTGCAACTTATTCTTTCATTAATTAATATTCAGCTATCAAAAGATATCCGGGAAACTAATAAGGATTTTCTATCATCGCTAAAACAGCGAATCCATTCACTTTCATTAATAAATAATTTCCTTGATCACACTTTTAATGAGAGCTATCTTGACCTTGGTGATCTTGTTGAACGTATTGCTGATAATGCATCTGAGGCATACAGGAAGCGCGAGGATATTATTGTAATGAAATATATTGAGAGTATAAAAGTTGATCACCAACTGGCAATTCCAATAGGTCTCATTGTTAATGAAATTCTGACAAATGCCATGAAATATGCATTTCAGGAAACAGGTAATGCTTTTAAAAAAAACTATTGCAGGATAGATGTAATTCTCCGAAAAAATAAAGGTCACTACGAACTAATCATTAGTGATAACGGTATATCCCTGAATAATGATGTTAAAGAAAAGAATATAAAATCCTCCGGAGTAAAACTAGTGTATAATCTTGTTGAACAGATTGACGGAGAATGCCTGCTTGATTGCAGCAATGGAACCACTTATAAAATCACATTTTAAAAATTAAACAATGAAAAGAAATCTTTTCCCTATGTTGATTTTTATGGCACTATTTTATCAGGCCATTTTCTGTGAAATACTTTATGCTGATAATTTAATTACCGCGATGGGTTCAATTTTTGAAAATCCAATGGCTACAGGATTTGCAGGTCATGTGCTTTATGTTTCGGAATCAAATGATACATTATTGTTCGTTAAATCGGAGAATTTTCCTGCAGAAATATTTATCTCTGTGTTCGATTCAAAAACGGATAAGTGGTCAGCATCTGAACAAATTGTTTTTTGTAATGAGATAACAAATGAAAATAGCGGTAGTTCAAAAAAGAAGTTGTTCGTTTCTCTGAAAAACAAAAGGGGCAAATTTGATTTATACTCTTTCATGTATTGCAATGGAAAATGCAGTAACCTGAGTAAGTTGAACGAAAATATCAATACTTCTGGTAATGAAAGGAGCGCCTGTGTTTCGGAGGATCACAACACTTTATATTTTTCGAGTGATAAAAAAGGTGGAAATGGTGGTTATGATATTTATAAATCCGAAAGACTTGAAAGTGGCGAATGGGGCACCGCGCAAAATTTAGGCGCAGGAATCAATACCAAATCTGATGAGGACACACCCTTTATCCTTTCCGATAATGTTACACTTTATTTCAGCTCAAAAGCTCATGGATCAATTGGAGGATACGATATATTTAATAGCACGCTGAGCGAAGAAGGAATATGGTCAAGCCCGGAAAATGCAGGTACAACAGTCAATTCAATGGGTGATGAAAAGTTTTGTTATTTAACAGCAGATGAAAAAATATTTTTTTATTCATCATCCACAAAAAATATTTTACAGAAAGAATTAAACATTTTCGAATTCGTAAATTATAATCAGGAGTATACAATAAAAACCAGTAAGCAATGAGTCAGGTTTATTTAATTAGAAGAGGTAATGTAAGTGAAACCAGTGAAAATGGCTATCTGGAGTATGTGTTCAAAGATTACTCTGAGGCCAGAAAGCTTGCACAAAAACTAGTTAAAGCATATAATAAGAAGAACAGACGCAGGGATTTTTATATTCCTGATAATCCAGTTTCAAATGAGATGATTGAAATATTCCCCGATAAATGGACAAGCAGAAATGATATTATTGAAGTGGCTGTATTTCAGCTCAGGAATATCAAGCAACCTAAAAAGAACAACTACACCAAATATAAGAATCCTGAAATAAATGTTTCACAGGAAATCATGTTTAGTCATTAGCCTATCTGAATGACATGAATTCAACTTTTTATTTCAATCGCATACTTCTTATTCTTTTAAATCTTCTGATAGGAATTATTTTCCTTTCATTCATGAGTCCTGGAAACAGCGAACTACGGACTTTCCTGGCTATTCTCTATGCAGTGGTGTATTTAACCTGGCTGGCAAACCGATTTTTAGTTTTTATTTTCAGAAAATTTAGACGCAACGAATAATTAATCATAACTCAACTTGCTGTCACCTGTAATCGGAATTTCAGGGCCGAGAAAATGTGGACTGAGATTGAATAACACAAAGAAAAATGCTTTTACATTTGCAAGATATTCTCTCAGTTTAAAGCTTTTCATTCCGGGATATTTTCTTTTATCAGCAACAAAACCATAAGCAGTAAAGCCTTTTTTATTTGCAATGTAAAGTGCACGGTCAAGGTGATAATCCTGCGATACAATGATCATATTCTTAACAGCAAAAACTTTTTCCGCACGCACAATTGAACTGTAAGTGTCAAAACCAGCATGATCAAGAAAAATATCTTTTTCTGGAATACCTTGTTCTTTCAGGTATCTCTTCATGCAATTAACTTCATCGTATTTTTTTGTTCCGTGGTCTCCGCTTACAAGAAACCGTTTTATTTTTCCGGCTTTATAGAGTTCAATTGCTTTGTCAACACGATCTCTGACAATCAGCGAAAGACTGCTGTCACCATAAACAAGTGAGCCGGGAATTAACGCAGTATATGCAGATGGAATTTTATTTATATCGGAATAGATATAATTTTTTGCAACACGATGAAAGTACAAATTGATGATCAATGTGAAAAGAAACATCGAAACGCCAAACCAGAGTCCTGTAAAAATTATCCTGTGAAATATTTTTCGCATATCAATTATTGATATGCAAAGATAATTCGAAATTTGGAAAGTATATTATTCGTTATTAAATAGGTCTTCCACCAAAGTGGATTATAATGACCGGGAAAACTAGCGTCAAAAATAACTTGTTAGCTTACAACTTGTCATCTTGTCAACTTCAATCCATTCCGCCTTTTTTACAGCATGGAGGAAGTTTCTCATAAGCTGTAGGATCGGCCAATACATTATCAGCATCATAACCAATTTTGGAAATAGCAAGCCGTAGCTTATCGGGAGTTGTTTTGGTCGGCCTGTAAGTGATAGTAACAATCTTGGTGTCGAGGTCAAGAACCACATCGGTTACACCTTTTTCGAAAGCCATATTTTTTTCAATTCTTGTTTTACATGAACCACAAACTGCTGATGTCTGTATTTTAATAACAGCTGTTTTGCCACTACTGATGCTATCCTGGGCAGATGCAGTAAAACTTATAAAAAATAGTATTGCAAATATTGCAAGTACCGATTTCATTGTCGTTTTCATAATATCTTTTATTTTACATTTTTATTTACACACAGGAAACCCAAATTCTTCAAGGGTTTCATTAAATACAATCAGTTTAGAATCGTCACCTTCATAGCTGATTGTAACATTGCCTGATTCAATATCAGCGTCTACTTCCTGCACACCATCGACCTGTGAAAGCGCATTTTTTATGTTTCGGACACAACCGCCGCAATGAATATTACTGACTTTTATTACTGTTGTTTTCATAATTTAGTAATGTATCACAAATTTAATGTAAGGCACTGATATAGCAGCAATATTTAACATATGCTTAACAAAAAACAGGATCAGTGCGAATCTAATATTTCCTTAGTATAATTGAAAAGTTCAGGAAAGAAAATTTTAAACTCGGAATAATAGTAATCATAGTTTTTATGCAGCTCCTTTGTCGCATTGTGAAAATTTGTAGCATGGTTTGAGCGCTTTGACATTCGTGCAAAAGCGAATTCCATTCCATTCAGTTTTGAGTATGAAACGAGCACGTTGCGGAAACGCATATAAATCAATGCCTGCTGGAAACGCGGAGGAAAAAGCTCTTTATGCTTACGCAGCACATAGTAACATCTGTGCGCAAAATCTTTCAGGGAAATATCGGAATAATCAGAAAAATTTGCAGCAAGAAAATGATCGTAAAAAACATCAGCAACAACTGGTGCATAATGCTTGAATTCCGGGCGAAGCCTATGTTTAGTCTTAATTACAAGCGGATGGTTATCGGTAAATTCATCTATTTTCCTGTGAAGACTAATACCTTTCGCAATGCCTTCTCTGAACGCCCCTGGCTTCCTTCCTCTCATAAAATCACCAAGTAGGTTTCCAACCATCACCTCTTCATTTTCCCCTGATAAAAAAAGATGTGCAAGAAAATTCATTTTATTACGTTAATTGTATAATAATGAAGACAAAGCGTGTTTATTAACATGGTATAGTGAAAATCTTTGCAGATGCCTTAATTATTAAGGCAAATTTATGAATTAAATTTACCGTTACTCTTTATACATAAATAAAATTTTATGCTTAAGAAAACCCCAAAAGCCTCTAAAATCAAGAAGATTTTTGTGCTCGACACTTCGGTGATCCTTTACAATCATAATTCTATCAACAGTTTTGAAGATAATGATGTAGCTATCCCGATCACAGTACTCGAAGAACTTGATAATTTCAAAAAAGGAAATGATACAATAAATTTCGAAGCAAGGGAATTTATCAGGATCATTGACAAACTTTCGCTGAACAATACCTTGCAGCACTGGGTTCCGCTGGAGGAAGCCAAAGGTCAGTTCAGGGTAATTATGAATGAAAACGGAAGAAGCGGGAAAGTGGATGCCAACAAAGTGTTCGGCGAAACAAAACCCGACCACCGCATCCTGAATGCTGCGCTTACAATTTCGGAAGAGAATCCTGATAAAAAAGTTATCCTTGTCAGTAAGGATGTAAACCTTCGCCTGAAGGCAAAGTCGCTCAATATTACTGCGGAAGATTTTGAGACCGGGAAAATCAAGAATATTGAAGAACTTTACACAGGTAAATCAACAATAAATGGTATCAATCCTGAGCTGGTTGATAAAATTTACCAGGAAGGATTTTGCACTCCCGATGAAATTGGCGTTTCTAAGCCGATTCCGAATCATTATTTTATTTTAAAAAATGATAAGACCTCTATTCTTACATTTTACAATGCTCTCACAAATCGTATAGAGCGTATTGAAAAACGTTCTGCATACCGCATCACACCGCGCAATGCCGAACAGGTTTTTGCGTTGCATGCTATTTTGAATCCGAATGTTAAGATGGTAACCATGCAGGGTGTTGCTGGTACTGGAAAGACGTTGCTTGCGCTTGCAGGATCTTTAGAAATGAAAAGAGAATTCAAGCAGATATATCTTGCGCGCCCGATAGTTCCATTAAGTAATAAAGATATCGGTTATCTTCCCGGTGACATAAAATCGAAGCTGAATCCTTATATGGAGCCACTGTGGGATAATCTGAAAATGATACAGAACCAGTTCAGTGAAAAGGACAAGGAATATAAAAACATCAATGAACTTGTTGAAAATGAAAAACTGGTGATCACGCCACTCGCTTATATCCGTGGCCGCAGCCTTTCCAACATTTGTTTTATTGTGGATGAAGCGCAGAACCTTACACCGCACGAAGTGAAGACGATCATTACAAGGGCAGGGGAGAATACGAAAATTATTTTCACAGGCGACATTTATCAGATTGATACACCATATCTCGACAGCCACAGTAATGGGCTTTCAACGCTAATCGACAGGATAAAGCATCATCCTATTTATGCACATATACGTCTTGAAAAGGGAGAAAGAAGCGAACTTGCAAATCTGGCGAATACATTATTGTAGGTTGTAGCAGGCTTGGTTATATGTAAGAAGTTGATGGGAATTACTTATGCATGTAAATTCTTAATTCAGACTTCTGAACTCTGACTTTTTCTCAGAATGAAATATAAATATGATACAGAATATTTTATTTCGAAGCTGTTGCTTCTTGCTGGAAAATAACAGTAAGTAATGTTTGTCCAACAGCATTCAGCGTATTCTTATTGATGCCCGACATGTCATCTTTCACCGTATGCCAGTATTTATAAAATCCCGATGGCGTACTTGAATCGTGGTGAATGATATCGATGGTTGGTATCTTGGCGTATTCATTAATGTATAAGTGATCGTCAGTGATGGCGCCTGTTTTTGAATAAAGAAAATAATCCGAGAAACCTATTCTGATTGCCGTATCCCAAACATTTTTCATAATATCTGGAGCATATTGCATCGATGTTCCTTCCATAGTAAATGTGGCACCTTCGCCTCCTACCATGTCGAGCAGTATTCCATATTTTGCATAATAATCTTTTACATGCGGATTTTTTGCCCAGTATTGTGAACCAAGGCACCAGGAATCTTTCATCTCTGCATATCCGCTATTTTCAGGTTGTCCGTAATCTTCGGCATCGAAGAGAACAAGGTCAACTCCTATTGGAGGAGGGTTGATGCTTAGCAAACGTGCAAGCTCTATAATAATTCCAACACCACTGGCACCGTCATTAGCACCAAGGATTGGCGTTTTGTGATTTTTTACATCAGCGTCCTGATCGGCAAATGGCCGTGAATCCCAATGCGAGGAAATAAAAATTCTGTCGTTGGTTCCGGGTTTAAATGATACAACGATGTTTTTTATGTTCAGTGTTTTTCCGTCGAACGACTTTACTTTTGTTTCCTGCACTACAATATCTTTTGTAAATGATTTCAGTTTTGCAATAAGATAGTCAGCACATTTTTTATGTGCATCAGAATTTGGAACACGTGAACCGAAATCAACCTGTGCTTTGATAAAGTTGTATGCTGAATCAGAATTGAAAGTTGGCACATTCACATTTGTAACGACTTTTGTGGTGTCGGTTCCATCGGAATTATTTTTCTTCCCGCCGCAGGAAACAACCATCGAAATGCCTATTACAGCAAGTATGCAAAAAAATGTTTTTCGGATCATGAGATTTGTTTTACTTTAATATTGGCAAGTATTTCTTTGGCTGTTTTAATAATTCCTTCAGTGTGGTATCCGCATTCATTGTAAAGATCTTTCAGTGTTCCCTGTTCAATAAATTTATCAGGAACACCAAGGCGAATAACATGTGCATTGTAATTATTTTCAGATACGAATTCAAGCACTGCACTTCCAAATCCGCCTACTACGGTGCCGTCTTCAACGGTTATAACATTTTTGAATTTCTTAAATATTTCATGAAGAAGATCCTCATCAAGAGGTTTTATAAAGCGCATATCGTAATGTGCAATACTGAAATCTTCTGTTTCAAGTTTTTCAATAGCCTGAGTAGCTAAATTCCCAACGTGGCCTACAGTCAGCACTGCCAGGTCGCTGCCATCTTTTATCTTTCTGCCTTTACCGATCATGATTTCAGTAAAAGGTTTTTCCCAGTCGAGCATAACTCCGTTTCCTCTTGGATAACGGATTGAGAATGGCCCGTGATTTTTAAGTTGGGCAGTATACATCAGGTTACGAAGTTCCTCTTCGTTCATTGGTGCAGAAACAATCATATTCGGGATGCACCTTAAATAAGCAAGATCAAATACTCCGTGATGTGTTGGTCCGTCTTCTCCCACAATTCCACCGCGGTCGAGACAAAAAACAACGTGAAGATTTTGCAATGCAACATCATGTATTATCTGGTCGTAAGCGCGCTGCATGAATGAAGAATAAATATTGCAGAAAGGCACAAATCCCTGCGCTGCAAGCCCTGCAGAAAATGTAACAGCATGCTGTTCTGCAATGCCAACATCAAATGCACGTTCAGGCATTTCCTCCATCATAAGGTTCAGTGAACATCCTGTAGACATGGCAGGTGTTACGCCTAGTATTTTTTCATTCTGTTTGGCAAGCTCAATAATTGTTTTTCCAAATACAACCTGGTATTTCGGAGGATTATTTCTATCCTTAGGATTCTCAATAATCTCACCGGTATCTTTATCAAAGAAGCCGGGAGCATGGTATTTCACCTGGTCTTTTTCAGCCTGTTCGAAACCTTTACCTTTTACAGTGATACAATGAAGAATTTTCGGTCCGCGGATATGCTTCATGTCACCTAGAATTTTTTTCAGACGAAGAATATCGTTCCCGTCAACAGGCCCGAAATAGCGGAAGTTCAGCGATTCGAAAATATTACTCTGTCGAAAAATAGTGACTTTTATTGCGTTCTCAAGCTTCTGAACAAAAGAGCGTGTTTTATTTCCGTACCTGCCTTTGCTTCCGAAAAAATTCCAGATGCGATCCTTGATCCTGTTATATGTTCTTGATGTGGTAATATCTGTCAGGTATTCTTTTAATGCTCCCACATTCTGATCAATAGCAATGCCGTTATCATTAAGAATGATGAGAATATTTGCTTTTGAAACACCAGCATGATTCAATGCTTCAAAGGCCATTCCACCTGTCATTGAGCCATCACCGATCACTGCAATATGATGCCTGTTCTTTTCGCCTTTAAGCTTTGAGGCTATTGCCATTCCCAAGGTTGCAGATATTGAAGTGGATGAATGTCCAACACCGAATGCATCGTATTCGCTTTCACTCATTTTAGGAAATCCGCTGATCCCTTTGTAACGCCTATTGGTATAGAAAATGTCACGGCGCCCTGTAATGATCTTGTGTGCATATGCCTGGTGACCCACATCCCATATAAGATTATCATAAGGTGTATTGAAAACATCATGAATGGCGACTGCAAGTTCAACAGCACCTAGGCTTGCACCTAAATGACCCGGATGATGCGATACTTCCTCTATAATGAATTGTCTAATCTCTTCGCAGAGAATAGGAAGATCATCATCGCTCAACCTCCTTAGGTCTGCAGGAGAATTGATCGTCGCTAATAATTTACCAGGTATGCTCGATTGACTCAACAGTTATAATCTTTAATAGCTTCAGAACTGACAAAGTTAAGAAAAATTGCAAAGTGAATTTGTTAAAAATAAATAAGCCATACTTAATTGAAGATCTTCACTTAACTAAAAATGCAAAAGTCAGCAATCATTAAAATTTATGATTACCGACCTTTGTCTTCGGATGCTTTTAAATCAATGATTCAACATCAACAGCATTGTCTGTCTTATAAGTTTTCGAATAAGGCAATCCTTTTTTAAATAATCTTTTCGATTTTCTCCTCTTCATGCGCACCTTTGCAGCGTATGCAATAAAATACATCGCAGGAACAAGTATAAGGGTAAGAAATGTAGCGAAACTTAATCCAAAAATAATTGTCCACGCCAGTTTACCGAAGAACTGTACGTTCTCTCCTCCAAAGTGGATATGTGGATTCAGGTCAGTAAGCATGGTTACAAAATTGATGTTAAAACCTATGGCAAGAGGAATCAATCCGATTATTGTAGCTGAAGCAGTGAGCATAACGGGTGTTATACGAGTTTTTCCTGCTTGTATGATCGCATCCCTTGTTTTCAATCCACGGTTTTTGAGTACATCAGTAAACTCTACCAGAAGAATTCCATTCCTCACAACAATACCTGCCAGTGCAACAATACCAATACCAGTCATTACAATAGATATGGTCATACCGAAAATTATGTATCCAATCAGTACCCCAATCACACTGAAAAATACTTCAGCCATTATAATCATTGGTTTGCTGGTCGAATTGAATTGCGTGATAAGTATAAATAAAATCAATCCTATTGACAATAACATTGCCATGGAAAGAAAATTCATTGATTCTTTCTGGTCCTCCTGTTCACCTGTTATTTTCAGTTCCACTCCTTCGGGTGCAGGAAATTTGTTAATTGCCTTGGTGATGTTGGCGACAACTTCATTGGCAGTATAACCTGAAAGCACGTTGGATGAGAGGTTAATTACCCGTTTAAGGTTCTTCCGTTTGATACTGCCATATGAATTCACATAACTCAACTTTGCAACTGATGCAAGCGGGATCTGCCTCAATACTCCAGTGTTCATATCCCTGTATGTAATTTTCAGGTTCAGCAGCGCATCAATATTTTTACGCTGCGATTCGGCATAACGCAATTGAATAGGATACTGATCCTCGCCTTCACGGTACTTGGAAATTTCTTTTCCATAGATAGCAGTACGTATTTCGAGACCGATAGTAGCCGTTGAAATCCCTTCCCTGTTTGCTCTTTCGCGGTTGATGTCAATAAGGATTTCAGGTTTGCCTTCTTCAAAATCTGATTTTAAATCTTCAATTCCTTTTATATCCAATGAATCGAGGAATTTCGTAAAACGATGAGATGTTTTCAATATGGAGTCAATGCTTTCGCCCGCTATTTCAACATTGATAGGCTTTCCTGTAGGTGGTCCGCTACGATTGGCTTCTACCGTTATTTCTGCTCCCGGAATTCCTTTTAATACGTTCCTTATAGAATCAAGATAGATGGTTGTATTAAACCTGTTTCTTTTTGCAAACTCAACAAAATTAACTGTAATTTTTGCTTTATTCGATGCTACGGAATTGTCTCCGCCCATAGGGTCAGAAGCTCCGAGTGCAACATTTGTGATAATAGATTCAACAATTGGATTATCTGTTCCAACCACTCCGTATACCCTATCTTCTAAAATTTTTGCAATGGAATCGGTATTCTGAAGACTTGTACCAATAGGCATTTTAAGATATACACTAATATTGTTAGGTTGATTCGACGGAAAAAATTCAACTTTCAATTTTACCAGTGCCGTAAGGAAAAATACTATGATTAAGGTTGCAGTGGTTCCCCACAAAAGATAATATGGTCTTCTACCTTTCAAACATGCCTTGAGCAGTCGCTCATATCTACTCATAAATGCCGGGATAACTTTATGCTGGAATTTATGAATCATTTTGTATCCGATCGTATTATGGAATAAATACAATATCATAAAAAGTACAACGAAGTTTGCAAGTCCTATCCATAGCGATGAATAGAACAACAATGCAAGTCCCGTCATAATTCCGGAATTAATCAGAAGCTTTTTCTTTTCAGGTTTATCAGGCGTTTCATGTTCATCATGTTCCATAAAATCAACTGCAAAAACCGGGTTGATAATGTATGCAACAAACAGTGACGCGAATAATGTAATGATAAGCGTTACTGGAATAAAGTACATGAATTTACCAACTACCCCGGGCCAGAATGCAAGCGGGAAAAAAGGAGCGAGAGTAGTTAATGTTCCTGATAAAATAGGAACGAACACTTCGCCTGCAGCCAGTTTGGCCGCTCGTGTAATACTAAGTTTTCCTTTGCCCTGCTTAAATATACGGTGAGTGTTTTCGATCACTACAATGGCATCATCCACTACAATTCCAAGTGCAAAGATGAATGCAAACATTACCAGCATATTCATCGTGAATCCTAACGCGGGCATAACAATATATGCTATTGCCATTGACAACGGCACTGACAAGCCAACAAAGAATGCATTGGTGATTCCCATGAAAAACATCAGAATAAGAGTCACAAGAATAAACCCGATAATTATTGTGTTGTTTAATTCATTTAAAGTACGTTTTGTGAATTTTGCCTGTTCACCTGTAATATCTATTTTAAGTTTGGATGGCAGCTTGGATACCTGCAATTCTGTTAGTAGTTCCTGTATCTTGTCAGAGGCATCAAGAAGATTTTCTCCACTTTTTTTAATTACATTAAGCGTAAGAACATTTTTATGATTAAGGCGTGCTACACTTTCTCTCTCCAGAAAATCATCTTTTACTTCGGCAATATCTTTTAGATAGGTAATGGCACCACTTGATGATTTTATAATAAGGTTCTGTATTGTTTCAATATCCTTGAATTCTCCAACAACCCTGATGGACCGTTTCATCCCTACCATATCTATAGAGCCACCAGAAATGGTCATGTTTTCATAAGATACAGCCGTTTCGATATCACGCAGACTTACATCAGCAACCTGCATTTTGTACATGTCAACATTAATCTGTATTTCCCTGTCAAGAGCACCAACAATATCAACGCGTGTAATTTCCTTAAGCGCTTCAATTTTGTCTTTTATAATCTCAGCGTAATCTTTCAGTTTTGCAAGTTCAAAATCGCCGGAGATATTGATATTCATAATCGGAATTTGTGAAAGATCAATATCCACCACATCTGGATCCTTCGTTAGATTGTTGGGTAAATCATTTTTCGATTTGTCAACAGCATCCTTCACTTTTTGTTTTGCATCGGCAACATCCACGCCTGTGTTGAATTCAACAATAATTAATGAATAATCCTGCACACTGGTGCTGTTTATTTTCTTTACTCCATTAATTGATTTGAGGTTTTTTTCAAGTGGTCGTGTAACAAGGTTTTCAATATCTGTAGGAGATGTCCCTGCATAAATGGTGGTTACAATAATTTTCGGAATTACTATTTCAGGAAATTGTTCTTTAGGAATATTGTTGTAACTGATTATCCCGAAAATCGCGATGATCAGCACTAAAACATAGATGCTCGTTTTATTGTCAATACTCCAGCTTGTCGGCCTGAATTCTTTAATCTTGCCTTTCATGATTCTATATTTTTATTTCAGTTAAATGAAATTTCGTATTGAGTTAAAATTTTAATTTCTGGCCATCTTCTATGTTTTGATAACCTACTGAAATGATCTTGTCATCTTCCTTAAGTCCTTCTAGAATCTCAGTATATCCATTATATGACTGACCCAAAGTAACTTTTGCTTTTTTTGCAATGTATCCATTGGCTTTATCTTTAACAGCTATGTAAACATATGTTTCACCACTCGTCTTTTGAATAAAATTTACAGGAACTGATATTGCTGAGTCAGCATGATAGTCATTAATTTTAACAACTGCAATCATGTTTGCCCTGTATGATTCGTCAGAATTGTCAAGTCGCACTTCGCTTGTAAATGTCCTGTTAACAGTGTTAATGAATTTACTGGCAAATGAAATTTTTGAAGTAATTTCTTTATCAAGATCAGGGAAAGAAACTATTACTTCATTACCTGTTTTTACTTTGGAAGAATACGCTTCAGCAATTTCAGCAAGCACTTTTACTTTGGCAAGGTTTACAACGCGGAATGCTGTGGTAACACCGGGAGATACAATCTGCCCAACTTTAATGGGAATTTCTTCGATTGTTCCATTAATAGGAGAGGTTATTTTGGCCAGCAGAATCTGCTCTTTAGTGGTCTTGATCATATTCTCATAATATTCTTTATTATTCTTGGCAGTAAGATATTGCACTTCCGATCCAATTTTCTGGTCCCATAAATTCTTTTGCTTGTTGTAAAGATTTGTAACAAATATCAATGAAGAATCAAGTGTCACAAGAGTTTGCTTAAGCACTGCATCGTCGAGTTGTGCAAGCACCTGTCCCTTTTTTACAATATCACCTTCCTTAACATTTATAGCAGTGACCACTCCAATCATTTTCGGACCAACAGCAACATTTTCTTCGCCATCAATTTTACCCTGAACTTCCAAATAATGATCAAATTTTCCTGCTTTCAGCGTGGTGACAGAAACTTCAGCAACTTTGTCAAGACCTTTTCCTTCATCAGTAGCAATTTCTTTTTCAAGTGCTTTTATTTGTTCAGCAATTTCATCATGCTTTGTTTTGAGTTTTTCAAGTTGTGCTTTTTTATCGTTGCTGCATGAGTAAACGAATAGGCTGATGATTGCAATTACTAATATCTTTTTCATAACCGTAATTTTTTTTATTTCAATAATTTTTCAAGTTTTGATTTTGCTGTTGATAGATCGATGATCGATGTATAATATTCTGTTTGCGACTGCAGGTATTGATTTTGCGCAAGCGTTAATTCCAGGCTGCCTATAATTCCTTCTTTATATTTGATTACATTTTTATTGTATATTTTCTGGGCAAGAATTACATTCTGTTTTTTTGTAAGATATGTATTCACATCAGTAATAAAGGTCGATTGTGCACTGCTGAATGTTGTCTGCAATCCAAGAGAAACCTGCTCTTTAGAATTTTTTGCTTTTTCCACTGCAATTTTAGCTTGTTGAATTTTTGCTATTTTCATACCGCTCCCGAAGATCGGAATGTTCATGCTAACACCAATCAGGTTGGGCGGTGTAAACGAAAACGAATTCTTGTTGAAATTTTCTTCGTGCTGGTAGAATGCGGCAATATCAGGCAATAACGTTGATTTCTGAAGTTTCAGATTTAATGCCATAAGTTTTTCCTGGGTCTCCATCAAACCATAATCAACATTGCTTTCAACTTTAAACTCTTTTGTAGCAAGCACTGCCAGATCGGATGAAGCGAGCAACGTATTAATATCATCTGTTAAAATTAGTTTTTGTGCAAGCTCAATACCCATCTGAAATTTTAAAAGATTTTTAGCTACCTCAAGTTGGCGTGTAACCATTTCCATGACGTTTTTTAGCGTGCTCACAGTTAACTGCATCTGGTCAACATCAGTTTCTTCAATAAGTCCCTGTGCGTTTGTGCTTTTAATATATTCCAGTATTTTCGCAGTATTAGCATAGGTTGTATCTAAAATGTTCTTGTTTTCCTGTGCAATTAATACAAGATAGTATGCATTCGTTACCTGTTCACTTACATCGAGCTGCGATTTAATAACTGCCGCTTCAGAAAGCTGTTTGTAAACTTTTGTGGTTTGTAAGCCAACCAGGTATGAACCACTGAAGAGAAGCTGGGTTACAGTGATATCATAAGTTAATCCCCAGCGCATATCTTTTATCAGACTATCCATTAGGTGCGTTTTAACAGGCTCAGGTAAAGATTCAAATCCTGTAATCATAGATCCTACAAATTTTTCAATTGTGGATGGAATAGTAAGCTGATATGAATACGCAAGTTTAGAATTAACCTGTGGTAACCCGATAGCCGTGGTTTCCCAAATTTTCTTTTTAGCACTTTCCAGGTCAAGGTTTGCATTTTTTACAAGCGGACTATTCTCCAAAGCATAGTCCTGTGCCTGCTTTAAGCTGAACGACTGAACACTGTCTTTTTGTGTTTGCTGGGCAAACAAAATATTAAGCGACAGTGAAAAAAACATAAGCAATATTGCTTCTTTTCTATTCATCTTCTATACTCCTTATTAATTCTATTAAAAATTGCGTCAAAAATATTTTTGTTTATTTATTCAGAGAAAATATTTTCTGTGAAATCCAGGTTAAACCCGTTGAATACTTGTTTTTCTCTTTTAATTAAATCATTTTTTTAATTTGCTTTCTAAATATTCAATCCCTTTCTGATTAGCAATTCCACGGATATGATAGCTGAAAAAATTATTGAATATTTCCTCATAGGAATATTTATTTTCCACGATCAAATCCAATGTATTCGTCATTTCCAGTCTGAATAAATAAAAATGGGCAATGATATCTATGTTCAGGTCGCTTCTGTAAAGTCCTTCTTTTATGCCACGCTTCATGTTATCTGCAATCTGCTTATAAATGTGATCCCTCCTGTCTCTGCTGATATTTTTCCATATTTCAGGATAATATTTTTGAAGGTCATAGGTGGCCGAAGGATTTGCTTTCTTTAATAATTGAGTTATCAGTTTGCTAACCATTAGTAATTCTTCGATCGCGTTGACTTTCATCTTGGTTATTTTCCGCATTTCCTCATACTGGGCATCCATTGTGTATTTGATTACACTATTCACAAGATGATCTTTATCCTTGAAATGCAGATACAGTGTCTTTTTTGAAATACCGAGTTCCCGGGCAACATCGTCCATCGTAACACTCTTAATCCCATATTTAAGATACAGATCGGAAACCTTTGCAATAATTCCTTCCATCTTTGTTTTTTTTTGCAAATATACATATAAAAAAACTCCGGAAACGAAAATAATATAAAAAGTTTACAAAGTTTATATTATTAATTTTACTCTAAAAAACTCCTTATTCGTCTTCAGTTTTTTTGCTGTTAAAAAAATATTAATACATTTGGCCATCTTAATAAATATGTTTTTGCACATTTTTTTACTTATATGCCAAGGGACACTGATATTAAACAACGAACCATAAAAGTTGCCAGGGATTTATTTTTCCAGTATGGCTATTCCAGTGTTTCTATTGAAGACATTATTAAGAAAGCGGATATAAGTAAGAAAACCCTTTACCGTTATTTCGTCTGTAAGGATGATATCCTTAATGAAGTGATCCTGAATTTTACTTCAAGCCTTACCAAAGACATCAATGATATGCTTGTAAGGAAAGACATTGAATTTCCCGAGAAACTTAAACTGATATTTACAAACACAGCTGTAACTTTATCAAAGATATCAGCCAGGTTTTATGAAAATATCCGGAAAAGCAATCATACAGCATGGGAAAAAATTTCAGCGTATAAAAGAGAAATTGCCCAGTTATGTTTTTCCGATCTGATGGATGAAGGGATTAAGGACGGACATATTTCAAAAGAAATAAATAAAGATATTGCGCTGCTGACTTTCCTTACAGCAGTAGATAATTTGTTTGATCCGGTTTTTCTCGATCAGTTACCCAAGGAAATGCTCGAGCGAATTCCACGTTCTCCGCGCGAAATATTTGATGCTGTTATCAAGGTTATTTACGAAGGTATCCTTACAGAAGAAACCAAGAAAAAGTATCTCGTCAATACCGTCAATTAAAGGTTTTCACAATCCTTAATTCGAATTTTTGAATATATAAATGTTGGTAATACCAACAAAAAATCGTTTTTTTGCAAAAATAATAGTGCTATTATGGATCATTTTTTAAGAACTAAAATCAAAGACCTTCTGAAAACTCCCGAGAAATTTCAGACAGGCAGCATAGTTACAGTTAAAGGCTGGGTGCGCACAAAAAGAGGAAACAAGAATGTTGCTTTCATCGCACTCAACGATGGCTCAATTGTTCACAGCATTCAGATTGTTGCTGATGTGCAGAATTTTGATGAGAATCTTTTAAAGCAGATAACCACCGGAGCGTGTATTGGTGTTTCAGGAAAACTCATGGAATCACCTGGTTCAGGGCAGCATGTGGAAATTCATGCCGAAAAAATTGAAGTATATGGAACTGCCGATGCGGAACTTTATCCTTTGCAGAAAAAAGGCCACACACTTGAATTCCTTAGGGAGATAGCTCATCTGAGGCCAAGAACAAATACATTCGGCGCAGTACTGAGGATCAGGCATGCCATGGCTTATGCTATTCACAAATATTTTAATGATAATGGATTTTATTACCTGCATACACCAATAATTACAGGTTCTGATGCTGAAGGGGCCGGTGCGATGTTCAGAGTTACAACGCTCGACGGAATTAATCCGCCAAAAACCGAAAATGGTTCTATCGATTTTACGCAGGACTTTTTTGGTAAGCCTACCAACCTTACTGTTTCCGGGCAACTTGAAGGTGAGCTTGGTGCAATGGCGCTTTCGCTTATTTATACTTTCGGACCTACTTTCAGAGCCGAAAACTCAAATACTCCAAGGCATCTTGCTGAATTCTGGATGATAGAACCTGAAATGGCCTTCTATGAAATAACCGATAATATGGATCTCGCTGAAAACTTCCTGAAATACTTAATTAATTACGCACTTGAGAATTGCTACGACGACCTGGAATTTCTGAACAGCATGTACGATAAAGAACTTCTGGAAAGGCTGCAGTCAATAGTGAAGGAAAAATTTGAAAGATTAACATATACCGAAGCTATTGAGATTTTAAATAAATCAGGAGCCAAATTCGAATTTCCGCATACATGGGGCAGCGATCTGCAAGCTGAACATGAGAGATACCTCGTGGAGAAACATTTCAAAAAACCAGTTATCCTTACCGATTATCCCAGGGATATCAAGGCTTTTTATATGAAACAAAATGATGACGGAAAGACTGTAAGAGGTATGGATGTGCTCTTCCCAAGGATTGGTGAGATCATTGGTGGATCGCAAAGAGAAGAGGTACTTGAAAAATTAGTCGCCCGGATAAAAGAAATGAATATTCCTGAAAAGGACATGTGGTGGTATCTTGATACCAGAAAATTTGGTACAGCTCCGCACAGTGGATTTGGACTGGGTTTTGAGCGATTAATACTTTTTGTAACAGGTATGGCTAATATAAGGGATGTGATTCCATTTCCAAGGACACCGCAGAATGCAGAGTTTTAAAATAATTAAAAAATAATCTTGCTTTTTACCGCATATTTGATTAATTTAGATGAGTATTGAAAATGTGGGAGGCTTAAAAAATGTTAAATCAAAAGCTACAGCAGAAGTTACTTCAGAAACTTTCACCGCAACAGATTCAGCTGATGAAATTGTTGCAGGTTCCTACCATTGCCCTCGAACAGCGAATCAAACAGGAAATCGAAGAGAATCCTGCACTTGAAGAAGGCGAGGAGGAAGATGAAGAAAGCAACGAGGAACAAGAAGAGGAAATAATCGCCGACTATGATGAGGACAATGATGATGATTCAAATGAATCGGAACGCAACGATGAAGATGAATTTGGTTTGGCCGATTATATTGATGATGATGAAATTCCTTTGTATAAGCTGGTAGCTAACAATACCAGCCTTGATGACGAACGGAAAGAAATGCCCTATGCTTCCGGAATCACTTTTCATGAGCAACTCCTTACGCAATTAGGGTTGCGGGTGCTTGACGACAGAAAGTTTCAGATAGCAGCACACATCATTGGAAATCTTGATGACTCCGGTTACCTGCAGCGCGATCTGGATGCAATGGTTGATGATCTGGCTTTTTCGCTGAACATTAAAACAACAGTTGAAGAAATAAAAGAACTGCTATTAATTATCCAGGGATTCGATCCTCCCGGTGTTGGCGCGCGTAATTTGCAGGAGTGCCTGATGATACAGCTTATGCGCGATGATCCCATGACAGAGGACGTAAAAGTTGCTATTCAAATTATTGAAAAAAACTTTGAAGATTTTACAAAAAAACATTACGATAAAATCACCAAAAAGCTTAACATTTCTGAAACACAGTTGAAGGAAGCCATAAGCGAAATTCTTAAATTAAATCCCAAACCCGGGAATACCTACATGGAGCATTCCCGCGTGCAGCAATACATTGTGCCGGATTATATCATTACTAATAATAACGGTATTCTTGAACTGTATCTTAATTCAAAAAATGCTCCTGAACTTCGTGTAAGCAAGACCTATCAGGATATGCTGGAATCTTATTCTAAAAATAAGGATAAAAACAGCGAAAAAAAAGATGCATTGATGTTTGTAAAGCAAAAGATAGATGGAGCCAAATGGTTTATCGATGCAATTAAACAACGGCAGGACACTTTATACCAGACGATGCTTTGCATTATGGATTATCAGAAAGAATATTTCCAGGAAGGTGATGAAACCTTAATAAAACCAATGATCCTAAAAGACATTGCTGAAAAAGTAAACCTCGATATAAGCACTATATCAAGGGTTGCAAACAGTAAGTACGTGCAGACTCCATTCGGTACATTCCCATTGAAAAGTTTTTTCTCCGAATCAATGTCCACTGATAGCGGTGAAGAAGTTTCCACAAGAGAAGTAAAAAAAATACTGCAGGATTGTATCAGTTCGGAAAATAAAAGGAAACCCCTTACCGATGATGAACTTGCAACAATTTTAAATGAAAAGGGATATAACATTGCACGCCGCACCATTGCGAAATACCGCGAAATGCTTAATATTTCAGTTGCACGTCTGCGCAGGGAAATTTAGTTTATGGAAAATAAAATTGCCAGGATAATTTCTTATTTATTTCACCCGATATTTCTTCCGGTTTATTGTTTGTTGTTTTTATTCAACCTGAAAGCCTATTTCACTTTTGAGATTATATTTAAAGCAAGATTGATCATGTTGGCTTTTGTTTCTGTCACTACAATAATTTTCCCATTGCTTATTATATACATGATGAAAAGGCAGGGTTTTATTCAAAGTTTTAAAATGGAAACATTGCAGGAACGAAGAGTGCCTTACATGATCATGGTGATTTTTTATTTTCTTACATATAATATGTTTCGCCAGATGGAACTTCCCTGGATGTACACTAATTATATGCTTGGAGCAACTATTCTTTTAAGCATAGTAGTGGTGGTCAATTTCTGGTGGAAAATAAGTACTCACATGATTGGTATTGGAGGTGTATTTGGTGTTATCACTGGACTTGCAATCAAACTCGACTTTGATATGATGTTTCTTATTGTTTTGGTAACAATTCTCGCCGGAATCATTGGATTTGCCCGTCTAAAATTAGATGCGCACAAACCATCCGAAATCTACGTTGGTTTTCTTGCAGGAGCAATAGTCATGACAGGAATATTCTGCTTCCTGTAATTTTTTATCAATCAACAAAAATCAATCTTTCTTGCAAATTGCGGACTGCTTACTGTGGACTGCAAACTGCCTACTTCTTAAAAAGGAGTAATACAAAGTCCAATAGAAATCGGATACATCTCAGGACCTTTTTCGGTTTTGAAAAGATTGGTCAGAGAATAATATGCATACAAGTTGAAGTAGCTGTAGCCAAACCTAACAATGGCGCCATACCTCAACGGTTCAAGATTTTTAATCTTAAAAGTTTTATATTTTACATCGTCAGTCCCACCAGTGAAGTCATTGCCTCTGTATTTGGTATGACCGTTTATAAGATAGCCAAGTTTGAATCCGGCAGAAATTTTAAAAGCTTTTCCCTTCTTGTTCTCGGTTTTGAAGCGAAGTTCAAGCGGTATGTCAATATATGAAAGAGAAAGTTTATTGATATCATAATTAATACTATCGGGAATTCTAACGAAACTAGTAAGGGTAGAAGCAGATACTGAATCGTATTTATATGCAATCATTGCATCGCTGCGTAAATTATGAGTGCCAATACCAAGACCGATTGCAAGTGCAAATTTGCTTTTTCCGAGAGCAAGATTTTTCATTACATAAAAATCAAAACCGGGACTGTAGGAACTTATAGTCATTGCAGTATCATTGCTTTGCCACAGGTCATTATGAAAATTTAAAAGCAGCCTGTCGCTTTTACCGAAAGAAATTCCTCCGGGTTTAGGCTCGTCTTGTGCATTTACTGTAAAAGTGCATATTGTAAGTAAAATTGCTATCGCTAAGAATCTTTTCATAAAAAGAGTTTTAATGTTAGAATACAAAGGTATAATAAAAAATTATTATAGATAAATGCAGAAAAATGAATGAAATTTATTCTGCCTCAATTTTGTATTTTTTATAATAAGGGTAGGTGATAAAATAAAAATAAAGCAGTCCAATAAAGCTAATGGCTGCGCATAATAGAAATGCATTGTCGAAATTAATCTGATCCGAAATATATCCGATAAAAAACATTCCGAATCCTATCCCAAGATCAACAGTTGTAAATAATGTAGAGTTAGCTGCACCCCTGCGGTTTTTTGTTGTAAGATTATTTACGATGGCCTGTGATGTGGGAAAAATAACACCGATGCCAGTACCAATAACCAAAGCTGCTATTAAATAACCGATTTCATTTTTAAAGAAAGCTAATATTGGGAATCCGGCGATAAGAAAAAAAGTTCCAATAGGTACTATAAAAAAAGGACCTTTTAAGTCAAATACTCTTCCTGATGAAATTCGTGCAACAAGGATTCCAAGGGCAAAGGGAAGAAAAAATATTCCGGGTTTCTCAATACCGATTTCTTTTCCATAAAGTGTAATGAAGGAAATGATACCACCATAAGAAATCAGAAGTATGCCTGTGTTAACAGAGGGAATAATTGATTTGGGTTCAATCATATTTGCCCATTTGAATTTTTTATATTCATCAGAGATGGGAATTTTTGGGTAGCGTATAAAAGTTGCGAGCACAGCCCCAAGCAGTCCAAGTGCGCTGCTACTAAAAAATAGATTTTGGTAATTATGGCTTTTGCCCATGATGGAAACTGCAATGAATGGGCCGAGAGCCATTGCGATTGTCATTGCAAGACCATAATACCCCAAACCTTCTCCTCTTCTTTTAAATGGTAAAAGATCTACCACTATCGTTGAACTGGCTGTTGAGGATACTCCCCAGGTAAAGCCATGCATGAGCCGCACCATAAAAAAGAACATGAAAGTTGTAGCAAAAGCATAAAAACTAAACATTGATGAGAAGAAAATAAATGAGATTATAAAGATCCATTTTCTTCCGTACCTGTCGATGGCCCAGCCGGTGAAAGGCCTTATTATTAAAGCGGAAACAGTGTAGATGGATAATATAATACCAATTTCAGAATGATCGGTGTGCAAGGTTTCACTAATGAATACGGGTAATACAGGAATAATAAAATAAAAAGCAACAGACATTAGCAATGATACAATACAGAGTAGAATAAAATCTTTTGTCCATATCGCTTGTTTTTTTTCCATTTTTATTAAAAAATATTGAGGTGCAAAGTTAAAAAATAAAAGCGCATGAATTCATCATGCGCTTTGTTGTGGGCCCACCTGGGCTCGAACCAGGGACCCTCAGATTATGAGTCTGTAGGCCGCACCCGAATCCCTTTGTTTACGGGCATTCCAGAACTGCATTTTAGTGCAAAATACGACATTTCTGCACCTTATTTCCGCACCTCAATTTTGGCGGAAATACACTCCAATTATTAACCAATATAATCCTTTCACCAACCAATATTATTCATAATAGTTAACCTTAAAAACTTAATACTATGGAAACAAGAAAAGGTAAAACTGTATTTGTCGAGTACAGTTCCTCAGAAAAAGGACAACATTTCATGACCGTAATACAGAATGTTGACCACAAAAGAATAATCATAGGACGGATTTTCCGCGACTATGACAGCAATAATAAAAAAACGCAATATCGTGCAGTAGACTGGGCAGGGAATCAGGTGTTTGTGGATACAAAAGATTTATCTGCATTAAAGAAAAATTTTATCGAATGCGGAAAGCAAATGGCGATGGATGTTCCAAAGATGCCAATTCGTCAAGTACAAAATGGCAGAGTGCCTTCTCCTGATAAACCGTATCGATTGCATGAATTAAAAAGAATACGGGAGCCAAAAGCTGAAAAGAAAATTAAGGGGCAAAAGCTTGAAAAGCCTGATAAGAAAGAAAAGCAGGAAATTGAAAAAGAAAAACCAACCCTTGAATTGAATGATAGAGATAAAGATCTACAACAAATCCGCCAGCCAGAAACAGAAACCAAACCTGAAATCGCTAAAGAGCAGGAGCCTGATGATACTTCAGAAAAATCTGAAAGAGATCAGGAATTGGAAGACATCAGGGATAGGAATGATGAAAACGAAAGGGAACAGGAACAAGAGGTCGAAATAGATATGTAACCAACAAATTAATTTATAAACCCAAAATCTATACAATATGAAAAACCAGGCGATAACAATTTCAACGGGCAATATCCATGACCCTATCATGGAAGAAATGATGCAAAAAAAAGATACCGAACTCAAAGAATTGGCTCGGAGAAATGCAAAACATTTCGCTAAACGAAATCTCCCTGCTTCCGAAGGCGATAGTCTTTTGCCCTACACCGGAGAAATTAAAGCAGGGTGTGAAAAGTTGGCTACTGATGTCTATTCTCATTTGCAACCGGCGGCACACTTTCCTGAAGCAGGTATAGATGCAGAATATTTCAGGGAGAAAGTTGCGAAACTGGAAAATGAAATCAAAGAAAAAAAGATACAAAACGAAAACGATGAGCATGAACTGGGCGATTTCGATCAAAGCAGTATTCCTGCAAGAATGCGTTGGGCATTAGTTTCTACCTTGATTATCACAATAGGTGAGGTAATGTTCAACACGAAAGCTTTCCAGGTAACAGGTGAAAATCTGTTATTTGCCCTCATCCTATCAATCTGCATTTCCTTTGCTGTCTTTGTATTTTCGCATGTCACATCCTTTCTATTCAAAGCAGCAAAGAATACATTACGAAGACGGTTAGTGATAATTGGTTCGCTTTTCCTGGTAACAATTCTTTTTACTGCACTTGCCATTTTTCGGTCAAGCTACCTTGCCATACATGATGTACATATCAATCCCACCTACTTTGTCATTATTAACATTTTCTTTTTTGTAGTATCAGCCCTGCTCTCATTTTTTGTCCTGCCTTCATGGACTGAGATCAAGCTGAATGCATTAAAATTGAAAATCCACCAGACTATAAAGAAACGCAGGAAAGAAATAGAGCAACTAAAAGCTGAAATAGAAAAGATAAAGATAACGATACTGGAAAGGACAAAGTTACGTATTCGGATTGCCCACCATGCCAACTATGCTGCAGATAGAATCAGGAAAATGTATTGGGAAGCTTTAGAGATTTTCAAAACCGCAAATCTCACATATCGCAGTGATGGCAAAACACCCGATTGTTTTGGAGAAGTGCTTCCTGAACCAGATATAAATGATTTCAATTATACAATAACAACTTCTAATTGATAAGCTATGAAAACAATCCTCACAGTAATAATAATGTTGATGGCAGTTACTTTAATAGTAGCATGTACAACGCAAAGTCCTGCAGACACTGAAGTTGTTGTTCTGCGAGATATTACTGATATGCATTTGGCTCAACCGGATACAAATGAAATTCTCTCCCTCTACGAATTGGAAAACAAATGGAATGGAGGAATATTCCGCCTCTCTAATTTATCTAATGTCAGCTTCAATCAAGCAATAGAAACAAAGTTAGATTCCCGGAATAAGTGGCTTTCAAATGAACTGGACAGGGATAAAGAAATAAGAAACTTCAAGAAAAAAGTTTCAGAAATCATTATCAAAAATGAGAAAGATAGTATTGGTAAAAAAAGTTCATCAATTTACCTTCCCATTGCCCGTGAATTAAATAAGTTGAGCACTGGCAATATGCAAAAACGGGTACTCCTTGTATACAGCGACCTGATGGAAAACACATCAGAAATGTCTTTTTACAACAAGCAGAAACTCGGTCTACTTAAGACAAACCCTGATTCAATAGTTAAATACTTTGATTCGCAGCTTGTACTGAAAAATCTTGATGGAATAAAAATCTTTTTGATATATAAACCATCCGATGAGCAAGCAGACTATGAATATAAGATAGTTTCAGGATTTTATAAAAACATCTTCGAGGGAAAAGGAGCAACGGTTGAAATAACTGCAAGCATAAATTAACTAAGCAATACTCGAAAGAAAAAAAGTAATAAAAACTAAAGATATGAAAATCCGAAAAGCACTATGGAAATTTATTAAATGGTTATTAAAACTTGCATTTAAGTTATTTCTTATTCTTCTGTGGGGCTTGTCCAGTCTGACAGAAGTGATACTCCATAACCTTAATATTTATCTTAAAAAAATTATCAGTTAATAAAAAACAAATCCTTTATGGAAATACTTACTCAACTATTCGTGTCAATATTCGATATGCTTGAAGGCATTATCAAGTTCTTATTTGAGGCAATTGAATTAGCTTTTTCAAATAAGAAGAAGGAATATAAAGCAGAGTTCGCCACACAGGGAATTTTACTTTCAAGATACAATGAAGGCTTCTGTTTAACGGGCAGAAGAAATTTAACAAGTAAGGACTCATACCAGAATGCGCTGATAGTTGGGGGAACAGGAACAGGTAAATCAAGCGTAGTATTAATTCCTTCGCTATATACAATGTGCGGAAGCAAGGTAATTCATGATCCATCAGGAGAGCTTTTCCTGAAAAGTGCAGGATACTTAAAACAAAAAGGATATGAAATCAAGGTACTGAACTTTGCAAACCCGAATAATTCCTCAGGCTACAATCCGCTTATAAGAGCGCAAAGCTCTTCCGATATTCAAAAGGTAGCTTCCATGCTTGTAGAGAATGGCCTGGGCGGAAAGACAAAAGATCCATTCTGGAACACTCAGGCAACTTCGTTGCTGACAATGCTCATCACCATATTAAAGAAGCAGGAACCTGAATTTCAAAATCTGTTCAATGTCCGCCAACTCTTAAACCGCTTGGGAGGCAATCCCGAATCAATCGATGCTCTGTTCAGTAAATATGCAGATGATATTCTATTTGCAGAATACAAATCTTTCGTCAGTTATGATGATAAAGTAGTAAGTGGAGTAATTGCAACCTGCAAAGCAGCATTACAAATTTTTAATGATGATTCAGTAGCAAGAGTTACTTCTTTTGACAACCTGAATTTTCTTGAATTCAGGAACAGACCGACAGCTTTATTTATTCAAAACTCCGTTGCCGATCAAAAATATTACAGTGTCCTTACTTCAATTTTCTTTGAACAATTTTTCTCTTTTGTCATGAGCCGTTTTCCCAATGATAATGAACAGGATATTTTCTTTTTAATTGACGAAGCATCCTCACTTAATTTACCAACGCTTCCTTTAGCAGTTGCCAATGTCAGAAAACACAGGGCAGGAATTATGTTGCTATTGCAGGACTTCAATCAATTGACACATCATTATGGAAAATATGAAGCCGATGGAATAAGAGCCAATTGTTTTGCAAAACTATACTTCACTGGGCAATCATTGGAAACTTCCACAGAACTTGAGAGAACGCTTGGTAAATTTGAATTTAAAGATAAAGAAGGACACAAAGTTGTCAGGAGTTTGCTGACTTCCGATGAAATCAGGATGTTGGATTTAAACAGGGCTTTATTGGTCTGCGGACACCATCCTCCTATTATGGGCAGACTAAAACCATATTACAAAAGGCCGAACTTCCGTGAGTATTCCTCCATACCTGCCCCTGAAATAGAAAATCAGGCTTTATCCGATTCCATTCCTGTCTTACCGCTTATTCCTACTTCTGAGCAAAAGGATGCCTAAAAACGCTAAAAACGGCGGACTGTGGGCATATCTTGATGCTTCGGGTGTTCTCGAAAAGGGGACTGAGGAGGAGATTAAGGCTGCTAAAAAAGCATATCGCAAGCAATACCTTTTAAACTATAAACGAAAACAAAGGGCTTCAATGCCCGAATTTGCAGTAACTCTTTCCAAGGACAATGGAGAATATTCCAGGATTTTATCTGCTGCCAAATTACACAAGAGAACTATTCCGGCATTTCTTCGCAGAGCAACTCTTGCATATATAAACAAAACCTATATAGTTCCTGACCGCTTACTGATTGCAAAATTAGAACAATTGCTTTCTCAATGTCTGAACGAAATCCAGCTAATAGTCCAACAAAAGGAAAAATACTTTTGGGGAAAAGAACAGAAATTTAAAGACATTGAAAAACGGATTGAGAAGCTGGAAGATGAGATTAGCGAGTTTTTAATGCACCCTCATACAATAGAAGAATTAGTAATAAAAGAGGTTCATGAAAAGCCAGCTTTTAAAGAACAACTGATTACCATTCTTTCTACTTTATAAAATGATCATTAAAATAAAATCACATCAAAAGCCTTCATTTGTGAAATTGCTAAACTATATGATAAATGACAAAGACCGCCTGTTTGATAAGGACGGTCATAGTTTTGCCATTACTCATAACCTGAAAGGGGACAGCATAGCTGAATGGGTGAAGCAATACCAGAAGAATGAAGAATACCGGCAACACAAGCGAGCCAATAGTGTTATTCTTACCCATGAAATTCTTTCGTGGCATAAAGATGATGCGAAAGATATTTCGTTAGGGAAGTTGGAAGACATGGCGAGAGAATATATTCAACAGCGTAACCCTAATGGAATATATGTTGCCGTTCCTCATTTTGATAAAGAACATTATCACGTTCACATCTGTGCTTCAGGAATAGAATACCGGACAGGGAAAGCAATGCGTCTGGCAAAAAAAGATTTGCAGATATTGAAACAAAAAGTTCAGCAATACCAGTTGGATAAATATCCGGAACTAAACAAATCCATAGTAAATCACGGACAACAAAAAAAAGAATATGCCCTCTCTGATAAGGAACAGAAATTTAAAGAGAGAACAGGGAGGGCAACAGATAAAGAACAGTTAGTAGGAATGCTTAAGACCTGCTACAAGAAAGCGAATTCAAAAGATGATTTTTTTGAACTATTAAAAGTAAGTGGACTGTCAACCTATATCCGTGGTGGAAGAATTTCCGGTATTGTTTTTAGCGAACGAAAGTTCAGGCTGAAGACGCTAGGTTTTACTGAGGAGAGATTACTGGAATTGGAAAAAACATTAAAACAGACAAAAGAACTAAATAATCTAAGAGAGAAAACAAAAGAAAAAATTATTAGTCGCCGAAGATAACATTAAACTATAATCATCGATGAAAGACCAAATAAAAACTATTCCAACGGACGTTTATTCAATAGTAACAAATCGCATTATTGAACATCTTGAAAAAGGTGTTGTCCCCTGGCAAAAACCTTGGACGGATGCCGGACTGCCAAAGAATTTAGTTACTGGTAAGCATTACCGAGGAATCAATGTCTGGCTATTAAATACACTAAACTATTCACAAAATAGTTTTTTAACTTTCAAGCAGGTAATGGATTTGGGAGGATCGGTAAAAAAGGGAGAAAAAGCGCAGGAAGTGATTTTTTGGAAATGGCTTGAAAAAGAAAACAAGGAAACCAAGGAAATCGAAAAAGTTCCTATACTCAGATATTACAAGGTTTTCAATATTGATCAATGTTTGGACATACCTAAAGATAAACTTCCACTGGTCGTTAAAAAAAATAATAATCCGCTGGAGGCTTGTGAAAAGATTATTAAAGAAATGCCAAACAGGCCTGACATTAGGAATAAAGAACATAGGGCTTATTACAGCAGATTGGAGGATTATGTAAACATACCAAAGATGGAAACATTTATGGGCAGTGAGAATTATTATGGAACACTCTTTCATGAATTAGTTCATAGCACTGGACACAATGAAAGATTAAACAGAAAGGAGCTTTTGGAAAGTAAAGGTTTTCGTTCTGATAATTATGCTATTGAAGAATTGACTGCTGAAATGGGAGCTTCGTATCTTAAGTCGCATGCAGGTATTCCGATAGATCAACTTGATAACAATGTTGCTTATATTCAATCATGGTTGAAAAGACTTAAAGATGATAAGCGTTTTATTGTCCATGCCAGTGCTCAGGCTCAAAAAGCGACTGACTATATTTTGAATATCCATAATGAAGAAAAGGATTTGGAATTGACCGAGAATCAATCTGAAAAGCTGGAGAAATCATCCGAAAGAGAAAGTGAGTTAAAAGAAGTGAGAGTTAAGGGAGTTGAGAATTCCATTAGAATGGCAAGGTGAATATAAATTTCAAAATAGGAACTCAATTGAAATTAATATTTCTACTTTTAAAAAAAACAATATTATCCAACACATGAACTTTCTTGATTTTGTAAAAAAGAACTCAAAACAAAACGACCCGGACTTACTAAGTTTTATTTCTGCCATTAGAAAAATTGAAAGCATCCCACCATCTTCTGATCCAAGAATTTTAGGACGGTTCCTGTATAGAAAGCTTAACCACCAACAAACACGTGGATTTCAGAAATGGTTTACGATATATAAATCCATGGAGAAACAAAATGAATTACCTCATGAGTTACTTGACGAAAAGATCTTCCTTGCTGCAATAAACACGATTGCCACTATGCAAAAAAGTGATCCAGAATATGCAGATTTCTAATTTTCCTTTTAATAAATTGTGCCTATTCTTATAAAAAATTCCAAACCAAAAATCAGTAAGAGTAGCTATGCAAGTAGGAAAGTAAATTGGTAAACCACAAAGTAATTTGCATAAAGTTTGACAAGCATTTTATTTGTTTGTAATTTCACAATTTTCATAAAAGAAATTAAAATTACAACGCATAATTAATTATTGTTGAGTTAATACAAATCTTTAAAATATTAATCTTTTTACATAAAAAATATCATGCCGAAGACAATAATAGATATACAGAAGTTGGAAAAAGCAGCTTATAAATTAAGGACGATTACACATCCCATGAGAATTAAAATTATCACAATGCTTGATAATAATACCGAGATGAATGTTACAGATATCTACAATAAAGGATATAAGGCTTTCGAAGGTTTTGTAAAATTTCAAACCCTTATTCATATAGATTTAAAGGCAGAAGATGTAAATTCTACTAATTTTAAGGAAATACTTAAAGATAGAATTGCACATGGGAGTTTCCCATCTACGTTAAAAATATTCATATATATTTTAGTTTGTGTTTGTCACACCAAAATAAATACAGTTCTATAATAGTAGCAAAAGGCAGAATTATAACGTGGTTTCATCAAGAGAAATTATCCGATATTTATCAACAAGAAGAAATAAAAAGAAAAACATATTGACAAATTAGAAAGCCATAATATTTTTTTTTAATCAATATTACTAATATGGATACGACCAAACCAGATAATGATTTGTCTGCGATGAAAGAACAAGCAGATGGATTGGTAAGACAAAAGTCATACCTGCAACTGATTATTAGCATGATGAAAAAGCTTGGTATGGTGGTAGGTTTAGAAAATACAATTAAATCATTACTGGGGATAATAATAGAAAGTATTGGAGGTACAAATGCTACTCTTTACTACCTAATTGATGATGAAACTTACATGACGGATATTCAAAATGAAAAAAATAAAATTGACGATATTGCTGATGTCAACGTAAAAAAAGTATTCAAAACACGGAAATTAATTGAAGTAGCTCAAGAGCTTAAAGATACAAAGCTGCATACACCCGAATTTACTCATGCTTTTACTTGGGTGTTACCACTTATGGAAGAAAGTAGCATAATAGGCGTAATTAAAATTGATGATTTGCGTATTACTAGTCAGGAATTTAAAAACGAACTTCCAATATTTTTCAATTATGCAGCAGTTCTGCTTAAGAACGATATTCTCAGATATGTGAATATAAAAAATCTTCAAGGCGATCTCGAAAATGTGCGGAAATTAAATGACAAATTAATTGCAGCAAACGAAAAAAAGAAGCTAAATGATAATACATACAGAGCGCTTATAGAAAATATTAATATTGGAATTTTTCAATCCACTTTAGACGGCAAGTTTTTCTTTGCCAATGCTGCAATTGTCGCAATATCCGGTTATGAAAATGTTGAAGAATTTCTTAAAATTCCTGCACAAAATCTTTATGTTGAAAATTTAGACAGCGATTCCGTAATTAAAGAATTGCGAGATAAAGGATTTGTAAAAAACAAGGAAATGCGTTCCAAAAAGAAAAATGGTGATATTTATTGGATCGCAATGAATGCACTCTTCATAAAAGATACAGAGGATAAACCAATTTCAATTTTAGGTGCTATTGAAGATATTACAGAGCGCAAGCATACTGAAATGGAGATTGCCCGCATAAACCGTGTGCTACGAATGCTCAGCAATATCAATCAGGCGCTAATTCACATTTCGGATGAAGCGAATTTATTAAACGAAATCTGCCGAATTGCCGTCGAGGTAGGCAGTTATCATATGGCATGGGTCGGTTATACTGAGAATGATGAAGCAAAAACCGTGCGTCCAGTAGCCCATGCAGGTTTCGACTCAGGTTATATTGAATCTGCCAAGGTTACTTGGGCTGATAATGAAAGAGGTCGCGGCCCGGGCGGTACCGCCATTCGCACTGGTCAGCTGTGCCTGGCGCGAAACATTCTAATGGACCCTACCTTCGCTCCTTGGCGGGAGGCCGCCATCCAGCGTGGTTATAAATCTATTATTGCTTTGCCACTAACCAGTGAAAGTCAAACATTTGGAGTGATCGGTATTTATTCAGTTGAGACTGATGCATTCGATATCAGGGAAGTAGAAATACTAAAAGAGCTGGCAGATGATCTTGCTTTTGGTATAACTGCGCTACGTATTAAAGCCAAGCGCAGAAAGGCAGAGGAACGTCTTTGCAAAGAAGTAGAACGAGGAAATCTACTTCTGGAACTTTACGAGAAAGCCTCTCAATTGTCAGACAAACAACTCTATGATTATGCTCTTGAACATGCTGTCCGGCTTACCAACAGCGCTATTGGTTTTTTTCACCTTATATCTGATGATCAAAAAAATGTCATTTTAACAACTTGGAATAGTGAAGCACTTAAAAACTGTACAGCAGCATATGATACTCATTATCCAATCAACATTGCAGGTAACTGGGTTGATTGCGTACGTCTCAAACGTCCTGTGATTTATAATGATTTTGTAAATTCCCCCAACCAGAAAGGTTTACCCAAAGGACATTCGCTGTTACATCGGTTTATGAGTATTCCTGTGATGGAGAACGACAAAGTCAAGATTATCTTTGGTGTGGGTAACAAGATTGAGGAGTATGATGACTACGATGTAGTTCATATACAACTTGTCGCCAATGAACTGCAGAAAATAATAAAGCAACGTCACGCTGAAGATGCATTGCGTAAAAACGAGAACGATTTGAAAGAAGCCCAGCGTCTTGGACGAATTGGTAGTTGGGATTGGGACGCTGCAAAGGACAAGATCACCTGGTCTGAAGAATATTATCATATCTTCGGTTTCGACCCAACCCAACCTGCACCAGGGTATCAGGAACATTTAAAAGTGTACACACCAGAGAGTGCTACACGGTTGGATGATGCTGTGAAAAGAAATATGCAAACCGGCGAACCATACGAACTCGATTTGGAGCTTGCAGCAAAAGAGGGACAGTGCCGCTGGATCACTGCGCGTAGTGAAACCAAACGTGATGACAAAGGTCAGATTGTGGGGTTGCGCGGCACAGCACAGGACATTACCGAACGCAAGCACGCAGAGGAAGCGTTGAAGGAGCAGTACTCTACGCTACGCGGCATTATTAATAGCACAGAAGCATTGATCTTTTCTTTGGACAGGCAGTATCGGTACACCAGTTTTAACCATGGACATGCAACTGTGATGAAAGCAATCTACGGCGTTGAGCTCGAGATTGGCCACAACTTGCTTGACTATATGACAGTTGAGGAAGATAGACAAAAGGCAAAACGGAACCTTGATCGGGCATTAGCGGGCGAACAGCTGATGGAAGAGGCATATTCCGGAGAAGAGCTCAAGGCACGATTATATTTTCAAGTTTCGCATAGCCCAATTTGGACGGAAGAAGGAGAAATTATTGGTGTGGCAGTACTTTCTCAGGATATTACTGAACGTAAACAGAAAGAAGAAGCATTAAAGAAAAGCGAAACCATGCTCAATGAAGCTCAGAGCATCGCCCATATTGGCAGTTGGGAACTCAATATCGTTGACAATGTTCTTATGTGGTCCGATGAAATTTATCGGATTTTCGAGATCGATCCCAAGAAATTCGGCGCCTCCTATGAGGCTTTTTTAGATGCTATCCATCCTGATGATCGCGAAACAGTTAATTTTGCATACACCAACTCCCTTAAAACCAAAGTTCCATATTCTATTGATCACCGTCTGCAGTTTGAAGATGGGAGGATAAAATATGTACATGAACAATGTAATACCTTATATAATGCCGATGGCAAACCCTTCCGTTCCGTAGGAACAGTCCAGGATATCACCGAGCGCAAACAGACCGAAGAAGCATTGATAGAGTCAGAAGAACGCTACAAAGCACTCTTTCATGGTGCAGTGGAAGGGATACTTGTCGCAGATGCAGAGTCTAAAAAGTTTGCGTATGCCAACCATTCCATCTGCCAGATGCTTGGTTACACTGAAGAAGAAATGAAGTGCCTCAGTGTTGTTGACATCCATCCGGTGGAGTCTCTGAAAGAGGTGTTCGCTGAGTTCGATGCACAGTTTCGTGGTGATAAAACTTTAGCAGCAGGACTTCCCTGCCGCCGAAAGGACGGCTCTGTCATCTATGCCAACATCAACGCAAGCGGTATGATTCTCAATAAAAAGAAATACAACGTTGGCTTTTTCACAGATGTCACCGAACTAAAACATGCTGAAGAAGCTTTGCGTGAAAGTGAGAAACAAGTACGCCGCAAACTTGATGCTATTCTGTCACCTGAGGTAAACATCAGCGCATTGGAACTTTCCGACATTATCGATTGTGAAAAAATTCAGAAACTGATGGATAAATTCTATCAGGTAACCAATATTGGTATGGCAATCATTGACCTTCATGGTAAAGTATTGGTGGGAACTGGCTGGCAGGAAATATGCACTAAATTTCATAGGATCAACCCGGAGACTTGCAGTTTGTGTGTGGAAAGTGATCTTGAGCTCAGCCGTGATGTGCCTATGGGCACTTTCAAACTATACCGTTGTAAGAACAACATGTGGGATATGGCTTCTCCAATTAAACTGGGTGATACGCTTTTGGGTAATTTTTTCCTAGGGCAGTTTCTTTTCGAGGACGAAATACCCGACTATGAAACCTTCCGTCAGCAAGCACGCAAATACGGATTCAATGAAGAGGAATATATTGCTGCACTTGACAGTGTGCCTCGGTGGAGCCATAAAACGGTTGATGCAGTGATGTCTTTCTACACTTCTTTTGCGGAAATGATCGGTAATCTGAGTTATGCCAACGTCAAACTCGCAAGTACGCTCGAAGAGCGTAAACGGGCTGAAGAAGCTTTGCGCGAAAGTGAAGAAAAATACCGTTTTATTTCTGAAAATACTGCTGATGCAATTTGGGCGTGGAGCCTCAAAACAGGTAAATTCACTTATGTTAGCGCTCCGGTGCAAAAATTACGCGGTTACACACCTGAAGAAGTGATGAACCAAAGCCTGGCCGAGACGTTAACACCTGAATCTATGCTAAAAGCAACTCAATTGATTCAGAATGCGGTTAAGAACGTAAAGCCTGGAGACAATTACAAAAATGTAGCCCTACTTGACCAACTATGTAAAGACGGATCAGTGGTTTCTACAGAGGTTGCGTCAAGTTTAGTTTTCGATGAGAAAGGGCAGCCCTTAGAAATTATTGGGGTCTCCCGTGACATTACTGAGCGCAAACATGCTGAGGAGGCTTTACGCGACAGTGAAGAAAAATACCGTTCGGTTATTGAATCAGCACCGGTTGGTATTTTTATCATCAAGGATGAATTGATACAATATGTGAATCCTGTTATGAATGAAATAACAGGGTATACAGAACAGGATGTGTTAGGAAAACATTTTTTGAATTTTGTTGCAAAGAAATATCGGGAAATTGAGCAGCAATTTTATGCGAGAAGAATGAAAGGTGAAATTTTCCCGTCTAGTTATGAAACAGGAGCAATTATTAAAAACGGAAGGGAAATTCCAGTTGAACTGACCGTTTCCGTTTTTAATTTATTTGGTGAAAAAGCGGAAATGGTATTTGTTCGGGACATATCGGAAAGGAAAGAAGCTGAGCGGGTCCTGTTACAAAACAAACAGGAACTCGACTCCATATACAATACTGTAGGAGATATGGTTTTTCTGCTTCAGGTTGAGGAAGGAGATCGATTTCTTTACAACAGTGTCAACAAAACCTTTGAAGATTATACAGGTTTAAAAGCTTCTGTTGTGGTAGGGAAACGAATAAATGAAATTATCCCCGAATCAATGCTGGCTATCACCATAAAAAAATATCATGAAGCTATCAAACAAAAAACGATTGTCAGGTGGGAAGAAAAAACTCAATTCCCTTCAGGAATGCTCACATGCGAATACAGCGTTGCACCGGTATTTGATATAGCAGGAAAATGCACACATCTTGTAGGTTCAATTCATGATATTACTGAACGTAAAATGATTGAGGAAAGAATTAAGAAACTGAATGAAGAGCTTGAAGATAGGGTTAAAAGAAGGACAAAACAACTGGAAGCAGCCAACAATGAACTGGAAGCTTTTGCACATTCTGTTTCACACGACCTGCGCGCACCATTGCGTGGCATTGATGGTTTCAGCCAGGCTCTCCTGGAAGATTATCAGGATACTGTAGATGAACAAGGTAAAGATTATCTGCGGCGTGTACGGTCAGCTGCCCAGCGCATGGGGCAACTCATTGATGATATGTTGAACCTCTCAATGGTAAGCCGTAGCGACATGAATATTCAGCAGGTGAACCTAAGCGAAATGTTCAGGGAGATTGCTGCTGATCTTCAGGAAACTCAACCAGAACGTAAAGTTACGTTTATTATTCCTGAAGGAATAAAAGCGATGGGAGACAGCAGACTCTTACATATTGTTTTGGAAAACCTCATCGAGAATGCATGGAAATTTACTTCAAAACACCCTACAGCACGCATAGAATTTGGCAGGCAACAACAAAAAGAAAAGCTGGTGTATTTCATTCGTGATGACGGTGCTGGTTTCGATATGAATTATGCACAAAAACTTTTTAGCACATTCCAACGCCTTCATACCTCTGCCGAATTCCCGGGAACTGGTGTAGGGTTGGCAACTGTGCAGCGTGTTATTCATAGGCATGGCGGCGAAGTGTGGGCGGAAGCAGAAATTGAAAAAGGTTCAATATTTTATTTTACTATTCCTAAAAAACAATATCATGATAAATAAGACAATTCTATTGGTAGAAGATAATCTCGACGATGTCGAGTTAACGCTTCGTGCATTAAAAAAGAACAATATTAAAAATGAAGTTAAAGTGGTGTACGACGGTGCCGAAGCGCTGGATTATCTTTTCGGTGAAGGAATATATTCAGGTCGCGACATTACAAATATGCCGGCGGTAATTCTGCTCGACCTCAAACTTCCTAAAGTGGATGGGCTCGAAGTATTACGAAGAGTACGTGAAAGTAAACTTACCAAGCTTCTCCCTGTGGTAATCCTTACTTCATCAAAAGAAGAACAGGATATTGTAAATGGATATAGTCTGGGAGTGAACAGCTATGTGCGAAAGCCGGTCGACTTCAATCAGTTTGCAGAGGCTGTCAGCCATCTTGGATTATATTGGCTGTTGATCAATGAAGTGCCGCCAATTAGATAATGGGACAATAATTATGAAAACGGTATTGCGAATATTGATAGTTGAAGACTCGGAAGATGATGCTCTTTTAGTGCTGAATCAAATTAAAAAAGGTGGTTACGACATCGAATCTGAACGTGTCGATACTGCCGAAAAAATGAAAGCCGCACTCAAAGAAAAAACATGGGACATCATACTTTCTGATTACCAGATGCCACACTTCAACGGATTAGAAGCATTAGCGCTCTATAATAAGGCTGGAATTGATATACCATTTATTGTTATATCAGGTGCAATTGGTGAGGAGGTTGCTATTAATGCAATGAAAGCCGGAGCTCATGATTACATTATGAAGAATAATTTACGGCGCTTGCTTCCGACAATTGAACGAGAATTGCGTGAATCAATAAACAGAGCCGAACGAAAACTTCTAGAACAAAAACAAAAGCATGCAGAAATCATTATGCGTTTGCAAAGCAAAGCACTGGAATCGGCAGCCAACAGTATTGTTATTACTGATAAAGAAGGAACCATTATATGGGCGAATAGCGCTTTTTCTCAATTAACAGGATACGTATCGGAAGAAATTATTGGCCAAAATCCTCGCATTCTTAAATCCGGAAAGCAGGATAGTGCATATTATAAAAATCTTTGGCAAACAATATTAACAGGAAAAGTATGGCACAATGAAATTGTAAATTGTCGGAAGGATGGGACATTGTACACTGAAGAAATGACAATTACACCGGTACAAAATCACGAAAGAGAAATTACCAACTTTATTGCAATCAAACAAAATATTACCGAGCGTAAACAATATGAGGAAGCGCTAAGTGAAAGTGAAAAGCGATATCGTTCCCTCTTCGAAAGTTCTCGTGATGCTATAATGACTCTTGAACCTCCTTCATGGCAATTCACCTCAGGAAACCCGTCAACTTTGCGAATGTTTATAGCAAAGAATGAGACGGAATTCACTGCCAAAGAACCTTGGAAGCTGTCTCCTGAAAGGCAACAGGATGGCAGATATTCTATCGACAAAGCTAAAGAGATGATAGAAATTGCTATGCAAAAGGGTTCTAATTTTTTCGAGTGGACACACAAACGGATCAATGGCGAGGATTTTCCCGCAACGGTACTTCTTACAAGGATGGAAATCTCCGGGAAGAAATTCCTTCAGGCAACAGTCAGGGATATCTCCGAGAACAAGCAGGCCGAAATCACTCTGAAGAAAAGCGAAGAAAAATATAAAAATATTTTTTATAATATCCAAGACGTATATTACGAAACCTCACTTGAAGGAATAATACTTGAAGTAAGTCCCTCCATCAGTAAAATGAGCAAATATATAAGAGAGGAGTTGATTGGTAAAAACATAAACGAAATTTATCCTGATTTAACAAGCAGGAAAATATTGATAAAAACAATTAAAGAAAAAGGGTTTGTAGCTGATTTTGAAATTCCACTGATTGATAAAGACGGTAAGAAAGTATATTGTTCTCTAACTTCAAAATTATTATACGATAAAAAAAATAAACCTTATGGAATGGTAGGATCAATGAGGAATGTTGATGCCAGAAAAAAAGCAGAAGATGAATTACAGGGTTTATTAAACACTCTTGAAGAAAGGGTACACCAGCGCACAGAAGAACTTTCAAGATCGGAAGATCTGTATTTTACTACGGTGAATTCCTTTAATTCATGGGTGTATGTTGTTGATGAGCAGCAAAAAATTCTTTTCATCAACACACCGCTAAAACAATTTTTACATAACAACGGTTTTCATTTGGATGTTACCGGCAAGCACATAAGAGATGTCTTTAAATTCCTGAGTGAAGAAAATTTCTCACAATATGATAAGGTCATTAACGAAAGAATGGAATCAATACGTGAAGGTGAATTTGACGTACTTGGCAAGAAATATTATACACAGACAAAACTATCGCCGATTGTAAGAGATAAAAAAGTAGTGAGGGTTGTTACAACTGTTCACGACAATACAAAACTTAAATTAATTGAAGAAGATATACGAAAAAACCTGGAAAGGGAAAAAGAGCTGAACGCATTGAAATCGAAGTTTCTTTCAACTGTTTCGCACGAATTCCGCACACCCCTTGCCGGAATACTTTCAAGCACCCAACTGTTAAAATTATATAATAATAAGTGGGATGAGCAGAAAAAGGAAAAAATATTTAGACGGATTTTTGATTCAATACAACACACCATATCCTTGCTCGATGATGTTTCGCTAATCAACAAAGGAGAAAGCAATGCAATTAAAATCAAGCCTTCTTTATTGAACTTGCAGGAACTGCTTCATGAAATCATTAAAGAAAACAAGCAGGTGTACGGTCCCGATTTTGATATTGTCACAACATTTCACTTCTCGCAATCACAGTATTTCATTGACAAGGATATCATCAGGCATATTTTCGGAAACGTTCTTTCAAATGCAATCAAGTACAGCGGCAAATCAAAAAAAATAATTTTTAATGTCACAGAAGAAAAAAATAAAATACTTTTTAATGTGATTGATTATGGGATAGGCATACCTGCGGAAGATCAGAAATTCCTTTTTGCACCCTTCCACAGAGCTTCGAATGTTGAAGCTATACGTGGTACTGGTTTCGGACTTTCTATAGTAAAACGATTAGTGGATCTGCTTTCCGGTGAAATTGAAATTGTTTCTGAACTGGGTAAAGGAACAGATATTACTATAAAACTTCCTATTATAAATAATCCTGAAAAAGAAAAGTCAACAAGTTAATATGTAATCGGTGAAATTGAAGTCAGTAACAAACATAACGTTGAACAGTTAAACAATTTGGTTTTGAAAATTGATTGAAAAATAATTGATCAATCATTGAATTGCACAAAGAAATTTTCCTGCTTTAGGAATGCAGATAAGATTATTTGCAAAGTTAAGAGTTGTATAAAGGACGAACTTATTTTTGTAAAATGTTTCGCCACAATGTTCTTGTAAATGCATATTATTATTCGGGCATGCAGATATCTGTACTTGCCCTGTAAGAAAAGAAATTTTTATAAAATATAACGTGTGAAAAAAAGATCCTTTTTTTATTATAAATATCAAATAAACCCTAACCACTTCCTAACAAGGGATATTTATCGCCTAAATAATTATTTTGATTTAGAAAAAAATCAACGATATCAGTTCCGGAAGCTTTGTTATACGCATTTATTAACAGAATCTATTATTTCATCAAGAAATTGCTTATTGAGAGAGTAAAATGTTTTCCCAACCCGCTTTGATAATAAAATCCCAATGGATTTAAGAACATTGAGATGATGTGAAGCTACAGTTTGGGGAATATGTAGTTTATTTCAAAAAATATGAAGTTATATTGTCCACAGTTTGGGTCGTTATATCTGTTTTTGTGTATTTCTATAAATTGGTTCGGATAGATTAATTTCATGCACAGGGGATTATTGTATGATTTAAAGCCATCACTAAAACCACTACATATTTCTACATAATTATTATGAACAGTTTGAAAGACCCCCCATCAGTTATAATTTCAGTAAATGTGTTTTTTTCGGTTCATTTTCCAAATAGCATAAATTAAAATTGATGCACCGACAAAAGCTCCAATCAAAGGAGGAATAAACTTCATCATTGTGTCAATCATTTTATTTTTAATTTTCTGTTATTTTAATTCCGTCAACTTTATTTTACAACACTCACATTCTTTCTTTGCTATTAAGAAAAAACGTTTTGTCTACATCAGTAAAAGACATTTTTTATTTATTCTTTGTTGTTAAGTTGTATTGATAGTAATTATGTTCTGCTACTGCGATTGGATATGCATATAACCAGTATTAAAAAGTAAAACACTTACCAGTATTGGATTACATCAACCTCCTTGATACTGCACAAAAGTTATCAGCAGGGTAATCATCGGCCTTTTTCTGATTATTTTCCCATTGTAAGGGTTGCAGGTTTTGAATGTCATCACTACCACCTTTTGATACCGGCTTAATATGATCAATTTCCCATCCCCGGCTAACTTGTTTTCCATGCTTATCATAATCAATTAAAGCATTGCAAATGTCCTTCCTGGTTTTTGACGGATCATAACCTCCTGTTATGATTTGTGCTTTTTTCCAGACAGCATAAATCTCGGCTTGTGACCAAGCATCTCCTATTGAATTTGTGTTACTGTTTCTCATGATTCTTTTTATTCTTTTTATGTATACTCAATTCCGTTTTTTCAGCATTTCGGCTTCCTATGATAGTAATATTTTTTAATTAAATAGAGTCATGGCTATGGTCTTTAATTTCCGCAGTCAAAGCATCACGTTTTACCATGGTAATGCCTTCCTCCCTGGATATCACAGTATCATACATCACACTTATTCCTAATGCTTGTCCATTCGCTTTCGTAAGAATAAAATAGTGCTGTTTGTTAGGGGCCAATCTACGAGCATAACGGTTATCATATGGTGAATTTTCTCTAACAAAAGCAATTGCTTTTCTACAATTACAATTTGTTTCATGATCCTCACTTCTTAAGACCTTTTCTCCATTTCTGGCCTTCATGTCAAAGTAAAACTGTTTATTGCGACCCTTCAAAATTATAAACTTTGAATCTTCAATAATTCTCATTTCAATTTTAGTTTTCTCAATATCAGATTTTAGTTTTTCGCTGCCTTTTATACTATATAGTCTCCCAAATAGCCGAAAGGTCACCACTTTATTATGAAAATAATTTACTAATAATATTTATTTTAATATTTTTCCACATAAAAACTAAAAGTGCTTCCTTTGTTAACTTGACTTTCAACAAATATTTCAGAACCATTCTTTTCTACAAATTCCTTACATAATAATAAACCTAAACCAGTCCCTTTTTCATCATTTGTACCTGCGTTTGTGTGAGGGACATCAAGTCTGAATAATTTTTCTACATCTTCTTTACTAATACCAATACCAGTATCTTTTATTTTGACTTGCAAATGGTTTTTGTCAAAATCGAGAACTTCAATAAAGACTTTTTCTCCTTTATTACTAAACTTTATAGCATTAGTAACAAGGTTTCTAATGATTGATTGAAACATTTCTAAATCAAAAATGACAATACAGCTTTTGTTACCAGAATTTATTATTTCAATTTCAATTTCTTTATCCTGTGCAATATTTCGTATACTTGCAAGAGCATCATTAATCAAAATATAAATATCAAACTCTTCTTTTTTTACTTTTATTTGCCCTAATTGTAAACTTGACCATTTCAATAAATTTTCAAGTAGCGTGTATGCATTTTTTGAAGAATTATAGATAGAGTCAGTATATTTTTCTATTTTTTTCATATCCTGCTTTACAATTCTATGCTTTAATAATTCGCAGGAAGATAACAATCCTGCAAAAGGATTTTTTAAATCATGTGCAATGATTGAGAAAAATTTATCCTTTGTTTTATTTGCAATTTCTAATTCTTTAGTTCGCTTTTCCACTTCTTTTTTAAGGTTTGAATTGAACTCGCTGATTTCTTCTTTGGCTTCATTCAATTCTTTATTAATAATGATTAATTCTGCTGCCCGTTTTTCTTTTTCATCATTTTGAAGAGAAAGTTCTTTGTTCGCGATGACTAATTCTGCTGCCCTTTTTTCTTTCTCTTCGTTTTGAAAAACAAGTTCTTTGTTGGCAATAATTAACGCTGCTGCTTTTTTTTCATATTCTTCGTTTTGCGTTTCCATTTGTCGTTTTTCTGCGTTCTCTCTTCTTGCTTCTGTTGATATTAATAATGTTTCAGTCAATTATGTTTTGGCTAAGATCTTTAATTTTCGCAGTCAGGGCATCACGTTTTACGGCGTCAATATCATCCTCTCTGGATAAAACAGCATCATACATCTTACTTATTCCTAGTGCTTGTCCATTTGCTTTCGTAAGAATGAAATAGTGTTGTTTGTTTGGGGCCAATCTACGGGCATAACGGTTATCGTAAGGTGAATTTTCTCTAACGAAAGCAATTCCTTTTCTGCAATTACAATTTGTCTCATGATCCTCACTTCTTAAGACCTTTCCACCATTCCTGACCTTGAGGTCAAAGTAAAACTGTTTATTGCGGCCCTTCAAAATTATAAACATTGAATCTTCAGTATTTTCCATTTTCATTTTAGTTTTCACAAATCAGGTTTTTAGGTTTTGCTACCTTTTGTACTATATAGTCTCTCAAATAGACAAAAAGTCACCACCTTGTTGATAAAAATATTTTGTTAATAATAATTATTCATCTTGAATGTGCCAATACAAAGAGCTTTTGTTCAGAGTATGGCTACTCATTTATCAACAAGCATAGAATAAGGCTATATGTGAATTAACTTTGTTAAATAGATTTAACAAAATAAAATGGTGACAATTTGAAGATTCAGAGACTATATAGTAGGATGGAACGGAAATACTCCAATAAAGAACTTATTGAAGGTGTAAGGAATAAGGATAATGATGTCCTGAAATATATTTACAAAGAATATTTTAGTCAGATTTCTCAATTCCTTGTGAAGGGCGGTATGTTAAATAAACATGATGCTGAAGATATATTTCAGGAAGCGTTAGTAATATTATGGAATAATTTTCGAAATACCGAGGTTAAAATAAGATATGATTTCTATACATATTTTTCGGGTATTTGCAGGAATTTATTAATGGAAAGGCTAAAACTGGAATACAAGATAACTAAAGAGAATTTAATGGATTTTGATCAAATACCTGATGAAGAATATGAAATCATTTCACCGTTTTACCCATTAAAAGGAATAGGATCTGTAGATAAAAATGAAATCAAATATCAATTGTTTATTAAGCATTTTAAAATTCTTAAAGATGATTGCAAAAGAGTATTAAAGATGGCATACGCCGGAGTTCCCCATAAAGAGATTGCAGAAAAAATGGGATATAAAAAAGGAACATTTACTAAAAATAAGAATCACCGATGTAAAGAATACCTGATTACAAGTATAAAAAAAGATAGATTATTTAAGTTGCTAAAAAATGAATAAATATAAAATGGAAAATAAATATGAATTAATAGATAAATTCAATTCCGACGAGATGACAGGAGTGGAGTTAGAAGAATTCATTAAGAAAATGGAAGAAGATCCTGACCTTGCTTCAGAAGTTAAACTTAGCAAGGAAATTGATGATTTCTTAAAAAATCATATTGAAGAAATTGAATTACGCGAACAACTTGACCAAATTCATAATGAAGTAATCTTGGGCAAAAAAAATTATCCTATAATTCCCGTGCATAATAGAAATTTATTTTGGAGGATAAATCGATATAAGATTGCTGCCGGGATTACTCTTTTAATTGGGATTACAGCTTTAACTATATTCACAATCAGACCTTCAAAGAATGAAAGACTATATGCAAAATATTTTGACATATCTGAATATTCGACAACTGTGAGGGGAGTGGATAGCTCTGCGAAGGAAGATAAATTTGAAACTGCAATGGGCGCTTTTAATAGTGGTAATTATGATAGCTCATTCAAATTGTTTAACGAAGTCTGTATATCAGAGCCGGATAATATGGGAGCCTTTTTCTATAAAGGAATATTAGCAATGGAAAATGAGAATTTTGAGGAAGCAATTCATGTATTTAATATTATTATAAATGATAAAAAATCAATGTATGTGGAATTAGCCGAATGGAATTTAGCTTTAAGTTATCTTGGAAAAAATGATATTCCTAATACAAAAATAATTCTTGAACAATTTACTCAAAATCCTGATAATTTTAAGAAAGATCAGGCAGCTACGATACTGAAAGAAATAGAATAATTCTCCATATTTCTATTTTTTTTATTAAAACAGTTTATCGATTTAAGACTTCCTCCCCAATAAAAATATTTCTAAAAATTAAATTTTTCTTCAGTTTTACTGGTGACCTTTTGGCTATTTGGGAGACTATATAGTAAATCACGAGTCCATTAGTCCATCAATAAAATTTAAAATAATGAAACCATTCAATGAAATTATCAAGGAATATCAGCTATTAAATAGCGCAAAAGTTCAGGAATTACTTGAAACTCATGATTTGCTTGATATAATGCAGAACACCCATTTACTGCTAAATTTGGATTCATTCAAATTAGGAAAACGGCTAAATATTAGCAGTCTGGTGTCAAATTTTTTAACTATTTCATCAGCCAGGATTTCCTCTATACAGAGCGAAATGCAAAAAACTAAAGTAGAATACACGCTTATTAATCTTTCAGAAAAAATCCTGAAGGAATACATCCGTAAAAATTACAGATACCAGCGAGTGATCATTTCGCAAATAGAAGAAGCGATCAATACAACATGTAATCAATGCCGATATGATTTCGGACCTTATCAAAAGTTGCTAAAATATAAAATGCAAAGTATTAAAATAAAACTTGATAAAACAATAAAAGGTTCAAATACAAAAGTCGAAAACACTGCGAGAGGTCGTTCCGTATATTGGCTGGAAAAAGGAAAACTTTATGAATTGGTAGATATTTTAAAGAAGAAAAAATATATTATAAGTACCATAGATCTGTTTAATTTTTTTCAACCATCAAATAACGGAATAATTGTTCAATGGAATCCTGAAAAAAAATATCATATGGCTTATTTGCTATACCGGCTATTTAACGAAAATTTTGCTCGTATAAGAGGCAATAGAGGATATTTTAGTTGTGCAGAAATGATGTTTTCTGAAATTGGAGGTAAACCTTTCAAACGAAATTCGCTAAAAAAAATTAGCTCAAAAATATGTAAGGAAAAAGAGAGGTATTCGCTCGTAAGAAAAGAAGTTGACGCCATAATTACTAAAATTACAAAAAGGACTAATGGACTATAGGTGGGACTATAGACTGTCCAAATTGATGTTTTCAAAATAGAGCACGCACCCATATTGAGATATGTATATATGTGTAATAAATACATGAGAAACAGAAAGTTATTTTTTTGAAATTCATCAACAAACCTATTTATTGAGATTTATTTTTAGTTGTCCATTCGAAAAAAATTCATTTCCATCTTAGTTTCATAGTTGTATCATACCTATGTTTAGTCGTAAACTTACACCCTTAATTAATCGATCTTAAATAGTCAAAAAAGAAATCAATATTTCGATTGTTCATTGTTCTTATACACTTACACTTTTCTAATATTACTTTATATTATAGCCTACAAAACTTTATTAATTAAACAGGATTATTGTGAAAAAATATATTTATACATCAAAGAAAAGAGCAATTTCATTATTGCCATTATGCATTATCATGGTTTTATTAATTATTAATGCAAATGAAGCAAAGGCACAAAAAAATGAAAATGATCAAGTGAGAGATAAAGCAGTAAATAATGTGAGCACATGGGTAAACGGTATAAATCAGAAAGTAAATACATTAGGAGCCGATACAAATTATAGAGCAATAAAAAGCCAGTCCGGACTGGTGGTTGATAAGCAGGTAAAGGAATCTAATCCCGAAAATTACAATCAAAATAAAAAGGACAGCATAAAAGGTTCACTGGAGAGAATAGAATTAACTAATGAGAGGGATGCTAAATCAAAAATATTCAAAAATCCCGATGGTTCATTTACAAAGATTCAATCTTATGGAAGCATAAATTATAAAGATGATAATAATAAATGGAAACCACTTGACGGAAAGCTAAAACAAAACGTAAATAATTCTGGATTATATGAAATCACTCAAACTGATTTGCCAATTTCGATAGATGTAAGTAATGGTAAAACGATGATGGCCCTTGAAAAAAACAAGTACATCAGTTTTGGAGATAATGTCGAGCTACTTGTGCTTGATACAAATTTTAATGAGGTGCACAGATATTCTGATAATAAAAACAATATCAATAACGCAAAAGATAAAGAGATCAAATTAAAAAATATTTGGAGTAACATTGACAGAAACCAGCAAGTGGATTATGGGTTTGCTAAAACAGATTATATTTTAAATTCAGTTCCAAACTATAGTGTCAATAGTGGTTATTTGGCATTTGAAGATAAAGTTGAAATACCACAGGGATGGAGCATTGTTAAAGCAAGTGATGGTACTGAAACAACAATTGGCTGGCAGGGAGACTTATTAATATTGAATGAATCAGGACAGGAAGTCGGTCGGTTTCATTTACCTATCTACTATGATAATTCAATAGCCTCAGCAGGAAATGAAAATTGCACAGGAAGTCAAAAACTCACAACCACGCAAAAATCAATAAATGCTGATGCATTTCAATTGGGCTATTATAGAATTTCCAAATCCGCGAATAAATATAATATTTCTGTAATTGTTTCATTAAACTGGCTTCTTTCAAGTGACAGGTCTTATCCTGTTACAATTGATCCTACAGCAAGCAATACTTATTCTTCCGGGAATATAGCTTCATGTTACTATTCCACTTTTAACAGTGTTAATATGAATGTTACTATTCCCAATGGTAGTACTGTTACTGCAACAAACTCGCAGTGTACATATGTTGCTGTCTCTCCTACATGGCGTTCAGATGGTTGGATTGGATTTTTATCAGGCACTAACCTTGACGAAGGAGGATACTGGTACTGCAATGTGAGCAGCCCCGGAACATGCAACATTAATGGTACCTCAAATTCAACTATCGCGAATGGGACTTACTCAAATGGAACGGTTCCATTTACTTTGAAAGTAGCAAGAGATTATCCAAGCGGGTCATGTAATACCACTTATTTATATGTTTCTAATTCAACATGGACGGAAACAGTGACATATTGCACAGTGCCTGGTGTTCCAACTTTAACTTCACCTACTAATAATGCAAATGTTCAACCTGGTACAACAATTCATTTTACTTGGTCGGCTCCAACATCTGGTGATACTGCATTTACATATACATTATATTTCTATAATGGCTCGTCATGGCAAAACTGGAGCGCAGGATCAAATACTTATTATGATTTGCAATTAAGTGAGTATAACAGTGCTTCTTGGTGTGGCACAAATGCACAGTGGTACGTGAAAGCAACAAACGGTTGTGGTAGCACTAATTCTGCTACAAGAAACTTGGTGCCTTATCCGAAATACTCAGGATCTTCTGCCGATTACACAATTACTCCAACTTCCACATGCCAAACAACAGGTGCGCATTCTATTGTGCAAGGTGGAGCAAAATATTATTCATTTAGCGCTACTGCCGGTTCAACTTATTCTTTTAGTACTTGCAGTTCTGACCTTGGATGTGGTACAAATACCACATGGGATACTTATCTTAAAATATATGGCACTGATGGCAGTTGTACCGTATCGGCATATAATGACGATGGGGGTGCATGCAGCAGCGGACCTTCTTTCATAAACGGATGGACATGTAGTTCAACAGGTACATATTATTTACAAATTACCGGCTATAATAGTTCTGCGTACGGTACATATTATTTACAATATAAATCGTGTACATCCCCTAATGCATCAACCCTTTCATCACCCGCAGACAATGCGAATATTCAACCGGGAAAAACAACACATTATACGTGGAATGCACCGTCAACCGGTACAGGACCTTTTTATTATAGATTTTATTTTTATAATGGATCATCTTGGAACAACTGGGCTTGCGATACAAACAGGTATATTGACTTACAGTTACTCGAATACAATAGCGCTTCCTGGTGTGGAGTTAATGCCCAATGGTATGTAAAAGATTCTAATAGTTGCGGCACAAATACATCGGCAACAAGAAACGTAATACCGTATCCTAAATATTCAGGTTCAACTGTAGACTATACAATCACACCATCTTCAAGTTGCCAGACATCTGGAGCACATTCAATTGATGAAGGTGAAGCTGATTATTATTCGTTTAATGCAACAGCCGGAAATACTTATTATTTCAGTACATGCAGTACCGATCTCAGTTGTGGCACAAATACGGGATGGGATACTTACATGAAGATTTATGGAACTAATAGTAGTTGTATAACTTCGGCATACAATGACGACGGAGGAGTATGTACACATAATGAATCATTTATTAATGGATGGACATGCAGTACAACAGGAACATATTATTTACAGATTACCGGATATAACAGTTCAGCTTACGGTACATATTATTTGCAATACAAACAAACATGTCCGACATTAACAGCAAATTTAACGGGGGGAAGTTCACCAATTTGTTATAATACCGCCCCAGCAATGTTTACTGCAACTGGTTCTGGTGGTAGTGGAACTTATACTTATTTATGGTATAAGAATGGAACTACTACCGGTGTAACTACTCAAAACTATACAGCGCCAGCGATGACAGCTAATACAACTATATATTGCGCAGTATCAAGCTGTGGACAAACAGTAAATACATCTACTTATAATGTTACTATAAATTCATTACCCAATGCTAATGCGGGTAATGATGTAGCAATATGTACTGGAAGCAATACACAGCTAAGTGCATCAGGAGGTTCAACGTATGCTTGGAGCCCAGCAACAGGACTTAGCGCAACGAATGTAGCAAATCCTATAGCATCACCAACGAGTACCACAGGATATATTGTTACAGTAACAAATTCAAATGGATGTTCCGCAACTGATGATATTACAGTTACTGTCAATAGCTTACCTACCGCTGATGGTGGCACAAATGATACAATATGCAATGGAGATACAACACAATTGAATGCATCAGGAGGTACTTCGTACTCATGGAGCCCTGCTGCGGGATTGAGTGCAACAAATATTTCGAATCCTTATGCATACCCAACAAGTACAATAACATATTATGTAACAGTAACAAATATATATGGATGTACTGCAACGGATAGCGTTGTAATTACTGTAAATAGCTTGCCATCAGCAAATGCCGGTAGTGATGTGACGATATGCGTAGGAGCTAATTCGCAATTGAATGCCTCAGGAGGTACTTCGTACTCATGGAGCCCTGCTGCGGGATTGAGTGCGTCAAATATTGCAAACCCTGTTGCATCTCCAACGATTACTACAGCGTACACAGTGACAGTAACAAATACTGTAGGTTGTAGTGCAACTGATGATGTAACTGTGGTTGTAAATACATTGCCACATGCACAGGCAGGAGAGAATGTAAATATTTGTTCAGGGAATTCGGCTACATTAACAGCATCAGGTGGTACAGATTATCATTGGAGTACAAGTGATAATACTGCAAGTATCACTGTTGCTCCAACCAGTAATACAACATATGCAGTTACAGTTTCTAATGCATCTGGTTGTTCAGACACAGATAATGTAACTGTTCATGTTAACAACACATTTCCAATAGCAGAAGCTGGAGCAAACACCAGTGTTTGTTATGGGAGTTCTGATGTTTTGACTGCATCGGGAGGAATTTTGTATCATTGGAATACAGGCTCAAATACTGCAAGTACTAATGTATATCCAATTGCAACCACAGTTTATAAAGTGACTGTTACAAATGGAGATGGGTGTACAGATACTGATGATGTTACTGTAACCGTAAATCTTTTACCAAAGAGGTACAGCCTTTCAAGTTCAAATCTTAATTGTTCAGATGGAAGTGCTGTCCTGATAACATTAAATGGCTCAGAAGTGGGAGTGAATTATCAATTGCTATTAGATGGGAATGCTATAGGAAGTTCGAAGGCAGGAACAGGAGGTTTTTTATATTTCGGAGGACAGACATCTGGCGTTTATACAATCAGGGGAACCAATGCAACAACATCGTGTAATGATTTGATGATAGGAAGTGTAGTTAAGTTATAAAATTTTGAATAAATATTTTGATTACCAGTTGAGAATTGAAAGGAAATCGACACATAGCTTGTTCAGTATTATTTACAGGATTTATAATACTGAGACTTATTTTTTGGTGCAATTCATCAGAAGCACAAACTGTGGTGATAGATACAAGTAGTAATTTGATAAGTGTTCAACCATTTAAAGGTAATATAACAGATTCGATAAAATATGAAATCAATGCAGACACAACTAAGAATGATAAATTAAAATTCACAGCTGTCGGACAAATTAATTCCAGTCTATTAAAGGAAAAATTATCGACAAATATTTTAAAGAAAAATGATTCTTTAAATTTTAAAAAAAAGATTTTGAAGAAAACATCAACAAAAGGAAGTGTTAGTCTTGGATATGATTATGGAATCATTCCTTTTACTTCTGATATGAATATGCCTGATGGATTTTACAAAGCTGAAGGCAATGCAGGGTTTGAAGTTTTTAATTTTCCTGTTAATGCTACTTTTTTTTATTCCACAATGCAAGGTGTTTCAGGACTAAATAATTATTTTAAAATTTCATATGATGTAAATAAATATAAGGAGAATTTGAAAGGTAAGGTCAATGATAAAGTCAAAAATTTCAGTAAAAATCTTGACAGTTTATATAAAGTAAAACAAACTGCAGAGCAAAAGAAATTATACTTAGAAACAATGGCTGGCAGCGTTAATAATCAATTATCAGCAAAGCAATATTTGAATTATAAATATTTATATGACAAACCTGAAATGCCGGATACTAATGAATTCTCATCTTATACAACATTACAAATTACGGATTCCATAAATAATAATGCAAATTATCACAATGGAGAGTTAACAAACGATATCGCACAGTCAAAGAAAACAGCGAAAGATACAATCGCATATTATAAAAATTTATTAAAAAAGAGTGATAGCCTGAAGAGTACAGTTTGTGAGTATGAGAGTAAAATAAAAGGTTATGTCGAAGAGATTAATAAAATTAAAAAAATCGTAGAGGAACTTAAAAGTGCAAAAAACCTTAATACTTCTATGTTGTCAGATAGTAATTATTTTTCAAGAGATAAGCGACCTTCAATTTCACTTAAGAGGTTAGAAATTGGATTATGTTATCCCAATTACTCTACATTTCTCGTGAGTGGGGCAACAGTTAAGGGGATAAATATTGAAGCAGAAAAACCTGACGTTTATTATGCCTTTACCTATGGAAAGACTGTCAATACCTTAATGGTGAACAATAATTTGATTCAGAATAGCATGCAAAAAATTAAAAGCATGCTGGATTTTTTTGATTTCAATGATGTGAGCACTAGCCGGCGCATTACTGTATTCAAAATGGGGTACGGGAAAAAGGATGCCACACATTTGCATGCGGGAGTGCTATATGGAGTAGGACTTACTTCATATATGGATGATCTCTCCATATTGAATATTGAACAGAATAAAGAGCGTAATTATGTGATTGAACTTGATGGGCGATGGGTGATCAATTCAAATAATACTTTTGATTTGGTTTATGGAAAATCTTCTGTTCAGCAAACAGATCAGGCATTGAGCGGATATGAGAAAGGTTTCTATGGAATATTTCAACCTGTGAGATCAAATGCTGCTCTCGCAGCATATAAGACTTCTATAAAATCAACTAAAACAAAAATTTCTTTCACATCAAGATGGATAGATCCTTTTTTTAAAAGTTTCGGTGTTGGATTTTTAAGAGCGGATAATTTTCGGTATGAAATTAAAGCAGAACAACCGATAACTAAAAAAATAAAATTAACAGGGTTTTATAAAAAAGGTGAAGATAATCTATTATCACTCTACAGTTATAAGAGCACGATACAGACTATAGGTGCAAAAGTTAATATAAAACTAACACGTAGCTTGAGCATGCATTTCGGATATAATCCAATCTTACAGAAAATAAAGACATCAGAGAACAATAGCATAATAAACAGAAATAATATTACAACAGGTGTCATAACCTATACTCCAAAAGCAAAAAGATTTTATTCAGTGTTTAATATACTATACAGTTATTATAACATTTCAGATAGTTTAAGAAATAATGTTTTCAGGAACATAAGTTTTACAGGGAGTTCACAGATCAGCACTTCTTTTAAAAACAATATTTCAGCGGGTTGGCTTTATGCAAAATCCACTGATAGCCTGAATACAAATACAATGTTGTTAACAGATGATATTACATATACGCTATTGAAGAAGGCTGAATTTTCAATTACAGGAAAATATGCAATAACTCCCGATACAGTTGGACAACTTGGTTTTGGAATAAAGGTGAACATTCCACTTCTAAAGCGATTATCAGCAGAAGGAAGCTTTGAAAGAATTGTTATAGGTGATTTTTACAGTTATTATGATGCAGAACAGTTAAAGAAGTTCCCATATTACTGTTATTTTAAATTGACTTATACCTGGTGATATTAGGTTTATGAAATATTTAGTAAAAGAATATAAGACCAAATTATTAATTGAAGAATTGAAAAAAACATACTATGAATAGATCAATAATAAAGATATTGTTAATTGCTTTTGTGATTGCTGCTGCTTTTGTTCAAGGAACAGTATCAGGGCAAGTAAGCATAGTAAGTGCACACCTGAACGCATTAAATGTAACACCTGCTACCTTATGCGAAATCAGTATAATGAATAGTCAAGGTAGTGTTCAGGTCATGCTTGAAGCGCAGGTTTTGAATGCTGCCAGTGAACAATTGATGGATGTTCAGTCTTCACCTTTTTATCTTGCACAGGGAATGAATGTACTCAGTTCTGCTAATATTCCTATAAATATTACGACCTATGGGACAAGCGCGCAAGCAGCATATATACAGACCACTCATGTTTTACCTTCAGGAACATTTCAATATTGTTGTTCAGTAAAAGTATTGTCTGCTGAAGGAGGGGATGAGTATTGCGAAGAAGTTGAATCAGAAATAAATTCGAATATGTATTTAGTATTTCCAGATGATAAGGACACCATTGAAACAAAAAATCCTGTATTGATGTGGACACACAGCGAAGCATTTAATATGGTTGCACAGGGAGAATATTTCAGAATGATAGTAGTGCAGCTGGCGATTGATCAAAGCGCAGAAGATGGAATTACTGTAAACAGTCCAATATATTTGAAAAACTACCTGGCATCCCATAATGAGATTTACCCGATAGATGCACAGGAACTGGAAGCTGGGAAACGATATGGTTGGCAAGTCCAACGTGTAACAAACGGAGTAGTTACGGACAAGACAGAAGCCTGGGAGTTTATTATGAAGCCTGTTACCTCTATTATCGAGAATAAATATATCGTTTTAAAGAAAACTTTGGATGCAAGTTACTATACGACAGAAAATGGCAAATTGTTTTTCAAGTTCGATGAGGAATATACTTCAGGAAAGATTTCTTGCACCATTTATAATTCTGCAAGAGAGAAAATACTTCCGATTGCTATTAATGAGGATAAATCAAATACAACAATAGCCTATAAAAAAAGCGGATATAATTGTTTTGAAATAAACTTAAATGAACTGACAAATATTAGCAGTGGCTTTTATACTCTTGAAGTGAAGAATGAAAAAGGGGAAGCGTTTTTATTGAAGTTTTTTGTTGAATAAATAATGAAGGATGATTGAAAGATCGATTAAATAAAAGATAGAAAAACCTAACTGATATGAAAAAAATTAGCACGATTAATTTAATAATTCTTTTACTGATTATAGGAATTGTGGGATGGAATGTTTATCAATATTTTGTAAAACCAAAAACTGGATATGTTGTATTATCTGAAGTATACAATGGGTTTGAGTTAAAAAAAGAGATGGAGAAAAAATATTTAGTCACGAAAAATGCACGTGAAAAAATATTAGACAGCCTTAAACTAGAAATTAAATTAATTCAGAATAAAATAGTAGGTGCAGGTAAAATAAAATCTGCAGATACAGTTGGATATCAGGATTTGGTTAATGATTATTTATTGAAAAAACAGACCTATGATGAGGATAATACAACTCTTAGTCAAAAATATGATGAGCAAATCGTTACGCAGCTAAATCAATATGTAAAGGATTTTGGGGAGGTTTATCGTTACTCATACATCTTCGGTACTGGAGGTAACGGGACATTAATGTACGCCAAAGAAAGTGAAAATATTACAACGGATGTGATTGAATATATTAACAAAAAATATAATGGCGAGAATTAAGATTGATGATTACAGAGTTCAAATTTAAAATAATATAAAATGAAAAATGTATTTATTAAAATGCTGTCAATTGTTGCGTTTGTTTTCATAATAAATGACAAAGGAAATGCGCAGACTAATCTAAAAATAATGGACTTATTGGTAATGCCTCTGACAGCACAAGATAGCATAGTGAATGATTCTGTTGAATTGATGATTCACTTTAAAATTAACAAACCTTCGGATGCTGCAAAAGTTCATTTCTGGTTGGGAACTGCAAAAGACAATTTCGATATTCTATCTGTAACTCCAATTTTCATTACAAATGGAAATGTTTCCGAATTGACATTTGCTGGAAAAAGTAATGAAGTGAAAAATTACCAGGCCGTTTTTACTGTAAAAATAAGTAAAGCAAATTATTCGAATTCATTAAAGGCAACATTATTTGTAGAAGCAAACACAGGCCAGTTCACTAATAGAATTTATTATTAAACTATACACCAATGGTAAAAGTTAGATATTATAAAAGGACTATTATAACCGGATTATTCCTTTTAGGATTACTCTGGATAAATAGTTTAAGAGCACAGAATGTTTTTACTGTTACTAAGGTCACGGATCCTGATCCTTTTGGATACAATTATGTCGATTCTTTATGTGATACGAGCATGATTGGAACATTACAATGGGCAGTACGAAAGGCAATTGATGATAGTACAAGTGGTAGCAGCACTATTGAGTTTAGCGTTTTTGGGAGTGGGTCACATGTTATAACATTAAATTATGAATTACCTTATATTAATAAAGAAGTACATATTGACGGAACAACTCAATCAGGATATCAATGGCACCAACCTAAGATAATTATTGAGGATACTACGTTATCAATATCTTCTGGATTTTGGTTTAATGATGCCACAAATTGTACAGTGAAAGGATTATATATTAGGAAGTTTATGTTTAGCGGAATCCGATTGAATGGGTCGGATGGAATGCTTATTGAAGACAATGTTATAAATCAGATAGGAACGATTTATAGTGAAACTGCTGCTTTTAGTATAAGGCTGGATCATTCAGATGATAATTCAATATTCGGAAATATTGTCGGGACAGATATAAATAATGCACAATTAGGGAATCTTGGTTCAGGGATAGGCTTATGGACTGACGATTATAACAACTTTATTGGTGGCCCTGGTGATAAAAAGAATATAATAGCTAATGTTAAATATTATGGTGTACTGGTTATGTTTGGTGATTATAATTTGGTTACAAGGAATATAATTCATCAATATGTAATTCCAAATATTACGAAAGCAATTTGTATTTCACAAGGAGGATCAACCATAGGAAATCAGAACAAGCCGAAACCAGTAATTGATACAATAACAGATATGTCAAATGTGACTGGCACTTCAGAACCAGGTGACAGCATTGAATTATTTGGAAGTACTGGAATTCAAAATGCAAATGAATATATTACTACTGTAATTGCAGATACAAATGGAAACTGGAGTGCAAATTTAAGTACATCGACTTGGCCATACGTTGGAGCAACAGCAACAGATGAGGAAAACAATACTTCCGAATTACGTGTTATTAGAGCACCTTCAGAAGAAGAATGTCCTCACTGTGAGCATTTGCGATTTTGTTTTCCTGATTTAATATGCGCAGGTGAAGCAATTAACGTAATAAATGGTTCAACTGGATGTCCACAAGAGATTGAATTTAATTGGGATTATGGGGATTCAACTTCAACAACCACTTCAATGACTCATACGTATGTTAATCCGGGGAATTATACTGTGACGATGTTAATTCCACAGGCAGCAAACTGTGATCTTCAAAGTGTATCGATGGAAATTCAAGTTACTGATTGCTCACAACCATGTATTAATTGCATCGGATCATTTGCACCAGAACCAGGTAAAAAATATATTTTGAGTGCATGGGTAAAAGAAGAAAATGCAGTTGTCACAAAAACTACTTATGATAACCCACAAATTTATATTGTGTTTCCAGGGCTTGATAGCAGTACTACAACACTGGGTCCATATACAGCAAATGGAGATATTATTGATGGATGGCAAAGAGTTGAAGAAGAATTTGATATTCCTGAAGCTGCAAATTATTTAAGAATTAGATTAAAATCTGCAAGTGGAAGTTCGTTCTTTGATGATATCAGAGTATTCCCTTTTGATGCCACCGTTAAGTCGTATGTGTATGATCCAATTAATCTGAGATTAGTATCTGAGCTGGATGAAAGAAATTATGCAACATATTACGAATACGATGAGGAAGGGAAATTGGTAAGAGTGAAAAAAGAAACGGAGCGTGGAGTCATGACTATTAAAGAGAGTAAGAATAGTATAAGTAAGAAATAGTTGAAGGAAATTAATAGGTATTATAAAAAATAATGCAGGGTGGTAAACCGTAAAAATTAATTATTGAATTATTATAAGATTAAATGAAAATATGAAAATGTGGAAGACATATTTAACAATTGTGCTGTTGTATGCAGGAACAAATAGTCTGACATTATCAGGGCAAACGCTTGCATGGAAAAGTATTAGTGCTGATGCTGCTTCAAAAGTTTATACTGGGTTGAATGATCTCTATAGTAAGACTTCTTCCTATAGTATTAAGGTGAAATATACCTCATTTAAAGATTATACAACAAGTACAGAATACGAAACATCATCCGGTTATTTTAATAAATATAGCAAAGGTTATCACAGTTTCCTTCTTGGAATTCACACTATGCAAAATACAAATTATAAAGTTGTAGTGGATACCTCAAGACAAATAATAGCAGTTGTAAACCCTGATAAAGCATTTGAAAAAGGATTGACGATGGCAGATTATAAAGAAATACTTGAGAACTGTACGGCCATTAAAACTGCTACTGATGGTGATGAAAAGCATTATCGTATCGAATTCAAAAGTACCTATTATGTGAGTGCGTACGAATATACACTCAACAGTACAGGATGGATAAAAGAACTGACATTGTATTACAATAAGAACTACACAGATGAGGAAGGAAAAGAAAACAATATTAAACCCAGATTACAGATAACATTTTCTGATTATCAAAAAAATATTACTGAAGACGAAAACGAACTTGATGAAGGTAAATACTTCACAAAACAAGGTTATAAAATTGTACTTATTGATAAGTATAAGGAATATTATTTGAGTGATCAGAGGGTCGTGCCGAATTGATATACAGATTGCAAAATTGTTTAATTGTAAAAAAATGAAAATTTATTTTTTAATGCACCAAAGAGCGGGTTTGAAAAGAATAATAGTTAATGGATTTCTCAATTTTTATTCAGGGAAAATGATTTTGTTTTTTTCTATTGCTCTGATGACTTTTATTTCATCATGTACGGGAGTAGGCGGAAAAAGCCGGGCAGGCAAAGAAGAAAATAATGAGCAATTGACACCAAAAGAATATGTGCAGTGGTTGCAAGATAAAGATAACGGGATAAAGAAAGAAAAGAATATTGATGATATAACATTTTCCTTACAATACAAACCTGCTGAATATATTGTATGTATGGAAGAGAAAAAGGATCAGATAAGCGACTCTTTGTTAAAAAAACAACAGGAAGAATTTAGTGATATGGAGTATTATGATTTAACAATTGCACTTTCAGAAGGACAAGGCGAATTATTAAAACATGATTTGACATCAATCACTCAATATGATGAAAGAGTCCAATATTTTGCTTTTGACATGCAGCAGGATATTAAATTAATTGAAGATGGAGATACGATACCCTGTAGCCTCTACCATTTTGAAAGAACTTATGATGTTGCACCTTATTCAAAGTTTTTATTAGGATTTGTGAAAGGGAAGAACGCAGAACCAAAAGAAAGAATATTGACTTTCTATGACAAAGTATTTAATAAAGGGCTAATAAAATTTACCTATACAGATGAAGATTTTAATAACATACCTAAACTCAAAACAAATGGTGAGCTTTAGAAGAATATTTGGAAGAAAAAAACTTCGCAAAAGAAGAATCTTGCGATTTATAGCTGTATTCACAGCATTTACAATGTTGTTTGAAACACTGTTCCCTCTGAAGACATTTGCATTGACAGGAGGGCCAAGTCAACCTGAAGTGCAAAGTTTTGAACCTGTTGGAACATCTGATATGGTGGATTTATTTTCAGGAGATTTTACATATAATATTCCTTTAATGGATATTGATGGATATCCAATAAACATAAGTTATAATTCAGGAATTACAATGGATCAGGAAGCCAGTTGGGTTGGTTTAGGTTGGAATATAAATCCAGGTGTAATCAATAGAGGTATGCGTGGAATTCCTGATGATTTTTGCGGTGATGAAATAGTCAAGGAAATAAGCATGAAACCGAATAAAACTTATGGGCTGACTACTGGTGCAGGGTTGGAAGTTTTGGGATTGGAAGCCCTGAGTCTTGGAGTTAGTTATAATATAGGAGTACGTTATAATAACTATTCCGGTCTTGCAGTTGAGCAAACTTTTGGTGCGAATTTACAGCTAAAATCCGGTGAGGGCGGAAAAGGACCTTTCTCCGGTGGTTTAGGATTAAATATATCATCGAGCAGTGATAACGGATTAAGTATATCTCCGAATGTAAGTTTCGGACTGAGAGTTGCAAAAACTGGAAGTACAAGCACGAATCTAGGGCTTCATATTGGAACGTCTTTTAATTCCAGAGCAGGATTGCAAAACCTTACTTATGGTGCAAATGTTTCATATAGCATAAATACAGCAGGTGTTATTAAAGATAATGATTCAAGATTAGGTTATAGTTACGCAAAAGCAAATAGCTCATATAGTCAGGGTGTCAGTTCTTCATTTAATTTCAGTACACCTACCTATACTCCACAGGTTACAATGCCCATGCATAATACATCAGGAACTGCAAGTTTTAAATTAGGATTAGAGTATTTCACTTTGCATCCGAACTTTACTATTTCAGGTTACTATTCACAGCAGAAGTTAGTGACCAATACTATCACGAATAAAGCTTATGGATATTTGAATTCTGATGAAGGTGAAAAATATGATGATGCAATCTTAGACTTTAATCGTGAAAAGGATGGATCATTTACACCAAACACTGTTGCCATGCCACTGACGAATTTTACTTATGATGTTTATTCGGTATCAGGACAAGGTGTTGGCGGAAGCTATCGTGCTTTCCGGAGTGATATGGGGCATGTTTTTGACGCATCAGCAACCACAACAAGTGACAGTTGGTCAGCAGGAGGAGAAGTGGGAATTGGAAATTTGTTTCATGCAGGACTTGATGTTACTACTACCGATGTGCAAACACATTCAGGAAGATGGAGCAGTGGAAACAGCGCAGCTACAAATTTAAAATTCAAAGCAACTACTAACGATCCTTTGTATGAGAAATATTATTTTAAAGAAGCAAATGAGAAATCAGTTGACTCAGATCCTGCATTTCTGACTAAGGTTGGGGGCTATGATGCTGTTAAAATAAATTTGAAACAATTATCAAAGTTTAATACAATTGCTGATAATGAATTATCAAATGGAACTGCAATAACATCCAATAATTACAGGCAGAGCAGGGAAAAGAGAAACCAGACAATAAGTGTAATTACAAGGAAGGAATTGAATGATGGATTCGGTATTCAATATCCCGATCCAGAGTTATTACAAACTGGTGCAGGTGTCAGTGATGCAAAGAGCCATCACATTGCTGAAATTACTGCATTAAATACAAGCGGGGCGCGCTATGTATATGGTATTGCAGCCTATAATACAAAACAAGAAGAAACAACCTTTGCTGTCAAAGAAAATAATAATGCTGATTGTTCAACAGGTTTAGTAAGTTATGATGAAAGTATAGAAAATTCAATTGGTAACACTTCTGGTCGTGATAATTATTTCAGTAATACCAAAACCCCGGCGTATGCACACTCATATTTACTTACTGAAGTTCTATCACCAGATTACGTCGATGCAGACGATGTGAAAGGACCTAGTGACGGTGATTTGGGAAGCTACACTAAATTGCATTATTATAAGGTTCCTCAACGTTACAAATGGCGAGTCCCGGTTGAAAATGACAAAGCAACTTATAATGAAGGTCTAAAATCTGTGAAATATGATGATAAGGCAAATATAACATATGGTGAGAAAGAGTTGTGGTATTTAGATACCATTCAAACGAAAAATTATATTGCCATTTTTACTCTGGAAGATAGAAAAGATGGATATGGTGTTAACGGTGAAAATGGAGGATTGAGTACTGCAGCACCTATGAAACTGTTGAGGAAAATTTCACTTTATTCAAAAACAGATTATTATAAAGATAATGTGAATGCTGTTCCGATAAAGGAAGTTCATTTTGAATATGATTATTCGCTTTGTCCGAATGTTACTAATAACAGCGGGATTGCAGAAAATGATGCCAATGGACATAATATAAATTATGACAAAGGAAAATTAACATTAAAGAAAATTTATTTTACTTATGGAAAATCAAATAAAGCAAGGTTAAGCCCTTATGTTTTCACTTACAGTAGTGGTGATGAAAATCCAAGTTATAATTTAAAGAATTATGACAGGTGGGGAAATTATAAAAAACAAGATCAGACAGCCAGTTTTGATGCTGAAAATCATCCTGCCCCAAATGCCGAATATCCATATGTAGAGCAAGATTCAACTACTGCTAACAAAAGTTCAAGAGCCTGGGCAATGATAAAAGTTGGACTGCCATCCGGAGGCACAATAAATGTGAATTATGAGTCGGACGATTATGCTTATGTCCAGAATAAACAAGCGATGCAGATGTTTAAAATTATAAATGTTGAAGATGATTATGGAAGTTTTGGTACGCCATCATTATCAACAACAATATCAAAACCAATAAATTTTTCACATGGCACACGACTGGTAGTTAAATTGCAGGAACCTATTACAGGTGCTAATCCAGATATTACTTTTCAGAATGAATATTTAAAAGAAATTGATAATTTATATTTCCGTTTCTTGATGAAGATTTTGCCTGATAATAGTACTTCTCAAAATAAATATGAATATGTCTCTGGATACCTTACAAAAGATGATATAGATGTTAGTAATTGCAGAGTTGATCCAACAGGACAATATGCTTGTATAGCAGTTAACAATAAATATATTAATGATAATAGTGGAAGCCAGGTCTGTGCGATTACAAAAGCAGCAGTGCAATTTGGGAGATTAAATCTATCCAAGGAAGTATGGGACAATACTGGAATAGATGATAACCAATCTTTCGGAAAAGAATTCCTTGAAGCAATGATCAATTCAGGTTTTGTTCACAATATTACACAAGCAATTCAAGGACCTAATGAAGCGCTTTATAGCAATGGTGTTGGTACAGATGCAATCATGAATAAATCTTGGATCCGATTAAATAATGTAACTGGACATAAATATGGTGGAGGTTCAAGGGTTAAGAAAATCTCAATAAGCGATGAGTGGGGAACAATGACTGATGATGAAAGCACATACAATTATGGACAGGAATATTCTTACAATAATGACGATGGTACATCTTCCGGAGTTGCCTCATATGAACCGCAGCTTGGAGGAGATGAAAATCCGTGGAAGACTCCAATATTTTTTGACGAAAAAAATCTGCTGGCACCAGATGATGAACATTACATGGAAACACCTTTTGGTGAGTCATTTTTCCCTTCCCCCAGCATTGGCTATTCGAAAGTAACTGTAAGAAATCTACAAAGGACAGACGTTACAAGGAATGCGACAGGAAGTGTTGTTCACGAATTCTACACTGCAAAAGATTTTCCGACTATTACTGAACGGACAGATATTGATGCAAGGAGGGAAAAGAGTGATCCATTTGGAATAAGTTCTTTATTACATATTGATGTAAAAGATTATATGACAGCCAGCCAGGGATATGTAATTGAACTGAACGATATGCATGGAAAGCCGAAGAGCCAGAAAGTATACCAGGAAGGACAGACTACGCCTATATCATCGGTCGAATATAAATATAAATCCACACCCTATTTGAACGGAAGTTTCAGGCTTGACAATAAGACCACTGTGATAAATAGTACAGGTGATGTAAATAATAATGCAACCATCGGAGTGTTTTTTGACTTTGTTTCAGACATGCGGGAAGAAACATCTACAACTCAATCAAGCGGAATCAATGCAAATGTTGATGCGTTTATTATACCGCCATTCCCGGTACCTATTCCGATTCCAATTGTTCTACCATCATATTCAAGTGAAAAAACACAGTTTCGATCAGCCGTTGTCACAAAAGTGATTCAGCGTTTTGGGATATTAGAAGAAACGGTTGCTAAGGATCTGGGTTCACAAGTATCCACAAAGAATATCGCATATAATGCAGAAACAGGAGATGTGTTGTTGACACAGACTACAACAGATTTTAATGATGCTATTTATTCATTTACTTTCCCTGCTTTCTGGCATTATGAAGGAATGGGAGCTGCATATAAGAACATTGGATATTCAAGAAGTAATGTAACATTCAACAGTTCCGGTATTGCCTCTGTTCCAAATGCCGATAAATATTTTTACCCTGGAGATGAACTTGAATTGTCGAATGGAGCATATGCATGGGTAACAGAAGTTACCGCAGGTTCAATTTTAGCAGTACATAAAAACGGAAGCCCAGTTACAACTACCACTGATGTAAAAGTGCTTCGCTCAGGGTATAGAAATCAACAAAGCATGCCAATGGCCACCGTGACAACACTAGCTAATCCATTATCGGGAGTAAAAACAAATTTGTATGATAAAGTTCTTCAAGCTGGAGCCTCAGAATTTACAAATGGATGGAAGACTTTCTGTGATTGTTTTGCTACTAATCCTCATGGAATAAGTGGTTCTGTTTCTTTACAACCAATTTATACCACTAACCCATTTATCTTGGGTACAAAGGGCATGTGGAAATTAAAAAGATCATATCTGTACCTTTCAGACAGGACACAAAGTAATTATAATAATAATACCAATATACGTAAAGACGGATTGTTTACATCTTTCTCTCCATACTACAAGTACAATTCTGGTAATTGGGATATTGATGGAAGAAACTGGACATATACATCTGAAGTAACAGAATTCAGCCCGTTTGGAGTTGAGCTGGAAAATAAAGATGCATTAGGCCGTTATTCAACAGCTTTATATGGCTATAACCAATCCTTGGCAACTGCCGTTGGAGGAAATGCACGATACAGGGATCTTGGCGTTGATAATTTTGAGGATTATGGTTTCAGCGACTGTGCTGATAATCATTTCAAATTTAATAAAGATCAACAGTTAACTATTGATAATACCCAATCACATTCAGGCACAAATAGTCTTAAAGTAAATAACGCATCTGCTGTAACAATGACAAAGCAACTGGCAATCTGTGATTCTTCTACATGCACATTGGATTTGTCACAGGGCTATAATTCTCAAACGAACAATTATACTATAACAGTAAATTCAGGAACAGCGCCGTATATTTTCGATTGGGAAATAGTTGGTGATGATATAAATATTTCTTTGGGAGGTGATGGTCAGACAATAATTTATACCAAACCTGTAAATGCAGTTACAATAGAATTTACTGTTACTGATAAAAATGGTTGCGGAGTTATAAAACGTGTAGAATGCGATGGAAGTAATTGTTTGATGCATTAGAGAGTTTGACATTATTTAGAATTTTAGGAACAGAACAATATCAACATCAAAACAAAGGATGAATTATTTTGATTAAGGTAAATTGTAAATATAAAAACAACAAGATATGGTTGCTTTAAAATATTCAAAAAGGATTTTAATGGTATGCCTGATGGTTATACTTATAAGTGAAGCACAGGCTGCTCATATTAAATTTCATCAAAGTATGCGTACAGTAGGTGGCGTACCTGTGAATGTTGGTGATAGCACTGTGGTGGGGATTACTGGCCGATGGGCCTGCCCCTATAATCAATATAAGACATCAGATATCATTACTTTCGGAGTAGATCATGATAATCCTGCTTTTATCGCAGACTCATCTGTCATTACTGTTGAACTACTTGTTAATCGTTATGATGGTACTGATACAACTCTTGAGTTAACAATAAATAATAATCCTGTAAATGGCAGTACAAATTATATTGATAAACAAATTTATACTTTCAAAAATAGAGGACATTATTCAGTTACAATAACAAATATTAAAATCAACGGTGTAGATGTAACAGTGCTGCCATCGTATCTTTATATTGATGCAGATTTGGATATGGTCTGGTATTTCTATTTTGGTGACAATGCACTTACACCACTTACTACAGGTTCTTCGATGCTGGATAATGATTGTGATGGCATTGACGATGAAATATACATATACTGGGACGGTATTTGTGCAGCAGAAGAATATCAACTGGAATGGACGTTTATAAATGATTATGGAACTACAAGCGGAACTTACCTTTCAGAATCAGCTCTTGATTATGATTTCAGGAATAATAGCACACGCATTACTACAGCAAATGCGGATTATAAAATTACTACAGCATTTGAACATGGCTGGTTGCTATATAGGGTGCGGGGATTAGGCAGAGACACTGCTGATCCTACAAAAATACTTTATGGCGTATGGAGCGTGGCAGAAGAAGGGAATGTCTCTTTAGTTGCTTCTAATTCGAAACACCAAATTACACAAGAACATGAAGGCAAAAAGAATTGGCAGTATTCCGCAAGTTATGCAGAAGAAGGGAAAAAGAAAGAAGTAATAAGTTACTTTGATGGTAGTTTACGAAACAGGGAATCTGTTACTAAATTAAATTCTGATTCAACAGAAACTATCGTAGGACAGACCATTTACGATAGTCAGGGACGACCAGCTGTGAATGTGCTGCCTGTGCCAGTTTCAAAGTCAGTTTTAAACTGCACGCCTTCATCTGAAGGAACTACAGCCATAAAATACTATGTTCGTTTTAATAGAGATGACAGAGATAGTTTGTACTCCAGATATAATTTTGATTTTGATGCAGGTAACTGCTCTTCAGTAGCAAGCGGTATGGACAGCCTTTACGGTGCTTCGAATTATTATTCACCTGAAAATCCCAACAAATATGCCCAACAGGCATTTCTTCCTGATGCACAGAAATATCCTTTCACACAAATTCAATATACTCCAGACAATACAGGAAGGATTAGCAGACAGAGCGGAGTTGGACCTGATTTCAAGATAGGATCAGGTCATGAAACAAAATATTATTATGGTCAACCTAACCAGATACAACTTGATAGAATGTTCGGAAGCGAAGTTGGAGATGCAACACATTACAAGAAAAATCTTGTATTTGATGCAAATGGACAAGCTAGCGTGAGCTATCTCGATCAGGAAGGTCGGGTGATTGCCACATCTCTAGCTGGTGATTGTCCCGGTAATGTGGAAGCTATCGAAAGTGAAGCCGGAGCAGTTAAGACATTGACGATTGATTTGTTTGCAAAAGATGCCAACGGGCACAGCAATATGAACACGATTGGTATTGGTAATGATTCTATAGTTTTCAATACACAATTATTAGTTGCCTATAACAGTAATTACACCTTTGACTATGATTTGTCCGTGGATACAATGAATACAAGTTGTCTTTGTTTCAATTGTGTTTACGATCTTACGATAAAGGTGATAAGCGAATGCGGCGACACAGTACCTGATAATAATAATTCTTTGGATTATTCTCACAGGCATAAGATAGGTCATTTCACAGAACAGAATGGAGTTATTTCATTCAGCAATGACTGTAGTCCTACACAGTACACTGATGAAGAAAGTATAAACATATCTCTTACACCGGGTAACTATACAATAAGCAAGATTTTAAGTATAAATAAAAATGCGCGCAATTACTTTGTACAGGAATATCTTGATTCTTGTGCACTCACAGAACAAGACTTTATTAATGAGGCTTTGGCAAATGTTGATACCTCTGATTGTAATATTACTTGTTCAACATGCGAGGAAGCTTTGGGCGACAGGGATGAATGGGTGGCAAGCGGAAAAGGTACAGCATTTGAATATGATGCACTATTTGAAGAATGTGGAAAACCTTGCAGGACCATTACTGTATGTGAAGCCACATATAACCAATTATTATCAGATGTAAGTCCTGGAGGTCAATACGCAGAATACATTGAAGAAAACAGTAATAATCAAATTACCGTAAATCCTGTGAGTTTTCCTTTATCCTTATTGAATACTTCAAATCAGTTACCATTAAATGTAACAACCGGTACTGCATATTGGAAACATCCAAAAGTTAAAATCAACGGAACCGATTATACATATTATCTTGATGAGGATGGCGTTACAAGGTCTTTTATTCAGGTTACACTTAATCCGGATGGTATTACTTATACACCACTTATCGATAATGGAAGTGCAATATATAATTCAGCAGATGGTTATTATTTTGTTTATCCAGAACATCTGGCAAATGTTGAAGATTTTATTCAGAACTGGAAAACATCTTGGGCAAAATCGCTTGTACAATATCATCCAGAATATTGTTATTATGAAACATGTGGTGAGTATACAAACACCCAAAAGACCAGCTCAGTTACAACTGATACGCATACCAGTGATGAATTTGACGAGTTACTTTTTTCTACAAAAACATATGTTGCAGCAGTGAGTGCGGGCCTTTTTTCCGGAGGAGTACCGACAGATTATGCTATAAACAATACTTGGCCATATGATCCCTTTGCACATGATATTTATTATTATGAAACTGAGTTGGATGGTATTCAGGATTCATTAGAGAGTAATTTTAATTATTATCCGGGAGTGAGCAGCAGTTATACAATGTACCAGATGGCTGCCATTGCTGTGCGTTGTGGTAACCAGTTCGGAAGCACTCCAGGGAGTAGTTGTGATGATTTTGGTGCGAATTTATATTCCAGTTCAGTGCCAAATTATGTACATCTGAACGATAGCATCAAAGATGCAGAATGGAATTTATTTAAAAGCTTTTATCTTGCTGAAAAACATCGTTTGCAACAAAAAAGGGCAGATGCAATAGCACTTACAACTTGTTCGGCATATAACGGATGTATTGGCAATGATGATTTCAACCCATTAACATCAGGAATGATTGATATGCATGCATTTAATTTCTGGTCAGATTCTCCATTTTTTAATATGTCTCAGCCATGTAGTGCGTGGTATTATATGATGTATAAAGACAAAATAAAGAGATTTTCAGGACCAGATGATCTGACCTTGAATGATCCGGGTTATCAGGCCTATTTAGAAACAGGACAATGCCCTCTGGCATTTGAACTGCAATACTGGTTGAGTAGTATGGCTGAAGGGCATTTTCTGGCGAGCAGCACAGATGTTGATTTGCAATATCATTCTATGTTTACACAGGAGATATATACTGCAATTAGCGGTGGCACACTTCCATCAACATATATACCTTATGATTGGCATGTATACAGTAATATTGGTGATATATTAACTGTACAGATAAAAGATGGTAGCAATGTAGCTTGCACCATGACCTTTAATAAAAACGGAACAGGAATTACTTCATGGAATGACGTTTTCGGATTTAAAGATTTAAAATATACAAGTACATCAGGAGGAATTTATAATTTCTCTGCTTATGCCATGATCGAAAGCCCTTCAGGGATGGCAACGCCTTATACTTTTAAATTAATTACAGGCTCTACCTGTATTAATATTGCAGGTTGCAGTTTTGACGAACAATGTTCAGCTAATCAGCTTGCACATGATATGAGCAATTTATGGACAGCACTGGCCATAAACAGCGATATGGGATCAACTGATATATCCCTGCAAAATACCATTTACAGGCCATTTAAAACAACTTTATTAATAAATACCTTGGGACTTAATAATCCTCACTTAAAATGGACTTATAATTCAACCGATACACAATTTGAAATATCAGATAGCCTTGATAATTCAAAAAAACTTATAATACATTTCAGCAGCTTTGATCCTTCATCATTTAACATTTCAAATTTCCTTACTACCGTAAAAGGGTTTACAGGTATAACTGGGAATAACCAGGATGGGTTTATAGTAAAAGGAGTGGATATAAATGGAGATGTAGTAGTTACAATAACAGGTAATGTAGAAAAATATAACTCTTCACCAAGTTCCCTTTCCCAAGTGAGTATGGGGGAGTGTGGTACTCCAGAACCTATGGGATGTCAAGGTCCGGAATACCAATTACCAGATGATCTGGAGGCATTGCTTCAGGATGTGCTGCTTAAAGAACCATTTTCTGCGAATATTGACCTCACTCAAAGTTCTGCCTACACAGGTTTAATCAATTCATATATGCCAACGAATACAGATGTTCTTGGTACAAGCAGTGCAGAAACTTCAGTATATGCATATGGTTTTTACTATGATATTCTTACATTTCATATTCCTGTCAGACAACATGACTGTCACCTTGAATTGCATAGCAATAACCCAGATATTACATTGCCATTTGAAAATCTGACCAACCTGGGAGAGTTAGTTCCATTCGGTTCAGTAGCCAGTGATAATAGTTATTACAGTTTTTATATGCTTGCTGATTATACAGTAAATAATGTGATCTATCATGATACTGTTTTTGGTGAAAGTAGTTGCTTGCCTCTGAAAATTTGTCCCTGTCCTGTAGAAACAAAAACTGATATTAATGAATGCACACAAAATACATCAGGTGAAGACTGCTGGAAAGTGACCCATTTATCTTCATTTACTTCAAGCGATCCTGTTTCAACCGTTGTGACATATATACAAAACAATACATTAAACGGTTATTATGATCCATTTCTAAATGTAAGTTTGTATAATTTCTATCCCTCTGCTCCAAATATTGTTTGGTATTGTCCATACAGCAACGGTGAAGCAACAGATTATACTCATCCATATTATGTTTTCAATAAAAATTTTACATTGACCGGGAATACAGGAAGCTTTGATCTTGATTTGTTACCATACTGTAGCGCTTATGTTTTAATAAACGATAATTATGTTACACAACTCGTGGGCAATGATTATCCAGGCACAATACTAACAGTAAATGGTTACGGGCAATACATGCATTCCGGTGAGAATAATATTAAAGTTATACTTAAAGTATGCAATGATAATAAATTACTGGCAATAGCGGCAAGAGGCAATATTATTGACATTCAGCCCTGCGAAACAGCTGTGGATACATTTTATTCACCTACTTTCACTCCGGGCAGCAGTCCGTGTGCTGAGTATCTGACTAGTGTTGCTGTAGAAAATGCTGAGAATGCATATAATGAATATCGTGACAGCCTAATTACTGAAATTTCTGCAGCATATACCGAGCATTGTCTTGGAGCAGTTGAAAATTTTGCTGCCACATATGATGATAAAGAATATCATTTTACATTATATTATTACGATCAAGCGGGAAATCTTATAAAAACAATTCCGCCTGAAGGAGTGGAGTTATTTAATATCACTAGCTCCTCAAGTCCTGATGAAGTTAAGATAATTACCGACCGGACAAATGGTACACATACTGTATTTACCGATCATCGCATGGAGACAAGGTATGAATACAACAGCCTGAACCAGCTTGTAAAACAAGTGATGCCTGACCATGATAAAATGAATATTTGGGAATATACATTGCCTAACGGACTTGATAAACGCCTGCAAATTACATCTACACAATTTGTAAATTCCACAAAAGGATATCTTACAGGTTATATTGATATTGGTGGTGTACTAAGAGGTTATCTTTATGCCAGTAATGATGCGGGAGCGACATGGATAAAAGTGAATGATCTTGTCGCTGCAAATCTGTCTGATGTCCAGATGGTTGATGCTTCGAATGGATTTGCTTCAGGTAGTGATGGCATATTGCTGAAAACAACAAATGGTGGAGTAAGCTGGGATATGATACCATTATACTCTTATGGTATTTCAGCAAATATTAATGCACTTTATTTTTCCAGTACTTCAAGCGGTGTAATAGCAGGTGATAACGGAACAGCACTGTACACAAGTAATGCAGGAGTTACATTTGCTGTAGCAACTGGGATAACTGCCACAGATACTATAACTGCTATCACTTATGATGGTGCGAATTATTATGCAAGTGCTATTGATGCTGACGGAATGGGAAAAATTTATAAGAGCAGTGACGATGGGCATAGCTGGGTTGAACAAAGTAATATTGCTGGCAACAACCTTGCAAAGGTCAAGCATATCGCAGCATTAAGCAAATGGTTCGCAGTAGGTGTTGATGGTGGTTTACTGAGTTCTAATGATGGAGTTACATGGAAAACAATTCCAACAGCAACTTCAGGTAATTTTAAAGATGTATGGTTTAAAACAGCTAATTATGGAGTAGCAATTATTGAAAATAATTCTGGAAATGGGCAAATTTGGAAAACTACCGATGGAGGCCAAACATGGACTTTGCTGAGTGCTCCGAACAGCATATATAATGCATTTTATTTTTACGATAACACACTTGGGAAAGGTTATGCTGTAGGCAATAATGAACTAGTAAGTCGTATTGTGTTCAGTAGTTCTATACCTGGAAACGTTAACCTGCTTCCTATCCCCACAACTGGTACGGGTTATGATCTTAACGCTGTGCATTCAGCAGGAGATGGAACAAAAATTTGGATGGCATCTAATGGCTATTTGCATTATTGCAATAATGCAACCGCAACTACTCCTTCATGGAATCACATTGGCTTTTCCGGGAACGATACAAAAGATATTTTTTATAATTATTCAACTGATAATGGAATTGTTTTGACTTCTGCAGGTGCTGTTTATAAAATCACTCCTTCGGGAAATAGTTATGCTTTAACATCGATTACTTCTACGGAAGATATTACAGATATGGAAGAATCTGGAAATTATATTGCAGCCTATGATATTAATAGTAGTGGTGTGATGCGTTATGTGGATAAAACCGACATAGCAAATGCCACGGCATTCTCAGCATTCGGAAGTATAAATAATGTTCCAAATACTACAAACTTTAGATCTCTAGGTGCTATAGCTGCAGGAGGTACTCTGGTGACTTCTGGAGATAATGGGGATATATACAAGGGCGCTATTTCTGGTACAACAATTACCTGGGAAAATGAATCGCAAAAAGTTAAGCCTCTTGAACTAAACGACATTAAATATACTGGCAGCAGTAGTACACTTATTGCGGTAGGTAGTGATGGTACAGTATTGAGAACGACTGATGGTACAAATTGGCAATCATTAACAACCGGTACCGTTCAAATGTTTAATGCAATTTGTCCGACAGATGCGACCCATGCTGGGATTGTAGGAAATGGAGGATATGTCGCAAGCTTGTCTGTTGTTAACCAATATGTCTCTTCTTTAACTCAAATGAGTTCTGGTACTACAAATAATATTTATGATCTTGCTATCAATGGAACGAAGGCTTATGCTGTTGGCGCTAATGGAACAGTATTATATTGTGCGGATATTAGTGTTTCTGTCCCAATAATACAATTAGCTGTTGGTAGTCCCCAAACTGCAAATTTTAAAGGAGTGGCCTTTACAGGCAGCAGCAATGCAGTGGCTATAGGTGGCAATGGAATGGTTTATAACTTTGCAGTTACTTCAGGTGTTAAAAATAAAAATGTTTACACACCTAATTTACGTGAAGCTAATTTCATTAATGCAAACGAAGGTTATGTCATTGGCGAAACCGGAACCATTCGCCACACAAGCGATGGCGGAATTACATGGAAAGTAGTATTACCAAATATAATAAGTAACACAACACCACAACTTAATGGCGTTTGGACAACACAAGTAGGGAAAGCTTTGCTGGTAGGCAATGGCGGCTATGCAGCAAGTGTTTTGAGTAATAACGAACCTGTAAGTATTGGTACAATTACTACAAGCGATAACCTGAATGATGTAGTTGTAAATTCCGGCGGAACCGGATATATAGTGGGCGATAATGGTGCAGGCTATAAGTCAGTGAATAATGGAGTATCTTGGACAACACTTGCAACAGGGTTATCACTTAATGCACTGCATATGTTCATTGACAATACTTTTATTGCAGTTGGGGATAACGCCTCAGTATGCACATACGATGGAACAAGTATTGCCACTACTGATAAAAACACAGGAATTGCAAGTGGTGCAACTTTAAATGATGTGTTTTTCCACGATGACCGTAATGGCTATATAGCAGGCAATAGAGGACTTTTGTATAAATGCACACTTACTGAAAATGCATCTGCAACAGCAACAGCAATTACATGGTTACCCAAACCCACAACAGATGAATTCGGATTAACGGATTCCACGCATGTGCATATTACAAGTATTGATTTTCCTTCACGTTACAAAGGTTTCGTGGCAGGAACATTTAATACAACAAATACAACCAAATATCCTTATGCCCGTTTACTACGCGACGAATCCGAAATGTATAGCGCCTATTTCTGGTACGACAAGCTGGGGCGCATGGTAGTATCACAAAACACAAAGCAGTTTAATAAAATACCGAAAGCATACAGTTACACTCGTTACGATATTTTAGGACGAATAGTTGAAGTAGGCGAAAAAGCCGAAAACACAAGCGATAAATTTAAAGGAGTTTTTGGAACTTATGTAAACTTTAAGTTTAACCCCAATGCAATTGACGATGATTCGTTAAAAATATGGATCACCGATGCCAGCGGTGCACGCACTGAAGTTACGCGCACATTTTACGATAATACTATTTTAAATATTGCTGATATTAATCAGGAGAATCTGCGCAATCGTGTGGCGGATGTTACATATAGCGATGTATTTGATACGGATAGTACAATTTACAATTATGCTTCGCATTACAGTTACGATATCCATGGCAACGTGAAAACGTTGTGGCAGGACAATCCTGCGCTTGCTGCTATTAGCTCCCAACTTACTTCTCAACGCTTTAAGCGTATTGATTACAATTACGATTTGGTTAGCGGAAAAGTGAATGATGTTTGTTACGAACACGACAGTCTTGATGCCTTTGCGCACCATTACGAATATGATGCCGATAACAAGATTACCCAGGTTTACACCAGCAAATATCCCGAGATAGTTTGGACAGGTGAACAAAGCGATCCGTTATGGGATATGGATGCCAAGTATTTTTATTACAAGCATGGGCCGCTCGCACGTGTGGAGTTAGGAAATGATAAAGTGCAAGGAATTGATTATGCCTATACCTTACAGGGTTGGATGAAAAGTGTTAATTCTGAAACACTCGATAGTACAAGGGATATGGGACTTGATGGATACGTCATAACTGGCAACAACGATTCGATGTTTGCTAAAGATATATTTGGTTATACCTTGAATTATTTTCATAATGATTACAATAGCATAACGGCTTCTCCATTCATTGCCGATACAATAAGCTTTGGTAATACATTTTCTACTAATGCACCAAATCTATACAATGGAAACATTAGAGCAATGGTAACATCAATTACCAACCCGACAAATGGTAACAGACTCCCAATGTTAACAGCATACAAATACGACCAGCTTAATCGTATTAAGTCCATGAAAGCATTTGATAATATTGATATAGACAGCAACAAATGGGAAAATTCTGGCTGGACAGATAAATACAAAAGCACTTTTGAGTATGATGCTAACGGAAATTTAAAAACTTTGGCCCGTTATGCTGCAAATGGAAATATTTTTGATAATTTTACGTATAATTATTTGATGGATGGAAATGGAAAGTTAATGCAAAACCGGCTGTACCATATAAACGATGCTGCAACACCTTTGACAAACGGTGAAGATATTACAGACCAGGGAACATTTATGTCAAACGATTTAAGCATAAACAGGAAGAATAATTATAATTACGATGAAATAGGTAATCTCAGAAAGGACAGCACTGAAGGCATTGCAAACATTGAATGGACTGTATATGGAAAAGTAAAGAGTATTACACGCTATGATGGCTTTAGTAAAACAGTAAATAGCTCAACAATATATCCTAGCGATCTGGAATTCTTATACGATGCTACAGGTAACCGAATTGCGAAGATTGAGAAAACAAGGGATGCCAGTGGATTGAAATCATCTGCAGAATGGAAAAATACGTATTATATTCGTGATGCACAAGGTAATGAAATGGCTATTTATAAATATTATTTCCAGAACACTCATGCACATTTTAAATTAACTGAGCAACCCATGTTTGGCAGCAGCAGGCTTGGAAGTGATTATGACACTTTAGAATTAATAAGCGCATTACCACAAAGCATTGTGTTTTCGCATACTTTGGGAAATAAACAGTTTGAATTAAGTAATCACTTATCCACAATACTAACAACCATGTCCGATCGCAAGGTTGCACAAGAAACAACGACGGGTTCTGGAATTATTGGATACTACAATGCTGATATTACAAGTTCGCAAGATTATTATCCATTCGGAATGTTGATGCCTGAAAGAAACTTTTCTTCTAATATATATATCCATGGATATCAGGGAAGTGAGCGGGACGGCGAGATTACTGAGACAGCGGGAAATTATACTACTTTTAACAGAGAGCTTGATACTAGGGCTTGTAGATGGTGGAGTGTTGATTCGAAATTTAGTGCATGGGAAAGTCCTTATGTTAGCATGGGAAATAACCCAATTGTCTTTAATGATATAATGGGTGATACTATAAGAGTACAAGGTACAGCGGCTAATGCAAGTGGTCCTGCTATGTGGACCTATAAAAACGGTGGATTTTATGATGCAAAAGGAAATCAATATAGTAAGGGAGCAGATACGTATGTTGATGAGGTTATTAGTAGTATTGAAAAAATAAGTACTGGAGGGGTTGAAGGTAAAAGATTAATAGAAAATTTATCATCGAATCCTAAATATGTAGATATCGCATATAACAAAGGTTACCAAGTCTCCGGCGGTAGCTTTGTTTGGATGGATTTTGGCATGTCAACTTCAGTCTTTGATGAAGGAGGTGAAAGTAAAATGGATAATTGGTTAATTCTTGCTCATGAGCTTGCACATTCGGAAAATTTTATTGAGGGAAAAACTGATAATACTATTTGGGATTATGTTGGAACAAAACCAGTAACAAATGATGAAAAGTACGCAACTCATATTGAAAATAAAATTAGGGCGGAAAATGGGATGAAGTTGCGTACTTATTATGGAATTTTGACAGATGGAACATATAAAAGCACAAATGTAGGTGCTTTGCCAATATTAAGCTCTAAGGGGCAAAGTTTATATTATAAGGATGTTATTAATGTAACAATAAAATACTCAATAGAATGCATGGATGGCATTCAACCGGAACAATTTGAAATAAGTATGCCATATGATTACAGAAAAAATACAAACAATACATCAAGAGATGAAAAGAATATTGAAAATACTATTAATTAGTTTGATTTTTATTACATATTTCTATTCCTGTAATATGGCTGAAAAACAAATTTACAGAAAATACTGTAAGCATAATGCAAACGATTTATTTGCAAAAAGCGTATTTAAAAAAATATTAAAAATAATACCGGATTCAATTTTTGAAAATAATTTTTATTTTTTGAAAGTGGAGAATACAAAACTCCAAAACAGATACTATATATTTAATAATAATACTGTTTTTAGTTTTAATTTAACGCTTAATAAATCCACACACACATTAGAACATACTAATAGAGTGTGTTGCGAGCAAGATTCTTGTCTGATTTATTTAATAAGATCAAACTCAAAAATAATCTTGGATAATGAAATTATTTGGAATGATGGGTATACTATTTACAGTTATAGAATATTTAAAACTGGGTCAGAATGGATAGTGGATACTCCGGAGTATTTAGGACAAAATGGAGTTAAAAGTTATTGTGAGTGATTATTTAAAATTTTGAATTATTTATATGTAATCATTGATGACTTTATAAAAGTTCTTTGAAATAATGTAAATTTCAACATCTTCTTTCCTCCAAATAATACAGTAATGAGTGATCTTGAAGAAGAAATAACAGTTTTATTTTTTTTTATTTCCATTTGTGCTATATTGTTTATTGAATGAGTGTAAGGGGCAAGATACTTTTAAATATAATTGTGTTTATGAGTTAGGTTGTTATTCATTACAAGTTGGTGAAGGAGGGGGAAGTTGTTATTATTAGACCCAGTAATGCTTCCTATACTTTGGAGGAAGGACTTGATTTTTTGAAAGGCTATAAGTCTCCAGTAACGAATGTGAAATTTACTATGATTGATGAATCTGCTTTGCCAAAGGCTTTTGGTAAATAACTAAATTTAAAATGGAATATCAAGCACTAATAGAGAATGTTGACTTTGAAAAAATTGTAAATACTTTGAAAAAAAGTAAAATTAATTTAGTTTTTGAAGATGATATTTTTTTGAAATTTAAAAATACTTCAATTTTCATATGTGATTTAACAGAAAGTTTAATTTATACTTATAATTTTTTGAAGGAAAGGAATAAGTTATCCAGTAGTGATTTCTTATATAATTATTTTAATGAGAAAAATAGTTATACTTCGATAAGTTTTGATCAAGGGGATAATGATGAGATTGAAGATGATTGTTTGAAAACAGCTCACATCATCTGTGAATTTTTATTTTCATTTTTTAATTCTAATATTTATTTATGTGATTCAAATGATAATGTAATTTCTAAATTTTCTGATAAGCAATCATCCTCTAACTAAAATGTTTGTTGGCGTTATACAGAAGTATTAAAAAAGATGAAAAGCAATATTGTAATATTTATTTTCGGAATAGCACTTGGACGTATTCTGTTTATGTTATTAGGGAATAAAAGCATTTTAAATACGTAAAATAAAACTGGTAATCATATGAAAAATGAAAAAATTAAATGCTATGTAGGAAACTACATCTTACCTTATGGTAGACCCACCGTTTTTAATACTGGTTGGGAAACAGATACAGAATTTTTCTGCGAAAGATTCATCTTGTTTGAAACCCTTAAGAATACCGTTATTTGTAGTGGTATGTGCACTGTAATAGATATTGAAACATATAAATTCTTAAAAGGAATAAATGATAATAATGCAGCATTAGAGGATTTTATGGATTGGTTTGGCAAAGAGTTATCCGAATCGGAAATTTTTAATATTGTATCCAATCTAATGGGTGAAGAAAAATACAATGAGATAATAATTAAATTGTTTGAAAGCCAAGTCGTGGGAAATTTATATTACATTAAAAAGAAATACCCTGATAAATTATCATGGTTGAAACGTAACACAGTTTGCAATGAATTTAAGAAGCTTATAGATTTAGTTAGCGATTTAAATCTTACCGTTACAGAATATAAATAAGTAAACAGTGAATATCTTGTAATACATGGGATGGCTACATTATACCCGTGTTAATTTAAAATCAAGCCACTTAAACGTACAAAATAGTTTGGTTTGAGAATCCAATTTTTGAATATAAAAAAGAGTAATCGGATTAACGTAAAATATCCCCCTACACTTTCTTCGATAATTCCAAAATAATTCATTCGAATAATTGAGTAAAAGAAGAAATTACTAAGACAGATTAAAAATATGAATAAAACTATTATTGCTATTTATGGCAGGGCAAACGAAGGTAAATCCGAAACAATAAAAAAAGTATGCCAAATGCTTATTAATTGCTACCCTAATGCAATTCCTTCTGTAGGTAATATTAAATATGACGCAGATATTTTATTAACGATACAATTAGGGGACATAAAAATTGGTATTGAAAGCCAGGGTGACCCTAATAGTCGAATGATTTCTGAGGATACAATTAAAAAATTAGCTGATAATAAGATTGATAATATATTGGGGAATTGTGATATTATAATTTGCGCTACACGAACAGAGGGTAAAACTGTACAAAAGGTTGATGATATTGCAAATGATTATAGTTTTAATACGCTATGGATTAGTAGCTTTTGGTCTCCGACTTTAAACCATGAGGTATTAAACTGCAAAGCAGCAAAGAATATTATTGAAATTATTAAATCATTAATTGTTGGACAATTGTAAATAATAAAATCTATTTTTAATAAAAAATGAATACCCTAATAAATTGCCCTGCATGTAATTTCCCAATGAGTAATGAAGCATCGGTTTGCCCGAATTGTAACAAGCCGAGGGATGTGGGGAATACAAAAGCATGTATAAAATGTGGTAAAGAAATAAACAGCAGAAGGAAGAAATGCCCGGAGTGTGGAGCACTCCAATCACAAGGTTCAAAATTAAATAATAATTCTATGGCAAGTAAAAACAAAAATTTTGGCATTACAATTTTACTCTCAATTATTTTTTTTATAATCGGTGCTATTGTTACTTACCTTTATATATTGCAAAACCCTATTTATGAAAAATCCTGGGCGGAAGTGAATAAGGTTAATGGAGTTTATGTATATTTTAAGTCTGCTCCACTTGTTGAATTTACTTATTTAGGTATTGTTAAAAATGATCTTGTTGAACAAGTTAGTGAGGCTGTAAAAGGCAAAAAAATTATAAAGGCAATAGGTAGTTTGATTTCTACAAGTAAAGAAAATATGGATTGTAATAAACTTATTAATTCTATGACAAAAAAAGCAAAAGAGACATATGAAAATGCTGATGCAGTTATTTTTAATGATAATCTTTCTTCTTGTGAGGTTGTAATATTTAAATAAGTTTTAGTTAAACCAAAAATATATGAGTTATTTAGTAGTTGTAACGTTTGATCTGGAAACTGCAGAATCAAAGGATTATGATTGTGTAAAAGAGGAGTTTGCAAAAATCAATCTTTATCCAACAATAAAGGATGAGAATAATAAAGAATTTGATCTAACAAAAAATACTTTTGCTGGAAAACTTGAAGGTCAAAACACCAATAATATACGCGATAACATACTTAGTGCTGTGAAGAGTATTTTTAAAAATTGTAAAGTTAAAGGTAGAATATTTGTTTCAGTTGGGGGAAATTGGGCATGGGGTATTGCAAATGTTTAGTTTTAGATTTGATGAATAATGTTATAATATTTTAGCAATGCTGACATTAAAGAAAGTATATAAAATAGACAGTTAGATGAAACAGCGGAATCAGAAGTAAAAAATAAAACAAAAAACTATGAAAAAAAATAATATTTATTTTCTGTCATTTATATTCTTTCTATCAGGAATAGGTAATTCTTTTAGTCAGAACACTGCTAAAATTGATTATGACAATGCAAAAGCTGTAAAAGAATCAAAATTTATGGTAGTGCTTAACGATGTTGAAACCGCAATTGATGATTCAGTTAAAAGTGCTATGAAAAAATACTGGACTTTCTGCGATTATGATTTTATAAAAGCATCGGAATATGACACCTATAAAAAAGAAGACGGGTATTCTTTTATGGCTCTTATGTCGGAGGCATTCCAGGGACTCGATATAAACGGTTATGCATACAGGATTGTGTTTGATGCGAAAAAAAACAAGAACCTTGTTTCAGGTTTTGTTTCAAGAGTCATGATGCCCACTATTAAGAATGAAAAGAAAAACATTGTATTGAACACCTACGATTATCTTATTCCTTATATCATTAAAACACTACAAACCGAATTGGACGAAAATTTTAAATCAAACGGGAAAGCTGTGAAATACAACCGCAGCAAGGAAGATATGGGAGATGATAAGAAAATATACAGAGTTGGTGGCTATGCAAAGTTTAAAAAAATGAATCAGCTGCTTCTGTGTAAGGACGGTGTTAAGGATATTGAAGCTGCAAAGAATATGGTAAAAAAAATCTTTGATGTTGATACAAGTAAAGTAAGTTTTGTAAGTAGTGCGGAAATTTCAAAAGCCATTTCTGAAAAGAAAGATAATATTGCAATTGTGTATGCTGATTTCAATGGAAATTGTGAAGTATTTACTGCTGCCAATCTGGAACCGCTTGCTACTGGCTGGGGTCTTTTTATCTGGAATTATGGCAAAAATAAATAGCATTAGAAAGAGACATAACAAGTACAATTTAGTTTTTGTATTAATCGTGCTATTGGTTTTCTTTTCCTGTAAAAAAGATGAATCAATCACACCCACCGTTAAAATTTCCTACTTCTGCACAGTAAGTACACAGGTTAATAAAATGTGCTTTGTTAATGCCTCACTGGGTTTTGCTGTATGCAACAGCGCGAAATTATTAAAGACCACAGATGGAGGAAACAGCTGGAGCGAGGTAACAACATTTCCTGCAATGACCAACAACCTTGTAGATGTTCAGTTTCTTTCAAGTACAACAGGATATGTGCTTACATACAAAGATGTATTTGCTGATGGAAGTGTCTATAAAACTACTGATGGTGGAACCACTTGGAGCCAAATACTTTTAGGAGGAAACTTCGATGCTGCGGCAATAAATTTTCCCACAGTCAACTGTGGATATATAGCTGGAAGTACTGCAATTTTTAAAACCTCTGATGCAGGTGCAAACTGGTTTGCAGTAACAGATCCCTCCTATAACTGCGATCCGTATAAAATTGCATTCGCCACACCCGACACCGGCTTAGTGACGGATTATTTCAATGGCTATACTTACTTCACCACCGATGGCGGGAATACCTGGACGGATCAGTACAATCATATTGTTACTTATGCCAGCCAGATCAAATTTATTTCAAAAACAGAAGGGCTTGCAACAGGTACAGGAACTATTTACAGAACTTCCGATAAGGGTGTAACTTGGACTACGGTAAACAGTTCAACTACCGAAACTGAGTTTATGCTTTCTGGTGTTGATGCAACTACTTCGCTTGGTTTTGCTGTGGGAGACATGTCAATCTTTGTATCAAAGAACAAAGGGACAACTTGGGAATACCGTTTCACACAGAAAGGAATAAACCTGGATGACTGGCTCACCGATGTTCATGTGCTCAATAGCACAACAGCAATTGCAAGTTCTAAATCCGGTATTTTTTATAAAATGGAAATAGTAGAACAATAAAATGAGAAATAATTTAATTTCACTTCTGTTCGTTTTCATGACAACAACAATGTGTTGCTTCTCCCAAATATTTCAGCTTGGTGGTGCAGGGCATATGTATAAACAGACTGGAAGTATTATTTCAGCGTATGATCCTGGTTCTGCACAAGGAACAATTCGATATGCCACTGCTATTGATGAAAAGTCGGGCGTTCCCGGAATTTCATTTTTTTATTATCAGCCGGTGATAAAAGTGAATGATGTATTCAGTGCAGGTATACAAAGTGGTTTTGAATTTTTTGCTATCTATGAAAAACCAAAAGACGTAAGAACCTTTGGTGGACAATATGTGGGACACTGGGGTACGGGGACAGCCTTAAGATTGGGATACCTGATACCAACATCAATTATGGCCAGAATAGGCAATTTAGCAGTAAAGGATAATGAGAAAAGTTTTGGAGGCGCTGTGGGATTTGGAGTAGTTCCCTTTGGTTTTAATATTCCGCTGGAGAAAGGTTTCATGATGCCTTTTAATTTCTGTGCCGAGATAGATTTTAAAAACTGGGGGCTACGGCTTGACCTTCCTTTGAAGAAATATACAAGCACATATAAAAGTTACACTGGGGATATCCCTAGGCTGACAACAAGCTTCTACTCGATTAAAATTATTGCAAAAATATAGAATAATAATAAATGTATGCCCTCAAACCAAAGTGCACTATAGAAAAATATTAATTTTTAATTCTCAATTAATGTATCCTAAACCTACATATCGGAAATTAAAAGCATATGCTTTCGATCCAAGCCTTTCAACACAATTGGAAACGGTTTTTATCAATCAGACCATTTATAAAGTTCTATGGGAAGAAAAAATTATAGATGGACCTATTGGCGAATATATAGAGGTGATTGATTATAACCCGATGATAGGGAAATTTTATAACCCGCTAAACTTAAACGACCCTTTTATTATAGCTAACGATGGAGTAGATCCTTCGGAAAGCAATCCTAATTTTCATCAGCAAATGGTGTATGCAATTGCAATGACCACTATTAAGAATTTTGAAATAGCCTTAGGTAGACCCTCATTATGGGCACCAGATGATGGTTGGAATTTCGTCCAGCGGCTCAGGTTATATCCTCATGCACTAAATGAAGCTAATGCATATTATAGTCCCGCAAAGAAATCTATTCTATTTGGTTATTTCAGAAATAATCAGGTGAATGATTTATTACCTAACGGAATTATTTTTACTTGTTTATCGCACGACATTATTGCTCACGAAACAACCCATGCACTTTTAGATGGGATGTTTAAAAACTTTTCCGAAGCAACGCACCCCGATACTTTGGCTTTCCATGAAGCCTTTGCCGATATAGTTGCATTATTCCAGCATTTCACCATTCCAGAAGTTTTAATACATCAGATTGCAAAAACCCGGGGTGACCTTACTTCTCAGAATTTGTTAGGACAATTAGCCCAACAGTTCGGAAAAGCTATTGGTAATTATGGCGCATTACGCGATGCCATAGGTGAGGTCAACACAAAAACAGGAAAATGGGAATCTAAAAAACCAAACCCGGAAGATTATAAAACTATAATGGAACCTCATAAAAGAGGAGCAATATTAGTAAGCGCTATTTTCGATGCGTTTATTAATATTTACAATTTCAGAGTACAGGATTTATTTAGAATAGCTTCGAACGGAACTGGTATATTGCCCGAAGGACAACTAAACCATGATTTAGTAAAACGATTATCAGCAGTTGCAGCAAAATCAGCTTCGCATGTATTAAACATTTGTATTAGGGCACTCGATTATTGTCCACCCGTTGATATAACATTCGGTGATTATCTCCGTGCCATCATCACTGCCGATTTCGATGTAGTACCAGATGATGAAATGGAATACAGGGTGGCATTTATTGAAGCCTTCAAGAAAAGGGGAATATTTCCAGAGAATGTTCAGTTTCTTTCAGTCGATAATCTCAGGTATCCAGTAATTGATAACAGTCAATCCAATATAGTTAACCCTTTGCAATTCATTACCCAAACCTTCTTAAATCAATATAAAAATGAAATAAGTTTTGTAAAAGATCGAAATAAAATATTTGACATCAATAAAAAATTCCGCGCACAATTACACGAAATATTTAATTACAAATTCGAAAACTTTAATGAATTATTAGAATTGACTGGAATGAAAATTTCAATGGAGGATGCGAATTCAGGAAGATTTGAAGTTCATCGCCTTGCTTTTTGCAACAGGGTGGGACCTAACGGGAACGCCATTAATCAAGTGATTATTAACTTTACTCAAAGTAAATGGTTGGGGGAAAAATATGGAAACATGAAATTCAGGGGAGGAACTACAATGATTATTGATTTGAATCATAACTCCGATGCTGGGATTCCCTTATTAAAATATTGTATTGTAAAAGCTATTGATGATGAGCAACGGATGAAACGCCAATATGAGTTTCAGAATGAGAATGAACTTTTTGGGTTAAGAGAAGTTTATACCACCGAAAATATCAATGATGAAAATACATCACAAAATACCACAAGAAATAAATTCAAAGAACCATTTGCAATAATTCATAATTTATAATTAAGCATATGTCAAAAAAGGTGAACAAAATAAAAGTCAGGATGTATCGCCAAGGCTTGGGTGATTGTTTCCTGATTCAGTTTTTAAGCAACAGCGATACTGTATTTAGCATGATGATCGATTGTGGGGTATTAACCGGAACAAAAGATGCTGATACAATAATGAGAAATGTTGTAAATGACATTGCAGGCATTACGGGCAAGAAACTTGATGTTGTTGTTGCAACCCACGAACACTGGGATCATGTTTCCGGATTTGTTCAGGCTAAAGCTGAATTTGATAAAATATCAATTGGAAAAATTTGGCTTTCATGGGCAGAAAATCCGAATGACAAGCTGGCTAAAATTTTAAAAAAGGATATGGCTTTAAAGTTAAATGCCTTGCAACAGTTTCGCGCCAATGTCCAACTTGATGAGTTTTCAATGGTGGATAATGCCTTATCGTTTTTTGCAGCAGGTGAAGGCAGGAAAACTAGTGATGCCTTGGATTATTTAAAGAAAAGAAAAGAAGCAGAAGTGAATTATTACGATCCGGGCGAAGTTATTAAGCTTGAGGACTTACCCGATTTCCGCTTTTATGTTCTTGGCCCACCCAAAGATGAAAAAGCAATAAAGCAAAACATGAGTTCTAAAGACAATATTATATACAAGTTGGGTATGGGTAACGATTTTCTCGCAGCATTCACCGATCAGAAAAATGATTTAGATAAAAATATTTTTGGTGAAAAATATTTACTCGGTAACGACAAGGAAGAAATATCAAAAAAATATAACAGCGAAAGTGCCTCATGGAGGAAGATTGATGATGCGTATTTGAATAATGCCGATAATATTGCGCTGAACCTTGACAGCAATACCAATAATACAAGTTTAGTAATAGCCATTGAATGTGTAAAAACTGGGAAAGTGCTTTTATTTCCGGGAGATGCACAGGTAGGAAGCTGGACTTCATGGGATTCATACACTTTTAATATTGAAAATAACAAGAATAAAAAAGTTGAAGTTCATTCTGAGGATCTATTATCGAATACCGTTTTATATAAAGTGGGGCATCATGGTAGTCATAATGCAACCATTAAGAATAGAGGATTAGAATTAATGACCAACGATGAATTGGCAGCCATGATTCCTGTTGATAGAGCTATGGCAAAAAAGAAAAAATGGAAAATGCCCGCGGACAAACTTTATAAACGATTGGTGGACCTAACGGGTGGTCGTATTATTATTCTCGATGATGATAAAATTGAAGGAAAAGAAAGTGGTAAAAGAAAAAAATCAACGAAGAAAACTGATTTTGATAAAAATATTACTTCGACCAAGTTATTTCATGAATTAACAATAGAACTATAATTAGAGTAAGAGTTTAGTTACGTTAAGTTCAGATTTGCACATTTAATAATCAATATTGGATAACTACTAATTATATAATGATAGTATACTTTGAACAAAATTTATTCGATTGATAACAATAAACCAATTAATAAAAAAATATTTTATTTTCAATTAAGGAACCTTGATTTAATAACAAATTATTTATTTTAAATTAAATTTAGAACGATGTATAAAGATGTCAGGAAATTAGTAGAAAATAACAAAGTTTCCTTCTCTGAAAAACTTTCTTTACGTAAAAGATTTAAACGCGATTACCCTGAAATTTATTCTCTTTTTGTAAATCTAGATTTAACTGAAAATGTAAAAATTTTAGAATTGCATTATATTTTAAGGCAGTTATTAATTTATTATTTAAAAGAAAAAGATAACCAACTAAACCAACTACAAGACTTATTAAAAAAAAATAAAAAAAATCCTTTTAAAATCAAATCAGAAATCACAAATTCGAAGGATTTAAATTGTCAGGTTAAGCTATTATCATATCAAGTTGATGAAAATATTGTTTTCCATTTCAAGAAGGTTAAGACTATTTTTAATCATTATATGGATCGAGATTTACCTTATTATGAATTGAATAAATATGATGCTAATATAATAAAGGATAAATTAGTTAGAAATCTTGGAGATAAAATAAAAAGTATTAAAGGCCCAAGAGGTGGGTATCTATGGGTAACAAAAGATGATTTGATAAATCAATTAAAAAATAATGGGAATAATTTTACTGAAATATTTTACAATCTTGGTTTAGATAGAACTTTGGGATTAGACAATGAACCATTTGTTTCCATTGGGATACCTGGTCCACTATTGTGGTTATTTTGCCCTACAATATTTATTGATTCTGGAGAATATTTTAGACCAAAATACAGAAAAGATAATTGGGGAGAAACATTAAATTCTAAAAATTTAAATCCTGGATTTTCGGAATCTATTGTTAAAGAATTAAACTTTCCTAAACAAAACTATCAAGATTTAGTAATGGTGGGTTATGTGAGTGCTGATGAAATTGATGTTAAAAAACGAGCTAAAGATTTGCTTATAAAGTCACTGGAAGACATAATTGAATGGAACATTTTAAATTAAAATTATGAAAGAAGATAGTACAGAAAATATTCCTAAATGGCTAAGTTCTAAAGATGAATATTTCTTGCGAAATTGGTTGGTTAAGGCCATTGTAGAAGGCGATTATAGTCCTCTTCCATATATTAGCAGAGATGATCATGAAATGTACTTTATAGATTTTTGCGATCATATTATTAAAATGTACAAGCAGGAAGGATTTTTGCAAGTCGAAGTATTTAAAAATATCATACGTGAAATATTGCAAGAATTTAGATTAGAATCATACACAAAACTATGGGATAGCAAGACCAAAGCATGCGATTTATTGACTTCAATTCTAATAATATGCTTTTATCTAAAAATAAACAAAATATCCGAATATGTTCTTTTTTTAATGGAAACGGAACTTTTAAAGGGCCTTAAAAATAGCCATGATGAAGATCTCCATTCTTGTCTTTATAGGATACTAATAAGCATACCTGTTCCAAATGAATATCAAGCTAAAATCAAGGAACTTTGCATTCGGGATTTGAAATATCCAAACTATTCATATATTGCATATCGTTGTTTATGGCAAACTGATATTATTAATGGCGTGAAGTATATTCAGCAATTACATAATTCATTTTTTATGGATAAAAATGCTTTTGACTTTTATGAGAAAGTCGCTACTTTTATCGAAGAAAATAACATCTTTGATCAAATGGAAATTCTTAAAAGTAAATTAAGTAAAAAGGAAATTGAAAATTTCATATATTTACTTTTAAATGAAAATTTTTTTAACACCTATTTTAAAACTGACAAGCACATTGAATTTTTATTTTCTAATGGGTTTATTGTACCTGATATAAAGTTTAAAGTTGGGAATGAAGGGGCGCCAGAATTGATAAAAATGGTTAGAGCAAAGTTAATGAAGTATCAAGTTGAACCATTTACACTCCTTAATATTGAGAAAAAATTAGCTAAAAAAGAGATGTCAAAATCCTTTAACTTTGACTTTAATATAAACTAATCATATCATGCGAGAATTACCTATTAATATAATCGAAAAAAATTATTTGTGGTTGAAAAAGTATTATAAAAATTTACTTATAATTAAACAAGACACACAGGATATTCTGAATGATTTTGATATTTATTTTGCAGTTGACTGTGTAGATATTTTACTCTATTTATTTCCATATTTAAATATTGATAATGAAAGAGAAATTCAGAGTTCTGATGAGGATTATCTGGCAAGAAAGCAACTCACTAGATATTTTTTATTTGATCACATGTATTATTCACAGAGAACAATATTACCACCACATTTATTTGAGTTAAACTCATTCTTTTATAAGTTTAATGAATTTATAAATAAAATACTTTTAAATGTAGATAAGAAAAATGATTTAATAAAAATTTTAGAGAGTATTAATTCAAGCGATAATGTAAAAAAATCAATTAAGGCATTAATTAACCAATATAAGCACATTAATTATCTTGTAATGGCTTGTACTCAGCCAATAAACGGGAAAGGAATGAGTGAGAAAATGTCGAAAAAATTTCTAAAAATAGAAGAAATTGATGACAACTTAGCTAAAGAAACTATAGCTGAAATAATTGATATGGATAATGAGAAATTTGAACAATATTTTGAAGGACGTAGAAGGAATAAAACATTGCAAAATTATATTGATGCTAAAAGTTTGCAATTATGTGATGAAATGAATAAAAATACTAAATCAAAAAATAGATTTTATATCGTTTCAAGTGCCCATATTTACTCTGATTTGTACAGCACTAATCCAGATTTACCAATTAGACCATTAGATGTTTTTACTACATACATAAGTATAACAAGCGAATTTAATCCTCGTGATTTTAATTCGACTAATCAATATCATAAGAATGTACTTAATATTGTTAACCAAGGAATAGAAGAAATACAGCCATTATTGGAAGCATTAAGGAGTTATCAGAATTTAAAATTAAATTGTAATGTTCTTGATCAAGATTCCAATAATGAACAAGACAAATGTGACAATTGTGAATACAAAAATGATACTTGTGATAAATTAATTAGAGTCTCCGAAAAAATTATTAACCATAAAGAAAAAATAGAAAATGTAAAATATATATTAGGTGGGGTATTGCCATTTGATGCTGAAATGAAATCAAGAGTTAAATTGGATTCTGAAATTCAAAAGAAATTAAAAGTAATTATTGAAAATTTAAAGATAGGCGGTAATGATTTTCTAATAAATATTAAAAATCAATTTATGATTGAAAATGAATTTGATATTTTAAATTTCTTGACCCTAATGAGAATTTCAGAAAATAATAATAAAAATAATATAATAATAAAAATTCCAGATGCGCATATATATCTTTCAGAATTCATTATAGGATTCATTAAAAAAAATAAAGATTTAAGTTCTGAATCTAAAAATAATATTTTTGAAATATTTGATAAAATCAAATCAAACAAAAAAGAAGAGATTATTAAGAATATTCAAAATCTTGCTATTGATGCCTGTAATTCGGATAAATTAGAAGTTACAATATATTTGCAGTTGATAATATATTATTTATGTGGTCAGGATAATATTATACTTAATATTTTTAAAAGTGAAAAATATCAAAATCTTTTTAATGATAAAAACTGTAAAGAATACAAACCGGAATATTATTTCTTATATGCTTTAATTTTACATCAAAAAATTTTTAATGAACGCTATAGTATTTTTAAGGATGGGGATTTAAAGTATTATATCATAGAGTTCTTTAAATCTGTAAACCTTTATGAATGCAATGATCCTCGTTTTAAGTTTCAAAAAGCACTAATGCTTGCTATTATTTATGAACAATCCGTAAACTGTAAAAGTACAATTTTGAAAAATTTTATTATTGATGTGACAGGTAAATATTACACATTTGCTCAAGTTGAATCTTTATTTACAGAAGTAAAAGATCTTTTAAATGTTGATGTAAATTATCCTTATTTGGGAAAAAGGATAATAAATAATATTTGTTATGTGCGAGCCTTAACGTCAAAGAAGAAAGATATTTCTAAATTAATGGACGCAAAAGATAAAATGGAAAAAAAGTTTGACTTACCGAAATCTATTGAAGAAATTAACCCCGCATATATAGACACCTACGCATTAGTTTTGCAGAAAATTGGAATGTTTAATGATAATAGTAATTATTTATTAATAGCAGAAGAATATTTTGATAAAATTAGTAAAAGAAAAGATATAGATGATAACGCAAGATATGAGGCTAATAAAAGTATAGCTGATATTAAAAAAATATTACAAGAGAAAAATAAGAATACTTAGTTTGAAACATAAAAAACCCACAGTAATGTGGGTTTTAATAATTAAAAAAACTATAATTTATCGTCTTTAATGTTTTGAAGTTCCTTAGTAAAATTGACTAACTTTTCAACTTCAAACCAATTATTGGGATTTTTTAAAAACATTTTTTTGTTTTTTTTTAATTTATCCTTAAGTTGTGTAAGAAGAATTTTCGATTCCTCATATTTTATTTCGTAACTTCTTAAGCAATCCTGATCTTTTTCAACAGAATTTGCATCAAAATATGTCATTGTCATTGATCATAGATTTTGGTTTATACATTAATTTGTTTTGATTAAAATCTAACATGCAAAACAAAAATTAGCAAGGAAATATACTTGACTGCTACTGCCATAATATTGTATAATGTTAGTCGTTGACTTATACTAAAATTGGGGGTTCGGGGGATTTTCCCCCGACAAGATAGCGAGTGGACGAGACGAGTTGTCCGTCCACTCGCTATCTTGCTGACACCGTTTCCAGTTGTGAGACCGTAAATTTATCACCCCTAATATTTCTCACCAAGACTTTAATAATTTGTTTTTTTCATACTCAAGAATTCTTACATTTACATCATAATATTTCAATCACATAAACTCAATTGGCTTGTATTTTAAATAAAATTCAATTATAATTATTGGTAATTAATATACAGTAAATAGGTTTAAGCCTATTTATATGGTGGTGCAATAGTTAGAATACAATTTAAACAAATATGGCAACAACAGTTATACAAGCATTTAATAAATTTTTGGCTGACTCAGTCAATCTTGATCCTGAGCAGACAAAAAAAGCTCGTGACAGTCGTGAATGGTTAGTCGGGCAAATTCAGACTTTTCCGAACAACGATAAGAAATTTCCAAGCATTTACACGGAGAAAAATATTTTTTTTGGCTCATTCTCAAGAAGCACTAAAAAGAGACCATTAGACGACATAGATATAATGATTTGTTTAAAGGCTGATGGGTATACTTATAATGAATTATCAGACAAAATTGAAATTTCAGTTCCTGACACTGCGGCGAGATTTTTAGATTATACCAATGATGGAACAAGTATTTTAAATTCAAGAAAACTTATCAATGCAATTATTACTAAGCTTGCTGGCGTACCTCAATACAAAAAAGCAGACATCAAAAGAAATTTAGAAGCAGCGACACTAAATCTTCAAACTTACGACTGGGTTTTTGATATAGTTCCATGTTTCTTTACTACAGAAGACCAATACAAAAAAACCTACTATATCATTCCAGACGGCGCAGGCAATTGGAAAAAAACAGATCCAAGACTTGATACTGAAAGGCTTTTAAAACTTAATTCAGTACATGAAAAAATTTTATTGAATGTAATTAGAAGTGTTAAATATTGGAATAACAGACCTACAATGCCAACAATGGGTTCTTATCTTTTAGAAAATATGATACTTGATTATTACTCAGAAAAAACCAGTGTTGCATCTAAATATGTAGACATTGAACTTGTTGATGTTTTTTATGAAGTTCATTGTCGAGTATCTAAGCCAGTAAATGACCAAAAAAATATTCAAGGTGATTTAAACAACTTAAGTGCTGACGAAAAAAAGAAGATAAGTGACAGAGCTTATCAAGATTACGCAAAAGCATTTGATGCCAGGAAATTTGAGAAAGAAGAAAATCAAAAAGATTCTATTAACAAATGGAGAGAAATATTTGGTGACGACTTCCCTAAATATGAAGAATAGTGAATAATAATATTTTGACAAGAGAAAATAAAAGTTCAAGCATTGAAAAGCTTGCTGCACAAAGAGAATTGTATTCTAAAGCAAAAGTGTTTTTTTATGTGCAAATATTTATTACTGTAATAAGCCTCGTCCTTTTATCTTTTTCTCAGCTTATTTTTTGCAAAGTAGATTTCACTCTCATAATTGCAACATTCAGTTTTTTTGCGGTAATTGCCGACAACTTATTCGAAACGTATATTGGTGGGCTTAAAGAAATGGCTGCTAAAATTCAAGAGTTTTTTGATACCATCGTTTTAGATATTAAATGGAACAATATTTTGTGTTTAAACAAACCTGAGTATAATGTCATTTTCAAATATTACACAATACATAAATCAAAGAAAAAAGATTTTTCGAAGTTCACTAATTGGTATGAACCTGAAATCTCAAATGTTACAGAACAGACAGGGAAACTAATATGCCAAAAGACTAATTGCAACTATGATTCAAGTATTAGAAAAAAATACAACAATGTTATTTTGTTCATTGGGGTATCCACAATTCTTTTAATCTTTATTTTTACAATATTTTCGGATATTACATTAAGCAAACTTATACTGACCGTAATCTTCCCAGCAGTACCAATTATTCAGTGGACACATAAAAACATAATTGCCAATAATGATTCTATTAAAAATCTAGAACAACTGAACAGCTTACTGAATTCGAGCTGGAATGACCTTAAAAATGGAGCACAAATAAGTGATGAAGTAATTAGGCAAATACAAGATGGCATTTATCTGAATCGAAAAGGTAGTCCACTCATTCCTGACTTCGTTTATAATAAACTTCGAGACAAATTAGAGTTGCAGACATATTATTCAGTTGGACAACTTGTAACTGAAATAAACGGGCAATGAAAAGAATTGATAGAGCAAACAGGCAGATTAATATAAGCAACAGAAGTATTTTCTTGGTAATTTTTATTACAATTTATATTGGAAAATTAATTTAATGGAAGCACCACAGTCTTTAAGACGACCAGCAAACTGGCAGGACTTTGAATCTCTCTGTAAGAAACTTTGGGGAGAGATTTGGAATTGCCCAGAGATTCAAAAAAATGGACGACTTGGACAGGACCAATCCGGCGTTGATGTTTTTGGAATACCATTCAATGATGACAGTTATTACGGTATTCAATGTAAAGGCAAAAACGAGTATATACATTCTCAATTTACGGAGAAGGAAATAAATAATGAAATTGAAAAGGCAAAGAGATTTGATCCACCTCTAAAGAAATTTTATTTAGCAACAACAGCAGTAAATGACAGTAAAATACAGGCATTAATTAGAAATAAAAATTTAGAAAACAAATCCAAAGGGCTTTTTGAAGTTCATCTATTTGCTTGGGAGACGATAGTGGACTTAATTGATGAGAACAAACAAACCTATGATTGGTATGTGAAAAATCAAAACTATAAGACTAAGAAAAGTGTAATTCTCACATTTCAAAATGGACTTATTGAGATGGATTATAATCCAAAATTTAGAAAAACTATTACTCATTATAATCAAAAGATAGTTCCTGTCGTTGACTCATTGAATGCAAACTCGATATTTGGATTAGTTCCCGAACGAAATAAATATTTTGATATTAATTCTCTCGCAAGATCTTTTGGGACTACAATAAATTTAAGTTTCATTCCTGTTGAAATTAATATCCACAACACAGGAGATGACCCAATAGAAGAATTTAAAGTATTTCTTAAGTTTGAAGGCGAAATTCAAGATTTGTCAGACACCAACGAAAAAAGAAATAGTGTAATTCCACTATATACTAATCACATTTCAAACACCTTCTTGTGGGCAGATTCAATGAGTGGGAAAATTATTCCAAAAAAAAATATTTTGGTAGGGGATGATAATTTAAGGTCGGAGGATATTTTTATTAAACCGTTTCCAAAGCAATCTAAAATTATTATCAAGTGGAAATTAATTTCAAGAGATTTTAAAGACGAAGGACAATTAATCATAAATGTATTACCTGACATTGAAACAGAATTTAAAACAATTTTAGTTAATGATCCATTAAAGGTAAGAATTGAAGACGGTGAAATAGATGATTTTATCACAGAGAAAAAAGAAAAGGAGAAATAGATATATGGACACTAAGCTTATTCTTTCAGATAAGATGGTTGCATCTATCTTTATTTTGATTCACCGGCTTATGGATGGGCTTTTAGGTGCGATATTATAAAATTATTGTCTTCAATGTTTTTCCTGATTCTTTACAAGTTATCTTTCATAAAAAACTCAATTCAAATTTTATTATGACAAAAAAAATATATCAATTGCAAATCAAATTATTGGAATCAAAACCACTAATATGGAGGGAAATTATAATAAGACCAGACACATTATTGGTTGATCTACACCGAATAATTCAGACAACAATGGGATGGACTAATTCTCATCTGCATCAGTTTTCGCACGATAATATTGATTATGCCCCTGAAGAATTTGAATTAGAAGGTAGTCAGGATTCTCGAACAACAAAATTGAATACAATACTAAAAAAAGAAAAAGACAGCATTTTATACAAATATGACTTTGGAGATGCATGGGAGCATGAAATAATCTTAGAGAAAATTTCCGAAGACGATAATAAAAATCAAATACCCCGTTGTATTGGAGGAGAACGGCATTGCCCACCCGAAGATTGTGGAGGGATTTGGGGCTATGAAGATTTATTAAAAATAATCTCTCATCCCAAGCATAAAGAATACAAAGGAATGTTAACCTGGTTAGGTGAAAAATTTAATCCAGAGCAATTTGATTTAAAAGCTGTAAATCAACAACTGAAAAAGAAAGATTTTGGTTGTATCTGGCTTTGATAGCATAGTTACTCCAATAGTCTACGACAGCAATTTTGCTAAGACCGTTTCCAGTTGTGATATCTTAAATAAAAACACCGAATTTATTTGATTCAAGAGTTTGGATTAGCTTGTGAGTAAGCAAGAATTGAAACAATGAGATTTTATGCTTTTCTTTCTATATGAATGAAAAGACAGAAAAATTTTCTCACAGGATTCTTGGCTATCGCCTAACTCAAGTTCAGTGACGGTATTACAAGTGATGGTTAGAAAGAAACTGATATTGTGAAGTCCTTTGATACGTTTGGGAGTGCATTAGTTTTGTTTTTTAGTTGGGACAATGTAAAGTGGTATAGAAGTGTGATGTAAAACTTTTTCCGTAACACTTCCCATAAGTATATTTGATAACCATTTCCGGCTATGAGAGCCGATAACAATAGTATCCACATGCAATTCATTTGCAGTTTTTAATATAGCATCGGCGCAATCGCCATCTTCAACAACAGTTTGTATTGTTTTATCACCGAGGTGGTCTTTCGATTTGTTAAGAAAATCCATTGCTGCCTTTTTTATTGCCTCAACACTATTCGTTTGCAATAAACCTCTATCCGTTATTCCAGCATATCCCATTATCGGATCAGATCCTGCCGGAGAATAATAAACAGGATCAGGCATTACATGCAGTAATATAACTTCAGCATCCATGGCTTTTGCCAATGAAAAACCTACTTCTGCCACTTTTTGTGCGGTTGGATTATAATCCAGTGCAATCAATACTTTTTTCATTTCTTTATATATTTTCTCAGGATAATGAATAATAAACATTTGCTATTTTTTTGCCAGCATCTTCCCATTTCAGATTACCTACTTCATTTTTCCCATTGAGTTTTAACATTCCTGACAATGCTTTATATTCAAGCAAGCAATGAATGGCATCAGCCAGACTATCGGTGTCCCAAAAATCTACTTTTAATGCGTATTTCAGAACTTCTGATACACCTGACTGCTTTGAAATTATGACAGGAACATCATATTGCATCGCTTCCAGAGGTGTAATTCCAAATGGTTCGGAAACTGAGGGCATTACATAAACATCGGACATTCGAAGCAGCCTACTCACTTCTTCACCTTTAAGGAAACCTGCAAAATTTACTTTAGAAGAAATTTTATATTTTGCTACTTCCTTAACTATTCTATTTCTCATATCTCCGCTTCCTGCAATAACAAAGCGTACATTTTTAACTTTTTTAAGAACTTTATTTGCTGCCTCGATAAAATAATCGGGTCCCTTTTGAAAGGTTATTCTGCCTAAGAAAGAAACTAATTTCTCATTGACGGGCCTGATTATTCTTTGGGAATTATTATCATTGGGAAAATCCACACCATTATGTACTGTAACAACTTTTGACGGATGAATTCCATAACGTTCTATGATAATATTTTTTGTGTAGTTGCTAACAGCAATAACTTTATCTGCAGACTGCATGCCATGTTTTTCAATATCATAAACAGCCTTATTTATGTTTTCTCCGCTTCTGTCAAACTCAGTAGCATGCACGTGTACAACCAAGGGTTTGTCCGATAATTCTTTGGCAAGGACTCCTGCAGGAAAGGTGAGCCAGTCGTGAGAGTGAATGATATCGAAGTTTTTTTCTGCTGCTAAAAAAGAAGTAACATAGGAAAAGCGTGAAATTTCCTCCCATAAGTTGATCCCATATTTGCCTGAAAACTTAAAACCTCCTTCTTTTTCCTGATGCACTTTTTGCGATTGACTTTTTAAGAAATCCGTTGCATTTTTTTCGTATTCTTCGGGCGACATGTAGGGAATTAATTTGGAATACACTTCTTTAAATGTTACGTTTTTCCAAAAATCTTCAGTCAGCATTTTTTTGTGACTTACAGGTATCTCACCTGCATCCTGAAGGCTAACATATCTGAGATCTTCATCACCATATGCACATGGAACAACAAAATCAACCTGGACATTTTGTTTTGCCAATCCTTTTGTAATTCCGTAACATGCTGTTCCCAAACCTCCGGTAATATGTGGGGGGAATTCCCATCCAAACATTAAAACTTTCATTACTTATGATTTATAAAAGGAACAGTATGTTTTTTAGAAAGCACAAAATTATTAATACTACAGAGTCCTGTAATGAAGAAGTAATTAACTTAGCATTAGGATTACATTAAGAGTGCATGGCAATTAGATCAATTCGTGTATCATTTGAATTACTTCCGGCAGATAGATAAATAGAAAAAAATATGATTGGATAAGTTCTAAAACGACCTAATGCAATGAACGACCCTAGAAGTATATTGTTTGCATTAAGAAGTAATTAAAATGAGATAAAATTCAACTAAAATCTATGATATAATTAAGAAGTGATTAAAATTGTTAAGTCACCCACAATTTGAATCAGATATTTATAAAATAGATCGCCAATATCTATTTTGTTTTATTTTTTTTGCATGATATTTTTTACTGAATATTATTTCATATTAGTTGTAATTTGATGAAATCGGTCGAAGGAATTAAAATAATGTCTATTATTGCATCATAATAAACTAGGGGTGCCTTACTTTCAGGCTGAGATCATACCCTTTATACCTGATCAGGATAATACCTGCGTAGGGAAGTAAAGAAAATTTAATTGCAGAAAGTTTTGATCCCCACTGTTTATTCAAGTTTAATACTTAATAAACAAAAAAATGGAACAAATCGTATCAGCAGGAATTATCGATTCCTATTTTAAAAAACTTAAAGAAAATTTATCTGTTGATGTTGCAATTGCCGGGGGCGGCCCTTCCGGATTGGTCGCTTCGTATTATCTTGCCGGAAAAGGTTTAAAAGTCGCTTTATTTGAACGCAAGCTCGCGCCCGGTGGCGGAATGTGGGGAGGAGCTATGATGTTTAATGAGATTGTTGTGCAAAAAGATGCTTTGCATATACTCGATGAATTTAAAATTGACTACAACCATTACGAAACGGATTATTACACCTTGGATTCTGTGCATGCAACATCCGCTTTGATTTACCACGCAACAAAAGCCGGTGTGCGGATGTTCAATTGCACTTCAATTGAAGATGTTGTTTTTCAAAACAACAAAGTAAGCGGTATAGTGGTAAACTGGGCGCCTGTTCATCGCGAACACATGCATGTTGACCCGCTTGTAATAATGGCAAAGGCTGTAATTGATGGTACAGGGCATGATTGCAGTATTGCCCGCACACTTGAAAGAAAAAACAACATTAAATTAGATACAGAAACAGGAAAAGTAATGGGCGAACGTTCCTTATCAGTTGAAGAAGCAGAGCGAACAACTATTGAAAATACTAAAGAAATTTATCCTGGATTGTTTGTATCAGGAATGGCTGCAAATGGTGTAAGCGGTGGGTTTAGAATGGGACCTATTTTCGGAGGGATGTTACTTTCTGGTAAAAAAGTTGCTGAATTAATTTCTGTGCAATTACAAAAAAAATAGTTATGGAAGATTTTGGCTTATATATTATTTTAACCAGACCTTTTTTACCGTATATAACCATTGCAGAAAAATGTGTTGCTCATGGTATAAAAATGTTGCAGTTACGCGAAAAAAATCTTCCCGATAAGGAATTGATAAAGATTGGAAAAGAAATCCGCAATATAACTAAGGGTACTTGCACGAAACTGGTAATTAACGACAGACCTGATATTGCAGCAATATGCGAAGCTGATTTTTTGCACCTTGGGCAGAATGATATTTTAATAAATGATGCAAGGAAAATTGTGGGAGATATGAAGATTGGATTATCTACACATTCTATCGAACAAGCTAAAGAAGCTTTGAAAAATAATCCATCTTATATTGGATTCGGTCCTGTGTATCCTACAAATGCAAAAGCAATACCCGACAAGCCCGTAGGCATCGAACAATTAAAACAAGTACTTGGTTTTGCCAATATACCTGTAGTTGCTATCGGCGGTATTTTCCCTGAAAATATAATACATGTTATTGATGCAGGGGCAAAAAATATTGTCATGGTAAGGTATTTTATGCAAACCGGCGAGTTCGACAAAAGAGTCAATGAAATTAAAAAATTATTTTAAAAGACAGAAAAAATGAGCACTCAAATACAAAAAGCCCGTAAGGGAATTATTACACAAGAAATGATTGATGTGGCAAAACAAGAAAATGTTAATCCCGATTGGCTTCGCAATGAAGTAGCAATAGGAAGAATTGTAATTCCGAAAAACATAAATCATGATTTTCCTGTTCGCGGTATTGGTAAGGGATTAAGCACGAAAATTAATGCTAATATAGGCACATCGGAAAAACATTGTGATCTGGTTGAAGAATTAGAAAAAATGAAAATTGCCATAAAACATGGAGCCGATGCAATAATGGATCTCTCTACCGGTGGAAATCTCAGGATAATATTGCAGCGTATTTTAAAAGAATCGTCTGTCATGGTTGGTACTGTTCCTATTTATAATGTTGCCACACGTTTGCTTTCGGATGGGAAAAATATATCCCAACTTGATCCTGAAGATTTATTTAATGAAATTGAGATGCAGGCCAGAATGGGCGTAGATTTTATGACATTGCACTGTGGCGTTACAAGATCATCGCTCTCCTTTTTAAAAAACGATGAAAGGGTTTGCGGTATAGTTAGCCGTGGTGGCGCAATATTGAAACGATGGATGACAAATAATAATAAAGAAAACCCATTATACGAGCAATATGATAGGATCCTTGATATTTGTGAAAAATACGATGTTACTATCAGTCTTGGCGATGGAATTCGTCCGGGTTGCGGTGCTGATGCAACTGACAGGGGACAGATCGCAGAGCTTTTGGTACTTGGCGAACTGGTTGATCGTGCAAGGGAAAAAGGAGTACAGGTAATGGTTGAGGGACCAGGGCATATGCCTCTTGACCAAATAGAAATGAATGTAAAAATCATGAAAAGACTCTGTCATGAAGCTCCTTTCTATGTATTAGGGCCTTTGACTACCGATTCGGCTCCGGGATACGACCATATTGTCGGAGCTATTGGTGGAACAGTTGCTGCAATTCATGGTGCGGATTTTTTATGCTATGTAACACCAGCAGAACATCTGTGTTTGCCGACAGTAAATGATGTAAAAGATGGGGTAATTGCAAGCAGGATAGCAGCGCATAGTGCCGATGTTGTAAAAAATACAAACGGTGCACGAGAGAAAGATTATATAATATCAAAGGCCCGTCGTGATTTGGACTGGGAAACAATTTTCAATAATGCTATCGATCCCGAAATAGCTCGTAAAAGAAAAAATGAATCCGAAAGCAGTAATGAAAATCATTGTACAATGTGTGGTAATTTGTGTGCCGTGAAAAACGATAAAAACATGTAATGAAATATTTTTTAACTATTGCCGCCTCTGATAATAGCGGTGGTGCAGGCATTCAGCAAGATATTAAAGTAGCTCATGATTTAGGATATTGGGCCCTTTCTGCCATTAGCGGTATTACCGTGCAGAACTTTAAAGAAGTTTTTGAAATAGAAGCAGTAAAACCTTCGCTGTTGCAATCCCAAATTGAGCAATGCTTGATGTCGTTTCCGGTTCAGGCAATAAAAATAGGTGTTATAGGTAACATTAATTGTATAAAAATTATTGCCAGTTGTTTGGAAAAATATTCTGCAAAAAATGTTGTGTTAGATCCTGTACTGTTTTCAACAAGTGGGAAAACTTTTTTAAATCCATCTGCTTTAAATGTTTTAAAAAAGACATTGTTCCCTTTAACAGTATTAGTAACCCCTAATAAACCAGAATTCGAAATTCTTACTAAACGAAATATAAATAATATTGATGAAGCGATTGAAATTGCAAAGGATAAATGTTTGGAATGGGAAACATCTATTTTAATTAAAGGTGGACATTTTAATGATCCTATGATAACAGAAGCATTAATAACAAATACTCATGTTAGTAAATTTCAAAGAGAAAGGAAAAATTATAATTACCAGCATGGAACTGGGTGTACTCTTTCTTCTGCACTTGCATGTTATTTAGGTCGAAATACATCTCTATCCAACGCATACTCTTTAGCTACAGAATATCTTATTAAACATTATGATTCATTGCAAATTGAAATGTCCTGATTTATCTCGACTTCGGTTGTAAAATGTAAATCGTCAGCAAAATGTTTACCAGTAAATGATTAATTTGAATGTGTGATTTAAAGACTTATTTACTTTTTTACTTTTCCGGGAATTGTAAAAGAATGATAAACCAACCAAGATTGGGGCCTGGTTGATGCATAACTCTGAAATATCCTTTTAACCGGTTTGGTTCGATAAATTTTTTATCAAGCAATCTATCTTTGTTATCCTGGTCGAAAATGACTCTGAATCCACCGGAAATCGTTTTTAAGGAATAAAATTGAGGCAATGAAAGGGTTAGGTTATTTTTAAATTCTTCAGTTAAAGCAGGAGATAGGGTAAGGTTTAGGAAGACTGTTTTTTGATTATAAATAAATAATAACTCAATAAACCGCTGAATGCCCTGAATATCATTTAAACTAATTTTAATTTTTCTGTGCCATTTTTTTATATGTAGGTATATTACAAAGAATACGACTACTACTGAAAATGTAACTAAAACTATATAGCTGGTTTCTTCCATTTCTTATTAAATTTCAGATTAAAAAAACTTTAAAAGTATACAGGAATATTCTTACGGAACAAGTAAAACAGGTAACGGAAAGATAAAATCAGTTAACGGTAGGTTTCTAAAAGTTAACGGTAAATTCTTGAGTAAAATTAAAGCCCCGAAATATCTCATTCGGGGCTTATTTAATAAAATAGAATTATATTATTCTTTCTCGTAATGATATTCGAAGATATAAGACCCCGATGTTGATTGGAGCCATAATTCATTGTTCTTCAGACGTAGGATTTTGTATGTATCAGAAGAACTACTTCCGTTTGGTGTGAATGTTATGGATTCTTTGTCACTACTAAATTCCCAATTCCCAGTCTCAGACGAGCCACTCCAAGTTATTACATATGATTTATCCTTTTTAATATCAATTTTTTCGCTACTAATTGTGTGTTGAGCTCCATTAATGGTCTCTTCTGTAAGCTTCCATTGGTTTGTAATCCTGGCTTTTTTCGTATTTAGGCTAAAAGCCGGACCATCTTCATATTTTTTACATCCGGTCAAAGTTATTGCACTTATAAATACAATGCTTAAAAAAATCAAAATTTTGGTTTTCATTTCTAAGCTGTCAGTGATTATCGTGCTGACTCCGCACTTTTAATAATTGGAAAATGGAATTATTGACAGGTTATTGTCTGATCTTCATTTGCAATAATTTGAAAAGCAACATCATTTGTTTTATAGGTTGCTGTTCCTCCTCCACAATCGCCGCACGGAGCATAACCAGATTGATCATATTTCATAGTGTATTTGCCGCTAACATTTGCAGTATAATTACCAGGATTAAGTTCTCCACAATCGAAAGTTGAATTATTTGTCCCGCCTACAGTTTTAAGAGTTGTCCCTTGTTCTGTTTTTATGGTAATGGCTATATCTGAAATTGGTATTGTAGGATCTGAGCAACAGCCCGAATTCGAATATGTTGCCGGAAGTTTTCCCACAGCATTTAAGTGTCCCGTTTCCTTGTCTTTTTTGCAGCCAGGTGTTGCTATAATTGCGCCTATCAAAGAAAGGCAAATGAATAAAGTGATTATTTTCATTGTTCTCATACGAATATCGTTTTTAGTTTTCCTTACTCTTAAGGCTTTTCAGGTTTCGCCCCGTTTTAATGGTATCTGGTCTCCATATTTGATGATTATCTATTTTAATGCATGATGGTATAGAATAAATAGATATTGAGATGTTTCGCGACTGTATCTTTTTTAATGTAAATTCAGATACTGTATTACTCTATTAACTAAATGGTTCATTCCCCATGTTTCTATGATTTAGTTTAACTTCTGAGACAAATTTAAACAAACAAACCGTATACGGTTATATTGTTAGAAAATATTTTTCCGTGATTAGTAAACAATTATGGAAAAAGCTGAATTCAATAAAAAACTCGGTTTATACATCAAGAAAAAAAGACTTCAAAAGAAATGGAGTCAAGCATTGCTTGCAGATAAACTAGAAAATAACTATCAAAATATTTCAAGAATAGAACGAGGGGAGCTAAGCCCGACTTTGTTCTGGTGTAGCAAATTAGCTGATGCATTTGAAATGGAATTATACAAGTTTATTAAAGAAGCAATGAAATGAAATTTCCAAAATGCAATTAAAAGTCTAATACTTTATCGAAAGGGCTTTCTTAGTAAATTCACGGAACTTTTCCTTCATCAGCAAAACTTAGATACGATTCTTCGGGAGAAACAATCAAATGATCCAGTAGTTTGATTTCAAGCAAACGCCCAACTTCACTTATTCTTCTTGTTAATTCCTCATCACAATGACTAGGAGAAAGATTTCCTGATGGATGATTGTGTGCAAGAATTATTCCGCTTGCATTAGTTTTTAGAGCAAGAGCAAAAATTATTTTAGGATCTACTACTGTTTTGAAAGTCCCACCAATGCTCAATCGAACCCACCCCAAAACACAATTAGCATAATTAAGCAAAAGCAAATAGAACTGTTCCTGGTAACCAACCGTTCCCTTATCAAAAAGAGGGAAGATTACATCGAACACGTCTTTTGAATTCGTAATCTTTACTTTATTTTTCTGCTTGCTTTTATACACCACTTTAATTTCTGCAAGGTCATAGCTTGTTTCAAAATGGCACAATTTTGTTTTTTTTAATGACTTTGTTTCCATAATATTTTCTTTTGTTAATGAACTATTTCGCAGAGGAGCATAACATCTACAAAATTGAATGACAAGAAATTCCGCTTGACAAAAAAATAGGATCTGATATACTTACTAATGCTATATAGCATTACAAGTTAATAAATGAACCGTTGCCAATTTAATTGGAGCTTCTTGTAAAAGAAGAGAAACGAACAACGGTCTTCTGATAACTACTTATAAGTATTGTATTTTTAAGCGTGGTATGATATCCTGCTATCGGGAGTTTTAATGTTTTGGAACTCCTGATAGCACATCATACACTAATACTTTATGAGTGCTCATAAGACCCGCCCTCGTTTCGGCGGGTCTTATGCGTTATATGAATGAAAAAATAAAAATGTATCTGGATTGGAAAGGCACTTATGCACACAAGGCCAGTATCAACTATCGGATATGGCTTGAGAAATTTATTCAGCTTTGTGGTAATAAGAAAATAGAAGAATATGAGATCAGCGATATAGTAAAATACCGCAGCTGGCTTGAATCAAATTACGGATCTTATAGTACACAATATGCGATAGTTGTACTAAAAAACTTTTTTCAGTTTTTTAAGTTTCAGGATTGTGCGTGTCTTTCACCGGCCTTCATAAGAATTCCAAGAATAAATCAAAAGTCTCACAGGGCAATAACAGAAGGGGAGTACAATAAAATTATTTCAGTTATTCCAACAAATGAATTCCTAACTTTAAGGGATTCGCTAATGATAAGATTATTATGGGATACAGGAGTGAGAGTTTCTGAACTTTGCGATATAGATATTACAAATATTGATGAAAACAAACCTTCTGCTGTAATTTCAACTAAGAAAACAGGAAAGAAAAGAATCATTGTCTGGTCGAAAGAAACACATGAGTTATTAATGAAGTATATGCCGATCCGGTTGGAGTTGCATAATGTAAATAAAGCTTCAGCCTTGTTTATAGGAACAGAAAAAGGCAAAGGATGGAGTGTCCGCCTTACAACAAGATCAGTACAGAGAAGAGTCATGTATTATGTGGATAGGGCAGGAATTAAAGAGAAAATCACCCCTCATAGTTTTCGTCATGGCTGGGCACATAAAAGACGCGATCAAAACGCACCACTTGCATTTATTCAAAGGGGACTTGGTCATCTTAGTCCAGTTTCAACATTTATTTACGAGCAGTATTGCGATAATGAATTTGAAAACCGTGCTATGAATTATCTTACATAATTGAATCCAGATTGTAATGGTCATTGGTATTAGTGGACTCTGAATACACGGATACTTGCATTGATTTAATGAATATGTTAGACTCGGGGCAGAAATAAGGTTCATTAAATCAAAATTTTGAAGAAGAATTCCGTGTGTTTAAGTACCTCATATTTTTCAACCCATTTTTATTTTCAGAAGTAGTACGTCGCACAATATATCCTAGACGTAAAAAAATGAGTTGATAAATATGGGTAAAATAGAAAAACACATGGAGTCTTCTATGTGTTTTTTGGTATTTGGCAGCTTATGGAATTAACGGTTATTCCTCCGATTTGATAACAGATAAATACTTGCATTGCCCGAAGGGGGTTTCCATGACAGATGGAAAACGAAACGACAATGCCTGTCTCTGATATATACTTCCACCGTTTAATTCCATAGCCTGCTGTATGTCAAACTTGACTACAGCCAGTCGAAACTATTATTAATAACAAAAAGATAAATAATTTATGCAATTATTTGACGTCTGCACAAAACGTGCATATGAGATTGATGGGGAGAAAAAAGTAAAATGGTATAGAGCAGGATTTATGAAAATCACAGAAAGAGGAAGCACATACATACGGTTGTTTCATCAACCTGATGTGGATTTATACGTATTTAAAAAAGAAATTGAGTTGCCTGCAATTCAGGCAGAGGAATAATCTTTATAAACTATTATGCAGGTCAATACCACATCAGTCCCCAATATTGTTTTTGATCATTATCTAAAGGAACTTAAGCTGGCAGAACTCAAGATCCTTCTTGTAATTATCAGACAAACTTTTGGCTGGAAAGATAATTATACGAAATCAAAAAGAAAAGAACTTGATTGGATTTCAAGCAATCAACTTTCCATGAAAACAGGTAGCTCTAAAAGAGCAATCAATGAAGCCATACAGACATTAGTTCACAAAAAACTCATTGAAGTTTTATCTTTTTCAGGAGACATTCTTGATGTTCCAGAAAAACGGAGAGGACAGCAAAAGCTATATTTCAGGCTAGCTAACGCAAATTTTGCGGTTGTGGAAAGGGAGTGGAAATCAACTGGAAAATGTCTGTCGCTTGCGCAAATTTTGCAGGGGGCTTACGCAAAAAAGTGACAAGACTTGCGCAGGATTTGCGTAATACAAAAGAAACTATACAAAAGAAACTCTTACAAAAGATATTATTAAGTAAAAAACTAGTGGGGATAAGCAATCTGGCAGTAAAAACATTAGTAATAATAAATTTAATAAATGATAAAAACAAAAAATACTATAAATAAAAAATCTCACTTAACCTCTATTAAAATCTCACCAACCGTAATTTCATTCTTTGTTAAAGAACTCAAAGAGGCAGGTGGATTTGATGAATTGATGATTACTAAAAAAGCCTTAGAGAGAATGGATGATCGTTATTCAATTAACACATATCCAAATGCAAAAGATTACAGAGAAAAATATTTAAAAGGGAAATACAGGTCACTTCGTCCATATTACAAAACTAAAGTCCCATATTCTTTTTGGAGCCAGCTATACATAACTTTTAAAATGAATGCGTGTTCTTCAAAATAATATGAAACCACCTCTTACTTACTACGGTGGCAAGCAGAAACTTGCTCAAACGATAATATCCATGATTCCCAAGCATCGTCTCTACTGTGAGCCATTTTTCGGTGGTGGAGCAGTATTCTTTGCCAAGTCACCTGCGCCATTGGAAGTGATTAATGATAATAATGGTGAACTCATCAATTTCTACAAAGTTGTAAAAACGAATTTCAAAGAACTTGAAAAAGAAATTAAATGCACATTACACAGCAGGGAATATCATCGTGATGCAAAAATAGTACTGGGATATCCACAATTATTCAATGAAGTAAAACGTGCCTGGGCTGTATGGACACTCGCCAATCAAAGCTTTGCTTCAAATCTTGAAGGTACATGGAGATGTGATTATAAAAAGAACACAACTCCAAAGAGACTTGAAAATAAAAAAACAAATTTCGTTGAAGAATATGCAAAACGCCTGGAACAGGTACAGATTGAGAACCGTGATGCTTTAAAAATAATTCAAACATGGGATAGCAAGGATACTTTCTTTTATTGTGATCCTCCTTATTTCAATTCAGATATGGGGCATTACAAAGGTTATACTGAACAAGATTTTAAAAACTTACTTCAGGCTCTTTCAGAGATAAAAGGGAAGTTTATTCTTAGTTCTTATCCTTCTGAAATCCTTGAAAAATATATTAAAAAGCATAAATGGTTTTCAAAGAAAATTGAGGGGATTCAGGTATCTGTTTCTCTAGGAAAACGAAAAACTAAAACGGAGGTGTTGACGGGGAATTATGAGATATAATTAAATAGTATTTTTAATTATTGATTTTACTTTAGAGTAAGGTAAAATAAAAACCAAACCATCTTTTTAATTTCCTTCACTTTCGCTTGAGTTGTTCTGATCTTCGGCTGATATAGGTTCAACCATACCAGATTCTGCCGTATTTTTAATAAAGACTTCAACAAAAAACCTTACTAATCCATTAACGCTCCAAATTAACAAAGGAATGCAGGCGAGCATTATTGTTGCTATATCAATAAAGTCAAGATTAAGAAAATATTTCTCTTGAAAGAAAATTTGGTTATACATATTTCTAAAAAGAGACAAGGTAGAAGATAAAGCTAAACCATAACCTAAACTATTAACCGGAGGATCCAGAATGGGACCAAAAATTTTTAATAAATGTAGATTTTTAGACTTACCCCTGTTAACAAAGCAAAATGAATAAAAAGTGCCAAGAAGTAAAGAAAGAGCTATTATAATTATATATAAAGATTTGAAATTTAAAAAATACTTAACACTATTTAAAAAGTAATCAAGAATTGAATTTGAAACAATCAGGGTAATAATGATAACGGAAATTACCAAAAATGCCAATAGAAGCGGAAAATGCAGTTTGTTTTTAAAATAATTAAACATTAACGACTGTTATTAAAAAATTTTACATTTTTTCTTTCATCTTCATCAGATGTATTGCCAATTAAAGCTCCAAGACCGCCTCCAATTACAATACCTAAAGGACCTCCAAGAATACCAAGTAAACCGCCGACCAACCCACCTGTAACTGCCGAAGTTGAATCTGACTCTGCATATATAATATCCACAGTACAAAGATTTTTTATGCCACAAGAATTACAAATCACATTGAAATTATTTCCTCCAAGTTTTTGACGTAATTCACTCCTGGATGAAGCAATAATATCAATATAAATCTTATTGTTGCAATTTCCACATTTATGAATAAAAAGCTTCATTACTCTATTTTAAGCTGTTTGTGATTTCTGTAATAATGTCCTTTTCATTTTTATCATTTTTCCCCCAAGTAAAAAGCTGAACATCTGAAGTTGATTCAACAGTTACTTTGGTTTTACTAAAACTAATTATTTCAAAAATAATTTGAATATTTTCTCCCCATGAAAAAATAGAAGTATCAGATTTTGCAATAATTGTTTTTTTTATTTTATCTCTTTTGACAATATTAATATCCAATTTCCCCAAAGCATTTTGGCTTGCCTGAAAAACATCCTCAAATTTATAATTAAAAATCTTTGTTTGCATGTAAAAATTGAATTTAAGTAATATTCTCAATATTCTTCTCTATAGGTTTATATTTCATCTTTACATCTTCAGCAAAGTAATAGTCCAAAAGGTCTTTCTTATTAAATTTCCCATCTTGTAAGAACTTTGACAGATATTGCTGGTTGAATTCCATCAAAAGTATTGATTTTTCAAGTTGTTTCAGAATTTGTTTGTTTGTTTCAATATTGGATTCAACAAGAGATTTAATTAATAATACTTCACTTATGTCTTTAATAATTCTATTAAGCATAATAGAAAGAAAGTCAAAATCAACTTCGGGGACTTTTGCATTGATAGCAATATCACGTGCAAGCATGTATGCAATGGCAAGGTTGGAGTAATCGCCTTTCTGCGAATCAATGATTGAGATAAAACCGATACCAGGAATAAAGCCGATATTATCAAATTCTTTAACTATACTACCGTCAACAAGGGAGCGGTCGAAAACAATAATGCCAATTTTTGCATCCCGGTTTGCCTGAGCTTCGATAAGTTGGCTCCATGCAGTATCTGATTTTTTTATAAAAATATCTTTAGTTACAATATCGCCTAGCTTAATGCTTTTATCAAATTTACATTCAATGACGATTTTTAATTCAGGTGTACCGTTTACTTCACAAAGAATGTCTCCGGTTTTGTTTTTCGGTATCACACCGACTGTGTTTCCTGTTAATAGAGCTTTGTCTCTAAGACGTTTTTCTGAAAAATAATTATTTAGAAATTCTGCAATTTCTTCTTCTGCAAGAATACCTTTTACCGTAGTCTTGTAAAAAAGTTCTTTTTTCATTTCAAAGATCATTTTCAAACTTTCAAGTTCTGTTCCCAGTTCATTTGAAGTTTTGGAAAGGAAAGCTGAAATACGGTCTTCCATTAATGCAAGAACACCAATATAAATAGCACGCAAAAGTTTTTCATCTCTTTCGGCTATCGAAAGATTATTGAAATAATTAAAAACTACAGAGTTTTCTATTTCGAAAAACTTAATCTCTATACGTTTTAACTGTTGGTTTATATTAATTATTTGTTGATTATTCTTTTTCATTTTTATAAACAATTGGATCACCCAATTGTGCATATTTGCGATACATAATATTTTGAGAAATAAAACTTATAAAAAATATACCGATAAAAATCCAAATACCCGCACATTCAAGTATTTTAGATAAATCTTGAAATATAAATAGGTCAATGGAAACGGCAATTATAACACTATTTAAGACAAGAATTATTAAAAGCCAAAAATAAGTGCCTGAAGTAAATGTAACTTTAGGCAGTGTATCTGATGATAATTGAATTACATTTTTAAGATTGATGTCGTCTTTAACAAAATACGATCTTATATTGTTTATAATTCTAAAATGTTCAAGTTGGACTTTTCTGATTTTTGCCAAAACACAAACAAATATATGCCCCATTAAAGAAATAATTAAAAGCAAAAATGCAATTAATTTAGAAGATACATTAGAATCAATGATAATAGATTTCTTTTCCAGCATGAACAACAGACCGGCAATAGCCAAACCTGCAAAGGACATATAAAAGCTAGTAAGTTTATTTCTCAATGAATCAATATGAAAAGTAAGCTGAACCGCAGAATTATATTCTTCAATTAGATACTTTTCTTTTTTAGTAAAATCGAAATCATCTGACATAATTATTACATTTTGAATTAAGATATCCTTTCATATGGGTAAAAACTTTTAATATTACGATGCATGTATGAGCCAATTGATGGCGCATTTTTTAATTGCTCAAATTCAATTAATGGAACATTTAGGTATTTGTAAGTTGTACCTGAAAGAAATCTAACATATAAAATCTGTTGTTGTTCATCATACCCAATACTCTCTACATTTGAAGATGCTACTGGAATCATTTCAATATTTTCCATTTTAATTTTAATTTTTAATATTAACTAAACTTTTGGTTACGCCAAAAAGTAACTGCATTTTTATATAAATCTTTTGAAGGTTTGATTTTTTTCCATTGTTCTGTCACTATAGGATCGCTACTCTTGGGAGCATTGCCAATTTTCCTAAATTTAACTCTTGAGGGAATTTTCACAGCTTCTCCTGTAATCAAACCTTCTCCTGTTCGAAGACTTGGTAAAAGAGCTACCCAGCTTGACAATTCATCTTGTACCGCTGATGAAACATGACTTCTATCAACCTTATTAGTCATCCTTAAAGCTATCATAGTGCCACATTGACTCAGAACAGTTTCATCAAGTTCAGTTGGTCTTTGAGTCACTAACATTAAACCGACACCATATTTTCTGCCTTCCTTGGCTATAGATTGTACCGTACGGGAAGATATTGAATTTTCACCTGACTTTAAATAATTGTGAGCTTCCTCCAATACCATTAAAAGTGGTTGTTGCCTGCCTCCAACTGCAAGGTTTTGACCCCAAAATAATGAATCATAAATTATTTTTAAAATGGCTCCAGAAATTGAGCCCATAATTTCGGAAGGAATACCTGACAAGTCTAATATTGTAATTGGTTTATCGTGGCCCAGCCATTCTGATAATAGAATATCTAAATCCTTTTGTACGTTACCATTTAAATCAGGTTTTAATTCGCCAACATCAAATAAAAATGAATACCTCTGATCTAACATTCTATTACGCATACTATCAAGAAAACCCAAAATGCCTTTTGCCTGAAAATTTAAAAAAGGACTACCACCACCAGCGGCAGCAGGAGGATATTCATTTGAAATTAATAAATTAGGATCGCCAACTCTTGAAACAGGCATAATCGATGTTAGGTCTCTGCTTGCTCTTAGAGTTAATCGTTCGGCATTATCTAAATCAAACCAAAGTTTGTTTATGCTAAATGGGATAGGACTATCAGAAGTAACGGATTCTGGCTTGATAGATGCATTATAATCTGGGACCGAAGCTATAATTTTTAGCCTTTCTTCATGAATAGCCTTCCTTACATAATCTTTATTTGAATCATTGAGCGAGGAAGGGAATATACTTAATAATTCTTCAAAAGGTAATGCCCAAAATGGTATATATAGTTCCTCTTGATTTTTTGTGGCGTCAGCTTTAATTTTATAAACTTTGCTGTAATCTTTTAATGCATCATTATACTCACCATGAGGATCAATAATTAAAATTCTTGAACTTTGGAAATCACCTTTCGCAATTGATTCGAGTAAGACAGCGACAGTATTTGATTTTCCACTACCAGTTGAGCCAACTATAGCACAATGCCGCGTTACAAGCTTATTTAGATCGAGCCTGGCAGGAAGGCTTTCAGACACACTAATGTTTCCAACATTAATTGAGTTTTGCTCATCATAACTTCCATATATAGACTCTAAATCTTGTAAAGTAACCAAATGTACTTCGTCATCAGCAGTTGGAAACTGAGTTACCCCTCGTTCAAATTTATTTGTAGTCTTTTCACCGATAAGAACAAGATTTATCCACCTTGTATTAATTATGTTTTCTATATCTCTTAATTTGTCTGGAATTGCATCAGCTCCAATTTGTGAAACAATACCGTAAACATTAGCATACCCAAGAGGAATACGTAAGAAAGAACCTAACTGACCAACACGATAAACAATTCCATCAATTATTGGTAATGTGGACTTAATCTCATCGGAAAGTCTTATGGTAACATTGTTTCCGTTTATACTTACGACTCTACCGATAAGTGTATCAATATTATTATTCATTTTTTGGTACTCATTTGTTTAATATAATTTTCAGAATTAAGATTACTTAGAAAAAAAATAAATCTTTCAAAATCAGGCAATTTAAAAACACCCTCTCCTGTCCATTTATTTGAACTTTTAATGATATTTAAAATTTCTTTTTCATACGTATTAAATTTTTCAGAAAGTTCAATACTGTATTCATCTGTGATATCCTCTAACTTAATTAAAACATTACCTTTTCTATCAATAATCTTTGCTTTAAAAAGCTCGACAAATAATCGATTTGCATTAAAGCTATTAATATCTGTAATAGTTGTTAAATCTGAAGATTTAATAATACCGGCTTGGGAATAATTATCTTCAAAATATAAATCTAGAATTACTGCATCTTCATCTTCTGTAACGCTTTGCTCCAAACGCCATTTACCAAATTTTCCTCCAATCACAGCACTTTGCATTCCATATACAGATAACTTGGTATTTTCCTTCGCAATACTTGTTATGTTAGAATTATCAGTAAGAGAATAACAAACATTTCCTTTTAAATCTTCATATTTATCATAGAGAAAAGCCACAACATGTGAAGAATTCGACCTTTTTAATGAACTAATGATGGTTTCATTTATGTGCTGGTCACCAAATGAATAGCCCAATATAAAAAGAATACTATCAGGAGTGCTGATAAATTTTGATAGCCTATCCATGAAACTCACATATGGTTGTTTTTTGGAATTGTCATATTTCAATAACGAGGGATAAACTATAATTTGGTTTTCATCATGATGATTTCTTATTATTTTCTTATTTTCTTCATTAAGAGTCCAACCTAGTGAACCATGAATTTTCCACAATTTAGTACATTCTTTAAATGAATCAAAATCTTCAACAAAATCTGGATGGAAGAAGGGTTCAAAAGATCCCACAAACCCATCGAAATATGAGACTTTTATATTTTCAAACCCAAGCTCAAATAAATAGTCATAATTAGTAGTAAAAATTTCAATAGGAAAATTACGATTAGCCTGACAAATCCATTTTGCAAAATCGGAATGAATTGAATTTTCCGTAAACAGATCTTTATACTTATGAATAGAGACTAGGTTGATTATCTCGGCTTCTATTGTTTTCCTTAAATTAAAGAAATCCGATTTACTAATACCGTCAAGTTTTGAATTACCAATTATTTGTTCTTTCTGAATAATATTTGATAATATGTATTCAATATTAAAAGGAATATTTAATGTACTGAATTCTGACTTTATAATTTCAATAGCCTTTTTTGAATTTGGCTCACTTAAAAGATCAACAATTGATTCAGTCATTTTCTTTATACCAGGAATTGAAAATAATGACCTTGATAGGATATTAATCTTTCTCTTTTCGTCAATGGTTAATGAACTCTTTAAGATATACCTATCTACCTTCAAAGAAAATATGCTTTTCAGAAAATCAGCATCCTCTTTTTTAACTATATTTTTTAATATTGCTTCATAGCTAGTTTTCGGAATACAGCTAGAAATAGTATTTGATTTTGAAGACATAGAAGTGCCAGCACCAAAAAGAAAGCCAATTCTTTTTGTGTTTGAAATCAGAATAGATTGTATACCTTTTATATATTCACGTGGGTCAAAGGTGTATGTTAATTCCATATATTTTGATTTTAAACGTAAGTAAAAATATGCGATTGGAATGCATTGTAAATGTAAGAATATTTTACAAAAACTCAAATAAAAAATTCCACCTTAAAAAGATGGCACCTGATGATATAAAAGTTTGACTATGCATCAAGTTCTATCAACTATTAAAGGGAAATTTTACCCACATCTTACCCTTCTGAATTAATCGAGAAATATTTTAATACATATATGGTGTTCAAAGAAGATTGAAAGTATTCTGCTATCGGTTTCTCTTGGAAAAAGGAAGATGAAGACAGAGGTGTTGACGGGGAATTATGAAATATAGAAAAATTAAATCAGCTTTTAAACACATAACTACAATTTTGTTTCATATAAATTTATTTTAAAAATTATCTTTTCTGGTGAAGGAATTTTATTCAATTTAATATATTTATTTTCTGAAATATTTTATTTAATTTTTATTAAAACCTCATCTGATGGTCTAATTTTAATAAATTCTAAAGCATTGTAATTATAATATTTTATTGAATTATCTTTTACTTTCTCTTTAAGGTAAACTAATTCCGTTGAGAATAAACATACTTCATAAGTACATTTTTCATTTATTGAAGTGAACCAACCTTTATAATTTAAATCTTTTAATTTATAAGAAAGATCTTTTCTTAATTTCGGATTCACAGCTCTAATATAATGTTGTGACAAATCCTCGCTTGATCCAAAAAGATATTTATAAACACAGGGAATCGCCGTTTTCCCAAATGAACGATGGTTTAATTCAGTTATTAATGAAATTACTTTTAGGTCTTCAAGTACCTGCCAAATTTGAATTTTATCGTGAGAAAAATCTGGATTATACGTTTGCCCCATTGAAATATTATAGGTTCGTCCCATTGAAATATCAAAACCGAAGAAAATTTCTTTTTTGTCATATTCCGTGTCTGACCTAAATAGAAGTGTATTCCGCGGAATTATACAATATCCGAATCTTTTGTATAGATCATTCATGTTATATTATCTACTTCGCTAATCTGCAGTGAGGTCATTTATATTTTATATAAGCTTTAGTTAAATTTAAATCCAATGTGGTAAAAACTGAACTTAAATATAGCAATTATTTAAGTTCAGCTTTAATTTTATCGACATACTTGCAGGCTTCAAATAAGCCATCATACCAAATTGCAATGGGATAATTTTTATTTGTTGATTTTTCTAATATTTTTTTTTCTTTGTAATAATTCACAGGGTGATGCAATCTGTTATCCCCATCTCCCATTTCATATCCATTACAAGGAAGTGTTGCAAAAACCCCATAACTCCAACTATCATTTCTAAAATTAAGTCCATCTTCATTATCTGATGCCCAATCTATTACAACTACTTTTCTTTTTTTTCTATTGTCATATCGTATAAAAGGGAAAATTGAATTTAAATGTAAATCATTAAAACCATATCCTATAAAAAGAATTGCATCAGATTCATAAATTAATCTATCCAGTTGCATATAGTATGGCCCAAAAGGTTCCTTTAAGATCTGATTGGCTTTATCTAATCCAGCTATTATACATGAATTTAAATGGTCAATCCCTTCATTTGTATAATTTGAATTCCTTCCTGATGAATTTTGAGAAAATTGTGATGACAAGTCATTATTCCATAAAATTTTGTGAATTTCTGTATTTTTTCCTCCTTTCATGTCAAAATGAACAGAGCCATGCAGATGATAACAGAAATTCCATTCTAAATTATATAATTCCGCTCTATTAAATTCGCCACTTGATTTATCAAATCCCGTCTTTAGGTCTGGTAGGGCCGATAGTATAACATTATCATAGTTCAAATTAATGAATCCAACATCATAATCTTTTTTAAAGCATGTAAAGAAGTCCTTGATTATTTTTAATTCCATATCTTTATCTAAGGCAAGCGTTTTACATTTGTTCCTAAAATACTCAAGAAGATTATCAACTAAAAAAGATTGTAAAAAATGAAAGTCAAATCCATCTGCTATCTTTTCTGTTCCATATCTTATTACCTCAGGAAATTCATTTACTTCAATGAAGGGTTTAAGTCTATTGTTAAAATATTGCCAGTGATCATCTTTAGAAATTGTTGACAGATTTTGTATCATATAAAGTAGATTTTCAAAGTTTATAATATCCTCAACCTTATTTCTAGGATTTTGAGAAATATATACTGCAAACTTTTCTTTTACCCATGTATAAAGACTCTTATTACTATCAGATTTTAAGGGTAAAATATTTTTTGCCCAGTCTTCTATTAGTTGATCGATTTTACCGATTGAAGGCATTCCAAAATCTAAAGATGCTCCTGCACCTGTTATTATTAAAAGTTTTTTCATATAAAGTTATGCATAGTTTGTAGTTAGAACAAGTCTGTTAATAATTTTTATTATATAGCCGTTACTACATTTTCATTACTCTATTTTTTATTTCAATAACACTATTCATTTCTTTTTTTATTTTTTCAAATTCTTTTTCTGTCAGTATTTTAAACTCATGGTCTTTATTAATTGAAGTAATAATACTATCTTCAAAGTTGTCACCATTTATATTCAAAACAAGTTTAGAAATTATTTCATTTTTAATCTGTTGTTTTTCATTTTCAAAATCCGAATATGGGTTAAATCTCTTAAGTGGTATTAAGTCCATTTTATATTTCTCAATTAACGTATCTAAGTACCTGTAATTCATACAGCCAAAAGATTCATAGGAGTTCCTTAAAAAAAAATAATTAAATTCTTCTACCCCTTTTGCATCTATTTCACACGTTCCTTTATAGAAATATCTTTCGACCCTTTCAAAACATACAACAACATTACTAGAAATCGGAAAGTACATCTTTAAATCTTTGTCCCCAAACTTAGAATTATTAGGAGAATAAATAATCACATATTGATCTGGAATAATAAAGTACTCATCCGGGAGGCTGTGATAATAAAGCGTTAATTTTAAATCAACGAGCATTTTAATTGTAGTATCAAAATATTCGATAAACCTAAAAAGTGATGCTTTATTTATGTCAATATCATAAGGAAAATCTACTTTCCCAAAATCTAGAAAATATTTTAGAAAAATAATTGCATAGGCACTTACACGTGATGAATGATGCGCTTCTTCCAATGCATAAGGAGGCCTTGAATGACTTAGTACGCAAAAGCGTAAAAGAGTCAAGAAATCTTTAGCAGAAAAATCCTTACCTAACGGAGGAATTATTTTTAAATCAGATATTATTTTCTTTATTGATAATGATGCTTCGTTTTCAAAGTATTTATCATAAATATCTTCAATTGTATTTTGATCTTTTATTCCATCTTTATTAATAATAGAATTCAAGTTATTTTCTGCAAAAGCATCATTAATGGAAGAACAAATAATCTTTTTGATACCATGCCTATATAAAAAAATTTGGTTTTTACTATTAGCAAAGTTTCTTAAAATTAATTTAGGGATATAATGATGTTTGGTCTTCTTCAATCTCTTTTAAACAAAATAAATTACAACGTAAATGTAAGAAATATTTATAAAAACTTAAATAAAAAAGTGCCACATTTAATATGGCACTTAAGAAGGACTAAAACCGCTTGACTATGGCTACAAACTCTCTCACGCTTTTGCAATCATCTTTTTCAGTAAATTGATAACTTCAATTAAGTCTGTAGAATTCTCAATTACTATAGTACAACTGGGACCATTCCAGAATTTTTGCACTGATGCCGGAAGCGATTTAATTTCATGATGCTTGATCTGCTTTCTGGTATCATCTTCAGGGTTCATTACAACAAGAGAAATTTTCTTACGCAAATGAAAGAAAGCAAGGTTCTTGTTTTTACGGACTGAGATATAAATTTTCTTTGCATTGAACTCTATACCGCTGTCAGCCTTTAATAATGCAGCCTTTACCTCATTGTAAATATTCCTTACCGTTTCTGAAGTAGCATTCAGATGATCTTCTTCAGTACATTTAACAACTTCCGGTTTACTTTTGTCATTTTTAAGTAAATCAGCAAATGCTGGACTTGTAGGATATGCATCTTTTCCTTCGTCAGAGTACTTCCTGATGATAAGAGTTTTAAACATTTTGCCCCATGTTTCAGTATAGGTTTCAGCAAGAAGTGCGATTTCGCTTTTCTCTCCATCAGTAATTAAAAGCACATATGGACGGTTGTCGAGCAGGGTAGATAAAAACTCCGAAATTTCAATATCCTTAGATATTTTGTTCTTCAATTCCTTTTCCTGGCCTTTATCAGAACTGATAATTTCACGGAGTTTCCATGCAAGATCATTCTGATTGTTCTTGTTTCTTAGTAATGCGAAGAAATGAGTAATCCTTACAAAGTACTGTCCAAAGGTTTGTTCTGCCAGCACCGTTTCGATTAAATACAGTTTTGGCCTTTCAACATTTGATAAGTCAATTAAAAACTTGTCCGGGAAATGTTCATCATGGGCTTCTTTCTTGTCTTTAAAGAAGAAAGCATTTTCCCCGAAAAAGGTTTTCTTGTTGACCATTACCAGTTGTTCCAGTTCCTTTTCCGATTCGAATTTTATCTCAACTGGTTCGGACTTTTTATCCGTATTATCACTTTGCGGTGGGGAAGGATGCTTTGTTGTTTTCTTTTCATTTTTCTTCAATTCTTCTTTTCCTTTTGAAGTTAAGCTTCCACCACTCTGTTTCCATACAACGGTAGGAATAGCCTCTCTGACAATAGTGTCAAGGCTTGAGGCAAAGTTGAGAGCGACATCGAATTTCTTTTGAGTAAATAATTCATAAAATCTTTTTAATGCTTTATGATCACTTTCTTGCAAGTGTTTCGGCATTGTCCATGAAGGATAATTCATTTTCGTTGGTGTATCAGATTTAACTTTTTTGACAGTCTTCTGAACTTTCTTTTTTACCACTGCCTTTGATTTCTTTGGTGTGGTGGTCTTTTTACTTACAGTTTTTTTCATAGTTCAAGGGTTTTAAATTATTAAATAACTATTCTGTGCGGATTATAGCTCCGCACAGGAAACCGTCAATGCATATTATTGAATAGGAAAGAAAAAAGAGGAGTTGTCAATTAAAAAACCCGATGATTAATATTTTCATCGGGTGATGTTTTTTACTTTTTATAAGCAATATCAAGCATGCCGTCAGCAATTAACTTGATTGTATTCCAGAAATTACTAAATGCACCAGAACCTGTTGTAATAACTACAACTCTTTTACTTTCAACTAGAAATATTTCAATTTTCCAGAATTGAGCAGGCATTGGGTACACCCATATTTTTGCTTTTGAACCATTATTAAAATTCACTTCTCCAACGAAATGCTCAATGTTCGAAGGAATTTTAGAAAACACTTCGAGTCCAAGCGTTTTGAATAATGTAGTATCCGATGAATACGTACTTGCCGTAAATCCTTTTGTATCTTTTAATACAGAACCTTTTGTCCTGTTACTTTTCCTAGTGTTATTATTTTCCATTTTGTTTCAATTTGATTAATACTTAATGAACTATTCCGGAGAAGAGCATAGCTTGATACAAGGAATTGTCAAGAAAAAAATAAACCCGCTGGAATTGATTCCAAGCGGGTTTTAAGAAATAGCATTCTATATATAAAGAATAACTATTCCCTGGTAAACACCATTAAAACAGAAAGAAGAAATAAAGCAATAGGGGTATTATTTATAACGCAGATTGCCATATGGAGTCAAGCAATATAAAAAAATTTACATTATGTTTTCTGAATTTATTAATTCCTTTTAAGAAAGAAAAATTCAATCAAACTAAAAAACGTGAAATATTTTTTAACTCCAAAATATGTATGCCTGTTTTTTGTTTTAAATTTAGGATTTATCTTAATAGCTTTGAGGTAATGTTTTTTAGCACCTTTTTTATCAAAAAAATCTTCTTTAAGAAGAAGAGCGTAACTATATTGTAAATTGGCATCATTATTATCTATTTCTAATGCTAATTCAAAATGTTTTTTCGCCGATTCTTTATCACTATCACTTTTTCTAAGTAGGCAGGCATAATTACAACGTATAGAGGCAGAATAAGGAGCAATTTCTAATGCCTTCTCAAAATGTTTCTTTGCCTCTTCTTTATTATTATATTTTACTTTTAGCAGAATAGCGTAGTTATTATGAGTAATTGCATCATTTTCATCTATTTCTAATGATTTCTTAAAATGTTTCTTTGCCTCTTCTTTATTATTAACCAGAGAAGCATAATCTCTATGCACAAATGCAAGGTTCGGGGCTATTTCTAATACCTTTTTATAATGGTTTTTTGCCTCTTCTTTATCACTATCTTTAAGTATGGAGGCACAGCCATAATGCGAAACGAAACTATTAGGGTTAATTTTCAAAGCCTTTTCATAATATTCTTTTGCTTCATTAAAAAGATCTAAATTATGACAGCAAATCGCATTAATTGTGAACAAGTCTTCGTTAAGATATTTTACATTTTCTATTTTTTTAAAAATGGTCAATGCGTTTTTATAATCTTTTTTTGAATAGAATTTATTTCCTAAAAACAAATAAATTATATCTTCTATTTCAAGATGAAGATCACCTTCAGACAGCTCAATAAGTCTTTCAGTCTCAAATTTTTCGGTTTTTCCTTCAAGTGATAATTTCTCTAAGTGAACATCTTCTGTAATATTAACATAATGAAAGTAGACTCTATGTGGAAAAAGTCCCTCTAATTTTGAATCATTTCCCCAAATAACAATATCTGCATTATAATTTTCTCCTAATTTCTTAGCTTCTTCAGTTGTAATGATATTAGTATGTGAAGACAAATATTTAATGTCCAGACGTAGTTTTTGTAAATTATTCTTTTCAATCAACCCGTCTGAAAGGACTCTACCTAAATTTGTTATGCTATACTCGCTATCAGGATTACGAAAGGGAAGTATAAGAATGTTATAAAAATCTTTAGAAGTATCGAAGGGCTCAATATTAGGCATATGAATTTCTTTCGTCAGATTTCTTTCTTTCCTTTTAAAATCATCATAAATATTATCTGCGACTTCCTCCAAACTTTTATAATCACTCATTTGTATGCTTTTTATATCTTTAATGAATGATAATTTATCTGTTACTTTTTTAATTTCAATATCCCAATATAAAAGATATAATATTCCGCCCTCATTAAACCGCTTATAAAGAATGCCCCCCAATTCAAGTAAAGTCCATTCTTTATTATAAAATTTTTCACTTAAAATTATAACTGCACCTTTTGATTTTTTTAATCCTTCGTAGACTTTTTTACTAATAGATTCATTAAATTGAATAGAATCTTCATCATACCATGAATTTAACCCTAACCTATCAAAATATTTCTTTAATGGTCTAGCAATATCGTCCTTGTCTTCACTAGCGTGACTAATGAATAGGTCCCAATTATAATTATCGTGAACTATCATTTCTAATTTTATTTGTGCTAAAATTATGAAAATATCTAAGATTCATTGATTTATTGTGCCCGAATTACGCTAATAACCTAATTAATTAAGGTTTTAACATAATATGAGAACAATGGACTTTTTAGCAATAAGTTGATAGACTGAGGAAGTACTCTTGTCGAATAGAGTAATGTTCGCTATTATCAGTATTTTATTATAAATTTTATGAGTATAGAAAAGCCAATATCAACAATTAAAAAAGCAATTCAAGGAAGAGCAGAAGAAAAAGCTTATGAGGATTCACTGGATAGGCCTGAACAGAAGCACTATGACGAATCGCTTAATTTTTATAAACAAATGAGAGATAAAAGACCGGAAGAAATTGAAAAATTGATTTTACATTCCGCCGACAGTAAAGAGTTGAGAGATAAAATGGGAATGGAATTATATAAAATATTTGATCAAACATGGAAAGAAAAAACCAAAGGATTTTTTCTTAAAATGATTGAAAGAGCGAGTGAAGTGAAGGAAAATGAAGAATTATCCCGTCGTGAGTTTGTAAAAGAAATGGATAGTTTCGCTGAAAAACTTTTAAAAGAAACAAGTGAGGAACTCAGAAGCGATCCACGAATAATTTCTGCTTTTTTAGGAAAAGAAGACATTTTAAATAAAATTATAGATTACGGAATTACAACAACTATTTATGAAGCGAGAAGTTTTTAAGTTGGGTTTTACTCCTTGTTATTAATAATTTCCGAAAGCTTATCCGCACTACCAATAAGCATCGTGTTAGAATTTTTCAACGACTTTATTAAAATTTTATAATCAGGGTATTTTTTTTGCATCTCTTGAGGAGAAATGTTTAGGTTTTTTGAATTTTGTTTTGACTTATCAAGCCAACTTCTGAATCTTGCCTGATGTTCTGTCAAATGAGGTCTTAGTATAGCATTTAATATATTATTCGTTAAGCCAGTTATTGAATCAGGATTTTCAAAATCTTTAAAACAACTAACTGGCAATATTTTCATTTCATCTCGTATTAAGCAGAAAAGCTTATACCATGAGTTATAAATTTCCTCAATCACATCTTTTTCTACATCAATAGGAATTCCAGCCTTTCTTGTTATAAGCTCTATATATATTCTTTTAGCAAAATTTTGTATTTCTTCCTCATTAGAATCAGTTAAATTTTTCTGATCAGGATTGGTTGATAATAATAGGTTTACATATATCTCAATCGTATTAATAATAATTATCTGATAGCACCTGTTACTATCCTCATAAAAAAATTTCAATAAAGTTCCCTCGGATATATCCTTTTTAGTTCTTAAAGAAATATCTTTTCTCAAATAAAAATAATAACTACTGTTCTTGTTTTTTGGAGTTTGTAATATTTCGCCTTTGCTGACAAAAAAAGCTTGACGCACTTTATCTCTTAAAGTGCTCAGTTTTTCAAGTGATATCTCTTTTCTCTGTTGTGGATTTGCAGGCATAATCTTCAAAGTTTAAATCTTTAATGGTCGCGATAGTGGTCTCTAATGGCTAACTGCTGGATTTACTTCCATATAAGATTGTGGTTGTTTTGTATCGTGAAATTACAGAAAAAAAATATAAAAACTCCAAAATCTAAAACTATGATAAATACATCATATATCAGTACGGCATCTACCTCCTTCCCAGGATTAAGTTTTCTGCTAGATGGAAGAGAAATTGTGTTCAATGTTTCATTGCCAGAAAAGAATTGGGCATTTATTGATATGCAAAATTTATATAAAGGTGTTCAGGAAAAGGGGTGGAAAATTAACTGGAAGCTATTTAGGCAATATCTTAAAAAAAAGTATGACGTTACAAAAGCTGTAGTTTTTATAGGCTATGTTAAAGAAAACACAAGGTTATATCATAGTTTAAGGAATGCTGGTTTCATCTTGGAGTTCCGCGAGGTAAATCAATTAAAAGATGGTAAAATAGATGGCGGAAATGTTGATGCTGATTTGGCATCTTATGTTATGGATTATAAAAATGAGTATGAGAAAGCCGTTATCATTGCAGATGATGGAGATTATTGCAGAACGATCGAAAGCCTTGTCAGGCAAAACAAATTAGAGTTGATTATTAGTTCGCATTCAATGCAAGATACTTCATATTTGATTAAAAGAGTTGTACCCAAATCAATTATAAGTATTGAAAGTCTCAAATCATTTATTGAATTTAAACCAAAAGAATCGTAAATAATGGAGCGGCTTTATATAAAAGAAATTCAAAAAGAATTACCATTTCGTGATCGCAGAACCTTGAAGAAATGGTGTCGCAACAATGGTGTTGGAATATTTTCAGATATTGGGTCAAACAGGTTGTTTGTTTTAAGAGCAGAATTTGAAGCGGCAAAAATGAAACAACCGCTAAAATATATCAAGGAAAAATATGGAGAAGATAAATTACCGGACACCTTTCATTCACTTTTTAATTTTTTCAATGAAAATAACAATACCGGAAATGTCATAAGGTACAAGCCTCAAGGAGAACATGAAATAAAATTTCTAAGCGACTTGCAAAGTTTATAAAGATGTATATGCTGCACAACATGGAAAATACACCATTATATATTCCACCAAATAAAAGGGTGAAAGGATTGGTTGTGTATTGTTATTTGTGTAAAACGAATATCACATCAGGGATTTGTAAGACAACGGGAAAATCAATTAAACAATGTCCGAACGGGGATAAGCATGTTTTCAAGGTTTATGTGAGTGTACCTGGAACAAAGAATGAAAGGAGGACGAAGAAATTAGAAACCCGAGATATAAATGAGGCCATGAAGCAGGCAATTGATTTCGAGAAAGAAGTAAAAGAAAATAACTTTCAAGGAACAACAAACAAATGGATTATAGAGAAAGAAAGAGAAAAAAGTGTAAAGCAAGAAATGCCAGATAATATTTTAAATGCGATGGCACGGTATGTTGGCTTTTTATATAATGATTCGGAAATTGTTCCTGAGTTTAAAAAAGAAATTCGAAGTAAAAAACATGTTGAAGATATTGAACGTAATTTTAAATATTTTGTGGTATCACTTAGGGAAAATGGCTATAATCCGAATAAAATTTCATTAGATGAAGTAAACGACCATGTTATAGGTATATTCGATAATTATATTCTGAATGTGTTAAAGCTATCAAATTCGAGTTATAACAGAGCCATGACAGAGCTAACCAGTTTATACAACTATTATATTCAGGAGGGATTTATAACCAAAAACCCTTTCAAATCAATCCCACGAAAACAGGTTAAACCGAATATTGAAACCATTACCGAAGAGGAATATAAAAGTTTACTTGAAATTATTCAGAAGCCGGAATTGGGGAAACTCATATTAAGTACAGGTAAAGTAAAAAATATGTATAAGCCTTGGATGAAAGATGCTGTAGAATTTGGAATGCTGACTGGGCGCAGGAACGAAGAAATTGTTCAAATGAAGTGGAATAATATCGAGTACAAAAAAGGGGATATGTTTAGTATTAGAGCAATTGATTTTAAAGTAAGCAGGCAGAAAGGACTTGAAGAAAATAATTTAAAGCCAATAAATGTCCCGATAATTGATGAACTAAGGGATTTGCTTTACCGTATGGGATATGAAAAGTATAAGGGAAGCGATAAATACATTTTAGCTCCAGAGGAAACAATGAAAAGGGAGACGATAAATAAATTCATGTCTCATTCCTTTCCACATTACTACAAACAGCTAGGAACAGGAAGAGATTTAAGCTATAAGTGTCTCCGCAAAACATATATTAGTATGCTAAGCGCCTTTATGGGTATTGATAATGCCCGGCTGATCACAAAACACAGCAGTACACAAGTTATGCAAGAACATTATGTAGATGAGAAAGTGTTATTCAACACAGTTCAGAACTTTAAAATACTTGATAAGGGGATTGACAGGTTGAATGAAATTGAAAATCTACGAAACACAAACAAGGATTTAACTATAGAGAGATGAAAAATCAAAATTTCCGCACCTCGTTTCCGCACCTTACTGCTTTTAGAGGAGTAAAAGACCCCTCTAAAAGCAAACGCCGAACATGCTTTAACCTTAGATTTGGTGTGCATTTCGGCGTTTTGTGGGCCCACCTGGGCTCGAACCAGGGACCCTCAGATTATGAGTCTGATGCTCTAACCAGCTGAGCTATAGGCCCGGGTTTCAGAAAATATGTGATATTTGCATCTGAAACGGGTTGCAATTTTACGCATTTCTTGTGAATTGAGCAAAAAAATTTGAAATCTATGATTAAGAATATCATCTTCGACCTTGGTGTAGTGCTCTTGAATATTGACTTTCAGAAGACAATGGCAGCTTTTAAAAATTTAGGAATTGAGAACATTGATGAAATATTTTCCGGCTATTCTCAGTCTGGCTTCTTTGATGATTTTGAAAAAGGAGTAATTTCTCCCGAAGAATTTCGCGAAGAAATACGAAAACTTCTGGATTCTGAGGTTAGCGATGAGCATATTGACAAGGCCTGGAACGCTATGATCCTTGATTTTCCAGTAGAGCGCATAAACTTTATTATGGGCTGCAGGAATAACTACAGAACTTTTCTGCTGAGTAATACCAATGCAATTCATTTTCCTGTTTACAACAAGCAATTTCAAGAGAGGTTTTTAATAGATGATTTTTCTGAATTATTTGAAAAAGCTTATTACTCCTATCGTCACGGACTTAGAAAACCTGATAAAGAAATATTTGAATTGGTAATTAAAGAAAATTCTCTTATTCCGGAAGAAACATTATTTATTGATGATTCTCCTCAACATATTGCTACTGCAACTTCTTTGGGAATAAAAACATTTCTGTTTGTTCCCCCAGCCACACTGAAAGATGCTCTTATGGCTCAGTGATTATTCTATTTCGATAAAATGTTTTTCGATTTCAGATAATAGTTTTTCAGTTTCTGAAACGTCAGTTGTTTGAAGTAACGCTATCCTGTATGGTTTAAAATTGCGAATGCCTTTAAAATAACCGTTAAAGTGTTTTCTCATTTCAAGAATACCGGTTTTTTCACCTTTCATTTCAACGGATAACAGAAGATGTTCCCTGCAAATACTGACTCTTTCTGTTATATCAGGTAAAGCAATGATTTCTTTATTCTCTAAATATGCTCTGATTTGCCTGAACAACCATGGGTTTCCGATAGTGGCTCTTCCGATCATTATTCCGTCGATATGATATTTTTCAATGAATTCAGCTGCTTGCTGTGGATTGATGATGTCTCCATTTCCGAAAATTGGAATTTTCATTCTGGGATTATTTTTGACTTCTCCGATCAGCGTCCAGTCGGCTGTTCCGCTGTATATCTGCGAGCGTGTCCTTCCATGTATGGTCAAAGCTTTTATTCCCGTGTCTTGTAACCTTTCAGCAACATCGACAATCACTTTATTTTTTTCATCCCAGCCAAGCCTTGTCTTTACCGTTACTGGCAGAGAAGTCGATTTTACAAGTTCTCTTGTCATCTCGACCATTTTAGGAATGTCGTTCAGCATGGCCGCTCCTGCGCCTTTATTTACAACTTTTCTTACAGGGCAACCAAAATTTATATCAATCAGGTCGGGATGTGCGGCCTCGGCAAGTTCGGCAGCTTTACGCATGGATTCTATATTATGCCCGAATATCTGTATCCCTATTGGTCTTTCTTCTTCTGAAATATTTAATTTCCTGGTACTTTTTACTGCATCTCTTATTAAACCTTCCGAGGAAATAAATTCCGTATACATTAAATCAGCACCGAAACTTTTACAGATTTTGCGAAAAGGTGGATCGGTAATATCTTCCATAGGCGCCAGTAATAAAGGCATGGATGGCAATTCGATATTTCCGATTTTCAGCATTTTGTTTTTATTCTGATAAAGTATTTTACAGAACTTGAAAATATTGTATTTTCACAAAAGTAAAAATATTCCTCAAGCTATGGACAAGCAACCTGTATTGTATAAATTTCCTGTTTATCTGAAGATTATTACTTTCGGAATGATCATCCTTTCATCGATGATATTTATTTTAATTTTCGGTATTGTACTTGCGGTTCCTTTTTTTGGTCCTGATGTTATGAAGAACCTTGCTGTTATGGGCGAATCTAAGGATCCGGATTTAATGGCCATGGCAAAATATTTTCAAATCGTAAGTCAGATAGGAACTTTTATAATTCCAACAATTCTTTTTGCTTTTCTCGACGGGCGAAAAATCTGGACGTATCTCAAACTCAATATTCGTCCGCTTCTCATGACTGCTGTGTTTTCAATTCTCGCAATTTTCGCAGCCGTTCCATTGATAAATTTTCTCTCTGAATGGAATGCACAAATGAGCCTTCCTGCTTCATTGAAGAATGTGGAATTATGGATGAGAGAAGCCGAAGATCAAGCTGCAGTAGTAACAGCAAATTTTTTAAATGTAACAACACCCGGAGGTATTCTGATTAATTTGCTGATGATTGGCGTAATTCCTGCTATTGGCGAAGAATTTCTTTTCCGAGGTGTGCTGCAAAAACTTTTTCATCAGTGGACAAAAAACATTCATGTGTCTGTAATACTTGCAGCTTTCCTGTTTAGTGCCATCCACATACAGTTTTACGGCTTTATCCCGCGCTTTATGATGGGGGTGATGCTTGGATATGTTTTTGTATGGTCGGGTTCATTATGGGTTCCTATACTAATTCATTTTACAAATAATTCTGCGGCAGTCATTGTTTCTTTTCTGCAAGGAACTGGTGCCGCCGACAATACATTTGATACTTTGGGCACAGGTGATAAAGCAATAATGCCTTTATTGGTTAGTACAGTATGTACAGGACTTCTTTTATATCTTATTTTTTATTTTGAAAAAAAGAAAAAAAGTCGAGTCCCAATCCCTGATAATTAAAAAACCCCGAAATCTTGATAGCTATCGGGATGGGGCATTTGGAAAGAAATTGATTTGTTTTATTGAAGCACGAACTTTATCGGAAGGGTAAACTGAACTCTAACGGGAACATTGTTTTGTCTGCCTTCATTCCATTTTGGCATTGCTTTTACAACGCGCACTGCTTCTTCCCCGCAACCGCCTCCAATATCTCGTAAAACCTCTACTCCAGTAATTGAACCGTCCTTTTCAACAACAAATGTTACAATGACAGTACCTTGAATATTTGTTTCTTTTGCAGCGGTTGGATAAACTATCTGGTCACTTAACCAGGTATACATTTCTTTTTCACCACCTTTGAATGTTGGCATTAATTCTACAAATGTAAATGCTTTCTCAATAATTTCGGGTTCTATTACTTGCGTTTCTTTAGGATTTTCAATTACGATTAATTTACCCTCATTTTCATTTTCATTTATAAAACCATCCTTAGTAGCTTCAATAAGTTCACCAAAATCTTCAGTGACTTCTGAAGTATCTGTAACTACAATAGGAGGTGTAAACGCAGGAACTCTTACTTCTGGTTGTGCCTGTGGTTCCGGCAACTCGGGTAGTTCTTCTTTATTGGGCGGTTTGGTTAAAAGAGTAGAATCCATTTCAAGTGTTACCTCATTTGCTAATATTTTATTGGATTGTATCCGCCCTTCAATTAATGCAATTGTAATGACTCCTGAAAATATAAAGAGTGCGGAGAATAAGGCGCAAACTGCATTTTTAATGTAGTTCTTCCTTAAGAAGAAAGCACCATAGTTTTGATGTCTTTTATCAAAAACGATGTCGTCAAAGTTTTGAATTTCTGCTTTCATGACTTGAGACATTTTCGTTAATGCATCACTAACAATACAATCATAATGTATAAATAGTTTAGTTGCAAGCGAAAATCAGTTTCCGGAAAGAAGTAGACAGTTAACGGTAGGAAATAATCAGTTAACGGTTAACTAAATCGATATTTGGTTGTAAAATCATTAATAATTCATTGGCACAAAAAGCCTTTCTATTGAAAGGCTTTTTTAAGTGTAATCCATTCTATTCAAGTGTAAACTTTATCGGAAGGTTGAACTGAACTCTGACAGGCACATTACTTTGTCGTCCTTCTTTCCATTTTGGCATTTTTTGCACCACTCTTATTGCTTCATCACCACATCCTCCGCCAATATCTCTCAAAATCTGGATACTAGTAATTGAACCATCCTTTTCAACAACAAAAGTTACCACAACAGTTCCCTGAATGCCAGATTCCTTTGCCACCTGCGGATACCTGATGTTTTCGCCAAGCCATAAATACATCTCTTCTTCACCTCCTTTAAATATTGGCATCACATCAACATAGATTACAGGTTTCTCGATGGTTCCCTGATCGATCACAACATGTTCCTTGGGATTTTCAACAATTAATCCGTCACCTTCTTTTTCATTAACGAAGCCATCTTTGGTGGCCTCAATAAGTTCGCCTAAATCACTTGTGACTTCTGTTGTATCAGTTACGACCTGAATTGCTTTAAAACTTGGAACCTTTACCATTTCAATAGGGTCATCAGGTATAATAGGGAGATCATCCTTCTTAATAGGCGGTGCTATAAGTGTTGAATCCATTTCATAGGTTCCGCCATCAGTTAATTTTTTATCAGGTTGCATAAACCCTGCTATTAAAGGAATAGTTACAATCGCTGAAAAAATAAACACCGAAATGAATAAGGCACGGGTTACATTTTTGTTGTAACTCCTCCTCAGGAAGTAAGCTCCGTAGTTTTGATTTCTTTCATCAAAAACGATGTCGTCCATGTTTTCAATTTCTGTTTTCATGATTTGAGATTTTTAGTTAATAATTAATTTATGATACAATAGTAATCTATGAAAAGCCTTGATAAAAGGGGGAATCAGTTACTGGAAACGGGCAATCGTTTTACGGTCGGAAAATATCAGTTAAAGGTTGTGATGAAAAATAAAAAAGACCTCTGATTCAGAGGCCTGGTATTTTCAAAAATCTGAAATTCTATTTTACTTCATTCAGCATTGTGATTTCTTTATCGTTGATTGGTACTACTGCATATCCGGCAATATTGCAGATTTCCATTTCATCAATGATGTCCACAATATTTCTATATTTGGCTTTGTCATCAGCTTTAATCAGGACTATTGGATAATTCTTGTCCGCATTTTTCTTTATTTTTTTAATTTCACGGGTAAGCGCTGTATCCGACATCACAAGATTACCATTGAGAACTTTTTCTTTTAGGTTTTTAACTTTTTGAAAAATAATTTCATTTCTCCGGAGCAGAATTTTGCGAATGCCATCTTTGCCAAAGTCTGTTTTTGTAAGCGAAGGAGCCGGTCCTGCTTTAGGAGTCAGGGAACCATTGTAGTAAAAAATCTTGTCATTACCCGATAGCAGGATATTTATTGTCCTGAAATCGGGAATCGTTGTTGGTGGGCCAATGCCAGGGTCTTCGGGCATTGTAATCTCCATAACTTTTGGTTTGCTGAATGCAGTTGTAAGCATGAAAAAAGTGATAAGCAGGCACATCAGGTCTACCATGGGTGTCATATCTAAAAAGATTGAGTTTTTTCTTTTGTTCCTGCTTCTGTCTTTGTTGCATGAGTTTTTCTCGACTTGAATAATTTCTTCCATATCAGTAAGGTTTTAAAGGTTATTTTTACAATGATATGGCATAATTTAAATGAATGAAAGAGGAAACCAGTTACAGGAAAAGATCAGGTAATTTACGGTTGTAAAAACTCAGGCAGAGGTAAGTGTAGTGGAAAATAAAAAAAGCCTTTCAATTGAAAGGCTTTTAAGTATTTTAAATTTACGTTTTACTATTGGAGCGTAAATCTGATAGGTAAAGTAAAATATACTCTTACAGGTTCGCCATTCTGCTTGCCAACCTTCCACTTGGGCATGGCTTTTACAACTCTTACTGCTTCTTCGTCGCAGCCGCCTCCGATGGTTTTGAGCAGCTGAACATCGCTGATACTGCCATCTTTTTCCACAACGAATTTAACGATAACTGTTCCCTGGATACCAGTTTCCTTTGCCACCTGAGGATATTTAATATTTTCACTTAGGAACTGATACATTGCTTCTTCACCACCGTTAAATGCTGGCATAAGCTCAACAATTGTAAGTACGGGTGCCTGCTGCTCGATAACCTGATTTTGTGATTCATCCACAACAATTTCATCATCTGTTTCAATAGGTGCGGTGTTTGTTGATTGCTGGTTAAGGTCATCCTGATTTAACATACCTGTATCTTCAATAGAATCGGTAGTTACAACAGGTGCAGTAAATTTAACCTTCTGCTCCAGTGCCTCTGGCGGTGGAGGAGGAGGTGGTGGTGGTGCATCATCTGTTTTTGGTGCATCCAGATTTGCAAATTCAGCACCAACGTTCTTGTCTACATTTATTGAACGAGCTTCTTTGAAAATTAGAAAAGGGATAATTGTGGCAAGCAGGAGCGTAACAACAGAAATTAGCAGAGCACGTGATACATATCTGTTGTATTTTGTTCTGAGATAATAAGCGCCGTAATCCTTATTTCTTTTTTCAAAAATGATTTCGTCAATAGTGGTTTTTATTTCTTCAGCCATAGTGCGTTTTATTATAAATAACGACTAATTAATAATACTTATTTTGGTGCAGTTTTCAACATTTCTAATTCAACATCGCTGATGTCAACTACTGCGTAACCGGCTATATTGCATATAGCCATTTCATCAATAATGTCCACTATATTCTTATATTTTGCTTTTTCATCAGCTTTAATAAGAACAATGGGGGATTTTTTGTCAGATTTTTTTATCTCCTTGATCTTTCTGTTCAAGACACTGTCTGCCATTACCAGTTGTCCTTTCAAAACTTTTGTTTTCAAATCTTCGATTTGTTTGAAAACATTCTTATTTCGCTGGAGCAACATTTTACGAATACCATCTTTACCATAATTTGTTTTTACCAGTGTTGGCATAGGTGGTTTCTTTGGATCGGCCAAACCGTTGTAATAATAAACCACATCATTTCCTGACATCAGAATATTAATCGTCCGGTCAGCCTGAACTTTGGTCTGATCTTCTACCTTCTGATTAACATCCTTTTCGGGCATGGTGATTTCCATTACTTTGGGTTTGCTGAAGGCTGTAGTAAGCATAAAAAAAGTGATCAGCAAACACATCAAATCAACCATTGGTGTCATATCAATGTTGGTCGAATGTTTTTTATTTTTTCGCTTTCCGCCTTTTTCGGATTTTTCTTCCTGGATTATTTCACCCATAATATTCTATTTTATAGTTATAAAAACTAATAAATTAATCAAGTTTTGCTTCTTCTTTCTGAAGATTAGTTATCAGGTTAAACTTATTCACCTTGTTTTCCTGCATAATGTCTATAATATCTTTAACCGTCTTGTAATCGGCATCGGCATCTCCTTTGATAACAACTTCCGCATTAGGATTGGTTAAACGTGCAAAACGCACCCATAAGCTAAGTTGGGGGTCAATGGTATCATTAGGAATTCCTGTCTGAAGAGCTTCTTTTTCCTTAGGGTTATCACTATTCAACCATTTTTTCATACTTGCAATAGGCATTCCGAAAGAGGCTCCCTTATCAAATTTATCTTTTTCCTTATCGGTAAAGACAATTTTGTAGCGTTCAGCCATCTTTTCAAGAAGTGCTTTCCTAAAATGACTTGCAGTATCAGCAACTTCGTTTCCATTCTTGTCAAAAGTTTTTCCATTTCTGTTCATATCAAAAAAGATTTTATTGTCTTTAGTGATTTCAACAATAATGATGCTTTTGTCAGGAGCTTGCTTCTCAGAGATAGAATTAGGTGTATCGATCTGAGCAGCTTCCTGCGGGCGGAAAGAAGTTGTAAGCATGAAAAAGGTTAAAAGCAGCGAAAACAAATCCACCATAGGAGTCATATCTATGTGTGGTGATTTGGACGGTAGCTTAATTTTTGGCATGTTACGATTTTTTAAAAGTTAATACAGTATAATACAATTATTTTGTATTGGCTGCAAATGTTTGAACAATGCTTAAACCAGCTTCGTCAATTTTGAAGGTCATACCGTCAATAACCGATGAAAAATAGTTGTAAAGGATAATAGCGCCTGCAGAACCACCAATACCAAAAGCTGTATTGATAAGGGCCTCAGAAATACCTGTTGCAAGAGCAAGAGCATCTGGTGCGCCAGCTTGTGCAAGGGCAGCAAAAGCCTTGATCATTCCAAATACAGTACCTAATAGTCCGATGAGCACAGATAATGAAGCAATGGTTGAAAGAAACACAAGGTTCTTTGAAAGCATCGGAGCTTCTAAAGTTGCTGCTTCATCAAATTCTTTCTGTATAGCCAGAACTTTTTGTTCTTTTTCAAGTTTTGGATCGTTTTGCAATTCTCTGTATCTTGCCAAGGTAGCCCTTGCAACATTAGCAATTGAACCTTTTTGTCTGTCGCATTCGGCTATAGCGTCTTCAATTCTGTCAGCAGTCAGATGCTCCTGAAGTTTTTTAAGAAAGCTACCAGCGTTAAATTTGTTCATTGCCAGTGAAACAAAGGCAAAAACAATACCTGCAACAACTATAAGTCCACCACCAAGAGCATAACTTCCGAAAAGCAATGCAAAAAAGCCTGCAATAGCTAAACAAAAAGTTACGATTCTTAATAAAAGTTTAAACATAGCATATCCTATCGAACCACCACGGGCAATTTCAATAGTAATTAATCTTTCAAATGTGAAAATAAGTAATACGAGAATAGTTGTAATAAGCAAAGGAACGATAAAACCTCCTTTGTAAATAATTCCTAAAAAATTGCCTGGTAAAGGAGAACCCGCAGGGTTGTTTCCTTCAAAATTTGCAGGGTTTCCCATTACAAAAATGAAAACCACAATTGCAACAGCAAGTGCTACTAATAAAGCACTAACTGCAAAAACAGATGACAATGCATCTTTTAATGATTGACCACTTTTATTCTTTGCCATAACTATAAATTTATTGATTAGTAATTTATTTATTTTTTAAGTTGTGTTGCTATTAAAGTGACGCAAATATAATTATTTTTTTAAAAAACAATCCTCATTTCCCCTTTATTCGTAAATAATTTTCCTTCCTGCAAAAGAGAATGGATTTAAGTTATTTAATTTTTGATTTTTAATCGCCTTTAATAACACACTAATGATGTTTTTTTTTAGACTTCTTTTTTTGCCACTGAACGAATTATTTTTTTTAATCTTGGTGTATTTTCCCCCGAAAATATTCACCACTACAAAAGTAATTACAAATGGTAAGATGAAATACAAGGAATCAACATAAGGTGGTCATTAAAAAGTTTTCGGTTCTTTTTTATAAGTTATCGGTAAAAAAAAAAAGAGGAGGGAACGTTCCCTCCTCAATACATTTAATATTCAGCCATTAGTATTGACATTTGCCAGCAAGGGCTTTTTTAATCATCAGCGAATTTTCATTTTTTGCATCTATCGCTAACATTTTATCACAATATAAAATTGCGTTTTTTGCATCCTCACACTTTTTATTGAGATTGTATTGCTTGAAATAGTAAGGCATCAGATAACTGTAAGCTTCAGAGATATCCTTTATATACTTTATAGAATCGGTTTTCAGGCAAATACTAATTAGTGCTTCATAATGCGGTTTTGCAAGCCCCAGAGCACTTGTAGTATCCATATTTGCATTTGCCCATGCACGATATTTTATAGCGTTAATAAAATCTGGTTTTTTATCAAGTACAACTTTGAGTGCAGAATCGGCTTTACCCCATTGCTTTAAGTTAAAATAAGCTTTTCCCTCGTTGTAATAATCCATCAATGTACCTTTATCTGCTTTTATTTTTACCTCATAAGTTTTGACAGCTGCCTCATAGTTTTTTATTTTGGTTTCAGAAGTTGCCTTATCATTAAGGATGTCATAATTTGTAGAGTCCAGTTCAAATGATTTCTGGAATTTTTCAATAGCCAATGAATCGTTTCCGCATTTTGCCAGAAGTTTTCCGTAATACGCATAGTCGGATGCTATGATTTTCTCTGGTTTTGATTCTTTGTAAAATTTCTCAATAGCGGTAAGGCCTTCTGTGCATTTTCCAATTTCATAATAGGAATATGCGGCAAGACGGTAAAGGTTGGTGTAACCAGGGTCAGTAGCCAATACTTCATATATAACCTGCAATGCATCGTCATATTTTTTTGCCATAAAAAGAAAAGAAGCATATCTGAATTTTGCATAAGTATTCTTGCCAGAAAGTTCAAGGAATTTCTGATAGTCGCTGATTGCATTTTCCCATTGTCCGGCAAGTCCATATAATTCCGCTCTTCCACGATAAGCAGGTGCAAAATTAGAATCGATTTTGATAGCATCTTTATAAAATTCCAATGCATCATTGTATGCTTTTGCTTTCACCCATAACTGCCCTATTCTTACCATTGCCTTGCAGGATTGGGGATCAAGGTCATTGGCTCTGTTATAAGCTACGATAGCATTTGATCCATCATTATACTCAAGGTATATATCACCTTTTATTAAGTATACTTCAGGAACTGTTGCATCGCGTTCCACAGCATTTGCTATGATGGCAAGCAAGTCATCCTTTTTCCTGTCGGGTGATTTTAGCATTGCTTCGGCAATTTTGGCAAAGGCCAGAGCTTGTTTTCCTACAGGGATTAAAGATCTCTTGTAATTTGATCCCTCCAATGGCATTAGTTCTTTTGCTTTCTTGAAATTATCTGCTGCCACTGTATAATTTTTCAGTAGAATATTAGCCCGTCCTAATCCAATAAAATTAAGTGGGTTTGTCGGGTCTTTCTCAGTACCAGTTTTAAAACTCAGGATGGCTGGATCGGTAACATCTTTTAGCGTAACCGACATGCTGTCGACAAAAAATTGTTTCAGCCAGCATTCACCATAATAGTAGTAGTTGTCGCCGTTGATTGGTTCAGCAGCTATAAGTGCATCAAAGGCTTTGTGAGCGGCCTCGAATTGCTCACTTTCGGTTAGTCTGATTGCACTTTTCAGATCCTGTGCAAAGGAGGGCAGGCTAAGAAACATTGTCATCCCTGCCAAACATCCCAGTACTTTTGAAAATCGTAACATATTAAATCTCCTTATATTATTTTTTTATTTCTACAAGCCTTATCGGCATTGTTGCAGGTACCAAACCTGATTTTAAAATTATTCGTTGACCTTTTTCACCGGCTATAAAGGATACAAAACCTGTGCCAAGTCCGGTAAAGGTTTCGCGATTGATTATATAAACTTCCCTTGTAAGCGGATAAGAACCTTCGGCAATATTTCCCTGATATGGTTTGTAGAAGCTTCCTGTGCCGTCGGTATTGTCTTCATTTCCCACGGAAACAACCTTGATTTTGTGAAGGAAGCTGTTAGAAATAGTGTCGTTTTTGTCACTAATCCAGTTAACACTGATAATCCCTATAGCATTTTTATTTTTCTCAACATAATTGATTACTTCAGTGTTGGATTTTACTGCAAAGCAGTTAGCAGGGAAATTGTCTTTCAATTCAAATTTTTCCCTGATATAACGGGTATTGCAGGATTTGTTGTTGTCGAATACAACATTTAGATTGCCAAGAACTGATTTTTTATTAATGTCGGACCATTTGGTGATCTTCCCAGTAAAAATATCTTTAATCTGGCTGAACATTAAAAGCGAGTCCTGGTTTTCATTATTTACAATAAAAACTAAAGCATCATAAGCAATCTTTGTTGTTTTAGGAATAAACTGGTTGTTCCGTAATTGCTGGTCTTCAGCATCGGTGAGTTTCCGGCTGGCAATAATGCACCGTACCGAATCCTTCATAAACAATTCAAATGCTTCTCCTTCGGGTTTGTTCAGAGGAGTGATTTTTGCATATTTATAAAAGACTTCAAATGTATATATTTCTGTATCTATAAGCAGCTGGAATGCTTCATCAACTGCAATCTTAATGTCGCCGGAAGTTGCGGTTTCACTGATTTTCTTGCTGTCATACCCACAGCTATTGCAACCTGAAAAAATAAGTGCAACAGCAAAAAGGGGCAGCATCATTTTTATGATTCTAGGGTTATTCATCGTTATACTCCTTTCTTTTATGTTCTCTTATATTTTGATAAATTCTTGCAAGACGGAAGAAACCATATGCAATAAAAAAAACACCAAGCATGGTTTTCAGATTCGGGGGAAGGTACATATAAACGGGAAAAAAAATAAGGGTTACACCTATTCCAAAAAAGACCGCTACCATAGCAAAGCCAAAGCCGATCATTACTTTGGAAAATAAGTTTTTGCCCTGGGTCATTTATATTTATTTTAAATTATTCAATACTTATTAAGCCTTTTTGTAAATGAATAAAATATTTAATTATTTTGAAAAAAAATTATTCAAAAGCTAAGTTTAAATTTAGATGGACTTTTCATTTTAACTTGATCTTAAAGGGGATCAAGTTTTTTAATATTAAGTCAAATCTGCAAAGAACTATTTAAATTACGGCACAAATATATAATATTTTGAGATATAGCTTTCACAATAATTTCTTAACTTGTTAATTCAAAATTAATAAATCTCTTGTACAAGTTTTGCCTTATAAACAATGTTTTTAAAAGTACCTCCTTTTTTAAAATAATGTTTCAAGATTAAATCGCAATTCTGATCTCAAAAGTAATGTATGCTGAGAGTAAACACCAGAATGAATCAGTTTACGGCGGTATTGGGAAAGAATTCAGTATGTAAATTAAAGATAACGGTAAATGAAATTGATACCGGATAATACAATCTGTGGTTTTTGGAATTCAAGCCAACTATTGTTCCAATCATTTTATTTATTTAATGAGGCGGTTAAATAAATTTTCTCCGCTCGACAGAAAAATAAAAAACCGTCCCGATTGATATCGGAACGGTTTTCATAGGAGTTGCGGAGAGAATGGGATTCGAACCCATGAAGCGCTTGTGACGCTTACACACTTTCCAGGCGTGCGCCTTCGACCACTCGGCCATCTCTCCTTTTATTGGAGGTGCAAATATATAAAAAAAAGACGTGTGTTAATTTCAAAGTTTATCAATCATCTGAAAGTTCTCCCCTTAAAGGAATCTTAAGGAGTTTTTTTATTTCCTGAATATTGAAATTCTCGCCAAGCAGGTACATGAGCTTTGTAATGGCTGCTTCAGTTGTCATATCTGCTCCTCCAACAACTCCTATTTTTGATAGATCAGCGCTTGTTGCGTATTTTCCCTGATCAACACTTCCACCTTTACATTGCGTGACATTCAAAATAATAATATCTTTCTTTATAGCTTTTACAAGTGAATCAAGAAACCATTTCTCTGTTGGAGCATTTCCGGAACCGAAAGTTTCCAATATAAGTGCACGAAGTCCGTTAATGTTCAATACTGCATCAACAGAAGCTTTGCTGATACCAGGAAAAAGTTTTAAAATTGCAATATTATTATCGAGTTTGGTATGTGTAATTAAAAAATCAATTACCGGGTTATTAATGAAAGGTGTATTGTATTTAATATGCACTCCGACTTCTGCAAGGGCAGGATAATTGGCTGAAATAAACGCGCTGAAATTTTCAGCATTGAATTTGTGTGTACGATTTCCCCTGTATAGTTTGTTTTCAAAATAAATGCAAACCTCCGGAACCATTGGCTTATCATCTTTTTTCGCAGATGCAATTTCAATGGCTGTTATTAAATTTTCTTTGCCATCGGTTCGGATTACTCCAATGGGGAGCTGTGATCCGGTAAGGATTACAGGCTTTGCCAGATTTTCGAGCATGAAGCTTAATGCAGAAGCCGTGTATGCCATTGTATCGGAACCATGCAGAATTACAAAGCCATCATAAATTCTGTATTTTTCATGAATGACTTCTGTAAGCCTGATCCAGTTCGATGGATTCATATTTGAAGAATCAATCAAAGGATGAAAGGAAAAAGTTTCAAGGCGAACATTCAATCTTTTTAATTCAGGAAGATGCTTCTGGAGATGCTCAAAATCAAAAGGCTTTAACTGCCCAGATTTGCTGTCCTCCATCATACCTATTGTTCCGCCTGTATAAATTATCAGAACTGAAGTTTTTTCTTTCATGCTATCAGATGTTGAAAAATTCTTTTGCTGCTATAGTTGTAATCTCCGCTACTTCTTCAATTGAAGTTTGCCTTAGTGATGCAATAAATTCTGCAATCGTTTTGATATATGCGCTTTCGTTTCTTTGTCCCCTGAATGGTACGGGTGGCAAATAGGGTGAATCAGTTTCAAGAATCATAGTCATCAACGGAAGTTCTTTTACAATTTTTGCCAATCCGGAATTCTTATAAGTTACAACGCCGCCAATACCTAACAGGTAACCTTTGTTTGTCAGATAAAGCGCTTGCTCCATACTTCCAGGGAAACAATGAAAAATAACTTTTACATCACGATATGATTTTTCATTTAATACTTGAATTATTTCATTCAATGCATTTCTGCTATGAATAATCACTGGAAGATTAAATTCTTTCGCAAGTGATAATTGGTATTTAAATGCTTCTACCTGTTCATTAAAAAAAGTCTTATCCCAATAAAGATCAATTCCTACTTCGCCAATGGCTACAAATTTTTCTTTAGCAAGCCATGATTTAACTATTTCAAGTTCTTCTTTGTAATTTTCTTTTACTGATCCGGGATGCAGACCAATTGTGGGAAAACAAATATTTTTAAATTGATTGCATAAATCCAACATTGATTGCGCAGAAGTACTGTCAATATTGGGTAGCACCATTTGGTTTACGCCAGCATCCATGGCTCTTTTTATAGTTTCATGAATATCTTTTTCAAATTCCTCAAGATAAAGATGCGTATGTGAATCAATCAGGTTCATGAAGCAAAATTATAATAAATAGATAAGCCGAAGATATAATTGGTAACATTAAATTAAAGATAATTTAACATTTGCTGAACCCTGAATTACTGATATAGCAGAATATTTTTTTACCTTTGCTGAAAATAAATGGCTTTGAAAAAATATCTCATCATCCGATTTAGTTCTATTGGCGATATCGTATTGACATCACCGGTTATCCGTTGCGTGAAGCAGCAGTTGAAAGATGTGGAACTTCATTACCTGACAAAGGAATCGCATCTTCCGATATTAAAAAACAATCCTTACATTGATAAAATTCACACTATTAAAAAAAGTGTGAATCCTTTAATCAGTGAATTAAAAAACGAACATTATGATTTCATAATCGACCTGCATAATAGTATACGTTCTACATCAACTGTTCTTCAGTTGGTAAGGCCATTTAATTCTTTAAAAAAGCTAAACATCCGTAAAGAATTGTATGTTACTACCAAGATCAATCTGATGCCCCATGTACATATAGTTGACCGCTATTTTAAAGTTGTGGAGTCTTTGCATGTGAAGAATGACGGCAAAGGACTTGATTACTTTTTATCAAAAGAGGATGAAGTTGAAATGAGCGATTTTCCTGAAACACATCAGAACGGATATATTGCTTTTGTTATTGGTGGAAAACATTTCACCAAGCGAATGCCTGATAATAAAGTAATTTCCCTTTGTACTAAAATAAACAAACCCATTATTCTGCTTGGTGGTTCCGAAAACAGGGAAACAGGAGAATTAATAAAGGATGTTGCCGGCGAAAAAGTTTTTAATGCCTGTGGTATTTATTCCCTGAATCAATCTGCATTTATTGTTAAAAATGCGAAACAGGTGATAACTAATGATACCGGACTGATGCATGTTGCTGCTGCTTTTAACAAACCAATTATTTCCGTTTGGGGGAATACAGTTCCTGATTTTGGAATGTCACCTTATATGCCAAAAGGCTCAGAACATAATTCCAAAATTGTCGAGATTAAAAATCTTTCCTGCCGTCCCTGTTCAAAACTTGGATTTGAAAAATGCCCGAAGGAACATTTTAAATGCATGAACTTAATTGACGAAAAGGAAATTGTAAATGCTATTCGGTGGGATTAAATAATAGCAAATATTAATAGCTCAACAGATAATTTCAATATCTGCTTTTACTATTTTATTTCTACTATTTGCTATCAATTCAAAAAAGGATTATTTTCTTTTTCGTAACCAATAGTTGTAGAAGGTCCGTGGCCGGGATAAACTTCCGTATCATTTGGAAGAGTGAATAATTTTGTTCTTATATTTTTTATCAATGCCTCATGATTCCCGGTAGGTAAGTCGGTTCTGCCGATTCCTTCATGGAACAGCACATCGCCTACAATTACGAATTTGTCTTTTTCTGCGTAAAAGCATATGCTCCCGTCAGCATGTCCCGGAGTGTACAACACTTTAATTTCGGAACAACCAAACTTTATTAAATCACCCTCCGTGATATAACCACCTGGTTCCAGAACTTCTATATTGCCGATGCCAAAAGCGGCCGCATAACCGTTTACAGACTTCAACAACTTAAGAGAATCTATATGAACTTCAAGTTTGAGGTTGTATGTGTCTGCAATAAATTTATTACCAGCAACATGGTCTATATGTGGATGGGTGTTTAAAAGCCTTACCGGATGAAGTTTGTGCGAATTGATAAATTCTGCAATTTCCTTATTTTCATAATCTTCCAGGCAGCCCGGATCAATAATTATACATTCATTTGTTTCATCATAAAGCAAATACGTATTAACCTGAAAAGGATTGAAAACAAAGGATTTTATCGTAAGCATAAAAGTATTTTTAAAATTTGAGCAAATGTACCAATAAAACAAAAATTGGCAGAAAAGTTAAATCGGAAAAATATTCGTAACTTAGCAAGGCAATATTTTAAAAATAATTTAGTTTCCGTAAGAGATTTATTGTTTGTAGTTCGTTGTTTAATAATGAAAAATAATTTCTCGAAATATTGTTTAACAAGGATAGCTGTAATTGGTTTTTTCTTTATTTTTTTGAATAAAGCAGAAGCCCAGTTTTATAGTGGTTCTCAACTTGCCTTTGGAAAGAACAGGGTTCAGTTTACTGATAATTTCTGGACATTTTATAAATTCAATAAATTCGATACCTATTTTTATCTTGGTGGTAAATCGCTTGCTATTTTCACTGCCAAATTTGCTGATGAAAATATAAAGTCCGTTGAAAAGAAACTGGATTACAATCTCGAAAACAAAATTCAATTCATATTATTCAACCGCCTGGGTGACTTGAAAGAGAGCAATATCGGACTTGTCAGCGATGAACAATATAATATAGGCGGTATCACACATATAGTAGGTTCCAAAGTTTTTATTTATTACGATGGAAATCATGAGAACCTGAAGCAGCAGATAAAAGCAGGCATTGCAAAGGTTGTTCTTGAAGAGCTGATTAACGGTGAACAGATTACCGCAAAAGTGAAAAACGGCACCTTGCTAACATTGCCTGATTGGTATATTCAGGGGCTTGTTTCATACCTCTCGTACGATTGGAATACGGATCTTGATAATAATGTAAAAGACGGAATCCTTGATGGGCGTTATGAGAAATTCAACCAGCTCACGGGAAATGATGCTGTGAATGCAGGACATTCTATTTGGAAATATATTGCCGAAAAATACGGGGAGGATAAAATTCCGAATATTCTGTACATGACAAAGATCAGCAAAAGTGTTGAGAGCGGATTCCTATACGTACTGGGCGTATCCTTCAAAACGTTTACGCAGGAATGGCTTGATTATTATGACAAAAAATATTACCAGTTCGATAAAGAATTAAGTGTACCTGAAGGGGAGAAAATATTTAAAAATAAAAAAAAGGATAAGGTCATTCAGCAGGTTAAAATTAGTCCTGACGGAAATTATGCTGCTTTTGTAACCAATGATATCGGGCAATACAAAGTTTGGCTGTATAATTTTGAAACCAAAAAGCTGAATAGACTTATGAAATCTGGCCACAGGCTGGATGAAAAAACCGATCTTTCTTTACCAATACTGGCATGGCATCCAACCGGGAAACGACTTGGAATAATTACAGTTGCCAAAGCAAAAACCTGGCTGTACTATTACAACCTTGATGAAAAGAAATTTGAGAAGCAACGTCTTTTTGATTTTCAAAAGATTCTGAGTTTCTCATATTCCCAGAGTGGTAAGTTGCTTGCAATGTCTGGTGTTCAGAATGGACAGACTGATATTTATGTTTATAATCTGACTTCGCATACTTATGAACAAATTACAAAAGACATCTATGATGATTTGAATCCTGTTTTTATTAATAATTCCAAACAAATTATTTTCAGTTCCAACAGAATTATCGATACTTTGAAGCCTCCTTCAAGAGATTCTATACTTATACCTGATTCAAAACAGGATCTTTTCCTTTATGATTATTCAAACAAAAATAAATTGTTGCGACGACTCACAAATACCCCATACAGTGATGAAACCAAGCCTCTGGTTATAAACGACAATTATATCAGCTACCTGAGTGATGAAAATGGAATTGAAAACAGGTTTACTGCCAAACTCGACAGTGTAATCAGTTTTGTTGATACTACAACGCATTTCAGGTATTTTACCACATCTTATGCCCAGACAAATTATGCCCGCAATATTCAGGATTATGATGTGTGTCCGAAAGCAGCGAAATGCGGTGAGATTATTTATAACAAAGGATTGTACCAGCTTTTAATAGGTACATTACAATCCACGGACAACCTTTCGTCGCTTGAACTTAAAGATACTCCTTACATGGAAGATTATCTGAAAGATGTCGCTGCATTGCAGAAGAAAAATACATCAGCAAAATCAAAAACAACTTCAGGTGATTCCAGTAAATTCATCCGCAAAAGGATTGTCTCAGTTCACAGCGATGATACAATTACGAAGGGCAATGTAATTGATATTGATAATTATTCTTTTAATAATAATGTTCAGAAGGATATTAAGAATGACAAGGAAAACAAAAAGGACTCCCTGATTGCAAAGAGTGATACTGCAAAAGCTAAAGCAAAGCCCGAATTTGTGTTGCCCAAACAGCGCAATTATGATGTTGAGTATTGCATCGACCAGGTTGTAAACCAGGTGGATTTTAGTTATCTCAATAACACCTATCAACCATTCACGAATGTTGGTGCACCTATTTATATTAATTCCGGATTCAATGCATTGTTTAAAGTCGGTGTAACAGATCTCCTCGAAGATTACCGGATTACAGGTGGTGTAAGGCTTTCTGTTGACATGGATAATACCGAATATGTGATGAGTTTTGAAAACCTCCGCACAAGGCTTGATAAACAGATTCTTTTCCACAGACAATCACTAAAGGATATTTTGGACAACGCTGTGGTCAAGCATAATTCAAACGAAATACTTTATATGCTAAAATGGCCATTCAGCCAGGTGCTGGGAATTAAAGGCACCGCAATGATCCGCAACGACAGGGCTGTTTACATGTCTACAGATCTGAATAATTTAAAAAAGGAGAACGAATACAAGACCTGGGCAAGTTTAAAAGCTGAACTGATTTTTGATAATACCAGAGATAAAGGATTGAATATTTATTATGGTACCAGGTACAAGCTCTTTGCTGAAGTATACAGGCAGCTTGATGCGAAGAATAAGCAATTGAATGTTATTGGTTTTGATTTCAGGAATTATCAGAAGATCAGCAGGACATTTATTTGGGCAAATCGTTTTGCTGCAAGTACTTCTTTCGGAAGCCAGAAACTTGTTTACTATATGGGAGGAGTTGATAACTGGTTGTTCCCGAAGTTTGATAGTAAAACAAATGTTGCGACTGATCAGAATTATGCATATCAAACACTGGCAACTGGCATGCGGGGCTTCAAACAAAATATAAGGAATGGTAACAGCTTTGCATTATTTAATTCTGAGTTGCGTTTTCCAGTTTTCCGTTACCTCATCAATCGTCCGTTGAAGTCGGATTTTTTTAATAATTTTCAGATTGTTGCTTTCGGAGATGTAGGCACAGCTTGGACCGGCAGCAATCCTTATTCTGATAAAAACGCTTTATACACCGAAGTCTTTGAGCAGGGGCCGATCACAGTAACCATCACAACACAGAAGGATCCTATCGTTGGTGGGTATGGTTTTGGCTTACGTACAAGGCTGCTTGGCTATTTCGTTCGAGCCGACTGGGCGTGGGGAGTGGAGGATCGCCAGGTATTGCCTAATGTATTTTATCTTTCCCTGAGTCTTGATTTTTAAACCGCATCTCAAAATGCAACTTGCAGAAATTAAAGAAAAAATTAAAAGCCTTGCGGAATCTCATCTGCAGGAGTTAATTGCTGTAAGGCGCTATCTACATACAATTCCTGAATTAGGTTTTGAAGAAAATAAAACGGCTGAATTTATAGAAAAAAAACTTACAGAATATAAAATACCTTTCAAGACGGGCATTGCAAAAACAGGAATCGTTGGAACAATTATTGGAAAAAAGGGTGAAGGAAAAACGATTGCGCTTCGTGCAGATATGGATGCACTGCCTATTATTGAAGAGAATAATTTTGAATATAAATCAGGAAATACTGGAGTGATGCATGCCTGCGGGCATGATGCGCATATGGCGTGTTTGTTGGGTGCTGCAAAAATATTAAATGAATTAAAAGAAGAATTTTCCGGAACAATAAAATTATTTTTCCAGCCCTCTGAAGAAAAATTTCCGGGTGGTGCACTTGCAATGATTGATGAAGGCGTGTTAGAAAATCCCGAAGTGAAAAATGTTTTCGGCCAGCATGTGCTACCGCAACTCGATGCTGGGAAGATTGGACTGAAACCTGGTAATTACATGGCTTCAACAGATGAGATATACATTACTGTGAAAGGTAAAGGCGGGCATGCTGCGACTCCTGAACTTTACATAAATCCATTGATAATTGCAGCAGAACTTCTTGTGGAACTTGATAAGCAATTCAAAATAAATATGCCTGCCGATTATCCTTCTGTCCTGGCATTTGGTAGAATTAACGGAGAGGGTAGAACTAATATAATTCCTGAAGAAGTAAAGATTGAAGGCACATTACGGACTTTTAGTGAGGGCTGGCGTGCAAAAGCTCATGACATGATTTTAAAAGTTGCTAAAAATGTTTCTGAAAATGCAAAAGGTAAAAGTGAAGTCCATATTGCAAAAGGTTATCCAGTGCTGGTTAACGATGATGAGTTAACCGAAAACGTTAAACAATTTGCTGTTGATTTTCTTGGAAGCGAAAATGTTGTGGACCTTGAAATGCGCATGACTGCTGAAGATTTCGCATACTTCTCTCAAAAAGTTCCTTCCTGCTTTTACCGCCTTGGAATAAGAAATGAAAGAGAAGGAATAATTTCCAATCTTCACACTTCAACGTTCAATATAGATGAAAGCAGTTTGAAGACTGGAACGGGCCTGATGGCATGGATTGCAATCAATCAGTTAAAATAATAAACCGCTCATTTCTGAACGGTTTTTTTATTGTCTAAATATTTATTTTTGGAAATAATAGAATTATTTCACAGCAATAACTTTGTTTACAGTAGTTTTTTCAGTTTCAATTTTTACAAAATAAATTCCCTTTGCCTGATCAGATAAATTGAGTAAAATGTGCTGCTGTATATTTGCTGTGGCAAACGACATCATTTTTATTTTCTCACCAATAGCATTGAAAATACTTATAGAAATATTTTTTGTGTTTTCAGATTTTAAATCTACGAAAAACTCACCTGTTGTGGGATTTGGATAAATGTTCACGTAAGTGAAGTCATCTGCATTTTCAGAAATTCCTGTAGAACTGCTGATATTAATATTGTCAAGGTACAGATCGTTTCCATATCCGCTGTGTCCTTCAAAAAGTATTTTTACTTTATCCATTCCGATATAACTGCTAAGATCAATAGTTTCTTTTCTCCATTGCGTGGATAAAGGCACAAAGGGAGAAGACGCATCAGGCGCTGTTGAAAGATTGGTGCCTCCTTTTGTCCAGATGGTACTATATGTGAGGCCGCAGTCTGCTGACAACTTAATAACAAGTGTATCGGTATAAGTATTATCATATCTTGCATAGGCCACATCAAATGACAGCAAAACTGGTGAGGATATGGTACTCAAGTTAACATAATCAGTATAGAGTTTTCCGGTAGTTCCTGCATATAATGTATAGAAATCAATCATCGTTGAAGTTGTGCTGTTTCCAAAGCCTCCGGCAGATGTGGATTTATTCCACACACTGGAAGACCATCCGGATGGCGGATAGGAAATTCCTTCAAATCCTTCCATCACAGGTAATGCCTGTCCTGATGCAATTACAGTAAAATTAACTGTTTTACTATTGTTGTTAGCATTGCCGTCAGCAGTACCATTGGGATTCGTGGTATATGCAGTAAAAGTATGACTGCCTGCAGAAACAGATATTGCAGGCAATGTAATAAGAGTATAGGTATTTGTAGCAAGCGAACCTGACCACGGATAAGTGCTTACTGTTCCTCCGTCAAGCTGATAATTTACAGTGACTGAGGTAAGAGTATCAAGACCGAAGTTTTTTAATTTCACAACCGGGATCAGCGATGTATCGCATGTAGAGGAAGGAAGAGAGAGAACTGATGCAACTCCGGCATCGTTGTTATACTGAACTGTTGAATTCAGATCGGACTGCCATAATCCTCTGCCATAAGTTGCGGCGCGTATCTTGGACGCATCATACTGTATTTCCAGTTCATCAATCATTACATTTGGAAGACCGTTGTTATAGGCAATAAAATCATTCATTGTATTGTCAGAATAGAAAACTCCGAAATCAGTTCCAATATAAATTGCATCAGCGCTGTTGTTTTCATATACAATACAATTAACTGGAATGTTAGGGAGTGTTCCGGAAACATTGGTCCAGCTTGCTCCTGCATTATCGGAATAATAAACTTTTTCTCCATTCGTATATCCGGAAAAAGTAACCCATATTGATTGAGGGTCAGAATCGCTTACGGCAAGTCCTGTAATAGATACCGATGAAACGGGCAGTCCTGCTGCAATTGAGGACCAGTTTGTTCCTCCGTTAGAGGTCATATACAGGTCACCTAAAATTCCTGCATAAATATAATTAGTGTTCGATCGTGCCACTATCAGTGTGCGTAATGTATTACCACCAGTAAGATTTGTAGAAATTGCATTCCATGAAGCACCTCCATCGATTGTCTTGTAAACATCATCATAACCAGCATAGAGCGTCAGATGATCGTTTGGATCCATGACATAAGGTGTGGTCCAGGCGCCGGCAGCGGAGGGCGAGATATCTGTAAAGCTATTTCCACCATCTGTTGATTTTTGGAGTGCTCCTCCCTGGTAAGAAACATAAACAATATTTTCATCAGTATAATCAACAACTGTTTCCATTCCATCAGCTCCATATACCTGTGTCCATGAAGTACCGTCGTAGCGGTTTGTTCCGTTATCCTGAGCTCCGAGGTAAATGATATCGGGATTGGTAGCTGAACACCCTAATCTGTAAAATTGAGTAACATTGAGCCCGTCACTAATATCAGTCCAAGAACCTGCTCCATCAGTAGTTTTGAAAATACCACCGTCATTGCATGAGAAAACAATATTTCCGCTATCAGGTAAAAATTCAATATCATGATTGTCGGCATGTACGTAAAAAGAACCTGGCCATCCTGCCCAGTCAGAAGCTTTTGCCCAGGTGCTTCCTCCATCTGTAGATTTTATTACTTCCATACCACCTGCGTATACTGTGTTTGCATCGGTGGGTGAAGCAGCCAGCACCATATCATAATATCCATAAAAAGATCCGGTGTTATCGGGAGAAGTCTTTAGTTGAAATGTTGCTCCCCCATCAGATGATTTATAAAATTCGTCTCCGCTTCCATTGCAGAAAGCATAGATCACCAGCGGATTTGCTGCAGTAACTGCAAGAGAGATTCTTCCTCCGAAACTATTGAGTCCTGATGAAAGTTGTGTCCAGGTTAGGCCTAGGTCAATTGATTTGAATACTTCGTTTTCAGAAGATGCATAAATAATAGAATTATTTGTTGCATTAAATTTAATATCATAAAAATGATCAGTCTGCACTTGATTCCATGTAGAACCAGCGTCAGCGGATCTCCACAATCCGTCCCTTGCTGAAGCAAGCAGTATCTGAGGATTGGCTTCACAAACAACTAAGCGTTGAATAATATTATTTTGCGATTGAATATATGTAAGTCCTGTTGCATTCCATGTTATTCCACCGTCAATAGATTTTAATACGCCTGCGCTATATGTACCGCCCCAAAATATATTTTCAGATTCATAACCATAGCCATCGCCTGTTGCAATATAAAGTATGTCGGAATCAATCGGATCAACTGCGATGTCGGCAATGCTAAGGTTGGTAAGCAGATTTGCATTTAATGAAATCCATGAATTACCACCATCAGTTGTTTTCCAGATACCTCCGCTGGCTGCGCCAATCCAGAAAGTGTTTGGATCGGTCGGATGAAAACAAATACAGTTTATTCTACCGTTTCCGCCCCCATTGCCTGGCACTACCGAAGGTCCCAGAAGCTCCCAGTTTGCGGCCTTTGCAGAGGTTTTGTTTTTTGATTTGAATTTATTCCATTCTGTCCATAAAATTTTCTGATCGAAAAATTTTCCGGTGGGATACACCCTTGGTTCCATAAAATTTTCCCAGCGTTTAAACTGTTGCCAGCCTCCTTCGGCACAATTAAGTTCTTCCTCAATTTCGACATTTTTATTTTTCCAATATGAATTGAACGCATCCTGATAGGTATAAAAATTTCCAGTATTTTTATTTTTGATATTTTTAGTCCATGACTGTGCATTAATACTACTGGCGCATATCAGCAATGATATCAATAGAAGAGAGTATCGTAAAATATTTTTCATGATGAAAGTTTTAAAAATCAAATTAAGGAAATGAAAAGTATGAAGTCAGACTCAAAGATAAGGATTATTCAGAATATGAAAAAGTGGAAATTAAAAAGGCTGTCCTTTTGAGACAGCCTTTTTATAGATTCAGATAAAACTATTTTAGCATTCCTAATTCCTTGCCAACTTTGGTGAAAGCTGCAATTGCTTTGTCGAGATGTTCCATTTCATGTCCGGCAGAAATCTGAACGCGGATACGGTCTTTTCCTCTTGCCACAACAGGGAATGAGAATGCAATAACATAAATGCCTTCTTCAAGCATTCTGTTTGCAAAATCAACTGCGAGTTTTGAGCAGTCAGGATATTTACCAAACATAATAGGTACAATTGGATGATCACCGGCAACGATGTCGAATCCTGCTTCTGTCATTTTTGCGCGGAAATATTTGGTGTTTTTTTCAAGTTTATCCCTGAGTGAAGTAGATGACATTAATAAGTCCATTACTTTTATTGTTGCACCAACAACAGCAGGAGCAACAGTATTTGAGAATAAATATGGACGAGCTTTGTTACGCATCCAATTTATGATTTCCTTGCTTCCTGAAATACATCCGCCGGAAGCTCCGCCCAATGCTTTTCCAAAAGTAGTGGTGATGATATCAACTCTTCCCATTACATCACGGTATTCATGAGTTCCGCGACCTGTTTTGCCAAGGAATCCAGTTGAATGGCTATCATCAACCATTACAATTGCATCATATTTTTCTGCAAGGTCACAGATTTCTTTCAGTCTTGCTATGTCGCCATCCATGCTGAATGAACCGTCAGTTGCTATCATGCGGAAACGACATTTCTGTGCTTCTTTCAGGCAGCGTTCAAGACCTTTGGCCATTTTATCAGTAGCAGGATCTATTTCTTCCACATCGCGCATATCGCCATGTTTGTAAGCCCAACGCTGAGCTTTGCAAAGACGGATACCATCAATGATAGAAGCATGATTCAATGCGTCGCTGATGATTGCATCATTTTCACCTAACAATGGTTCGAAAACTGCGCCATTTGCATCAAAGCAAGAACCGAATAAAATGGTATCTTCCATTCCTAAAAATTCTGATACCTTTTTTTCCAATACTTTGTGAATATCCTGTGTTCCGCAAATAAAGCGTACAGATGATAATCCGTAACCACGACTATCAATAGCCTCGTGAGAAGCTTTAATTAAATCGGGATGAGATGATAGTCCCAGATAGTTATTAGCACAAAAGTTAAGGCATTTTTTACCTTTAACTATGATCTCAGCACCTTGCGGGCTTTCTATGATTCGTTCAGTTTTGAAAAGTTTCTGATCCTGAAGTTTCTGCAATTCTTCTGCAAGAAAGGCTTTCATTTTGGTTTGCATAATATTGTCTCCTATAAATATTTTAAATTAATCCTTGTTTATGTTTTTCGGTAATAACTTTCAGCATATCCTGTGTCATAGCATCCAGGTCGTAGCTTGGTTTCCAGCCCCACTCTGCGCGTGCTGCTTTATCTTCAACTGCATCAGGCCAGCTGTCGGCAATAGCCTGGCGGAAATCGGGTTTGTACTCAATTGTAAAGTTAGGCATGTATTTCTTGATATTGTCAGCCATTTCTTTTACTGAGAAACTCATTGCGCCAACATTGAAATCGCTGTGGTGTTTCAGTTTTGAAAAATCAGCCTGCATCAGGTCAACAGTTGCTTTCAGGCAGTCGGGCATATACATCATAGGAAGGCGGGTATCTTCTTTTACAAAGCATGTGTATTTTCCATATTTCACTGCATCATAATAAATCGCAACAGCGTAGTCGGTAGTTCCGCCACCAGGCAATGTTTCGTTGCTGATGATTCCAGGATAACGCAATCCGCGAACATCAAGATTGTATTTTTTTACATAATAATCACCAACTAATTCGCCGGCAACTTTAGTAACACCGTACATTGTGGAAGGATGCAGAACAGTTTCCTGTGGTGCACAATCCAGCGGTGTGCCGGGGCCAAAAACAGCAATAGAACTTGGGCAAAGCACCTGAGCCATTTTCATTTCACGAGCTATTTCAAGAACGTTGATCAGTCCGTTCATGTTGATATCCCATGCCATCATTGGATTTTGTTCGCCAACGGCAGATAGGATAGCAGCCATGTTTACGATGCAATCAACATTGTATTTTTTGCAAATATCGTACATCGCTTGTTTATTCACGATATCGAAGAATTCGAATGGTCCGGATTCTTTAACTTTATCAGTAGGCGGTGTTTTGCGGGTGCTTGCAATTACATTCTCATTACCATAAATACGACGAAGTTCCATAGTCAGTTCGGAACCTATCTGTCCAACTGCTCCAACAATAAGTATCTTTTTCATATAAGTTTAGGGGTTTAATATTGTGATTTGTTACCTTTTTAACAATGAGCAAAATTATATTATTTTAGGTAACTTCAAATAAACTTTGATTTTTTTTACTGATTATTATACAAGCCTTTTAAGAGCAGAGGCAGAAGCAGGAAAAATAATGTCGAATATTATTAAAAATTCAGTTATTTTGCAGGATAAATTAAAAAAATGGACAGGAATCTGGTTGTTTACAATACCCTTACAAGAAGGAAAGAAAAATTTGAACCTATAAACTCACCGTTTGTTGGAATGTACGTATGCGGGCCAACTGTTTACAGCGATGTACATTTAGGAAATTGCAGAACATTTATTTCTTTCGATTTAATATATCGTTATCTTTTGCATTCAGAATATAAAGTAAGATATGTTAGAAATATAACCGATGCGGGTCATCTGGAAGGAGACAGAGACGAAGGAGACGATAAGTTTGCAAAGAAAGCGAAACTTGAACAGGTTGAACCAATGGAAATAGTTCAGAAATATACAGTAAGTTTCCATAAAGTAATGTCAACTTTTAATACGTTATCTCCAAGTATTGAGCCTTCAGCAACAGGGCATATCTCGGAACAGATAGAGATGATAAAAGAAATTATTAATAATGGATACGCTTACGAAATCAATGGTACTGTTTATTTTGATGTAGAGAAATATAGTAAAGTATATCAGTATGGTCAGTTGACAAACAGAAAGCTGGAAGAACTTTTAGAAGGTACAAGAGAATTAGGTGGGCAGGATGAAAAACATGGAAGGCTGGATTTTGCTTTATGGATAACAGCAAAGCCTGAAACACTTATGAAATGGCCTTCTCCATGGGGGTGGGGTTTTCCTGGCTGGCATATTGAATGCTCGGCAATGAGTAAAAAATATTTAGGTGATACATTTGATATACATGGCGGTGGAATGGATCTGCAGGCTACACACCACACCAATGAAATTGCACAGTCGCAGGCATGCAGCAACGTTTCTCCGGTAAAATACTGGATGCATACAAATATGCTTACAGTGAATGGTGTCCGTATGTCTAAGAGTGCAGGGAATGGGTTTTTACCAAATGAATTATTTACAGGTGATCATCCATTATTGGAAAGAGGATATTCTCCGATGGTTGTCCGATTTTTTATGTTACAGGCGCATTACCGCAGCACACTTGATTTTTCAAATGAAGCGCTGCAAGCGGCAGAAAAGGGATTAAAGCGTTTGATGCAGACATATGAAACACTGAAAAAAATAAAACCTGAAACCACTTCAACAGTTGATATTTCAAAACTTCATCAGGATTGTTATAATGCAATGGATGATGACTTCAACAGCCCGATGGTTATTTCGAACTTGTTTGAAGCCGTGAGAATTATCAACTTGGCAAACGACGGAAAAGAAAAATTAACGCAACAAGATATTGAATCCTTGAAAAAACTGTTTGATGTTTTTGCTTTTGAAATCCTTGGATTGCAGGCTGAATCATCAGAATCAGGAAACAGTTCAGAAGATGGATTGATGGATCTGATTTTAACTTTACGGCAGAATGCCAAGGCAAACAAGGATTATGCAACATCTGATCAGATACGTGATGCACTAGCAAAAATTGGAATTAGTGTAAAAGACACTAAAGATGGCGCTACCTGGAGTAAAGAGTAGTTTTTTTAATTCAGAGGTTAGAAGTAAGGAGTCCGAATTCTGGCTGTCAAATTACAAATCACGAACCTTGTTCCCATCTCAATGAGCCATAATAACTTTGATGTAATCATTATCGGCGCAGGCCCCGCGGGTTGTGCCTGTGCGCTGATGCTTGCTGATACGGGTTTGAGTGTTGCTATTATTGATAAAGATAAATCTCCGAAAGAAAAAATCTGCGGTGACGGTTTAAGCAAGGATGTTATCAACCAGATTGCAATGTTTCCACCAATTGTAAAATCGTCATTTGATAAAATTTCAAATAAGCTTTTTTCTTCAGGAATAAGGTTTTATGCCCCGGACAATAATTGCCTGGAAATTTCATTTGAACAGGAAAACAAAAGCGTTTCAGGATATACCTGTGAGCGCAAAGCATTTGATGAAATGCTTGTGAACAGTGTGAAGACTTTTATAAATATTGAATTGTACGAAGGTTGTAAAGTCCTTAATATTGAACAAGGTGCGAATGGGGTTTCAGTGTTTACTGAAAACAATACATTTACTGCAAAAATCATTGTAGGCGCTGATGGTACAAATTCACTCGTTGCAAAAAAATTAGCTTCAATTGAAAAAGATAAAAGTTCGCAATGCATTGGTATTCGCGGGTATTTTGAAAATGTAAATGGATTCCATTTCGGAAATTATATTGAACTTCATTTTTATAAAGAACTTTTACCCGGTTATATCTGGTTGTTTCCAATGGCCGGTAATAAAGCGAATGTGGGCATTGGAATGATGGCAGATGACATTTCAAAACGAAAAATAAACCTAAAAAGTTTACTTGAAAGATTTATCAAAGATCATCCAATCATTGCTCCGCGCTTCAGCAATGCCACACAGATCGGTAAGTTTGAGGCTTGGCAGATTCCTTTAGGGACGAAGAAAAGGAAAATGTCGGGAGAAAGTTTTCTACTTGCAGGAGATGCAGCTTGTATAGTTGATCCATTTACCGGTGAAGGGATTGGAAATGCATTGCGAAGCGGGAGAGCGGCAGCAGATCATATTAAATTATGCTTTGAGAAAAACAGGTTTGACGAGGTTTATAATGTAGCATACGATAAGGAGATATACAGAAGGATGTGGAAGGAACTTAAAATGAGTTCTTCAGTGCAGAAACTTTTTAAACATCCGAAATTTATTAATTATGCTGTTAAAAAAGCCAACCGCAATGATCATTTTAAAAAGCTTATTGCTGATGCAATGACAAACGAAGGCATTAAAAAGAGCCTGATCAGGCCGTATTCGTTTTATAAAACATTTCTTAGATAATTTGCTAATTTTTTTAACCACAGAGATCACAAAGAAAAAACCACGAAGAACACAGAGAGCAATTCATGACATTTGTGCCGCATTTGTGTACTTAGTAATTATTTTCTTTTGGGACTAAAGTCCTCGCAAACAGGCCTTCTTATTACTCCGACCTTACCTGTCTGCTGGCAAGGCAGGAGGTCGGGGTAAATGAAAATTAACAATGATGGGCTTTAGCCCTGACAATACTGCAATTTCAGGTTAATATTGTAATTTAAAAATACTTTCTATTTTTACACAAAATAATTGCTTTTGAATACAGGTAAATATTTTCGGAAAAAATCGATAGCCCATATACTGCGTCATGCTGAGGATGTAAGTGAAGGGTTGAAACTTAAGAGGAATCTTAATGTCCGCGACCTTACCGCCTTGGGAATTGCTGCAATTATCGGCGCCGGAATTTTCAGCACTATTGGTACTGCCGCATCGCATGGAGGTCCTGCGGTTTCTTTGTTATTTGTTTTTACTGCAATTGCCTGCGGCTTTTCCGCATTGTGTTATGCCGAATTTGCTTCGCGCATTCCTATCAGCGGAAGCGCGTATACATACGCTTACGCCAGTTTTGGTGAACTCATCGCATGGATAATTGGCTGGGATTTAATCATGGAATATGCTGTGGGAAATATTGCAGTGGCCATTTCCTGGTCGGATTATTTCACAAGTTTGCTGAATGGTCTTGGAATGACAATGCCTGAATATTTATCTACGGATTTTTTAACAGCATCACGCGGATTTAAAGAAGCTACATCCCAAATGGCTTCAGGTATGTCGTTCGCAGATCTGACCCCTGCAGTTAAAGAAGCATACAATGCATGGCTGCATGCGCCATCAATCGGAGGAATGCGTTTAATAGCCGATATTCCTGCATTCAGTATTGTGGTGTTTATTACAGGCCTTGTTTATATTGGAATAACTGAAACAAAAATTGCCAGTAATATAATGGTTCTCCTGAAAGTCTCAATTCTCATGGTTGTTATTGGTGTTGGATCTTTTTATGTTGCACCTGAAAACTGGTCGCCTTTTGCACCTAACGGAATGGGCGGTGTGCTGCGTGGTGTGTCGGGCGTGTTCTTTGCATATATTGGATTTGATGCGATTTCAACTACTGCCGAAGAATGTAAAAATCCGCAAAGGGATATTCCGAAAGCTATGATGTGGGCATTATTGATATGTACCATTCTTTATATAGCAATCAGTCTTGTGCTTACTGGTATGGTGAATTATTCCGAGCTTGCTGTTGGCGATCCTTTAGCTTATGTATTCGAAAAACTGCATCTGACGCAGCTTTCAGGTATTATTTCAATCAGTGCTATTATCGCAATGGCAAGTGTACTGCTTGTTTTCCAGGTAGGGCAGCCCCGCATCTGGATGAGCATGAGTCGCGATGGTTTACTTCCGCCAAAGTTTTCGAAAATTCACAAACGTTTCAAAACACCTGCATTTTCAACCATTATAACAGGTATACTCGTAGCAATTCCTACATTATTTTTAAATTTGACAGAAGTAACTGACCTTACAAGTATAGGTACACTCTTTGCTTTTATTCTTGTTTGCGGAGGTGTTCTGCTTTTGGATAATGATGAAGCAGAAAAAGCGCGAAAGGGATTTAAAATTCCGTATTACAACAGTCGCTATATTCTTCCACCGATAGCAATAGTAGTAATCTTCCTGTTATTATTTTTGAATTTTGATGGGGTTATAGATTTTTTCAATTTTAAAAATGCTGATCCTGCTTTAAGTTTCTGGGATGGGTTCAAACATAAAATTCCATTACTGATTTATATTGTTCTTGCATTTGTACTTATATACTATGCAATAAAAAGAAAATTATCGCTGATCCCGGTCTTGGGTTTACTTACAAATATGTACCTTATCACCGAACTTGGAATTACAAACTGGATGCGTTTCCTGATTTGGCTTGCAATTGGACTGTTGCTGTATTTTACTTATGGGAATAAGCATAGTAAATTAAAGAAATAAAAGTCTAATAAAATCGTTAATAGATTTGTTTTGTCATTATTTTAAAGATGTTACAAATGAAATGGATTTATTTATTCGTATTCTCCTTACTTTTTCAATCAGGGTATTCGCAAAATATTTCTGCTTATTCCGATTACCGTAATTACTTCTTCGTATTTGATAATGGCATAAAAAAGGAAATTGAATACTCAGCCGTAAAATCATTTAAGTGCGGAAGAACTTGTATTGCTTTTGTTGATAATTCGGGAACACTTAAAGTTTATTATAAAGGTGTTGTTGATGAAATGCTTGAAAGCACAACAGAATATTTGGTTTCAAGGTACCTGGTCTTAGGGAAATTACATAGCCAGATTAAAGTTTTTGATAATGGGAAAATGCTTACTTTATCTAAAGATGCCGGAAGTTTTGCAATGGGCGACAGTCTGATTGCCTTTCATGATAAGATGAGTAAGACATTTAATGCATATTATAAAGGAGAAATTATCCAGTTGGAAGATCTTCTGGTTACGGATGAAATAAGTAATTTTAAATCAGGAAGCAATATTATTGCTTATGTAAATGATCAGAATGATTTCAAGGTATTTTATCATGGGGTTCTTTCAAAATTACTTTCAGTAAATTCTGCTTTTCAGTTTGATGTTGGTCAGGATATTATCGCATATAATAATATTGATGATCTGACATTTAATATTTTTTATAAAAATGAATATTATAAGGTTGAAGATTTTAATACTCTTTCATACATTGCCGGAAATGCTTGTGTAGCCTATGTTGACAACTCCGGTTTATTTAAACTTTTTAAAGAAGGTGATATCAGTACAATCAGTAACATTACTCCTGACTTTTACAAAGTTAGCGACGATTTAATTATTTATTCTGAACAGAATTATTTTAAAGTGTATTATAAAAATAAATGTTATTTACTTGAAAATTATATCCCGTCATTATATGTATATGATCAAAGTTCAGTTGCATATATTAATAAAATGGGAAATCTGAGATTATTTCAGGATGGTAAAACAGAAACGATTACTTATGAGAAAGTAAAAAGTTTTGATTTAAATGGAAACCTGTTAACATTCACTACCGGCAATGATAACAAGTTTTATCTTAATGGTAAATTTTATTAATATTCTGAATCAACTCTGCAGCTAAATTCATGAACATTTTATGATAATGCAGGAATATTGCTACACGGCTATCCGCCAGTGATACAAAGGGCCCGTATAAAAAATAATAAATTTATTTCTGTATTTAATTATGCTAAATCAAAAAGTTTAGCAACTTTGTTGCATACTTGTATTTCAAATAATAATTGACATCATATACGCGTTAGTAAAATATAATCTGCCTTATGAAAAAGAATATTCTGATTTTCGTTTTTTTGTTAACGTGTCTTTCTCTCAAATCGCAAAGCCTTTTACTGACAGGTGACGGAATTATTAAGGGAACTATTGTAGATAGTGCTACATCAAGCCCTGTAGCTTTTGCGACCATTGGGATTTATTCAATGCCTAAGGATACACTGATTGCCGGAACACTTACCGATGAAAAGGGTTCCTTCCTGAAAGAAGATTTGCCTAATGGAATTTATGCGTTGAAAATAACCTGCATCGGATTTAAGAATACAACAATAAACGATCTCAAAATTGAAGCTAAGCAATTAAAGGTGCAGCTTGATGCCATAAAACTTCCGGCCTCAACCAGCGACCTGAGCGAAGTTACAGTTAGCGGTGAGCGGAAACCTTTTGAGCAAACATTCAATAAAAAAATATTTTTGATGGATGAAAAACGAAGTGCTGGCGCTCAGAATGTGCTCGACCAGTTGAAGACATTGCCATCAGTTACTGTTGACCCGGAAGGAAATGTAAAGTATCGGGGACAGACACCCACCATACTTGTGGACGACCAGCCTTATACATTATTGTATCCGAAACTTGAAATGATTCCATCGGCCAATGTGGATAAAATTGAATTTATTGAACCATCTGCACGTTACAAATCATCTGTGGGAACAATAAATATTAAATTAAAAAAACCAAAAGAAAACGGATTGAGCGGATCAATTTTTTCAAGCATTGGAACAGCAGATTTCAAAAGCATAGTACAGAATTATAATGGAATTAACATGAATCTGAAATATAAAAAGCTTATCGTATAAGGAAATGCAAATTACTTTTTTTATAACGGATTATCAAGCAGCACTCAGCATTCATGGTTAACTTACGATAATAAAATTTACGAAAGTTTATCATCGGGCGATTATAATTATAAGTCGAAAAATAATTTTGAATCGGCTGGAATGGTTTACAATTTTACGAAAAAAACAAAACTCACCTTTACCTGGACACCAACAGTACGAAGGTCAAAGTCGAATTCGAATTCCACATATAGTGAAATCGTTGATACGCTGAATCGCGAACAATATTCATCGTTAGGATTATCAGATAACACCAATAACGGAAATGCTTTTGCACTCAACTTTAATAAAAAATATGAAAATGAAGAAAAGGAATTGTCGCTGAAAGCTAATTATTCAAAGAAAAGCAGCAACTCAAAATCTGATTACGCAAAAGAATATTCTTACTACGGATACATGCCTAGCGATAGTATTCCATTTACTGTTGATAATACTGACGAAAATTCTGATGAGTTTTCATTTGAAACATATTTTACACTTCCTATTGATACCACGGGATTGTGGGAATTCGGAACGCAGTCTGAGATTGACAAAAGCATATACAAAAGAAATTATTTTCTGAACGAAATTAATATTCTTGATTTTTCTACAAGCCAAAATGAATTGATAATGGAACATTCACTGTATTGCAATGTGGGAAAAAAATGGAAAAAATTTAAACTTGATGGCGGTTTGCGATTATCAAGAGCTTCAATAGATATGGACCTTACAGTGCATCCGAATGGGATCGATAGTTTGGTACATGTTGTGAGATCGTATCCTTATGTCACGCCTAATGTATCTCTTGGTTACGAAATAAAACCCTTTCATGAACTGAAACTGACTTACACCCTGGATCAGCAGATGCCGCAGGAATATGAACTGAATCCATACATTGATAAAACAGATCCGAGAAGCTGGTACAGCGGAAATGCCAAATTGATGCCATATATGTATCACCGTTTTACATTCGGTTATTTGTATGCACCTGATGCCTTCAGTGTGTCGCTTGATGCATTTACATACTTCTCGAATAATTATGTTGAATGGGTTAACACTCCGCTGAATGATTACACAACATATTCAAAGCCTGAAAACATTGGTAAATCAAGTGGAACAGGGATAACACTTTCGGGCTCTGCGATGCCTAAAGACTGGTTTAATTTTAATTTTTCATCAGATATTTTTAAAGCAAATATTAATGCCACCCAACTAAGCAATACTGTTTCGGAAATCCCACTAACAAATACCGGGCTTAAAACTGGCAACTGGACTGTGTCGGGGAATACATATATGACCTTTAACATAAAAAAGAAAAACAGCATTTCAATGTACCTGAATTATCAGGGGAAAAATGCTAGTCTTGGAGGATATTCAAAAGGAAGTTTATATAATGGATTGTATTTTTCACGACGTTTTCTGGGAAATAAACTCAGTGTATATTTATCAATAAATAATGTAATTGATAAATGGTCGACATGGAGCACAACCTCTGAATACTTCGGGCGCAAGGATATCAGCGAATATCACGGAACCTGGAACAAAAGAACATTCCGAATTTATTTCCGTTATTCCTTCAATAAAGGCGATCGCGGATTGACGAACAACCAGGCGACTGAAGGCGGAACAGGCCCGACAAAAGGTGGCGGAAAAAAATAATTCCTTCAGGAAGTAATAAGCGAAATCAACGAATTTTTAAAACTGTGCATACAAAAAAGGCTGCACATCTGCACTCTGAAATTGTATTACCAGTTGCACTGCTGCAAGGAACACAATTGCTTTTGCCCACAAAGGCATTGAAATGAAACGTTCAGTAATTGCAGGGTACCACTTTGAAGGAATAGCTGTTAATGCAAAGCCCAGCAAGATAAAAACAACTAGCATGCTGCGAACATTCAGGAAAGGTGCTAAATAGGCCCAATCCATTTCATTAAATATCTGGTAAAACATTTGCCCTGCTGTTTCCATGTCTTTTGAACGGAAAAATATCCAAAGGAAAGTCACGAAATTGAATGTCAGAAACCAGCTTACAAAATTGTAAACCCTTTTGTTTATTTTCTTCTTAATTTTCTTTCGTTGTTTTGCAAGCAGAATTTCAATTGCCATTATTGCGCCAAACAATGCGCCCCATAAGATGAATGTCCAGTTGGCGCCATGCCAGAAACCGCACAGCACAAAGGTTATAAAGATTGAACCTATTGCTCCTGCATTGCCCCAGTTTCTGAATTTTAATGTAAGGGGTGTAAATACATAATCGCGGAGCCATGATGAAAGGCTTATGTGCCAGCGTCTCCAGAATTCGGTAACGTTAAGAGAACTATAAGGCTTATTGAAATTTATGCCAATATCAAAGCCCATCAGTTTTGCCAGACCTATTGCTATATCTGTGTATCCGGAGAAATCAAAATAAATCTGTAAGGCAAAACCATATACTGCTACAAGGTTTTCAAAACCTGAATATGTGCCCGGTGCATCAAAGATAAGGTTGCAGTATTGCCCGATATAATCAGCTATTACAGCTTTTTTGATGAGGCCAATAATTATTAGAAATATTGCTTTACTTATTTTATCGTCATTGATTGAAAATCTTTTTTTCACCTGCGGCAGAAAACTCTTTGCCCTGCTGATAGGACCCGATATCAATAAAGGGAAGAAGGTCATGTATACTGCATACTCTAAAATATTAAAGGTGGGTTTGATGTCTTCCCTGTAAACATCAATGATGTAGCTGATAGTCCTGAATGTGTAAAACGATATTCCAAGCGGAACAATAATGTTCAGTAGTGTAAATTTCCCGTTGGTAATATTGCTAAGACTTTCAATAAAAAAATTTGTGTATTTGAAGTATATTAGCAACCCAAGGCTGGCGCATACAGACATAATAGCATAAATAAATTTTTTCTTTACGTCTTTACTTTTATAAATAAGAATTGCCATGAAATAATCGATGATAGTTGTAAGCAGCATTACCAGCAAATACCATCCGGTAAGTTTGTAATAAATGAAAAGACTGAAAGCGACAAGCAGAATATTTCTGATAATTTTATTCTTGTAAAAAAAAGCATAGACTACAATAAAAATTGTGAAGAACAGAAGGAAAGCACCACTGTTGAATGATATCGGGTTTGCGATATCAAAAGAAAAAAGTTTATTTAGTGCGTTTGCAAAATTCATTTCAATCTAAACCTTTTGGTGGATGCGGACCTAATAATGTAGTTGGCGGATTCTTCCGTGCGGGTGTATCAGGAAATTCAAGCAATACAGGATACATACTTTTATTCATGATGAATGATGCAACTGAATCCATCCACATATATCCTGATTTTTTTGTTGGATGTGCACCATCTTTAAATCGCTCGTATTTTAATTTTTTCGAAGGATAATATCTTCTTGGTCCAACATTGCGAACGATAAGATCGTTGATTCCAGTATCTTCTTTCCAGTTTGGCGGGCCTACCCAGATATAAGGCAGATCGCCTATTTGCCGTACAATATTTTTAACAAGTTTGTCCCGACTTTTAATGTCCCTGATAAAAAGTTCATTTGCGCCAAGTACCAGTATGACATAAGTTGGGTCGAGTTTTTTTATGAAATATGAAAGTGTATCACAGTTGCCATACCATAACGAAGATGAGGAGTACCAGATTACGGAATTCATGGTATGTTTATTTTTTCTACAATAATCATTCAGCCTGTAGCCAAGGGTTTCAAGCATGGAGTCACCAATCAGGAGAAACCTTTGCGAAGAAGAATCCATGGGTGTGGGTTCTATTTTTGTCTTGTCGCGAAGATTAACTAGCATCATACCAATTGGTATTTCAGAAGGTGACCAGAATTCCTTTATTCCCGATTGTTTGATTTCTGTGTTTCTGATTTTAAAAGGTAATGGATTATAAGAATAAACGGTGAGAATAAGCAGTGTAATCAGAAGAACAGAGAAAATTTTAAGCAGAGGAAAATATGTACCTGTAGCAAACTTCTTATACCATTTTACGATCTTATTTAACTGCTCTTTCCCTATCTTCATTTTTTTCTGCTTGTCAATGATTGTGAAAATAGCCATTGAAGCATTTCAATGTTGTTATAGGTGCTTGTCCATGCATTGTGGCCTGTGTTAGGGTATTCAGTATATTTCGGATCTCCTCCCTCTTTTTTTATTGCTGCGATCATATCACGTGAACGTGAAGTCATCACCACTTTATCTGCACCACCATGAAAAGCCCAGATTGGAATATTTTTAATGAGTTCAGTTTTTGCTGTATCTCCTCCGCCACATACCGGAACCGCAGCTGCAAATTTTTCGGGCCATCGGCTTATGGCATCCCATGTGCCGAAACCACCCATGGACAGGCCGGTGATATAAATTCTGGTAGTGTCTACATTCAGCACTTTTGTAAGTGAATCAAGTAACAGCATTGTTCTTGACATATAAACTGAAGGCTTTTCGGGTTGCACATGGCTGGGAAGTTTCCAGTCGACTTCAACCCAGCGATAGCCATTGGCGCACTGCGGAGCCACCACATAACAGGGGAATAATTTTTTATTTAATGAAGAAGCAAAACTCATTGCGCCATTCTTCAGTTGCGAAGAATTGTCGTTGCCGCGTTCTCCGGCTCCATGCAAAAATAAAACAATGGGATATTTTTTTGAAGTATCCATCGAAGCAGGCTTCAGCAGACGGTATTGCAGCGTATCAGAAGTTCCTGAAATGAAAATCTTCTTTTCAAAATCAGATTCATTCTGTGCGGAAATCCTTGACGGGAAGGCAATGCACAAAAGAATAAAAATATATAAAGGTGAAAAAATAGTTTTCATTTGGTTCTTCTATTATGCAAAGCTATCTGAAAAAATAATTATGAATGTTAAATGGAATATTAATTTTTAACAAAATGTTTAACAATGTAAAAAGTCAAAGGTCGGAAGTGAGAATATAGAAGTATAGTAGGCAGTAATCAGGTGGCAGTCTTCAAACATTTTGAACTACAAACCACAAACTACAAACGTTTTTCATGCTATTTTCTATCTTTGCCGAAATTTTCCAAATGACCTGGATTGAAGTCACCGCGCTAATTCTTTCTGGCCTGCTTGTTGGTTTTATCAATACCCTTGCAGGTGGCGGAACAATTATTTCCTTGTCCTTATTGATGTTCATGGGACTTCCCGCCAATGTTGCAAACGGAACAAACCGTATTGCAGTGGTTGCTCAGAATTTTATAGCAGTCAGAAGTTTTAGGCAGCAGAAATTGCTTGATACACAAAAAGGTTTTGCCCTCGCAATACCCACTGTGATAGGCTCAATAGTGGGTGCATTAATTGCAATTGATCTGAACGAAAAGATTATTGAGAAATCTATCGCAGTAGTAATGATTTTTATGATGTTTTTTATTTTGTACAAACCACAAAAATGGCTGAAAGGTCACGATGAACTTTTTGCAAAGTCAGTGAGCATCTGGATGATGGTTCTGTTCTTCTTTATTGGCGTTTACGGAGGTTTTATTCATGTTGGAGTTGGCTATTTCCTCTTAGCAGGCACTGTGCTGGGTGCCGGATTCGATTTGATCAGGGCAAATGCTGTAAAAAACCTTATTGTATTGGCATATGCTCCTTTTACACTAATTATTTTCATGTGGCAGGGACAGGTAAATTACAGTTACGGGTTGGTTCATTCCATCGGCAATATTTTCGGCGCATACCTGGCAACAAAGTTTGCAGTTAACTGGGGTACGAATTTTGTTCGCTGGGTGATCATTGTTGTGATATTTATAACAACTGCTCAGATCTTTGGACTTATTGATTTCAGATCGTTGTTAGGTGTTTTGGGCAAATGAAATTCGGTTCTTTTAAACATTGCTATTTCTACTTTGAAAAAATATTTTCAGTGATTTGTATATTTAATGTGATTAGTTATTAATTTTAGCCGTCCAAATTAAACAAGAATATGAAAAAGTTATTTATTCTCAGCATTGCTGCAATTTTTGCTTCTGCCACTTTTGGTCAGAAGGTTGATGAATCACAGGTTCCTGAAGTTGTAACAAAAACGTTCAAGGCAAGGTTTACTACTGCCAAGGATGCCAAGTGGGAAAAGGAAGATACCATTTATGCGGCCACTTTCCTGATGGATGAATCTGCTACTGAAGCTGAATTCAGTGATAAAGGCACTTGGCTGAATACAGAATGGGATGTGCCTGTTGAATACACACCTCAAAAAATTAAAAATTATCTTGATACAGCTTTTGCAGGATACAAAATAAAGGAACTAGCAGTAATGGAATTCCCCTCTGATGGTAAGCTTTATGTAGTTGAGATCGCAAAAAAGAAAGCCTGTAAAAAAGTATATTTTGCACTGACCGGTGAATTCAAAAAATCGGAGATGGACGTTTGCGATAAAACTAAAAAGTGCTGCAAGAAGAAGTAAATTTATTTGTACGCTTTATAACTAATTAGCAATTCCAAGGATGCCGAGAGCACCTTATTATTTCTCGCTTTTCATTTTAATTTTTCTTTTTTCTTTTATTGAAAAAGAAAATCACAATTTAGTTTCGCCTGTTTCAAAGCAAGCAAAATATGTGCTTGTGATTCATGGAGGGGCCGGAAACATTACGAAAAACAATCTTCCTGATTCTGCACTATACAAAGCCAAACTATTAGAAGCATTGCAGAAAGGATCTGATACGCTAAAAAATGGCGCTACCAGTCTTGATGCAGTTGTGACTGTTATTAAAATTCTTGAAGATTCTCCTTTGTTCAATGCTGGGAAAGGAGCAGTGTTCAACAGCGAAGGCAAGAACGAACTGGATGCTGCCATCATGGATGGAAAAACGCTAAAAGCAGGAGCTGTGGCCGGAGTTACAACTGTGAAAAATCCAATTACAGCGGCACGGGCAGTGATGGAAAAATCAGTACATGTTATGCTGACTGGCACTGGTGCTGATAAATTTGCAAAGGATCAAGGCCTTGAAATTGTTGATCCGAAATATTTCTTCGATCAGAAACGTTGGGATCAGTATTTGAAGAACAAGGATAAATCGGATATTGGCGATACAAATCCAATTCTTAACAAATTCGGAACTGTCGGAGTTGTTGCACTTGATATATACGGAAACCTTGCTGCCGGCACTTCTACAGGCGGACTTTCAAATAAAAAATACGGAAGAGTCGGTGATTCTCCGATAATAGGAGCAGGGACTTATGCAAATAATAAAACATGCGCTGTGTCCTGTACCGGTACCGGCGAATATTTTATAAGGAATGTGGTAGCTTACGATATTTCTGCATTGATGGAATACAAAGGCTGGCCGGTTAAGAAAGCTGCTGAATATGTTATCAACGAAAAACTAAAAGCACAGGGCGGTGATGGAGGTTTAATCGCTCTCGACAGCCTTGGAAATTTCACCATGACATTCAATACTGCCGGCATGTTCCGAGGATATGCGAATTCGGATGGAGAGATGAAAGTATTGCTGTTTCAATAATGCATTAAGCAGTGATCATGATAAGTAGGCAATCTCTAGCATGCATTCCAATAACTCTGAACTTTTACGAGCTTTTGTGAAAAATATTCTTCTGCACTTCTTACATTTGCAGTCTGTCAAATATTTTTGGCACAGTAATTGAAAAAACACGAACGCATTTTCAAAAATAAAATCTATGAACTTTAAATCGACACTGAAAGTTTTTATTTTACTTTCATTCTTTTCATTAAGCAGTATTGATGCTTCTTTCGCATGGACAACACCAACACATTCTTCGCCTTCCACTGGCAGTACCACATACGGGGGAGTTACAATAGACTGGAATGCGATCAGCAGTTCTGCAGCTTATCAGTATCAATACGACACTTTAGCTTCATTTAATTCGCCTGTTAAAGTGCAGGGAACCTTAACATATATCAATACAAGTTCAGGCAATACAGATACGCAATTTACAATTGGCAATACTTTCTATTATGGCAAAACATATTACTGGCGTGTAAGAGCTTATGTAAGCGGTGACACATCAGCATGGAGTTCTGCCTGGACATTTATCACTCCCATATATGGACCGACTTTATTAACGCCAACTATAGGTACTGCAAATGTTAAAGTAGGAGTTACGCTTGACTGGAGCAGTCATTATTATGTAGCAGCCTATGACTGGCAACTTGATACAGTTTCTTCATTTACTTCAACAGTAAAAAGACAAGGCAGTAATGTTTATATAAATACAAATAGTAGTAACACCGATACTGAAGTAACACTAGGAGATTTGTTTTATGGCAAGACCTATTACTGGCGTGTACGTTCAAGAAATGCTGTTGATACATCTGCATGGACAACTGTATGGACCTTTACAACCACATCACCAGGACCTGCATTGCTTTCTCCTTCCTCAGGAACTGCAAATGTAAAGGTTGGCGTTACACTTAACTGGGACAGTCATTATTATGTTGTTGGATATGACTGGCAGGCTGATACCGTTGCAACATTTAATTCTTCAGTAAAAAGACAAGGCAGTAATGTTTATATAAATACAAATAGTAGTAACACCGATACTGAGGTAACACTTGGAGATTTGTTTTATGGCCAGACTTATTACTGGCGTGTTCGTTCAAGAAATGCTGTTGATACATCTGCATGGACAACCGCATGGACCTTTACAACCACATCAGCAGGACCTGCATTGCTTTCTCCTTCTACAGGAACTGCAAATGTAAAGGTTGGCGTTACACTTAATTGGGACAGTCATTATTATGTTGCAGCCTATGACTGGCAGCTCGATACAGTTTCTTCATTTACTTCAACAGCAAAAAGACAAGGCAGTAATGTTTATATAAATACAAATAGTAGTAACACCGATACTGAAGTAACACTTGGAGATTTGTTTTATGGTAAGACCTATTACTGGCGTGTTCGTTCAAGAAATGCTGTTGATACATCTGCATGGACATCTGTATGGACCTTTACAACCACATCAGCAGGACCTGCATTGCTTTCTCCTTCCTCAGGAACAGCAAATGTAAAGGTTGGCGTTACACTTAACTGGGACAGTCATTATTATGTTGTTGGATATGACTGGCAGGCTGATACCGTTGCAACATTTAATTCTTCAGTAAAAAGACAAGGCAGTAATGTTTATATAAATACAAATAGTAGTAACACCGATACTGAGGTAACACTTGGAGATTTGTTTTATGGCCAGACTTATTACTGGCGTGTTCGTTCAAGAAATGCTGTTGATACATCTGCATGGACAACCGCATGGACTTTTACGACCACATCAGCAGGACCTGCATTGCTTTCTCCTTCCTCAGGAACTGCAAATGTTAAAGCAGGAGTTACACTTAACTGGGACAGCCATTATTATGTCGTTGGTTATGACTGGCAAGTTGATACTGTTGCAACATTTAATTCTACAATAAAAAGACAAGGCAGTAATGTTTATATAAATACAAATAGTAGTAACACCGATACTGAGGTAACACTTGGAGATTTGTTTTATGGAAAAACCTATTACTGGCGTGTTCGTTCACGCAATAATATTGACACTTCTGCATGGACAACCGCATGGACATTCACCGTTACTCTTTACGGACCAAACTTATTAACACCAACAAACGGACAAATAAATGTAAGCACTGCTGGAACTACCTTAGACTGGGATTCGCATTATTATGTTGTAAAATACCAGGTGGAGGCTGATACAAATAATCAGTTTAATTCAACATTACTTGTACACGCAGATAAAGCTTATGTGAACACATCTAACAGCAATAGCGACACTCAGCACAGCCTTACATCATTGCTGTCAAATACTATTTATTACTGGCGTGTACGTTCTATGAACAATGTTGATACTTCCGAATGGACATCTGTATGGGCTTTTAATACTGGTGCTGCTCCTGCAATTGCCCCAACACTTATAAGTCCTGTCAATAATGCAAACAGCATAGCTGTTGCAGGAACAACATTGCAATGGTCGTCTGTTACTAGTGCAACTTCTTATGAATATCAGTTCGATGATAATTCTTCCTTCACGAGTCCTGCTACAGGAACCACTGCCTCACTTACAGTTTCCACAGGCAACTTGCTGGCAAATTCTACATATTACTGGAAAGCAAGAGCTGTAAATGCTTCGGGTAATTCACCATGGTCAGTTATATGGGCATTCAATACTCTTGTCACGACGGGTATCAGTGATATAGGGGAGATGACAGACATTTTAGTTTATCCGAATCCAGCCACCGACGTGCTTTACATTGATGGTACTCAGAATTCAGAAATAGAAATATTAAATATTGAAGGACAAATTTTGAGACTTCTGATTATAAATAATAATCATACAATTCTTGATATTTCTGACCTTGCAGAAGGATTGTATTTTGTGAAAGTGAAAAATGAAACAGGTACTTTGGTTAAGAAGTTTGTGAAGGAATAAATCGGACGATAGTCATAGTTTTCAGGTGGCAATCGGCAATATGCTTTAAAATAATCTTATCGCATTTTCAATGTTGTTGGAATTGATGTGTCTGGGATATTGAAGGTGTCATTTGCAATTCTCCTCATAAGCTGATTTTGCGCCAAAAAAATTCAGTTTCATGGCATCTTCGAAATCTTTGCAGGCTTCGGCTTTATTATTGAGAAGTACTTTTACATAGGCTCTTTTATAATAAGCTTCGCCCATATCTTTATCAAGATCTATTGCTTTGGAATAATTCTCAATAGCTTTTTCGTATTCTTTATTGTACATGTAAACGTATCCGAGATTCAGGTAAATCGTAGCGGCCTTTGGATCAATGCTGGCGGCCTTTTTTAAATCATCAATTGCTGAATTATAATAACCCTGAATTGAATAGAAATTCGACCTGGCAATATATGTGTACAAATAATTTGTATCAATCTTGATTGCTGAATTGTAATCTGCCATTGCTCTTGCACTTAAACTATCGTTTTCATCCTCATCTTCATCTTTGTTCTGATAGATTAAAGCCCTAATGAGGTATGCCTGGATTAATTTATTGTCAAGTTCCAGGCTGCGATTGAGATCGGAAAGTGCGCTGTCTATTTCATCCTTCCCGATATATGCAAGTCCTCGTTCCATATAGTAATAGCAATTATTGGGGCTTAATTTAATAGCATCAGTAAAGTCGCGGATGGCATCATTAAAATATTCCATTTGCAGGTAAAGATAACCCCTGCTAAATAAAATAAATCCTTCCTTGGGATTAAGCTCGGCAGCCCTTGTAAGATTATATATGATTGCCTGGGCGTTTTTGAGTTTATAATATATATATGCCCGTAACAGAAATGACTGACTATCGTTATAATCAATTTTAATTGCCTTACCGGCATATGTAAGCGCTTTATCATTTTCATTTAGCATATAATACATAAATGCTAAACTATAAATCGCAGGTACATAAAGTGAATCGATTTTCAAGGCATTTTCAAAATCGTTTTTTGCATATTCAAATTGTTGCTGAAAACAATAGACTATTCCCCTATAGACATATCCTTCAATCGATTCAGAATTAATCGAAATAGCTGAAGAAAAGTCTGTTTTTGCATCGCTTAATTCTTCTTTTGTATAATAGAGGAGTCCCCGGTTTATAAGTGGGATGTAGGACGTAGAACCGTTAAGTTGGACAGATGCCGAGAAGTCGGCGAGAGCGGAAGTGGATTTCTTTAAATAAAAATTTGCAATTCCCCTATTGTTATAAACATATAAATCTCCATTTGTTTTTGATAGATATTTTGTAAAATTTTCCAGGGCCTTTTCATAACGGTTAAGGCATAGATATGCAAGTCCCAGGTTATGATAGGAAACAGTGTATGTTGTATCTGTATTGATTGCAATAAGTAAGTCTTGCAGTGCTTTTTCATTCTGGCCGGTCATCATATATGTGTATCCGCGAAGATTATATGCTTCGGCAAAATTATTATCTATTGCAACTGCCTCTGATAAAACAGAGGCTGCACTAATATATTCTTTTTTTGCACAATAATTTAAAGCCTTTTCGTAAGATTCTTTAGCTTTTTTTGAAACATGCGATTTTATTATCTTTTCATAAGAAAGTGGCAGGTCCATCATGATGAAATTGGCTGTCCTTGCCATTCTGTAATTTATAGTATCCTGCGAGAAAAGTTGGGATGGTAATGCTGAAATAAATATCCACAAAAATATTCCAGGGATATTTTTCAGTTTCCGGCTAAGTATACTTATCATGTTAAGGTCTATATAGTGATCAACTTTTAATAATAGTACTACTGTTTATCATACTTCAACACCTCGTCGTTCGCGTATTCAAGTTTTACCCCTGATATTTTAAACATTTCTTCCGATTCAGAACCGGCATGATATTTCTTTTCACACACCACACGCACTATTCCGCAGTTGATGATTAGCATGGCGCAGGTTCTGCAGGGAGTCATTCGGCAATACAAAGTTGCTCCGGCTAGAGATATTCCAAGCTTTGCTGCCTGGCAGATTGCATTTTGCTCTGCATGCACAGTGCGTACACAATGCTGCGTAACAGAATCATCTTCATGAATCATTTTCTTGAACTGGTGACCAACTTCATCGCAATGAGGATGGCCTATCGGTGAGCCCACATAACCGCTTACCAGCAACTGCCTGTCGCGAGCAATCACACATCCGCTGCGGCCACGGTCACAGGTGGCGCGCTTTGCAACGGTATTGGCTATCTCCATAAAATACTCATCCCAAGATGGACGTTTGTATGATTCTTCAGTCATAAAAAATGAATTTATTATTTCCGGTTTAAAAATATTTTTTCAATAACAGAATTTACATTTTTGTGCAGTTCTTCAATGGATTCTTTGTTATTAAAAAGAAAATCTGCCATTTCAACGCACCTTGAAATATTTTGTTTGTTGGGATCGGTGCTCTGCATTTCTCTTTTTTCATTTTCAATAAAAGTTTCAAAACTTATATGATCTGTTTCCGATTGTCTTTGCCTGATCCGCTTATAGCGGGTTTCTGCAGGTGCATCCACTGCAAAAAGATAAAAATTTCCTTTGCTTCGCAATGCATCCACTTCTCCCGGAGTACGTATGCTTTCAATTACACAATTCTTTCCTGACTTGCTTGCCTGCTCGAATAATTGTTCAACGATATAACTTGGTGAATGCTTTGCCCTGAGGTCATTTGCAACAGTCACCATGCTGTCCCTGTTAACCAGAAGGCCACGTTTATTAATTTCATCAGTAATGAATGCCCTTACAGAATAGTGAGAAAATTCCTTTTCGTTCAAAAGATAATCAACTATGGTTCCTTTGCCTGCTCCTAGTGTTCCGGTTATTCCGATGATGATCATATAATAGATAATATTAATTAATTTTACTTTTAACTTCTTCAATAATTCCGCTAAACATTTTAACGGCAGGTTCAATTATTTCATCCGGAAAATCATATTCCTTTGTGTGCAGAGCAGCGTGATCTTTTCCTGCACCAATACCAAACATAGCGCCTTTGTATTTTGCAGTATATTTTCCAAAATCTTCCGACCAGCGAAAAGGAAATGGAAGGTGAATTATTTTAAAATTATTTTCTTTCGCAACTTTCTCAATGATATCAATCGCTTCAGGATGATTAAAAGTTTCGTCAAATTCATCACTAAATTCAAATGCATACTGAAGATTATGTTCCTTTGCTTTTTCTTCTACTATTAAACGGCATTCATGAACCAACCGCTGCATGTTATGATTATCGTAGCTTCTCAGCGTTGCCATTATCACTGCTTCTCCGGCTGCAGTACCAAAGCCGGGCTTACCGAGTGAAGCATGAACAATAGTAGTAAGAATAAAATTGTCATAACTTTCAGCATAATCGGGAATGCTTTCAATGCTCCGAATTATTTCTGTGAAAGCAAATGCAGGATTATTTCCCTGTTCCGGATATGCTGCATGACTTGGCTTACCTGTAAGATGAATGATCATGCCTTTTGAAGCAGATGCAAATTGTTCTTTCTTTACAACTACACTTCCTGCATCAAATCCCGGAAGATTGTGTAAAGCGAAAACATAATCGGGTGTAATGTTTTCAAATAAAGGATCAGTAAGCATTTCTGCGGCACCTTTCCCTGTTTCTTCTGCAGGTTGGAAAAGTAAGATAACTTTTCCAACATCAGAAAATTGCTTTTCTAAAATAGTTGCCAGTCCGCAAAGAATTGCTGCATGTCCGTCATGTCCGCACTTATGCGACACACCTGTATTACAGGAAGCATAAGGTAAATCTGGATTTTCATTTATTGGAAGAGCATCTGTATCTGCACGAAACAAAATACACGGACCCGGGTTATTTCCTTCAAAAATTATAGCAAGTCCTGTGGATGCTAAATCAATAATTTTTCCTGTAGGTGCATTTAAAGATAAAAAATCACGCAGAATTTCTCTTGTCTTCATTTCATTTCCTGATAATTTAGCATGCATGTGCAGCTTTTTTCGAAGCTGCTCAAGCATTTCAGGGGAAAAATGATTTTGTAAATCTGTCATCAGAATTTGATAAATTTGCAATCAATTATCAAAGATAAAAATAAAAAGATGAACTCTTTATATCCTCTTAAATTCAAACCCATTTTTAAAGATAAAATATGGGGAGGCCACAAAATAAAAACGCTGTTTGGAAAAGATTTTTCGCCTTTGCCCAATTGTGGTGAAAGCTGGGAATTGTCTGGTGTTGAAGGAAATTTATCTGTGGTGCAAAATGGCTTTCTTGCGGGTAATGATCTTGAAGAACTCATTGAAGTTTATATGTGCGATCTTTTAGGGGAGAAAGTCTACGATAAATTTGGCATCCATTTTCCAGTTCTCGTAAAAATTATTGATTCCCGTGAATGGCTTTCTATACAGGTGCATCCGGATGATAAGCTTGCAATGAAGCGCCACATGCAAAATGGAAAATCGGAAATGTGGTATGTGCTTGATGCAGACGAAAAAGCAGAACTCATCAGTGGTTTCAACAAAGAAATGACGGAGAAAGAATATCTGCAACACTTTGAAAAGGGAACGTTGAAAGATATTTTAAATTTTGAGAAAGTTGAAACAGGAGATTTTTTCAATATACCTGCTGGTCGTATTCATGCATTGGGACCGGGTTTGTGCCTAGCCGAGATTCAGCAAACATCAGATGTTACTTACCGGATTTTCGACTGGGATCGGGTTGATGAAAATGGGAAATCACGCGAGTTGCATGTGGAGCAAGCACTGGCAGCAATTGATTTCAAACATTATGATGATTATAAAAATATTGCATTGCCTGTTTTGAATCTGAGCACCAATCTTGTCAAGTCTCCACATTTCACTACAAATATTATTGCAATTGATCAGCCTTTACCCCGCGATTATTATAGCTTAGATTCATTCGTGATTTATTTATGCACAGAAGGAAAATTTTATATTGAATATGCCGGTGGAAAAGAAACTGTAATAAAAGGCGAAACTATTCTTATTCCAGCTGAACTCTCCGATCTGAAGCTTGTTCCCGAGCCAAAAGCAACATTGCTGGAAGTGTTTATGGAGTAACTCTCACTCGCGCAAACCTCAAAAGAAGCAGCCCCCAAGCTTGTTCAGACTTTTGAGGTTTTGCAGGTGCTCTTTTTAAAGTTTGCAAATAATCATTCCGGGTTTTGTCAAGCTGAGTTTATCGAATTGTGACCTCAATATTCTCTGGTCAGTCTTCGATTAACTCAGACTGACAGTTCATGAAGCAACAATTTTGAAATAAAAAAAATGGAGTGAAAATTAAAAAATTTTCACTCCAAACACAGATTCAAAATTTCTTTTCAGACAAGTTTTTACTTCTTCAATGTCCTGTTTCTTTCCTAATTCTTTTTCAAGCGAAGTAGCCGTCTTATCAGTGAATCCGCATGGATTAATAAAATTAAAATAACCGAGATCAGTATTCACATTGAATGCAAATCCATGCATGGTAATTGCTCTGCTAACTTTTACACCAATGGCGCAAATCTTTCGTGCCTTCTTTGTTTTTGCATCGAGCCATACACCAGTTGTGCCTTCTAAGCGTTCACTCTGTATTGAATATTCTTTTAATGTTTCAATAATTGTTTCTTCAATATGATTTACATATTCTTTAACGCCAAAACCAAGCGATTCAAGATCAAGGATAGGGTAGCCCACAATTTGCCCTGGACCGTGATAAGTTATATCTCCACCTCTGTCGGTTTTAATAAAAGTGGCGTTTTTTGCCTGAAGCTGCAGGTGATTGATCAACAGATTATTTTCCGAACCGCTTTTTCCCAATGTATAAACATGAGGATGCTCGCAGAATAATAAATAATTTTCTCTGCCAGTTCCTTCCGAAATCGTTTTGCTCTGAAAAACATTTGCATGCATTTCCTTCTGAAAATCCCATGCTTGCTGATAATCTATCAGCCCTAAATCTTTGAAGATTATTTTTTCCATATTTGAATTGAATTGGCAAATGTAAGAATGTTTAAGAAATGTTGATTTCATTGTATGGAAAAACACTTAACTTTGCGCGTTAAAATTTATACAATATGGAATTAAGTGAACAGGAAGTAATACGCAGACAATCGCTCGAAGAAATCAGGAAAATAGGTGTGAATCCATACCCTGCCGATCTGTTTGAAATAAATGCAACGGCAACAGAAATACTTGAAAAATTTCCAACCGACAATAGCCTCTATCAGGATATTAGTATTGCAGGTCGTATCATGACACGCCGCATCATGGGCAATGCCTCTTTTGCCGAACTGCAGGATTCTACTGGCAGGATACAGCTTTATTTTAAACGTGATGATCTTTGCGAAGGTGAAGACAAAACTATTTACAATATTTTGTTTAAAAAATTACTTGATATAGGTGATATAATTGGTGTGAAGGGATTCGTATTTACAACACAGATGGGAGAGACCACCATTCATGTGAAGGAATTCAAACTGCTTTGCAAATCACTGAAACCATTACCCGTAGTAAAAGAAAAAGACGGTGTAACCTACGATGCATTTACTGATCCTGAACAACGTTATCGTCAGCGCTATGTTGATATGATAGTGAATCCGCAGGTGCGTGAAACTTTTGTGAAGCGTTCAAAACTGGTGAATACAATGCGCTCTTTCCTGAATGAAAAAGGATACCTTGAAGTTGAGACTCCGATTTTACAACCGATTTACGGAGGCGCAGCAGCAAGACCTTTCAAGACATATCATAATTCGCTCGACACAACTTTATATCTTCGTATTGCAAATGAACTTTACCTGAAACGATTGATAGTAGGTGGTTATGATGGTGTGTACGAATTTTCAAAAGATTTCCGTAACGAAGGAATGGACCGTTTTCACAACCCCGAATTCACACAAATGGAGTTGTATGTTGCCTACAAGGACTATGAATGGATGATGAACACGGTGGAAGAAATGGTGGAACGTATTGCTCTTGATTTGCACGGAACCACTGAAGTTAAAGTGGGTGTTAACGTCATCAATTTTAAACGACCGTGGAAACGATTCACTATGTACGAAGGAATTCAGCATTTCACAGGAATTGATATTTCGAAAATGGATGAAGCCCAGTTGCGCGATATTGCCTGCAAACTGGAAGTGAAGATTGATGATACTATGGGGCGTGGTAAACTGATTGACTCAATATTTGGAGAAAAGTGCGAACCCAATTTAATTCAGCCTACGTTTATTACTGATTATCCTGTGGAAATGTCACCACTCGCAAAGAAGCATCGCAGTAAGGAAGGACTGGTAGAACGTTTTGAAGCCATCTGCAACGGAAAAGAAATATGCAATGCTTTCTCTGAACTCAACGATCCTGTTGATCAGCGTAATCGTTTTGAAGCACAGCTTGAGCTTGGTAAACGTGGTGATGAAGAAGCTATGGTGCTTGATGATGATTTTTTACGTGCTATCGAATATGGTATGCCTCCAACAGCTGGACTAGGTATAGGAATCGACCGCCTTGCAATGGTTATGACAAATTCGCAATCTATACAGGATGTTTTATTTTTTCCACAAATGCGTCCTGAGAAAAAAGTTGTTAGTGCATCCAATGATGAATTTGCTGAAATAGGAATTCCTGCTGAATGGATACCTGCTATAATGAAGGCTGGCTACACAACAGTGGCTGCGCTTAAAGAAGCCAATCCGAATAAACTATTCAACGATTTGTGCGGACTGAGAAAAAAACTAAAAATGGAAGTTGCACCTCCTACTTTAGATCAGGTAAAAACCTGGACAGTACAATAAATTAATTTACAGGAACAAGATGCCAGGTGATTGTTCTTGTGGCATCTTTAACGCTGTGGCTTCCTGCGTATGAGATGCTGTCGTGAATTACTTCATCACCTTCAATCCAAAACTCATTCTTTTTTAGTTTCTTGATTGTTGCAGTAATATCGTTGGAATAATATTTTTTTGCAATCAATCCTCCTGAATCTATTTCCATCGATCCGGAACTTATTATATTTATGCCTCTTTTATGGTTATCATAATCCCATGTGCCCGTTGCATCACCTTTGGAAATTGAGTAATACATGTACAAATTATTGTCGCGAATATCTACTGAATCATCAACAGAACTCAGAGTAATATCCGCTCCGTTAACAGTTCTTTGAGTAAATTTCCATAATTGAATAATGCGATTATCGGCGGAACGAAAGCTGATGGTAGGACCATCTTCGTATTTGCCACAACCTGAAAACATGAGTGCCGTGAGACAATACGCAATGATGAAATACTTTATTTTTACCGTCATAAAATGTATATTTTATGTAAAGGTAGAAAAAATGTAATAAAAAGTACTTAAATTTTGGAGTGACTTAAGTTTCAGAAGTTAATTAAAAAAGTATAATTAATAATTATTATATAACCCTTCCTCGAGGCGTTTGCGCTTTTCTTCAGGTGTCAGCTTTTCATATTTCTCTTTGTCCTTCTGAATCTTTTGCTTTTTTTCTTCATCCTTCCTGAAAATTTCGGCCCAGAATTTTTCTTCAACTTTTTTTCTAAGAAAAGTATTTGCAACCGAAGGAAACAATTCAAGGAGTAATTCTTCTTTTTCGTTCTGTGCGAGCTTTACTCCACCAAATTCATCAAGGCGAGGATTCGGTTGTTTTTTATATTTGCTGGTATCGTAAGGAACTTCCTTTTTTACTCCGGCAATTTTTTTTCTGAATTCAGGATCAATGGGGATAGGCGTCTTTCCATATGATCCTTTTACCAAGTTTACAAACTGTATAGATTTATTGGTGTAAAATGGAACTCCTTTATTTTCATCTATAACACAGTTCACAGCCTGAACGCCCACTATCTGGCTTGTTGGTGTTACCAGCGGAGGACAACCCGCGGCAAGCCGGACAACAGGGACAAGTTCCAATGTTCTTGGCAGTAAATCTTCAAGTTTAAGCTGCTTTAGTTGCGAAAGCATGTTGGTATACATACCTCCCGGTATTTCAGCTTTCTTAACTTTTACATCTGGCTCCGGGTAGTTGAAATATTTTTCTATTTCTAAAGTTGTTTCAAGAAGGTCGTCTTCTTTATTTTCTTTTGCTTCATGAATTGCAAGATCGAATAAGTGGTCAATATCTTCAGGAAGTTTATAATTTGAAATATCAAATTCAATTGGGAACATCTTATAACTGTCAGCTTCAGCAAGCTCTTCGCGAATCAGTCGAAGTTCTTTATTAATTTTTGAAACTGCAGCTTTATTAACTCCGGTATCAATTTTCAGTTTATCACAGAAAATTTGTATAATCTCAAATGCAGGTGCGGCAGGACCTCCGGCAAATGCTCCAATAGAGGTATCAACAATATCAACTCCGTTAAGGATAGCTGTAAGAGTTGAAGCAAGACCAAATCCGGGTGTGCAGTGTGTATGAAAATCGATAGGTACTTTGACTTCTTCTTTTAAAAGTTTGATAAGCCTTCCGGTTTTTCCCGGAGGAATAAGTCCTGCCATGTCCTTGATGGAAATCATATCAGCACCTAATTTTTCCAGCTCCTTGGCCATATTCAGGAAATAATCTTTTGTAAAAATTTTGTGTGGCAGGAGCTTTCCCTGGAACAGGGCTTTCATTCGTTCCTTCGTAGAGAACTTTGGATCCACAGTATAGCAAATGGTACAATCAGCAATACCGCCATTTGCCTTAACGTACTTTATGGACGATTTCATATTGCTCACATCATTCAGTGCATCGAAAATGCGCATTATATCAATGCCTGACTGAATAGCATTTCGGTTAAAGCCTTCAATAACACTTTCGGGGTAAGGATTGTATCCAAAAAGATTTCTTCCTCTGGAAAGAGCTGTAAGCTTTGATACACCTCCAATAGCGTCTTTTATTTTTTCAAGACGAGTCCATGGATTCTCGTTCAGAAAACGCATAATGGAATCGGGAACTGCGCCACCCCATACTTCCAGGGCATAAAAATTAGCTTCTTTATAAAAAGGTAGAACCCTGTCGACCTGCGACTGGTTCATGCGGGTTGCAAATAATGACTGGTGCCCATCCCTCAAAGTCACATCACGAATTAAAAGTTTCCGTTTCATTTTAAATTCAATTTACATCAGATAACAACATTGCATTTCTGGGACATTTCCTGTGGAATCCTTTAAAATCAATACTTACAGAAAATTCATTGCAAATTTAATGATAAAAAGAAATCAAAACGAAAATATTTGTTAAAAAATTAACAACTGGATTTTAATACGGTAAAAATCAGAAATGAAAACACTTTTTAAAACTTTTGTTTTTCCCTTTGAAAATGTGCTTGTATGTTTTAGCCTGGAATACCGGGAATTCATGAAAGAATTTTCGGGCTATATGAACTCTTCCAATATGGAGATTCATTTTAAATGCATGGGAACGGGAAGAAGAGAAAGATGCGGAACCCGAATAGGATGCGGTGCTTCTGCGGCCCGAAGAGCTAACAGATACTGAGGCTACATCCTGGTTGGTTGTTGTAGTTTGCAGCTGTACCTGTGTCTGCTGTTGAACTGCTATGTTTGTGTTGATTAAATTTGTATTTATAATATTGCTTGGTGGATTATTGCCAAGGGTATTCATTGCCACGTCAGGAAGATTTATATTATTGTTGCTGAAATTAACCTGGACGTTGTTCTGGTTCGATTGCTGATCAGTATTGACCTGTACTGCTGAATTTATTTCAACGTTTTGCCCCTGGACAGCTAAAAGGGAAATCAAGAAAATACAGATTGAAAGAGCATATGTTTTTTTCATAGGATAAAATTTGGCTTGGGTTGCTACAAAAATTGAACCAGAAATTAATGATTTTAGGTATTTTTAACAAACCCGCATTTTATTTATAAAATGGATTCAAAATATTTTCTTTACTTTCGTCATTATAAATCCTATACCTTATTAATCATTGAAAATTAAATGTTGAACTTTAAACATTTTGCATTATGATAAAAAATATTTTTACAGCCTTTATTATCACGGCTTTTGCAGCATCCATTCTTGGATGCGGTTCTGGCAATAAAAAAACAGATGCCAGCGATTCAACAAAAAAAGATACTTCAGCCATGCAGAAAAAACTTGACCAGTTTGCAACTGTTGAGTTAACAACAGACCTCACCAAACTTACAGAGAAGGAAAAGAAAATGATTCCTGTCCTGATAGAAATTGCCAAACTGATGGACGATATCTTTTGGATGCAGACATATGGCAATAAGGATTCCTTGCTAAACGGTATCAAAGATGAAAAGACAAGGAAATTTGTTGGAATAAATTATGGCCCGTGGGAGCGATTAAATAATAATAAAGAAATAATTGCAGGAACAGGGGAGAAACCTGCCGGTGCAAATTTCTATCCCAAGGATATGACCAAAGCAGAATTTGAAAAATTCAACGATAAAGATAAAGCAAGCCTGTATACCTTGATTCGTAGGGACAAGGACGGAAAATTAAAAGTGATATGGTATCATGAAGCTTTCAAAGAAAAGATTGATAAAGCGGCTGAATTACTTTTAAAAGCCGCTGATCTTGCCGAAGATGCAGGTTTAAAGAAATATCTACAACTTCGTTCGAAAGCATTATTGACAGATGACTACTATGCCAGCGATATTGCGTGGATGGAAATGAAAACCAATACCCTTGATTTTGTTGTAGGACCTATTGAGAATTATGAAGATGGAATCTATGAATACAAAGCAGCCCAGGAAGCAGCAATCCTTGTAAAGGATCAGGTATGGAGCAAAAAACTCGATAAATTTATTGCTGAACTTCCTGCACTTCAAAAAGCCTTACCTGTTGCTGATAAATATAAATCAGAAAAACCAGGAACTGAATCTGATCTCGGAGTGTATGACATCATTTACTACGCAGGTGATGCAAACAGCGGAGGAAAGACCATAGCTATCAATCTTCCGAACGATGAGAAAGTACAGGCGAAAAAAGGTTCACGTCGTTTGCAATTGAAAAATACAATGAAAGCCAAATTTGATAATATATTAATGCCGATTGCAAAAAAACTTATCGATTCAACTCAGCTGGCTTATGTAAAATTTGACGCATTCTTCAACAATACTATGTTTCATGAAGTAGGTCATGGTTTAGGTATCAAGAATACCATAAACAACAAAGGCCTTGTAAGAACGGCGATGAAAGATATTTCATCATCATTTGAAGAAGCAAAAGCCGATGTACTTGGGCTTTTCCTTGTAACCAAACTGATTGAAAAGAAAATGATAACCGATATTACTGCTGAAGATAACTATGTCACGTACATGGCCGGACTTATCCGTTCAGTGCGCTTTGGTGCTGCTGAAGCTCATGGAAAAGCAAACATGATGTGCTTTAATTATTTTGAAGAACTCGGTGCATTCAAATTTAAAAATGGAAAATACAAAGTTGACTTTGTAAAAATGAAAGATGCCGTTGATAAATGGGCAGGAAAGATTCTTGTTTTCCAGGGTGACGGTGATTATGACGGAGCATCTAAATTCTTAAAAGAATATGGTGTTGTAAAGCCTGAACTTCAGAAATGTCTTGATCAGCTTAAAACAGCTAATATACCTGTAGACGTGGTGTTCAAGCAGGGAACAGAAGTTCTGGGATTGAAATAATATTTCGGGGATGGTTGTTAAAATAATCCCTTTAAACTTTTTAAAATGATTTGTAAAATTTGTTTTGCAGCTGTTCTGCTGATGGTTTTTGGTTTTGGATCTGTTGCACAAAATTCAAAATACAATCAGTCCGACAGTGCTGTTGCTGCCAGACTGAAAAAAGATGTGTCTGTTCTGGCATCTGATTCGCTTGAAGGCCGGGAAGCAGGCGAAGATGGTGAAATGATGGCACGGCAGTATATTGTTGGTCAGTTCAAGGAAATCGGACTTACACCTTTGTTCCTTGAAGGTTCGACCTATTTTCAACCATTCGATGTAACAGGCGGAGCAGCATTTAATGTCAATACCTTAACAATAAACGGAAGCATTTTCAAGTTTAAGGAAGATTTTTATCCAATGGATTTTTCTGCAAATGGTGATATGAAAGGTGAAATTATAAAAGTGGGATATGGAATCACTGCTCCTGAATTGAAGTATGATGATTATAAAAATCTTGGTTATCTATCTGGAAAAATTGTTGTGATGAACCTATATCTTTCAGATAGCTTGTTGAAAATTTCAGGATTTAGCGAGTATAAGGACCCTAAGGTGCGCGTAAAAACAGCTATTGATAAAGGTGCTTACGCTGTTATTTTTGTCACTTCCAGTACAAATGAGTTAGCACCACCAAAAATCCTTTCCGGTAATACCAAACCTTTGTCAATTCCTTGCATTTATGCTGATAAAAAAGCAGCAAAACTCATAAAGGTAGGAACAAATATGAAGGTTGAACTTGCAGTGAATGTAAAAAGAGAAAAATGCAAAACGGCCTACAATGTTGGCGGATATATTGATAATAAAGCAAAGTACACAGTTGTGATAGGTGCACATTATGATCATCTTGGTTATACTACAAGTTCAACCGGGAAAAAAAACGTGAACAATGGTGCTGATGATAATGGAAGCGGAACTGCTGCAATGATGGAGCTGGCAAGGTATTTCAGCGATACCACAAAAGAAAGATACAACCTGATATTCCTGGCATTTTCTGCTGAAGAAAAAGGATTGTATGGATCACAATATTTTGTGGAAAGCAATGCAATTGATTTATCAAAAGTAGCATTCATGATGAACTGCGATATGATTGGGCGTCTTGACAGCGTGAAAAGAACACTTACCATTTATTCAATCGGAAGCTCTCCGGCATGGAAAAAAATTGTTGCTTCCACCGATACTGCCGGATTAAATATAAATCCCAAAGAAGCTGCCGAAAGCGGATCGGATCATTACAGCTTTTATGAAAAAAACATTCCTGATGTTTTCTTCTTTACCGATTTGCATGCTGACTATCATAAACCTACCGATGACACATGGAAAGTGAATTTTACTGGTGAGGCTCAGATTGTAAAATATATAGAAAGATTCTTCAACGCTGTAAAAGGAAATAAAAAACTTCCTTTTTCCAGAACAATTAGCTACTGGTAGCATTTCATTCATGGGTTTTATGAAAATCAGGATACTGCTGTTAATTCTTGTGCTGCCATTTTTTTCAAAATCGCAGATGGTTTTTGATTTCTCAGATACCGCTGTTGAACATCGAATAAAAAAAGACCTGTATGTGCTTGCATCAAATTCGTTCCAAGGAAGAGAAGCAGGAACTGCATACGAAATTAAAGCAAGAGATTATATCATTGAACGATTCAAAGAAATAGGACTGTTGTCGCTAATGCCCGACAGCAGCTACATACAGAAATTTACTTTTTTTGAAGATGAAAATGATTCTTCTAGTCTCTGTGCGTATAATGTGATTGGTTTTATCAATAATGGTGCGCAGAACACCGTAGTGGTCGGTGCCCATTATGATCACCTTGGAACTGAGAAAAATCTTAAGACTAACACTATTGATATTTACAATGGTGCCGATGACAATGCAAGCGGAACAGTTGGAGTGATAGAGATTGCAAGATATCTGAAGACTTATGGTAAGAAAAATAACAATTATATTATCTGTGCTTATTCAGCTGAAGAAAAGGGTTTGTATGGTTCAGAGCATTTTGTGAACAGCAAATTGTTTTCGCAGTATAATATTAATTATATGGTCGATCTTGATATGATTGGCAGGCTGGGAGCCTTTGGGAATATACTTTATGTGAATGGTGTCGCATCATCCAGAACCTGGAAGAAGTTACTGAGAAAAAACAAACCTGAAGATTTTTATATTCAAAATGTACCGGCAGGGATGGATGGTTCGGACGATTATCCTTTTTATCAGCACGATATTCCTGTGCTTTTCTTTATTACCGGGCTGCACAAAGAATATCATACACCTAAAGATACACCAGATAAAATTAATTACCGGGGCGAAACGGAAATTATAAAATATGCCGAACTGCTCATTGACAAGCTGGATTCAATGGAAAAAATAAAATTCAAGTCAGTGACTGCAATGCAGACACTGAGGAGTTATATTATCTATGCAAAAATGTTTTTATAAAATAAAATTCAAACAAATGAAACGAAACCTTGTACTCACATTAAATATCACAATTAGTTTGTTCCTGCTTTTGTCAGGAAATGTTTTCTCACAGAATTACAGTCAGGATAAAGCAGCGATTGAACAACGTGTAAAGAAGGATCTTACTATACTTGCATCCGATTCCCTGCTTGGACGTGAAGCAGGTACACAAGGCGAAATAATGGCGCGCGATTATATTGTAAGCACTTATAAATCGATAGGCATTGCTCCGGCTTTCAAGGATGGTTCTTATCTGCAGCCTTTCACATTCAAAGATGCACCTTCCTATGGCGACAGCAATTATTTAGAAATAAATAAGAAGAAATTTAAATTTGAAAGTGATTTTTATCCTCTTGCTTATTCAGCCAGTGCCAATATTCAGGGAGATCTTGTAAAGGTTGGCTACGGTATTATCGTACCACAAGAAAATTATGACGACTATAAAAATCTGAATGATCTAAAAGGTAAAATATTCGTAATTGAAACTTCTATACCTTCACAGTACGCATCAGATACAATGTTTGGAAAATACAACAGTCTACAGAAAAAAATAGATACTGCGCTTGCGAAGGGTGCAAGCGGTATTGTTTTTATCAACACCAGCAAATCTTCACTTAATCCTCCTAAATTCCTTGGTATGCGCGTTTATCCGGCAAATATACCGGTTATTTTTGCAAATGAGAAAGTATCAAAGGAAATTATAAAATCAGCGAAATGCTCAGCAAACATTAAGGTAGATATTACCAGGAAAATATTGACAGGATACAACGTTGGTGCATTCATCGATAATAATGCAAAGACTACTATAATTATTGGCGGGCATTATGATCATCTCGGAATGGGAAAAGAAAATTCTACATATGTTGGTGATGTGCCAATGATTCATAATGGCGCTGATGATAATGCCAGCGGATCGGCAGCAGTACTGGAAGTCGCCAGGTATTTCAAAAACTCAGCAAAGAAAAATAACAACTATCTTTTTCTGAATTTTTCTGCAGAAGAAAAAGGATTGATAGGGTCAGCCAGTTACACCCGCAGCGATGCATTCGATTCAACAAAAATCAACTACATGATAAACCTGGATATGGTTGGCCGATATAATGCCGAAAGTTTAAAATCAGGACTTGAAATTATTGGTACTGGCACATCACCTGATTGGGATACATTGATCAGTACAAATCCAAATGAAACAAAATTAAAAATCAAACGAACCAAAACCGGATTTGATGGATCGGACCAGATGTCGTTCTACATGAAAAATGTTCCTGTGCTTTTCTTCTTTACAGGTATTCATGCCGATTATCATAAGCCTACTGATGATGTTGACAAGATTAATTTTGGAAAAGAAGCTGAAATAATTGAATTTGTTGAAAAGCTTATTGAACGTACTGATTCATTAGGAAAAATTCCGTTTTCAAAAACCAAGGAAGCTTCAAATACGGGCAGGGCAACCATGACAGTTTCACTGGGAATTATTCCTGATCATGCATGGGATGGCAAAGGAATGCGTATTAATGGCGTAACAGAAGGAAAGCCTGCATTTAAAGCTGGATTAAAGGACAATGATATTATTCTGAAAATTGGTGATCATGAAGTCACCGAGATCATGTCGTATATGAAAGCACTGAGTTACTTCAAGAAAGGTGATAAAGCGCTGCTGATGATAAAGAGAGGAGAAGAAATTATTATGAAAGAAGTTCAATTTTAATTTTGCAATCCATGGTAAAAAATAAAAAGGTCGCTGTAGTTGGCAGTGGGAGTTGGGCAACAGCCATCGTAAAAATGCTGCTCAATAATGTGGATCATATCAATTGGTGGATAAGAGAAGAAGAGATTATTGAGAACATAAAAAATTTCAATCACAACCCGGTTTATTTGAGTTCTGTTGAATTTGATCCGAAAAAATTAACCATGAGTTCTGATATTCGTGAAATTATTGCATGCTCAGATTATATAGTGTTTTCGGTGCCCTCAGCCTTTTTGTCTGATGCAATGAATGGAACAACTGCAGATGATCTGAAAGGAAAAGCAATTATTTCGGCTATCAAAGGGATCGTACCTCAGCATAATACTATTATTGCAGATTTTTTTGGAAAAATTTACCAGGTGCCTTATGAAAACTTTGTTGTAGTCAGCGGTCCATCACATGCTGAAGAAATTGCGCTTGAAAAACTGACCTACCTTACTGTTGCCTCCCAGAGCAGCAAACTAGCCGAGGAAGTTGCACCGATGCTGAGATGCAGGTACCTGCGTGCATCTGTATCTGATGATATTTTTGGTACAGAATATTCAGCTGTCATAAAAAACATTATTGCCATCGCAAATGGAATTTGTATCGGGCTTGGTTATGGTGATAATTTTCAGGCAGCCCTTATTTCAAATGCAATCCAGGAGATCAAGCGTTTTGTGGACGCTGTGCATCCGATCAACAGGGATATCAATAGCTCTGTATACCTCGGAGATCTCATGGTAACATGCTATTCACAATTCAGCCGTAACCGTACTTTTGGCAATATGATTGGCAAAGGATATTCTGTGAAGGTTGCACAGCTTGAAATGAAGATGATTGCTGAAGGATATTTTGCGACAAAATGTATATGGGAAATTAATAAGGAATACAGTGTTTATATGCCCATAACTGAAGCTGTCTACAATATCCTTTATGGTGGTAAATCCCCGGCACAGGAAATATACCTGCTCACTTCCAAGCTTTCGTAGATCAGATCAGGTGTTTTGTATAATTTGTGAAAAGTTGGAATCAATATTTGAAAGAAACTGATAAATTTGCTTATCGTTTTGAAAAGTTAAGATTGTATAATATTTAAATTCTGAATTATGAAAAAGTTTGTATTTATGTTGTTTGTCGCTGTGACCCTTGGATTCAAAGGATTCGCAACGGTGCCTGATGAGGGGATGTGGCTGCCTATGTTCATTGACAGGCTTAATTATGTTGATATGCAGAAGATGGGACTCCACCTTACAGCAGATGAAATTTACAGTGTGAACCATTCAAGCATGAAAGATGCCATTGTTTCTCTTGGCTTTTTCTGTACTGCAGAAGTGGTTTCCAACGAAGGCTTGCTTTTTACCAATCATCATTGCGGATATGAATCAATTCAGGCTCACAGTACTGTTGAGCATGATTATCTGACCGATGGATTCTGGGCAATGTCGAAAAAAGAAGAGCTTTCAAACCCTGATTTAACAGCATCGTTTCTTGTGAAAATGGAAGATGTAACTGATAAGGTTTTGGCTAACATTACTGATGATATGGATGAAGCAACCAGGTCAGCAAAAATTGAAGAAGTTTCCGGTAAGCTTGAGAAGACAGCTTCCGAAAAAGGAAAATACGAAGCTTCTGTAAAAAGTTTTTTCGATGGAAACGAATACTATATGTTCGTTTACGAAACCTATAAAGATGTACGTTTGGTTGGCGCTCCTCCTTCAGCCGTTGGTAAATACGGCGGCGATACCGACAACTGGATGTGGCCACGTCACACGGGCGATTTTTCTATTTTCAGAATTTACACTGCACCCGATGGTTCTCCTGCTGAATATAGCGACAAGAATGTTCCTCTGAAACCAAAATATTCTCTTCCCATTTCATTAAAAGGTGTGAAGAAAGATGATTTCGCAATGGTGTGGGGATATCCCGGAAGAACAGATCGCTTTCTTACTTCATACGGAGTAAAGCTGGCAATTGACCAGACAAATCCGTACACGGTAAAAATCCGCGATAAAAAACTTTCTATCCTAAAGGAATTCATGGATGTGAACCCAACGGTAAAAATTCAATATGCCGCTAAATATGCTGAATCAAGCAACTATTGGAAATATTTTATTGGACAGACGAAAGGCCTGAAACGACTTAAAGTTTATGAGGAAAAGCAGGAACAGGAAGCAGCATTCACAAAATGGGTGAATGAAGATAAAACCAGGAAGGCAAAATACGATTCAGCACTGATTTACATTTCCACAGGTTATGCTGATCTTAAAAATTACAACCTTGCTATGACTTTCCTCAATGAGGCAGCTTTCCAGGGACCTGAATTCATTTTCTATGCTTATGGTGCGTTTGAATTGTATAATAAACTTAAGAAAGATCCATCATGCAAAACTGAAGGTACTAAAGCTTCTGCCGAGGCATTTAAGGAAAAAGCAAAAGCGTTCTATAAGAATTATAATAAAGCCATCGACCAGAAACTTTTTGCTGAATTGATGAAAATGTATTATGAAGATGTTCCAAAAGATCAGCATCCATCGGTGTTTGCAGATTATGTTGTAAAGAAATACGATTCCGACTTTACTAAATTTGCTGCCGCTATTTACGGAAAATCTATTTTTGTTGACTCGGCTAAAATGACTGCTTTCCTTGTAAAACCTTCATTCAAGGTAATTGATAAGGATATGGGATGGATCACAATGAGGTCGATGATCAAAGCTTACCTTGATGTGTATGCAAATCTCAACGGACTCGAAGAAAAGATCAATAAAGGCGATCGCTTATATGTGGCAGGATTAAGAGAAATGTATCCTGATAAAAAATTCTATCCCAATGCAAATTCAACAATGCGTATGAGCTTTGGCAAGGTTGAAGATTATTATCCTGCCGATGCCGTACACTATGATTATGTTACAACTCTTGACGGCGTAATGGAAAAAGAAGATTCTACAAGTGATGAATTTACTGTTCCGAAAAAACTCAAAGAATTGTATGAGAAAAAAGATTATGGCAAATATGCAAATGCTGATGGCAAGCTGGATGTATGCTTCCTTGCAACACTTGATATTTCTGGCGGTAACTCAGGAAGTCCTGTAATCAATGGCGACGGACAACTTATCGGTCTTGCTTTTGATGGCAACTGGGAAGCCATGAGCGGCGATATCGCTTATGAAAAAGATTTGCAACGAACCATTTGCGTTGACATTCGTTATGTATTGTTCATGATTGACAAATATGCCGGTGCAAAAAATATTGTAGATGAATTGACAATAGTTCAATAAAAAATAAATTGAAAATTGAAAAATGCCCGCTGAATTCAGCGGGCATTTTTTTTCTTATTCAGAATGCGTCTTTGCGATACCGATTCTTTATCGGGAGAAGCAATCTGCTTGCATGAAGGGTATACTAATAAGACTGCTTCGTCGTCGAAAAAGTCTCCTTATAGCAGTGGCGCTATGTGTAGTGTAATTGAAATTATTTTTTCCGAATCAGATTATATTTATATTTCCTCTGTTACTTATTTTACTTAATAAGGTCAGAGGGAACCATCCCGATAGCTATCGGGATGAATTTTTAATTAGCACTTGTATATTTCTAAAAATTCATGTAGGTTTGAACGATATTAAAATCCGAATATGAAAAAAATTATTTTTCTCTTGTCAATTTTATCAATGACGAGTTTTAGTTTTTCGCAGGATACTATTTTCCTTATCAATCACGATACCATAAGGTGCAAGGTCAGCAATGTTTCATCTTTAAAGGTTGATTATGCAGTGGTAGATGCAAAACCAATCAGAACTTATACAGTTTATAAATCAGATGTTGCTGTTATAAAATATGAAAGCGGATTTACCAAAATTATCAATCCTTATATCAACAGACAACAGTCAAAATCAGATACATCACAGACAGAGTCAATGAGCGATGAATATAGAAATGATTGTGTGAAGGCAAAACTCGATGCTGATAAATATTATAAAGCACCCGGGCCTTCTGGTGTGACATTCATAGTGTCATTCCTAACTGGAGGTATAATTGGATTAATACCTGCAATTGCATTTTCCCAAACACCACCAAAAGAACAAAGTTTGGTAATTCTTGCAAAGTCAAGCAAGAGCGATGAGTACCTTAGTTGCTATAAGGATAGGGCATTTAAATGTAAAAAAAGAAAAGTATGGACCTCTTACTGGCTGGGCGTTGTAAGTGCTGTAGTTTTTGTAATCTTGACCTCGAAATAAATTTTCATGAATTAAATGTCCAATACTACCAAAACAATTTTTAGACAGTAATGGAAAAATTATTTAAACGCTAAATTGCTGAAAGCCCTGCCGATTGCCAACTGTGGTTTATCGACTACTTTTATTATTTTTTACCAACCAGCTACTATTTTCAATCACTTCTTCCCTCCTTCAAACATCAAAAGACACCATCGCTGCTTGCTTTCCAGACTTTTGATGTTTTGCTAACTGCCGACTGCTTGAATGAAAACTGCCAACTGAATTTACTCTTGATAATAAACCCTCTTAACCCTACGTGAAACACTTGTCAGCACTTCGTAAGGAATGGTTTCCATGCTTGCAGCAAATTCTGAAATGGGAATTTCAGCGCCGAATACAATTACATCATCGCCTTCATTGGCAGGTATTTCGGTAATGTCGAGCATGCACATATCCATGCATACATTTCCGACAATTTCTGCAAAATGTCCGTTGATAAAAAGTTTTCCCCTGCCATTGCTAAGTTTCCTGTTAAGCCCGTCGGCGTAACCAATTGGAACGGTGGCAATTATCATATCTTTCTTTGCAAACCATTTTCTTCCATAGCCTATACTTTCGCCTTTCGGAATTTTCTTGATCTGGGAAATAACAGTTTTCAGCGTGCTTATATTTTGCAAAAGATTTTGTTCCGCATCATTCCATGCAACGCCATAAAGTCCGATTCCTAATCTCACCATTTCAAATTGTGCATCGTGGAAACGGCTTATGCCGGCGGAATTCAGTATGTGACGCATTACAGGATAATCAAGTTTCTCCTGAATTATTGAACACATTTTTTCGAAAGAAGAAAATTGTTGCCTGGTAAAATCGTCCTGTTCCTGGTCCTCGCTGGCTGCAAGATGCGAGAAAATTGATTTTACAATAAGGTTTGGATTTCCTTTTAAACGATCGCCAAGCTCAGGAAGTTCGGTATTTTCAAAGCCCAGCCTGTGCATTCCTGTGTCAAGCTTAATATGTATGCAGCCTTTTTTATCAGTGTCTTTAAAATTTCGTGCAAGAGCATCTTCGTATAATCCAAGAATCCGGAAACTATAAATTTCAGCTTCAAGATCATATTTCAGCATTGCATCAAAACTTTGTTCTTCAGGATTCATCACCATGATGGGCATGGTAATTCCGGCTTTCCGCAGTTCTACACCTTCGTCAGTGTATGCCACTGAAAGATAATCCACCTGGTGATACTGAAGAATATTTGCAATTTCATAACTGCCACTTCCGTATGAAAAAGCTTTGACCATAGCCATCAGCTTGGTTTCCGGGTTAAGCAGACTTCGGTAATAATTCAGGTTGTGAACCAGTCCGTTCAGGTTTATTTCAAGAACAGTTTCATGAGCTTTCTGTTGGAGTGCTTTTCCGATCTTCTCAAACTTGAATATTCGCGCGCCTTTCAGAAGTATGGTTTCATCATGAAATTCCGAAAAAGGAAAATCTTTTACAAAATCAGCGGTGGAATTATAAAAAGTTTTTTCAAGCTTGAATTTGTCCTTTTGCCTGCTGATGGCCTTTCCGACTCCTATCAATCTGTCAATTTTTTTCTCAGTTAAAAGATCTGCAACTTCACCATACAGGTCATCCTCATCACGTCCGCTCTGAAGAATATCTGAAAGAATAATTGTTTTCTTTCTGTGCTGTTTCTGCTGATTCAGAAAATCGATTGCAATACTCAGCGAATTAATATCTGAATTATAACTGTCGTTGATTACAGAACAGTTGTTAATTCCTTCCTTTAACTCAAGCCTTAGTGCCACAGACGAAAGCAGTGACATGCGGTGAGCGACAGTTTCATTGTCGTATTCAAAAAACAGCATTACAGCCCAGCAGTGAATGGCATTTTCAACAGAGGCTTCATCGGTGAAAGGTATTGTGATCTGTACTTTCTGATTTTTATATATGCCCTCAATTGTTGTTTTGTGATTTTGCCGGGTGAACTTCTTTACTACCAGGTCAGCATTCGACTTGTAGCTCCATGTAAAGCTTTTGATGTTCTTCAGGTTTTCTGTCTGAAGAATTCTTTCTTTTATTTCGAGGTGATCTGTGCAATAAATAAGTGTTTCTACTTTTGTGAAAAGTTTTAACTTTTCAGCAATTTTCTGGTTGGTGTGAATGAAGTTTTCGGCATGTGCTTGTCCGATATTTGTAAAGATGCCTATAGTAGGCTGAATGATCGCCTGCAATTTATCCATCTCATCTGTTTCGGAAATCCCCGCTTCAAAAATACCAAGTTCATGTTCAGGCTCTATTTGCCATACTGACAAGGGAACACCAATCTGTGAATTAAAACTTTTCGGACTGCGTACAATTTTTTTATCATCGCACAAAAGCTGAAACAACCATTCTTTGATAATGGTTTTGCCATTGCTGCCGGTAATTCCAATGATAGGGATAGAGAATTTTTTCCGGTGAAATGCTCCAAGTATTTGAAGCGCAGTCAAAGTATTTTTGACTTTAATAATATTCGAACTTTTCAGTATAGCTTGATCAGCAATGGTTCCGGATATTACAAAGTTTCTGACTCCTTTTTCAAAAAGTTCGTCAATATATTTATGACCATTATTTCGTTTGGTAACGATTGCAAAAAATAATGAATTGTCTGGTGATATTAAACGGCGGCTGTCTATCAGCAAATGTTTTATCGTATTATCTCCGGCAGAAGAACAGACGAGTTCTCCTTTTACAATCTTTGCAATTTCGCTGATACTATATCCTGTGCCGCTAGTCATTATTACCTTTCTGAAAAATGTCAATCAAATACAAACTCTAAACTCCCGACTCCTATCTCCTAACTAAAGCACTAACTTCGGCTCACTGCCAGGCCTTTCTTCATCATGCACAGTAAACTTCAGCGGATTTGCTGTAAGTTCTTTGTGCATTTTCCTGTTCTTGTGAACATCCACTGCAAGATAAAGTGCTTCCCGGAATGATTCAGCCGATGCTTCATTTTTTCCTGCAATTTCATAAGCAGTACCGTGTGCAGGTGATGTTCTGATAATTGGCAATCCTGCAGTGAAGTTAACACCGCTTTCAAAAGTTAAGGATTTGAATGGTATAAGCCCCTGGTCATGATACATTGCAAGTATTGCATCAAAATGAGTAAACGAAGATGAACCAAAAAATCCATCAGCAGGATAAGGGCCGAATGCAAAAATACCTTCTTCCTTTACTTTTTTCAATGCAGGAATAATGATATCCTGCTCTTCCGTTCCAATTACACCATTATCACCTGAATGCGGATTCAGCCCCAATACAGCAATCCTTGGACGACGTATGCCAAAATCTTTTGTCAATGATTCATTAAGTACTTTTATTTTACTGATGATAAGTTCTTGTGTTATCATGGAAGAAACATCTTTCAGGGGAACGTGTCCGGTTATGACACCTACTCTTATTGTATCGCTCACCATTAGCATCAAATGATTCGATACATTGAATTTACTGGCAAGATATTCAGTGTGGCCGGGAAATTTAAAATTTGGCGATTGTATATTTTTTTTATTAATAGGTGCTGTAACAAGTGCGTCAATTCTGTTATGTCTGAGATCTTCTACAGCAGCTTCAAGAGCCATGAGTGAAAGCTGTCCGGCGATTTCTGTAGAAAGGCCAAGATCGATCTTCACTTCTTTATCATAAACATTTATGATGTTTGCTCTTTTATGAACTGCGGAATCAGCGTTCTTCACAAGGTTCAAATTAAATTCAGGAACATCCAGTGTTTTCTTATGATAGGATGCAACTTTGGATGAACCATACACAATAGGTGTGCATATTTCAAGTATCCTTGGATTGGCAAGAGTTTTAATAATTATTTCATATCCTATGCCATTGATATCACCTTGCGTTATTCCGATTTTAATGCGTTCTTCCATTTTGTATTTTTCTTAAAATATTTGTATTTATTTTTCAATAAAAAATAACGATCACTGTAAAATATTATTTTTTAATAGAATTTTTTATAAAGTTAAATAAAATTCTCACACCCCATCCGGTGCCGCCCTGTCCGCGATAGCTGTCGCGTGAATCCATATATGCAGGTCCGGCAATATCCAGGTGTATCCATGGATAATCTGTAAAATGCTCAAGAAATTTTCCGGCAGAAATTGCACCTGCATGCGATCCGCCAATATTTTTTATGTCAGCAATATCTGATTTTATTAATTCTTCATATTCTTCCCACAAAGGAAATTCGACCAATCTTTCATAAACATTTTCGCCTGATTTTTTCAGCTCTTCCATATGCTTTACTGATTTTACTCCCATGGCAACCATAGCATATTTTCCTACTGCTGCATGGGCTGCGCCAGTCAATGTTGCCAGATCAATAACCAGCTGAGGTTTGTATTTTTTTGCATAAGCGAGTGCATCTGCAAGGATAAGCCTTCCTTCTGCGTCAGTATTCAGAACTTCAACTGTTGAGCCATCATACATTTCGATTACATCACCCGGCGCTTGTGCGTTTCCATCAGGGCGGTTATCTGTAGCGGGTATTAATCCGATTACATGAACCGGAAGTTTTGCTTTTGCAATTGCAAACATGGCTCCAATAACAGCAGCAGCGCCCGACATATCGCATTTCATATCGGTCATGTTGGGCCACAACTTAATATTTAGACCTCCTGTATCGAACACTACGCCTTTACCAACAAAAATAAATGGATTTTTATTTGTGTGCTTTGCCGGTTTCCATTCAATGATGGTGAACGTTGGAGGATCGATGCTGCCTTTATTAACGCCAAGAAGCCCACCCATCTTCAGCGTTTCTATTTTAAGTTTGTTCATCACTTCTACCTTCGCACCTATCTTCCGGCACAATCTTTCCGCTTCCTGGGAAAGTTTAACAGCATTCATATACGCAACAGGTTCGTTCACCATGTCTCTGGCAGAGTAAACGGCTTCAGTAAGAATATTAAGTTCTTCAACAGCTTTTTCTGATATCCACTCCGAAAACACTGCAATTTTTTCAAGTGTGTTAAAATTTTTTCTGGAATCTTTACTTTTTTTGTACTTAGTGAACTGGTAGTTTCCTAGTGCCATGCCTTCAGCAAAAGCCAGGATTAATAATGGATCATCAACCAGGCCGGCAACAGAAATCGTTTGGATCTTATGATTGTTTATTTTTGAAAGCAATGAATCCCCGCTCTTTCTGCATGATTCGAGGATAGACGGATCTTTACCATCTTTTTTTATGAACTGTACGAAGTCCCATTTCTTTAGCCGGTTGAAAGCAAATGATTTTGTTTCCGATTTTTCATTATGAGATTTAATATAGGAAATCTCTTCTGCAGAAAATCCATAAGTTTTTAGCCTCGAAGTATCATGGATAAGAAATATGGTGTTTTCTTTTGAAGAAAATTGTCTGGCTTTTTCAATGGTTATAAGCATATATGTTGTAATTTTGAAAATAAAATAAGGTACAAATTTACAAATACTAAGCACAATAAGCCTATAATTTTTGCAATATTTAAGAAGCCAGAATCATGAGTATGCAACAGCTGCTGGAGAAAGCATTAGCCCTTGAATTTCTTACTGTGGACGAAGGTTTGGATTTATTCCAGCATGCAACTTCTCCTGATCTTATGTTTACTGCAAATGAAATTCGCAAGAAAATAGTCCCCGGAAAGAAGGTTACATGGCTTATCGATCGCAATGTAAATATTACCAATGTCTGTATTTCCAGATGTAAGTTTTGTAATTTTTATTGTTCTCCCAAAAGTGATAAAGCCTACATTACTTCTATCGATCAATATAAACAGAAGATTGAAGAATTAATAAGCCTTGGTGGTAATCAGCTTTTGCTTCAGGGCGGTTTGCATCCTGATCTCGGTTTGGAATATTATGAACAGCTTTTTACTGAGTTAAAAAAAATATATCCGGCACTTAAGTTACATGCTTTGGGTCCCCCGGAAATAGTGCATTTAAGCAAGCTAAGCAATTTGACATATACTGATGTTCTCAAAAGGCTTAAAAATGCGGGACTTGACTCATTGCCTGGTGCCGGAGCTGAAATCCTGTCTGATCGTGTGCGAAGCCAGATGTCAAAATACAAATGCAATACTTCCGAATGGTTAGATGTTATGAGATCTGCCCATCTGCTAAGCATTACAACTTCAGCCACCATGATGTTTGGACACATCGAAACAATAGAGGAAAGAATCAGGCATCTTATACTTATTCGTGATGTGCAAAATGAAAAACCTGCCGGTGCAAAAGGCTTTATTGCTTTTATTCCATGGCCTTTCCAGGATGAAGATACGGTATTGAGGAAACGATATGGCATTGCAAATACAGTGAGCAGAGAGGAATATATTCGCATGATAGCAATCAGTAGAATCATGCTTCCTAACATAAATAATATTCAAGCATCATGGCTTACTGTTGGGAAGGAAACAGCGCAAGTTTGTCTGCATGCAGGGGCCAATGATTTTGGCTCCATAATGATTGAAGAAAATGTTGTTTCGGTTGCTGGAGCCACACACAGCTTTGATGCAAAAGGTATCCAGGAAGCAATCACTGAGGCTGGTTTTGTTCCACAGCTCAGATTGCAGGATTACCAGCATATTCAGAACCCTTCCTAACTTTTAGGTTTTATAAGTAAACAAAACCTCTTTATTGTCAAATACGAAGCTGTTTTTTGTCGACCAAAAAAACTCTTTTTTCTTGCCTTCAGGCTTTTTATCCTTTATATTTGAAGATATAATAATTTTTCCCTCAGACATGAAAAAATATTCCCTCGTTTTCGTGCTGATAAGTGTGATGATTTCATCATCTCTTGCTCAGCAGTCGTGGACAACCCAGACATCTAATACTACTAATGACCTAAGATCTGTCGATTTTGTAACGGCAAATACTGGATTTACAGCAGGCAATACTGGAACCCTTCGTAAAACGATAGACGGTGGTGCAAACTGGACTACCCTGACATCAGGGACAACTTCGAATCTCTGGGGCATTGCAATGTTTAATGCAGATACAGGATTAGTGGTTGGTGCTGGAGGATTGGTTAGAAAAACCATAAATGGTGGTGCAAATTGGACATCAAAGACATCAGGGACTACAACCATTCTATACGATATTTGCAATGCGGGGAGTAAAACTTTCTATGCATGCGGAGGGACAGGGAAAGTAATCAAAACAATCAATAATGGAAACAATTGGACAAATAAAAGCCCAGCATCTGTTACGCAGAATTTATCAGCAATTTATTTCGTAAGCCCGGATACTGGCTGGGTTGTCGGAGGAAGCGGTATTGTCTTGAAAACTGTAAATGGGGGTTCTACGTGGGCTTCTCAAACTTCCAATACAATTCAACCATTAACAGGTGTTTGCTTTAGCGATAAATTACATGGATATGCATCAGGCCAGGGAGGTACAATTATCAAAACAGTTGATGGTGGGGCAACATGGACAAATGCTGCACCTGTTGGCATTGTTGTCGATATATATGCAGTGTATAGTTTGAGTGATGATACCTGCTATGTCGTAGGAGGCAATGGAAAAATAGTTCGCACGAATAATGGTGGTGTCTCATGGTTATATGATGTTTCAAACACAACAAATAATCTGTATGCATTAGATTTTCCAGTCAGCCAAATCGGTTTTTCAGTTGGATTTGGTGGAGTAATACGAAAAAAGAATATGCAGCTTAATCCTTATCTTGTTTCCGGAATTACTGACCAAACTTATAATGAAAACAGTGGTACACATGTTACAGTTACCGACCTGAATAATATTTTTGATGATTTAGATACACCTATACTTACTTTTTCTACATCTGTGATTGGAACTTTCGTAACTGCTGCAATTGTCGGAACCGAGCTACAGATCACAACAGTTGCCAATGCGCATGGGATATGCCAGGTGGTGGTTACTGCCACCGATGATCAACCGTCAAGTGTGTCCGATACATTTAATGTTACCATTAATCCTATGAATCATGCACCTGTATTGACAGGAATTCCCGACAATACAATTTGCTCAGATGGTTCTTCTCAGGTAAGCTTGAATTCATACGTTACGGATCATGAAAGCAGTCCGTCACAGATTTCGTTTTTATCCAATGTTATTTCCGTAAATCCCGGATCAGTTCCGGCAAGTGCATTGACAATATCAATCAATGCTTCCACACATATCGCTACTGTTACAAGCACAGCAACAGCCACCGCTACTTTTACTGTAGTGTTCACTGCAATGGATGACAGCAGCGCAGTTTCTAGTGATACTGCAAATATAAAAGTAAGTCATATTCATGCAACATTGTCTAAAGTTGATCTCAGGTGTTATGGATCAACAAATGGAACGGCGGCTATTACAGTATCTGACGGTACCTCTCCTTATACCTATCATTGGTCACATACTATATCCCCATTGCAGGCAGTGACGGGCCTTTCAGCAGGTAATTATTCCGTTACTGTATCCGATAATATTGGCTGCGATACCGTTATATCATTTACAATTACAACACCTTCTGCTTTGGTGGCTTATATTTCAGATCAAAATAATGTTTTATGCAATGGCGGATCTGATGGATCTGCTACAGTCACAGTTTCAGGAGGAACGCAGAATTATACATATGCCTGGAATTCCATTCCTCCACAGACATCAGCAACACTTTCGGGTGTCGTTAGTGGAACTTACAATGTTACTGTAGTTGATGCAAATTTATGCAGCACAACATCTACTGTTACAATTGCACAACCCACCGCCCCCCTTATAGTTATTATCATCAAGAACAACGAAGCATATGGTGGCCAGTGTAACGGAAGTGTTACTGCTCTTACCACCGGTGGGACAACTAATTACAGTTATTTATGGAATAATGGAAATCAGACTGCATTGGCAGACAGCCTATGTCCTGGAAATTACACAGTAACAGTAACTGACGCTAATGGTTGTACTTCCGAAAGCATGATTGTTATTCATGATTCTGTTGTGGTTGCCACTAATGAATTGCAGGGAATGAGTCCGGATATTTCTGTTTTCCCTGATCCTGCCTCTGAATATTTTATTGTTGGGTTTACCCTCGTTGATGCAGCTTATGTTGAAATTACATTGATGAGTTTAAATGGTGAAGAAGTAAATCTTAGCAGCGGTAATATGATTGCTGGCCTGCATCAGGAAATGTTTGATGTTAAGAGGATGCGATTAGCAAAGAGCTTATATATTCTGAGAATAAACATCAATGATCAGTATTTTTCTGCTCCAGTAATAATTCAGTAGATTCATACTTTGTGAAATGTGATTGGAAATTCTGAAGGAATTATTTTGCTAATATACATACTATCGAATCGTTACTTTCCTAATCCACCCAAGTGATTATTCTTGTTATTTATCATTTTTCCTTTCATCAGATATAATATTATTTGTAATTTAGTGTTTCTTTTCAGGATGGATAAAATGAGAAGGATTTTTTGTGGTATATTATTATTTCTGATTCTGTTCTCAAATGCAGTATTTGCTACTCATATGCGGGCAGGGGAGATCTCTTATAGATGGATAAGTGGTCTTAAATATGAAATTACAATACTTACATACACTTACACACCTAGCCTCGCCGACCGTCCGGATTATGAAATTTCATGGGGTGATGGTACAACGTCTGTTATTCCGAGGATTGAAAAAATTAATTTGCCAAATGATATCAGCCGCAACAGGTATATTGGAGAGCATACTTTTCCGGGTCCGGACAATTATCTGATTTCACTTGAAGATCCAAACAGAAACGGTGGTGTTTTAAATATTCCAAATTCAATCAATGTTCCTTTTTATGTTCAGACTTTACTCGTTATTAATCCATTTCTTGGACCGAATAATTCCCCTGTGTTGCTAAATCCCCCTATTGACAATGGTTGCGTGAACTACCCATTTATCCATAATCCTGGTGCTTATGATGTGGATGGGGATAGCATTTCATACAAATTGATTAACTGCAAGGGAGAAAGTGGCCTTGATATTCCGGGATATACATTTCCTGCTACCAGCAATTCCTTTAGTATAGATCCAATTACCGGAGATTTAGTTTGGGACAGTCCTTTATATGAAGGTGAATACAATGTAGCTATCCTGATTCAGGAATGGCGTTTTGGTCAGCTTATTGGCACTATGACAAGGGATATGCAAATTGAAATAGCTTCATGCAATAATCATCCACCTGTTATTCAAAATGTAATAGATACCTGTATTCTTGCTGGAACAATACTGACATTTGATGTTACTGCAACCGATCCTGATTTAGGTGATGTCATTACCCTTAATGCCACGGGTGGGCCTTTCATGCAAGCAATAAGTCCTGCAACATTTCCTCAGGTTTCCCATGCAGATACTGTAACTTCTACATTTACATGGCAGACCGAATGTGAGCATGTTCAGAAACAACCATACCAGGTTACTTTTAAAGCTATTGATGATGGAAGTCCTGTGAAGCTAGTAGATATTGAAACAGTAATGATAACGGTTGTTGCACCAGCACCACCTAACCTTGTTGCATCTCCTTTAGGAAATACAATTAACCTCATCTGGGACGAGAGTCCATGCGTAAATGCCATTGGCTACAAAATATACAGGCGAAATGGGTTTTATGGCTATGTGCCTTCACACTGCGAGACAGGAGTTCCAGCTTATACCGGCTATATAGAAATTGGTACTGTATCAGGTGTCACCAACACAACATTTACAGATAATGGTAATGGTATTGGTCTTGTGCATGGCCTGGATTATTGCTACATGGTGATTGCTTATTATGATGATGGTGCTGAAAGTTATGCATCCAACGAAGCATGCACAACCTTAATCAAGGATGTTCCTATTATAACCAATGTCAGTGTCAATACCACTAACGTCTCAACAGGATCCATATTTATTGCCTGGTCGAAACCAACAGAACTTGATACAGTAGAGAGTCCGGGACCCTATAAATATCTGATTTATCATTCGAATGATTTTACAGGAAATAATCTTGTACTGATAGATTCCTTGTCAACATTGAATGATACAACTTATATTGATACATTGATCAATACTGTTGCAACGCCCTGGTCATATCGTATCGATCTGTGGAATGATACTCCCGGCAACCGTTTTCTTGTTGGTCCTACGCAGGTAGCATCTTCTGTATTCCTCACACTGGCACCATCCGACAATCAATTAACACTTAGTTTTGCACCAGTCGTGCCCTGGATCAATGATACGTTTATTGTGTACAGAAAAAATCCGGTAACATTGAATTTTGATTCGATAGGATTTTCTTTTACAACAACTTATGAAGATAAGAATCTGGGCAACGGGAATACCTATTGCTACAAAGTAAAGAGTATAGGGCATTACTTTGCTACTGGGCTTATTGATCCGATAATAAATTATTCTCAGGAAACTTGTGGTGTGCCGGAAGACAATACACTTCCATGCCCACCTGCATTGTTGGTAATTCCGGATTGCGATAAAATTGAAAATGCCCTTATCTGGACAAATCCAAATCATTTTTGTGCAAATGATGTTGTTTCTTATAATATCTATTATTCTTCAACCGGAACTAGCAATTTGGATTTACTGACTTCAATAAATAGCGCAACCGATACTACTTTCCTGCATCAGAATTTAGCATCTATTGCCGGCTGTTATGCAGTAACGGCAGTGGATTCCTTTATGAATGAGAGCATTCTCAGCAATATTGTTTGCATTGATATTGACAGTTGCAACCTTTATCAATTGCCAAATGTATTCACTCCTGATGGAGATGGCTTTAATGATTATTTTATTCCTTTCCCTTACGACTTTGTTGAAAAGATAAACCTTCAGGTTTTTAACCGCTGGGGTAAAATAGTTTTCACTACTGAAGATCCTGATATAAACTGGGATGGTACGAATAAAAATAATGGTGCCAAATGCAGTGATGGCGTGTACTTTTACATCTGCGATGTATATGAAATTCGGCTTACAGGATTAGTGAAAAGGACAATCAACGGGTATATTCATATTTATAGAAATAATAATTAAATTTATGTTTACAGGAATTGTAGAAAAAACAGGGAAAGTAGTTAAAGTTGAAAAAGATAAAGGAAATTTTCATTTTACAATTGAAGCCCCTTTTGCAAAAGAGCTGAAGATCGATCAGAGCATGTGCCACGATGGGGTGTGCCTTACAGTGGTTAAAGTGTTTCCAAAGAAATTGCAATACGTTGTTACTGCTGTTGAGGAAACTATAAAGAGAACCAATCTAGGTTCCTGGAAATCAGGATATGAAATTAACCTGGAGCGCTCAATGCAAATGCAGGGTCGCATTGATGGTCATATTGTTCAGGGGCATGTGGACCAGACAGCAAAATGTGTAAGTGTGAAAGAAACAGATGGCAGCTGGCTTTACGAGTTTGAATATGATCCGAAACGCGACAATATTACTGTTGAAAAAGGCTCCGTCTCAGTCAACGGTGTCAGCCTTACTGTAGTTGATTCAGGAAAAAAAACGTTCTCTGTTGCAATAATTCCTTTTACCCATGAAGTAACAAACTTTCATAATTTTAAAAAAGGAACCATTGTCAATATTGAGTTTGATGTAATTGGAAAATACGTGGCAAAATTGCTTGAACATTATGGTATCAAAAAGAAATAAAATTAATATAAAAAAAAGAGGCTGTCTTTAGTTTTGAGACAGCCTCTTTTTTTATTATGTGTTGAGTTTATTTATTTACTCTTTCCCAATAACAGTGATAGTGCCAGTTGAGGGGTCGATATAATCAACAAAAGTCAGAACATAGTAATATACACCGTCATGATAATTTTCTCCATTCCAGTCATTTTGATAATCGGAACTTTCGTAAACCTTTTTACCCCATCTGTTAAAAATTTGCAGCATGGTATTGGGATAGTCTGCCAATCCCACAATTACAAAGTTATCGTTAAAGCCATCTCCGTTAGGTGTGATGACATTTGGAACAGTAACTTCACATAGTTTACCAGTAACAGTAACGCTGTCTGTCTTTGATGTACATCCTGTTTTTACAACAGTAACGA